>ERZ1673746.31-NODE-31-length-213120-cov-13.122122_pt1 | contig 213120 bp, 220 predicted proteins | sample MGYA00580205_ERZ1673746 | MGnify/ENA primary metagenome ERZ1673746 (study PRJEB41218, sample SAMN15661771) | gut metagenome | host: Homo sapiens | place: Canada: London | collected 2015-08-20/2019-03-30 | study: EMG produced TPA metagenomics assembly of...
ATCAGAGTCTGCCTTCCGGCAAACCCCCGCCTCTATAGGCGGTGGGTTATTGATTTTGTTGCTTCCTGATTGGAATCTAGCTCGTTATATGCAGGCCTGGGACGGCCCATTCTAAGAGTTGCGACTTTTGCAATTAAAAGTCGTGTGGTTTGTTGTTCCCTACATTTTGTACAGCAAATTGTTGTCGCAACCGATTTGCTGTGCCAGGACAGCGAGCAGGCCTCACGGACCCGATATCGGTTCCGGAACGGAACCGGCCCGCGGCGGAGCCATCCGGCAAAGGGGAATCTCCCCGCCTCTTTTCTTCGTTAAAAAAACCTGGCAAACCTCAGAATGGTAATGGTACTGAGACTCCCGCGCACGGCAGCAGTTCGATGACGGACTCCATATCGAAGATGAGACCATCGTCCTGTTTCTTGTAGTACTTCCCTCTAACGGGCTGCCAAAAGATATTCTCCAGGATGCTTGGATCCTCAAGGAGGATATCGTACTGAGAAACCTCAGCCACCACGCCGGAAAAGATAGTCCCATCTTCTCCAAACAGCAGCACGGTACGAAACAGGAGTTCCTGCTCCGGCAGCTCCATCAGGCTCTTCTGTTCCAGGACAGGCCGCCAGCCGAACCCAATGTGCTGATAGCTAGAGTCGGCCATCTCGACCGTATCCTTGTCTGCGCAGCCCCAGATGATGGCCTGTTTGCTGTGCGGCGACAGGACTGAGGTTCCCATCGAATAGGTGCCGGACCAATGGATGATATAGTCATCCACAGCCCGGTTCAGCAGGTCTTCCCAATCGGACCCGCCATTCTCAGCCTCCTGCAGACATCGCACGCGGCAGGCGTCGCCATCGATCTGGATGTCCTTCCCCATCGCCAAACCTGACGCGGAGAGAATATCCCAGCTCACATTGAGGAGGATGTTGTCGTCCGCGATGAGCCGATTGTCCACGAAGACCCAGCCAATTTCCATGCCAGGCACCGTATCGCCCAGCTCGATTTTGGGTGGGTTGTTGGGGTCGCACTTGGTTAGGACTGTACCTGGAGGGACTGGGACCCCATCCAGGTAGATCGTTCCAAACTTCTCCAAAATAGCCATTAGACTGCCTCCTTGTTATAGGCCTGCAGCGACCAGATGCCCTCCCGGTCCACAGCCATGCAGAAACCCGAGCTGGAGACCCAGGGCGAATGGCTGGAGCCGTCATCGGCAAGGCAGAGGCCGCTGGCTAACAGCAGATCATATTCGTTTACCTCCACCAGGTTGCCGGTGACGAACTCGCCGGTCTTGGTCCAGATGACGATATTCTCACCTGTGGCCTCAGCCAAATCCGGCTGGATTGGCTCCAGGACTGGGATCCAGCTTCCGTTCTTTCGGTCGCCGGCATTCAGGCCGCGCATCTCATATTGCCCGTCGTTCACCCGGACTGCCGCCGGCTTAAAAGGGCCGTATTCCATGCCAGAGTCATCCAACCAGACTCGTTTTTGGGGATAGGCGGTATTGTCCAGACCTCCCAGGGTTTTGAGGTACTGTTCAAACTCTCCCAAGTCCTCCACATCCTCTCCTCTGCGGAGGAGCCGGATGCGGTAGGATAGACGATCGATGCTGATCTCACGGCCCTCCACGAGCTTGTTGTGGAGCAGCATGTTCCAGCTAACGCCAAGGACAAGCTCGCATTTTGCAACCAGAAGATTGCCGACAACGACCCAGGGGATGTACTTCCCGTCGCTGTTGCCGATCTCGATCTTCAGGTCTTCTGCCGGCTGGCGGAGCTGTATTGCCCCTGACGGCTGGCCGTCGATGAACAAGGTTCCAAAGTTTCTGCTGATCGTTTCCATTCTCTCATCCCCCCTCGTACTCCTGCACGATACGCAGTCCGGCTCGGTCCACCAGGCTCATGCCCTTTTCATTGCGGACCCACGGGGATACCAAGGTCCTGTCCAGACGGTGGATAGTACCACCTTTCAGGAGCAGGTCATAGTCGGTGAATTCCCGCAGGATACCGGAGACAAAATCGCCGGCTGTGGTCCAGATGGACAACTGTTTTCCCAGCAGCTTGTCATCCAGCGCCGCTTGGATCGGCTCCAGGACTGGCTGCCAGGCCATGCTGCAGAACTCATTGGACATAGCTCCGCCCAGGACAACCTTTTCGCGGACGATCCGATCGGAGAACCGAAAATAGTTGCCCTCGTCCTCGCTCACAATGCTCGGAATATCGTACCAGACCTTCGGGTAGTCCTTCGCACTCCCGTTCCCGTAGACATCTGCGAATATCCCAATTTCGCCGAGGTCCGGATGAGAGACATCCCCGGCCCGCATAAGCCGCATCTGATAGGCAAGCCCATCGATTAGGACCTTCTTGGACCGGTGCAGCCCCTTCCTCCTTAGACAGTCCAGGCTGATGCCGGTGATGAGCGGGTTCACGGAGATGTAGGCGTGGCCAACATCGATCCAGGGCAGCCCATTGCGGTTCGTGTCGCCAAGCCGGAGATGCTCCCCGGAAGCGAGCCACTCTCCGTTCAGGACAGGATATTCCTCGACAGGGATTTCGTTGATGTACAAGGCTCCAAAATGGCGAATAATTGCATCCATATGTTTTAATACCTCCTTTTTTTCGATTTCTCCTTAATTGGTTTTCTGAAGCTATCCTATGCGAAGTCGGAATTTTCCATTCGAGATTAGGCTTTGCTGGGTGCTTAATGGCTATTCGTTTTGTATTGGCCGGGGACCAGTCTTTTTTAACGAAGAAAAGATGGCGGAAGGACTCCCTTTTGCCAGATGGCATGGCCGCGGGCCGGCCCCCCTATCGGGGACCTTATGTCGGGTCCGTGAGGCTGCCCTCGTTGCCCGGCCTGCGGCTTGTTGTCTTCGCTGTTTGGCGGAGCAAATTGTTTCCAGCAACAGACAACTTGCGAAAATATTCGGAAAATATTCTGTGGCACATCTGCATATAATAGAAGTATAATGTTCCAGAATTGGAGGGATGCAGCATGATCAAAAAGAAAAACGCTCCGGATATTCCGATGATCGACCGCAAGACGCGGCCCAATTGGAAGCTCGTCTATGTACCCAACCGCGTGTACATGAACCAGAACAGCCGGGACCCGGCAGCGTATCTTCCTGCCTGGTATCAGCCATCTTGTGAGCGAGGGCATGTGCGAGAAGTACGGCCATCCCTATGAGTTTCAGACGGTGATCGATGCTCCCCTGCGGCACATGGCCAATATCCTCGCTGAGTTTTGCTGCCGGGTGCGTGCCGGCTATCAGTTTGAGCCAGGCGATGTGCTGGACGACATCCTAGAGGATGGGTCGCCTGTCCGGCTGGCCCTCCATGTGGACCTTCAGCTCCGGCCGGTGCTGCGAGTCGTCTTCCCTGATGGGAATAACCGCTGGCCGGAGGATGAGAAGTGCAGCTATGGATGCAACCTGCAGAATGCGCCGACGCCGCTGCTGCTGTATCCGGATGTCTGGCGGAAGAAATAATAGGGGAAACAAACTAGAGGAGGAATAGCGATATGTCCAAAAACAAGAAGAGCCTCGCACCCACGGTGCATCTGAAGGCCGGGGCGATCAACCGGGCCAATCCGGATTGGTGCCTGCACCTGATCCGCAACGGCATGCCCTGCGCCTACTGCGGAAAAATCGAGTACCCCTATGTGCGCAATATCTGCGACTGCCATTCCCACGGCCTCATCGAGCGGCACGGGGCCAAGTACGAGTTCCAGGTGGTTCTGGAGTACCCGATTAAGACTGTCGGGTTCGTTCTTAATGAGCTGGGCTACCGGGTGCGTGCCGGCGAAGTCTTCCGCCCGGGTGACCTGGTGGAGGGCATCTTCGAGGACTGCCCGGTGCGTCTGGACAAGTTTGCCGACTGCGATGGGCGGCCCATCCTGCGCATCATCATCCCGGATGGGCAGAATCGGTGGCCGGAGGATCCGGCCTGCGACCCCAAGTACCAGCTCCATCGGCTGCCACTGGTGCAGCTGCGGAACTCGCGGCATCTCATGCACTAACTTTCGAGGGAGGGAGCAACATGATATATTCGCCTGCGACGCGGCTGGCTCTGCAGATCGCCGAGGAGGCGCACCGGGGGCAGACGGACAGCGCCGGGTTCCCGTACATCCTGCACCCGATTCTGGTAGCAGAGCAGCAGAAGAGCGAGACGGCTGTTGTGTCGGCCCTCCTGCACGATGTCTGCGAAGACTGCGGCATCTCCCCGGAGGAACTGCTGGAGCGGGGCGTGTCCAAGGAGGCCGTGGAGGCAGTCCGGCTGCTGACGCATCGCAAGGGCGTGCCGTATTTGGACTATATCCGGGCGATGCGAGGCAACAAAATCGCCGTGGCGGTCAAGCTGGCCGATCTGGACATGAACCTGGAGCCGGCCCGGCTGGAGATGTGCCCGGAGGAGCGGAAGGAACGACTGGAGAAAAAGAGTGACATATATCGCCAGGCGCTGCGCATTCTTGTCTCCAGTCTTTAAGGACTGCAAAATAGGAGCCTTCGGCTGTTGTAGCCGGGGCTCCTGTTTCTTTGTTAACAGACTGGAAAGACCTTCTCCTGTTGGAGAAGGTCTTTTGGCACGCCGCCGCTAGACGCGGGCGAGGGCGCGGCAGCCGATGATTCGGCCGTCCGCGTCCCGGACCGAGTCGTCTACGATAAATACATCGTCGCGGTCCCGCACAGCTTGTGCAGTGATGGCAGACACAACGAAGGCAACACCTGGCTGCGGGTCAGGCAGCCCAGTGACATCACCGAAAGAGGTGGCGTTGACGGGGACGGCGACGCCGTCGACATCAACAGCGCCAACGCAGGAACGGGAAGTGGCGGCGCGGGCAACTACGCCAGAGGCGGGCAGGGTAAGAACAACCTGGCTGTCCTCACCGAGCACATGGATGGCGTGGGGTGTGAGATTACGAATCTCCATCATGTACATACCTCCAAAAAAGAATATATTTCCCCCAAATTGGAATGATGTCCAGTTATATGTACGCTTTTCAAAAACTATTCCAGATTCTCCCTCGTTTTTCTAAACAATTTGCAAAATTCGTCGTTTGTAGCAATGGAAAAACCCTACCAATATCCGCCCAAAGAACGAAGGAGCCACCTCTCCCCTGGCCCCTCCATCCCGCACAAAACAACTACTCCGCGAAACCGTTTCGCCCCAATATAGTTTTGGCGCAATTTGCATATGATACAACCAGATACCGATTAGGAAATGCATATACAGTTACAGGAGGAACAATACATATGGAGACTAACATCAACATCATCGCTGGCCGCAAAGAATCTGAGGCCGGCATCCGCTTCGGCACCATCGCTACCGCTCCCTTCTGGATCGACGGGAAGGACGAGTCCATTGACGCGGATGGGCAAGAAGTCCGACTGGGGAACTCGAACCGGGCTGATCCTAACCAGTTAACCTGGAACATTGCAGATGGCAAGCTCATTCAGAGCAACCTCTGCGCCCGGCGCCGCTGGGTGGACCTCACCTGGTCCAACCTTATCTTTGGCCATCGCGTGACCATCGATGGTCTCCTGTTCAACGCCCAAATCCCGTGCATCGACGAGGACGCAGCCCTGTGCGGCAAATTTGAGATGCCCAAACACAGCTACTGGGCATACAGCAACCAGCGCATGGAGCAGCAGTCCTTCACGCTGACCCCTGGCCCCAAGCCGGAGCCGATCGTCATCTGTGGCCCTGCCAATGAGTACCTGCGGCTCATCCTCACCCCCATCAATCCTGAGTTGAAGGATCTGGTCGGCAAGCGGGTGCGGATGATTCTGGACCATGGTGGGAGTACCTGCATCATCACCGCCAGCCTGGACGAGGTGGATGCCTACGACATCACCTGCTCCAGAGTTCAGACAGATGAGGGCAAGCTCTCCAATACCTTCGTTCAGTGGCACGCCGATCTGGAGACCCTCTACATCTCCCGGGACGCCGTGATCGCTGTCGGGGAGGTGCCGGCGCCATGCTGAAGCAGCTTGAGTTCGGCAGCCTCCGGCATGGCGGCGCCGAGACCAAAATCTCAGTGGGAGACACGGATCCGATGCAGACCACCATCCAGTGGGCCTGGTACAAGGGTCTGATGGTGCAGTCGCATCAGATCGTCTGCCCAGGGTGGCCCGGCGAGGAGAGTCCAAAGCTCCTCACCGGCCTCCCTGTAGAGGTGGATGGATTCCCATTCATCTGCCGCATCCCAGTCCTGCCCGACGACCAGGATGTCATCAAAGCGGTAGACTGGGGCTCCTATCCATTCTGGTGCTGCAATCCAAAGACCCCGAACCAGCCGCATATGTGCGAGCCGCGGGCCGGCGCTAAGGTCAGCCAGGCGGCAAAATATGATGTCCGCTGCATGCTGCGCCTCATCATGGAGCCGGTACCGGTGGCGCCAAACCCGCTCGTCGGCAAGCCGGTGAAGTTCCTCTTCCAGCCCTATGTCCTGCGAGGATGGTTGGATGGGTTCACCGACTATGACCTGGTCTGCCGGATAACGGAGGACACGCACATCTCCCCCGATTGGGGAGTGAGAAAAGGAGACAAAGTTTATATCGACCGGGAGGCGGTGATGAGTCTCGCCCCCATCTAAAGGAGGAATCATCTCATGGAGAAAATCATCTCGTTTGGGCACTTAAATATCGATGCCGCGGACGAGCTGTACATTGGAGGCAAGCGCCAGAAGGCTGAGATTTTCAGCATCGGCGACAGTCAAAACAACGATACGGACATCCGATGGCAGATCCAAAACGGCAAGCTCATCCAGAAGGACCCAGTCGTGCAGGCGTACTGGTACTCGATTATACAGTCCAACTTCCATTCGGGCATCCTGGTGGCTGTGGATGGTTTCGAGTTCAGCGCCCATATCCCCTGCATCCAGACTTCAGACCTGGCCGACTGCCGCACCGTAAATTTTGGACCCTGGAACTTTTGGACCCACGACCAGAGGCAAATCACCAGCCCTTACTTCGTAGGGGAGGCGACTAACTGGGTGCCCGAGATCGATCCACCCGTGGACCGGCGCGGCATCTGGGTCCGCCTCATCATGGACCCGATCGTCCCCGCCAGCCTCAGCGCCCTCATCGGGCAGGAGGTCAAACTGCTTCTGCCAACCGGCGTCTCCGAGCCGCTCATCCTGAAGGATGTCACCGACTACGACCTTGTCTGCAGCGGCAGGGACATGAAGGAGATTGTCTTCGAGCGGGCCTCAGTGCTGAACATCGCGGCCGGAGAGGAGGGCTGAGATATGGCATCTGTCCATCTTGGCAAGATCTTCGGGCTCCCATCGGAGATTAAGAAATCCGCCTATTGGGAGATTTTCGGCCGGAAACTCATTGCGTCCGGCACCGCAGGAAAGCTCTCCTGGGGACAGGTACAGAGCTCCCACATCATCGAAGGAGTCCCGGTCCAGGCTGGCAATATGCAGTTCCTGGCCCGCATCCCAAATATGCCGGAGGACGAAGAACTGCTGCCGGAGCTGACGCCAGGCGTCTGGGTCTTCAGCAATGGCTGCTGCACTGTAGGAAACACTGACAAATTGGCCAGCGCCTCCTATATGGAACAGCGGCATCTGCAGCTGGTACTGGAGCCCAAATGCCCGGACCTGTCCGGCATCCACAGCCTCCGCAAAGCTGACCTGCTGCTCCCCAGCGGCCGCATCACCGTATATATCGAGGACAGCAGCGAGTACGATCTCATTTGCTGGAAGACTGATATGCTGGAGCGGACGCCGGATCAGTACCGGCGCATCGAAGGAGATCAAATATTCGTGGACAAATCTACGATCCTGAACGCCTGCCTGTACGGCACCGGCTGAGGACAGTAGCCCCGCATCAGGGCCCGCCAAAATGGCGGGCCCTGATTTTTTTTGCAGAAATTTTCGAAAAGACCTTGACTTTTTCCATAACAGTCTGTATAATGTGGGCAGATTAGAAGAAAGGAGCGGCCTGTCATGCTGCGAATTGCGATTGCCAAATTGCATAACGAACAGGATTCTCAGAGCTATTGGTTTAATAGTTCTGAGCGTTTGTCGTGCGCGGATTTGGCAATGAACAGGCCGGGAATGGGCGGATTGTAACGCCTCCCTATCCTTTTGGCATAGATGTCGACAGCCAGTCTGCGCAGATGCGTGGGCTGGCTTTTTCTATGTATTCTGATTGTTAGCGCGTTGAGGGAGACCTCAAGGGGCTTGTGGAGTTATACTCTCTGTAATCATGGAGGGATGCGCCGAAGTTGGTAAGGCGCCCGACTGCTAATCGGGTTGTCCGGGAGAACCGGGCATGGGGGTTCGAGTCCCCCTCCCTTCGCCAGATATGTTCTTTGCTCTGTTGTTTTGGGGTGGACGGGACAATCTTTTTTAACGAAGAAAAGAGGCCTGGGTTTGGGTTGTTTGCCTGGAGCTTTGGCTGCGGGCCGGTTCCCTCGCAGGAACCGATGTGGGGCCCATGGGATTTCGTTGTTTTGTACTACAGCCGACTATCTCTGCCGCCGCGGGAAACCACATGACTTTCGAAGAAAGTCACGAGCAGGTCACACGGACCCGAGATAGGCTCCGGAACGGAGCCGGACCGGGCGAGAGATCCCGGCAAAGAAAACTGCCCCATCAGCTTTTCTTCGTTAAAAAAGATACCTGCTTGCTCCCGAAAATATAAATCGGAGGAAGTGCATATAATATAAATAGAGTGGGGCACATGGGGTCCACGATTTCCAATACGGCAGCGATGGCAAGTGGCTGTGCCAGTCGGTCCTGAACACCGGTGGTCTTCGGGCTTGGGGGTTCGACGCCCTCCGCTGTCGCCACCCGCGAAAGCGGGCCATGTTGTTCTCCTCTTTTCCCCTATTTGCCCGGGCAGGGCTTCCCTGCTCTGCCTGGGCCCATATAGCGGTATAGCTCAATTGGAAGAGTACCTGGTTCTGACCCAGGGGGTTGTTGGTTCGAACCCAGCTGCCGCTGCCATCTGCAGCAATGTGATAATGGTAGTCGGCCCGCTTGGAAAGCGGGTGCTCCAAAAAGGAGTTGCAGGTTCGAGTCCTGCTTGCTGCGCCATATGCGGTTGTAGCTCATGATGGAAAGAGCACGGTAAAACGGATACCGGTCGCAGGCACAGGTTCCAGAAGCACCGAACGGCAAGCAAAGCCTAAGCCGGGGAAGGTCCGGCTGCTGAAATGCGTAGGGAAGCGGGTCATCCTGGATGCTATGCTTAGGCAACGAGAGTGGGTTCGAGCCCCATCAACCGCACCACCATCGGCAAATGGCCGGCAAATTGGAAAGTTGCTAAAACTGCTCCGGGAACGGGGCACATATCCGGGTGTAGCGCAATTGGTTAGCGCGCATGGTTTGGGACCATGATGTTGTGGGTTCGAGCCCCACTACTCGGACCAATATTTCAACGCTCCGCATGCGGGTGTGGTGGAACAGGCAGACACAGCGGTCTTAAAATCCGCTGGTGGAAACACCGTGAGGGTTCGATCCCCTTCATCCGCACCATTTGCAAGTTACCAGTAAGTTAGCAATCCATTGGCACACAAAGGGTTGGAGGGTTTAGGAATGGAAGTTGGGTAAGTTCAGCAAATCACATTTACCGCAAGAAGACGGTACATACGGGTCTTTAGCTCAGTAGGTTAGAGCATGCGGCTGTTAACCGCAAGGTCGTGGGTTCGAGTCCCACAGGGCCCTCCATATGGGTCAGTATCCAAATTGGGTGAAGGAAGCCGACTGTAAATCGGTGACGCAAGATACGCTGTTGGTTCGAGTCCAACCTGGCCCACCAAGTTTGCATGAAAGCCGGAATGTAGGCTTAGAAGCAACCATCATCTAAGGAGTGTGTGATGTGCCGCATGTGGTCGCAGAAGGTTTTGCCATTCATCCTCTGCATTGGTAGCAGGATCGCCTGCTTCTGAGAAAATGGTGCCGGGACATCGGTCAGTCAAAGACCATAACGACGATAAGTCTGCTGAATAAGTCGTAGGTGGTGAAGCTATGGAACCGAGTACGGAGAGGGCTGCAAGGGCGGAGCAGAACCTAAAAGACCGATATACCTTTGGCGTAGCAGCACACCGGCTTTCTTGCAAACAATATGCGCTTGTAGCTCAGTCGGCAGAGCATCGCACTTTTAATGCGAGGGTCCGGAGTTCAAGCCTCCGCAGGCGCACCACCCCCCCCCTGGCCCGATAGTCAAGCGGTTAAGACGCCGCCCTTTCACGGCGGCAGCACGGGTTCAAATCCCGTTCGGGTCACCAATATGTCCAAGTGGCGGAACTGGCAGACGCGCCCGGCTCAAACCCGGGATCCCTTTGCGGCATTGTGGGTTCGATTCCCACCTTGGACACCATGCGGCGCCATATGGCCCGCTTCTATGTTGCCCGTAGCTCAGTTGGTTAGAGCGCTGGATTGTGGCTCCAGAGGTCGCCGGTTCGAGTCCGGTCGGGCACCCCATGCTCCCATGGACAAGAGGTTAAGTCCCCGCCCTCTCAAGGCGGTGTCGTGGGTTCGATCCCCACTGGGAGTACCATATGGGACAGTAGCTTACGAGGTCGGAGCGCCGGTCTGAAAAACCGGAGGATGGAGGTTCGATACCTCCCTGTCCCACCATCATACAGGGGAGTAGTTTAGTGGTAGAACCGCGGTCTCCAAAACCGCTGACAGGTGTTCGACTCGCCTCTCCTCTGCCATGGGGATTCAATAGAATATATCAAACAAAAAGGATGGATAAATTCCATGAGAAAGATTCCAACTTTGTTTGTCCGGGAATTTCTTCCGAACCACAAAATCCTCATCACCGATCAGGTGACCCCTGGGTGCGAATGGGTGCTGGCCGGTGAAGGCGTAGCTACCCGCAAGCTAGACGGCACATGCACTCTGGTTCAGGACGGCCGCCTGTACAAACGCTACGACGCCAAAAACGGCAAGCCAATCCCGCCCAACGCAGTCCCCTGTCAGCCAGAAGCCGATCCAATCACGGGCCATCTGCCCTGCTGGATGCCAGTCTCTGAGACTGATCCCGGCGACAAATGGTTTGTGGCAACATTTAAGTCTGTCGGACCCCTGGCGGACGGTACCTATGAGCTGTGCGGGCCGCACTTCAACTCCAACCGGGAGAAACTGGACCACGACGCCTTCTTCCGCCACGGCGACATCGTCCTGGAGGGCGTGCCCCGCGACTTCAATGGCATCCGTGCCTATCTGGAGATGCATAATATCGAGGGCATCGTCTTCCATCGCGGGAATGGTGAGATGTGCAAGATCAAACGGAGCGACTTCGGCTTCCGCTGGGGCCAACGAGAGAGGAGTACGACATGAAAATTTTAGTCGGAGACAACCTCATTTCTCCTAAAAACAACCCGGAGGCGGCCGTTGCCCTTTGGGGCGCCGCCCAGCATTTGGGACTCGATGTCACAGCCAGCGATGATCCCGGAATTTTCGTCAAGGCAAAGGCCATCGATCTGTACCTGCTGACGGCTACCATCGCCCAGCGTCTCGCTGCCGGAGACTTGGAGCTCGTGGAAAAAGGCGACAGCTGCGGCAAAAAGGCCTACTACGACAAGCTGTGCCGGGAGATCCGGCGGGACTACGGCGAATAGTCCAACATGGCTTCCTTTCGAGGAGGCCGAAATATGCCCTGGTGGTGCAATGCAGACACGGCCGGCCCAAACCCGGCTGCCGCAAGGCTTGTGGGTTCGAGTCCCACCCTGGGCACCACATGTTCCTTGTAGGGAACAACAATTTGCTTTTAAGGAGGAACGAATATGGAAACCTATATTAGCAAGTCCAAGGGGCTGGACCCCAGCACGATCGTGGATGAAGACGCAGGCTTGACGGCCGGCGATGTGAACGATGCCATGCGGGAAATTTTCCAGGAGACTCTGCACGAGCGATGGCGGAGACAGATGAAGACCAATGCCTATGCAGGCCTTGTACTGCTTGCCGTCTCCACGGGACTGCTGTTCCTGGCACGGGTTTCTTTGGCTGGGTACCTGCAGGTTGGAGCCCGCTGCCTGTCTGGGCTGATGTCCATGCTGGCTTTATGGCTGCTGCTCAGTCCCTGGAAGACTGGCTATAACCAGAAACCGTTCGTGATCATGGGCGTCATTGCCTGCCTTTTCGGCAGTCTGTCCTCCGCTCTCGGACTCGCCGGAGTCGTTCCGGAGGGGCCGGCGGCAATTGTGATGGGCTTCAGCTACATCCTGCAGCTTCTGTGCGTCTGGACGGCGATTTTCCTTGCCGTGACCTCGGCCATCCGGGCTATTCGGGCGGCCGGCATCAGCGCCCAGCAGTTGCTGGACGATGAGGGTCCCTGGGAGGACTGGTGGCGTTAAGCCTCCAGCCCTGGAGGGACTCCATGGGAAAGGCCAAAATCAACTATCGGCTGTACGCATCGCTGCTGGTGATGGGCCTCTGCCCCGCCATATATCAGGCTGTTCGCATCTTCTTCCTGGGACAGATGCCGGATCCGGGCGCCTATTCGATCGCCGGCCAGCTCAGCTGGGTGCAGCTTCTGTACGAAATCGTCCAGGAGACAGTACTGCTGCCTCTGTACCTCTTCCTGGGACAGGTCGTCTCGGATAAGGCTGCTTTCGGCAACCGGGTGCGCAGCGGACTGTGGCTGACAGCCGGCATTTGGACGGCCCTGGCTGTTGCGCTGAGTGCGTTCGCCAGGCCGCTGCTGGGCTGGATGGCCGCGGCACCCGATATCATCGATGCGTCGGCAGCCTATATCCGCATCGAGAGTTTCGCCAACATCTTTGCGACACTGTTCTCCTTTGCCCTGGTGGCCCTGGTGACGCTGGGCAGGGAGAAATGGCTCTATGTTCTCACTGGCGCCCGGCTGGTACTCAGCATTCTGCTGGACTGCCTTCTCCTCTCCAACCTGCCCTTCTCCCTCCGGCTTGGCGTCAATGGGATCGGCTGGTCTAACCTGGCCGCAAATGGCATTTTATTTGCCGTTGCGCTGGTTCTGCTGGCCAGGGAGGGCGTGCCGCTGGGCGGGAAACTGTCTTTCGGCTGGGCCCGGGAGTTCTTCAGGGTTGGCAGCCTATCCGGATTGGAGTCGTTTGTTCGGAACTTCGCATATATGGTGATGGTCGTTCGCATGGTTAATGTAGTCCAGGAGCAGGGGCTATATTGGATGGCGAACAACTTTATTTGGGGGTGGCTGCTGCTCCCAGTCACCCAGCTGGGCGAGCTGGTCAAGCGGGATGTGGCAACCGATGCCAGCAGCCTGAGGCAGAAGGTACAGAGCTATGCGGTGCTGACGGCTGGCATCTGCTGGGTTTGGGTCATCTCCATCCCCCTTTGGAGGCCCTTCATGTCCGGCATCCTTGGATGTGCCGATACGGACCGGTTGGTCCAGCTGGTACTGCTCTTGCTGGGCTTCTATGTCGTGTACGCGTTCCAGAATATCATCCATGCCGTGTTCTTTGGGCTGGGCAAGACCAACTATATCCTGGTCCAGTCGGTGGTGACAAACGCCGTGTACTACGGCGGCGCCTTCCTTCTGTACCGGGCGGGCATCTGGGTTCCGACGCTTAATGGCATTGCCCTGCTGTTTGGCTGGGGAATGGTCTTCGGCGCTGGTGTGACGGCAGTGCTGTACTTCTGGCTGCTGAGGTCCAGGAAACAGCTCGCCGCAGCGTAGCGACTGGGATTTTCTAATCTTTTTTAACGAAGAAAACAGCACGGGGATTCTTTGCTTGCCTGATGGCTTGGGTACGAGCCGGCTCCGTTCCGGTGCCTTATGTTGGGTCCGTGAGACCTGCTTCTGCGGCCGCTGCGGCAGAGATAGTTATAGGTTTTCACAGAAACCATATGTGGGTCGTAGCGCAAAACGACGGAATCTCACGGACCCGGCATCGGTTCCCGATGAGGGAACCAGCCCGCACCATAGCCTCCGGCAAACAAAACGATTCAACCAACTTTCTTCGTTAAAAAAGATGCCCCCGCATCGGCTAATCCGAAATATAAATCGTCGCAACTGCATATAATATATATAGATACGGAGAGGTCGCATAGCCTGGACTAGTGCGTCGGTCTCGAAAATCGATAGGGCGCAAGCCCTCGTGGGTTCGAATCCCACCCTCTCCGCCAGGGGCGCGTCCCCTATGTTCCTGTAGTCTTGGGTGCCGGCTCTCAGCATGCCCGGCCAAGCGGCCAGTTAGGAGCCAATCCGATAGCGCTGTTGGTGCGGCGAGGAGGTAGTCCTGCGAAGACAAAACAGGCACGGCCCAGGCCTCAGGGACAAAAAATATCCCCTGTACCAAGCTGTACAGAGGGACCATGGCTGCCGTACTGTGGCGGCCGTCTCATATGGGTATAGTTCAGTTGGTAGAGCACTGGTCTCCCACACGACCCGCTTCGCTAGTGGCGCAAAACCGCATGGCTAACATATGGGTGTAGCTTAATTGGCAGAGCAATGGTCTCCAAAACCATAGGCTGGAGGTTCGAGTCCTCCCACCCATGCCAGGAGTCTCGGGAATCTTTGCTGTGGCCCTTGTGCCTCCAGGATCCGTATTTCGGTTCCTGCCCGTCTTGCAGCAAACCCTGGGGCTCCCCTATGCGCCCCTAGCTCAGCTGGCAGAGCACCGCCCTTTTAAGGCGGACCGTCAGGGTTCGAATCCCTGGAGGCGCACCAAACGAAACAAACTCGAAGGAGGTACTAACCCATGGCGGGAGAGAAAAACTATCGCATTGTACGCAGCGAAGAACTCTCGTCCCGGTACGAGTCCCGATTCGTTGTCGTGGACGCCCAGGCCGGCGACCTCTTGGACGACGCCCAGGGCTACGGCTACCGCTCCAAGGAAAAGGCGCATGCGGTCTGGCGGTACAAAACCAGAAGCCCCGCCAAAAAGGAGCGGGACAAGACCGCCAAGGACGCCGTCCGCAAATGGTGCCGGCAGCATCCGGACATTATGGAGGACCTGGAGGATATCGAATTCCAGGCTGCGAAAGAGGGCCGGGAGAGCGAGTTCTTCGCCAAATTTGTCGCAGAGTACCTGGAAGAGAAGAGCTTCCGCAACCTCCCCTTTACCGTGGCCGAGCTGCTGCGGTTCGGCTGATCGAAAAACAAAGAATGGGCCTCAGGCTTTCGTCTGGGGCCCATTTTCTCATGCTCGCCTAATCGAGATGATTTTCTCCCGCTCCACAATGATGCTGCCATCCATCTGCTTGGACACAGAGCAGCTTCCGCTGCACCGGCCGTCCTTCAGGATCACATCATAGTCGCTGAATTCAGCCAGGACGCCGCTCACGCGCACGACCGCGCCGTCGCTGACAACATCGTTGTTGTGCTTTTCCAGCACCCAGATGACGATCTCCTCGCCGATCAGTTCCTCATCGAGTTCGAGGGGCTCACCGGGCGGCTGCTCATCAACAAATGGCAGGTCCATCATGTCTTTCAGCTCCTGAGAACTCTTGGTGTCCAGGTCTCCATAGGAGATCACGGTCCCTGCCGTGTCCACAAGGGCCGGAAGCATGTCCTTGATCTCCTGGGGGAGATCCATGTACCCCGAAATCCCCTTCAGGGCGTCGAATAAATCTAAACTGGTTCCCATTCTATTTCTCCTTTCGTTTGACCCCTGCCACGGCCGATTTGTTCACGATGACCTTGTCGCCCATGGCCGGGCTTGCAAATGTTGTCGCATCCTTGGGACAGATATCGGTGCCATCCTGCCGCTGAAGAATCAGGTCGTAGGTCCCATCCTCCAGCAGGATGCCGCTCACCAGACTCTGCCCGCCCCAGCAGAGCAGCTTCTGCCCGATCTCCAGTTGCCGGAAATCAGGTTTCCTGGCCAGCTCCAGCACTGGCCGCCAGGCAGTCTGATACCGCCGGTCGGTCCGAACAGCCGTGACTGCGTGATACGGGTTGCCCAGATCTGTACAGATGACTTTGCTCTCTTCGCCGGATGGCTGCTGGAGGAACGACTGGCGCTGTTCCCAGTGCCAGATGTGATCGTCCTCCCCAATCTCATCCAGGGCCGAAGTCCACTCTTCCAGATCCATCAGCGTCCGGATCCGGTACCGTTGTCCATCCAGGACGACCTCCTGGCCATGCCCCAGGTTCAACTCCTGCAAATCTGCAAAACTGGCCGAGTGCATGACCGGCCGGTCGGCGATCAGTTTGTTGTTGGCAACGATCCAGATGATATCATCCGGGCCGCCGGTACTGTCGCGGAATTCGATATTGGCAACTGGATCGAATGGAAAATGATCTTCCGGCTCGAACCTGAAACAGGGCCTTTTAAGGATGCCATCCATCCAAATGGAGCCTATCTGCACCCGGTTAGCCATTGCCAATCTCCTCCTTCCGCTGTTGCAAGATCCGTATCCCTGCCTTGCTGATGGCAAACATGTCGCCGTCGGGGGCAAAGATCTCAGGATCCAAGTTGTCCGGGACGAGCTTTTTGGGATCCGGCCGGAGGACCAGATCATAGTCGGTCTGGTCGTACAGCCACCCGGAGATGATCTGCTCATTGGAGCAGACATCCAGGTACTGGCCTTGTTCCAGGTTCCCGAAGCGGGGCTGCAGGGGCTCCAGTACCGGCAGCCAGCCCTCCTTCTGATCAGCCTTTGTAGGCAGGCAGGCTCGCATACTGTTGCGCCGGCCAGGACGGCGTTCCTCGCCGTCCGTTTCGATCACCCAGAAGTAGCGGTATTTCTCGGATGCCCAGATGAGCATCTCCTTGGCCCACAGGGCCGCGCTCCACTCATCCAGCTGAGGACTGACCTCCAGAAGCCGGCAGCGGAACAGCTGTCCATCCAGAATGATTGGAGGGGCATCTCCACTGGCAAGGCTGTTTGTCACCATCTGACGCCAGGCGATGCCCCATAGGACGACCCGGTCGGCGATCAACCTGCCATCCTGCAGGATCCAGTTGATCTGCTTGCCCTTCTTAGACTCGCCGATCCAGATGTTCCGGGTATCGGGAAAACAGTCGAGTTCCCCTGGCTTCACCGGTACATTGTCCAGATAGGGAGTGCCGAACGATAGTTTTCTCACCATCATGTTGCTCTCCTCCTTTGGTCCTGAGGGTTCGTGCGTACGCCCACGATGGACGCCTTGTCCACGCACACCCGTCCATTAGGCAACGGGACAGCCAGGATCCCCTTGTCTTGTTCCTCCAGGCCGTCAGCGGACGAATGGTGGAGGATCAGGTCGTAGTTATTGATCTCCTTGAGGATGCCGGATACGACACTGTCGCCGCCCCAGAGGGCGACCCAGCGGCCAGGCTTGATGCCTTCCAGCTGTTGTTCCACCGGGGTGGTGGGCTCCAAAACCGGCCGCCAGCAGACAGTGCCGGAGCGGCGGGCCATCTTGAAGTTGGAGTTTATTTCCCCACCTCCAGGCGCCCCATTGGCGACTGAACACAGGGAGACGGTCGTGTCCACAGGCCCCCCGATCAGGGTGCCGGTCCCATGCAGGGCATAGGCGGACTCCCCGACTGAACCAAACTCCGTCCACTCCTCGAAATCTCTCACCATCCGGATATTGAACTCCTGGCCATCGATCGTGACCGGCTGCCCAAACAGATAGCCGTGGAGCAGCAGGTCGTCGTAGCTGATGCTGACCAGCAATGGTTCTGCCGCCAGCAGCTTACCATGGCAGATAACCCAGAGGATGTTGTGGTCGTTGTCCTCGCTGTCCTTCACCTCGATGATAGGCACGACATTGTCATCCCCGGCGATCCTGGCATAGGAGGCCACTGGAGCTTGTTTCTCTCCGTTTACCCAGACAGTGCCAAGATATATCTTATTGGCCATTTTGGCGATTTCTCCTTTCTTTTTTGATTTTCTCCTGAGTTTTCTTTCTCTCCATAATTGGATATCTGAACTATCCTATGCGAATTGGGAGAATATCATTCTCTGCGAACGGACAGGATGGTCTTTTGCCCAGGGGTCGCGTCTTTTTTAACGAAGAAAAGTGGCACGGGGATTTCCCTTTGCCCAGAGCCTCTCGCCCGGGCCGGTTCCCTCGCGGGAACCGATGTCGGGTCCGTGAGATTTTCTCTCCCCCCCTGCCACGGTCTGCCACTGGCAAATTGTTTCTGACAACAAAGAGAAGAGCTCCCTGTTTTTCGAAACAGGGAGCTCATATTGCGGACAGCCAGATGATCTCTTCTCCGCGCGCATTGTTTGTGCGGGCAACTGAGATGGCCGATTTGTCCACGGCCCAGCGGCCGTTCTTTTCCTTGCGGGCAAAATCCTCGATATCTCCCAGATAGACCTCAGAGATTTGGGAGAAGTTCTTGTCCAGGATGAGATCGTAGTCGGTTGCCTCCTCCAGAAAGCCGGAGATGAGGTTCGAGCCGCAGCCCAGCTGGACATAGTCGCCCTCCTTCAGCCTGGAGAAATCCAGGGAGATGGGATCCAGCACTGGGCGCCAGCTGTACTCGTCCCGGCCTTCTTTCTTGCAGCCCAGCTTCAGCTCTGGCCCAAATGGGCCGAGCACCCAGAAGCAGCCATCCTCCCTGTCCATGGTGAGGACCTGCAGTTCCGGATATACGGTCTTTTTGGACAGCTCCCATTCATCGAGCTGGGTCCGGCTGTTGCCGTAGGTGCAGAGCAGCCGGCAGCGGTAGCGGCTGCCGTCGATGACGACCTCGCGGCCTTCCACCAGCCCCTGCTCCTCCAGGTCTTCCCAGGAGACCTCATGGAGGATCGGGTAGCTGGCAACCAGAAGGCCATCCACCAGCACCCAGCGCACCTCTTTCCCTTCCACCATATCGCCAACGCTGATAGCCGGCCGGTGGCAGGGATATACGCATTGGGCGATCTCTGGAGTCTTGCCCAGGTACAGGCTGCCAAACTGGATCGTATTAGCCATTGTACGCCTCCTGTTCTGGCGCCATGCGGGCGACTGTCAGGGCCGACCGATCCAGAACAAAATGTCCGTCGCCGTCAGCGCCGAAGAACGAATCTTCTGGCACTATATTGGCGTTGTCCATATCCAAGACCAGATCATAGTCGGTGATATCGTGCAGCCGGGCGTGGAACAGGCTGTTCCCGCCACCGGCGATGACCATGTCGCCCTTGCGCAGCCGGGAGAAACTCAGCACGAATGGTTCCAGTACCGGCCGCCAGGCATATCTGCCTTCCGGGTCTCCGTGCCCGCCCCGAACCTCCATGCCGTGTGGGCTAACCGTCCAGAAGGGCTCGTTGTCGTACAGGTTCCACAGCTGCCGGTTCGCGCCGGTTGCGATCAGCGCCCGGTCCCACTCATCGGCGTCATTCTCATCCTCATCGGTCTGGAGCAGCCGGCAGCGGTAGTTGCTGCCATCGATGACGACAGCCCGGGCCCGGACCAGATGGCTGGCGCGGAGGACCTCAAAGGGGACATCCAGCATAACGCTGTTGTTGGCAACCAGGAGCCCGTTCACTAGCACAAAGCTGAGTTCCTTGCCGGGGACCGTATCGCCAAGCCGGATATCCTGGACATCCTCTGGACAGGCAGTTCGTGCGTCCACAGGCTTTCCATTTAGGTACAGGGTACCCATCGAAATGATATTCTCCATGTCGTTCGTTTTCTCCTTTCTGCCGCCCAGGACAGCGACAAAATGTTTTCAAAACAATTTGCTTGTGGGAGGGGGCGCCGGAGCAGCCTCACGGACCCGGCATCGGCTCCGGGACGGAACCGGCCCGCGGCAGAGCATCTGGCGGGAGGAAAATCCTCCGCCCATTTTCTTCGTTAAAAAAGATACTTCGCCTTGCTGTCGCCCAAAGCCCAAATCCTTGGGACCTAACTTTCGCGCACATCCCATCAGCGAAGTGAGCGCCGAAGTTCGTTTTCTCACTTCTATTATATGCACTTGCCAACTTTCGCATATCGGCAAAGAGCAGGGGCCCGAGCAAGATGCCCAGGCCCCCTGTACGATCAAAGTGCCGCCACGCGGACGATGGCGCTCTTGTCCACGGTGATGACGCCAGGGGCGGTACCCGCAGTCTGCCACCAGTGGAGCCGCTTGTCCGGGAACATGTCCACTCGCAGAAACAGGTCGTAGTCGTTGGTATAGACCAGAGTTCCCTCCACGGCCACTTCCCTACCCATGAAATCCTTGCCGATGATCTTCAGCCGGAAACCAGCAGGAATGGCGTCTATGGGCGGGAGGATCGGCTCCAGCACAGGGCGCCAGCCTACCAATGGCATGCGGGCCTCCTGGCTGAACCGGGTCCAGTGGGCCATGCCACAGCCTCTGCGGGCAGCAGCCAGGCCGCCATCCGGGGTGTCGAGCCCCCAGGAATAACAGCCGTCCATGCTCCTGGTTAGATTGTCGCCGAGACCGGCAAAGAACTCCTCCCACTCGTTGCGCTGTTTGGCGTTGCTGCCAACAGCGAGCAGCCGGCACTGGTACTCCAGGCCATCGATTAGGAAATCCAGAGGCTTGCCATGCACCAGGCCGCGCTCGTCCAGGTCGTCGTAGCTGACGCCCAGCAGGACATTGTCCATGGCCGCGAACCGGGCGCCGCGCTGCAGCCACCGGATCGGTTTCTCGCCATTTGGACATTTGTCCGTGAGCCCAATGCGGGTATGCCCGGCCATCATGGTCGTTCTGGCATCCAGGGTGATGCCATCCACGATCGGCGCCAGAAATTCTCGAATTGCTATCGCCATTTAGCTCTCTCCTCTCAGATATAGGCCATATAGCCCAACTGGCTCCTGTCCAGGACCCAGATGCCCGGGTCGATCTCCTTGCCCCAATCGAGGCTTGGCCAGACGAATCCATCCACCTCGATGATCAGATCGTAGTCGGTGAAATGGAGCAGCTTGCCGCATATCACGATATTACTGCTCAGCTTGCGGACTTCAATGTCCTGGCCAATGGAGGCGTCGTTCAGAGCCAGCATGAGCGGTTCCAGGATAGGCCACCAGCCGCAGGCGCCGCTTCGGTTGCCATAGGGCAGTGAGCACCAGTTCTTGCAGCCGATGCCGCCCCGCACGGCAGCCATCTTCTCCCCTGTCTGCTCCCGGCCCCAGGACAATGAGTTGGTCCTGGATGGTTCGAGGGCCACAAAGGCGAGCAACCGCTCATATTCAGAGTAGCGGTCTGCCTTCTCACCGACCTCCATGAGCCGGCAGAGATAGGCACGGCCATCCAGCTCCAGTTCTCTGCCCAGTACCCAGCCATTCTCGTACAGATCAGTCCAGCTGACGCCGGAGATGATGTTGCGCGCGGCAATGTAGACGCCGCCCTTCTTGATCCAGGTAATCTCCTTGCCGGGCTCGGCCTGGACCAGGTCCAGGCGGGGTGCCTCTTCGGGGCCTCCATAGATGCACCCAGTCTCCACCGTGTCGCCGTTCAGCGACAGCGAAAAGGCCTTGCGAATTTCAGTTTCTCCTACCATGTTTGTTTCCTCCTACACTACGCGGTCGTACCGCAGATACTGGATACTGCTGCGGTCGATGATGAGCGTCTTGCGGTCGATGAAGCTGCCGGCCGGGTCATACTGGCTCACTGAGGATAGGTCCTCCAGGACAATGTCATACGGGGTGACATCGCCCAGTTTTCCATAGGCGCTGGTATGGCTGCCAAAGAAAACACGCAGAGGTGTGCCCGAGGCCAGCTGCTCCGGATCCAGAGTGATGCACTCCAGCACCGGCCGCCAGCCGATATTGGCTGCCCGAATTGCCTTGCTGCCAGCCTTCCTGAGCTCAGGATACCGCCGGTCGTAGCGGTCCAGGGTGAACAGCACCACATTTCGAGCGTGGAATGGGTCCTCCTCAGGCTCCTGCTCGGCCCAGATCCGCATACCCTCCATCTGCCAGACATCCTCCACATCAGCTCTCACAGCCCGGAACCAGAGGTCGTCCGGAGACGGGTTCTTCGGATAGCCGAGGGTGGGCAGCCGCATCTCATAGAGATCATGGTCGATGCTGACACGGAGGCCGTCCTTGCCGCTCATGTACCACAGGTCCTGATAGGAGATGTGGCTGCACAGCGGCATGCGGGGGACATAGATACCGTGGTTTTCCACCCACTCGATCTCAAAGCCAGGGACCGTATCCCCGATCTCCATCTTCCTCCCATCCAGCTCGGTGGGTGCGACGATGTCTGAGGTCTGGTATGGTTTGTTATCGATGAAGAGGGTGCCGAATTTCTTTAACCTAGTCTCCATATGTATCTTCTCCTTTTGTTCTTATATTTCCCTAAATTGTTGTCTGAAACTATCCTATGCGGATAGTCCGGATACTATTTTGGCGACCGCTGCGGGGAGCTGGGCTTTTTTAACGGAGAAAAGCTGCCGGGGTCTGTTTTGTTTGCCCAGAGCACTCGCCTCAGCCGGTTCCCTCGCGGGAACCGGTTTCGGGTCCGTGAGGGCTCCGCGGAGCAAATCGTTTTTCCCTACAAGGGAGAAGCGGACACGGCATGTCCGGGTGGACTGCGGACATGGCAGGCGATGCGAGCCGCTCGGACCGGAAGATGATGCATCTTCTCCGCCAAGTCCGATGAGAAAGGCTATCTCACGGACCCGGCATCGGCTCCTGCATGGAGCCGGCCCGCGGCAATGGCCACCCGGCAGACAAAAATCTCCCCGCCCACATTTCTTCGTTAAAAAAGACTGGAGAGACCTTGCCTAACAGCATCCAATATAGGGTTTCTGCCAGGATTGCTCTCATCCCATATAGGGAAAGGACCCAGGCAAAGCTGCCCAGGTCCTTTTTCTCAGCCGCGGTTTCTCCGCAGCTGGTGGATCGAAGCCCGCTCGATCACGAGCTTCTCTTCCTCGATGAGTTTTGCCCCCTGCGTATCCTTTTTCTCAGAGTACCCGAATATGTTGTCCAAAACAATATCGTACTTGGACACCTCCACCAGGTCGCCGAAAACCTCCGACAATACGCCATAGCGGACGCGCACCGCCGTCCCCTGCTTCAGCTTCTCAGGATCCAGGAAGGTGGGCTCCAGGATCGGCCGCCAGCAGACATCGAACATCTGAGCACCAGTGAGGTCGCTGAGGGGCATCCATTGCGGGCTGTCCATATAGGCGAAATGGGAGGCAAACACCCGATCGTCCTCCGAAGGAACCGAATATTTCTTCCGGATCCCCAGGCACAGGGCGCTGGCCTTGTCACCCATGGAGAAGACAGGCTGCCCCAGCCGGAACCAGCGGTCGTCCAGACTCGGCAAATTTGCAGTCCCGGCAATCGGAAGCCGGACCTCATAGCGCACATCCTCCAAACAGACCTCGCTGCCGCCGGCCAGATGGTTCTTCAGCAGCGCCAGATGGGAGGCAAAGCGCAAGAGCGGGCTCCTGGCCACCAGCTGGTCGTCGTATTCCAGCCATTCGATGGCCATCCCACGCACCGTATCCTCGATCGAAATACTCTCATTGGACATGTCCATCAGTCCGTTCGGATCCACGATATACGGCTGGTCGTCCAGGAACAGGGTCCCCAATTTTCTGATTTTCACCGGCATTTTTTCAATCCTCCTGCGGACAGATTGAACCGGACCAGCCGCCGTCTCCGTATCTCCGCATCCGTCGGAGCTCCTGGATGGCATTGCGATCGATACACAGGACATGATCGCCGATATGCCGGCAGGCGCCCTCCTTGCCGTAGCCATTGCTGTCGGAGAGAACGATATCATAGTCGTTCACCTCCTGCAGGCTGCCGGTGACGAGTTCTCCGCCCGAGAAACGGACGAAGACCTCTGCGCCAGATGGGAGTGCTTCTGGGTCCTCGAAGACTGGCTCCAGCACCGGCCGCCAGCCAATCGTCTCAGTTCGCGTATCGGTGGGCAGCACTGCCGTCCAGATAGGGCTGTCTGAGTCGGTTAGGGCCGTGAGGATGCCGTCGAAGGAGTAGGAGCCAGGCGCTGGGGAGCGGTATCCCCAGCAGCGGAAATCGGCATTCCTCCAGACACCCTCCGCGACCTTCCGTACCTCGCGCACCCACAGGTCGTCGGAGCTTGGATAGTCTCGGAGTCCACCGCGCAGCAGCCGGAGCTCATAGCGAACGCCATCGATCTGGACCTTCTTGTCCTGGATGAGCCCGGCAAACTTCAGATCATCGAAGGAGATCTTGCACAGGATCGGGTACTGGGACATCAGTAGGCCGTCGTACTCCACCCAGGAGATCTCCAGGCCAGGGACCGTATCGCGGATGATGATGTCCCTGGGATGGTCGCCCTTAGAGTAGGCAAGACTGCATTTCGAGCCGATCAGCTCGGTGCCAGAGTACAATGTGCCGAGTTTTCGAATTCTTGCTTCCAAAATTGATTCCTCCTTTTGTTCTTTGTCTCCAGATCGGTTTTTCTGAAGCTATCCTATGCGAGGATGAGATTTTCCATTCGGGCGAGGTGAGGTTCGCCAGACTCTAATGGTGCTCGCCCTGGAGTGCCCGGGGGTGCGGATCTTTTTTAACGAAGAAAAGCAGCGGAGGATTTGTTTTCGCCTGAGTCTCTCGCCGGAGCCGGTCCCTGCCGGGACCGAAGTCGGGTCCGTGAGGACTCCGCGGAGCAAATCGTTTTTCTCTACGATGGAGAATCGGACGCGGCATGTCCGGCAGAACAAAAAGAAGGGAGCCCGGGCAAAATGCCCAGACTCCCTATATTCAGGAACCGATATATCTCCCGATCTGCACTATCCGCACCTGGGATTTGTCCACGGCGATAGTCCGGATCTTCTTCTCCAGGGGCTGGAAAAGGACCCCGGCATCGGCGAACCAGGTGCCGCTGGACTGCAGGACCAGGTCGTAGTCGCTTTCATCCAGGAACTTGCCGCGCACCACGCAGTTGTCGTCCCAGACCAGCAGCTCATACCCAGCCTGCAGCCGGAGTCCGGTTTGCGGGATCGGCACGCCTTTTGGCTCCAGAACTGGCCGCCAGCAGGCGTACGCATTCTCCGGATACGACTGCCACTCCTTGGCCATGCCGCCGCCGCGAACAACGCGCGTGCCGGCGGAGAGGCCAACGCTCTGGCACCAGGACCGAAATTCCTTCCAATGGAAAAGCCGGTCGTCTCCCTGTACCAGATCCACGGCCTCATCCCACTCTCCGCCGGGCGCTTCGCCCGGGAGAGGAATGCGGCAGAGGAACTCGAACCCATCGATTTCTGCTCTGCAGCCAAAGACCATGGAATGCTGGGCCAGCGCCTTCCAGCTGATGCCCGTGAGCAGGTTGTGGCAGCAAAAGAGGGTGCCGCCAGTGACCAGCCAGGCGATCTGCTGTGCGCTGTCCGCATCGGCCAATCCAAAATCGCCGCCCGAATAGGCCGTCGGAAACTGGTTCCGCTTCCCATTCTGGACGAGGGTTCCCAACAACAGAGTTGCCATCTGCCATCACCCCGCTTTCTGGCGGGCGACCTGCACGAACTTCACCTGCGCTGGGTCCACCGCGACAAAATTGTCCTCGAATAGCCGGTACGCGGGGTTCTCCGGGAGAAAGGCATCCCGCTGCATGCGCAGCAGCATGTCGTACTGGGTCTGGTCCTGCAGGACACCCTCCAGGACAAAATCGCTGCCCCAGACGAGCAGGTCCCATCCGGGGAGGAACTCATCATTGGGAGAATCCTGCCCCAGAGGTACCAGTACCGGCCTCCAGCCGGCGGTGATGTACGGTTCCGCTTTCTTTTCTCCGCCGAGGGCAAAACCTGCCCAGCTTTCGTCCGGTCGTTTCTTTCGGGTCCAGCTGGGACAATTCCGCCAATGGAACGCGGCGTTGTCGCCGCCGCAAGCCTCCATGGCCCGGTTCCATTCGTTGCCGCCGTTGTCCGACTGCTGAAGGAGCCGGCAGCCGAACGAGAATCCATCCAGAAAGACAGGTTTCCCAGATGCCCAGCGCCCTGCCTCCAGCTCCTCCCAGCTCAGCCTCGCAATGAGGTTCCAGCAGCAGACTAATTTGTTGTCCACTACCAGCCAGGGGATCTGATGCTTTTCGGCCGTATCGCCCAGCCAGAAATCCTTGCCGTCCCGCAGGATCGGGAACGGCCAAACCTCGCCGTTCATCATGAGCGAGCCGAACTTAATAATACTTGCCAAAACAGAATCCCTCCTATTTTTTCTAATCCTCCGCCACCTGGTAGAACTCGAACCTGCTGCGGTCCACAATGACGATATCGTCATCCACAACTCGAAACATCGGGTTCAGGGGCGCCTGCCATCCGAGGCCAGACTTCAGCAGGATGTCGTAGGGTGTGACCTCCAGCACCTGACCACAAACCACCGATGCGCAACCCCAGACCAGCAGGTTAGAACCAACCAGCGGCGCGTCCTCATTCGGACGGAACACGGCTCTCGGCTCCAGGACCGGACGCCAGCCGGCAGTATCGGAAAGCATCTTCCATTCCCGATTCACCGCTCCCTTGCCGCCGCAGACGCACCGCATGCTCGGGAATTCCATCTCCGAGTTCACCCACGATGGGGCATTCCGCCAATTCCAGAATTGGTTGTCGCCGTTATGGATCGCCATGGCGATGTCCCACTCGGTTGGTTTGCTCGGATCCGAATCGGAAATCGGAACCCGGCAGCGAAACCTGAACCCATCGATATGGAATGTCCGCCCGGAGATGAGCCGCATCGCGTGCAGCTCCCCCCAAAGAATGTCGGAGAGCAGGTTGTAGTTGCACATCAGTACATTGCCAACGACCGTCCAGGGGATCACCCCGCGGCTGGCCGTGTCGCCAAGGCTGATGCTCTCAGTCTTGTACATATCGTACCGCTCGGGGAATCCCCATTGCTTGCCGCCAAGAATCATAGAGCCGAACCGCAGCTGCCCTGCGCCGTATTTTCCAATGTCCTCCAATTCCATATGAGCACCTCCTGTTTTTTGCTATCTCCTAATTGGTTTTCTAAGGCTATCCTATGCGGTGACGGCGGATGCTATTCTGAGAGCCTATGCGAACAGGCGAGGGGAGCCATCTTTTTTAACGAAGAAAAGAGGCGAGGAATTTGTCTTCGCCAGAGACTCTCGCCGGAGCCGGTCCCTGCCGGGACCGAATTCGGGTCCGTGAGGACTCCGCGGAGCAAATCGTTTTTCTCTACGATGGAGAATCGGACATGGCATGTCCGGTCGGGCGGCAGACATTGCAGGCGATGCGAGCCGCTCGCGCTGGAAGATGATGCGGCTTCCCCCTCCAAGTTCGATGAGAACGGCTATCTCACGGACCCGGCATCGGTTCCGGAACGGAACCGGCCCGTGCCACTGCTTCCGGCAAAGAAATTCGCCCCATCAGCTTTTCTTCGTTAAAAAAGATCGGTCGGACCACGCCCGGCACAGCTATAGCATCCTCACGGACCACACATAGGTTCCTGAGGGAACCGGCCCGTGGCGGAAGCCTCTCGGTAAAAAGAAAAATCTCTGCCGCATTTTTCCGGTAATAATGAAAATCCCTATATAACAGAAAGAACCCTATATCCAGAAAGACAGACCAATCTCTATTAAGAAAATCCATGAGCTCTCACCACACGCACTACAACGACCCATATCCCAAAAGAACAGCACAACTACGAGCACCTACCGCAAAAAGAACCATATCCCCTATATAGGAGAGTGCCCCCAGAGAGTCTTCTATAAAAAAAGAGCCTCCTAATCCCCGCACCCGCCAGCGCAAAAAACCAAATTGCCTATATATGAGATATCACCAACCAACCTATCCAAAGAGAAAACTCCCCATATCCAGAAAACAGAAAAAGAAAGACCCGGGCCGAAGCCCGGGTCCCGTCCCTGCCTATTTCAGAATCGTGATACCGCGTCCGCTCTGCCCGCAGAAGTTGATCACCGTCTTTTTGCTGACCCCGGCAAAATCCTTGCTGTATCCCACCAGCAGCTTGTCCCCTTCCTCGAACAGCTTCCGCCCATCCACGATGCCGTCCATCATCCTCAGGATCATCAGCATCACCTTCGCATCGCTCATGTCCCTCGGCTCCATGTTCTCTGCAAACAGCACATCATCCCGCTTCCAGTGGCACCCATCGCCTACCCCGATCCGGTGGCAGTCCTCGCCAGTGCAGCTCCCACAGCCGCCCTCATCCGGGATGAAGCTCCTCTCGAACACCAGCGGCAGATCCTCGTCTTCGATGTCTTCGTCCTCCCTAGACCCAACCGACAGCACCAGGTACTGGTCCTTCCTGATGTGCTTGTACTGCTGCATGAGAGACTCCAGGCACTCCAGATGCGCGAAAACAAGCTCAGAATCCTCATCCTCCGGATCAATGATGCGCCGCCCCACCGGAGTTAGCCGGTCCTTCCCCTCATCGCAGATGGCCGCAAACAACCGCTCCTTGTCGGGGTCCATGAATCCGGCATCCACCACAGCCTTCCGGAGGTCCTCCATAAGAACGACCTCCCTGTCAGTGAGACTGCCGTTGTCCTCCGTCTCCAGCATCTCATGGGCATCCGGTGCCAACTGCCGCTGCAGCATAAAGCAGGAACCAAGCAGTCCTACCGCCTCCTCACGAACAGTCTTGGCGACCTCGTACAACTTGCCGAGCTCCTCATCCACGGGAGTCTCATCCAGCTCTTCCTGCATCACCTGCATCGCAAAGGTCTCCGCTACGAACGCCAGCGAGACATTCTCCTCCGCCTGGTCCATGTCCGGATCGGCTGCCAGACACGACATGGCATCAGCCGTGGGCCGGATCTCCCGGATCTTTCGGTACAGCATCAGCAGTGCCTCCATGTGGTCCATTTTCTCTAATTCCAAATATTTCATGTCCAGTCCTCCTTAAAATCTTTCCCAGCGAAACTGTTTCGTGCAACAAAAAAGAAAGACCCGGGCCGAAGCCCGGGTCCAAGTCGTCAAGCCACGACCATGATATACTTGCCGTCCCTGTTGCGGACAACGGCGATAGCAGAGCTGTCCTCCATACCGCTGAACCCATCCACGCCAACACCGATCATACAGTCGCTGGCATCTTCGATCTCACCGATGGTCTTCAAATGGCCGATCAGCGCTTTGGCCAGCTCAGCGTCCTCACCCTCCAGGTCCTCCAGGCTGACGATGCGGCCGCCAGGCTCATCCTCGACTGCGCCAGCCACCAGGTAAATCTCCTGGCCTTCGCCAATGTGGCCGGCCTCCGCCATTGCGTCACGCAGGACCGTCACCAGCTCGCCCACCGGAGCGTCATAGGCGATCAGCCGCTGGCCCGCCTCCAGGTCGCCGTCACCGATCGGGTCGCCATGGACGATGTACAGCTGCTCGCCAGGCGTCAGAAGACCGCACTCAGCCAGGGCCTTGCCCACGGCCTGCATAGCCTCCACCTCGGCGTCCGTCATCTCCACATATTCCCCGTCGTCATCGAAATCCTCGTCCTCGAAGCCGTCATAGAAGTCCTCATCATCGAAATCCTCGTCGTCATCGAAGTCGGATTCGTCGTCCCCGTCCACCAGCTCCATGGCCTCGGTAAACAGGTCGCCCTCAAGTTCCCCGATGTCATCCGACAGGTCGTAGGCGGCATTGACGACCTCTACTGCCGCTTCCGCCAGCTCGCTCAGCTGCTCGTCCCGTCCCGTGCGCTCCAGCTCGGACTGGAGCACCGTCAGCCCAAACGCCTCCGCCAGGTTCACCAGGGTCAGCCGCTCCAGGGCCTTGTCCATCTCCTGGTCGTCCGTCATCGCCGCGATCGGCGTAATGCACTCTGAGTTCTCCTCCAGCTTTCTGGCCAGCAGCGCCAGAGCCACCATCGTGTCCATCTGCCTCAGCTCTGAATAAGTCATATCCATGTCCTCCTCATGTTTTTGTTTTAAGTCTCCCTCGGTGCGGAGAGGTTCTATATATATTATATGCAGTTGTGCATTTTTATATTTTGCTAGAAGGCGGATCTTTTTTAACGAAGAAATGTGGCCGGAGATTTTGTCTTCGCCAGTTGGCGTTGCCGCGGGCCGGTCCCTACCGGGACCGAAGTCGGGTCCGTGAGGGGTCCCCTCCTCTACCGGGCCATCAGTCGCAAATCCGGCGGCTAGGCCAAATGCGGACTCCAAATCAGCACTCCTGGATGCTGAGGATGGCCTCCCGATCCACAGCAATACGCCCGTTCCCAATCTCACAGCCGAAGCCAGGGTCATGGTGCAGTTTTTCGCTCCAGCCGGAAAGAACCACCTCATAGTCGGTAACCTCCTCCAGCCATCCGCGTACGGCCTCCTAGCTGCCCCAGATTGCCACGCGCTGTCCCACCGGCGCGTCCTCCAAGCGAACCGTGGACAGTGGCTCCAGGACCGGCCGAAAACCAAAGGCAATGTACCGGAACGAGGCATCGATCGCCTCCCGAAGACGAGCTGACTCGCCGCCCCTCAGCACCCGGTACAGAGGGATTCCAGCAGCCCGCTCCTGGCCCCAGAATCGCGGTCCTTTCCCAGTCCAGACTCCGCCGTTTTCTCCTACAATATCCAAGGCGGCATCCCACTCGTTCGGCATGCCCTCACAGGCCCCAACCCGGAGCGACCTCAGCGTATAGCGGAGTCCGCCTATGGAGACCTCTTTGCCGAATATCAGGCCCTGTGTGTTCAGGTCGTCCCAACTGATGTTGGACAGAAGGCATTGGTCGGCAATGAGGATCCCGTTCACCAGCACCCAGGTGATCTCTTTGCCGGGTACAGCCTTGCCAATCCCAATAGCCTGGTCTTGCTGGAACTCGACCAAGGGCAAAATGGGCTGGTCGTCCAGATAGAGGCTGCCCATACGGATCATGTTCGCCATGCCAAAGCCCTCCTTTCTGGATATATGATGTGCAAACCCGCCACCAACCCCTGCCAGCACCGGCTGGGCCGCATCGGCCCCAATAATATGCAAATAATATGCAGAATAATAAGCAGAAAATATGCAGATAATACCTTCCGTGACGGGCATAATATGTATCTAATATGCGGGCAATATTCGAATAATCAGCGGATAATATGCGGGAGCGGGGATAATATGCAGATAATATGCGGATGTGGCATGGAAGTACGGGCGTTGGTCGGAGGCTGGGCCGCAAAGGTGGGCGTAGGGGGGGCGGAGATATGGCGGCAGGTGGAAGGCGGATAGGTCGGAGGCCAGGATGTAGGCGGATGGGTTTGAGACAGGGTGGAAAGGTTAAATGGGCTGGTCGGAAGCTGGGCGGAAAGGTTGAGCGGATGGGTCGGAAGCAATGCGGAGATGTTAGATGGATTGGTTTGTGACAGGGAGCAGGCTGTAGGCGAATGGGACGGAGGCAGAGCGGCGTTGACCGGGAGTGGTTCTTTTGGGGTTTCTCCGTGGCGTTATCCCCGGGCTCCGTCGACCGCCCCGTGTTCTGAGAGATGCCTTCGTCTTTCGTTGGCGTTCCCAGGCTCAAACGACCGTAATGGTTGGCAAAAACAGCCGTCTCCCGGGAGATTGCCCCCCAGGTTTGCGTACTTCCCAAGGCGTTCTCAGGCAGGCTGGCGTCTCCCTCGTTCCCAATGCACCAGAGTTCCACCGTCGCAGTCATCCTGAAGGATGGAAAGTTCCCGTCTCAGGCTCTCAATGAGAGTTTCACCATGGCCGGCATCCTGATGCGGTATCGACCATCCCTGGTATTCCTCAGCGGCATCATCCTCCCCGGCAACCAGAAGAACGCATATCTCTGGGCCGATATCCTGATGGCAGCAACCTCCTCCATGACAGAACAGCTCGCAAAAACTGGAAAGAGCATCGAGAATAGGCAATATGGAACTAATTTGGAGACAGGGATTAGAATACACGGTTTTTGACGATTACATTACGGTAACTGTATGGTTCTACAATGGAGTTCGGCGGGGTTTAATATGGTTTATAACCGGGTGAGGAAAGATAGGTGGTCACAATATGCAGGAGTCGGGGCGTTCGGCAAAAGAAAAACCCAGCCGCAAGGGCTGGGCTTCCATGTGCGATATCAGCTTAATTGTCCTCAGTGGCCGTCTCCGCCAGGCCCCAGTTGTTGGCTTCCAGGCTGGCAAAATAGTTCCAGGTCTTGGGATCGGCTGCCTTCAACTTTGCCATATCCTCCGGGGCCGTCTTTCATCTGCACGCAAGCACCACATGACCTTCTTTTCAGAAAGTCACAGATGCCGCCTTATATCCCCCCCCACGCAGATTTCCTACGGAGAACCTGCACGGCTAAAGCCGGGGGGGGGCTTATGGCGGCGCAGATAAGATGAGTTTCTTGTTTGCACAAACACTGGGCTGCATTTTACTTCAGGATACCCGACGCTGGGGTATCCCGCTCCCCTTCTTCTCTATTTGGATAGTTGCAAAATCGCATGAGCCATGCGCTGGACAACAGCTTGTGCCATATACCATGGCCGCAACCTCACGGACCCGGCATAGGTTCCCGATGAGGGAACCGGCTAAGGCGAGAGCCTCCGGCAAAGACAGATTCCCCCATCTCTTTTCTTCATTAAAAAAGACTGGTTTTCCACTGTCGTCTCGCCGTTAGATGGAAACTCCCGGAATACTCGCCGCAAAGAAATCCTGAATCTCATGCCAGAAGAACATCCGCCCCATGGTCACGGCAGCTGCAATCAGGATCACAACACTCATGCGCAGAACAAAATGCAGTTTGCCAGCCCGGTTCCAGGTATCCATGGAGGAGCGGAATGCCACTCCATCCTCATACAACCCAACTGGCCAAGCCAGTTTCTCCCCCATTGCTCCGCAGCCGATATTCCATACCAGGAGCAAAGGCAGAGTGGCCAATGCCGGAATGATAGACTTCAAAACTCCGGCCGCCGTAAGGGTGCCAAGTATAATGGGAGCTAGGCAAGGCAGGGCAAACAAGAATGTCTTATATGCCTTATGCGCAAAGCCAAATCCAAGAGGGTCAAGGAAGCCACCCCAATTCCATTTGAACAGTTTAGCTCCCTCGTTGTAGAATGGAGATGCCGAATTTGCCATGAAAAACACATCCTTTCAATCTCTGACTGCTCCCACCCCTTACGGAGTGTAGACCTAGCGTAGCGGTCTATGTGGGGCTTTTCCGCGGTCCATTTTGTAAATATCGTATGCACGCTGTCCCATAGCCATTGGCGCAACTAACCATGGCAAAAAGCGCAAAAGAAAACCAGCCCGGAAAGGCTGGTTCAGTGATGGATGATGGTCAGGACATGTCCCAGTTGTTGGATTCCAGTTCGGCGAAATAGGCGTAGGTTCCAGGGGCGGCTGCCTGCAGCTTGGACAACCGATCCTCATTGCCATTGGATGCGATCCAATACTCAAAGACCTCAGCAAAGTATTCATTATCGTTCGTCATTGCGTACTCCCCCAGAAGGGCCTCTGCCTGCTTTGCTTCTTTCTCATATAACTGTTCCACCGTCTCCGGTGCCCGGACATGATGATGAAGGAAGTGCCCAAACTCATGGACCATGCTGCCGGCATTGGCCACAAGCAGTGTCTTCTTGCCATATATGGTAAGCCCGCTGGCGGATTTTCCATTTTTGTTGTTCCAAACGGCGAGTTCCTCGTTGCCAACAACAAGGGACCAACCTTCCTCTTGGAATTTGTCTCGGATGATCTTTGGGACCTTCTCTGCTTCCTGCAGAAATTGCCCGCTGGAAACCATATAGGCATCCTCGATGGCAATATTGAGCTCCTCCATGATGGATGGCGGAACGACTGGATTAGTCTGTCCTGTGCCCACCAGGTACAGCATCTGGGCAACCTCCGCCCTGGTGATATATTCCCACGGGTCGGCCGCCATATCGCAGAGGCCCAGGTTTGCTGCGGCAAATATCGGTCGTCCACATCGCTGCCGGCATCGTACAGCTCCGGTCCGTATGCAGGGATGCCAGCACAGGCCAACAGCGTCTTATACGCCCAGCCTCGCGTCACCCGGCTGTCCAGGTACAAGTCAGGCGTGAGGACGACCCCATCCCGCCTGCGCATTGTCTCAGCGACTGCATCTTCCATCGTCCATTCCTTGTCTGGGAAGAAGGCTCTGCAAAACATCATAGCCATTTCGCCGCTGCTGACGAGCCGGTCTGGAGAGAAGGTGCTGGCGCTGGTGCCGGTGGTAATGCCATTGTCGTAGGCATAGCTAATGGCCTCTGCATAACTGGAGTCAGGCGAGACATCCTGGAATGGCCCAACTGCAAATACTGGAACGGCAGTCCCATGCAGCATGCTGACAGCCAACAGCATGGCTGGAATTTTTCTCTTAATACCCATGGAAACATCCTCCTTAGAACGGTTCTTCCCACATGACTTTCTCTGAAAGTCACAATTTTGTGGTTGTACATCTGCTATTAGACAAATTGCCAACCTCTACCTCGGGGTGGAGGCCACCACTAAGTTGGGATAGCCCTTAGCATACGAATTGTCTTTCCAAGCTATTATATGCAAATTCTTCGTTCCGTATTTCAGCACTTCTTTGCAGAAAATGCGAATCGCAGCAACTGCATATAATAGAAGTGAAAGGAGGGATTCTGATTGAATCCTGAAATTGAGAAGAGCTATGGCATGCCGCTCAAGAAGGCTGGTGCCAAATACACGCGGAAAGAACTGCGGGGTCTTGGGTGGACCAACGCCATGATCGACACTCTCCCTGCCTGCATGGCCAAAAAGAGCAAAGATGTCTATTACCGGGCTTCTGATGTGGCCACCTCACTGGAGTCAAACCCCAAATTCGTGGAGCACCTCATCAACGAGGCTGCGGACAAGCAGTCCAAATCCCATTTGAGGGATATCCCGGCCAAGCGCCGGGCCGAGCTGGCAAAGGCGCTGGGAAGCATCCTACAGCCGGCCTTTGAGACTGCCGCGATCGCCTCGGAGGTCAAGCCAATCGCCGAGACCTGGCATAATCTCTTCATGGCGGCCCTCCTGGCCCCTCAGCCGTCCAAGGATAGCATGTATGAGGTCGTCAGGGGCAGCGATATCATCTCTAAGCTGCAGGGCATCGCTTCCAAGAAATCGGCCAAAGAGGCGTCCTCTACAGCCTCCCGTGCTAAGAAGTGGAGCAAGGTTGGCCGGTCTGCCTGGTCTGCCATTGAGAAGGATGAGTCTTCCTTCGATGTAGATGGCTACATCGAGGCTCTCGACACACTGGCTCAGGTAGAGTATCAGTCTCAGCTGGTGGACACTGGCATCACTGAGCCGACGGCCGATATCTTCTCGTTCAAATCGATTCGCAACAACTACCCTGTCAACGAGGGTCTGTACACCTGCTATCTGACCTACTATGTGCCGGCCGCCATTACCCGCGACCTAGAGAAACTTATTGTAGTGGATCCCAAGGACGAGTACCCTGCGGCCCGGCAGATGGAGCGACGGTTTGAGATCCATGTGGGTGGCACCAATACCGGCAAGACCTACCAGAGCCTCCAGCGGCTCAAGGAGGCTGCCACTGGCGTCTACCTGGCTCCTCTCCGCCTCCTGGCCCTAGAGGTGCAGGAGCGGATGCTAGACGATGGCGTTATCTGCTCCATGCTCACTGGCGAGGAGGAGGATATACGCCCTGGCGCCACCCATATCTCTAGCACCGTAGAGAAGTTGGATATCAACCGCCGCTACGATGTGGCCGTCATCGACGAGTGCCAACTCATCAATGACCGGGATCGCGGCTATGCGTGGACGCGGGCTATCCTGGGTATCCAGGCGTCTGAGATCCACCTGTGCGTGGCCCCTGAGGGCCTGCATATCCTGGAGTGTCTTATTAAGGACCTGAGCGAGCCCTACACGATCATCCAGCACGAACGCAAGGTGCCCCTTATCTGGAAGGACCGGCCTGTGAAAATCGCCCAGGCACAGAAGGGCGATGCATTCGTAGCCTTTTCCAAGAAGCGAGTCCTGCAGCTTGCTGACGAGCTCCGGCATAACGGCGTGCCCACATCCATCATCTATGGCAACCTCCCCTACGCCACCCGCCGCCGCCAGATGCAGATGTTCCTGGATGGTGATACGACAGCTCTGGTGGCCACTGACGCCATTGGCATGGGTCTCAACCTGCCTATTCGCCGGGTTGTGTTCACCCAGGATGAGAAGTACGATGGCGTTGAGATGCGGCCCCTGAAGCCGGGCGAGGTGCGCCAGATTGCCGGTCGGGCCGGGCGGTTCGGCATCTATGACAAGGGCTTTGCCGCAGCTGGGCCCGACTGTGAGCATGACCTGGGCAAGACGCTGGAGACAGTACCAGTCAATGTCAAGGCTGCGGCCCTTGGTTTCTCTGATTTGGTACTCAAGGTCGATCGGCCTATCATTGATGTGTTGAAGGTCTGGAACCAGATGCCGGTGAAGAAGCCCTATTACCGCATGGACATCACACGGTATATCACCATCATCAACTATATCCTGAATACCCTCCATCTGGAGTTCTCCAAAGAAGATCTACTCCGGGCGGCCAGTATTCCCTTCGATGAAAAGGACGCCGACCTGCTGGCTTTGTTTGGCATCTATTGCCGTGCCTATGCTGGCGGAGCTTCTGCCATGGATAAGCCGGACCGCGATGGTAATCGGCTTGGGGACCTAGAGCTCTTCTACAAGAGCCTGGATCTCTACTACTCATTCTCCAAGAATTTTGGACTGGCTTGGGACAAAGAATGGCTGACGAACGAGAAAGAGCTGGTGGCCGAGGAGATCAACTACCTGCTTATCCATGACCTGAAGAGCCGCGGAGCCAGCTGCAGACAGTGTGGCGGACCTATTCCCCTGAATTCCCCCTACTCTATCTGCAACAGCTGCTACCAGAAGCAGCGCCGGGAGCGTGAGAGGGAACGCCGGGCTATGTACGGATATGCCGGTCGGGGTGGCTACTACGACTATGGGGTTGATGACGATGACGAATTCTAATTGACTGCGCCGGCGACCACCTGGAGCGCTGTTCCTTGGTGGCCACTGGTCGTCTTTATTAACGAAGAAATGTGGCAAGAAGGTTTTCTTTTGCCAGACGCTGTGGCCGCGGGCCGGTTCCTCATAAGGAACCTATGCCGAGTCCGTGAGGCCGCTCCGGCGCCCCAACAAAGCTCTCACGGACCCCAAATAGGCTCCGAAACGGAGCCGGCCCGAACGACAGCTGTAAGAAACCCACATAAACCCTCTGCCGTTTTCTTCGTTAAAAAAGACACCTTTTTCCCCATAAAGCAAAAAAGAGGAGCCCGCCGCAATAACGGACTCCTCTTTTTCGATTCTATCTACCGAAATCAGGCAACCAGGTGAGCAACGACCTTGAGCTTCAGCTCAGGCTGATTGGCCTTGCAGGTGTACATGGTCAACTTGTAGCTGCCATCCTGCGCCAGACCAGAGGTGTCGTTTACAGACACAGCATCGATACTGGTCACCTGATAGGTTCGTGTACCGTAAGCAGTAGTGTAATACACCAAGTCTCCCAGTTCAACATCTTTCAGCTTGATGAAAGCAGCTCTACCGTTATAACCACGGTTATGACCTGCAAGTCCGATATTGCCATTCCAACCAGGCGTACAATCAAAGTGACCGACCCCCTTAGACAGCGGGGTAGCGCCAGTTCCCTCGTAGATATATTTGTCCATGCCTACCGCCGGAATGCTCAGATGACCAATTGCACTGGTCTTATCGTTCAGCTTAGGCATGGGGGTCAGAGCAGTTGCTGTGGAGGCATAGCCATAGTAAGCCCCTGTCAGAGGATTGTACAGGTAGTTATTGTAGGCATAGTATCCATAGGTGCCGCCAGTGTAGACCGGTACTGCACCAGGCAGCCCATACACAGGGGACACAACAGACAAGGTCGGCAGCGACTCGATCATCTGCTGATAACCAGTGGGCAGAGCGCCCGAATTGATGTCGAAGTTGTCATAGCCCACAAAGCCGGTGATGCCGCTCCACTGGGTGGTAGGGGCCAGAGCGTTTGGGAACACAGAGTTCTGAGCAATGGCCACATCTGTGCCAATACCCCAGCCGTCAGGGAAGTCGCCAACAGGCAGCTGTGTGACGGACATGGGAGTGCTGTTGGGCAGGGTCGCCTCATCGGTGCCGATGGTGCCATCAGACCCGACCACGATCTGGCCGGAATCTGCCGCGGCGTCTGTGCCTACCTCAGTCGCCTGGAAGAACTGCTGGCCGGTACCAGCCGCATCATAGTTGTACTCCAGAGCAAAGGCAGGAACAGCCATGCTGCTCGCAATGGCCGCCGACAGCAGCAGGGACGCGATCTTGCGTTTCTTCATTGAAAAGTCCTCCTTCTGTCGTTGTTAAAAACTTGCGGGTTTTCGTTCGGCTTTTTGAGCAGCAAATTTGTGAGTTACGCAGACTGGACCGGGGAGGTCGTCATCCCCCAGCCGGGATCATCTGCAGTTGAACTCAAGGCATGTACCCGATGAAGACGGGCGCGCCGTACAGAGAGCCGAGGGCCATCTGATAGCCGGTAGGCAGGGCGCCAGAGCTGACCACATAGGGATCCAGGATCACCAGGCCCTTGATGTTGGCCCATTGGCTGGGCGGGGCGAAAAAGTTCGGGAACACAGAGGTGTAGGCGATGTTGATGTCCGTTGCCATACCCCAGGAGTCCGGATATTCACCCACAGGAGTCTCGATCCCGTTCAGAGGAGTCATGCGGGGCTTGGCGGTCGGATCCGTACCGATGGTGCCATCGGCGCCAACGATAATGGTTCCAGAGTTGGCCTCATTGTCCTGCCCGTGCTCCGTCACCTGGTAGAAGTTACCGCCAGGCTGGAGCCCGGAGAATTCATACCCGGCTGCGAAAGCAGGAACTGCCATCGAGACCGACAGAGCGGCCGCCAGTGCGAACGCTGCCATTTTAGAACGCTTCATTTTCATTTCACCTCCCCTCTCCTGGGGAATACAGACCATCTGGCCTATCACAAGCAGGACCGGCTGCCTCCCGGCAGTCATACAAATCTCCTGCTACAATCTTGTGCCCCTGACAGGCCGCCCGCGCATGGGAAAACAGGCGATCTGGAAGGGCTGCGGGCACGGCGCCGCATTAGTCCTCGCCAGGAACCCATCGGACATTTTTGCGGCTATTTCAAATATATGCACAGCTGATGTATTTTATTGGCATCAACCTGCACATATCCAACCACTGCCCCTGTGGCAGCCGTTGTTGTTCTTAATTTATGCAAGCGCGAAAAATTCTATTGGCAAAAAGGCAAAAGGAAAGAGGCCCGCTGCTGCAGGCCTCCTTGTCGTGGAGAACGATATTACAGGGAGAAGGTGTCCATGGGCCCAGAATCCACATCTTCCAGGCTGACGGCGAACACATACCGCTCTTTGTCGTTGAAAGGTTCAACGCGGTGCTTGGCAACCACCTGGTCGCCGGCGGACACATTGATGATTGTGCCTCGCAGTTTCTTGGCCAGGCCGCCGGACATAGAGCACTTGAAGTGCCGGGCGGAGGGGGCCCGCAGGACATCCAGCGTGAACGCAGGATTCTTGGGGTTGACCCTGACCTTCTGCATTAGGGTGTACTCGCCAGAGTTGTCATCCTGGGACTCGATCACGATCTTGCGGCTGTAGAAAATACCGCGCTTGATACCGGCCAGGACAGCAAATACAATGCCAGTTGCCAGACCGCCGAGCAGAACCAGAACCAGCAGCACAATGCCGGCATTACCGAAGAAACTTCCGAAATCGAAACCAGTCTTCACAAGCTGGCCATCAACGACCTCATAGCCCTTGGGGATCGTGATCAGCTCACCGTCCACAATCGCCTGGCCGTCCTGGATCTCGTCGCCCTTGTAGGTCAGCGTGTACTGGAAATGAGTCAGCTCATCGTAGGTAGCGACACCGGAGTAGGTGGCAGTCATCTTCCAGGCTGTGTCGACCTTGTAGTAAGACTTCTTGGCGTAGGTTGCGGTTGCGGTGTAACCGGAGGGGATCGAAGAACCATCGATGTAACCGCTTGGTTGGATGTCGTAACTGGTCCGAGACATCCCATTATATGTGGCAGGGATGGCAGTCGGATCGTTGAACTCCCCCAGATCGAAGGTCTTGGTAGTGGAACTGGTCTTGGATCTGGTCGCCGTATCTGTCACTTGGATATTGACAGAACCGAGAACCGGATACAGAGTACCTGTCCAGTTGCCCTCATCGTAGCTGAGTGTCTCAGGAAGCATGCCGATATTATCGGCCAGCTCTCCGCTGTTGACTGCTACCGAGTATTCCTTGGTCACATCCTTCGTCTGAGCGTCATCAAAGTCCTCCTTGATGATCGAATTCAGTTCAAAGAAGTAACCGCGGAGCTCGAACGGATCTTTAATGAGCTCATTGGGATCCATGGAAGTGGGCACCTTGTAGGTCTCAACCAGTACCATCTCCCCATTGACGATTGCCTGGGTACTCTCCACGGGGACTAGGTACGATGCCGCGGAGATGTTGGGCTTGGCCTGATCTGCAGCGAAGGCCGTGACCGGACCTGCCGCGGTCAGGAGCATCAGTGCCGCCAACGGCAGTGCTGCTACCCGGCCTTTAATGTTTCCCATGCTTGTTTCACTCCTTGCTTGTTTTAGTTTGATGCCTACAGCCCATTCGCCGGGTTGGCCGGGTGTGCAGACATGCGGGGGGTTGGGGATGAGCAAATATTATGCAGGTACTGCAAAATTTATTGTCCAGATCGGCTTCTGGCGTCATGCGGGCTTGCCCATACCCCGGTCGTCATAAATATAATATGCAGATGTTTTTAATCCTATTTCCATTTTGTCCGGATTGGTTTCGGCTATGTCCCGGATATGTTCTGCTGACTATTTTTCTTAATTTGGGATGTTCTACGATGTCGGGAAGTTTTGTCTTGGCTAGAGGCTGAAGGCTGGACGGTCTTTTTTAACGAAGAAATGCGTCACAGAAATTCTGCCTTGCCCGAGTCTCTGTCCGAAGCCGGTTCCCTAACAGGAACCTATGTTGGGCCCGTGAGGGCTCCGCAGAGTAAATCGTTGCCCACTACAATGAGTGGCTGGACATGGCGTGTCCGGTCGTGCAGGCGGCGGATATGGCATGCGCCTGCTTGTACTGTCTGTCCATGAGTCGGCAGCCTATGTCATCGGTCGCCGGGTTATGGGCCTCAAGGACAAGGTTCCCAAGGGGGACTGTGGCAGGTAACGCTGGGGTGTTGCTTTCATCCGTCCCCAGGGCCGCCATCCTCCGAGAAGCCCCGGCTTTAGCCGTGGGGAGATTCACCTCACGGACCCCGCATAGGCTCCGCGAGGAGCCGGCCCGCAGCATCTGCCTCCGGCAGAAGGAGCTCTTCCTGCCACATTTCTTCGTTAAAAAAGCTCTGCTCTTCTTCTGTATTCCCGTTCAGCCCTGTAGTCTATCTGATTCTCTCACCGAACTAAAGCTCGGGAGCTATCTGGCGGCTTTTAGGTATGGCCCCAAAGACAAGAGGAGCCGCCCACATGGGGCAGCTCCTCTTTTTCAGAGATGTGCGATTAGGTCTCTACCTTGATGAAGTGGCTCTGCAGGAAATCCATCGCTGCAGGGGTCAGTTTGATGCACCGGGCAGTCCGGTACAGCTTCCCCGCCGCCATGATCTGAACGACCGCCGTCCCGGGGTTTTCACGGGCGAACTTCATCAGCTCATCCTGTTCACCTTTATTTCGAATGGTTACAGTCACGGTTGGCAGCTCAGTGTTTGAAGTCCCATTGGCATCCAGCACGCTTTGCACAATGATCTGGGGTCCACGCTGCTCATCGACGACATACTCGCCGACAATTTTGACCAGGGCTCCGTTCATCAGCCGGTGCTTATTAGCGGCCACATTCCTGGGGAACAGAACACACCCAATCTCATTGAACCGGTCCTCAGCCGTGAACAAGAACATCTCTTCGTTCTTGGCCTTAGTGTATACAGTCCGGAGACCGCGGATCAGACCGACAGTGCAGACCTGCGTCGAACTGTAGCGGTCAGGCTCCTCTGCGATCAAATCAGTGATAGGCATACAGCCCTCGCCCTTGCCACTGGCAAAGAACTCATCGACCGGATGCCGGGTCAGGTAGAAGCCGATGGCTTCTTTTTCCTTCTCCATGAGGAATTGGTCGCTGTACTCTGCCACCTCAGGGGGTTTTATTTTCATCTCTTCGGGAGAGAAGAGCGTGATCTGCCCCAGCTGACGAACAGAAATGCTCTGCTTGTAGTCTTTTTCCAGAACCGGGATCATCTCCACCATCTGGTGGTGATTTAGCCCAAAACTGGACATGCACCCAGAAAAGATCAGGGACTCCAGAATATTCTTACTTGGCTTCTTGCCGAGGTCGCTCATCCGCTCGTAGAAATCCTGGAAATCCTCGAACTGGCCCTTGTCGGCCTTCTCCTTGGCAATCAGATGGCTGAACTTATCCAGATAGGCCAGGTTATGGAACCCCAGCCGGATGCAGCCATCCTCAACCATGCAGCGGTCCGAGGACTTGTTGATGTCAGGCGGCAAAATCTTAATGCCGCGGCGAACTGCCAGGGCCATATATCCCTTCACCTTGTCGCCCACATCCTCAAATGCGTTCATCATCGCACAATAGAATTCAGGTGCCCAGTGGCAGGACATGTAGGCCGTGATGCTGGCAAGCCAAGCATAGCAAGCTGCGTGGGATCTATTAAATGCGTAGCTGGCGAATTTTTCCATTTGCGCCCAGATCTCCTCAGCAATCGCCTCAGGGATACCATTCGCCACGCAGCCAGGGGCATAGTTCTTATCCTTACCTGCGTCATAGTCAGCCTTGTTCCCGTAGATGAACACGAGCTTTTCGGCAGCCATGATATCGTGTTTTTTCTTTCCCATTGCTTTACGGACCGAATCTGCACGGCCAAGCGTATATCCGGCCAGTTTCCGTACAATCTGCATCACCTGTTCCTGATACACGATAACCCCATAGGTAGGACGCAGAATGTCTTCCAGCTCCGGCACCAGGTATTGGATGGAAGCTGGGTCCCGCATCCCCTCCAGGTAGTTGGGGATGTAGTCCATGGGCCCGGGCCGGTAAAGCGCCACAGCGGCGATGAGCCGCTCGAAACACTCGTGCAGTCTGGACTCAGGCAGACTGTCAATATCATCGAACATCGGAATGATGACATTGTTGGTCATACCGCCGCCTTCCAGCTGGAACACCCCTCCAGTGATGCCCTTGGAGAGCATCTTGTAGGTCTCCCGGTCGTCCAGCGGCAGATCCTCGTATGTCGTGTCAATGCTGCGGGTACGCTTGATAGTGTCGATGACCTCATGGATAGCTGTCAGGTTTTTCAGGCCCAGCAGGTCCATCTTGATGAGCGACAGGTCTTCCACCTCAGTCATGGTGACCTGGGCGGTCAGGCTGCGCTCGCCGGTCTCCTTATCCTTTTCCAGAGAGGTTGGGAGGAAATCGGTGATCTTACCAGGGCTGATGACCAAACCGCAAGCATGCTGAGATGCATGCCTCTTGTTTCCTTCCAGCTTGATAGCAACTTCCATTACCCTTGCCACATCTGGGTCATTTTTTGCCCTCGCGGCCAATTCCGGGTTCTTGTCCAGAGCCTTGACCAGCGTCATTTTTGGGTCTTCCGGCACCAGCTTGGCCAAAGAGTTTGCCCAACCGGTTGGATAGCCCAGAACGCGAGCCACATCCTTGAGCACCATCTTTGCAGCCATTGTCCCGAATGTCACGATGCGGCAGACGCTTTCGGCGCCATACTTCTTCGTGATGTAGTCGATAACCTTGGCACGGCCAGAATGCTCTATGTCTGTGTCAATATCTGGCCAAGAGACACGCTCCGGGTTCAAAAATCTTTCAAAGAGCAGGTTGAACCGAATCGGATCCATGTCGGTGATGCCGATGCAGTACGCCAGCAGGCTGCCGGCGGCGGAACCGCGGCCGGGCCCGACATAGATATTGTTCTTGCGTGCGAAGTTGATGAAGTCCCAAACAATGATGAAGTAGGAGGCAAAGCCCATCTGCTCAATCATCGCCATCTCGTAGTTGAAGCGGTCCTGATACACAGGGTCGGTCAACTGAGGTTTCCCGGCAAACCGGGTCTGGAACCCCTCCTCGCACAGATGCCGGAAATAGTCCATAGGCGTGGCAAACTGCGCCGGGATCTCATAGTTGGGCAGGTTCACATCGCCCAGCTTGAGTTCCACATTGCACTTGTCGGCCAGCTTCAGGGTATTGTCCAGTGCCACCGGAATATCGGCGAACAGCTCCTCCATCTCCTCAGAGGTATGCAGGTGGTAGCCGGAGCCTTCAAAGGTGAAGTGCGGCTCAGACATGGTCTTCTTGGTCTGGGCGCACAGTTCGATCTCGTGAGCTGCCTTATCCTCCTTAGTCGGGTAGTGGGCGTCGGTGGTGGCGATCACTGGGATGCCATACTTCGCGCCCAGAGCAATGAGTTTCTGGTTAACCAGAGACTCGCCCCTGATGCCGTGCCGTTGAATCTCCAGGTAGAAATCCTCTCCGAATATCTTGAGCAGCTGCTTGAGCGCATACTCGGCAGTGTCGTCTTGCCCATCCTCCAGTGCATGGGGGATAATGCCGCCCAGACACGCAGAGGTTGCGATGACGCCCTCATGGTACTTCTCCAGCATTGCCCATGTCACATGGGGCTTGCGGTAGAAGTGGTCGAACGCCTCGGAAGTCAACTTCAACAGATTTTGATACCCCCTGAAGTTCTTGGCCAGCAGGATCAGGTGCGCCCCATCCAGCTCTCCGGTCAGACTCTCCTGATAGGCCTCAAACCCGAGGATCGGCTTCTTGCCAGCCTTCTTCATGGCCTTGTAGTGTTCCAGGAACCCGTACATGTTACCATGGTCGGTCAGGGCTCCAGCATACTCAGTATGCTTGACCATCTCAGGCACCGTGGTCATGCCGTCCATCAGGGAGTAGTCGCTGTGCCGGTGGAGGTCCGCAAAGCGGATCACCATGGCCGAACGCCCATCCTCCTGGACGATGACGCGGTACTTGTCGAGTCCAAGGCCGCGGTCGTTGAATACAACCTGTTCGATGGCGCCATCTACACCCTGCAGGGTCCAGTTAGCGCCGTCCCTGCAGATATGCAGGTGGGTCCCTGGTTCCTGCGGGGTTTTGAATTTGAGAATCATGTGTCTCCTCCTTTTCTATGTATTGCCTTCAACTTGCATATATCCAAAATTGGGGTCTAAACAAATAGTATGCAAACTGGAGACGACCCATTCTATGCAGGCGAGCGGCCGCTAATCGTCGGATACAGATCTCGCCAACTGCCGGAAAAGTTTGTCGAACCCCGTTGCCGCCGGCCCCAGACAGGGGTATAATATAATCAGAAGAACCCCAGATAGGAGGCGTTGTCATGACGCTGGAAAAACTGCTGCAGGATGTCCATAGAGCGGCAGAAGAGAAGGCGAGGATCGATACCTGCGTGGAGCTGTACCTGGAGGGGAACCTTCCCCTCATCATCGCAGCATCCAAGTGCCGTCTCAGTACGGCAGATTTCCTGGCCACGGTGGCTACATTTGAAAAAGTCGAGGCTTAGAAGCCAGTTGGGAAAGCCCTGGGTCCGCTCCCAGGGCTTGAGTTTTGCCTTTTCGCAAAATATGTTCAGTTCAGTCTGCATATAATATAATCAGATGCGAAATCCATCAAAGGAGGAAAACTATCATGAAAGCTCTAACCAGAACCCTGGCTGCCGGCCTCATGTCCATCGCAGCTCTCTTGAGCTGTTCGACGCCGGTTCTGGCGGCCACGACTCCCGTATTCAACGATGTCCCCGAAAACTACTGGGCCCATAGCTACATCTCCCAGGCCGCGTCCAACGGCTGGATCGCCGGTTATGGCAACGGCCGATTTGGGCCTGCCGACAATGTCACCTACGCCGCTCTGTCCCAGATGATCACCCGAGCCTTCTTTGCCGAAAAGCTGGAGGAGGCGGAGACATCTGAGGGCGACCCCTGGTTTAAGGCTGCCTGCACAGTTGCCAATGATCTGGGGCTGTATGTGGGCGTCGACATCCGCACCCAGCACAACAGCCAGGAGATGGTCAGCCAGCCGGTATCCCGCTATGAGATGGCGCAGATTTTGTCCAATGCCATGCGGGCAGCTGGCGCCAACATCTCTCCCAACCTGAACGCCGCTGCAAGCAATACGGCCGACTGGGAGTCGATCCCTCAGCGGTACCAGGGCGCCGTGGCGGCCGCCAAGGCTACCGGGCTGCTCGTCGGCACCGATGAGCTCGGCACCTTTTCCGGTGATACGCTGATGAGCCGCGCCCAGGCCGCAACCATCATGGTCCGTCTCAACGACCTTATCCAGAAGGGCTTCCCGGAACTGGGCGCCCCTGTGGATACGATCGAGCCCCTCCCTCCCCTGCCGCAAATCGTCACGCCGCCCGCTGCCGCGCCGGCGCCGGATGGTGGGACCATCGTAGCTGCCGGCTAAGCAGGCCTCACGGACCCAAATTCGGCTCCGAAACGGAGCCGGCCCGGGCCACAGCCTCCGGAAGACGAAAGAATCCCTGCCGTTTTTTCGTTAGAAAAGACTTAGACAACTAATCCAAAAACAGCAAAAGAAGAACCCCACCTCCGAGAGTTGCGCTCTGGGGGGTGGGGTCAATTTTTCGGTCAGGCACTGCGGAGCCGTTCCTGCAGCCAGGTGTTCCGCTTGGCCGAGTAGGTATTGTTGATAGCATACTGGATAGAACCCTGCGTCCCATACAGCACGGTCGAGTCCTGCGCACGGGTATAGAGCGTATACAGAATCTGCCGGCTGAGCATCGACCGGTTACAGGACATAATGGGAGCAATGACAATGGGCCACTGGCTGCCCTGCGCCCTGTGGATAGTCATGGCATAGGCCAGCGTCAGGTCGTCCCAGTTGTCTTCATACATGACAAACTGGCCGCTGGACACCTGCACATAGACCCGCTGCCGTACCGTCTTGCCGTCCTTCACCTTCATGATTTTGGCCACCCTGCCCATCTCGCCGTTCACGATCCCCTTGCGGCTGAAATCCTCGGTGAAACCAACGCCCTTCTGCCAGGTGAAGAACTTCATCTCATAGTTGTTGGCGGTATTGACGACCTTATCGCCTTCCCGTAGCATCAGGCTCACCGTCTTCAGCTCGCCATCCTCATCGTGGATGGTCACCCTCTGGCTGAAAACCTCAGCCTTGCCCTCAGCCTGAGGGTTGAACGCCATCTGCAGAGCATAGTTCAGCGCATGCACACCTACATCAGTCTGTTTCTGCGGGCACAGGACCTGGATATCCTGCAGCCGGTACCCGCGCTTCCTCATAGCCGCCACCATCGAAACGATGGCGTTCCGGGCGGCTGTGGGATCATCGCTCTTGAAGATATAGGCGTTGTCCTTGACGCTTTTGTCATTGACCTTCATAGATCTGATAGGATTCCCATCCAGGATGGCGTTGGCGTTATGGAGGACGCCAGAGCCGGCTCCCTGGCGCTTGACTACATTCAGGGTGACCACAGGGATGGCCCCAGACTCAATGATGTCCTTGAGCACATTGCCCGGGTCAATGCTGGGCAGCTGGTGGAAATCGCCCATGATGATCGTCTTAGTGCCGCCGGCGATAGAAGAGAGCAAAATGGACGCCAGATTGATGCCGACCATAGAGAACTCGTCGATAACCACACAGTCGCAGGTGATCATCGTGTCAGTCTCCATGTTTTTGTCAATGACGATATGCAGGGCCCGGTGGATGGTGCTGGCAGGCAGCCCAGTGGCTTTGTGGGCCACCTGTGCAGCCTGGCCGGTAGGCGCCATGACCTGGGCCTCAAAAGACAGCCCCTGCCGCTTGTAAAGCTCGCGTAGGACTTTTATAATGATGTTCAGGGTAAATGTCTTACCACAGCCAGCGCGGCCATTCAATACCAGGACGCCACCCCGGTGGGCACAAGCCCGGAGAACGGCTTCCCGCTGTTTCTCTTCCAAAGTAATGCCCTCTGCGGTGCAGACCTGCTCCAGTACCCCCTCCGCATCCGGGAAGTCCCCATATTCAGAGGCGGCCATTGTCCGCAGGCAGCGGGCGGTCATCGACTCAGCCTGGTGGAGATAGCCCAGGTAGACACGGTCTTCTTCCACGATGATGCGGCTGGAGCTGCGTAGGGTGCCCAGGGCCATCTTCAGAGCGCTGCTGGGGATTTTGACTACCGGGAACCGGAATCCATGTCCCGCATGGACGCGTCTGGAGGCCAGGGCGTTGGCAAGTGCCTGTTTGTCGATACCAAGCGGAGGCTCTGTTTCACCCCGGACGATTGCCATGGCCGATTTGTAATCCAGCTCAATATCGACCAGCCGGCTTACCTGCTCAGAGAACAGTTTGCTCTGCATATAGCAGTTGCCATTGCGCCAGCAGTCTTGCTGCAGGACATGGAGCATCGCTTGCTCCAGCCGTTCCAGACCATCAGGCGGATAGCCGTTCTCTAGGGCAATCTTATCGCACTTGAGGAAGCCAAATCCACTGATCTCATCAGCCAAGAAGTAAGGGCTCGTCTTCAGCCGCTGGATGATGTCTGGATATTTCTCCAGTAGCCGGCTGGCGTCTGAGGCAGGGATCTGGTACTCCTGCAGCGTATTCAGCACAACATCGTCCTCCCGGAAACCCTTCAGTGCCTGCTGCCAGCGGATGGCCGTGCTGACGCCGACGCCCGGAATCTTCTTCGCAACTATCTCAGGTGAATCCATGATCAGCCCCAATGCCTGAGGCCCCAATGCCCGGTAAACATCCGGTGCCCGGGTGTCCAGGCCCGGGAGAGTACGCAGGATTGTGATAACTGAGTCCTGGTCCTCAGGCAGCGCACTCTTGTAGTCATCTACCTGCAGGGTGCGGCCATATTTGCCCTTCTTGACGATGCCTCGGACCTTGTAGTACCCATCCAGGCGCAGGGGCGTCGGAAAATAGCCGCTGAGCTTCAATAGACGGTAGTCGGTATCTTCTGCGTCGTAGATGCTGTAGCCATTCTCACTGTTCCGGTAGATGTTGCGGACAACACGGACTTCTGAGCTCAAGGAAGCCCCAATGGCATATTGGGCGAGTAGGGATGTATCCTCTGCGTCCAAGCTAAATTTAAGGTCGCTCAATCCAAACGCCTCCTTTCATGTCTTCTATCCTATGCAAATTGTCTGCATATTATATGCGGGCCGGATTTCTGCGGATTTGGCTGTTGTTTTGCGACAATTTGTTCTGATCCGGGAAGGCATCTTTCTTAACGAAGAAAAGAGCGGGGGATTTTGTCTCTGCCGAGTGGCCATCACTGCTGGCCGGTTCCCTTATTGGGGACTTTTTCGGAGCCGCGAGAACTCCGAAAATATGAAAACGGAGAAGTGCATATAATAATAGTGAAAGGCAAGAAGATTACCTGCTTCGCCAAGATGCGGAGCGTTCATAAAGGAGGTTTCACCATGGAGATCGGTGTATTGGGTTTCATCTGCTGGGTGTTCTTTGCCGGCTGCAATGTTTTTGGGGCAATGGACGATGGGAAGATGATCATCTCCCTGTTGTTCCAGTCGGAGTACATGCACCTATCCATCCTCTTCGATGGCGTCGTAATGGCTGTCTTGTTTGCCATGCATTGCATGTATGGCTTTGTTCCCATGCTCATCATGGCCTTTTGGCTGTTCATGCAGATGAGCTTCACAGTAGTTGCCTTGCGGCCCAGGGCAAAGGACTTGTCTTAACAGGAGGTATTAAACAATGGAGTTTACTTTTGGAATGTTGGCTGTTTGGCTCTTTATTTTCTATGTTGAGCGTTCTATTGTCAAGGCGGATGGTATGCCCTTTTTGGCGATCATCTTCGAGGCTTTTGGCGCTGACCTGCGTCCCCGTGCGGAGGCCTGGTTTCTTGCATCCCTTTTCCTAATCCATATTTTCTTCGGCACCCATGCGATGCTGATCGTTTTTGCTGCAATGAGCCTGCAGTTTATTATTGCATCCCGAATAATGCGTTCTCTTCTTTTGCGAGTTCGTTGATTGTTTTTGCCAACATCGGAAGGAGGACGGTCGTGCAAAACGGCCAAGTTTTATGAACGGGAAAAGAATCCAGAGAGCAAAACCAGTAGGAGGAAAAAGACTAGCTATGAAAAAGAATGTTGATATGAATGAGTTTATCGTTGTCAAGCAGGGCAGCGATGTTATTGAAAACAAATATACACGGGCTGACCTGGATAAGGCGCAGACCAAGCTGTGGTATGCCATGATGGCTGCGACCATCCTGCTTCTGGTTGTTATCTTCGGTGTTCTGCGACCCAACTTCAAGTTTGCCTATACGGCGTCTTCGTCCATGGTCCCCACTTTGTCGGTTGGTGACCTGGCCCTCTACGGTCCTGTTGTATCCGACATTGAGCGTGGCGATATTGTACTGTTCAAGCCTGAGAATCCCACCGAGCAGGCATCTATTTTGACGGGTGGCAAAGTCTACTATGAGAAGCGGGTCATTGGTCTGCCTGGCGATACTGTCTCTTTGGATGGTGGAATTGTTTTTGTCAACGGCGAGGCTCTGGATGAGCCCTATGTTGTATTCAACACTGATCCTTCCTATACCATGTACCGGGATATGCCTGAGATTATCGTTCCCGAGGGCGAGTATTTTGTTATGGGCGACAACCGGGATAATTCCTACGATTCCCGCGGTTTCGGCACCATTACGCGGGATAGCATCCTGAGCCGGCTCATGTTTTCTGTCCCATCTTTTGCCGGATTTTTCTCTGGTACCAGCAACGACCAGAACTTCCTGTATTGAGCCAACCATGGGGAGGTCCAGTGTTATGGATAACCAGGTTGTGATCATGCGAGGAAGTGGCACAAACCGCGAGCGGATCGAGAAACCCAAGGTATAGTACCGACGAGGTGCAAGCATTGGCAGTCATCGTGTGTTTTGCTCCGCCGTTTGCGGCAACGAATAGGCTTTCGGGAGGTGTCTGGATGGAGCGTCGCTCTCATCTGGGAATATGATGGTCATCGAAATATCTCTGTTGGATTTTCTGTCGTACAAAACGGGCTGCAAAATCAGCGATCTTCCTGCGATGGCGAAAACGGATCCGAGCAGGATCCTGCATGCCGTACTCGGAATCGAGACGCAGGCTGATAGTTTGAGGAATTGGAATGATGCGCTCAACTACCTGTTCGGGATTCCGCCGGTCCAGTCCTGTGAGGAGGCCTGGCACCAGATGATTGCTAAGCTGTCACCCAGATAGTCTCACTGCCGTCCCCAGAGATGCTTCCGGGGTCGGCTTTTTTGTTTGGTGGTACAGGCTTGTGGCCGCTGTGCAGATTGGACCTAGATATAGGGATGCCATGCGGAAATGGATTCTGTGTTTTTGCATAGGATGAAGCAGTATGTTTGTTTCTCTGCTCGTTGTGGGCAACATTTTGGGAAAAGGAGGTGCCCCGGAGGGAGATTTCCCCTCCGGTCCCGGAGATGATCATTCAAGTCTCGCTTTTAGACTTTCTGGCGCACAAAGCCGAATGCCGAATCAGCGATCTGCCAACGGTGGCAAAGGAAGAGCCAATCAGAATCTCGCATGCTGTGATGTGGTTGAAGCCGGATGCCGAATCGCTGGCTGGTTGGAACGACGCGTTGGGCTATCTGTTCCGGCTGCCGCCGGCTGAATCCTGCGAGGAGGCGCGGAAACAGCTGCTCATGGCGCTGCATCGTGGCTAAATCGAATTTGAAGAAATTTGCCGTCCCGGGTGGGGCGGCATTCTTTTTGTTGTTTGCTACTGAGTTGGTGCAGGGCCGGGAAGCTGTCCCGAGTGTTGTGGTCCGAGGTTCGGCGAAGATATCTTTTTTAACGAAGAAATGTGGCGGAGGTCAGCTTTGTTTCCGGAAGCAGCGGCCCGAGCCGGCTCCGTGCCGGAACCGATGCCGGGTCCGTGAGGCTTCTGCATGCCGCTTCATCTGTCTGATGTGGGCCTGCCGTTGTTTGCAACAATTTGCCCTTTTCTTTGTTCTGGAGGCGGCTTTTTGTTTAGAATTGTTTTCAGCGTACCTGCATAGGATTAAGTATTCCATTCCACTTAGGGATGTTAACATAGGCCGCGCTTGCCAAAAGGCGCAACAATGGGGAAAAAATACATAAGGAGGCAATTATATGTCGGCCCTTACCCTCATCAACGGCAGTATCCGCAAACTGCCAATTCTGCTCCGCATCCTTGTGATTGGAGCTGTCTCCACGGCGCTCACCTATGTGATGGTAGGTGTGTTAACAGGAATCCTCGGATTCGTGTACACCTTGGTCACCAATTACACGCTCTGGTGTGTAATTCCGACAGCCATCTTAATTGGTGTCTGTACGGGCAAAGGTGGAAAAAACGGAGGCGGGCTTCAGCGGTCTGCTTCCGGAATTGTAGCCGTGTTGGGCGCATTCGTGGTTCTCTGGGCTATTTCCGGAATCATGAAAGCGGCAATCGGCTTCGTAGGGATGAGGGTCCCCATCTTTGTAGTGTCGATGGCTGTCACTTCGATAGCTGTCCACTACGGAGATATCGTCAGACTCGCAAACTCCGGCAAGGAGAAGGGCGAGCCGGAGCCCGAGAGAGACCGGGCATAATAAAAGGAGGTATAGAAAAATGTTCAAAGGGATGAAAAAAATCGTCCATAAGATGGGGCAGAGTATCCGCAAGATGAAGTTCATCAAGCGGACCCTCGTTTCTTGTACCCTCGGCTTTGCGGCAGTGTTGGTCGGATCCATCGTTTTTGAAAACCTCTACTACTGGGGGGCTTCTCACGGGGGATTCCTCATCGGACTCGGTCTGGCCGCCAGCCAGTTCGTCGTTTACAAGGACGACATCGATCGGCTGGTCGCCAACGCCAAGGGCAAGGGCTCGAAGGGTTCTGCGGAGCAGGCTGAACGCCAAGCTGCTCCCCAGGGCAAAGAGCCCGCAATGACTCTTGAAGAAGAGTCAAAAAACCTCGGCGATGAGTTCGCCGCCGTTGGAGCAGACGCCGACGACGGGGATCTGCCCGAGGAAGAATTCAGGGACTAAGCCACATCCAAAACGCCTTCCCTTCGGGGAAGGCGTTTCGTTTTGTTGCCAGCAGGTCTCACGAACCATAGATAGGCTCCGAAAAGGAGCCGGCCCACAACGACGCCATCTGGAAAAGCAAACAGCCCCACCAGATTTCTTCGTTAAAAAAGACTCAATCAAACCTCCCTAACAAAGAAAGGGCGGCCTTCCCAGCCGCCCTGTTAATATATTTCGTCCGATAGGTTACCGCTCGCCAGGTTCATCTCCTGCTGACCAGACCGGTTTCCCTTCCCGCTCCATCCGCTGCTCAGTCGCCTCTAATATGTATCCCTGCAGACTTTGTCCAGATTCTGATGCGGCCAATCTGATCAGTTGCCCGCGTTCTATTCGCGGTTTTAGTGTGATTAAATCGCATTTCTCCAGATATCTCCTATTGCTTTTTCTTTTTTTCTCGCTCGCAGCCATGCCAACCATCCCCTTTCTATACACAAAATTTGGGTCTAATTATACCACGGGGAAACAATTTTCGGCAATATCACAAAAAGAATAAGGTTGACATTTGGCATGGTGCCATGCTATCATGGGGCCAAAAACGGCATGGTGCCATGCTATCATGGGGCCAAAAACGGCATGGTGCCATGCCGATAGGGGACGAAATGCGCAAGGGGAGGAATTATGAGCAGAAGCAGAATGTGGCTGAAAAACCGTCACCAGGAACAGATTGTGCGGCTATTGGAACAGCTCGGAGCCGGGAAGCTCTCCATATGGGAGATCTGGGAGGATTTCATCCTGATGTCGGCAATCTCGATTGCCAACAGCGTAGATTTTGGACCTGCCCAAGCAGAGCGAGAGCAACTGTACACTTCCATCTCAGCGAAATACACAGCGGATGAATTTGGGTTGTTCGTGGAGGCTTTTTCGCAGGTAGTACTTGGGCTGGAGACAGATCCGCAGCAGGATCTTTTGGGGACAGTGTTCATGAGTCTGGGACTGAACGACCATTGGAAGGGACAGTTCTTCACACCCTACAACATTGCGAAGATGATGGCTGAAATGACGCTTTCGGATAGGTTGAAGGAAAAAATTGAGGCAAACGGCTGGATTTCTGTATATGATCCAGCCTGCGGTGCTGGCGCCTTGCTGGTCGCCTTTGCCAATGCTTGCCGGACACAGAAGCCGAGTATCAACTTCCAAACCAGCGTCTTGTTTGCCGCCCAGGATGTAGACCGGCTGGCGGCCTGCATGTGCTATATCCAACTTAGCCTTCTCGGCTGTCCAGGCTACATTGTTGTGGACAACAGTTTGACACAGCCGCTCTCCGGCGTGTCTCCCCTCCTGCAAAAGCAGGGTTCCAATGTCTGGTTTACGCCGGCCTTTTTCTTCCCTCGATGGCAGGAACGGCGGGCGATCGAACAACTTAGGCTGGAAATGGGCCGTGTAGATATTCCTCCGGCAGACGGTGGCTTGGAGGTGATTTAGGTTGGGCAGTTCCAGGGAAGAACGGCGCAGGCGGTTCCATGAGGATCTGGACGCTCATGAGGTGCGGGTGATTCCGGCGAAGTAAGAGTACTGCATTGATATTCGTGAGAAGGACGAGCTGGTTGGTGCCTACTGCCGAGTCTCCACGATGTCCGACGATCAAGTCGAGAGCTACGACCTGCAGCGGCAGGAATATGAGGACAAGGTTGCGCAGAACAAGCACTGGACACTGGTGGATGTCTATGCTGATGAGGGGATCTCGGCTACTTCCATGAAGAAACGCAAAGACTTCAACCGGCTAATTGGGGACTGTAAGGCCGGGAAGGTCTCATTAGTACTCACCAAGTCGGTTACCCGCTTCGCCCGTAACACGGTAGACTGCGTTTCCACCTGTCGGATGCTGAAAAACCTGAACCCGCCTGTGGGAGTACTGTTCGAAACGGATGGCCTGCATACGCTGGCGTCGAACAGCGAGCTGCAGCTCAACCTGCTATCCACGCTGGCCCAGTCTGAGTCTGAAACCAAATCGCTGGCAGTAAAGTGGGGAATCCGGAAACGGTTTGCCCGCGGCATTCCCCGCATCGTGGATTTGTACGGATACTTGCGGGAAGGGCGGGATTTGGCCGAAGACCCGGTCACCAGCCATGTTGTGCGGATGATATATGGATGGGTACTGATGCGCTATTCGATTTCTGAGATTCGAGATTTGCTCCATATATACCATATCCCCTCTCCACAGGGGAAGGAATTCTGGTCTCATGCAACAATCCTCTATATCCTATCCAACGAGCGGTATGCAGGGAATGTGACCATGCAAAAGACTTTCGTCCAGGATCTGTTTTCCCACAAATCGGTTAAAAACAGGGGGCAGCTCCCCAAATACGAAATCATAGACTATCATCCAAAACTCGTGTCAGAGACCGACTGGATTGAAGTCCAGCGCATCCTGTTTTCTACCGTATGGACAGACTTCCTGCGGACCGACTACAGCATCACAATCGAGCCAAATTTGCGGGTGTATCCAGTCGAGATTGGAGGAAAACATAGATATGCTACATCGAAATCCATCGTTCCTTCCTGACTTTGATCCGAGCCAGTTCAGGGTCTTGAACCCGAAGCTGATCTCCTACTCTACCTCTGAGTTGCGTATCTTCTCCAGGAGATTGTCCTTTAACCAGGCCGCAATCATCGAACTCAACTACCCAACCCATGTCTGTCTATGCTCTACCTACGATGGGCAGCAAATCGTCCTCAAGGCTTTCTCCGAGGCGGAACTTCGGACCGTACAGGAGTTGTCCCTCCCCTTCTATGAGCGGGACAGCAGCCGGCCCCAGAAGCGCATTTCCTTGGGGAACAAAGCTCTTGCCGACTCAGTACGGATGACGATGGGCTGGGAAGGCCTTCCAGCGATGAAGGTGAAAGGCGTATTCTATTCCTCTCACCGGCTGCTCTTGTTTGACCTTTGCCAAGCTGTGCCAGTCACGCAAAAAACACCGGTTGCAAAGATAGTTCCACTCACAGAGTACCCAACTTTTGAGGATGTGGCCAGGTCCCTCCCTCCACAGCTGGTTGCGCTGCCCGCATCAAATTGCGGGTAACACAAAAGAACCGCCGTCCCGATATGGGGGCGGCGGTTTCCATGTATGTTTTAGGTTTGTGTCTTTCACTAAGAATTTCATGTTTTTCCAACAGGCGGAGTCACTTTGCCTGTGGTCCGTGAGTGCTCTGAACACCATACACGAGCTCCCCTGGAAGCTCGTGCTGCTAAAGTTTAGGCAGTACAAAGTATCCCTCTGCCGATTTTCTTCGTTAAAAAAGACTTGACCATCCGTTCCCCATCCCAGAATGGCCTTCCGCTTCCTTGCATATATTCTAATTAGCCACCCGATTTGGCTAAACTAAAATACATAGGAGGAAACAACACTATGGAGAACAAGATCAATCGCATGAAGGAACTGTTGGCCATCATGAAGAAGGAGGAGTTGGCCTACTACCTCAATGACGATCCGATCGTCAGCGACCGGGAGTGGGACTCCCAATTCGACGAGCTGGCTGCCCTGGAGAAGGAGACTGGCATCATCTATGCCTCCTCCCCCACCCAAAAAGTTGGCGGAGGCATCCTGCCCAGCTTGCCTAAAGTTATCCACTCCAAGCCGATGCTGTCGGCGGCCAAGACAAAGAGCACTGAGGACATCGATAAGTTTGCAGGCAAGGGTCCCGGTGATTGCATGGTCAGTTGGAAATTGGACGGACTCACCCTGGTCATCCGCTATGCCAACGGCAAGCTGGAGCGTATCATCACCCGTGGCGACGGCAATATCGGCGAGGATGTAACCCACAACTGCGCCTCCATCCTGGGTATCCCCCAGTACATTCCCTGCACGGATGATGTGGAGGTCCGCGGCGAGTGCGTCGTCTCCTGGGCCGGCTTCGATGAGGTCAATAAGCGTGTGGATGAGCCCTATGCCCATCCCCGCGGCCTGGCTGCCGGCTCTGTCCGGCTGCTAAACCAGCGTGAGTCGGCTCCCCGCGAGCTGCAGTTTGTGGCCTTTGAGCTGGTGCAGCCCTTCCTGAGCACAGTTGAGAACAGCTATGCTTTCCTGGCTGAGCAGGGGTTCTCGGTCGTTCCGCACCTGCTCACCAAGACACCCGGCCAGGTGATTGACGACAAGCTCTTTGATGTCAAGACCTTTCCACTTCCCGCCGATGGGCTAATCGTTGAATACAACGACAAGGTCTTCGGCAAGAGTCTGGGGGCCACCGGCCACCATGAGAACTGCCGCATCGCCTTCAAATGGGAGGACGCCACCCATAAGACCAAGTTCTTAGGAGTGCGCATCCAGCCGACCCGCAGCGGTATCCTGAGCCTGACGGCTATGTTTAAGCCGGTTATGATCGACGGCTCCAAGGTCCAGAAAGCTACCTTGCACAATGTGGACATCTTCCGCAAGTTGCAGTTAGGCATCGGCGATGAGCTGGAGGTCTACAAAGCCAACATGATCATCCCAGCTGTGGCCAAGAACAACACCAAGTCTGGTACCTACAAGCTGCCTGACACCTGCCCCTGCTGCGGCGGTAAGGCCGTAGTGGAGCAGCGTGGAGAGACTAACTATCTGGTTTGCACCAACTCCCGGTGCTCGGCCAAGCGCGTCCGCCAGTTCGAGCATTTCTGCGCCCGGACTTACATGGAGGTGTCCGGTATGGCCGGCGCCACTCTGGAGGCATTGGTGGACGATGGCTTCATCAAGACCTTCGCCGACATCTATCACCTGGATCGCTACAAGGAACAGATTATCGCTCTGGATGGATTCGGCAAGCGTTCCTATGAGAAGCTGCAGGATGGCGTGGAGGCCAGCCGCGACGCGGCCTTTTCTTCCTTCCTGGCTGCTTTCGGTGCGCCGCTCATCGGCCGCCATATCGGTAAGCTGTTGGAGAAACAGTTTGGCACCCTGGATGCGCTGCTCAAGGCCGTGGACGATGGCTTCGACTTTGCCTCTCTGGAGGGCATGGGGCCCAAGAAGGCTGCCAACCTGGTCGCCTGGCTGAAGGACCCTGAGAGCCGTCAGGAGGTACTGGATGTAGCCAAGGAGGTACGGTTCAAGGTTGCCCCCAAGGCAACGGCTGCCACGAACAACCCTTTCAATGGCAAGACGGTGGTAGCCACCGGTTCCCTGCAGCACTTCACCCGGGACGGCATCAACAAGAAGCTGGAGGAGCTAGGCGCCAAGGCCGGATCTTCGGTGTCCAAGAAGACCGATTATGTCATCGCCGGGCCCGGCGCCGGCAGCAAGCTGGCCAAAGCCCACGATCTGGGAATCACAGTCCTCACCGAAGAGGAGTTCCTGGAGATGATTGCGGAATAGTTCCGCCGAAGCCTGCATATACAAATGGCCGCTATCTGCCAGGGAACTTGTTCTTCTATGAGGGTCGCCGGTATGTGTTGAGTGGGCAGATTTCTGGGGGTCAATACTATCGTGCTATCGGCGCAGGGAACAAAAATTTCCCGGCAAAAGACTGCCAGATTGTTCGAACCGGAGGGCTTGTCTATATCTGAGGAGAATGTTTGCCCGAGCATTTGCGCACCACACGACCTCCCTGCGGAAGGTCGTGGTCACCGATGCCGCCTTATATATCCCCGCAGCTAAAGCAGGGGGTCTTACGGCGGCACAGGTAAAAATCCCCGGAGCCGCAAGGCCCGGGGATTTCTCGTATAACAAAGCCCCGGGAACTTCCCGTGGCTTTGTGGTTCAGGTATTTTCGAAGCCGCTGTCGATGTCCTCCATCAGCTTGCGCATGCCAGCGTCCCACTTCCTCATGTAGGCGCGCGTCTTCGTGGAAAGCATGAGCATCTGAATCGGCCGGTAGATGCCGCTGAAGGCCATCTGCTCGAACTTCATAGTCTGGTTGTCCAGCTCCCAGTCCAGGAGACCAAGGGTGTCATAGATGTTCTTGTACAGAGCCGAACGGCGGGCATAACCTTCGTCGCACCCGTCGTACTCCTCCTGGTCCAATTCCATCATTTTCGCTTTTGCGATCTCCTTCTGGAAGAATTCCATATCCGGCCATGACTCGAACTCATAGTCCTGGTCGCAGCCATCCTGGAACTCATGGCGCTGAAGTCCGAACTCCTCCATACAGGCATCAGGCCAGTCGCCGCCGATGATGGCAGCGAGCTTGTACTGGGGCCAGTACCACAACCGCACATTGAAAAGGCTGTACAGCCAGCCTCTCAGGGCGTTCCCGCTTTCGTCGCCGTAACATTGGCGGGCGGCGTAGTGGATGTTGTCGTGGATCAGCTTGTCCGCATAGGGTGACTCGGCGACCATCCGGGAGAACCGAACGCCGAGGTCCATTGCCTCTTCGCGGCTCTCTACCGCCGTAAAGGAAAGATCAACATGATAGCTCATATTATTCTCCTCCCCCTGTCAGGCTCTGGACCTGAAGTCGTCATAGTCCGGATTTTCCAGGCCCTCGGCACAGCGCAAGGCGTACTTGCCCAGATAGCGCAGGGCCGCAGGGTTCTGGCAGTCGGTGAGCCAGTTGAAGATGTCGTTTACCGACAGCTCGACCTTGACATCGACCGAAATCGTCTTGCGGAGCTCCTGAGTGTCGGCTCCGAACTCCTTCTTAATTTCCACCATATGTATTTCTCCTCCTTGTTAGCCTCGCCATGCGAGGCGTATTTTTGTTTCCTCAAGTGCTCGGACCGGCAAAGGGCTGGGGCTGCGCCCCGGCTCCTGTTGCCTACTGCCGCATCGGTTCCAAAGCGATCAACGATCGCTATGGATAGTCTCGGTGTTGTCGAAGACAAGGTCATCGACATCGAGCAGGTGATCAATATCCACCATCGTTAAATACCTCCTTAAATCTGGGAATTGTTCGTTTCCTACATTGGTTAGAACACAATATGCTATGCAAATCCTAAGAAAATGATTTATGCGAAACAGTTTCGCGGAAAGTTGGCCGCTGCGTACAACACTGATTCTCTCACCAAACTAAAGTTCGGGAGCTATTTGGCGGCTTTTAGGTATTCACTCTGTGGCTTGGTGAAACGGTTTCGTCCAGTCTTTTTTAACGGAGAAAAGCAGTGTGGATTTCTCTTTTTTGCCTCTAACCACTCACCTCAGCCGGTTCCCTCACGGGAACCGATGTCGGGTCCGTGAGCTCTACAAAAGAGCAAGCCCTGCTCCCACGAAGGGAACAGGGCTTTAGTGGTGCCGTCTCAGCTAGGCGACAGGCCGGCAGCGTGGCGAGCCATGTTCAGGTTCGCACAGATGCTCTCAGCCAGCATCCGCCGGGCGTAGGAGGCGATGACCTTCCCGTACAGGGTCTGGCCAGTCTGCTGGTCCACGCGGGCGGCGCAGATGTGCCAGTTTCCGCCGCCGTCAGGGATGACCTCGGCAAAGTAGCCGGGGGCGGCTTTCTTAAAGGCGTTGAGCGCCTTGTTTTTGCGGCTCATTCGAAGTCATCCCCCTCCCCGTAAATGTTGCCGATCGTCCACCAAGTGTGGTCGACTGACCCATCGTGCCGGTAGTTGGTGATGGAAGCGGACCAGCCGTCGTCAGAGATCTCAGACTCGAAGTCGTGGCCATTCGCCTCGTCTTCGGCGACCTCAGCCTCAAAGAACCGCTTCAGCAGCTCCTTCGCCTTGTCCTCATCCTTGCAGGGATAAACACCCACATCATCATCGAAGTCGTAGCGGACAACGACGGCATAGGGATACTCAGTCTTTATGTTTTTGTTTTCCATCTTGTTTCCCTCCTCAGCTGAAATCGGTGCCAGAGACCTTTACGATGTAGCGCCACCAGTCGAAGTCCTCCGGCATCTCGATGCCGGCATCCGCCAGCTTGTCCTTGAATTCCTCCAGAAGCTCTTCCTTGTTGGCGTAAGCCGCCTCAAAGAGCTTAGGTTCCCGGTCACAGGGAATGACGGTAAGCTCCTCGTCATCGTAGCTCTGCTCCAGGGGATTCTTGGTGAGCTCCGGGAACAGAGACTCGATCTCGCCGCAGAAGCTGTTGGACCAACGGGCATCGAACAGATCGCACCACAGGTCGCTGAGTTCATCGGTGTTGAACTCATCATCTTCATCTGCGACCTGTTTCCAAATGAGCTTGGCCGCCTCGCCGCAAAGGGCAAAAGCCGCAGGCTCCTGGAAGGGATAGATATTCATCGACATAAATATACCTCCTAAAAAAAATTGTTTTCCCCTTGTTTGGGTCACATAATATGACGCCAGTTCTCACCGCTGTTGGATTTTCGGCGATAGCTGGCCTGGTGCAGATATTCCTTGCAGTCGAAACACTTCCCGTGAAAATGGGAACACTGGCCCATGCTGAAGTAACGGCAATCGCCTTTGTTCAGCTTTTTCGGGCTGCCGCGGGAAGAGTGCTTGGCGGAATTCTGCTTTCTGGAATTCGGATTGCGTTTGCGCATCGCTCACGCTCCTTCCATGAATTTTGTCTCCTTGAAGTTTAGATTGCACCAGAATTGGGTATCTGGACTATCCTATGCAAGCCTGGCAAATCCCATTCTGGGGCAGTCCACCTACTCCAAACCGCACAGCGGCTGACGCTACCGGAGCAAATGGTTGTCCGCAACATCCAACATTGCCCCGGCCTGCAAAGGCGAAACCTCACGGACCCAACATCGGCTCCGGAACGGAGCCGGTCAGCGGCAATGCCACCCGGCGAAGGAAAATCTCCCCGCCCTTTTCTTCGTTAAAAAAGACAAGCCAGTCCTTCTCAAACAAACAAAGCAATGCCCCCATCTCCAAAGGAGACAGGGGCATTTTTGTGCGACATCGAAATTTAGTTCTCCCAGAGAGTCAGGCCGCGAGCCTTGGTCCACTCGCGCAGAGCGAAAACCTCTTCTGCCACCGCATCGCGGTTGTCGAAGCCCAGGTAGGTCGTGCAGCAATCACTCGCATTGACAGAGAGCGTGAGCAGCGGCTTATCCAGGTTCTCAGTCTTTCGCAGGAAGCAGATGCGCATACTGCCATCGATGACATATTTTGCGTAGCTGCCTACACAGTGGCTGAGCTCTGAGCCTTCCCTCACCAGGTCTCCGGCGTCCTTGGGTACCAGCACGGCCCATTTACCATCCTTGGAGGTCCACTCCAGTCCGGCGTAGTTCTCTGCAGTTGCTTTCTCCTTGAACTTCTTGCGCTCGATTTCTTCCAGCACCAGCTTATGGTTACGGGCTGCCAGGTCGTGGCGCAGTTTCAGGGACTTGGGACACAGGTTGTATGGAACATTCATATCCTCAGACATGTTGATATAGTCCCTCAGCAGGTGCCAAGCCGCCTTCGGATCTTCAATGCCCTGGTAGATGCAGACTTCCTCAGTGAGGTAGATCTTGAGACGCTGCCGTTCAACCGTATTGCGTCCGGCCAGGAACAGTGCCAGTTCATGGACATCGTTGGGCGAATCTTTCAGGATCTCTCCTGCCAGCTTGAGCATCTCAGCGCCAAGGTTGTCCCCGAGCTTTTCAACGACCTTATAGGCGTGCCCAAACCGGACCTTCCCTCGAAATACCAGATCCAGAGCCTGCCGGGGCAGCGGAAATGCCTTTTTCAGACTCCTCTCCCCTGCCTGCAGATAGTCGTCCTCCAGAGCTGCCCAGAATCCGGATGCAGCATGCGTCCACTGCTGGCGTTCCTTCTCTTCATAGAGGGAGTCTAACACCGGGTACTTCAGCAGGCCCTTGGCTGCCTCTGCCAGAGAGGATGTGTGACCCATTGCAATCTGGATCCAGGTTATTTCGTCCTTGAACCGCTTTGCCTCATCAGGAATGTATATGGAGGCAGCGCTTAGCCCGGAGCATGCCTTGCCGATGTTGGTCACAGTCAGGTTGATCTCACGGCCATCGACCTCCAGTTTGACGGGCCGCAGGCCATGCGCAGTATCGAAGGTCAGGACATAGCGGATGACCTCGATGGGCTTCCCATCGATGACATAATCCGCCAGATCGCCCTTTGGAGCTTCCTTCACCAGCTTGACCAGGTCACCTTCCACCAGCACCTCATACATTGGATTCTTGTCCTTGCAGTATGGAACAAGGTTGGACTGACCATCACTGCTCCGCAGATACAGGGTCTGCCGGTTGCCGAATTTCGCCCCGCATTTGGGACAACAGACCTCACAGTGGGAGAGTTCATTTCCCTGCTCGTTGACATCCTTCGGTACAAACTTAGCTCCACAGGTGCAATAAGCATAGTTCTCCACACCTACCCTAGCATAGCCGCGGTATTTTGCTTCACTCACGAATAAAAACATATGTATTTCTCCTTTTTCTTAATTTTCTCCATTATTTTTCTATCCAAATTTGGCTTCTAAGACTAATATATGCAGGTGCGCCGCATCCAATTTCGGGAGCAGCGAAACAGTTTCGCGCAAAGAAAAGCAGGCCCGAAAATCGGGCCTGCTTTTGGCTGTAGGATCATTACTCACCGCGAAATTTGGAGGTATTGGGTCCGAACAGCTTCCGTCCCCAGAAACCGCTCTTCTTTTTCTCCTCCGGTTCAGGTTCGGGGGCCGGCTTTTTGTTCATGTTGTTGCTGGTCACACCGAACAGGGGCGTTTCCTCTTCAGGAGGCATGAACCCAAAACCAGGCGTAGCTGCCGGGCTTTTCTCCCTGGCGCCGCCAAACAGGTTGTTGGATACACTGAACGGGTCGTTGAACCCAGACGGCGTCTCAGGGAACCCGGAAGGCGGGTCTCCCGCAGGCGGTTCGGCCGGAGGAACAACCGGGTCAGGAGTCTGGCTGACTGTCTCCCAGGGCTGCGGCTCTGCAGGCTTGACGCGGAACATCTCCCCTACCTTGATGGGAACCACAGCCGTCTTATCGACGCTGGAGATGAGGATGGCCACATCTCCCTCCTGCAGGGGCCGGTCCGGACTGATAGCGTAGGAGCGGATCGGCTCGATCACGCCACTGTCATAGAACCCGGAGACAACCATGCCCTTGGCGTCAAAACTTTCACCTGGTGCATAGTCAGTCTTTTCAGGCATCTGGGTAATCATAATACCCAGAAGTGTCTGCGGCAGGATGTCCACCGAAAACTCTGCAGCCAGGCCCTGGTACTGAACCTCCACTTTGCACTCGCCGGCCCGGCGGTTATCGAAGCCCTTGACCATATCCGGCCGTACCTGAATGATCTCTGGGTCGCCGTAGTCGAAACTCAGTTCCAGCTCGGCGCCGGTGACATCCAGCATCTCCAGCCGCTCCTTATACTGGGTCTTATTGGGCATCTTGCAGACGCGGATGGACAGAAGCTGCCGGGGCGCCACAGTGATAGCCAGGGTTGCGCTGGCGTCCCCCACCGTGACGACTACCAGGTCCTGGCCGAGCACAGCCTTCTTGGGCTCATAGTCCCACTCGTCGCAGATGCGGGATTCTCCGTTGTTGTATTCAACGCTTACCCGGATACCATCCATGACAAGGGGCTCACTCTCCGTGTAGGTGGTCCGGAAGGGCTGAGTGTCGATACTGACCCGCACGGCCTTCTTCTCCACGATGGTGACCTCAAAACTGGTGGAGAACTGGCCCATCTGCACCTTCAGTTCCAGCGGCCCGGGTGTCAGGTTGCTGAAGCCGCGGACGGCTGAGTAGGGCAGCGGTATCTCCTGCTCGGTGCCGCTGTCAAACATCTGGATGATAGTGCCGCCGGCCGGGTCGAATTTCTCCTTGCGCTCCAGGTATTCGGTCTTATTGGGCAGTTTGCCCATCCGGAGCCCGGTCAGGGTCGCCTCCGTGACTTTGATAAAAATGGGCACCGAGAGGCCCTCCATAGCCAGCGGGTAGACGGCGTCGCCGTACTTCACCGTATAGTCGACCTCTGGGATATTCTCATAGGGGACCTTTTCCCCCGTCTCATACTCGGCGTTCAGCTTGAGGCCGGTCAGGTCCAGCTTCTCGCCGGCCAGGTAGCTGTTCTTCGCAGGCGGCGTTGCAATGGTAAACTTGCGGATGACCGGCTTGCGGACATACACCTGGAACATCTGCGACTGGCCACCATAAAAGACGGTGGCCAGGGCATTGCCCTCCTTATCGGTAGGACACTCGATCCTGACTTCCTCATTGGTCATCGGGATCTCCTTGAAATCGCCGTCGTCGAAGATAGCGCAGATACGGCCGCCAGACGGGTCGACGCCTCTGCCGCCAATCAGGCAGTCCAGGTTCTTGGGCAGGGTCATGATGACCAGCGAGGTTACATTCTTTTCGGGCATAATTTTATGGGCCTCCTTTCCTAGAATTTCACATGCTTCTGCACAAACGGATCAGACTCGCTGAGCGCCTTGCACCGGTATTTCTGGCTGCCCAGCATCTCGATCTCGTTGATGGCGCGTTTGATATCGTCGATGTTTACCTGCCGAAGGACCTCCTTGCAGGACATCAGGGCCGACAGTTCATTCTTCCGGCGCCGGCGCTCGATTTGAGCCTCATGCAGCTCCCTCACAAAGGTCTGCGACTCTTCATCGGTGAGCTCAAAAATCTCAGCCTGGTGGAGACGGTCTGCAACCAGCAGGTCGATCTGCCGGATCTCGTTGGAGAGCCGCTGCTCATGGCCGTTCAGCTCAGACATGAAGTCGGCCAGCCTGCCCAGCGTCTCCTGGATCTCCTGGATGAGCGGCGTGTGGGCCGTCAGTTCCTGGTTGGCGGGCGGAAAGATGATCCGGCTGTTCTGCCCGGCGACACCTTCACAGAGGATATCCAGGTACTCGCCGTAAGTAGACATCTTGCCATCGAAGCAGTCATCGGTGTTCTGGGCAGCCGCCTCCTTGCAGACAGGCAGTTTCTGGAGTTTGGCTTTGTCTTTGAAAGCCTTGTCGATCAAAACTGAGACGCCCTTCTTGTTGTACCGGGAACGCTGGACATGTCTGGCCTCCCCTGCGCTGGCGAAGATGCGGACCTCGTTCAGACGGTTGCGGATCTCCTGCTTGGGGATCCATTCTCCGGAGCTGCTGAGCACCGAAGCCGGCTTGTTTTGCCAAAGAAAGAACATAGAGTCCCTCCTCTCAGTAGTGTTAAATTTGCCATGCACTATGCTATGCAAGCTCTGCCAGAGCTATCGGCAGAGCAGATATGCCGTTCGAGGCCGGGCGAAACAGTTTCGCGGGGATGCCGGCGACACCGTTTCGTGGGCAATTTTGGCCGGCGTCATTTTTGTCTCAGAAAGGTTGGGCGGGTCTTTTTTAACGAAGAAAATGCCACGGGATTTTTTTCTTGCCGGAGGCTGTGGCACGGGCCGGTTCTCTTGCGGGAACCGATGTTGGGTCTGTGAGGTTTCCTGGCGTATAGGACTCCATTGTTTGTGCCAACAATTTGCTTGCGCGAAACGGTTTCGCGTGCATTTTAGGTTTGGGCAATAAATTCTGGGTAACGCGCATATTATAATTCGAACACGAAAGGAGGAATTTCTCCATGCGAAAAGTACCAGCCCTGCTGGCTTCGGCTCTTCTGCTCAGCACCATTGCCGCCGGAGTCGGCCCAATGATGGCCACAGCCGCCGCTCCTGCCGTATCGCCCCGGCCCTCCATCGAGGTCAAAGAGCGGGATGAGGACGACCTGGACATCACCGCCTTCTCTGGCGTTATCACCGACGGCCGGGACTACCTAAACCTGTCCCGGAGCCATAACAACATCCCCAGCCAGCCTACGCCCAAATCAGTCGTCTCCGGCCCGTCGGCAGCCAAGGCCGCAGCCCTGCAGACAGACTCCGGCGCCCTGGCTCAGAAGCTGGTTGGCGGCAAGTCGTCTTTCTCCATCCTCTCCGCCGCCGACATCCTCTCCGCCAACAAGATCCTGATCAATGGCGGCATGAATATTGCCCGCAGCTCCGGCTCTATCCTCAACAGCGTTGGCTCCGGCAGCAGTATCCCATCCAGCAGCAAACCGTCCATCCACAGCTCCACGCCCAAGGTGCCGGGTAGTAACAGCGGCGCAGCTGTCAATGCGGTCGTTCCCGATGGCAAGGATATCCTGTACATCATCAACGCCCTGGAGGAGGCAGGCGAAACTGTTTCGCCGGATGCTATCCAGCCCTGACCTACTGCACCAACAAGCTCTTCTGGTTTCGGCCGGGAGAGCTCCTTGTTTTGTACAACAGCGAACGCGAAACCGTTTCGCATGGGACAAATCGCATCCTTACGGACCCCACATAGGCTCCGAAAGGAACCGGCCCGCGGTAAAAGCCCTTGGCAAAAAGAAAATCCCCCGCCACTTTCTTCGTTAAAAAAGACCTGCCTCAACCTGTGCAGCAATGTCATGCTGCAAGGGATTTCTTCCCCGGCCCATCCCCGCGAAACCGTTTCGCTCACAAAAACAAGAGAAATTTGCCTTCATCCGATTGCAAGCGACCTCAACCTCTGTTATACTGGTTCTCATCGAACTGCTTATATAGCATAGGGGGAAACAAAACCTATGGGAACTGTCATATCAGTCACAAACCAAAAGGGCGGGGTAGGGAAGACGCTTACGGCATCCTCCCTGGCATCCATCCTCTCTGGTAAAGGCTATAAGGTCCTGTCCATCGACATGGACCCGCAGGGCAACTTCAGCGCTGTAGCCGGCGGCCCTGGTCCAATCAAACTAGGGGACAATACCAGTCTGAGCATTCTGGAGGTGCTCAAACAGGAGTGTTCAATCGAGGACGCCATCGTAAAGTCCAACCTGGGCGATCTCGTCCGTGCCTCGCCAAACCTCACCCAGTGGACCGGCCGCAGTTTGATGCCCCGGAGCGATTTTCTTGCCCTCAAGGAGCAGGGCGCTACCCCAGAACAGGTATATGAGCTGCTGGAGTCCCGCTTCAATGAGGGCTGGGGCGCCACCGAGCATACGACTTTGGACTGGGTGCTGCGGAAGGTCCGCGGCAACTATGACTTCATCTTTTTGGACACCAACCCCTCGCTGACCCTGCTCACCCTGAACAGCCTCTATACCGCTGACTATATCATCATCCCCGTATTCACGGAGGACACCTCCCGGACCGCTCTGCTGGATCTCCGGGATACCATCGAGCAGATGAAGGCTGAGAACGCCGATATGCACGCCGAGATCCTGGGGCTGCTCATCACCAAGTACAAACGAAGAACCATCCTAGCCAGCAGCTATAAGGAAGAGTATGAGCAGCTGGCCGCAGAGCTGGGTACTGTGTTGTTCAAAACAAAGATCCGAGATGGGCTGGCAGCGGCCGAGTACACGAACCGGCAGGTCGATCTGATCCGCTATGCACCCAAGAGTTCTGTCGCAAGGGACTACATCGACTTTGCCAATGAGCTGTTGAAAAAACTGAACATGAAGGGGAGAGGCTAAGATGGCGTCGAAGAAGAAGTTTGGATTTGAACACCGGGAGCAGCCGGCTGCCGCCGCAGCCAGTAAGCTGCCCATCGATTCGGCCGGAGCAGGGAAGGCCCTTTCCAATTTCCAGGATATTCCTGTGGAAATGCTGCATCCCTGCACACTGAAGGGGACCTCCGACTACTCCAAATACGGGACTCTCCTGCAGGAGCAGGTCGTGGAGAGCATGAAGGAACATGGGGTACTGGAGCCGCTCATTGTCCGCAAATCACCTATCGAGATGTCCAAGTACGAGATCCTAGCCGGGGAGCAGCGGTGGACGAACGCCAAGGCCGCTGGGCTAAAGACGGTACCATGCCGCATCATGGATCTGGATGACGATGCCGCTCGCAATATATTTCACATCACCAACCTGCTACGACGAGACCTGTCGCCCAAAGACCTCATCTATGGCTGGTATAATTACTACACCCAGATCAAGGGCGGCAATTCTGCCGATGAAGCCATCAATGTAGAGATCACCAAGGCCGTGGCTCAGGAGCAGGCTCAGGTGGCGGCCATGGTGGGCGGCAAGTCAGTTACACTGCGTATGATCCAACGATATGTCCGCATGCATGACCTCATCGACCCCTGGCTGGACAGGCTGGATGCCGGAGTCGTCACCGGCCGTATCGCTTATCATATTGCTTTTCTGCCGCCGGATGTTCAGGAGCAGCTCCTGGAGTACAAGCTCTCAGAGCCGAAGGTCTCCTGGCTCCATAAGGTCTATGCTGGGACCGAGAAAGAGAAATGGCATGAGAACATCATACCGGAGAACTTCGAGAGGGTAGGGGAGGAACAACCGGGAGAGACGGTGCCGGTCGTGCTCACAAAGGAGGAAAAAGCACAACAGAAGAAAACTCGTGAGCTGAACCGCCGGTTCAAAAAGGCCCTGCCACGCATCGCCGACGCCGTGAAGACAAAACTCCGGCCTGATGACTATGAACGGGCAGATGAGGTCCTGAACCGGGCGCTGGAGCTGTACTACCAGCAGGAGGGCTAAGCTGCGCGCCATGTTGGCTTTTCCCGGCTCTGCGCTAATCTTAGCGTAGCATCCTATGGGGGCAGAGAAGATAAGCTGCCATAGTGAGCTACCCCACGGCTAAAGCCGGGGGCTTCAGGCGTATCCTGGCATAGGCCAGGGTACGCCTTCTCTTTTCCCGTTCAACGGTCATGTTAGGCACGGTTCCCGTCCGTGCTGCCTAGAATAGCGGGCATAGGCCGGTGCTCCTACCGGCAAAAGATAATATTTTAGACTGTGGTTATGATGCTGCAGGTTCCACATGACTTTCTTCGAAAGTCACCACATGACCTTCTCCGAAGGTCACAGCAGCCGCCCGCTCTGTATAGAACTGACGGATACCCTCTCGCCGGATATTGATGCCGGCATTCTGGTTTCGGAGGATGTGCTTGCCGCAATGGGGACATGTCCACGCCTCCTCGCCAAGCTGCAAATCCTTGTAGTAGCCGCCGCAGTAGTGGCAGGTCTTGCTGGATGGGTACCATTTATCCACCTTGATGAGGTGCTTGCCCTGCTCCTCCAGTTTGTATTTGAGGAACTCTCTGAACATACCAAACCCATTGTCGTTGGTCGACTTGCCCAGATTTAGGCTTTGAGCCATTGCCTGCAGATCCAGGTCCTCCACGCACACGGATCCGTAGGCGTTGGCTATCCGCCTGCTCTCCTTGTGCGCGAAGTCCTTTCTCTGGTTGGCAATGTGCTCCTGAAGCACTTCGATCTTGTGGAGCTGCCGGATGTAATTCTTTGACCCATATTTCATGTGGGACAGCAGCCTCTGCTCATGGGCGAGCTTGGCTTCAGACTCCCGCAACCACCGGGGCTTGTCCGGGGACCGGTTCTCGTGATCCACATAAAACAGCGGCGAGGAGTAGTCCAGCCCAATAGAATTCTCCAGGGTTGGCAGGACCTCCTTCGGCGCGGGAATATCAAACTCATAGAGCAGGGCGCAAAAGATACGGCCCGACTTAGTCTCGCTGATGGTGGCCGACTTGAGCACCCAATTGTCAGGGGTATTGCGATACAGCTTAGCCTTCACCAGACCCAGTTTGGGCAGCCGTATGGCGTCCTTTGCCGTGTAGACTGTGGGGCCGGAAACATGATACTGGCAGTTTGTCGTGTACGATTTCTTAGCCTTCTTTTTGGTTTTGAACTTGGGATGCCCAAAATGTCCATGGTTCTCGAAGAACCGCTTGAACGCCTTTTGCAGTGCCAGCTGTGCATTACAGAGGGCCAGACTGTCTACCTCACTGAGGTATGGGCGTTTCTTCTTATACTTGGCTGGGGTAGGGATGAAATGTTTATCGGTGGCGGCGTAGAACTCCTGCTCGTCGCCAAGCATGTCGTTCCATACAGCGCGAACACAGCCAAATGTTTTATGGATCAGAATGCGCTGTTCATCAGTGGGGTAGAGTTCCACTTTCACCGCCCGCTGCTGTTTCATGGGTCACCGCCTCCTTTCAGAACGAAAAATTTGTATCGCAACCCTATTGCTATATTATTATATGCAGTTCCTCGAATTTATATTTTGGCACACCATTCTTTGTCTGAGCATCATGGCTTTCGGAGAAAGTCATATGGCGCCTTATATCCCACACGGATGAATCCGGGGGATTTACGGCGCAATTGTTAACAAAAACGCCCGGGAGGAGCAATTCTCCCGGGTTTTCTTTCGCCAAAATTGCGGAAATAACTTCGATATAATGTGCATATTATAGCCTCGAACGGGACAGGAGCGGCTGCCCCGCCCTATATTAAGAATTTCGAGGAGGCAGACAAATATGTCTAAGCAGCTTTTGATCGCCATTGACCCTGGCTTTGATTCCATGAAGGTCCTTGCCAATGGGATCCATTTCAAGTTCCCCTTCTGCGCCGTGGAGACAGATGAGCGCAAGATGAGCGACTACGGCGGCCGGAGTGGGTTCATCCTGTATAAGGACAGCTCCGGCGCCACCTGGCGCGTTGGACAGTATGCCCGCACGGTCATGTACGACAACAAGGACAGCCAGGACGACCCAATGGCCCGACTGTACACAGAGGCCCGGTTTGTCTCTCCTGAGGCGGCTGTGGGCATCCTTTCGGCCATCGCCAAGGCCATCGAGCTGACTGGCCTCTATGGGGAGGACCTGGATATCCGGCTCATCGTGGCGTTGCCCCACGCAGTCCGTAACAAGTATGCTTCTACGGTCACGGGTTTGCTGGCAGGCGACCAGCGTTTCTTCATGACCTTCGACAATGAGTCCGAAAAGGAGTTTCGGTTCACCATCCATGAGCAGAATGTGATGACTGTCTCCCAGACGATCGCCGCCATCCTGGGCGAGACCTCCGATGACAATGGCTTCATCGACGAGTCCAAGTTCAAGTACCTGGCCAATGGCCCCACGCTGGTCATTGATGGCGGCTACTATACGATGGGTCTGGTGCCCGTCTCCCGGGGTGGCAGCGTGGACGACGACCGGGCGGAGAGCAATACCAACTATGCCATGAAGAATGTCAATCTGGGTGTGGCCAAGGAGATCGCCGATGCCCGGCCTGACATCAAGCACTATGCAGTCGAGTACCTGCTCAGCCAGGGCGAGACTTCCGTGCGCTACATGGACAAGGATCAGGGCAAGGTGGTCAATATTGACCTGTCGGCTATTCGGGAGAAGAAACTCCAGTCTGTCTGCAGCAACCTGATCCGTTACCTGAACAAGCAGTATGACAACCTCATCGACTTCCGCTATATCCTGGTCACCGGAGGCACCGGCGCAGCCTTCTTCAATCAGCTGCTGGACTACTACAAGGGCACCGGCCTCATGGACGACGAGCACATGCTGCTTACCCGGCCCGTGATCGCCGGCAAGGAGCTGCCGATTGAGTTTGCTGTGGTCGTGGGCGCCTACAAGGGCCTGCGGGGCAAGCTGGGAGAGGAATAAGCTATGGAAAATATGCTTTGGAAAGACCGCAAGCGTCATTTGGGGCTGCCCCTCAGCTTCACCAAGTACAGTCTGAGCGGCGGCGAGGCGCCCCGTATTTTCCGGGAAACAGGCTTGTTCAATCTAAAGGAGGAAGAAGTCCTCCTCTACCGGGTGCGGGATATCACCCTCGCCCGCAGCTTCATTCAGCGTATCTTCGGCGTTGGCACTATAAGTCTGCATTCCTCCGACAAGACGACTCCTACCCTTGATCTGGTCAACATCGCCCGGCCCAAGGATGTGAAGGAACTGATCTTCTCCAAGGTCGAACAGGCGAAGAACAGCCGCCGGATGCGGACGACTGAACTGCTGGATGATCCCGAAGACCTTGGGGACGAGCTGGACAGTTAAGCCCAGTCCTGTCCCCGTCAAGGAGGTGAACCAACCAACATGAGCACATGCACGAATATTGGTATTTATATCGGTGAAGGCGACAAGGACATTGCCGCCTGGTTCAACCTGCTGCATCGCAGCGGACAGAGCCGGGCGCGCTGGGTGCGGGCCCTGATGGCCGCCAATGCCCTGGGGAAGCCCCTGAAAATCGGCATTGTGGACACCCGGGCGCCTCTGATCCGCGACGGCCCCCAGAAGGGCGACCATGTGGAGCCCAAGGGTGGGTTCAAGTACGGCTGGCAGATCCGCGGCCCTGAAGGCGAATTTGTCATCGGCAGCGTAGTCAACCTGTCCATCCGCGGCGATGAGGCCCGCGATCTGCTGGATGAGGCCTGGTCCAACGGCCATATGCTGGCTCCATTCGTAAAGTCGCTGATCCGTGGCTCGTTAAAGTTCGGCGATAAGGAGATCCCGCCCAAGGCAGATGTTATGCGGCAAATCTGGTCAGAGTTCCTCGTTTCTGTAAACGGGAAGATGACTGGAAAGAAGGAGAAGATGATCCTCCCGGCAAAGGAGAAAGCGCCAGTGGAAGACTGGGCTGCCGAGTTCCAGTCGGCTACGCAGCCAAACCTGAAGCCCAAGCCAGAGCCGAAGCCAGCTCTTGAGCCCGAGCCGCAGCCGCAGCCTGTGGATCCGGAGCGGACCATCAGCTTCCGGCCGGATCCCGAGAAAAATGAGGGGCTGCCCAAGAAGCCCAGCCTTGGACGGAACCCGCTGCTGAGCCAAATCTGACATCTCTGGGCCGGGGCATGTGCTCCGGCCCTTTTCCCGAAAGGAGTGTGTATTCCTGTGACAAAAGATTTATCCTACTTGACCCGTCAGATCCTCCGTCTGCGCCTGGAGCCGAATCCGGACGAAGGAGAAGAAGCGGCTCTCGTCCACTCGTTCCTCAGCTATGGGGCCATCTATGTGGTGGCCGACCCAAACACGACCGCCGAGGAGTGGGTTCAGAAAACCTTTGGTATTGCTGTCCAGAACAAGGCCATCCGGCTGTTCCTGGATAAGGCGGACGCCGATTTCTACGCTCTGTCCATTCACGCTCAACAGAAGGACGGGACTTTGATGGTCATGAAAACCACCCAGGCAATGGTGAATTCGATTATCAACAACTATTTCCGCAAAGGCTTCATCACCCGCGTATGGTTGTGTGGTAAAACTCCCATCAAGGCCATCGCCAATGTCACCTGCTTTGTGGGCGGCGTAAAACGCGATAAGGCATCCACCATCACAGACCCTGACAAGAAAGAAGTAGTGGAAGAACCGGCCCTCGGCGCCACGCCACCACCTCCTCCACCGCCCCAGGAGCCTGAACCGGCGCCGGAGGTTGAGACCAATGCAAACCTGGTGTTGGTGGAGGAGGTTCGGCGGGTCCTGTCTGAGCCGTCCCGGGCCGCCCGCCGGAAGCTGGATCCGGCCGAGTGCTACCTGAATCTGCACTCACTGGTTGAGAAGCTGATTTTTGCCAATCGCATCGACCCAGTAGAAATGGATGAACGGCTGGGGCTGAACACCGGCTACACCCGGATGTTTATCTCTGAAAAAACCAAGGATACGGTGCCCATGGATATTGCCGGGAAATATCTCCGCTATTTTGGGCTCTATGAGTTCCTGTACCTGTTCCGCAAGGACTGCAAGGAGCTTCGTGAGATGCTGAAGTCGCACCCGAAGCTAGACCAATACGAGGTGGTTCAGGCCAAGGGCAACCGGGCATGGGAGGAGGTCTTTACCCTTACACAGATCGAGCAGACCAGGAACAAGGAGGGGATCAATGTCTTCCGGCTGACCTTTACCAGCCCAGACCGCGATAAACCCTTCCAGATGGTGAGCAGCACCAACTTGGATATGAATGTCGGTAACAAATATGTGCTGCCTGGTTTGGAGCCGGCCAAACCTCTGTCTACCCTGGCATCCATCAAAGGTGCGGCTACCGGCAGCGCCGACAGCGGACCTTCTGCAGAGGAGATGGCGGCGGCGCTGGCCAAGGCTGAAGCCAATGCTGCTCAGGCGGCAAAGAAGCCAGCTGGGCAGAAACCGGCGCCGGCCAAGCTCCAGGATATGACTCCTGAGGAGAAAGCAGAAGCAGACCGGCAGACAGTCCTGGGCTGGATCATCGAGCATAAGAAGATCAGTTCCAAGGAAGCCAAGGATGAAATGGCGAAGTTTGACAAGGACCCCGAGGTCATGGCGGCGTTCGCTTTGTTTGCTACCAGCGGTTCCAAGGCTGCTTCCAACTTTGGCCGGCGTGGTTATACGCCTGCGCGGCTGATGAAGAATCTGCGTTATACACCTACCGAGGCATTTGCGATCTTGGCCGATATCAGGACCAAACCCAATGAGACCCTGCAGATGCTGAAGTACCGGGAGACTGATCCTCAGAACCAGCCGTCGAAACCAGAAGGGGGAGACGGCAGTAAAAATGGGCAGGGCAAGCCACAGCGAAGGCATTGAGCTACTTTAGATATCAGAGGCCCCAGGGGTGCCGCGTGGCATCCATGGGGCCTTTTGCTATGCGAAACGGTGTCGCTGGTCTTTGTTGGCGGAGAGTCGATTCTTTTTTAACGAAGAAAGTGGTGGGAGGTTTCTTTTGCCGCTTACTCTCGCCGGAGCCGCTTCCTTCGGAAGCTGATGTGGAGGCCGTGAGACAGCTGCTTTGGCGCAGACGAAACGGTTTCGCGTAGACCGTTGTTTTAGACAACGATTTGCCAATCTCGTTGTTTTGTGCAACAATGGAGTTCCCGAAGATACCAGCAGGGGAGCGGGGCCGATCTCACGGACCCAGCATAAGCTCCGGAACGGAGCCGGCCCGCACCGCAGTTTCCGGCAAACAAACTAATCCCCGCTGCTTTCCTTCGTTAAAAAAGACTCAACTCCCCAGGTCTGACATCAAAAATATCAAACATGGTATCCGCATATAATATATTGAGAGAACAACTCCCGAAAGGAGGATAAGAATACATGGATACAGTCGAATGCAGAGTCGACAAGGTCGTTTTTCGCAGTGCTGAGAATGGCTTTTCCATCCTTAGCTGCATCACTGACCACGACTATATTACCATCACTGGTCCTATGGCCGATGTGCAGCCTGGTGTCACCCTCACTGTTCAGGGAGAGTGGAAGACGCATCCCAAGTATGGCCGCCAGATGGAGGCTGACCACTGGATCTGTAAGGCGCCGCAGGATCTGGATGGCATTGAGCTCTACCTAACCAATTTCTGCAAGGGTATCGGACGGAAATATGCCCACAAGATCGTCCAGGCGTTTGGCCCCAATACGATCGAGACTCTGGACAAGCACCCCGAGAAACTGTCTATCATCCGCGGTATCGGCAAGGGCCGGCTGAAGAAGATCCAGGAGAGCTGGAAGAAACACAAGGCCATCCAGGATGTGATGATTTTCCTGCAGGGACACGGCGTCACGCCTGGTTATGCAGCCCGCATCTATGCTCACTATGAGGAGGATAGTATTGCTGTCATCACCAAGAACCCCTACCAGCTTGCCGATGAGGTGCAGGGTATTGGCTTCCAGATGGCTGACCAGCTGGCCCGCAGCCTTGGCATCGATAAGGATAGCTATGTCCGTATCCGCAGCGGCGTCCTGTTTACCCTGAATCAGGTAAGCAATGACGGACATGTTTACGCACGGCGCGACCAACTGGTCCACAAGGCCATTCAGCTTCTGGATGTGGATGAGGTAAAACTCCAGGCGACTATCGACGAGATGATGAAGATGGGTGAGGTCGTCAAAGAGGGGGCGGCCGCCATTTATCTGCCCCAGCTTCGGTACTGCGAGATCGGTATTGCCAACAATCTGGACCGGCTGATGACCAAACCCAAGGTGCTGAAGGCTGAGGTCGCCAAGATCGAAACCAAGCTGAAGATATCCTATGATCCGCTCCAGGCTGACGCCATTATGAGTGCCATGAATTCTCAGGTGATGGTGCTCACAGGCGGCCCGGGCACCGGTAAGACGACTGTGACCCAGGGCATTATCGAGGCGTTCCTGCAGAACAAGCTCAAGGTGGCTCTGGCGGCTCCTACCGGCCGGGCGGCCAAGCGGATGCAGGAGGCCACGGGGATGGAGGCCAAGACTATCCACCGGTTGCTGGAGTATCGTCCTGACGATGGTTTTCTCTGCAACCAGACCAATCCCTTGGACGCCCAGGCGGTTATCGTGGACGAGTCGTCTATGATCGATACCTTTCTCATGAATGCTCTGCTCCGGGCTTTGAAAACGGGCACCCGGGTCATCCTGATCGGCGACATCGACCAGCTGCCCTCTGTGGGCGCCGGTAATGTCCTGCGGGACATTATTGACTCAGAGATGGTGCCCACTGTGCGGCTGTCCAAGATTTTCCGGCAGGCGCTTACCAGTAAAATCATCGAAAACTGCCATCGCGTTAACGAGGGGCAGATGCCTGATATCCGGGTGAAGAAGGACTCTGATTTCTTCTTTATCCGGGCTGAGAACAAGGATGATATTCCGCGGCTCATCGAGGAGCTGGTAAGTAAGCGGCTGCCCAATACCTATGAGGTGGACCCGCTCGACATCCAGGTGCTGTGCCCGCAGAAAACCTCCGATATTGGCACCGTCGCCCTCAACAAGCGGCTCCAGGCGGCGCTGAATGACTCCAAGATTTTTGTCCAGTATGGCGATACGATGTTCAAGATCGGCGACAAGGTCATGCAGATGCAGAATAACTACGACAAGAATGTCTTCAATGGGGATGTTGGCAATATCCTATCTATCAACCGGGAGGACGATGAGATCATCATTGTCTTCGATGGCGTGCCAGTCACCTACTCGACCTCTGATTTGGGCGATATCTCGCTGGCGTATGCGGCGACTGTCCATAAATCGCAGGGGTCAGAATACCCGATTGTGGTCATGCCCATCCATAATACCAATCACATTATGCTGGAGCGGCATCTGGTCTATACAGGGTTCTCCCGGGCCAAGAAACTGCTGGTGGTGGTTGGCTCGGAGGCGGCCCTGCAGTATGCCGTGCGGCATGAGGTGACGACCAAGCGCAATACAATGCTGAAAGAGCGGCTGCGAGGAGAGGTAGGAGAAGAGTTAGCTGAAGCGTGATTTTCGGTATGGATAGGTCCCAGGAGTGCGGAGATGGCATTCCTGGGACTTTTTCTTGTTGCACGAAACCGTTTCGCAGTCCTATTGGCAATTAGACTCCGTAGGGAAACTGTTTTCCGGCGCCCTGCGGGCACAGGCGAGCCGTGACGGCTGCGGGAGGGGCAGGGGAGTCCTGGGATATTCCCCAGGACAAACGGCCGTCCAGCGAGCTCCTGGAGGGCTTTCTTTGGACTTTGTTTCTGCAAATAGCTTTCGACCAAATTGCATAGTATTCCTCCAAAAGAAGAAAAAGAGGGATACTGCACCATGGCCAAAAACAAGAATCTCACTGCTGCCAAGAAAGCCAAGAACCCAAATTATAGCGATCTGAGCGCAGGGCCGGCTATCTTTGTCGGAGGGGTACTGAAAAACACCTATTTTCTTTAAGAGTATCCCACAGCTTGTTATGGAAATTATTAGCAATACAGAAGCGTGTTATGAAGACGAGCCAGACAAGAGCAAATTTGCCGATGGCTGTGAAATTATATCGCCTGTTGCTATCATCAGGTGAAAATCAGAAAATTAGAAAAACCTCTTTAGCACTCTTGTTCGATTGGCATTGTCGGTCTCAAGAACAACCCGAAGGATGCAAAGAGCAATGAGAATGGTGAACACAAGCGCATCACACCGCGCTGGACGGCGTGTGGGAAAAAGACATGTATGAGAGTGCTTATTTGGAGAAAGCGGGATGATGGGCATGTGTGCGTGCGAAGTGATCGACCTGATTTGTTCAGTGTCGGGAGTGGTTGCAACAATCATTATCGGAATATGGCAATGCCGCCAAAATGCCAAGATAAACAAGTTGTCACACGACCAAATGGAGACTGAACGACAGCGCCATAGCGAGGCCGTGGATGCCATGGTGCGGAAATTCCTGTCAGAATATCATGAGACGATTGGGCTGCTGCCCCTTTGTGCAATTGCGGCATCCTATAACGATGCTTTCCCGTACTCCAGAAAAATGTATTTCGACTTCATCTTGCTGCCGATGGATGTCCGAACCGCTATATTTTCCCGGTGTGGATGGAAAATGTGCGACATAAGGGATGACAAGTTTTTCCAGTCTTGCATTGCGAGGCTAGAAATGGCATCGAAAATATTCCTTTCAAACTCCAAATTTATCAGTATTTTCTATGACAGCGGGAAACATATAGAGCATGCCATTAGCGACCATAAAAATCTCAAAACACCAGCTAACTTCGATGCTATAGGAAACCTGGTATCGGATATTATACAGGAAGCAATCCTGTCTCCAGAGTCTAAACCTGGAGATGTGTACTCCCGCATCATCGAAGAAACGCACTTCCAAACCGTCCCCAATGATGAGGCGATCATGATAGCTTGTTGTACTGCTATATCGGTGGCTAAACATTCAGGACTCTCGTTGCCGGAAGATGATTCTGCCACAGACTTTGGGTTCCCTGGAGCATGGAGCGGCGAAAGCATAGAAACAATGGAAGACCTGTTTTTGCTGACGCTATTCGAGATTTGGCAAAACCTTTGGGACATAGAGGACAGGCTTCTCCAAAAAGAAAGTGAAGAATTTTATGATCATCAATGAAATGAACCTTCCCATCCGCGACCTGGTCGCCCAATACAACGAAGACGACTCCTCTGGCCGCGTCTCTGCCATGTCCGGCTGCCTGGATGTCCGTCCCGAGTACCAGCGGGAATTCGTCTACAATGAGAAGCAGCAGTCGGCCGTGATCAACACGGTGATGAACCAGTTCCCGCTGAACATCATGTACTTTGTCCGCCGCCCCGACGACACCTTCGAGGTGCTGGACGGCCAGCAGCGGATCATCTCCATCTGTCGCTACATCATCAACTCGGCCATCTCTGCCCGTATCCTTGCGGCCACAGGCGGCTTCAACATGGTGAACTTCAACAACCTGGGCGCCGCCGCCAAGGAGGCTTTCCTGGACTACCCGCTGCGGGTGTATATCTGCGAGGGGACCGACAAGGAGAAGCTGGACTGGTTCCAGATTATCAACATTGCCGGCGAAGTGCTGGAGCAGCAGGAGAGCCGCAATGCCCTGTACCACGGCCCATGGCTCTCCAACGCCAAATCGGCCTTCTCCCGCCGCAACTGCACCGCCCACCGCAAGTACGGTAAGTACATGGTCGGCGACTACATCCGCCAGAAGTACCTGGAGACGGCCTTTGCCTGGAAGGCGGAGGAGGAGGGCTATGCCGGCAAGGACGCCATCGTCCAGTTTATGCAGGCCCACCGGAATGATCCGAATGCGGATGAGCTCTGGAACTATTTTGAGGCCGTCTTCGACTGGGTCCAGCGGATCTTCGGCGCCGGCGTCGACAAGTCCATGAAGGGCGTCCCCTGGGGCCACCTGTACAACGCCCATAAGGACGACAACCTGGATCCGGCCTTCCTCCAGGCAGAGGTAAAGAGGCTGCTGGCTGACAGCGAGGTGCAGAAGAAGTCAGGCATCTATCCCTACCTGCTCACCGGCAAGGAAAAGCATCTCAACATCCGGCAGTTCGACAGCGATGTCGCTCTGTCCGCCTATCATGCCCAGGGTGGTAAGTGCGCCATCTGCGGGCAGGCCAAGGACTTCAAGGACATGCACGCCGACCATATTAAGCCGTGGAGCAAGGGCGGGAAGACGGTGCGGGAGAATTGTCAGATGCTCTGCACGCCCTGCAACATTAAGAAATCGAATCATTGATTGGTTGAGAGCCCAGGGCAGATATTCCTCCGTCCCGGGCTTCTTTCTGCTCTGATAGGGGAGGTGGTCTTTTTTAACGAAGAAATTCTGCCGGGGTCTGTGCTATTTGCCGGTATCACCCGCTGGAGCCGGTTCCCTTGCGGGAACTCTATGCCGGGTCCGTGGGATTCCATTGTTTTGCACTACAGCCGACTGTCTTTGCCGTTGCTGGAAACTTGCAAGCCACACGGACCCTACATAGACTCCAGAACGGAGCCGCTCGTGCCGCAGCCTCCTAGCAGAAGCAAAACTCCCGCCACTTTTCTTCGTTAAAAAAGATGCTTGTACCCTCCCATGCCCGAGCGCTCCTGCAGACGAGAATCATTCCAGCCCAATCTGCATAGGATAGCCCATATCCAACGAAAAGGAGGTCGAGTCCCGTGTTCATCGCAAAAGACGGAACTACTATTTCCCAGACTGGATCCTTAATCTCTTGCTCCGATGGCACCAGCTACAATCTTTGCGGCTCCATGCTGTCTGGCCCGGGCGGCGTTGTTGCCACGAATGTCAGCAACATTTCCGAGGCCATCGGCATTGTTCTTGGCCTGCATGGAGGCAAGAGATTCTAGTTTTGGACAAAAAGCAACAGCTCCCGAAAATCGGAAGCTGTATCATTCTTAGCGGTGATAGAAAAAATATCTCCTGCATACTATGCCAATAGCCTGCTAACCAAACGCATTGCAGTGCGTTGGCTACAGGCAGTTACCCTCCGAGGTTGAGGGTTACAGAGGGGCCTTCAGGCTCCTCGGAGCGTGAAGACAGATCATCTCCGTATGTCGAAATGGTGTGGTTCCCAATTATCGAACAATAGAGCATGATTATGTCTTCGTTGCTTAGGGCGGTCTGTGTCATCTCTTTGATGACGCAGGCCGCCCTCTTTGCTTCGTTGGTCGCATTTGCGCGCATCATCTGGTCCAGCTTAGCGCGCCGGGCCATGTCCCGATCCTTGCTGAGTTTGGTAACCCAGGCCTTCAGGAGGATGATCCCGGCACAAAAGCCGAAAAGCACAATCATGCAGACCGAAAAAGACAAGAAATCTGCTGCGGCAAAAGTTGGAAATATAGTCTTCATGGGTGTCCATCCTTTCTTTGTAAAGGAAGGATAGCTGCCTTGCCGCAGGCCATTTTGTTCGACAAGAGGGAACCCCATCCTCTCCGATTTCTCTTAATCTCTCCTTCAGGTTTGTGGAATCTCCAAATTGGGGTTCTGAGGCTATCGTATGCAAGGTTGTGCCGGACAATCCTGACGAACCGCTTCAGCGAAACCGTTTCGTCGAACAGATTGTTTTGCACAACAGCGAAACCTGCAAATTGTTTTGTACAACACAGAACAAACCTGCGCCAGCGACCTAACAATTCCCAAAATCGCTCGTAGCCAATTTGCATAGGATAGTCCAGTACCCCAATTCAGGATATACATATAGCCACATGGAGAAAAACAAAACAAAATTTAGGAGGCATTCATTATGTTTAGAGTAAGAGACCTTTCCCGCGATCAGCTTTATGAGCTGAAGCAGAGCTTCCTGTTCGACCGCATGGTCGAAAACGGCGACTGGCCGTCCTACGGCGAGCTTGCCAACGCGGATGAAACCATCAGCGACGAGGCTGTTTTTGCGGCCTATGAGGGAACCGTATTCTCGCCGGACGACTTCTGCTGTTCGGTCAGGATGTGAAGGAGGAGATAGAATATGAACATCGGAAGAAAGCTGACGATCGCCCTTGACTGGGACAATGTGCTGGCTCCCTGCACGGAGTTGGCCTGTCAGAAGATGACCCAGCGTGGAACTCCGGTCAGCGTGGAGGATGTGACCCTCTACTCGTTTGCCAACTTCCCCAAGGAGCTGGCTGACGGCCTCATGGCCATTTTCAAGGAGCCTGACTTCTTCGACTCCCAGGTCCTGTACCCGGGCGCCGCTGAGATGGTGGAGGAGCTGCTGGCAGCTGGCCACGAAGTGGTCATTGCTTCAGCGATGCCGCCTGAGCAAATGGGGATCCGCGGCAAGCAGATTTGCTCACTGCTCCCGGGCGTCAAAGAGTCCAATGTGATGCTGGGCAGCCGCAAAGACCTGCTGCATGTAGATTTTCTGTTGGATGATGCCGACTACAACATCACCAGCAGCCCGGCTAAGTACCCGGTTCTCTTTACCCGTCCTTGGAACAAGTCCATGGAGGGCTTCCTGCGGGCCGGCAGCTATGCGGAGTTCATCAAGCTGGTGGAAGCTGTTTCGCTGGCGCCTACCGCCGAGCCCATCAAACTGGGTTCGGCCGGCCACCCGGGGATGATCTGCTTAGTTGGGCCTTCGGCGTCCGGCAAGTCTTTCATCTGCGATGAGCTGGTGAAGAACCCGCTGTTTCGTAAAGTCAAGGCTCTGACGACCCGCCCACCCCGGGCTGACGGTTCTGACGCCGAGGAGTACCGGTTTGTGAGCGAGGCAGAATTCAATGCGGCCATCGACGATGGCAGCCTGGTTGAGCACACCACCTACGCCGGCCATGGCTATGCCATCGCCAAGCAGGAAATCGAGGCTATCTGGGCCGAGGGCCGCATCGCCATCAAACCTGTGGATATCCACGGTGCCATGGCCTGCAAAGCTGCCTATGGCGATCAGTGCGTAAGCGTGTTCGTGCGCCGCAGCAAGGAAGATATCGTTCTGGCACTGCTGGAGCGGGACATCTCCAATGAGGATAAGACGCGCCGGCTGATGACCCTGGACCAGGAGATGGAGAATGAGCGGTTGTGTGACTGGACTGTGTCCAATAATGGCAGCTTGGATCATGCCATTCGCCAGATCATGCGCATCGTTGGCTGAGCGAAAGAAGTGCCTGGAGGAGAAATCCTCTGGGCATTTTTTGTTGCCCTGGAACACATTTGCTCTTGCAGCTGGAACTGCGCAGGAAACGGAAATGAGGACCTTCTTTTGCCCAAAAACAAGCTCCCCCATCCTTCCGGACAGGGGAGCTTTTGCATCATTCCGCAGGTTTCTTGCTTTTGTCGTTCTTCCTGGACATCGCAGCCGTGCCGCCAATGCAGCCAATAATATAGAGTCCCATCATCACAAGGTTGGACAGATTCAGCGCAGCGACGACATCGATTGCCGCACCGGAAGCAATCGCAATGCCGATTCCAGCCAGGGCGACGGCCTCAAACACAAACGCCGCATACAGCCACAGGCACCAGCGCCGGGCCGGCGGGGCGCTCAAGAGCAGCACCAGAATGGCCAGGGCGCCCACATTAGTTTCCACCAGACCCAGGGCTGTCCGAATTACCGTCCCAACCGGGAAGCATGCCCGCACAAAGAACAGAACCACACAGGCAATGATACAAAGGAACGCGAAGATGATCTCCTTGCAGCAAAGATTCTCCAAAATTTCCTTTTTCCTACTCTTTTCCATAATCTTATTCCTCCTTATTTTTTTAGGCGACAGTGTTGTCGTCTTCTTCCAGATCCAGCTCATCCCAGATAGTATCCAGCATCCGCAGGCACTGGCTGGCCGGAGCTTTCTGCCTCTTGAGCTTCTGCCAGGACTTGCGGGCCTTTGAGTTCTCCTTCCAGGACCGGCTGTGCTGCTTCCAGCAGCAGCTGTCATCCATGTGGTTCACCTTCCGGAGCTTATCCGGGATGGTGGCCATGACTTCCAAAATCTCCTCCGCATCGGCAGGGGAGAGACCCTGCTGCGACTGCTTGTAGCCCTTGGGCCGGCGGTACATGTGCCGGAACTTAGGCTTATGGCCGGTGCTGAAACTGAGGCCGCAGACATGCTTCTCGATCTGAGCCTTCCACCGGATCAGGTAGTCCCTGATTTCCGGCAGCCAGGGACGGATATCCACCAGCCGGCCATCCTCCAGGATCATAATGGGCCTGGGATAGAGCGGGAGCCGGCTGAAGGACAGGAAGTTGCCATACAGTGCGCCCGGCGCATACTGGTCGTTGGGGTTCATCGCTAAAAGCTGGAACGCCGAGGGCGTGTACGACATGATCTGGTCCGCAGTACAGACATACACATTCAGGTCGCGCCTGATGAAGTACCGGAACAACTCCTCACGGGTCTGCATCTTGGAAACGAGCTTGCCGTTCTCGAAAATCTGGAACATAACTTTGCCTCCTTGATTGTTGTAGGGAGAGCGGATGCTCACCCCATTCCTTTGTTTTCTCCTTCACCTTTGTTTCGTCTCTAAAATTGGGGGACTAATCTGTTGTATGCAGCCAGCCTCACAGCTATTCTTGTTCAGAAAACCAGGCTCCTGAAACCCTCCTCTGAGAACTTCAGGCTGTCATTCTGAAGCATCTTCGCCAGTCTCCGGGAGACGCTGGTATATGGGTCATCGTCCCACTCCTCTTTCGGCACGCCCATTGAGAACTCATGGTCGGTGAACAGCCCTGAGGTGACGAAGATGGTCTTCTGGGAGTCTCCATCCCCAATATCCTGGACTTCAATATCCATGCGGCGAAGCGCTGCACAGATAGTTCTGGCTATATTGTCCAGGTCAGTCTCCAAATCGTCCTCACGGGTAATGTCGACCATGTAGCAGGCGCCATCCAGAATGAATACCCAGGTATCGAATAAGAAGTTCTGAGACTGGGTCTTGTTGATAACTTCTCCCTTCTCATTGCAGAGGCAGCCCTCAGTCCAGGAGAAAAGGTCAGCCATCAGGTAGACTTTAGCCTTATACCCATTCGGGAACGGAACCTCATAGCTGGCTTTACAGACTGTGGACTCTTTCTTGCCGCCTACATTGGAAAGCCAATGGTCGATTTGGGTCGCCTCCTCCACTGGGATGACCAGCTTAGCCCGATAGGTCATGTCTTTTCAGCTCCTTCCTGGACGACCTCGATGGCATAGGTGTCAAGGTCCACGCTCGGGTCCCCATCCGCAAAAGTCCAGATCCAAGTTCCGAAGAAGTCGGACGATGGCTCGTCCTGGTAGATGATATCGCCATTCTGGTCGTACAGGCGCCCGTCCGCCCAGCCGGAACCGTCAAAACAGAACCGGATCTCGGCCACATTTCCATTGAGGAAGGGAATCTCGAAGGAACGCTCGTAGTAGCTCTCCAGCTCGGCATCCTCCTCGGAGATGGACAGCTGCTTATTGATGAAGCAGGCCAGATCTCTGTCGATGAATAATTTTGCCCTATATGTCATCGCTGTACCTCCTTTTGTTTTTGCTTATCCAAAATTGAAGCATGTTTCATTGTATGCAGGTTTGAATGTGACCATTCTGGAGGAACTCTCTTGCGGCAGCCGATCCTTTTTAACGAAAAAAGCTGGCGGGAGCTGAAGTGCTGGAGATGTCTCCCAAGTACACCTCTCAGCGTTGCCCCAAGTGCGGCAGAATCCGCAAGGCAAACCGCCACCATGACACCCATGAATATGTGTGTGATGCCTGCGGCTACCGTAGCAACGATGACAGACTCGGCGCAATGAACCTCCAGTTCCTGGGCGCCCTGTATGTGTCCGGAGACGCAAACCCGAGGTTTGGTCCGAGGAAAGCAAGCTAACCAAATATTCCTGCCGGGTACATCCTGGCGGGACTAAAAAACGGGTGTTGTCAACCACCCGGCGATGTAGCCATAGGCCTGCTGTACCGCAGGTACCGCATGTAAAAGCGGCGCTTGGGAGCACTCCTTCGGGAGCGACGCAAGGACCAAATGCGATGAGCTACAAGCCCTGGAAACTATGGAGGGTTAGGGCCCTTAACAAGCCCCGTACCCTTTATGGGTCGGGGCAGTTGACTATCTGCCGTTGTTGCAAACGGCGGAGCCTTACCCCATTATTCTGATTCTCTCACTGAACTAAAGTTCGGGAGCTTCCTGTAGGGAGCCTATGTAGTCAACGGTCCTGGTTGGCAATGATTTGCTCCAATTTCGCCGCCATCCTGCGTTTTTCGTCCAAAATATGCAGGAAACCCTCATCCACCGGAATGAACTTCTTTGCGGTTGCATATATTGTGAACATGATATTTTTAGAAGGAGGTGTTCCCTTTATGACCGGTGAAAACTATGCGCTTGCCCTAGCCCTCGCAAAGAACGACAAAGACCTGCTGGAGGACATCCACGAAATCCTCATGGAGTCTGGCATCTCCGATGAGACATACGCCAAAGTCTTTGCCAGGATGTACTATGCCGAAAAGGAATCTGGAGAGCGGATCTCCTACGACCCGGCCGAGAAGGAATGGCGGCGCTCTGGCCATACGCTGTCCGACATTCGAATCGTGACCGAGCTGGGCCGCACCTGCGACCTCATCCACGCATACGCCATGGCCAGCTGGGACAACTGCGTATTCTCCGCCTGGGTGTCCAAGAAGGAAGTTCAGAAGGCAGAGGAGAAGATGTCGGCTATGGAATCTCTGACCCATGCCAAAACTATCTTCTCGCTGGCGTCCGAGCTCATGCCCTCCAGCGCCTGCAGCTCGTCCCGGGTTGACTGGACGACCGATGAGGAAGAGACGGACTGATCTCTGAGCAAAGAAAACCTCCCCGCAAGGGGAGGTTTTTTCGTCCTCTCAGAGGCTGCCAAAAAAAGACAGTCGTGCTGTGGTGGACAACAGCGCCAGAGGGGGCTCAGGGGCCCGGCTCCGGTTCGCTGCCATCGTCCCAGTTGCCCTTGGCAGCCAAAAAGTTGGACACCAGCTGCTCGCAGGTCAGGTTGCCGGGAGCCGCGTTGGTGGGCTCAGCAAAACCGGGCTCCAGCTCGAACCAGCAGTGGTCGTCCTCGGTCCAGGAGCCGAACCGTTCCTCATCCAGACCCACCTGACTGGGAATGAAATACTCGCCGTCTTCCAGACAGGAGAGGATGGTCTTCTGGTCTTCCTCAGAAAGCTCGCCGCGGATGACAGCCTTATTAAGGACCTTGTAGTTACAGGCATCGCGGTACAAATAGACGATCTTTGTGTTCATGGTGTATCTCCTTTCAATGTTTGATAACCTCCAAATTGGGATGGCTGTCCAATACTATGCGGAGATGGCAAATCTTATTCCTGGAGGGTTGGCTGCTCCATTGTTGCGTACAACAATGGGAACCGGCGGCAGGGGAGAGGACACCTCACGGACCCAACATAGGTTCCCTATAGGGAATCGGCCCGCAGCAAAAGCCTTCAGGCAAAAACAAATCCTTCTGCTACATTTCTTCGTAAAAAAGACTTGCCACACGACCCGCTTCGCTAGGGTCGCAACTCCCAATGTACCGCCTGGAATTGTTTCTGTGCAATTTGCATAGGATTAAGCATTACCTCACTTTGGAGAGAGCATCCAAATTGGAGATATACATAGAAGTCAGCCTACGAAGCTGGCAAAGGGGATATCTTTTTCGCTCCTCATAGTTTTCTGCTACCCTGGCAGGGTATGAGACTTCAGCAAGACGCACTTTGCTCAGTGCGCGGCCAGACATGGCAGGCCGAAATGCCATTTTACATAGTAGGGGGCAAACAAACATATGGGCAAAAGCCCACAGCCGGCTTTGAGAAAAGGTTCGGCTTTTAAGGAGGTTACATAAATGTACAAAGCTCAGAAGACTATTTACGGTGCCATCAAAGGCGAGATCACCCCTGGCCGTCCCGCCATCATCCATCGTAATGATCAGGTGCCCGGCCTCGACTGGCAGACCAGTCCGGTTGTGCGGATCATCTCCATGGCCATCATGGGTGGCCGCCTGGGGGTGAAGTTCGAGACCTACAACACGGTGTATACCGTGGTGCAGGACTTGTTCTGAGCCGCAAAAAAGAGCCCCGCAAGGGGCTCTCCTATAATTAGGAGACAAAACATATCGCGCAGGACGGATTTGCCTGCGCCAAAATGTGAAGGAGGAGAAATACATATGATCGACCGCCGCTTTGAGGCCATCGAGAACGATGAGAACCAGGAACTATCCAAGATGCTCGCCTGCGCCGAGCAGCACTTGACCTGCGTCGAGTTCGGCAGAAAACTGCTGTACATGGCGTCTCAGGGCCGCGCAGACCAGAGTTTCCTCCTCGCAAGAGCGGAAGTCTCCTACGGTCTGCAGTCGCAGTGCTACTCCGTGATTGCTGGAGAGCACATCCGGAAGCGGACTCAACAGCGAACCTGGATCCAGCCAGGCATGGTTGTGGAGGTCACCGTTGGCTGGTTGAATAGCTTGCTCGGTCCCGAAATTGTGGAACATCAGGCCGAGTGGGACAGCACTGAAAAGTGCATGGCCCCAAAATCCGGCGACTGGTGTGCCACAGCCATTGTGGACGAAAAGCATGGGTTCACCCTGGTCCTTGAGGCCGGCGAAACCTATGTCCACATCGTCACTTTGGTGGACAAAACCCGCAGTTTCCAGGCCAAGCCTGGCACCCGCGTATTCGTCGTCGACCGGTACGGGGCCTTTGCCGAAGACCCCAGCCGCAGCAGGCCTTTCCGCCGCACGAAAAAAGAGCCCTAACGGGCTCTTTTTTTGCGCTCAGTTTTCAGACTTGTCGGCCTCCATCTCAGCGAGCTTATCCTGAAGGGACGGATCGTCGGCCACCATAGACGGGCAGCTAATGGCGCCGTACTCATCTACCTCAATGATGAAGTACCTGGGGTTGATAATGGAATCATCGGTCTTTCCTGTAATGGAAGCAATGCGGATATAGTCGGGACCACTCTCATAGATAGCGGTGAACTTGCACTTTTTGTTGATGACAACAGAGAACAGTGCTCCGCTGCCATTGTTAGGTACCGTGTCCAAATCCACATCGTTCCAGGCAACCTTGTTCTCCGCAATGATGGCTCCGATGAGTGGGTCCTCCAGCACATGGAGGGCGGCGCCAAACATCTCATCGATAGTCAGGCCATGCTCAGGGACGGCTGCAGCATCGGTCATGACGACCGGATAGTGCTTTTCGCCAAGGCCCTCAGGGATGGCTACATCGCCACAGCGGATGCCGGAGCCCTTGCTAGAAAGGATGGGGGACAACCAGTGGAAAAACTCGCCTCGGGTCATAGATGTGTTATTGCGCAGGAGCATCTCGCCCAGGTTTTGGGCGGTTATTTCTTTATCGTCGTGCCTTTTCATGTTGTTCCTCCTAAAAATTTTGTGCGGACTCTGACTGCTCCCACCCCTTACGGAGCGGGCTTTCCCGCTGTCCATTTTGTAAAGTTAAATGGCTTCTTTACTTATATTATATGCACTTCTCCATTTTTATATTTTGAGAACCATTCTTTTTTAACAAAGAAATGCTGATGGGGCAGTTTTCTTTGCCGGGAACTGTTGCCGCGGGCCGGCTCTGTTCCAGAGCCGGTGCCGTGTCCGTGAGGTTTCCCCGCTCTTAGCAACAACGCCGCAGGTCTCACGGACCACACACGGCTTCCGACCACACAACTGCCCGTAGGAAAGTTGCAGGAACCCAATGTGGCGAGAGCTCATCGCAGAACAAAGACTCCCTCACCGCATTTCTTCGCTAATAAAGATGCGACCCTCACCCGATGACCCAGAACGGCCCATTGGCCCCGGCTTTCTTTGCAGCTTCATCCACAATGAGATGGAAATCCCAGCTGACCTCCGACCGCTCTCTGCTCGACGGATCAGCTACAACGACCTTTCCATCCTCATCCAATCCTCGCAGGATGATGAAATGCCCGCTGGCGGTAAAGTGTCCAGGCCACATCAGCACAACGACCAGTTTCTTCTGCTCCAAAGCTGCCAGCACCTGGTTGGCGTCTTCCGCTTGGTAGCCAACAACATCCAAGCCCCACGCCTGCGCTACGGCCGGAATCAAGTCATGCAGTGCGCCTTTCCTCTCTTTCCAATATCCGTTCTCATACGCCCACTGTGCCATCTGTGCAGGATTCATAGGCTTGTCTGTTAACGAAGATACGACCATCGCCATTGCCGTCGGACCACAGCCATGCGTTTCGATGATGTCAGTCCCAAATGGCAGCTTTCCATATTGCGGGTCTCTCTGGTTGTAGTATATGACCGGCACCGGCTCCTTGTCCAGCGTTGCCATCCCATATCCAACCGAAATTTCCTCCTCGATATTCATGCTTCCTTCCGTCCAGGACAGGGGAGGGGACATGGGAGGAGGCTCCAGCGCCACGGCCCCGGCTGACATGCAGAGGGTTGCCACCGATACCACGGCGATTGCTCGCCGGATCGATTCTTTCTTCCTAATTCTAAACTTTTCCATCCAAAACCTCACTTATCCGCCAGCATGGCCGTGACCAGTGGTTCCTCACCGCGGGACCAGCCCATATGGTCAACCATCATATATCCAGCAGGGAGGATTGTCTGAGCCATTCGGGATAGGTCATTCATGCCAATATCTCCGATAAACAGGATGTTCTCCCAATGCGGTTCTCCCATCCAAGCGAAGAGGCCACTCTCCAGCTTCTGCGCATGCAAATCAGACATGACCTGGCTTTCCGCTGGCGGGAAATACATCAGCTCCCGGTTCGCCAACTCCCGCCGCAGCTCCAAGGTTTTGTTGGGCGGCAGCGTCCGTCGGTACCGCTCCAGGGCAGCGAGAAAGTGGCAGATAGCCCGCTCCTCGAACTCTGGAGCGCCAGGGTGCTCCATGGCAATATTCAGATCCTTCCGAAGGGTCGTTTTCATCCAAACCACTCTTTTCCTGCGTTTTCCTAATATGATATGCGACCGGCTCTACAACTATTGGCCTAAAATATAAATCGAGCCATCTGCATATAATAATAGTGAAGAATAACTTTGAAGTTGAAGGAGGCTTTTTCATGGTAAACACGATCATCACCAAGGCAACAGGCCGCAATAAGGTCATTGATTTCCGCGATGGGCTGGTACCTGCCCACGAGGAGGACTATGCCAACCTGCATGGCGCCGGCGGCCGAAAAGGCAAGGCCCCGGTCAGCGTCATTAAGGTCTACATCTGCGACTACACGGCTGGCACCGGCGAGAGCTCCCGCACCCTGAACGCCAATATCAGCCCTGAGCTGTGCGAGCAGTTACTGGAAATCTGCAAGGGCAACATCGGCACCCAGGTCATTGACCCGAACCTGGCCGTCCTCAAGGAGCAGCGGGCCGTTAACCACAAGTTGTCCAAGAGTGCCGAGATGAGCTTTGGCGTCCTGAACAACATTGTCAAGCTCCTGGAGCGCATTGTCAAGTCCGATGAGGATGGCAAGGGTGTTCCTGGGCTGGCAGTCCTGGCTTCCGGTGCCAAGCAGCTGCTAGCCAAGACCAGAGACCGGGCGGCCGAGGAGACTGCGCCTGCGGGCCTGGGCCCCATTATCGTTCCCCGGCACATGGACTTCACCTACTCCCAGGACCGCGTCCATGCATTCGGTCAAGTGAAGGACGGCGATATGGTGCCGGTGCAGCGGCTCAACATCTTCCACCAGACCTTCCGCGGCGATGGCCAACTGGGCAACTACCCCTGGACTGTGAAGATCACCAATGCCAAGGCCCCTGTCCACTTCCAGGAGACGGGCGCCACCACCTTCTCTTCGTCCGGCATGATCGATAAGCAGGAGGCGTTCATCCAGATCTCCGACGCCGACATGTACCGCATGATGTCCCGCATCTGCCACTATATCTCCGCCTGGGAGAATACGGTGGCCGGCGAGGTCATCAAGGCTGGTCTGGCAACCCGTGAGCAGGAGCGTAAGGCCGCCTACAACGCCCCGGCTCAGGAGGGCTGAGAACCTAAAACGACTAGGCCCCGCAGCTTCGGCTGCGGGGTTTCTTGTGCCAATAGGCTTCGGGCAGTTTGCATATTATGGTCGTGATCTATGTCGCCGCGCCACATGACCTTCGGAGAAGGTCACAGACCCCCTTCTTTAGATGTGGGGTGAGCGGCGGACAATCCATTTAGGTTGAACCATGCCCCCCTACATATTGTAGGTCTACATTAGCCCTGAGAGCGAAAGCTCTCGTGGCTTTTTTCGGGGGAAATATTTTTCCTCGCAATTGCATATAATAGATATAGAAATCAGGCCCACAAGAGGTGATGCATCATGCGGACCTTGTCTTCCAAACCAGTTAAAAAGAGGGCTATGCAGGCTGCCGACGCCGAGCTGCTGAATGCAGATTTTGCCATCCACGATCATCTGCTGCATACGATGGTCAGCGACATGCTTCGCCCGGGGCGGCTGGGAAAAAAGAGCCTGTTCCTCCACTATCGGGGCAAGGGACTTGCGACCAATCATGTCCAAAGTCTAACTGCTGAGGCCAAGGGCATCGTCTCAGCCGCCAAAGAAGCCCTTGCCCTGAATATTAAGACCAAGACCCAGCAGATCGCTAAGGTCGAGGGCAAGATCAAGGATACCTCCAACCAGCTGTCCCGGTCCCTGAAGGCGAAGGAAAACCTCAAGGCCCGCAGCCTGGCCCGCAAGAATGGCGGCATCATCCCACCCTTCAAAAATCCCTTCGGCAGCTGGGTTCGCACGAAGGTCACCAAGGATGGTCTGGCCTTCTTCGTTGGTTTTAAGAACGGCAAGCGCGAGCCCACCAGGTATGGCAACGAGTACCTGTTTGAGACCCTGTACCTGGACCCGCGCATCCGGCGGCTCAAGTCGAATATAAACAACCTGAAATGCCGGCTGCACGACCTCAAGGGCGAGCTGGCCCGCCTGGAGCGGGAGAAGAAGGCCGGCGTCGTCCATATCTGTTTTGGCGGCAAGAAGGCCTTCCGCCAGCGGCGTGAGGTCAGGCGGCGCAACGAGCTCCGCTCCTGGGAGGGTATGTGGAAGCACCGGCGCCGCCGGGAGATGCCCCTGGTTGGCCGCCTGGACGGGCCGCAGGGCAGTTGGATGGCTCGCTACGATGTTGAGAAAAAGATTTTCTCCTACCAGACCTACAGCGGCAAATGGATCTCCATCCCAGGCGTCGAGTTCCCCTATGGACAGGGGTGGGTGGAGGCGGCAGTCAGCGCCTCCGAGATCGCCAAACGCAACAAGAAGCTGCCGCCCGACCAGCAGATCCCCGGATGGCCTGCCGGCTCAGTCAGCTGGTCGCTCAAGGACTGCGGCAACGCCGTCCAGGTAAAGTGCATGGTCACGCTGCCGGAGGATCCGAACAAGAATTTCTGCTACGATGACGGCTGCGTAGCCTTCGACATGAACTACGACCACTTTGCCGCGTCCGAGCTCGGCCCACAGGGAGAGCTGCAGCGGCACTGGACAGTCCCCCTACAGATGGAGGGCCGCACGAGCAACCAGATATCCAATGCCATCTCGGAGGGCCTGGAGGAGATCTTCCGCTATGCCGTAGCCGTGAACAAACCAATCACTATAGAGGGCATCGAACACCCGGACAAATGTCTGCTGTACGGCAATAAAAAGGCTAACCGCAAAATCAGCGAGTTCGCCCATGAAAAGATGACAGCCCTGGCCGAAAGCAAGGGTGAGAAGTACCATCTGTCCGTCCGGGAGGTCAATCCCGCCTATACTTCCCAAATCGGGAAGATCAAATATATGCGGCAGATGGGTCTATCGATCCATGAGGCCGCGGCCTATGTCATCGGACGCCGGGGGATGGGGCTCAAGGACCCTGTTCCCAAGGATATGGCCCGCCTGATCCCCGAGAAGAAGAAAGGGACTCATTATTGGTTTCAGTGGGGAGCCATCTACAGCGCCCTCAAGAATGTCCCCGTGAACAACTTCTACCGCAAGATCAACTACCGCGAATACGAATCTCTCGCAGCCCTGAAGGAGGGGTTGCTCAAGGCATAGCAGGTCGTACCTGCACTGCACCGGAAGCCTGGGGGTACCGCCAGAGGACGGCCCTCCGGTCACGGACGAAAGCAGTTGTCCCAGCGTTACTCGAAGGAGGCTCCCCAAACCGGGGAACCGTCTCCGCTTGAACCGCGGCTCCATAGGTCATTCCCCAGATCGACGCCTATGTGGGCTGCGTGGATAGTGGACTCGGAGGTCTAACACCCCGCAGACAGCCTCTGGAGAGCTTTTGCCGGCAAAGGTGAGCATAATAGTCGGCCCTGTGGTAAGTCCTTCCCAGAAGGATACTGCCAATTCGGCGTCCCCTTCGGGGACGCCGATGCATGGTGATGAAGCAACTTGTTGTGGAGCCATGCCAGAAGCCCCTGCCTTTAGGCATGGGGTAGCTCACTTGGAAGACTTGAAGAACAAATACGACTGATATCCAATGAGGACCCCTGTGGCAGAGATGCTGCAGGGGTCCTTTTTGTTTGTGGTATCCCAAAATTGTTGTTGCCAACGGCGGAGCCCTTCACGGACCCGACATCGGTTCCCGCGAGGGAACCGGCTCCGGCGAGAGATGTCTGGAAAGAAGAATCATCCCGCCCGATTTCTTCGTTAAAAAAGATTGGAGAACCCATGGATGCGACAGTAGGGAAGAGGCATTCTTTCTTAACGGAGAAAAGCCGCCGGGGTTCGTTTTGTTCGCTGAAAGCCGTGGCGCGGGCCGGTTCCGTATCGAAACCGATGCCGGGTCCGTGAGACCTGCCAAAAAGGAAAGCCCCTGCCGCCGAAGCAGCAGGGACTTTTTTGTAGGATTCAGCGCAGCCACTTGCCCATGATTTTGGCAAACTCCTGGAAGCTCGTCCACCAGATACCGGAATGGTCGTCCGGCAAATGGTTGAACAAAATCTCCAGTTTGGCGGCGTACTCCGGCATGTCCACCGTGAGCGCCTCGTGGAAGCAGTAGGACATCCACAGGGCCCGCAGGTGCTCGGCCGGAAGGCCATTCGTCCAGAACTCGGCGCCGGCGGCAAACTTCAACAGGTAGTGGAACTCCTCGTCGTAGTCGCCTACTGGGATCAGCCGGATGCAGTTGGCGTCGCAGCTCTCCGTCTCACAGGCGGCCTTGGTGGCGCCGGCTTCATCCACACCCGCGAACAAACCAATGTACACGGGAGCGTTGGGCCAGTCCTCCCAAACATCGTCCATCTCGGGAGAGACGCTGTTGGGGTCTTCCTTGCAGATCTGGGTATCGCGCACAGCGGCCTCATCGTAGACAGCAACAAATCTCTTCATGTTGGTTCCTCCTTCAGTTGGTTCAAAACATATTCTCCATCAGTTTCCCAGGTGTTGATCGCCCAGGCCTCGGCAGCCTGTTCCGGGTCTTTCGGCAGGCCCTTGAACAACTCCTCCGGGGCATAGGGATCATTCTGAGCCATATGGAACAGCTCATGCAACAGGGTCGTGCAGACTCCGGTGTTGACCTCGGACTTCACCATCATGCCCACCATCGGCCAAAGTTCTCTGGCTGCATTGATGATTGCCTTCAGGTTGATCAGAACAACCTGGTACATCGCCCACTGGTAGCCCACCAGGGTCTCATCGGGCAGGTCACAGACCTCCAAAATTGGGTTTCCATGCCGGTCCTCCAGCTGCGGGAACAGCTCCTCCCAGTCCTTCTCGTCGTCAGTGACAATGATGATTTTCTCCAGCGTATGGAGCACATCCTTGGGGACGACCCGGGTGAGGTACTCGGCCAGGATCTTTGTGTTCACCGTGTAGCGGCACTGTTTTGCCGATTCGGCCACCAGAATGCGCTCCTCCACCCACGCCGGCGTAATCCGGTCATGAGCAGTGTAGCGGATAGCCCGATCGTGGCCTTCGGTGTCGTCCACAACAGTCAACTCGCCGGCCGATTCCTCCAGAATATAGAGGTCCTCGCCGGCGTCGATCTCAGCTTGTGCCGACTCACGGATCAGACGAAGAACATCAGCCATTGAGATCGCCTCCTTCCCGGAGAACCTGCACCTGGTAGACATCTCCCTCATAGTCGAGGATCCACTGCCCGAAGAACTCTTCCCCAGGCTCCGTACAATGGAGATCTTCGCCGTTCTCGGCGAGCAGCGAGGCTTCTGTCCAGGGAGGACAGCCATCGACGATTCTCACATCCATCTGTTTCCCATTCAGGAAACGTACCGTGTAGAAGATTGCCTGGTCTCTGAAATCCTTGTTCGGACAGGTCTCCTTACAGCCTTCAAAGCCAACTTCCCGCCCATTGCACGACTTCAGGACTCGGTCGATCAATGCTGCCTCCTCTTTGTCCACAACAAACTTTCCATAATATACCATTTTTGTTTCCTCCTCAGCAGGCGTCAGCGACGCCATTTTCCTCCTCCAGCACGCTGCGCACCTCCTCGGGCGGGAAGCCCAGGGTGAGCGTCATGTCGTCCTCGCTGAAGCCCAGCTTGGCCAGCTTGCGGATGACTGGCAGATTTTCATGGATCTCATCGACCATCGAATCCACCAGGGTGTTCAGCAGGCTGCTCAAATGCGCCTCCTTCGCCGTCTCCTCCGCGACCGGTGGGAAGGTTGGCTGCTTCTCATTTTCAAAGACGAATACAGGGGAGTACAGGTCGCCCTTATTGTGGAAGTAGTAGCGTTTTCGGTTGAAGGTGATGTAGCGGCGGCCGAGCCCGTCACGCTCGCCGAAGCGGACTGTGCGGGTCTCGCCGTTGTGCTCTACCACCATCCGGCCGTAGGGTTCCGTGCGGCAGTTGCCGAAAGTGGGGATCATATACGATTCAATACTGACAAACCTCATAGTTGTTTTCCTCCTTCAAAATATGTATCCAAAATTGGGGTCCTGATTGGATAGTATGCAGGGTGGATGGTTCTCATTCTGGGGCGGGCAGGTGTTACAGCCTCACCGTTGTAGACAACAACCAACTCGTCCAACTGCGGCCATCTCATGGACCCGACATGGGCTCCGGGATGGAGCCGGCCCGTACCACAGTCCTGGCAAAAAAAACAACCATGACACTTTTCTTCGTTAAAAAAGATGCGTCCCGGCGAAACCAGAATAGCATTTACCACAGCCGCATAGGATAGTTTCAGAAAACCAATTTTGGAGACAATCATCAAAAGGGGGGTACATATATGGCAAAGATATTTCTCGGCACTCTGAACATAGACGGCAAGCCAGCCGTACCTGGAACCAAGTATGGGCGGGCGATGGGGCTGCAGCACAGCCCTCGGATCGGCATTGGTGACACCCAGCCATGGAAGGACATCACCTGGGATATTATCGGCGATGTGCTGGTGGCCAGCTACAATGTTCTTCTGGATGTGGACTGGCAGGTGCTGAACTTTTTCTGCCTGTCCGGTGGACGATTGGTGAACATCGACCATCTGCCCTTTGTGATCCGGCTTCCGGCAGGTGGCCCTGACCTGAGCGAGCCAACTGAGCTGCGGCAGATGGTGCGGCAGCTCGACAGGCCGGAGAATGACTATCTGTCTTGGGGGCAGGACGAAACCGAGTACTCAAACGCCCATCTTGCATGGATGCCTCAGATGGACTACAACCCCAGCTACAGGGCAGATGGCAGCGACAAGGGCATGGGCTGGCGGCCAGTATTGGATCCAGTGCGGATCCAGGTTGATGATACCCGCGTTGGGCAGCAGGTCTGGGTCTGGACCAAGTCCGGCCATGGATATGTTGGCATCCTGAGTGAGTATTCTGACTATGACCTGATGCTGGAGTCGGCATGTCACCCGATCGTTGGGAGCGACCGCAAGCATTTTGGAGAGACAGATGGCGACAGAGTTGTCATTGACCGCTCCGGCGTATGGTGCGTGCAGCCATACCAAGGAGGGCTGCCAGGATGAGAACCAGGAGCTTTGGGACGATCATTGTAGGCGACATTTGCGTCCATCCAGGATATCGGATGGGGCAGGAATACCGCCATGTGGAGACGCAGAATATCGAGTTTGGAAACTCATCTGCAGAGAACAGCCTCAATATTCCATGGAACATCACCAACGAGGGCTGTTCCAGGCGGTGGAGCCAGTCATTAAGGCTGTGCCTGAGCGGTTCGTCCGACAGAATAGTCTGAATCATGATGGACAGATCGTTTATATCGATAATCTGGCCTATGAGCTATCCTTCCTTCCGGCAGTAACAGTCAAGGGAACCGGCCGGGATATCCGCCCACAGTTAAAGCCTGTCTCCAAAGAGATTGGGCCGGAGCTGTGCGGAAAGGACCTGATGATCTGGACCAGAGATTTGGTCCCGGTCATTGGGCACCTGGTCGAGATTTCAGAGTACGACCTGCTTTTACGGGATGGTGCGCAGTTGGTTACCGAACGCAGCCGCTTTGTATCCTCTGTGCAGGGTGTGACGGCCGTGGAACTGGATGGGCTGCTGTCTGTGCAGGCGTTTAGAACAACCGAATAGTCATAGACCCCACGGCTAAAGTCGGGGGCTTCTGCCCTCAGTGGATGCCGGGAAGTCTGTGAGCAGAGACGCGACACGGGCCGCACTCCGGGGTGCTTTCCCCACACAGGCCGCTACGCCAGGTCTGCAGCCCCGGGCCATGCATGGCCGTACCTAGTCTAAGGAAACAAACCTGCCGCGAGGCAGCGTATGTACCCCCGCTTCGGGGGACGAAATGAGAAACCACACGACCTCCCTGAGGGAAGTCGCCAGCACAGATGCCGCCTTATATCCCTGCAGCTAAAGCAAAGGGCTTTATGGCGGCGACGGTAAAACAAAGCTCCCTTCCGTGAGGAAGGGGGCTGCTTTTTTCCACCAAAAGGCTTTTGCTGCAGGCAAACAGACCTATCCCTGCCACATTTCTTCGTAAAAAACCTACACCCAATCCAAAATCATTCTAAGAAGACCTGCATACTATCACTGCAGAGCCTCAATTAGGGGGAAATATACATACAGGAGGAATATACATGAGTTATACGATTGAGTATGACAAAATTTTTCTGAAGTCGGGAGCCGGCTACACCCCTCTTTGGCTTGCTGGCGACAGCAACTGCTATGAGGGCAGCGGCCGGAACCAGCGCCGGGTTCGTGACTGGTCTGTGTTCATGAGCCAGCTCGGCGTTACTGAGGAAAAGCTGATGGAGCGAATCCAACCGCTGCTCGGCGGTCCCTACCAGGAACACTGGCAGCGTCGCGGCAAATGGGTGGACGACAAGGGCCTGGTTACCTGGGTCAAGAATGGCTGCAAGAATGCCGTGTCCATCGAGCAGCTAATCGAGGCCAACCGGTTCGGCGCCATCAAGTGCTGTGTGATGGAAAGTTACATGAAGATGTCGTCTTTCTCTTACATCCACACCACTGATGAGCTGGACGACTGGATCAAGGCTGCCAAGGAGGAGATTGCCGCTGGTAAGGATTTCTACCCGCGGATCACCCTCAATTACGGTGAACCGGTCCGGCATCCGTCCAAGCCCAAGGCTCAGGATGAGCTGGTCGTGGTTAAGGACGGCAAGTACTTCGTCAGCGAGCGGAGCCCTGGCTCCATCTCAACCAGCAAAAACCGGAGAGAGGCAATGATCTTCAGCGTGGACGACGCAAAGGAGATCCTGCGCGACTTCCCGAAGTGCAAGATCGTCTCTGCCTCTGTGCTGGACGCCCCCTGCAATATAATCGTTGAGGTGGATGACGGCAGTGGTATCCCGAATTATCTGGTTGGGTTTCCGGGGCCCTATAAGGTCCGGTACACGGCCAGTATCAAGGGCGCCAAGCGCTACTCTACCAAGGCTGCGGCTGAAAAAGCCGCACAGACCGCAAAACGGCGGTATCCGGAGTGGAGATACTCAGCCGTTGAACTTCCTGCGGAAGTTTGAAAACCAACAAAAATCTGGAGATATACAAATTATTGGAGGAAAATTACTATGAAGAATATGGTTATGTTTACAGCTAAGGATTTCGCCCGGGTCATTTCTGCCGGACGCAAGTTCATGGACAAGAAGAAGGGGACCTCCTTCGCCGCCGAAATCTGCAACCAGTTCATTATCGAGGTCATCGAAGAGAAAGAAAAGAATCGAATCCGCGCTTACTTGTGGGCCAGTGACGGCTATCGCGCCGCCCGCGTGGAAATACCGGTGTTTAACGCTGAGGGAGGCTCCTTCGTGGCCGCCATCCACAACCCAGTCTTCACCCCCGCTGCGGGCACCCATGTGACCATCGAGCTGGGCTCCGTGAAGAAGGAAATGACCGCCAACCTCATTTACCATGAGTATGGCGTCACCTTCAGTACCAAACAGCCCAAGAAGGGGCAAAAATCTGCCAAGGAGCATCTGCACACCCTGAAGACGGCCCTGCAGTCGGCCATCGACAAGGTTCCTGTGATGCGGCAGACGGCCAACACCAGGTACATGAAGGAGGCCATGGAAGCAGTGCTAACCTGCAATGCCAACCGACGCATCCCGGTGTCCATTTCCATGACCGCTCCCCTGGATCCCATCCTGCTGCGCGGCGCGGACATCGACGCCATCGTCCTGCCGACCCGCGGATCTTCTTGTGGCAAGAGCGACGACTAACCGCATATCTACCCCAAGCCGGAGAGGAAAATCCTCTCCGGCGTCTTTTTGCGGTAAATGGTCTGGCTGGCTTTGCATATAATAGAAGCAACCACCGAAAGGAGCGTGTTTTGACCATGAAGAAGAAAATCAAGAAGCTGACCTGCACAGCCAACGAGTACTTTTGGCTGAAGAACGAGCTGGCAAAGGCGCAGAAGAACTTGCATCTCTCCGTATTCTCCGGCGACGGCAGCGACCCTCAGCAGCGGGAGCGAACCCAGGCGTTTGCCATCCTCATTGAGTTCTACCAGAATGCCCTGGAGGTCTTCGTACCCCACGCCGATACCAAGGTGACGAATCCGGTGTCCATCAGCCGGCAGTTCATCGCTGATCTGAAAAGCCTGGATGACACAGGGCTCATCAACATCAACATGACCCGCAAGCCGGCCGCCGGCTAAGGAGAATAGCTTTGTCTCGTTGTGCATACGATTTGAATGCCCGCCGCAAGCGGGGATAAAAAACTAGGAGGAATCCAAACTATGTGCAACAAGATCAATATCACTCCCAAGCTCACCATCGAAGGCGAGGACCGTACCCTCGGCGCCGTTCTACTGGGCGCACCCTACTCCCGGAAGCGGGAGTCGGTGATGCTCCCTATGATCCAGCAGGATATCCAGAGCAAGCCTATGATGGGCGTCGCTGTGTTCGATACGGACGGCATCCCCACCCAGGCTGCCGCCCGGTGCGCCCGGGAATCTGGACGACCCTATGTCCTGCTGGACCCCCGGATGGAATGGTGCCCCTTCTTCAATCCGCTGATTGGAGACGAAAACGAGGTCTTCGAAGACCTGCGCACCGTTGTCAGCGAGTATCTGCCCGATCTGTCGCCCAGCTTGCGGGCGCTCAATGAATCGCTGCTGAGCAATGCGATCAAGGTGTTGAAACGCCTGGACAAGGCGGAGGGCGTCAATGGCAGATACGCCACCTTCATCAACATGAACACAGTCCTCCAGAACCCCAGTCAGGATGGCCGCAAGCTGGTCATCAGGTTTGGACAGCTGAAGGGGGAGACAGACGCTGAGCAGAAGGAAAACTCCGATATTGCCAGCTGGTTCATCAATGAGTATTATGCTGAGCGGTCCAAGCCCTTCGAGCAGACAGCCTGCTTGAGACTTTTATTGGGAAAGCTGATCTCTGAGCCTCACCTCAGGACAGTGCTGAACCCGGATTTTGACAAGGGGCAGGTAAGCGAGGTCGACTTCGACCGGCTGGTCTCTGACAACTGTATCATCTGCGTCTCTGCGGCAAAGCCCACCCTCGGCAGCCTCTCCCGTTTTTTCGGCCTGCTGGCTCTGCTCAAATACCGGCGGCCGATGCTCCGCATGGGCGAACCCCGGCGGGCGCGGGTGCTGTATGTGGACGAGTTTCAGGAGTTTGCGGCGCCAGAGCTGGTGGATCTGTTCACCTATGCCTACCGCAGCAAGCTGGCCGCCACCATCTCGCTCCAATCCTGGAGCCAGGTGGACCGGGGTGGCATACTCTATAAGCAGACGAAGGAAACGCTGGCGTCTAACCTTCGCAATGCCCTCATCTTTGCCGGTGCGTCCAAGGAGGACGCCTGGCGGTATGCGGAGCGGCTCGGAGATGTAGACTACCAGGAGCCTAAGGATATTGCCAATACCATCCTGGGTCTTTCGCTGAAGTGCTTCGGGTATTCGCTGATGTGCCAGGGTAGCCCCCAGCGGTTCGGCACGACCAAAGCAGGGGAAGATGTTCTCCCTGGGTCGACAGTATTCCACAATCCTTTGGCGGAAGAACCGCGCGTTTATGACGATTTGGCGGGAGAGCCTCTCGTTGATGACGACGACCTTCTTTGACAAAGCCAATGCCGGGCTCCAATTCGGGGGCCCGGCTTTTCTTTTGCCAAAAATGCCAAAATTGCAAAGTGCATATAATATATATGAGGTGATGTACATGCCGGAGTTTGTTCATTTTGGTTCTATTTTCGCAACCCGGTTCAAATCTGGGAAAGACTTGCGGATCACGGATTCTAATGGGACTATGAAAGCCGCCTGGGTGGCTGGCAGCGGCAAGCTGATTGCCGCCGATCCCCAATATCTGACCCTTTCACCCAAGTTTCTTGCCGGTGAGCGGCTGCTGGAAGGCAAGGTTGTGTCGATGGATGGTGGGCGCTATATCTGCCGGCTGCCCTATGTGTCTGAGGCAAACGGACTTGAGGAAAGTCCTGATTTTCCTCTTCTACAAAAATGGGGCGAGGCGGCCCAGAAGGAGGTCCAGTTCTTTGCTCAGATGCACAAACAGGTTGTTGTAGCCATTTTCGACCCATTCCTGAAGGACCAAGGCTGGCATTTTGCATTCCGGGTCAGCAAGGATGCGCCCCTGGATGTCCACTCTCTGCACCATATTGGGCTTCTTCCGGTGCTGGAGCCCATTCAGGAATACTCTCCCGAAAGCATGCTTGGAGAGCAGGTCTCTGTCGTCATGCCGGGCGATATCCTGCGCGGGAAGCTGGTTTCCTGCACTGATTACGATGTGGTACTGGAGGTTACTTCTGAATTTGATGCAATAGCTGAGTTTGGACTCTGGGGCCAGTGGACAGGTGGAAAGGAAATTCTGCTGGACAGGGCAGCCATGCTTACGCTATACCCTGGCTGATGTGGGTTGGTGGGTCTTTTTTAACGAAGAAACATGGCGGAGGAGTTTTCTCTTGCCGTTAGGGTTTGCCGCGGGCCGGTTCCGTTCCGGAACCGATGTCGGGTCCATGAGGCTTCCTTTTTGGAATGGCCGTCCCATGTTGTTAGAAACAATTTGTTGTTTGGAATAGCCATCTGCCGGTTGGCATATCACAGGACATACGCCAATTTGGATCAATCCGAATAGGAGGAATCATACATGATGGATATTGTCATTTTCGGGTCTCTGTACCTGGACGGCGTTCCTGTCCCGCATAGCCCATGTCCGGAGTACCAGAAAGGCCAAAAGATAGAGCTCGGCGATGGTCAGCCTGGGGCGATGCTCCCCTGGCTGTGTGTCGGCAAAAAGCTGATTGCGGCGGAAAGCCTGCTGTGCAATGTCAGCTGGAGCCAGCTCCAGAAGGCAGGCTTTATTTCCGGATGCACAGGTAAGTCCCCTATCCGCGGGTCTGTGGTCAAGATGTCAGGAATGGAGTTCATGTGCCACATTCCGAACATCCATAAGGAGCCCAGCGAGCCGGCCGCAGGAATGCGGGATGCCAAACTCTGGGAGAGTCGCCCCGAAGAGGACGAGACAGATCTGCTGATTGCCCGGGCGGAGGCCGGCGCCGAATCCCGGCCCACCAAGGACGGTATGTTCTGGACACAAGTGATTGGCAACCCGACGATGCGGGGCCGGGATCTTGGCTGGATCAGCGACCAGAAGCATGCGGCCATGTTCTGTGGTTACTACCGGCCCAATGGTTATTTTGCCTGGCTGCCAGTGCTGGAGCCAATCAATATGCCGAATCCGGCGGAGCATGTTAGGGAGGATATGACTTTCCTGCTGCCCGGATTTGTGTTGATGGGCCAGCCGGTTGAGGTCAGTAACTATGACCTGCTGGTACGGGTCGATTCCAAGGAAAATCTGGAGAAGCTGCTCTCGCGGGCACGCGGACAGAATGAGTGGTGGAATATGCTGGGAGAGGACATGGTTGCCTTGGACCGGAACAAGCTGATCCACTGTGGCATCAGGTAGGAGAAAAAAATTCAGGCTGCCTATTGTGGCCGTCTGCAATCATGATCTGGGCTTCCTGTTTTGGGACGCCCAGGTCTTTTTGTTTTATGGGGCATGTCTGGCAAAAGGTCCGTCCGCCCTCCGCCCTAAAATGCGAAATGGCAAATCTGCATATAATAATAGTGAGAACAAAACAACTCTACTGGCCTACTCCAGCTCAATATCAAAGACTTACAGGAGGAACAACAACATGGATATCTTTACTCCCGAACAGCAGCAGCTTATCGACAGCCTGGAGGTCTATGCCCAGGCCGAAGTCGCCAAGGCCACCAAGCCCCTGCAGGACCTCATCGACCTGGTGAACTCCTGCGTGGAGATCAAGCTGGTCAACGGCTCTGTCGTCTCCGAGATCAATCTCTCAGCCTTTGAGCTGGAGGCCCTGGCCATGCGCATTCCCGCCGAGTGCTCCCGGCTCCAGTCCCAGCTCAACCAGTACAATGTAAAGAATATGTTCCGCGATATGAAGATGGACGCCAAGGTAACAGTGGAACTGGCCAAGCTGACTGGCACCAAGGGTGCCGCTGAGGAGCGGAAGAAAAAGGCTGAGATGACAGTCCTGGACGAGCGTGTCCAGAATGCTGTCAACAAGCTCATTATTCGCAGTATCCAGGGCTGCATCGACCGGGCAGACAAGGTCTATGAGGGGGTCAAGAAGGTTATGGACTTTCGCAGCAAGGAGGGTTTCTTCGACCGTAAGGGGGCCAGGACATGAGCTTTTGTGTTCTAGTGAGCGGCGGTACCAACTTCACCGATTTTGAGTTCCTTCGCCTGGATCTGGACGGCTATCTCAAGGACAAGGGCGTGACACCCATCCTCTCCGGCTGTGCCAGAGGCGCTGAGCGGCTGGCCATCCGCTATGCCGAGGCCTGGGGCAGCCCTGTCCTTCGTTTCCCCGGCCCCTGGCAGGAGACTTCTGCCGCCGCCCGGGCCCGGTACCGCCGCATGCTGGACAAGTCGGATGCGGTTGTACTATTCTGGGATGGCAAGGACCAATGGACCGTCTGGCTGGAAAATGAGGCCATCATGCGGAGCCTGTCTCTCCATGTTGTCAGCTATGACCCAGTCACACAGGGAAAGGAGTAGCCCTATGGGTTTTCAGGTCATCATCGCCGGCGGCCGTGATTTTGCCGACTACGGGCTGCTCCAGGCTAAGTGCGACCAGTTCTTCCGCGAGAAACCCCCGACCGCCATCATATCAGGCGCGGCCCGCGGCGCCGATACGCTGGGCGCCCGCTATGCCCGGGAGCGGGGCGTCCCGGTACTGGAGTTCCCGGCCGATTGGGTGCGCCTGGGCAAGCGGGCCGGCATGGTGCGAAATTTGCAGATGCTGGATTCTGCCGATGCGGTAGTCGCTTTCTGGGATGGACAATCCCGAGGTACGGCGCATATGATCAACGAGACGAAGAAAAGAGGACTGCCCCTGCGGGTAGTCCGGTATCAGAAAGGAGGCTAATCGAAAAATGGCAGAAAGAAAACAATACGCATCCCTGGAGTTCTATGAGAAAAAGCTGGGCAAGGTGATGGAGCGGTTTGGAATCGAGCCAGAGCAATACGACTGGGACTGCAACCGAACCGGCTGCTGGGTCCAGTTCCACTACAAGGGCAGCCTGTACCGCTTCGAGCATTCTGTCCAGAACGCCCAGGCGCGGGGCCACAAGCTGTCCTACGGCTCTGACGCCTTCGCCCAAGTAGTGCTGGCCCTGGAGGATCTGGCACGACTGGTGGACCGTGGCATCTATGACCTGCAAAACTGGATTGCTGGCATGAAGAGCCTGCCGCCGGCCCAGTCGCTGCCCGATTTTTGCGCCATTCTGGGACTGGACCATCTGCCGCAGTCAGAGGAGGAAATTAAGAAGGCCTTCCGGGAGATGGCCATGGTCAATCACCCGGACAAGGGTGGGTCGGATGTCTTTATGCGGGCTCTGTTGGCGGCCAAGCAGGAGGCAGAGGAGTGGCTGCGGCAGCGGCAGTAGGGGCAAAAGAAAGCAGCCTCCGAAGATTCGGAGACTGCTTCGCTTCGTAGCCGATTAAGTTCTTGGACGGCTTGTTCGTTTTTCGCCAATAGTTTTTTCTCTTCCCGCATATGATTACGATAGCCTGTTAACCAAACGCACGGGTATGCGCTGGCGGCAGGCAGTTACCCTCCGATGTTTAGGGTAACAGAGGAACCCTTGGGCTCCTCATCAGAGGGTGAAGACAGATCAGCTCTGCTCGTCGAAATGGATTGCGGCCCACTTGTCGAACAAAATAGCATGATCATGTCTTCTTTGCTTAGGCAGGTCCGCGTCACCTCTTCGATGGCGCGAGCCTGCCTCTTTGCGTCATTGGTCGCATTCGCGCGCATCATTTGATCCAGCTTCGCGCGCCTGGCCATGTCCCGATCCTTGCTGCGCTTGGCAACCCAGGCCTTCAGGAGGATGATCCCGGCACAAAAGCCGAAAAGCACGATCATGCGACCTAAAAAAGACAAGAAATCTGCTGCGGCAAAAGTTTCAACTATGGACATCATGGTTATCATCCTTTCTTTCGAAAGGAGGACAACTGTCCTGCCACAGGCTACTTTTGTTCGACAAGAGGGAACCCCGACCTCTTCCCGAGTTGTTTGTTTCTCCTTGGGATTTGCGTAGTCTCCAAATTGAGGTTCTGGATATATCCTATGCGAACTTGCCTAGAGCCATTCTGTCTCGGTTGTTTGGCGCAACAGCGGAACAACCTAATCGCATCGCAAACGAGCCTCAGCATGTTTCACGGCCCAGACTTAGACTCCGGAACGGAGCTGGACCGGGCGGTAGCATCGGGCAGAGAGAAAAACTCCTGCCTCATTTCCTCGTTAACAAAGGTCCGTGCCACAAGAAACCCCAGATAGAATAGATTTCTACAGATAGGCATAGCATGCATCAGTACCCCAATTTCAGGAGAATACATATTATTTAAGGAGGAACGAACGACATGACGAAAAATATCATTATTTTCCAGGCTCCCTATGCCAGCCTGCACGACTGCGGTTTCCTGCTGGAGATGCACAAGGATGACTCTCAGGCGCCTGTCCCGGCGCAGTACTACTCTCCGGTGTTCGCCGGTCCGGTAGAAGTACCCAGCGGCCTCGGAACTGACGCCGTACTGGAATGCATCCACTCCATGTTCAACCGCGACGACAGGCCCAACGGCAAGACGATGCGGTCTCTGTCGGTTGGGGATGTAGTCCGGATGGACGGCAAGAACTACTTGGACCAGCCCTTTGGCTTCCGGGAGGTCGAGTTCAAATCCACGAATGGGGAGAATCCTGATTTCCCGAAACCGGATTCCAAGGACGGCTATGTGGACTACCTGGCGGGCAAGTACGGCATCCACGGCAAGGCCGCAACGCTACTGCACAACATCTTCAAGTATATGTCCGAACAGGGCATGGATTTTGAGGAGGAGCAGGAGTATCTGGAGGCTATGTTGGAGGGGCTGGGCATTTCCACCGAGGACCGCGAGCTGCTCCATGTGCTGACGGCCCTGCAGGATGTACTGGACTACATCGAGTTCGAGGCTGGTACTACTGAAAGCTGGCCCTTCGCCGTCTCTGACGATGAGATCCTGACTGACAAGGAGCGGCTGCTCAAGGTCGCCGCCCGGCTGGCCGAGATGGACAACCTGGGTGATCAGTACAGCTCCGATGCTGTCTATGAGGAACTGCTGGAGGAATTCGGCGAGGCCCCTGCGGAGAAGGACGGTGAGGACGAATGAGGTACTTCCTCCTTGGGCTCTTTATCCTAGTTGCGCTGCACCACCTCTCGATTCTGGGCATTACCTCAGTCTTGGTCTTTTGGAATCGGTACGGCGAGTGCAAGCTCAATGCATATCAGGAGGTGCAGAAGGAGTACCGGCTGAAGGAGGTCGTTTGGGACTATTTCCGACTGCGGGAAAGTCGGCGGATCTTCTGTCTGATGCTCCTATACCTGGGTGTCTGTATTCCCGCGGCAATTCTGCTGGGGAGGTATTTGCTGGGATGAGCAGGAGAAGGAGCACGAAGGCCGGCTGCGATTGGGCGGACTGCATGTGCAAACGGTGCGCCAAGGATTGCTGTCTGGAGCATGAGAACTATCTCTGCCCGGCCGGCCTCAGCGAGGAGTCGAAGCAGCGTATTGCCCGGGACTATGGCTATGTGTTGGAATGCCCGGACTTTGTGCCGATGGCTCAGGAGAATTGATCGTTTGCAGCAATAAACAGGCGTCGGAGGAGCTTTCCTCTGGCGCCTTGCTTTTTCTGGTGGATACAGGTCTTTTTTAACGAAGAAAATGGGCGAGGGTTGTTTTTGTTCGCCGGAAGCGGTTGCGCGGGCCGGTTCCGTTCCGGAACCTATGCCGTGTCCGTGCATATCATACGCAAGATAGTAGGGCGCCATTCTGCTGGAGCAGTTCGTGCGAAACCGTTTCGCAGGGCTAATTGTTTTAGACTACAAACCCTTTCTTCGAAAGGCTGCAACAATGAACCCACTTACCTGTTGCGCACAACGCCCAACTCAAAAAGATGTCCAGCAGGAGAGAATCGACCTCATGGACCCAGCATAGGTTCCCGCGAGGGAACCGGCCTGGAAAACAGTCTCCGGCAAGCAAAACGAACCTCCGCCCATTTCTTTCGCTAGAAAAGACTCAAATCTTAAACTCTTCCCAATTTGTGCAAGCGCTGTCTGCATAAAATTGATTTGATCATCCCTGCATACTATCTAAGCAGTACCCAATCTGGAGACACAAAAAAATGGAGAATTATACATATTAAGGAGGAGAACAACATGAAATTCAGCACTGACATCGATCCCAAAATGGAACCAATCATCGCTGCCCGGCTGCCTGGCTTCTATGTGGATGCCCGCGGCGCCTACGGTATCGTATTCCGCGACTACTACATCTGCTGCTTTATCAACTCTGATGACGGCAGCTACGATGTGACCGTAGACATGATCAGCGATGAAGGAGACTTCGACAAGAACATCGTGTGGGACAGCCATGACGATCCAAAGGAGGCCATTGCTGACCTGCGTTACTGGCTGAAGGCATACAGAGTGATGCCTCTTCGCTGAAGAAAGGGGATATGAAACATGAGAGGGCCTGTAAAAGTCCTGAATCCTGAAAACCTGGAGGGGTTGGAGACTGGACAGCAGCTTTTTATTACCACATGGGTTGCCAAGAGCGTTCTTCTGTCTGACGCCCCATGCATGGTAGTTGGCCGGAACGGGGACGACTTCCTGGCAATCTACATCACCGCTGAAGGAGATGGAGCCCAGGTTCGGCTGCCTGTCTCCGAGTATGGTAAGACCTGGAATGCGAGCATCTCGGATGGATTCGCCATCCGGACGCCCGGCGGACCGCTCATTGCGACTCCCTATATTGACCCCGAATACCCGGGGATCGAGATTTGGAGAGCTGACCCCAAGAGCGGCGAGGCTTTTCAGCGGCTTGCCCTGGTCGAGTACACCCCTGGCGGCGAAGGACTCTGCGGCTTTGACCCTGACCGGCCGAATCTGGCAAAACAGGAGATTGCCGAGGTTCCCGTGGAGCGAATCGCCAAGCGTGATGGGGAGCCTATCGAGAGTAAGGATAGCATCTATCCTCACAATGCCGGCGAGTATGAGGTCACCCCTGGATTTGTAACCCGTGCCTGGCCCAACGACATCCGGGACGAGGATGACCACCGCCGGGTGTTTCACACCGATGGTGAGTCATAGACCCCGCGGCTGAAGCCGGGGGCTTCGGCCCTCGGTGGATGCCGGGAAGTCCGTAAGCAGAGACGCGACATGGGCCGCACTCCGGGGTGCTTTCCCAACACAGAGCGCCACGCTAGGCCTGCAGTCCCGGACCATGCATGACTGTGCCTAGTCTAAGGAAACAAACCTGCCGTGAGGCAGTGTATGTGTCCCCTTTTCGAGGGACGAAAGGAGATATTCAACATGAAAGGCTACTATTCTCTTGGCCTTGCTGGCTATGAGGTCGACATCATCGACCAGGACCATATACGCTGGCTGTTCGTGGGGACTGACCGGGAGCAAATCGCTCACCGGGCCAGGATCTACTACACGACCGGCGGCCGGCCCTACTTCAATGCCAATGGCAGACGCATTCATCTTGATCAGTGCCTGCGGGCAGATATTTGAAGGAGGGCTGGAACATGAAGTACATGTATCACCTCACGACCGAGGAGTCGTGGGAGCATATCAGGGAGGAGGGACTGCGGCCGCACTGCGGCCGTAACTCCTGCCTTTGCTGCGAAGACCGGGATCTGGTGTATGTCTGCGACGGCGAAAGTCTTCCCTATTGGGCGGCCATGTTAGACGCCAATGTCCTGCTTCGGGTGCCCAAGAATTGCCTGCAGGACCTCGTCCAGCAGAAGTACGACCGCTACTCGGAATTTTTCACCACAACGCCGGTGGGACCTTCGATGCTGGAGCGGATCCCCATGATTGAGGTTCCTGGAGATGTCCAGGAATACCTCTGCATCAGCTATCTGGAGGATATTTCCCATCTGGTTGCCCGAATCATCCGGCACTACCGGTATGGGCGCCCGGATCAGGATATGTGTGCGATACTCAGCGATGAGGCCGACCTTTTTCTGGGCATCGTCTCCCGGCTCAAATACCAGGAGTGCGATCCCGCAAAGCTGGTTAAGTGGCTGAAGGACGAGGGTGACTCCGGCGAGTACACGCTGGCCGATACCTATGAAAACACCAGTACCCGGCTCTGGGAACAGCTTCTCAAGTTCGAGGACGACGACCTTGCGCCCACCAGACGATGGCTCTCGGCCTGGATCAAAGAAAACCTGCCCCGTGAGGCCCGATACGCCAGAACTGGCGGATATACGACAAAATAGAAATAGGAGGAAAAATAATCATGGAGAAAAATATCTCGAAGTACCTGGCCTTCCGCTGGATGGCCCTGTATATGCTTTTCTACGATGACAATCTGGATCGGGCTGATTTCGCCCTGTCTGAGAAGATCGTCGAGTTGGAAGAAAAGGTCCGTAGGACGGATGGTTCCGCAGCCATGACTGCCGAAGATCGGGCCGCCCTGCTGAACCAGCTGTTGGCCAAGGAAGTCAGCTCCTTTCAGGAGATTTCCTGGAAGACAGAACCCGCTGATACTGCCCAGGACCTGGAGCTGGCTGTGGCCCGCCGGGTGGAGGAGCTCTCCGCCCGAATCGAGTCCAAGCCGGCCCCGACTGGCGGATACAAGCTCTGGGCCCGCGTGGGAGTGTCATTCGTGCTGAGCCGCGATGAGGTTCGCCAAGTGCTGGTCTCCGAGGATTCTGAAGAGGTTGCCGGCATCATGCGGGCCGCCCTGCAGGACGGCCGGGCTGTGCCGGATGGTGAGAGTTATATCCCCCAGTCGGTTGCGGAGCGTGCCGCCTCCTGGCTGGGCGAGGAGATTCCTGATCTGGATGACATCGAATTTTAAGGAGGAAGAAATATGTCTGGAAAGCACTTTGTTCAGGTTCCGATTTGCCCGCAGGTGCTGGAATATGCCCGCGACCTGATGAAACACGACTTAACCGCTCTTTCGCCTGGGGCCAAAAAGGCCGGGGTACTTCAGGATGATGAGTTTGTCCTGTACGAGGCCGCCTTCACCTCGGGCGTCCGCCTGACGGTGAAGTTAGTCAGCAACAAGGAACAGTATCAGGTCATCCCGGAGTTTCACTTCCTGGATGGCGGCACAGCAATTGGGAAGTGCATCACCGCCGATCCGCTGTCCTCTTTGGCCCGTTTCCAGAGTGGGCATGAGGGCGGCAGCCATGCCTACAGTGTAGAGCTGGTGCCACTGGTGTTCAGTACCTATCTGTTTGGGCAGGAGTGGCCGGAGACATACTTGTGGAGCGCTGAGATCCTTTGCCCCGACCGCCGTTTCGATGCGGAAGCCCATGTTCGAGCTGCCGCAGCCTATTTTCTGAAAACAGAAGAGGGCAAGGAGGTCCTGGAAAGGACCTGCGGCAACTTCAACTGGGGAGACGCTATTCAGGAGATCCCTAGATGGGTGTTTATGAAACATGGTTTCCTTGTAAACTATGTCCATGCGGCCGATGAGGTCGTTGACAACAACGAGTCACTTCTCGGCGACTGAGCATAGCAAAAGGGCCTGGCATTACGCCAGGCCCTCTTTTTGTTGAGAAAAACGATTAAGTTGTCGCTTTGCCGGGAGCCGGCCAATCAGGCAGATAGAACCACCCGTGCGCATGGGCAGGCGCCTCAGCGATGACGCGCTCCAAGGATAGGACTGCCCGCAGGTACTTTATGCCGGCCTCAGTGGGCAGCTGTCTGAGGAAGTCCTCATAGACCACCGACCAGGCAGCCCCGCCGGAGATGCCCAAGTGCCTGGGGTTCAGGCACAAGGCATTCCAGAAAAAGAGCATCCGGCACCAGAGCTCGTACTCGGCAACCCATTCATCATCCTTCGGGTCGTCCTTCCGGTACAGACCGTTCAGGTACATGAGGATGCGGCCTTTCTGCTCCAGGCTCACCATGTCGGTCTTCATGTCGTCCCCATCCGGGGACAACTGGGCGAAGTACAGCGGCCTATCCTTATATTCTCCCTGGGAATATGCGAAGATTTTCATGCAGTCTCCTTTCTCCCTTGTTGTCTCCAACAATTAGTCCGGCCGGTGCAGCGGGACATCCTGCGCTTCGCCATCCACCAGACCCACGCAGCGGGTGATACCCGCATTCACGATGAGCCGGCGACAGATGAGACAGGGAGTCGGGTTGGCATAAGAACCATCCTTGGCGTCGATACCGACGATATAGATGGTTCCGCCATCCATTTCCCGCCTGGAAGCAGAGATGATGGCATTCTGCTCGGCATGCACCGCGACGCACAGCTCATAGCGTTCGCCCTTGGGCACGCCCTTGGCCTCGCGCTCGCAGTAGCCGCAGTCGCAGCAGTTCATCTCTCCGCGGGGCGCGCCGTTGTAGCCGGTGGAGACGATCTCATCGTTGTTCACGATGATAGCCCCATAGCACCGGCGCAGACAAGTGCTCCGCCGGGCTGCCATCTCAGCGATGCTGAGGTAGTAGCGATCCTTGCTGATTCGTTCCATCGGTCCGATCCTCCTTACTGGTCACGCCCAGGAACATCATTCCCGGTGGCGTCCTGTACCTTGTAATGGCGGTCGAACACAGCCGTATATCCAGCCTTGCCGGTGGTGCCGCACTCAGGGCATTCCCAGTCGATGGTGTACCCGGAGTCGTCCGGATCATGCTCACTGCAATACTCGATTTCAGCGCCGCAGCAGGGGCAGATATCGTCCTCATCGCCGAACTCGTGGAGGAATGGAACCTCCTTGTCATCGCCTTCCACGACCGGCAGATTGCGCTGGATGATGGCAAACAGGGCGTCCGAAGACAGCTCGGCCATCAGCTTGGCCATCGCCACGACCTTCTCAATGTCCTCATCAGAGAGGTCGTTCTTGTCGTCGAACATGGCGGGGGTGAGATGTTTCATCTTCACGGCGCCGAGACCGGCAAAGGCCACGAAGGCCTGCCGGAAAAGGACGGGGTCTTCGCTGCAGAAGCTGGCGATTTTTTCGTAATTCCTCATGGTAATTCCTCCTAAAAATTTGTTTTCAGACTTCGAATTCGTCGAGGATTCTCTTCTTCTCGGTGAGAATGGCGAGTTCAGCCTCGATGAGGCCTTTGACCTTCTTCCAATTCAGAAGCAGGTCCTCACCATAAACATTGTTTTTGAAGATGTTAGGCTGCTTGTCCTCACCGAAAGGCAATACAAGGCCGCCGACGCGGAACCAGATATTACCCCGGCCATCCATGCCAAAGGAGTACTTCGGCTCCCGGCCCCACTGTCTGGGATAGGATTCCAGGGGACCAAAATCCACGCAGATCCGGTCCTCACGGCGGGGAATGCGGGGGATATAGTTCTGTCGGCAGAACTCCTCGATTTTCTTCAGATTCCCATTGAGTTTTTCCAAATCCTGTTTGCTATACATCTTCGTTCCTCCTTACTTTTTGTCATCGGGCGTTTCGGAAATCAGCTTCCCGCCGCGGTAGGCGGCCAGGGAAATAGTCCCGTTGTGATACTGGGTCACCAGCTTGCAGGCGGTGCTCCAGGGCATCTCAATGATGATAGTAGCGCCGGGCGTCCGCCAGTTCTTGGGCGGCAGAACTCCCAGGCTGTCCAGTTCTTTCATCAAAGAGATGAACTCCTGCTTAGAGCAACTGCTCTCGATCTCGATGACCAGCGTGTCGCGGCCCTCGTAGTTTACTGCCAGGTAACTGGTCAGCAGGTCATCTTTCTTAACGGCTTCAATCTTCATGTTTGTTCTCCTCATCATTGTGACCATCGCAGCGGCCCTTCCAATAGGCGATCATGACGAACGCCAGGTAAAGTAGCGTAACGACAGTATCAACATCCCGCACCTGGACTTCACCGTACATTTGGACCTCTAGCCATTGCCAGACCTCCAGAATGACGGCGTGGCCCAGACAAAGGCCTATTAGGTTCTCAAGCCAGCGCATGTATGTATTCTCCTTCCTTGATCTCTCCAAAGTGGGATTACTGAAACAATCTTATGCAGATTAACCGGCATCCATTCTGTGGACGACGGCACATCATCTTGCCACAGAAAGCTGTGCAGTTGTCGGATCTTTTTTACGAAGAAATGCGACCGGGAAATTTCTGTTTTCCGGAATCACTCGCCGTAACGGGTCCCTTCTGGACCCTATGTATGGCGTTCAGGACCGCTAGAGGAGTGAGATGGTAAATTGCAAGAAGCAACGCTGGAACAGCTCCGTTGCTTGTACAAACTGCGTCCCGCAATGTATGGATCGGGGCTGTTGACAGCACCGAGGACTTGGCGAAATGCCAGGCCCTCGGTGTTTTGCTCAAAAATCAGGTACTTCCTCCATATCTTTGGTTTTCTCCAAGAGCTTGGCGATATCGGCAGGACTGATGGTGAAGTCGATTTTCTTCACAATCTGCCCGTGCCCGCGCACGGCGCTCTCGATTTTCTCGTAGGCATCCCGCATATCCAGTTCCTCCAGAGCCTCCTCGCTCATCTTGTTCTGCCGCTCCCGGAGGCTGCAATTTTTGCGGGCCTCCTCGGCGTGGCGGGCCTTGACGATCTTGAAACAGCTCAGGTCGCTGAACCCAAGGACTGCCTCGATTGTCTCTGTGTAGCTCCGCAGCAGCGAGAGGATGACGCTGCGGTCATCCATGATGTTGATGCTGGACAGGGCAAATTGGATGTCCTTCACAGTCTTTTGGATGACGGCTTCATCATCCCTGGTGACCAGCTTGCTCTCCGGCTTCTTTTCCTCCGGGGCCTCGCCGGACAGCTGATGGAACAGCTGGCGGCACTGGTCGCTTGGGATGCGGAAAGAGAAGCTCCGGATACGGTCTCTCTGCAGCAGCACCTCATACAGGCGCCCACCCAGGCTGTCGACAACCTGCCTGATCTTCACATGATTGGTAGGACAGTCCACCAGCTCCATGCTGCCGTGGTTGGCCTGGTAGGTCCACCCCTCCTGTTGCAGCCGCTGGATTTTTTCGATGTAGGCTTCCTGTTTGGAGACGGGGGACATTGAGTCGCTGGAGAAGCTGCTAGTGAGCAGACCGGAGACCTCCACCTTCAACCCATAGGACAAATCAATGTCAGAGACATAGAGCAGCAACTCTCTGCGGAACCAGTCCTGGAGCCGCCGGCAGAGGATGTCTGTGGCCATAGGGAACAGCGACTCCGGGTATTCGGCCCGGCGCCGGATGTCCTCCTCGAACTCGGCCGTCCGCATGTCAGCACTGGGGAAGACCTCAGGGAGATGGCTCTCCTCAGATTCGGCATATCCCTCTTCCACGGCCGCCTTTACGAAGGCGTCAATGTGCTCATCCAGCTTTTCAATGAATGGCCGGCAGTCAGCTTTCCTGGCGCCGGCTTTGATGTTGATGCCCTTCAGAAGCATCGCCAGAGTGGCGATTTCAGCGTTTGTTTTCTCCATTGTTATTCCTCCTCAATTTGAATATCCATGATAGACTGTCTCTCTACAGCCGCAAGGCCCTTCTCCTGATCGAGCAGAAGACAGCCCTCTGCTTTCAGCAGTCCAAATGGGGTCTCCGGGATGGCTTTCAGGATCAGGTCATAGTTAGTCTTCTCCAGCAGTATGCCGCGCACCCAGCTGTGCCTCAGCTTGATGCAGAGCTGGTCGCCAGGGACGGCATCCCTGTCGACTCGGAACTCCAGCGCCGGCCGCCAGCCAATACTGGGTGATGCATCGTCGGGACCAGAGATCAGAAACCCGCGGCCAACTACATGGAAGCTCCGGGGCTGGCCGTATTCGCCGCGAACGATGAGTGGAGAGGATTTACTTTTCTTTGCTCCAAAGAACGCAAGTCCAGAATCCCATTCGTCCTTCTTTCCACCGTTCCAGAGGCTTCGCTCATCACCGACCCTGTTCAGAGCGTCGTCCCATTCATTGGGGATACCCTTACGCTCACCTATATTGAGCAGCCGAATCCTAGCCAGGCGGCCGTCAATTTTCATGTTTACCGGCTCCGAATAGCCCCAGTAAGCGATATTGTTGAAGCTGATAAATGTGATCAGACACTGTTCGGCAATATAGATGTTGCCTGATTTGAGCCAGGTAATCTCTTTGCCAGGAACTGTATTGCCCAGCCCAAGGGCCGGCTCATCGGTTGGGTACCAACCGCCAACTTCCTGGGGCTGGCCGTCCATATACAGGGTTCCGAATTTTATTTTTTCAACCATGGCAGTATATATCCCTCTTTTTTGGTTTAACTTTCTCCTTAAAATTGGGTTCCGGTTGGATGATATGCAAGGGGCTTGAATTCTATATTGGTGGGGGAGCGGGTCTTTTTTCCCGGAGAAATGCAACGAGGAAGGTTTGTTTTGGCGCTCGCCACGGCCGGTTCCCTAACCGGGAACCAATGTCTGGTCCGAGAGGTTCCATTGTTTTGTGCTATGGCTAACTATCTCCATCGTAGCAGCGACCCTAGCGAAGCGGGTCGTGTGGAAAACGAGCAGGTCCCACGGACCCGACATAGGCTCCGAAAGGAGCCGGCCTGCAGCAAAAGCCACCGGCAAACAGAAATCCCTATGCCACTTTCTTTGTTAATAAAGACTCCCCAGCCCGCAGGAAGCAGCTCTGGGTGCCGCAAAAAAGCGAGGCCGTGAGAGATTCTTCTAACCCCGCTTTAGAGTGCCATTAGTTTTTCTGAACTCCCAAGATAGAGCCCCGATCAACGACGAGCTGTCCCTTGCTAATTTGTACGCTGAAGTTGTCCGCACTGGACAATGCCCCGTCCCAGTGAGAAAGAACCACCTCATAGTCGGTGATTTGTTCCAACTGTCCGAACACGATATTCTGGCCGCCCCATAGCACTACCGTATTTCCAGCCATGACATCACCCAGCCGGTCGGTGTGTAGAGGGAGCAGAACAGGCCGAAACCCAAGGGCACCACGATTTTTTGCATGGCTACCATTCCAGTTGCGTGCCGAAAGCCTCCCACGAACTGCACGGGACGATACTATTTCGGGAATCTCTCGACCCCAAAAATACGAATCTTTCCAATGCCAGAGGTCATCGTCCTCCCCGGCAACATCCAGGGCGGAGTCCCACTCGTTAGGGACGCCTTCTTTAACCCCGACCCGGGGCAGTCTCGCTACGCAGCGAACCCCGCCGATATTGATCTCCTTCCCAAGCGCCAGCTCGTTGTCATTCAGGTCCATCCAACTGACCTTGGTGAGGATGCAGCGGTTGGCGACCAGCATGCCGTTCGCAACCACCCAACTAATTTCTTTGCCGAGGACGGACTTGCCGATTTCGATGGATTGTCCGGATTGGTACTCTGTCCCTAGCCCCGATGGGTAGCCGCCCAGATAGAGGCTGCCCATTCTGATGAGTGTAGCCATCTATGGCACCTCCCTTTGGGCAATCTGCAGCCCTACAACGGCATCTCGATCGATGACGATGAATCCGCCGCCAGACAGGGTACCGAAGCCATTAGACAAGACTCCGCCTCCATCGGAGAGGACTACCTCATAGCGGCTGATCTCCTCCAGGCGGCCGAACACGATGCTCTGGCCACCCCAAAGCATCAGCTTCTCCCCGTCGTGGACATTGTCCAGAGTGCTGGAGATTAGGGGGGCCATGGCAGGGCGGAAGCCATTCGTGCCCCGATTTGCCGCAACGCGGCCCCTGGAACGGGCAGAGAGATATCCTCGCACTATGCGGGGCGATGCTCTTTTGGCGGCCTCTTGCCCCCAAAAGTAAATGCCTTGCCAATGCCAGATAGCGTCATCATCGCCTGTAGCATCGAGCGCGGCATCCCACTCATTAGGCATGCCACCATCTTTCTCAACCCGGAGCAATCTTTCCGTGAAGCGAAATCCGCCGGCAGAGATCTCTTTTCCGAATACCAAGCCGTTGGCATTCAGGTCGTCCCAGCTAATGCCGGTTAGGATGCTGTGGTCAGCGATGAGCAGGTTGTTTACCACCACCCAGGAAATCTCTTTGCCGGGTGTGGTCTCTCCGATCTTGATGGCTTGGCCAGGCTTATACTCAGTGCCTACATTTACAGGAAACCCGTCGAGACAGAGGCTTCCGAACTTAATGATATTTGCCATTGCAGTTTCTCCTTTCTTCTCAATTTCCCCAAATTGTTGTCTGAAACAATGGTATGCGCATTGGCAGAAACTCATTCAGGAATTAGCTGAGCATCTTTCTTAGCGAAGAAAATATGCCTGGACTTGTTTTGTTTGCCTGAAACACTCGTTGAAGCCGGTTCCCTCGCCGGGAACCTATGTCTGGTCCGTGAGGTTCCGGCGTTTTATACTACGGCTAACTCCGTATCGCGGCGAACAAGCAGGTCTCACGGACTCCACATAGGTCCGGAACGGAGCCTGCCCACGACAAAAGCCATGGGCAAGAAAGACCTCCTCCGCTACATTTCTTCGCTAAAAAAGGCCTTAAATCTCGCCATATTCCAGCCAAAAATACGAAAACGCACTTCCGCATATAATATAAATGAAAAGGCGCCCAGAAGGGCAGTGGAGGTGAATTCAAAATCATGAATGCAACTCAACGCCAACCTCTTTCCCATCCATATGTCAGCTATGCATCCGACCTGGATGCAAACCTGTACGCCCCCCTGGAGTCGGCAATCCAGGAGCCCTACCCACTATCCTTTACCCGCATGCTGAACAGTTCCTGGAGCCGCGGTATCGATGTTGTCCTGCAGGAAGGTCCTTATACGACCTACATAGCCGAATATCCCGGTTATGCCAAGGACTGTCAGTACTTCAGCCTGGAGCTCTCCTTCATGAACCATGGGTTTGTGGATTCTGGATGGTTGCTGGACAGCCCGGTACATTTCTTCCTCCTCTATTTTCCAGTTGGAGAGGAGGGCGAACCGCCCACCAAGCTGAAAGCTCTGCTGGTAGCCAAAGCACGGCTGCTGCAGGAGTTGAGCCGGCGGGGATTCGACCGGGCCATGCTGGCCGACCGGGATGAGATGCTCCGCCAGGGTAATATGCCGGGAGTGTTCAAAACGGCCGACCCTGGAATCTCCATCTTCTATAAAACAGACGGAGAGCGGAAGCCGGTGTATATCCGGATCGATACCAGCATTCTGGAGTCGATTGCCGTCGGTAATTTCATCGTCCCGGTGGGCGATGGACATGAGGAACTGCAGGGGACATGGCTGGGCCGTCAAATTTAGGAGGTGAACTAAAAAATGGCAAGCACTCACTATTTCATTTGCAGAACATCCCCATTTCTGGTGCTTGGCCCGGAAAAATGGCTGAGTCACAAGGAGCTGGCGGAGGGGAAATGCCCCATCTATGTGTTTCCGGACAGCAAGACTGCCCAGACAGTCCAGTCTTCGCTTCCGAGTACGGTCAAACACGGATCCACGATTCGGGCTCAAGAGTTCATCGAGGAGGCTCTTCAGGTTAGGTTTGTTTCCGGACTCGGGTTTGTCCATGTCGAGCTGCCGCCTTCCGGCCCCAGCTATTCGGAGCCGCTCCCGAAAGAGGCGCTGATGCGATATTCGCTCCCGGCCTGGGCCAATAAAGCCCCTGATAAGGGAACGGCTGGTACAACCAAGCCAAGCGCAGAACAGGCAGCTGCAGCAAATCAGCCTCCCAGTGAGCCTCAGCCTGGCGCCACGCCTGCGATGGCGACCCTGTTGGAGGCCACCACGGAGCCGGGCTGCGATACCACGAAGGGTAACGACAGCGTAGCTCTGTCCGATGACCTGCTGGCTGTCCTCGAACGGTATATGGAGCTGAAAATAGTGCTTGCTCCAAGCCTTAGTCCGGCGCTTTCCAGTGTGGAAAAGGAGATCACGGACGAACTGCACTTCGTCGAGTTCGCCAACGCCAATGCGGCAGATGGCTACAAGAGCTTCCGCCGGCTGCAGGAGCTTCGACTAAAGCGCCGCGCCATCAAAGATACCGATCTTGTAGCCCACATCTTGGGGAAGCTGCTTTCCAGTGTAACGCCTGATTCCCTCAGTGCTGCCAAACGGGATATCGATGGGATGAAGAACCGGAAGTATCGAGTCCGGGCCCCGGAGACTTTCCAGCATGAGATGAAGGGCGGAACCATGGTGATCTGATTCCAGCCAATACAGGGCCGGCCCAGAGCCGGCCCTTCTCCATATAACAGGAAATCCAAATTCTCATGTTTGCATAGGATACGGAACACAGAAAGGAGATGGGGTTTTGGACGCTGTTACTATATCTTTTTCGATAGGGCTACTCATATTCCTCCTCGGGCTGGTTGGGTTTGTGGTATATATGTTGTTTTGTTTGTGGAAAAACCACAGGGAGATCGTTCGCCAAAAAAAATTGGCCCAGGAGGAGATGGCTCGCCGAAAAAGGTGGGCCCAGGAGTTTGCGCAAGAATTTGGTGTTGCCCTCCCATCTGGATTTGTCGTGCAAAAAACCGATGACGCGCTTTCGTCGGGGCACTTCTGGTTGAAGTATCCATATTGGGCCCGCCCAAAAGTCGATGGTACCAGAGACCGCAGGCTGTCCAACAATAGCATCATTCGCCCTCTTAATGCGCTGCAGTTTTCTCATTGGAAAATCGAGAGCCATGATCCCTGGGAAATGTACTGCTTGGTTCAGCAATTGCGCGAAAAGGGGCAGCGGATCAGCCCCTGCAAAGAAGAGAAGGAAAAGAAAGCGGCGCTGTCGAAGCAGTTCAGCCAGACTGAGGCGAACTCTGTCTTTGAGATCGTTTCTCGCTACGAGGAATCTCCTACCGGATTCGAGCACTTCTGTGCCGACATCTTCCGGCAGCTCGGGTACAAGGCTGAGGTGACTCCTCCTGCCAACGATGGCGGGTATGACATCCTGCTATCCAGGGATGGAAAGACAGCCATCGTGGAGTGCAAGTGCTATGCTGCCGACCACAAGGTTGGGCGGCAGGCCCTGCAGAAGCTGGTAGGAGCCAATTCCTCGATGAGGGCCGGTCATATGTGGTTTGTGACAACCAGTTCATTCTCCGCCCCAGCAACTGCATATGGGAAAGAGCAGGGGATCCAGATGATCGATGGGAAGCGGCTCCTGGAGCTCATCGCGCGCAGCAATGGGGCGAAGAAGAAGCAGCTGGACGCCTGCTCTCTGTCGCTCACCCGCGCCGATTTTCGCGTACATATTCCGCCTGATATCCCCTTCTGAATGGACGGCGGCCAACCTGCATATCATTTAATCATCCTACGATTTGGAAATACATATCGCAGGGGAAAACAACCAAAAAGGAGGTAAATACATGTCTGAGAAACGAAATGGCTCTGCCCACTTCACTGACTATGACGGCTACCTGGCCTGGTACTCCAGCCTGGAGACTCTGGATGCCATGGACGCTGCTCATAATCAGATGCGGAAGGCAACCGAAGGTCAAAGGGAAGGCTATAGGCGCAGTCAGGTCGACAGTGCTGTAGACGAGATGTTCCAGCCTCAGGGCGGCTACGGTGGATTTGGGCGGTCCAGGGAGACTGCCTGGAAGGAAACCCACGAGGCGGCCATTGCCCGCGTTCAGCAGTTCCATCTCTTCTCTGATGAGTATGGACAGCCGCTGAAGGTGGGCGCCTGGGAAGATGGCAAATACGCCTATCTGTACCTGGGTAACCCTGGCAAGGGCATCATCGTCCCCACGCCTGAGAAGTACCTGGAGTACATCCCGGATGCCGACCTGTCCGATGTGACGCCAGCCGAGCTCCGGGCCCAGCTTTCGGTGCCCATGGGCTCTGAGGGCTCTGCAATCGTCCCTGCCGACCAGCAGGGGCTGCTTACCAGCAACGCTCTGTCCGCCAAGCTGGAGGAAAATAAGTCGGCGATCGACGCGCTGGAGCAGCAGAAAGAGGACATCCGAAATGCCCGCTCCAAGGAACTGGCCGGCCTGAAGGCCCAAATCGACGCCCTGCAGACGACTCTGGAGGAGAAGAAGCAGAATCTGATGGCTCAGCTGGAGGAGAAGATGTCCGAGATGGAGGCTATGAAGGAAAACCTGGAGAACCAGATTTTTCTCCTGGACTCGCAGCTCTATGCCATCCGCTGTTATGCCGGCGAGGTCGTCAAGTTCGCCCATATCCGCAAGGGCAAGAACGCGCCCAACACGGAGCCGATCGTCATCTACCAGAAGCTGCGTTTCCTGGATGAGGATCTGGGCCGCATCGCCTCTCTGTATGAGCTGCAGTAGGAGGAGCTGGGTATGTTCGAGAGCTTCCTCCAGCATCATCCGCTGGCGCTGGAGACCTTCGCGCCCAATGACCGCTGCGTCATGCTGGTCCGGCTGAGCCGGACTGGACGCACCTTCGGCCGCAAGTCTGACTCCCCGTACAGCAACATGTTGGAGGACTACAACTACTACCATGGCCGGACGGTGGGCATCATCATCCGCAACGGCGAAAATGTCTACCTGGGATGGACGGATGAAGCCCGCGTCCACATCAGCGACGACCTGATCATCAGTCGGGTCATCACCGAGATCACCCCGGATGAACCAAAGGAGTTCCGCTTCGAGAGCGAACGGAAGCAGTATGAGAAGGAGCAGAAGGAAGCCCGCAAGCAGCTTCTGGACGGCATCATCTCCCGGGCGTTCGTCTACAATATCCTCCAGGGGATCGTGGACAACTCGCCGCTGCTGCCGCTGCCGGAGGGAGTCAAGCTGAGCAAGCAGTCTGAATATGTCATCTATTCGATGGCTGATAAATCTCTGACTGACAACCGGTTCGGTTCCTTCACCGACATCTTGGCCCTGTGCAACAGCCGGGTCAATGAGGGCGACCAGCTCATTACGGTCCAGTATCTGGTTCCGGAGCGGGAACGCAGCCTCTATGGAGGCTGGCGCTCTGACACCTGGGAGAATACCCGGGGCAGGGGAGACCGCAACCGGACCCGCGACTGCTCGGTGGAAGACTGCAAGCTCTATAAGGCCAATGTTGTGGAATACGACGAGCCGGAGGAGTGGCTGCGCTACCGCTATGAGAACGGCAAAAAGCCGGATGGCAGTCCAAAATACGCGGGGCCCTACTGCTGCCGGGCCGACTCCTCGCTGGCCCCGGAAGTGGAGATCCTGGAGAAATACACGGAGATCAAACGCCATGTGTTTGTATCGGTGCCCAAGGCCTCCAGCGGCTGGCGCACCGGTACTGAGTCCAGGTCCAATTTCGAACTCTACAACAATGAGTTCATCAACCTGACCTACATGAACTCGGTCTGGCTGGAGTGGGTCATCACCAACAATAAGCTGGGCGGCTGGACGATCGGCGGCAAGGCTGTTGACTACGCCTATGCCATCCGCTACCTCAAAAAGGCGATGGACTACATCCGACAGCGGGAGGAACAGGAGAAAGCATTCATCGACGCGGTCGATCCCGAGATCTGCAAGGATCCTGACTGGCCGCTGAAGCTCACCCAGTGGAAGCTGGATAAGCAGGTGCGGACTATAACCGAGTACCAGGCCAAGCGGTTCGCCAAGGCGTATCCGGGCCTGGATGGGAAAATCGACATTAAACCGGCGAAGGATGACGACCTTTACATGTATATCTAAGCCGGCAGGGAGGCCCAGGGATCGATTCCCCGGGGCCTTCCCGCAAAAATGAAGGAGAAATCAAAAATGAGTTGCGCTGACCAAATTTTCGTACAGAACTGCAAGGATATCCTGGACCATGGGGTCTGGGATACAGACCGCTCGGTGCGGCCCAAATGGGATGATGGTTCGCCCGCCCACACCATCAAACTCTTCGGCGTGGTGAACCGCTACGACCTGCGCAAAGAATTCCCGATCCTTACTGTCCGCCGGACCTATTGGAAGACGGCGGTGGACGAGCTGCTATGGATCTGGCAGAAAAAGTCCAACAACATCCACAACCTGAACAGCAAGATCTGGGACCAGTGGGCCGATGAGACTGGCTCCATCGGTAAGGCCTACGGCTACCAGCTGGGCGTGAAGCACCACTATCCGCAGGGCGACATGGACCAAGTGGACAAGGTCCTCTGGGACTTGAAGCATGATCCGGCGTCTCGCCGCATTATAACCAACCTGTACAATCACCATGACCTCAGCGAGATGGCCCTGTACCCCTGCGCCTATTCTATGACCTTCAATGTCAGCGGCAACACGCTGAACGCCATTTTGAACCAGCGCAGCCAGGACATGCTGACGGCCAACGGCTGGAATGTCACCCAGTACGCGGTCCTGCTCCACATGATGGCTCAGGTCTCTGGGCTGGAGGCAGGCGAGCTAATCCATGTCATCGCTGACGCCCACATCTATGACCGGCATGTGCCGGTCGTGGAAAAGCTGCTGGAAACAAAGCAGGCCACGGCCCCCAAGTTCGTCATCGACAAGTCGGTGACCGACTTTTATGCTTTCACCCGGGACAGTTTCTCCATGGAGGGCTATGCTCCGGCTGAATTTCATGAGCAGATCCCGGTGGCCGTGTGATGAACGCTATCGTTGCTGTGGACCGAAACTGGGCTATCGGCCGGGACAACAGACTCCTGTTTTCCATTCCGACCGATATGCGCCGGTTCCAGAAACTTACCATCGGTGGGACAGTTATCATGGGTCGCAAGACCCTGGATTCGCTCCCTGGCGGCCGGCCACTGTCCAACCGGAGGAACATTATCCTCACCCGCGACCCTGCGTTTACCCGGGATGGTGTGGAGGCCGCCAACAACATTGAGACAGTCTTACACATGACTGCCGAAGCAGACCCGGAGAATGTCTGGGTCATCGGCGGAGCAAGCGTATACGCCGCCATGCTGGGGCAGTGCCGGAAGGTCTTTCTCACAAGGGTTTTTGCCGACGCGGAGGGCGCTGATGCATTCTTCCCCAACATGGATGAGGACCCTGCATGGGAGATGCTTTCCGTGAGCCAGCCTGTTTTCGAGAACGGTCTGAGTTTCCAGTTCGCCACCTATGGAAGGGCGCCCATCCTTTTCTAAACGAGAAAAGCTGACGGGCGGTTCTCCTTGCCAGAGTCACTCGCCGTAGCCGGTTCCTTCGCAGGAACCTATGTGGGACCCGTGGGATTCCGTCGTTTTGTGCTACGGCTAACTATCTCCGTTGTAGCGGAAAACCTCATGACTTTCAAAGAAAGCCGCTTTTACAGAAAAAAGACTGCCAATCCTATCCAGTCCAACTGTTCGCATGCGCTTGGAATTGTTTTTCTGCGCTTTGCATAATATCAGACATCCTCACAATATTGGGGGAAATCAAATTATAAAAGGAGAAATTTCTCATGGCTAACAATAGCAGATTCAAGACTCATAGTGTCGGTATGACCGTGAAGGGCGAGCCCTACGCTTTCCAGCTGGAGGGTTATGTCTCCTCCGCAGCCCCCTACTTCAGCGCCGCCCACGATGACAAGAAGGCATTCCTGAGCGCCTCCATCGGGCTGCCCTGCCCCGCTGACCAGCTGATGGCCCTGGCCAAGAACGAGTACGACAAGGAGAAGTCCTATGTCGCTCCTGAGTTTGGCACCATCAAGCTCTACGGCGCCGCCGCCGAGAAGTTCAGCTCTGTGCTGAACAAAGGACGGCATGTGGTCGTGTCCGGCCGTCTGGTGTGGCGTCAGTTCACCACCAAGGACGGCAATCCCGGTGAGCGCCTGGAGGTCGAGGTTGACAACCTCATCGACGCCGGCTCTTACAAGGATGGGGTGGATCCCACTGTGGGCAACGACATCGCCGTCGCCACCCTGGCCTACAAGAGTCGCCAGGATGGCCTGGATCGGACCCTGCCCATGGCCTGCACGGTCAGCGGTACCGTCATCGGCGCCAAGCCTCTGGGGACCAGCCCCAAGGGTAACTCTTATCTGCAGTTCGGCATCCGGACTCAGATGAGTGCGGAGAAGATCTGCGATTTGGCGAACGGCACCTATAATAAGGACAAGGCGTACGATGGCAAGAAGACCATCATCAATGCCTCCGTCTTTGGCACCCGCGCCGAGGGTCTGGCGAAAGTCATTGCCGACGGCGCCATCGTTGTCGTTTCCGGTGCCGTTGAGGCCCGTGAGTACAACGGCAATATCAGCTACCAGATCCGCCCCCGCGGTGATGCGGTCACGGTGATCAAGTATGGGCCCCGCGATGGTTCCGCTCCCGCTCCTGCCACTGGTTCTGCTGCTGCCGCCGCTGAGCCCGACTCCTCTGCTGCCGGTAACTTCGCTCCCGTCGATGACGAGGATGACGAGCTGCCGTTCTAAGCAGAAACCAAAAACGGCCCCTTCGGGGGCCGTTTCCTTTTGTCCAAAATGCGAAAAGGCACATTTGCATATAATATAGGTAGAAGGCCAAACTCAAAATTAGGAGGTAAAAATATCATGGCGATCAAGAAAGAAAATCCCACCGGCTCGACCGACAAACAGAAAGCACTAGAGACGGCCATGGCGCAAATCGAGAAAGCCTATGGCAAGGGGTCTATCATGCGCCTAGGCGAGAATCAGGGGATCGCGGTAGAGGCTGTCCCTACCGGTTCCCTGGGCCTGGACATTGCCCTGGGTATCGGCGGAGTCCCACGCGGCCGCATCATCGAGATCTACGGCCCTGAATCCTCGGGAAAAACGACTCTGGCCCTGCACATCCTGGCGGAGGCCCAGAAGCTGGGCGGCGAGGCTGCCTTCATTGACGCCGAGCATGCCCTGGACCCAAACTATGCCAAGGCCCTGGGCGTGGACATTGACTCGATGCTCATTTCCCAGCCTGATACAGGCGAGCAGGGCCTGGAGATCTGCGAGGCCCTGGTCCGCTCCGGCGCCGTGGATGTGGTGGTGGTTGACTCGGTGGCCGCCCTCACTCCCAAGGCTGAAATCGAGGGTGACATGGGAGATTCGCATGTGGGTCTGCTGGCCCGGCTTATGAGCCAAGCCCTCCGCAAGCTGGCCGGTGCCGTCAGCAAGACTAACTGCATCGTTATCTTCATCAACCAGCTGCGTGAGAAGGTTGGCGTCGTGTACGGTAACCCGGAGGTCACCACCGGTGGCCGGGCCCTGAAGTTCTACGCTTCCATCCGCATCGATGTCCGCCGGGTCGAGACTATTAAGAGCGGCTCTGATATGGTAGGCAACCGCACCAAGTTCAAGGTTGTAAAGAACAAGGTTGCCCCGCCCTTCCGCATCGCCGAAGCTGACATCCTCTACGGGCAGGGCATCTCCAAGCTGGGCGAGCTGGTGGATCTGGGCGTCAAGTTTGGCATCGTCCAGAAGTCCGGCTCCTGGTTCTCTATGGGCGAGACCCGCATCGGCCAGGGCAAGGAGGCCGTCAAGCAGTTCCTCCAGGACAACCCGGATGTGGCCAATGAGATCGAGACCAAGATCCGCGACGCCGCTGCCGCCGTCATGCGGCCGGCCCCCGATAACCTCCATGAGGAGGAGCCGCCCGAGCTGAACGACTAAGTACTTTTGCCGCAGGTTGCCTGTTTTGGCCGCCTGCGGCTTTTCTTTTGGACAAAAAGAAATGGCTGCCCAAGTTTGGCAGTCCTATTGTCATGCTCAAAGCCGCATCTTTGCCAGTTGGATGCTCTCCAGGATCCGTTTCAGGTACTCCTCCCGCTGCACCCGCCTGGGCGGCAGACCTACCGCCAGGAAGCAGAAAAGCCTGGTGAGGAAGAAGAATACGACTGCCATCACCAGCCAGAAGACGCCTGTCATGACCTCAAACGGCATCCGGTTAACAGCCGAGTCTGCGCCCCGGAAGACATTGTCCAGGCCATGCTTGAAGTCGAATACTACATTGGGCGCCCGGTCATGGGTGAATCCATCCAGGTATGTCTGAGCCTCATTCAGGATGACGATGTTCTCCTCGGTGAAGATATCGGACAGTTCATCGCCGTAGTAGTAGGTGACGGAACCGCATTTCTCGTGCTCTTCAATGTAGAGAACAACGCCATTCTCGCCGGTGAAGAACTCATCGTACACCTCGTGGACCGGCTCGCTGGAGGAGTAGACGGCCGCCTGGATGTGGTACTCCTCGGCGATCCGCTCCAGGTCCTGGGGGATTTCCTCCAGGTGGTAGGGGGCGATGAACCCAGTTTTATCCACCAGCCGGGTGATGGGCGCCGGGCCTGGTTCGGCCGGGAAAGTCGGCGTCTCCCTGGCTGCCGTCTTGGCCGTGTTGGCAGCCATCACAAACATGCTGACAGCCACGCACACCGAGATGACGGCCATGAGGCCCCCTCCAATTGTGCTGCCTTTCTCCATCGTTTTGAAAACCCGCTTGACGGCGCCTTCATCGCCCCGCTGGATGGCGTTCTCTAAGCCAAATCGGGCATTCATACCGCTCCCGCCGGCAGTAAACAGCGGATCAGCCAAGATTACAACATCTCCTTTCAGCAAATCTCACGGACCCGACATAGGCTCCGCGAGGAACCGGCTCGGGCCACAGCCCTCGGCAAAATAAGGTCGCCCAGACTTATTTCTTCGTTAATAAAGACTTAGTCCTTCGTAGCCCGGACATCGATCTCAGACAGACCCTCAGACTTGTCCACGCGGACAGAGATATCATATTCCATGCCGGCAGAAGCGTCCTTCACCGTATAGTCGTAGCTGGTGCCATACGGAGAGGAGGAGAAGTACTCCGGCTCACCCAGAGCAGTCTTCACATCCTCATCGGAGGCGCCCCAGGTCAGGCCGGCAATGGTCATATCAGGCCGCTTGTCGTTACCGCCGACGCTGCAATCGATGCCAAACACGCCGCCGGCGATGAGGTCAGCCTCTTTGCCACTGTAGTCGTTGCCATAGACATAGATCTCGCCGTCATAGTTGTCGTTCTTCATCACCAGGAACGAATATTCGCCATCATCGACAGCCTTCCAGCCGGCCTCGGTCAAAATCGAATAATCGAATGGGAGGTCGAGGACCCGGCCCTCAAAAGACATGGAAATAGAAGAAGGTGAGTCCGCAGGCTTGCTGTCATCCACGGGCTCATCTGGCGCGGCAGAGTTAGCGGGAGGCGCACCCTTGGGGAATTCAATGTCCCCAGACCCGCTGCCACTGCCCAAAATTGGGTCTTCAGTCATAGCGGCTTCAAGCTCGCTCTGGTCCAAGGCCCCGTCCTTTACCTCATCGAGGATAGCTACATCGTCAGCGTCGATCTTGCCGTAGTCTGAGAAGGTCAATTCCATGCTCATCGTCATGGTCATACTCATCTCGCCACTGGTAGGATTAACTTGCTCCATGGCCTTGGAGACATCGACCTCAAACTCATCCATGACGATCGACTGCAGCTGGCTAGTCTTGGCGTCGAAGGTATAGACGATGGTAGCGTCTTTCAGGACCTCGGAGACATCCAGATTGCCCATATCCGTATCTTCAGCCATACTGGAGAACAGTTCCTTGAAGGAGTCTGTCTCGGAGACCTCGTTCAGGGGAATGGTGGCCACATAGGTATCGTCCACCTTTTCCAGGGTTCCGATCTTGTCGTCAGTGACGCTGGAAACAAAGTTCATGGACACATCGTCCGATTTAGACCAGCCTGCATCGTCCGCATTGGTGTACTGGGTGACCTTGTCGCCGTCCGCATCAATGTAGAATTCCACATTGCTGTTGGCTGACTGCCCGAAGAACTCCATGGACATGTCCATCTTGCCGTGGCCGCTGCCATTGTAGAACTTGCCCTCATATTCCAGCTCAACAGGAACATCGATGGAGAGGCCGCCGGCGTCCATCGCAATGCCCAGGTTGATCCCCCCGTCCACCGAGTAGCCGGTGTCCTCAATAGCCTTCTGATATGCTTCAAACATATCGGCCGGGGTCTTGGGTGCGCCGAACCCGCAAGAGGTGAGGCTGAGCGCCATCACCGCGCACATGCTGAGGGCTGCCAAAGATTTCTTTTTCATTTTTTATCATTCCCTTTCTGATTTGTTATCATGACAAACCGCTTCCCAGGAAATCTTCCCAGGATATCCACGGCTCTGTCCCGTCTTCAGGTTCTGTCTCCGGTTCTTCGCCGGTTGCGGTATAACTCCAATCTACAGGGTCCTCATCGGAGCCATCTGTGTAGTTTATGGAGATGCTGTCCAACCGGACGCTCTCAATGCGCTGGTCGGTCACCCAGACATTCTCCCAATAGGCCGTCTCAGGCCAGACAAAACCATCCTCATAGGGGCCAGGTCCTGCATCGGCGACATACTGGCTGTAGGAAAAAGATGTCCCATCCTCTTTGACGATGGTGGACACGACAGGCACGCCATCGGCATCCAAAGCCGTCACAGCGAACAAGGGACCATTCATAGGCCGGCCAGAGGTGTTCTGCCAGGGGATATACAGGTCGTAGCCAGTGCCATTGTACTGAACAGAGATTTCTCCCATCGTAATGGGCCAGTCCTCCTGGCTGCCAGTACCGGCGGGCGGTCCATCGACACTGTCCGGAATCTGCTGGGCAGCCATCTGATCCCGCCAGTCTTGAATATTGTCTACAACATCCTTGTCGTTGGGGTAATAGGACTGGAGCAGCATCAGGGCTGAGAGAGCTGGGCCGCGATCCATGCCCTTGATTTCCTCAAACATGAGACCCTTGTACAGGTCAGCGTTCGTCTCCAGGGCATTCTTCATGGCAGTCATGGAGCCGATATCCTCGATGATAACGCCCCGCCAGGCTGTCAGCCGGGCCACCATGGAAGTCTCCACCAGGCCCTTATTGTAATTGGTCTTGGACTGCTCCAAATCCGAGGCCTGTAGGTAGGCTGCATCGCATTTCTCCTGGAGGACTGAGATGGTCTTGTAGTTGTTGATCTTTTCGGCCAGCTGGTTAGCCGTTACTGTATCGGCCGCATACCCATCCAGGCTTGCCTGCAGGTCAGCCGCGAACAACTGGAGCAGCTCCTCCCGGCATTCAGGGTCGCGGGAGATGCACTCATCGTAGAGTTCAACAGCCGCTGCCGTATTGCCGGCCTCCACGGCCTCTTTCAGGTCGTCAATAGGAGTTGGCTTCATCACCTGCATGATGACGGCCACCAGGATGATCAGGAAGGCGGCGCCAAAGAACAGTTTTACCATCAGCTTTGGATCCAGGTTATATCTCTTCTTTTCAAGTTCCGGCTCAGGTGGTTTCTCCTCGGTCAGCGTCTCCTCTGGGGGTACATCCAGCACATCTTCGGCCGGCTCCTTCGGGGGTTCCTCCTTGCCCAGGTTTTTGAACTTGGCCAGCAGGAGGGCGATGAAACCAGGCATCTGGGCCTTCGGCTTTTCCTTCTTCTTGGGTGGCTCCTCCGTGGCAGGAGGCTCTGGCTCCGGCTCGTCGTCGAGCCTGGGCAGTTCAGCCAGCTCACACTGAAGAGGGAAACGCTCCAGGTCAAAATCCTGCATCCGGTAGTCCAAGGCGATCGACTCAGTGTGGAAGTTCAAATCAGGCTGTGTCCGGCGGTCGCCCATGCCTGCGGCACAGAGGGCCGCCCGCAGATAGGCCGGCTGGATGCGCATATCGCACTTGGCTGTTTTGATGTGGATAAAGGTATCGTTGCTGGCGCCTGACGCCATCATCAGGTGTTCCAGCTTACAATCCTCATAGACCCAGTCGCCCTCGGACGACCAGATGTCATTGGGCTTATCCGTGAACCGGGCCTGGGTGCGGTTCTCAACATCATAGACAGCCGGCCTGCCGGCCTGGATATTGTAAGCGTAGTTCTGCCGGACCATATTGATGAACTGAATGAGTGAGATAAACTCAGGCCGGCCCAGGCTCTCATCGCCCAGGATCTCCTTGTAAAATTCAGTCAGCAGGTCCGGGAACGCGATGGCCGTCCAGGCAGAACCGTCATTGAGCAGAAAGCCATAGGTGCCCCGCAGGAAATAGGTCTTGGCCAGCTGCACCAGCTCAACGCCGTCAATCTCGCAGACCTGGTTCTGACCCTGCTGTTCAGCGAAGACAGTCGCTGGGTCCAAATGGCTGAATACCCGCAGGAACAGCCGCGGGTCGCCTTCCTGGGCCGGAGCGATATAGGGGCGGAACAATTTCTGCTCCAGGGCCTCCTGGGAGACGACCGCCTCCGGGATGATGAACGCCTGGTCCTGACGGATCAGGTCCAGGAACAGGTCCCTGTTTTTCTTCAGCGCACCAGCCGGGTCCCGTTCAGCCTGCTGCTGCGACACCTGGATACGCTGGGCTACTTCTTTGAGTGTCAACTTACATACCTCCCTTAGCCGCCCGCCCGCGGCGTTAAATAAAGACAGTGAGCAGGGCGAAAATCAGCCCAAGGCCGCCTAAGGCAGCCAGGCAACAGCCAGCGATGAGGATATTACGGATTGCCTCGCTGCGCGCCTGCGGGTTGCCGCCCGACATGGCCAGCTTGGTGATATTGATGATCAGCGCCACGATGGACACGATCAAGATAATCGAGAACAGCAACTGGACAAACCAGGTGGCATGTCCAAACAAATTGCTCAGATGTGAATTAGACTGGAAAATCAAGTCCAGAAGATCCTGACGAATAGGGACCCTCGCCATAATTTAGCCCACCTCCTCCTGGGGGAAACACTCCTGGAACACAGGAGCCCAAACAGACTGCATCCGCTTGCGGCCGAATACCGTATCCGGATACAGGTCCTTCATCACAAAATAAATATCAATCGCCTGGAGAACATCCTTAGTGGTAGCCAGGTGCATTTTCTCCAAGTTTTCATCCAGCTTGGCTCCGGAACCAAACCGGTGCTCAAGCACGGCGCAAAAGCGCTCCATTACATCATAACGGTTCGTCAGACGCGACCGCTTAACCACATTGTCGATGACAAACATGGCTGTGTCATTAACTGAGGAGTTGGACAGCTCCTCCTGAAGCTGATCGTCAGGCTCCTCATCATCCTGGCTGGGTTCTTCCTGAGCCTGCGCCGACTCCGGATTCTCGGAGCGCCAGGCCTGGAAAGTGCGGACTGCATCCAGCAGTTCTTCACGGGTCCCCACTCCAAGGGCCACCATAGCATCCTCCAGGCTGCCATCCCGATGCTGTGCGGCCAGAGCCTTGTAGACCTCAGTGGCCAGCTTCATCTCATCGATGGGAACATTGGGCATGGTCAGCCGAAAACAGATGTTGAAGATGTCCTCATGAATGTTCTCGGGCTTGGGGTCGATTTTGGTATCATACTCGGTCATAATAAAAATCTCCTTTCAATGTGCCGTCTCTGCGGCATTTCCCTCTTGCTGATAGTTTCTCTGGAGCACAGCGATTTGAGAAAGGAGGTTTTAGATAACCTTGGTGGGTGGAGGACGATAATAAAGGGACCGCTGTGTCCTGTATGTTTTGGCAGTCATGCATGCGCCAATTGTTGGCACAAACAATTCTTTTTTAATTATATGCAAGTAGTTTAGATTTCATTCATGCATCATATAGGCCGATTTTAAGTCGGCGATATGTAGCAGGGGAGAGGGGATATGGGCGGCATTGTGGTATGTTTTGTAGGGGATTGGCATCTTTTTTAACGAAGAAAAGAGGCAGTGGATTATTTTTGTTTGCCAGAAACTGTCGTCCGGGCAGGCTCCCGCGTGGAGCCTATGCCGGGTTCGTGAGACAGCCGTCGCTTTGGCTGTGGTCTTGGATTTGTCTGTTGGAGGCTATGACCAGGCGATACAGTGTTGTATAAAACAATTCTGGCGAAGCGGTCTGTGTGGCGACCCTAAGGGCCCTTCCCCCAAAAACAAAAGCAAAGGACTTGCAGAGCAAAAGCTCTGCAGGTCCTTTTTTGGTTGCCATCAGATGCCAGCAATCTCCCGCACGATTTCCAGTAGGGCCTGAGTCGTCTCCCGGCTGCTCAACTCCGTGCAGTCCAGCATGATAGCGTCATCTGCTTGTTTCAGTGGCGCCACCTCCCGGTGAGAATCATTATAGTCGCGGTCAGCCAGATCGGCCAGAACCTTGTGGAAATCCTCGGGCTGACCTTTCTGTTTCATCTCCCGCCAGCGCCGGAAACCCCGTATATCGGCATCGGCTGTCAGGAAAATCTTCACAGTCGAATCTGGCAGAACGACAGTCCCGATATCACGGCCCTCCATCACCACATTTTGTTCCTTGGCCACTGCCCGCTGCATATCCAGCAGGAACTCTCGTACAGCCGGAACGGCCGAGATGTCGGATGCCAACTTGGAGATGGACGGTGTGCGCAGGCAATCGGTCACATCCTCCATACCCAGGAACATCCGCTGCTGTCCTTTCTCGTCCCGTTCCAGGAACAAGTCGATGCTGGCCAGCACCTCGTCGATATCAGCAATGACTTTCCCATGCCGTTCCATGTAGCAGGCAATGGTGCGGTACAGGGCCCCGGTGTCCATATAGAGGAATCCAAGGGCCTCAGCCAAGCGCTTAGCCTGGGTGGTTTTGCCAGCAGCGACCGGTCCATCGATGGCGATCGAAATACGCTTCTCATTCATAGTTGCACTCTCCTTAGCAAAATTAGGTTCTCCAAAATTGTTGGATGCAAAATTCTATGCGAATGCAGCTGAACCAATTACCTGCAGAATGGGAACCGGCCGACTTGCATATCATTTCCACAGGCCCACGATTTGGAGACAAAAACACAAGGAGGAGATGTACATGAAGGTTACAGATATCAATAGCTTCCGCAAAATCACCGAACATCGGACCATTACGGCCACCGGCCAGGTTAGCGACACTGGTAAGGTGGAGATCAACTACAGCTTCCACCTGACCAAGCTCATCCAGGAGGCAGGGCGGTGGTGCAGGTATTACGCCAGCGACCTTTTCCTTTGGTGGAATTCCATGCTCAAAGCCCTGGCTGCCGACCGCAGCTCCGCATCCTACCTGTTCGGCTTCCGGGAGTCTGGCGTAGACTCCGCCGATGAGATCATCCGGCAGTACCAGTCTGCCGGCTATCTGATGAGAGATCGCTACCGGGCCATCTGGCGGCTGGATGTTGAGGTCAACGAAGATGGCCGCCGCGTCGAGATGCTCCTCTATGAGGTCCATCGCTAATTTAGAAGGAGGAAAGAAAATGTTCAGCAAATATGAAAGTGCGTACCGCTATATGTACGAAGACCAGCTGGTCGCCGCTGAGGATGACTACCTGGAGATGTTCGAGGTGGGCTTTAATCCCGATGACATCGATTGGTCTGATCCCAGCTGCAAGGATGCCCTGCGCAGCCTGCTCAATGAACTGTACGAGGACCGCACTGACCTGCCTGACCTGATCGAGGCCGCCGGCCTTGATGAGGAGGATCTGGACGACATCGGGTTCAGCCTGGACTAAAAACAGTCTGCAAATAAAAAGTCAACATGGAGGTAACAAAATGTTCGGCATGAAGAAAAAAAAGGAGGAGGGCCCTGCGCCCTTCTCCTTTAAGGACCTGTTCAGCAACTCCCAGCAGGAGCGGGCCATCATGGCCAAGGACCAGATCGCGGCCCTGCTCAACACGACCCCTGATGCTCTGGCCGCTTTTGAGGCCAGCTATCAGCGGGACATCCTGAACAATACGACTGAGAACGACCATTTCTTTGAGGTCAGCGCCAAGCAGGCGGCTGAGATGGTCCCTTCCGTGGACCCCTCCGAGGCGGCCAAAGAACTCTACGACCGTATTGTCAAGGAGCTCATCGCGCAGACGCCGGTGCTGGACTATGACGGCAAGACGCTGCGCCATTTGGACCCGCAGAACATGCTGGGAGACGGCAGTAAACGCGTGACAGCGGACGAAATCAAGGCTCTCCCGGAGCCGATGCGCCCGCAGCTGTCCGGTGACCTGATGCTGTTGGATATGCCCCAGGATTCGACCTGCGCCAGCCTTCTGTTCTTCTATAAGGAATGGCAGGAGGCTGCTGACCCGAAGAAGAAGGCCTTTGCCTACCATCATTTCCGCCAGGGATTGGACATCCTGGATTTGGATGCCATCACCTACGAAATGCTGAGCCGCAACCGCAACTCAATCAGCCATTGGCTGCCGGCGTTGTGCGAGGCGGTGGGCAGGCAGGACTTTTTTAAGGTCCCCAAGACCAGGATTATCAAGGTGCCAATTACGCTGCTGCAGCTCAGCCGCCTGGATTATGGCCGGCTGACCAGCGGCACCATGAAGGTGGTCGACCAGTTCTGCTTCCGGGTTTTTGACTTGGACACGACCAAGGACTACTTCATCAAGACTGGCACCTTCTCCAGCAAGTTCGACTTCCGCAACGCCCGGGTCACCGGCGCCAAGGAAGTTCTGGAGCTGGGCGAGTATCTGCTGTACATCCAGAACCAGGGACAGATGATGGCCAGCCCTCTGGCGACTCCCTGCATCTATGGAGCCTGTACCACTAACGAGTGGGTGGTCCGGGAGTTCATCCATGATGTGGAGGGAAACCCGCACATCTACAAGGGTATGCCCCTGCGGACCGAGTACCGGGTGTTCATCGACTGTGAGGCTGGTAAAGTCATCGGGGTCAATCCCTATTGGGATCCCGATGTGATGAAGAAGCGCTTCGGCCATGAGCCGGACGCCAACAGCCCTCACCAGGTCCATGACTACATCATCTACAAGGCCCACGAGGAGAAGCTCATGGCCCGGTATCACGCCAATAAGGATATCGTTGTCAACAGCATTGAGGCGATGATCCCGGATATGGCGGCGGCCGGCCTGACCGGACAGTGGTCTGTGGATGTAATGCAGAACGGGGATGATTTTTACATTATCGACATGGCACTGGCCGCTACTTCAGCTCTGTCTGAGTGTGTACCTAATGGCATTCTGAAGGCAGAGAAGGAAGACTGGCTGCCCAGACTCACTGAAAAGAAAGGAGACTGAATATGGATATGGAATATCTGGCGAAGTTGTGCAATGCACGGGACACTCTCTGTGGCTTCTGTGAAGCCGATGAGTGCGAGAAGTGCATCGTCACCCACCTCATTAACGACGCCTACAACGAGTTGGGCGACGAAGAGGAGGATGACTAACATGAAGAGAAAGACCTTCCTGTGCAGCTACCTCACCAGCAAGGATGGTATCGCCGAGGTCGACGAAGAACTGGCTGTCCAGAATGCGCTGACGAAGGCCATGCGCGAAATGGGTGTAAAGTTCGTCATTGCTCCACCCGACTTGGTAAAAGGCGGGAATTCCAAGGACGAGGAGTGATCCTATGAATCGAAGCAGGGACTATTACCGGAAGCAGCGGGCCCGAGTCATCCGTCGCAAGCAGAATATCATCCATAGCCAAAACGACTATTGGCATGTGGAGCATGCGGGGATGTTGTCCAAGGGCAAAATTCATTGCTCGTGCCCGATGTGCCGGCACAAGTCCTACGATGAGAAGTCCATGTCCGACAAGCGGAAGGATGAGCTTGCCCGGCAGCAGCTGGAGGAGCTCGCCTGCAATCCGCTTGAGGATTTGCTCAGCGAGTCCTAATCCAGAGAGCCGTCCCGAAAGGGGCGGCTCTTGCTTTTTGTGCCAGAATGAGTCGCGCCAAACCTGCATAGAATGAGACAGTATTCCAATTTGGAGATGAAAAATACATATAGGAGGTAAACGAAAAATGCTGTATGGCAAAGAAAAAATAGAAGAGTTCATCGACAAGGTGCTCTCCACCGATGAGGCATTTACCATCGCCGACGGCGGATCTTCTCCTGACTGGTACATCCAGACCAGGGTCAGCAAGTCCAAATTCGTCTATGAGACCAAGAGCTACAACGGCGAAGGTGACGCCAGAATCCCTGGTTTTAGTGCCGAGTTTGTCGCCATGGTGACGGATGGAAAGGTCTACATAAGTATGCCAGTTTCCTATTTCCTGTCTGACGATGAGTGGCCCAAGAACCTTGTCTGTATTGAGGAGAAGGCCGTTGCGTACCAGGAGGAAGGCGAACAGATGGTGGACGAGTTCTACGAAACTCTGAAGCCGGCCGACATCAAGGCCAGCGATACCTGGAGACTAAACGATATCTGGAAACTCGCCCGGTCCTGTCTCATGGGGCTGAATACCCCGGAAACCATTATCCGGGAGCGGCGCCCTAAATTCACTGTCTCTGTGAGCCAGGCATACGCCCTGGAATCCTGGAGGATGGATCTCAAGGATATCGTTGACGCCCACTGTAAGAAGAAGGAGTCCGACCTGGCTTTCGAGAAGACCCGGGAGTTCCATCTCCGGGAAAAGATGGCTGAGCCTGACCTGGTGGAGCCCTGGGAGGTGGAGATTGCCAAGCTCCTGAAAGGGATGGAGGCCAAATCGATCGCCGTGGAGTTCTCCAAAAATGGGCATGTCGCTGTATCGAAGATGGAGCCTGAAAAGCTGCTGACGAATCTGCTGGAGCGGGACCACCTGAATGAGTGGGACTTCTGCGTTGGCAAGCAGGGGAAGCAGCTGCTCAGGACCCTGGTGGGCGTGAAGAGCGGTGAGGCCGGCAGGCTGTATTGCTCGGATATCACCCGAATCGTCTACCGAGGAAAGATTGTATTTGAACGAAAGGAGAATGCATAATGGAATTTCAGGTCGAGATCAAGCGTACCCAAATCGCCAAGCTGACATTCTCGGTGCCGGATGGCGATACCGAAGCCGCCGAAGAGCAGGCTGCAAGCCTGGTTCAGCACGCCAAGCTGCATCCGGAGGTTTTCGATGGATGCGAGGCCGACTACGACTACGCGCTGGCATCCACGGACCCTGCTGGGCCTGTGATTTTCGAGTTTGACGATTGAGGCAAGGGCCGCTCCTGTTTGGGGGCGGCCTTGCTTTTTGCTTTTGTGGCGACAGGCAGGGGGAAGAGAATCTTTTCTAACGAAGAAATATGGCGGAGGCCTACTTTGTTTGCTGAAAACTATGGCTCGGGCCGGTTCCCTCGTCGGGAACCGATGCCGGGTCCGTGAGGTCGCCTGGCTTGACGGCTTTTGCGGGTCTTCTGCCGCCTTGCCGACTTTGCGAGGGTTTGTCGTACATATCCTGTCCGCTTTCCAACTCCATCGTTTTGCACAACAACGAAGTGCCCGTTGCAGACCGGCCGCCTGCCTGGTCTGTGCGGTACAAAACGATACGCAAGCCTCACGGACCTGGCATCGGCTCCGCAAGGAGCCGGAACCAGCAAGCGCCACTGGCAGCCGAAGAAATCCTCCGCCACATTTCTTCGTTAAAAAAGACTCGAAAATCCCTCCCAGAATTGTATCTTTCCTGCCTGCATACTATTCCAACAGCTATCCACTTTGGAATACATACAGATTTAAGGAGAAAATACAATCTAGGAGGAAATATATCATGGGAAAGCTGAAAGTTTGCAACCTCAGTCTTGAAGTGACTCGCCGCTGCAACATGAACTGTGAGCACTGCCTGCGGGGCGATGCACAGAACATGGATGCCGACTTGGCCCTCATCCCCAAGATTTTCGCTGGGATCGACGACATCGACACCATCACCTTCACCGGTGGCGAGCCGGCTCTGAACACGGCCTATATTAAGGCCGTCGTGGACTATGTGATCGAGCACAAGATCCCTGTCCACGGTTGTTTTGTGGCCACCAACGGCAAGATCTACTCCCAGGAGCTGGTCGACTGTGTGCGCCGACTGTGGGAGAAGGAACAATCCTATGGAGACCAGTTCATCTCCCCGGTAAAGTGGGTCCTGACGCACGCCGACGACGAAGAGGAGTACAGCTTCTTCAATATTGCCGTCTCCGGGGACAGGTACCACGAGGACATCCTGGCTGCGAATATGCTGCGTTACTACCGCTGCGGCTTCTTCTCCAAGATGAAGATGCAAAACGAGAAGCGGGAGTATATCCTGGCACGCGGCCGTGGCGTATCCATCCCTGGGTCGTTCGACCGAACTATTACCCGGCTGTCTATCGAGGAATCCAATGATGAAATGGCGGTGGATGAGGTTTATGTCTCCTGCACCGGCGCCGTTGTCACCGACTGCGACCTGCCATACGAGGACATAGACTCCGGGGAGTCAGTTGCCTATCTGGGGAAGGTCACCATGAAAACTCCTCTGGCGGCCATCCTGCAGAAGGAGGCGGAGAAGAGACGCTGCGTATGACACAACAAAAGGCTGAGAGCAAAAGCTCTCAGCCTTTCTTTTTTCAGGATCCCATGGCATCGTACCGGTCGGCGACTTCTTTCATCATGTCGCGCCAATGGATGTAGTCATAATGGTCTTTGTGCATCCGCTGGCGAACTTCTTTATACCAGGCACGGATGAACTCCGGGTACTGTTCGTCTCCGTAGTCGCTGATGACCACCTGAACGATTTCAATACTGGCGCAGAAATGCGCCAACATCTTGCACATTTCCCGGGGGTCAGTCGGCTCAGGCCAGTCGCAGTTCGGCTCCATCCTGGAGTTCAGCGAATCCAGGTATGGTGTGTGCTCGGCGGCGGCGGTCACCCGATCATCGTAGGTACGGAGCAACGCATCCGCGTAGTCCAGTGTGCGGGCCGCCTCCTTCTCCTCAGAAGTCAGAGCCCGCTCACTCGGGTTGTAGCCAAACTCCTTCAGCGTCAGCATTCGGCTGGCCAAAATCTCGAAGGCACTCTCAGTCCCGTACTTGAGATGCAGGTTGTGCTTCGAGTAAAGGAACCTGGGCTCTTTCTTAGGACCGTAGGCCTCCATCTTGTAAAATTTCTCCTGGACAGTCATACGCAGGTCACCGTCCCTTCCTCGATCATTTTCCCCAACCGGTCCCGCAGCTTTTGCACAGCCCTGGTCTTTCTTTTGGATACCTCAGACTGCACAAAGCCCATAGCCTTGCTAATCTCTGTCTGAGAAAGACCTTTCCGGGTATACTGGAGAACCTGGCGTTCCTCGTCGGTGAGCCCAGTCTCCGAATCGCCAATGGCCCAGTCGAGCCACTCGACCCGGCTTTTCCGCATGATATTATCCAGCATGCGCTCAGAGTCATCATAGATGATCTCGGATGCTTCGAAGGAGAACTCATTGCGGCGAGTTGCAGCCTTTTTACTGGCAAGTCGGCGGCGCTCCACCCGGATAGCCATTTCTACTGCCTTAGTAATGTAGGTAGACATCTTGGTGCAATACCAAGCCCCATTGTAACGGATAATAGCCCTCGTGGCAGCGATCATGCACTCCTGGAACAGATCGTCCCAAGGCATACCATACCAATCTTCTCTGTGCATGGCCGCTGCAATCAGATTGCGCCCATCGGTCTCCAAATACCGCTGAGCCTCCGGGCTGAGCTCCAGGGACTCATACCCAACGGCGATCTTCTCGCTGTAAACATTTTTATCCTTCATTATGTACTTCCCCTTTCGGTCTGTCAAGCAGGCCATATATTTTTTCTCCGAAAAATAAAAAGTCCCCGATCTGGCTTCAATTCCTCCTAAAACAGAATTTCCCCAAATCGAGTTCTTGCTAATACTATGCAGCTTTTAACAAAGCTATTTTAATACTTAAAAATGAAGAGAGGCAGTGCTTCCACACTGCCCCTCTTTCGAGTTTGTTACATAGACTCCGGATCCCAGATACCCGAGCCATCCCACTGCGCATCCTGAAGAGCCTTCCCGATTTTTTTCAGGGCTCTCTTCTTCAAAATCGATACATGGCTCTGGGTGCAGCCGAGCTCTTCGCCAATCTCCTTCTGGAGCATGTCCTGAAGGAGCATGTAGACCGTCTTCTGCTCGTCCTCAGTCAGCCCTCCGTTCCGGATTGCCCAATGCAGAGCATTGGACCGGCTCCGCAGAATCAGATCCTCCAGAATACGGTCCTCCATATTCTCATCCCGGGCTCGCAGGTTATACTGCTCTTCAGCAGATTTTGCCTGTTTCTCGAAGGCGCGCTTTGCGGCCCCCTGTTCCCGCAGCATCATCTTCAGTTGATTGTAGATGGCCTGGTAAACATAGGTGGACTTCTTTACGCCCCGGCCGGGAGAATAGGAACCGAGTGCCCGCCATAGGGCGATGGACATCTCCTGAAAGGCGTCATTTTTCTCGACCCCCTTCCCATAACGGTGGATAAGCGACCAGATCATCTTAGATCCTTCCTGCTCCATATACTCGTTGAACTCCTGATCAGCGCAGACATTCTGCACCTCAGGAACAGCCACTGTCTCCATCATAGCTCATTCCTCCTTGCCTTAAAAACATCCTCATTGGACAGCTGGTCCATGATATGCACGCTGGAGGAAATCCATTCAGACAGCAAAAAGCAAGCCCTCTCCCCATCATAGGAGAGAGGGCTTTTGTACAGCTAATAGCCACGGATCATACAGAAAATCCAGTAAATAAAGCAGGCCACAGCAACCAGGGCCAGCAGGGTCCCAATCGCCTTGTCGAAACCTGACTCTGTTTTGATTTTCAGCAGGTTCAGCTTCAACCCCGGAAACACCGGGACCCCGGAGGGATTCAGGGCATCCAAAAAAAGGTGAGTGAGGACGCCAATCAAAACAGCCATCGTCACTACATCCCAGCTGGGCTTCCACAGGTGCAAAACCACAGCCAGCAGGCAGTAGGGAACGAACCAATGGAAGAGCGTCCGGTGGCCCACCGTTTTATGCAATAGAGAGCTCAGCGGCTTGACCCTCTTACCGACCGTGCTGCTCTCATGGTCGATATCCGGAAACAGAGACCCCACAGCGCAGCCAGTCGTGAAAATCAGTCCTTCGGCCAGTGGCAGATTCACCGCCTGACAGATGACGGCAGCGGCAGCCAGCCCGCCGGCCAAATGTGTTTTACCAATCAATGTAACCTCCTCCTGACAGAAAGGGGCCCACCTTGTGGCAGGCCCCTTTGGGTGTTAAGCACCCAGCTTTTCCTGAAGGGTCTTCAGTTTCGCCAGCAGTTCAGCCTTGTCCGCACAGCCCAGGAGAGACTGAACCTCGGCGTCGGCGTTGAACTGCGGCTCAACCTTGGACGGCTCCGCCTTGGCCTTCGTCTGAGACTTCGCCTCGGGGGCATCGAAGATGGCGCTGAGCAGCTTCTCCATGCCCTTATCCATAGCCAGGGCCTTACGCAGGTCGCTGGTCATAGTAACGCAGTTCCTGCGGATGCCGGCGATGCAATTGAGCATCTCCCGGATCGCCTCATACTCAGAGTCGCCGCAGTTCCGCAGATAGCCGCACAGCTTGTTGCTGAACATAATGCACTGCTTGTAGAAGTCAGCAACTTCAGTCAACAGCTGCCGCTTGGCGGAAGCAGGGTTCTTCTCGTCGTTCATGGCCTTGGCGACCAGATCGGAAAGCCGGTTGTTCTCCTTGCAGATTTCAGGCATCCGCATGGCGAATCGATTGGTCTGCCCCCTCTGCGCCTGCGCGCGCTGAGCCTCCGCATTCTTGGTGCTGATCACCTCTTCGATGCGGGTCATCCGCATGTGGAGGGACTTTTCAGTACCAACGCATTTGTCGAACTGCCCATGCCAGAACTGCTTCTCATCGCCCTTGCTGTTGAGGTGGGCATTAGCAATGCCCTTTCTGAGCGGCTCAATCTGGAGACTCAGTTCCTTCATGGAGTCGCACATCCCACGCAGGGTGTCCACAGTGGCACCGTCATGAAGCATGCGCCCAGACAGGTCCAGAAGGTGCCCGCCCTGCTGGCACAGCTTATCGACGGCCTGCAGTTTCTGGTTCTGGTTGTCAAGGATAAGCATCAGCTCATCCTCGGCGCCAGTCATTTCAGCCCATGCCTTGGAAACCCGCTTCACGCAGCTGGCCCAGTACTCCTTTACGGGACCGATGGCTGCCTCGCGCTTTTCCACGAGCGCATCGTGGAGCTCAGAGGCGTGGTCGTCGACCTCGCTGATTGCGTACAGGATATCCTTGGACTTGAGACCGATAGCAGGGCCGGCTTCCATACAGGCCTTCACCTTGGAAATCTGCTCCTTACACGCCAGCTCCAGCTTGGCGATCTTCAGCTCGACCTTGTCCGCTATCTTGGACTTCTCCTTCATGGCCTCGTCCATCCGGGAGAGTTCCCGGACGGCCGCGTTGGCACGGTTGCTGAGACAGACCCAGAACTGGCCTTCACCGGGAATGGTCACCTTAGGCAGACAGTTCATCTGGAAGGTCTCCAGATGATCCATCGCGTCGTTCATCCGCTTCTGCAGACTGGCCATTTCCTGAGTGGAGGGAGCGGCTTCAAAGAGAACCTTGGCCGCCTGGTCAGACAGACCCTTGGCTTCCTTGACCATCTTTTCGACGGCCTCGTCAGCCTTGAGCCGGTTTTTGGAGTCAGCGACCTTCTCCCGGTTCTCCACGACCTTCTGCAGTTTCTTGATCTGCTGCCAGATGGCGTCCGTGCGCTGAAGCAGATCTCCCCAGAAAACGCGGTCAGTCTTGGCGCTGGCAGGCAGGTCGTGGATATTCCAGTAGACGCTGGCGGCCTCACCCTCGATATCAGAGACCATAAAGTTAACCTTAACATGGTCGAACTCCTCAGCCTCGATCAGGGCGCGGACAGCGGCACTCTCAGGACCGAACCGGTTCTCCAGCTCCGCTACAGCGTTGAGCGCAGCATCCTTGATCTCGGGCATAGGGACCCGCTCGCCCGTATGGATGGCGCTGAGAACAGCTACCAGGTTGCTGATGGCGTCCTCGGGGTAGCGCTTATGGCAAACAATCTTGATAATTTCCATGTATCATTTCTCCTTATACATTTTTGTCCCCAAAATTGGTGACTACCCAATGATATGCAAATTGGGAAGTTTCCATTTTGGGGACAAAACTTAAAACTCGATGGTGCCGCCCTGAGCGGTAAAGGCCCAGTTTCCGGGGAAGAGCTTGTCGCAAACCTCGGCGATGATATCGTCGTTGGACTTGCTGTACGCCTGACACCGGAGCATCTGCTGAGCATCAGACAGAGCCTCCATAAGCGCCTCGGCAGTATCTCCTTTTGCAGCGTCTCCCCAGACAACGATGCTGCGCTCATTGACACAGGCGATACCCGTGTGAGCCTGACGACGGGATACAATACGAATAATTTTTGCCATGATGTTCAGCTCCTTTCACTTATATTATATGCAGATTGCGATTTTTATATTTTAGGTGGATGTGGGTGGTGAGGAAGGTGGTTTTTCTGGATTGAGCGGATGGGAGAATCTTTATTACCGAAGAAATGTGGCGGAGGATTCTGCCTTTTGCCGATTGCATGGCACGGGCCGGCTCCGTTCCGGAGCCGATTTAGGGTTCGTGAGGATGCCTCTTTTGCAGCTGGTTGTTGCGTGCGACAGCGAACTACCAGGGGCAGGGGAGAAGAATCCAGTTGGGAACGCGGAGCACTCACGGACCCCACATAGGCTCCGAAAGGAACCGGCTCGCGGCAAAAACTCTTGGCAAAGGAGGATTTTCCGCTACTTTTCTTCGTTAAAAAAGATGTTCAACCCTACCCATCGATCACCCTGCACAATTTGGCAATTACTTTTGGGCGATGTTCATATGGCACAATTCAGTCTGAAACCGCGCCCCTTTAGGGGCGGTTTAACATCACCCCCCCCGATTCCTCGGGAGGGGGTATTTTTTTCGCCAATAGGTTTTGCGATGCGCGCATAGTATAACCTATCCCCAGCAAGCCCCGTACCCATTACGGGTCGGGGCAGTTGACATTATTCAGACACCAATGAAAGGAGGCCTGTTAATCAATGGCTGATCTGTACAGAATTTTCAGCGAAGAGGGGCTGGCTGGTCTGCTGCCCTACGCTCTTAAAGACACATCCCATGGCTACCGGATCCTGGTTGATAAAATCAAGGCCGGTTATCCGCTGACCTTTATCCGTACCAAGATGGAGGTCCCTTACCTGGTGGTAAAAAATGAAACCTACCAGGCGTTGTTCTATACAACGGAGGACAAGGCCCGTGCGCAGGCTGCCGAACTGATGGCGGAGGGGTTCAAGCCTGTGGTGGAGGATCTGCCGGACGGCAAAGCCCGTGAGGATGCTCTGCTCTGGCTGTTTGACCATGGACCCACGCACATCCTTCTGGATGATTCGCTGTCGGTGCCTATTACCGACCTGGTGGATGAGGAACTGCCTGACTATGATGGGCGGCCCACCACCGAGCACAAGCTGCGCAACCGGATGCTCAACGGCGCCACCTTCTACTTCCTGCAGCAGGCTGCGGCCGGCTATGGAAATATGGAGGCCGAGTACACCTGGACCCAATCTATGGTCAACGGTGAGTTCCTGGCTGCCTGTATCAATGACCCGTCCCGCAACTACCCGGCTCTTGGTCTGACTATGGAGAATGGGCTTGGCCTGCTGGTCTATACGGACTGGCGTCAGGTGCAGCTGGACAACCCGGAGGGCGAGCCGGCCTGCTTTGTGCTGGACTTTGAAGGCCTGAAGCGGCTGCTGGCCCTGGATACCAAGAATATCCTCCTGCTCAACCATGCAACCTGCAACCTCTCCATGGACCTGGAGTATATGGCCATGATCGAGGATTCTGCCAGGAATATCCGGCGTTCTACCCCTACCGGCCGGAGCCAGTTCTCCCAGCAGGTTGGCGGCTATGCTCTGGGACAGGTGGATGAAGACGACTGGGATACCACTGATCCTACACCCGACTTCCTGAAGTAACGCACAGCTCCCCGGGGCGGTGATTGTCGGCTGCGGCCCTGGGGATCGTTTCTTTGGGAGAGTTGGACGGGTCTTTTTTAACGAAGAAATCTGCTGGGCAGTTTTGTTCGCCGAAAGCCGGTGGCCGGTGGCCGGTTCCCTCGCGGGAACCTGTGTCGGGTCCGTGAGGGCTCTGACACGGCGGCCTTTGCACTTGGCTGTTGTGTACAACGGTGGAGTTTCCCGCAGCGAGGCAAATTTCAAAGAGGGGTGATGCCATGAAAAAACTGACGCTGGGAGCCAAAGCTATGAAGGCCGGGCTGGAGAAAGGCCTGCCCGGGGACGACCTGGATATTTATGCTGACATTTTCGTGTACAGTTTTCGGTCTGCGGCTCTGGTGGAGTTTCTGTTCGGAGAGCTGTCTTTGGATGCTGTAACGGCCCGAGCCGAAATGTCGGAGGAGGAGTTTCGCCAGTTTGCGAGGGAACATGGGGCCGACAGCCTGCTCGTCCAGACATTGCTGGGAGGGATCGGCGAGCAGCAGGGCGAGCTCTGCCGAAATCTTCGGGCTTTCCTCGATGGGAGATTTCCTTCGGCAGGATAGCTCTGCCAATGAGAGCATGCCTTCCTGCATATAGCAAAACGAATCCTGGGCGCACTGCCGTCTGGCTGAAAGGAATGTGATGAAAAAATGTATAAAGTATCCAACTTCACCGACAACGACGATGTCAGGATCATCGACGGTCTTGGGCCCTTCAGCGTTGTCGAATACCTGCGCGACCTGAGCGTGACGCCGGCCACGGCAGAGGCCGCCTTCTTCTGCAACAAAATGAATGTGCGTAAGCGCCAGGTCATCTGCGACCTGAGCAAGGCCAATATCACCCTGCAGGCCGGCGCCATGCAGTGGATGCTTGGCAATGTGAACGCCACAACCGGCGTGAAGGGCGTGGGCGACCTGTTCGGCAAGGCTCTCCGCGGCAGCGTGACCGGCGAGTCGGCCATCAAGCCTGAGTACACTGGCGACGGCATCCTGGTGCTGGAGCCTACCTACAAACACCTGATTCTGCTGGACATCGCCGAGTGGAACGGCTCTGTGGTTTTGGACGACGGCCTGTTCCTGGCCTGCGATTCCAAGCTGAAGCACAAGGCCGTCATGCGGTCCAACTTCTCCTCTGCCGTAGCCGGTGGGGAGGGCCTGTTCAACCTGGGCATCGTCGGCAACAGCGGAGCCATCTGCCTGGAATCGGATGTGCCCAAGGAGGAACTGGTGACCATCGAACTGTCGGATGATGTGATCAAGATCGATGGCAACTATGCCATCGCCTGGAGCGGATCCCTGAACTTCACCGTGGAGCGGTCCGGCAAGTCTCTTATCGGTTCTGCCGCGTCCGGTGAGGGCTTGGTGAATGTCTACCGCGGCACCGGCAAGGTCATGATGGCCCCTGTCCGTAACGGCCCCATCTAATACGCACAATTTTGGGCTGGCCGTATCGGCCCTGATCCACCGAAATGCTGGGGGGGACCTCCGGCTATGATACAAGAGCCCTGGGCGCAAGCCTGGGGTTCTTTTTCTGTCTCTGTGGTTCTGCGATATGGACAAAATGCCCAATAGCATATGATTTTTCTAAAACAGGCTGTTGCTACCCTAACTTCAAAATGTGGGAAGCGACAAGCGCATATAATATATGTAGGAAAATCAAGGTCCTCCATCTATGATTGGCTGGTTGCTATGTTTGGTGGCGAGAACCATGTCCATGTCTGTGACGGGTGGCAGGGAGCCGAGTCTTTTTTAACGAAAATATGGCGGAGAATTTTGTTTCTGCTCGGGACCCTTGCCGCGGGCCGGTTCCGTTCCGGAACCGATGCCGGGTCCGTGAGGCCGCCACACAAAAGGAGTGATATAAAATGTCCCATACGAAGTTCAACCTGATGGCCGTCCCCTGCGACAGAGCCTTCGTCATCAGCGAGCAGGACGCCGGCCTCCTATCCCAGAAGAACGCCGGCGCTCTGCGCGCCCTGCGGGCCGTCCGCCGGGCCGAGAATAAATCTGCAAGTCCGGAGCGGCTTCAGGAGTTGGACGCAAAGATTGCCAGGCTGGCATTGAAGGAATAGGTCCCCATGCAATGGGTCCCAGGTAGCTAACCTGGGGCCCTTCTTTTTGCGCCGGCAAGCTGTCCGTTGCCGGCAACAACCAGCTGTCCCGCACGCCACATGCCGGGTCCGAAGGAAGCCAGCTGCGACGAGACCAACTGGCGAACAAAACCTCCCCAACTGCTTTTCTTCGTTAAAAAAGACCCGTATCCCAGCATGGAGGAGGGGAAGCAAAACCGGAAAGGCTTTTACCTTTACATTATCAGCCGCTCGCCTCAAATGAAGCCAAGCCAGGAACAAAGCTGATCGTTGTCTAAAACGCTGGAGTCCCCACTCCCTGACCCAAACCACCTGCGGAAACAGCCTCCAACCACTTGCTCCACAACGGCTGTAAAGCCAATTTCTGTATGCGTAAAGCAGCATCGAAAAGCGAAATCACTTTACATCGTCTTTTGCAAAATCGGACAAATTTTCATTGTTTTCGCACTTTCCACATTTTTCACAGAGTTTTCCCCACTCATGAATTTTCGTCGAAAATTTCTCGGAATTTTATTGACATTTTCTCCATGCTTGGTAAAATGGTCTCAATTGGAAAGGAGATGGGACAATGGTCGTATCGTATCCATCTGTTTATATGACGCGTGGCGAGCTGGTTGCTGGCCTCAAACAGCTGACTGACGAGTACAAGCTGAAGTCGGCCACCGAGGAGGAGATCCGGGAAGTCCTCTCCCTCTGGAAGAAGAACTGCCCCAATCTGCTGCTTGACATTGAGGGCCACAAACCGAAAGAGTTGGCGCCACGGGTGAAGAAACTGATCGGGGCCAAGCGGTCTGTGGTGATTCAGACATTGCTAGACATGTCCGACTGACCTGGAGCAGGGGATAAAAGAGAGAAGGGGGGTGGACCAAAATGGCTGACAGTATCCTGAAGTTCCCGGACCGGTTGCGCATTGAAGGTGTAATGGCCAAGGGCTATGGCATCATCTGCAAATACCCAATGCAGGATACAGACCTGGACATTGCTGCCAAGGCTGTCTATTCACTGCTTTGCGCACTGGCTGGCGATGACCACTCAGTCTTTCCCTCCCGGGATAAGATCGTCAGCTGGCTGAATGTTGGGCGCAACAAGTACAATGCCGGCATGCGGCAGCTCCGGGACCATGGCTACATCCTGGTGGAACAGGTAAAAGGTGCCGGCAGCCGGTTCGCCCACAACTCCTATACGATCGTCAGCAACCCCAAGAAGTTTGCCGAGCAGAAATATGACTCGGATGGGGGAGCCCTGACTTTCGGCTTCACCGGCCTCAAGGGGGCGGGCTATGGTCTGCTGCCACGCATGGTCATGTTCGACCAGCGGCTCTCCTGCACAGCCAAGGTCATCTATGCCTACCTGGCCAGCTATTCGGGCGCCGGGCAAGTGTCGTTCCCCAAGGTCTCCGTCATCTGCCGACATCTGGGCCTGTCTGAGAACAGTTTCCGCAAGCACATGAAGCAGCTGGTGGACACCAACTATATCAGCCGGGTGCAGCGACACATCAATGGCCGGCTGGCCTCCAATAGCTACCACCTCAACGATTGTCCGGATATGGCCGCTGCCGATAAGGGACGGACTATCGTCGTTCAGTACCCAAAAAACAGTGCCACGGTACAGTCACCCAAAATTGAAGCCGCGGAAAATCAGCCCGCGGTGAAACAATCCGCGGATATCCAGCCCACGGCAGAACAGCCCGCGGAAAATCAGTCTGCGGGTTTTCAGTCCGCGGGTTCTGAGACCACTACTATCATCAGTTCCCTTAACAACATTTCTCTTAGCAACAGTCCTTCGATCAACAGACGGCGCCACTGGACAGATGGAATGACTTTGCAGGAGATAGAAGAATCGATAGGGGAGGGGCTGGAGCTGGAGCTCTATACTCCAGAGATGAAAACCTCCTTCGGCATCACCATGTCGGATGCCGCCATCCAGCAATTCATCAGCATTATTGCTGACTACATCTATTCCCGGAAACCAGAGTTAAAGGTCCGGGGCCGAACCTATACTAGAGATGAGGCTATCTGCCGGCTCATGGGACTATCACTAGAGGAATACCAGGCTGTCTATGAGCAGGTCTCCCGGGTGGCCACGCCCATAAAAGACCGCCGCAAATACATATTGGCCAGCTTGGTCACCATCCAGGAGGATTTGAACCTAGCCGTCGAGATGGATGTCCAGCGGGACTTTGGACAGAGCAGCTGAGAGCCCTTTCCCAAGCAGAACAGGGGAGAGGGTTCTTTTTTATGCGCGGTGATAACTCTCTGTATTGTTAAAGATGGCCGGCAAAAAGAACCCGGTTGTGGAAAGCGCGTGACATTCCTTCTTGATTACAATTTGGCGACAAAGGCGCCTTATATATTTGTTTTGGCAATTTTGCATTTGTCAAATGCAAAATACGCGTTTTCGATAAATGGGTCCCTGCTTCAGGAGGGGCTGCCCACGGATTTTGCAAATGCAAAGTTCTCTGTATGGTTGTGCATTTGCAAAATTTTGAGTTGACGGCGGCCGCTTATCATGGTATTCTTGTTTTCAGCAAAGGGGGGTATCTGAACTATGGCTGTGCCGATTGAACAGGAGACCGTCTCCAGTGTGTTCCGCCATCTGGTGGATGAATCGAAGAAGACGATTCCGAAGATCCATGAGGACACCAAGATCTCAGAAATGACCCTCTATTCCCTGTACAACAGGGAGAATAAAAAGGCTGATCTCCGGATGCTGAAGACGCTGGCAGACTACTTTGGGGTGGAACTGGAGATTTTCTGCGGCATCCGCGGCTACAAACCATCCCGCCGGCTCAACAGCGAAGAGGAGATGCTCGTCCAGCAGTACAACACCCTCTCTGACGATGCCAAGCTCCAGGTCATGGGCCTCATTATGAGGCTGAAGTCCGACCCTGCCAATGTAGTCCGGCTCATCTGAATTGTTTGTCGGCAATGCGCATAGTATTCCCATATCACTACGATTAGGGGGTATTATGCACATGGTTTACAACATCAACAACAGGATGATCTATCGCGGGTTCCATGGGGACTCCGCAGGGAAGGACAAAATCACAAAACCGGACGGCAAGGTCGTCAAGGGCAAATGGATCTACGGCTGCATGGCCATCATCCCGATGCCGGTGCCGGACGGTGCCAAGCCTCAGATGCCGATTCTGTGTCTGCACAGCCCGGAGCGGTGGGGGAAGAGTGTGGGCGACAGTTCTATCTATCCCTGCACGGTGTCTCTGTTCTCCGGGACCTGGATGGACACTAACTGGGAAGATGCCCTCAAAGCCGACCAGCGAGACTGGATAGCCCGGGGCAAAACGAGTGCTGACTGGGAGGGTATCCCTGTATTCGAGGGCGACATCTTCTGGCACAAGTTGAACAAGAAGTACTATGTTATCGTCTACGATTTACTCCAGGGGTTCCGCCTGGAGCCGGCCGATGGCGGCGACGAGAGCCTGTCCTGGTTCTTTGGATTGATGCGACACAAGGGAACGCTCTGGAATCCTCCCAAGGATTTCCCCGAGAAGACCATAAAGAAGTTCCATGCGGAGCGCAGTGCCGACGCCAGGGTAGAGGCGATCCGTTTCTGACCGCAAAAAGAGGGTCTGCAGCGATGCAGGCCCTCTTCCATTTAGACATAAGTTGTGGTATTCTTGCCAGATGAGATTTTGCTTTGCCGCCAAGCTGCCTGTGTGTTCGCCTTTGGCTTGTGGTTTTTCCGTTGTTTGTACAAATGAGCAGAACTCCCGGACCCCAGTATAGAGCTCCGGGACGGAGCCGGCCTGGACCATAGCCACAGGCAAACAAAGCCATCCCTGCCGCATTTCTTCGGTAAGAAAGATTCTCACCGCACTTTTCGCCGCTGTTGCGGCTGGACAGATGGCCGATGTATCCGGTCAGGAATAACAATGGGCGTACCTTTGGCCAGATAGTCGACCATCATCTGCTTGAGCTGCTCAACGGAGATACCACGCAGGTCGCAGGCCAGCCAGCCGCCCTCTACATGCCAGCGGCCATCCATAGTCCGGTAGGAGAACTCATAGTTATCGCGGTCGACGGCCAGAACAAGAATTCGGGAACCCTGCGATGCCTTGGCAACCGTCACATTACAGTCTGCAGTCGCCTCTGACGAGAGGATCAATTCACGAGCGCCTATGACTAGGTCTTCAGCAGTATGGCATGGGCTTTCAATCATTTCATCAAAGAGTTTGAATTCAATGGGGAGTTTCGGGGGCATATACACACCCTCCCTTCATGTACAGAATGATTCGCGGGGTTTCTGCATACGATTTAAGCAGTACCCCAATTTTGGAGAAATTATACCCAGGAGGTTATATTATGCAGCGTGGAGAAATTTACTTTGCCGAGCTTAACCCGGTGATGGGCTGCGAGTTTGGTGGCCAGCAGCCGGTTGTGATCGTGCAGAACGATTACGGCAACCGGCAGGGGCTTACCTTCATCGTTGCCCCTATCGCCAAGCGAAGCGAGGCCCGTCTTCCCACTCAGGTGGAAGTGACGGTTTTGAATAAAAAGGCCGTCGTCATGGCCGAGCAGGTCCGTACTCTTTCCGGCGCCCGTTTTATTTCGTCTGGTGGCAAACTGTCGGATGAGGACATGGCAAAAGTCGATCAGGCCCTGAAAATCAGCGTTGGCTTGGTCAAGGCCAAGCGCACCAAGGCCATGGATGAGTCGCTCATCCACCGAGGAGAGATTTATTTCGCCGACCTCAGCCATACTTTTGGCAGTGAGCAGAGTGGGCTTCGGCCTGTCGTGATTATCCAGAATGACTACGGCAACCGGTACAGCCCGACGACCATCGTCGCGCCGATCACAACCAAGCGAAAGGGACGGATGCCGACCCATGTGGATCACTGGCATCACGACACCTGTGAGACAGTCCTGCTGGAGCAGGTGCGGGCTATTTCCTGCACCCGTCTAGTGTCCCGCGTGGGCCGAATGTCCAGATATGATATGGCCAAAATCGACATCGCTCTGAAGATCAGCCTTGGGCTGGCCCCGGTTGAAAGACAACCAATGGAAGATACGAACCCCGTCCCTTCCGAGGACTGCAGCACATAAATAAAGAACTGAAAGGAGAAAATATTATGCGTTACAACTTCAATTTGGTCATTGGCGACTATTTCGGCGAGGGCCACGGCAAGACCCAGTCCTTCCATGCCGGCGCAGACAAGCCGATGGAGGATGTCCTGAAGGCGCAGACTCAGATCATTGCAAAGACTGGAATTGACCTGCACAGTTTTGCGAACAAGTTTGAGGACAACCTGATCCCGGCTGATGTGGTCCAGCAGCTCAAGGATCTGGGCTATCCGTTCAACACAGAGCTCTATGAGGATGAGATGGGCCTCCATTTCCAGACGGCGGATACTCAGGCTGACTGCCCGGAGGAAATGGCCGCCATCTGGTTGTTCCTGCTCAACTGCGTGGACCCGGATTTGAACTGCTCCCTGGAACCGATCCCTGAGTTGTTTGGGGAGTATGGCGCCGGCAGCATCGGCTACGGCCTGTTCCCGGGCATGTCTTGATGGGGGGGTGGAGTCAAACATGAAGAAGATTCTTGTTTTTGCCCTTTCCCTGTCCATGTTTCTCCTCTGCAGCTGTCAGGGAGAGCCTCACACGATGGCCTACGACGGACCCTATGTGGATCTGATCGCGGCTGACGCGCCGGATCTGGGAAATGGAGAAATCTCAATCACCAAGGTAGACATCGAGACCGGTTACCCAGTCGCCGGCATCATTACCCTCAAAAACGGCGATGAGACCGTCCAGGAGCGTGTATTTCCGCGTTTCGACCACGAGGGTACCGAGACCCAGCTCCGTTTCGAGGACGGCGTCCTGACGGGGGCACGGCCCACAGACCTGCCTTTAGAGAAGCTGTTGGATGACAGTTACTGGGAAACTGACCCGGAGATTCTGTCCGCCATGCTGGCTGACTACAAGGCTCAGATCGGCGCCCTTCCAGAACCTTAAACCGCATCCCTAAGAGACGCCTCAAGGCGTCTCTTTTTAATGGCGGGAAATATTGGCCAGGCCGTCCGGCCAGCGCACTGGCTCGACCCTGGGGTCCCGGGCGTAGGTCACGAACTGACAGGAGACATCCAGCTTATGAGGGCCCTGCAGGACCTTGGACCGCTCGCAAATCTTCCACCGTTTATCTTTGCCCAGCTCCACTGGAAATTTCCGGTCGGCTGGCAGCTCAATATCAGCCTTACAGGCCATGATAGTGCTACAGTAGGGGAGAAGGGCTTTGAAGGTATGCTCTCCGCCGAATACCATGGCACGACGGGGGTAGACATTGATCAGGTCGGAAACAGAGTGGAAAATCTCAGCCTGGCCATCTGGCCTGGCTGTACTGGACAGCAACAGGATACGGCTGTTCAACACAGGGGGGACCTTCTCCCAGGGAAACGACTCATAGGTGTTCCTACCCATGATGACCGGATGGTTCGCTAATATTCGCATCTGCTGTTCTCTGAATGGGCGACAATGGAACAAAATATCAGAACCACTGCCGATCCCCATATTGTTGTCCACTAATACTACCGCCGTGAGCGGCTCGAACTTGTACATATCAATCACCTCGTTTTATTATATGCACTTCCTGAACTTTATATTTTGTTAGCGTGAAGAGAAGGCGTTCGGTGACATACCGAACGCCTTCGTTGTTTCCAAATTAGAACCGAAAAGACTGCTCGTCATAGCTGTCATAGACATAGTCCATATACCGCTTGCGCAGGCCGGTACATTTCATTTTCCGCAAAGCCTTGCCCTCAATCTGACGCACCCGTTCCCGGGTGACCCCCATCAGGTCGCCGACCTCAGCCAGCGTCTTGGCAGACTCGCCGTTCATACCAAGTCGGTGGTTGAGAACAAGCTGTTCCTTGGGGGACAGGACCTTCTCCATGACCTCATGGACGGCATCGCGGAGGTCAGTCTTCTCAAACTGCTCTTCGGGACTGGGGCCCTCGTCGGTCAGCATGTCGCCCAGGACCATGCCGTCAGGATCCTCCGAGACGGGAGTGTCCGTAGAGACGACCGCCTGCTGGCTCAGGCGCAACCGGGACAGCTCCTCCACAGAGATACCCAGCTCCTCAGCAAGCTGCTCATCAGAAACAGCACAGCCCTGCTCCTGCTCCAGCCGCTTCTCCACGGCCATGATCCTGCGCAGACGCTCGGACATATGGACAGGGACGCGGATGGTGTGGCCCAAGTTGGCAATGTCGCGGGTGATGGCCTGCCGGATCCACCAGGTCACATAGGTGCTCAGGCGAAACCCTTTGTCTACATCGTAGTACTCGATGCCCTTCATCAGACCCATGTTGCCAGACTGAATGAGGTCCAGCAGCTGCAGATCGTGGTAGGAGTTCTCATACTGCTTGGCAAAGGAGACCACCAGCCGCAGGTTGTGCTCAACCAGCTTCTCCTTGACCTTGTCGGCAGTCTTGGCCAGCGTCTTCAGTTCCGCCTTCTCGTTTTCGGACAGGTTCTCTGACTCCTCCTTCAGCCGCTTTGCGGCGGCCCGGCCGTCACGGAGCTGGATGCAGAGCTCGCGCTCTTCCTCCTCCTTAAGCAGCGGGTACCGGCCGATCTCACGCATGTACATGGAGAAGGAGTCCAGGGCGCCGCCGCCCCAATCCTCCTCTGGGCTGCCAGCGTCAGCGACAACATCGTCAACGAACTCAGGCTCCCCGGGGACGATCTTGATGCCTGCGGCAGCCAGGGCCGCCTGCGCTTTGGTCAGGTCTGCATCCTCCAAGCAGTCCAAAGCCTGCAGGACCTCAGTATCAGTCAGCTGCCCTGCTTTGTGTCCCAGCTCAATCAGTGCAGCGAGAATCATATCGAAATCAGACATAATCTTCTAATGCCTCCTTATATCATACGAGCCCTCTTTATCAGAGAGGAAATGTTTGCAGGTACTTGACAGGCACAGCCTTTGCTTTCATCAGCCAAATCCCGTTTTCGGAAATGCAGAATACATAGCCCTTCCGGAACATCTGTCCGGCAACCATCTCAAAACCGATTGGGTTCCCATGCCGCCGTCCCACCGCCGTGGCCGTTTTGATGTCATGGGAAAGATGGACATGCTGGCGGCTCATGGACAGGAACTCCTCCAGAAATTCCCTGGTAATTGGATACTGTTTGCTGGTTCCAGCCAGGAAAAAGCCCACTTGTGCGCAGCCGTAGCTGTCCAGAGTTACACCAGCCGTATCCGGCCTATACCGGAGTACATAGCTGAGAAATTTGCCAAGCCTGACATGATCAATATTTCTATCCATGACCCTGTGCGGGCGTACTGTCTCCCAGGATGTTTCCAAGAAAAGTCCGCCCAACCTCCTTCCTCGCAGCTTTGTTCTCTGTATACATTTTATGCAGAACGCCTGATTTGTATTTCGGGGCAGAGAAATCAAGTGGTTGCCGCCATCTGTTACTGAAAAAAACTTTCGAATCTTTTGTAAAGAAAAATACAGTAATGGGTTTTCTTCGCTGTCCCTGTCTTAGCTGCGACTGCGGCCAGATCCTCACGGAGCCTATGTATGGTCCGTGAGATTCAGCCACACGAAAGTCAAACTACTTGTCAGCCGCGGCCTCGGCTCGACCGCCCGAATAGTTGTATGCAACTTCTAAGAAATCCATTGTTGAGCGCAACGGCAAATGGCAAGTGATTTCCTTTACAGCTATTGCAGCATCGCAGTTCTCTCGGACCATATGCAGGCTTCTAAAAGAAACTTGTGTTACAATAACGCCTCCCGGCAAAGGAAAAATCACACTACAGATTTCTTCATTAAGAAAGATGTCATTCCCCTGGCAAGCAAATTTCCTTTCGTCATTCAAATCTGCACAAATGCACTCTGGAATGAAGCGTATACAATTTGCATAGGATTGCTATAGACCCCAAAGTTGGAGGAACACATATATTAGGAGGAAACTACTATGGAGAAAAAATACATGGAGAGCAAACCCGGTACCTTCACCCCTTATTATGAGGCGGCGGAAGCTCTGAAGCGAAAGCTGGCCGTCCTTGAACGGGTGGTCCCCTCTGGCCAGGATCGGGCCCAGCTGGCCATGGCCATCCAGGTCAGGAATGCCCACTGCAACAACCCTGAGGCCCTGGTGGTCCGGACGCTGTCTGTCCTGCACCTGCAGTCGGTCCCTCTCACCTTGGACGAGGCTGTGTTTGCCCTGGATTCTCTGGTGGAGAATGAGGGCGCCGAGGTCATGGACCTTCCTGACCAGCAGCTGGCGAACAAGATCGCACAGACGGCCTTTTCGGCCATGCAGCAGGTCCTGGACGAGTACACGCCGCCCGATGAGGATCCGCTGACCGCATCGGCTGTTTGTACGGGGCAGATCAAGATCGGCGGCTATGAGAAGGGGGAGTGAACACCATGAAAGCTCTCTCTATCATCACCGCAGCCCGGCTGGCTGACCGCGAGGGTGGCTACATCCCCGGTGTCCGCAGCTACTTCAAGCTGATGGACCTGCATGCCGGCAACTACTGGAGTACGGTCGACTACATGCGGTGGATCGATGTCCACCAGGCTGCCTTCCATGAGCGGCTGAGACGGCGGGACGAGCACCCGGCGGCCTTCTACCCGGCCTTTTACCGGTGGCTGAACGACCGCTACTACGGCGACTGCTACATCGTCTACACTCCGTCTTCCGACCAATACAGGGCGCCCCTCTCGGCCCTCAAAAAATGGGGGCTGGCCGTGGACGACCGGATGTACCACCCCTCCTGGGGCGGCCCGCTACGGCCTGGCGCCAAAGTCGAAACGGCAGCCCAGTATGCCCGGTATCAGCAGAATGTGCTGCCGGGTGATGTGATCGTCCTCAGACAGGGCCATAAGCGCACTGCCTGGTTCCTGGACAATTCGGGTTGGGTAAAGCTCAAGGGCTTCGACCGGTCCCGCTGGGGCGACAACGAGCCCCCGGTTGAGGATGAGCCGGACGAGCCTGTCATGGAGAACAAACAAAACAAGGAGGAGAATTGCAATGTTAAATGCGGCTGATCTGACCAAGCTGAGTCCCTATCTCAGCGAGGGGAAGGTTGTGAATATCGAGGTCAAGGACCGTGGCCGCAAGGGCCGGGAGGTTCTGCTGGAGTACGAGGACGGGCGGAAACTGGTGGGCGACCTGAACCAGTCCAATTTCCGGATGCAGCCTCTCAAGGGGCTGACCTCCATCGCTTCCTACTTTGCCCGCGGCAAGTATGGCAGCAACTCCTGGCGGGGCAACTGCTCTGGTCTGCTGATCCGGGACCTGCTCCAGCACTACAAGCCTGACACCTTCGGGGATCTGGCTGTGGGCTCCGGTACCTCCATTGAGGTGGCACAGGACCTGGGCTATACCAGCGCCAACACGGTCTTTTCGGACCTGAACCCCAAGTTTGGGGGCGTGGACATCAGCGGACCTGACCTGGACTTCCCGCTGCTGGATTTCATCTTCTTCCACCCGCCCTATTTTGTCTTTCCTGGGTCCTCGATGCCGGTGTACTCCGGCAAGGGCGCCGATGGCAAGGGCATGTGGGGCGATGAAATCAACCCCCATGACGGCAGCCGGATCAGCGACCAGGCGGCGTTCAAGCAGTGGTTCGATACCTGCAACGCCAACCTGTACAAGCTGCTCCGCAAGGGCGGCCGGCTGGCCATCCTGATGGGTGACTCCCGCTACCGGGGCCAGTACTACTCCATGTTCAAGAATATGGACCTGTTCGGCGAGCTGGAGCAGGTGATCATCAAGCAGCAGCATAACTGCCTGACCGACACCATCCAGTACAGCGGCAAGTTCATTCCCCTGGAGCATGAGTACCTGGTCATCCTGAAGAAGAAGGACCCGTATATCATCCCTGTGCAGCATGTCAAATTCCTGCAGCGGGATGTGCGGACCAGCGAGAAGATGACCTGGGCGGCTGTTCTGTCCATGATCCTGGAGGCCAACGGCGGCCGGATGACTGCCGCCGCGCTGGAGGGTGAAATGGAGAAACACCCCAAGGCCCGGTCCAATAACCACCTGGCAGAAAAACTGCGGCAGGAACTGCAGCTGCATCCTCGGATGTTCCGCCGGGATGGCGAGGATATCTGCCTTGCGCAGCCTGCCTAATATCCCATCCGGGGCCCCTTTTGGGGCTCCGGTTCTTTTTGCCCAAAAATAGATACGGGCAGGCCTGCATATCATAAATTTTAGCAGCCAATTTTGGAGTCAAAATCAAAATTAGGAGGTAAAATAATATGGAAATTTTCGGAATCCTGGTTCTTTTTACGGCAAAACAGGGCATCACCCGCAAATCCTATGAGGGCATCCCTCTGCGAACGGCGGACAAGGTGTACCTGGTCTTCCTCTGCCTGGGCTATCTGCTCTGCATGGCAGCTATAGTGCTTTCATTCCCGGAGTACGCAATCAGCACGCCCCGAATCCTGGTGGTCTCGGCCGGCATGGCCTTCGCCATCTGCGTGGTCGACCTCCTGTCCGACCTGATCGGACTGGGAATGGGCGCTAAAGAGGCAGGGAGGGGACTGACGGTCATCGCCTATCTCATGGGAATAGCCCTTCCGGTGACCTATCTGATCGCCCGGCTGCAGGGTCTGTATTGGCACGACAGTATCTCCACCGGCATGATCATCGTGCGCGATGTGTTTGTCGCCAGTACCGGGCTGGTCGTCCTGCTGACCTTCGTAAAGGATTTCCTGCGGAAGAAACAGGATTAAGTCGCCAAGGCTGGGGCTCCCCATTGCGGGGAGCTCCGGCTCTTTTTTGTCCAAAATATAAAAAGTGCGAAGTGCATATAATATAAATAGAACCTGCTGCCTGGCAGATATTAAAGAAAAGGGAGTTGGTTTTGGATGCAAAATGCGATTGCCTCGATCCTGATATACAGCTGTCTAAAGCGCTCGATATTCGAGGCTGCAGACGAGCGGGGCCGCCTGCTGGGGGTAGAAAAATTCCTGCTCGCTATAACCTATGCCATCTATAAAAGCGCGCAGGGGCAGAGGACCCTCCCTAATTCGAAGAATTAGGGGGGGGTGAATGCCCCGGGGAAACTACTTCAGATCCCCTGCATAGTATCCTTCGTTAAAAAGCCGCCTGACCGCGGCCCAAAAATATAAAGGAGTGTTGTTCAATGCCCATCCCCATTCCCCTCATCGGCGGTATCGCAGCCGCCATCCTTGTCATTGTGTTCTTCCTCCTCAGCTATGTGAAGGCGCCGCCCGACCACGCCTACCTCATCTCCGGTGTGAAGAAACAGCCCCGCATGCTCATCGGCCGGGCCGGGTTCCGGATCCCCTTCCTGGAGCGGATGGACCGTCTGTACCTGGGCCAGATGAGCGTGGACATCAAGACGGACCGTCCTGTGCCGACCAACGATTTCATCAATGTCTCGGTAGACGCGGTGGCCAAGATCCGCATCATGCCCACCACGGAGGGCATTGCCTTGGCCGCCAAGAACTTCCTGAACAAGTCTGCCGACCAGATCGCCATGGACCTCGTAGACTCCCTGCAGGGCAACATGCGCGAGATCGTGGGCACCCTGTCCCTCAAGGACATCAACACGGACCGCGACTCGTTCTCCGACGAGGTCATGAACAAGGCCTCCAAGGACCTGGCCAAGCTGGGCATCGAGATCGTCTCCTGCAACATCCAGAATGTCACCGATGAGAATGGCCTCATCAAGGACCTGGGCGCCGATAACACGGCCAAGATCAAGAAGGACGCCTCCATTGCCAAGGCCCAGGCCGACCGAGATGTGGCCATCGCCCAGGCGCAGGCAGACCGTGAGGCCAACGACGCCCGCGTCCAGGCTGAAACTGAGATCGCTCAGAAGAACACGGAGCTGGAGGTCAAGAAGGCTGAGCTGAAGGTCGCCGCCGACATGAAGAGGGCCCAGGCTGACGCCGCCTATAAGATTGAGGAACAGGAGCAGCAGCGTTCCATCGAGACGGCTACTGTGAACGCCCAGATCGCCAAGACGGAGCGCGAGGCTGAACTGAAGCAGAAGGAAGTCGAGGTCGCCAAGCAGACCCTAGACGCCGACATCCGCGCCAAGGCTGACGCCGAGAAGTACCGCCAGGAGAAGGAAGCTGAGGCTGAGCTGTTCGTCCGCCAGCGGGACGCCGAAGCCAAGCTGTTCGAGCAGCAAAAGGAAGCCGAGGCTGTCAAGGCCCAGGCTGAGGCTGCCAAGTATGCCAAGGAGCAGGAAGCCGCTGGTATCGCCGCCGTCGGTAAAGCCGAGGCCGAGGCCATCCAGGCCAAGGCTCTGGCTGAGGCCGAAGGTATCGACAAGAAGGCCGAGGCCATGAAGAAGTACGGCGAGGCTGCCGTCATCGAGATGATCATGCAGGCCCTGCCCGACATCGCCAAGAATGTGGCTGAGCCTCTGTCCAAGGTGGACAAGATCACCATGTACGGCGAGGGCAACAGCGCTAAGCTGATCCAGGACATTATCACCGGCACCACCCAGGTGACCGAGGGCGTGGCCCAGGGCATGGGCATCGACCTCAAGGCCCTGATCGCCGGTATGCTGGGCGGCAAGCTGGCAGCCGGGGATGGACCCACCATCGTGGTGGATGCCTCCTCCGACAAAGCCCCTAAGGAGCCCGAAAAGCTGCCCAAGAAGGATGAATCCCTCTTACCGGAGCTGGATAAGGGCGAAGAGACCTGATATCATATCGCGCCGGACGGCGGGGAGAGTTATTCTCCCTGCCGTCTTTTTTGGGTGTCTTGAGGTCGGACAAATCTTTTTTAACGAAGAAAAGCTGACGGGGTTTGTTCTGTTTGCCAGAAGCCGTGGACGCGGGCGGCTCCGTTCCGGAGCCTATGTCGGGTCCGTGAGGTTCCATTGTTGTACGAAACAATGGACGGGGCAATCTCACGGACCCGGAATGGGTCCCCGGAGGGGACCTGCTCCAGCGAGAGATTCGGGCAAAGCAAATTTCCTCCGCCGCATTTCTTCGTTAAAAAAGACCTTCTGACGGCACAAAAGAATGAGAGCCTTGGCACAATGCCAAGACTCTCATTTTGCGTTGCATGAACTACGATATTCTCGAATAGCCCATACAGCATCCCGCATGATGACCATCTTTCCATTGCCAATCAGCAGCATATGCTCAGGAGCTACCTTGCTGGCAATGACCTTGGACATCACGATATCATAATCGGTGACACTCTCCAACATTCCGCTGACAACGCCTTCGCCTACAGAGACCAGCAGACCCTTCCCAATGGCCTCCTCCGAGAGGATGACCGGGGACAGTGGCTCCAGCACCGGATACCAGCTGCAGGGGGAGTAAGTGTAGGCGACTGGGTGAGCCTGCCCATTGTAGACTGAAACAACGCCCTCCTGCATGGCAATGATGGATGTGATTTTCCCCCAGGCTGGGAGCAGCTGATCCTTCAGCCGGTCCCACTCGCTGGGATGTCCGTCCTCAGATGGGTCGGCCTTCAGCAGCCGGCAGCGGTAGACAGCCCCATCGATCTGCACCTCGATGCCAGTATCGAGGTTCCGGTTCTTAATATGATGGAAGGCGATTCCCTGCAGAAGCGGCCGTTCCGCTACCAGCATCCTGCCGGTCATGACCCAGCGGCACTCCATGCCGCCCACCGTATCGCCGATGGTGATCGGGGCGTCAGCCCTGTACCGGCCGACATTCTTTCCCATTGGCACCGGCTTGTTGCGGACATATACGGTCCCAAGAAGTCTGACATCTCCCATGTTTTTTCGCTCCTTTTCGTTGGGATTCTCCCAGATTGTGCATTCTGGTTAGATACTATGCGCATTGCCCGCGGGTTATTCAGCAGCGTATAAAACAGGGCCGCCCCGCCTGGGACGGCCCTCATGTTCAATCTTCGGCTGCATCCACACCAATGAGGTTGACCCCCACGGCCGGGATATTCCGCACCCGGTACCGTGCGATACGCTTGATATGCGTCTCCTCTACCGGCGCGGCCCAGGCCAGTGTCTGGCCCTTCTTCAGGGTGAGCACGCCCACGCCCTGGGCAGCCCTGGAGCTCTTTGCCGCCAGCAGGGAGGAGTCGAACAGGACTGTCTTGCCGGAGCTGGCGCCCACAGCCAGGTCCTGGTTCTCCTTCAGCCACAGGACCTTTACCAGCGGCGATTTGTCGGAGAAGGCGCCAATGAGCTTCTTGCGCCTGGTCTGGGTCTGGTAGGCCGAAAGTGCCACACGGGCGGCCTTGCCATTCTCAAAGAAGAAGACCAGGTCACCGGCATAATTGCCGGGCAGGCAGGCCCACAGGACCTTTTCATCGGCGTCCATGCCCAGCTTGGTGGGCAGATAGTCGCCCAGGGCGCTGGCCTTGGTATCATCGAACTCGCTGAGGAAGGTCTTATAGCACTGCTGCTTGTCCGTGAATACCATCAGCTCATCCTGGTTGTCGGCCTCCCACTGCTGGCCCGGCCCATCGCCGTCCTTGTACTTCTGCTCGCTGGCCATGCGCAGCGACTGGGGCGTGATCTTCTTCAGGTAGCCCTCCTGGGAGAGAAACAGGTGGACCTGGTAGCTGGGGGCGCCGTTGTCCACATCGTCCACAACCTCATCCTGGTGGTCCTTAACGATCTCCGTCCGGCGGGGCGCACCGTATTTTTCCTTGACCTCCCGCAGCTCCTTGGCGATCAGGTTCTGGATGCGCTTTGGCGACTTTACGGTCGTCTCCAGGCTGTGGATCTCTTTCTCCAGGATGGCGATTTCTTTGGTGCGCTTGAGGATATGCTCCTTGTTGATGTCCCGCAGCCGCATATTGGCCACAAACTCAGCCTGCACCTCATCAATTTTGAAACCTGCCATCAGGTTGGGCACCACATCGGCGTCCTTCTCAGTCTCCCGGATGATCTTGATGGCTTTATTGATGTTCAGCAGTATCTTTTCCAGGCCCTGCAGCAGGTGCAGTTTCTCGGACTTACGGGTGATGGACCAGTTGAGCCGGCGCCGCACGCACCCCATGCGCCAGGCCACCCACTCATTCAGCAGCTCCCGCACGCCCATGACCCTTGGTTGGCCGTTGATCAAAACATTGAAGTTGCAGGACTGACTGTCCATCAGCGGCGTCAGCTTGAACAGCTTTTGCATGATCTTCTCAGGGTCGTTGCCTCGCTTCAGATCGATGGCCAGTTTCAAGCCAGACAGGTCTGTCTCATCGCGGATGTCGCTAATCTCCTTCAGCTTGCCCAGCTTCACCAGCTCGACAACCTTGTCCACGATGGCCTCGGTGGTCGTCGAATAGGGGATCTCATAGACCTCAATGACATTCTGTTTGGGGATATACCGCCACTTGGCCCGCACCTTGAAGGTGCCCCGGCCTGTTTCATAGATGCCCCGCAGCGTCTTCTCATCATAGAGGAGCTCGCCGCCGGTGGGAAGGTCAGGGGCCAGCAAGGTGGAGAGGATGTCATGGTAAGGGTTCTCCATGAGGGAGATGGTCGTATCGCAGACCTCGCTCAGATTGAACCCGCAGATATCGCTGGCCATACCCACGGCGATGCCCTTGTTGGCGGACACAAGAATATTGGGAAAGGTGGTGGGCAGGAGAGAGGGCTCCTTCAGCTTTCCATCGTAGTTATCAACAAAATCCACTGTGTCCTGGTCGATATCCCGGAACATCTCAACGCAGATACCATCCAGCCGGGCCTCCGTGTACCGGCTGGCAGCCCAGGCCATGTCCCTGGAGTAGACCTTGCCGAAGTTGCCCTTGGAATCCACGAATGGATGAAGCAGGGCCCCGTAGCCCTTGGACAAGCGGACCATCGTATCGTAGATGGCCGCGTCGCCATGCGGGTTCAGCTTCATGGTGGCGCCTACAATATTGGCGCTCTTGGTACGGGCCCCGCCCAGCAGGTGCATCTGGTACATGGTGTACAGCAGCTTCCGGTGGCTTGGCTTGAACCCATCGATTTCCGGAATGGCCCGGGAGACGATGACGCTCATGGCGTAGGGCATATAGTTGTATTTCAGGGTGTCGGTGATCGGCTGTTCCTGCACTTCGGACTTCAGACCCTTTACATGCAGGTCGGCAGCACTCACCCGGGCCGTCTCAGCGGCCGGTTTTTTCTTTTTGGACGCCATTACACAGCCCTCCTTTTAGGAAATATCAGCCAGGTCCAAGAACAGGTGTCCGTCGCTGGCAATGTAGTTTTTGCGGCCCTGCAGGTCATCGCCCAGGAGCAGGTCAAACATGGTGGCCGTCTGCTTCACATCCTCAGGCATGACCTTGATGAGGCGGCGGGTGTCCGGGTTCATGGTCGTCAGCCACATCATGTCTGGGTCATTCTCGCCCAGGCCCTTGGACCGCTGGATGTCGCATTTCTTGCCCTTCAGCTTGGCCACCACCGAGTCCTTTTCAGCGTTAGAATAGGCAAACCAGGTATCGCCCTTGCAGGTAATCTCAAACAGGGGAGACTCAGCGATATAGACATAGCCCTCCTGAATGAGGGTGGGGGTGAGCCGATAAAGCATCGTGAGGATGAGGGTGCGGATCTGGAATCCGTCCACATCGGCATCCGTACAGATGACTACCTTGTTCCAGCGTAGTGCCGAGAGGTCGAATCCGGCCATCTCCTTGGCATGCCGGTCCTTGACCTCCACCCCGCAGCCCAGAACCCGGAGCAGGTCTGTGATGACCTCGCTCTTGAAGATCTTGGTGTAGTCGGACTTCAGACAGTTGAGGATCTTGCCACGCACAGGCATGATCGCCTGAAACTCACTGTCCCGGGCCAGCTTGACGCTGCCCAGAGCCGAGTCGCCCTCCACGATGTAGAGCTCCCGGCGGCTGGCGTCCCGGGTCCGGCAGTCTACAAACTTCTGTACCCGGTTGGAGATATCCATGGAGCCGGTCAGCTTCTTCTTAATGTTCAGCCGCGTCTTCTCAGCATTCTCCCGGGCCCGCTTGTTGATGAGCACCTGCTCAGCAATCTTCTGGGCATCCAAGGGATTTTCAATAAAATAGATCTCTAGCCGCTCCTTCAGAAAATCGGTCATGGCCTCCTGAACAAACTTATTGTTGATGGCCTTCTTGGTCTGGTTCTCATAGGAGGTCTCCGTGGAGAAATCATTGGTCACCAATACCAGCGAGTCCTGAATGTCCTGGAAGGCGATTTTGCTTTCACCCTTATTGTACTTACCCTGGGCCTTTAGATAGGCGTCCAGGGCTGATACAAATCCAGAGCGGACAGCCCGGTCAGGGGAACCGCCATATTCTAGCCAGGAGGAATTATGGTAGTGCTCAATGACCTGCACCCGGTTGGAGAAGCAGAAGGCCACCGACAACTTGACTTTATAGTCATCCATATCCGCCCGGTCGCGGCCCGACCGCTCCGGCGACTGGAAGAATACAGGGGCTGTCAGGGCACCCTCTCCGGCCAGCTCAGTCACATAGTCGATCAGCCCATGCTCATAGAGGAACTGAACCTCCTCAAAGCTGCCAGGCTCCGTCTCATTCCGGAAGAGGAAGGTGATACCAGCGTTGACCACTGCCTGGCGTTTGACCGTATCGGCGAAATACTCCGCAGGGATATCAGTGTCCATGAACACCTCGCGGTCCGGTTTCCAGCGGATGGAGGTACCGGTATGGGCGTTTCGTGGGGCCGGTTCCTCATGCAGGCCGCCCACATTCTCGCCTTTCTCGAAGTGCAGGGTATACCGCTTGCCATCGCGGACTACAACCACATCCATGAATTCGCTGGCATACTGGGTGGCGCAGGATCCAAGGCCGTTGAGACCCAGGGCATATTTATAGTCGCCATCCCGGCCGTACTTACCGCCGGCATAGAGTTCACAGAAGACCAGCTCCCAGTTATACCGCTGCTCTGTCTCATTCCAATCTACCGGGCAGCCGCGGCCCTGGTCGTCCACCTGGATAGAGCCATCCAGATAGCGGATGATGGTGATGAGGCTGCCATAGCCAGCCCGAGCCTCGTCAATGGCGTTGGATAAAATCTCAAATACGGCATGCTGGCAGCCATCCAAGCCGTCCGAACCAAAGATGACGCTTGGTTTTTTTCGAACCCGGTCGGCGCCCTTGAGGGCAGTGATCGAGTCATTGCCGTAGCCTTTCTTCCTGGTCATATATCAAAACAGCTCCTTTCTTTCGAGAACTAATTATATGCAAATGGTGTCGGATACGCAACTTTTCTATTTATATTATATGCAGTTCGCTAGGAAGATATTTTTGAGGGGAGATTTTTGGCATGACAAAGCCCCCTTTCGGGGGCTTTTTGGGACGCTCAGACCGGGCCCAGCGACAGGTGTTGGATAAGCTGGCGGTCGATGCAGCAAACCTCGCCATCCTGAATAACACCAGGACCGAAATCGTCCGGCATGAGTTTGTTCCTCCACAGATGAATGACCAGGTCATAGTCGGAGAAGTCGACCAGTGAGCCGTCCAGGCGGAACTCGCCGCAGTAGGCAGAGACTCGCCGGGCAATGTCACCCCGGGCCAGGACCGGCTCCGGGTCGATTGGTTCCAGAATCATCCTGAACCCGATAGCGTCATCGGCTTTGTCGACATCCCGGGCATTGACGATCTGCCCACCATGAGTGACCACCGAGCAGCGATCCATCTGAAACACACCGTCGCCAGGAATGAACTCCTGTCCAAAGAAACTGGAATCGCCCCTCCATTCGATATCTTGGCTGGTAGCGGCCACAAATTGCTCCCACTCACCGTGATTGGCAACCTGGGGGCAGCGGAGGAGGTAGTCCTGGCCATAGAGAGTTATCTTCCGCCCATAGACAAGTCCCTGTTTGCGCAGAGTCTCCCATGTGATCCCAGATAGGAATACATGGCGAGACGCCAGAATGCCGCAGGACTGTACCCAGTCTACCGGCAAGTCCCGCGTACCTACATCGCTTACAAGTTCCAGATGAGGATCATCAAAAGTGACTGAACCACCTTCAGTGGCAGGAATCCCGTTCTCCAGAAGATGACCGAAGCGATTCCGGTGGAATTTATGATATTTGCTCCTATCCATATGTGCATTGTTCTCCTTCCTGCTTTATATTTCCCCTAAATCGAACTTCTAAGCATGTTTTATGCGGGCTTGTGCGAAACTATTCCGTTGGAATGGATTGCTGTTATGGGAAACAAATTGCGTTGTTGCTTGTTTTGGACAACGAGGAACTAAAGTCGAGAGATTTTCTTTTGCCAGAGACAGTGATCCGGGAACCGGCCCGCAGAGAAGCCCCTGGCAAACATGGCCAACCCTCGCTGCATTTTTCGTTAGAAAAGAAAGACCCCAGGCAGCGTATCGCAGCCCAGGGTCTTTTTGCTCGTCAGTCGTCGTAGACTTCTCCTTCGGCACGGATGCCACAGACATGGCTGTGGGCATAGGCCCCTTCCCGGCGCATCTCATGATTCGCCGTATTGGGTACCGTACACCGGCACTCTCGGCAGTACAGCTTGCCATCCTCCCGCATATATACAGTCGGCAGATCATCCGGGCCAAGCAGCCCATGGACCATTGCTTGTCCGTCCTCCAGCAAGGACTGTGGGATGACTGCCCGGACTTCCGTCCACCGGCAGTCGCCCACCTTTCGTTCTCTGGACATCAGCCGCAGAGACCGGACCCGCGTACCCTCCTTGGAGAGGTACAGGTCCATGCCCTCCGGCGTCCTGCGGAGCTCAGCCTTCAGGTCACCCATCGGAAACTTCACGCTGTCAGGGCCAATGCCGCGAACCGGGTTGCCCATCCAGTAGCCTTCCTCGAACCTCTTCTGGCACCAGTCCATCATGATCTGGTCGGAGCCGAAGGTCACAGCCTTCCAGCCTTCGTCGAACATGGCTTTCATGGTGAGCTGCTTCTCGCTGGCATTCTGCCAGACAACCGACAGCTGCGCCTGGAGATAGTTCTCCGAAACTGCGCCAATGATATTGAGCAAGACATCCATCTGCCGCTCGACAAAATGGGCCTCTCCATAGATGTAGGCGCTCAGGTCGAAAGCAGGGAAGACTGGGCGGATATACTGGCGGATCTGGCACTCCCAGCCGTCGCTGATTCCGGCCTGGTCGTGCTTGATGAAGTCCAAGTACAGCCGGTACATGCAGGCAAACGCATCCACCCAGCAGACGCCCGTGTACCCGATATCAGGTACCTTCTTCCTCATCATATTGAATACCCTCTGGTGGCGCCCGACGCCATCTTTATAACCTTTGCTCATGAAAAATCTCTCCTTTTCATATTTTTCAGCACATATAAATGACTTTCTCCAAATCGATGATTGTCCGGCCGTTGTCTACAACAGCGAACTCCTTCCATCCGTCGCCCATCTCTGGATCAGGACAGCCATCCAAAACCAGATCATAGAGATTGGTCTCCTTCAGGCGTCCCTGAAACCTCCAAGTGTCGGTCCAGACGGTGACATCGCGGCCGACCAGGTCTCGATTCTTCGGCCGCAGCCGCTCCAGGACAGGCCGGAAACCGACGAAGCAGTTTCGCTCTGAACAGGCCATGTACTCAGCCCTGGACAGGTATTGGTACATACCCTCCATCCAGTAGCAGCGGAACACAACCCCGTTGTTATCCTCCATGCCGATCGTCCGGTCTCCCATGAAGTAATGGCCCTGCCAATTCCAGAAATCATTGTTCAGCCCAGATTCGGTGACCGCCTGCCTAAATTCACAGCAGTCAGGATTGACATCCAGGTGCGGACACCGGCAGTAGTACAGGTCTCCATCGATACGGACGGGCCGGCCACTGGTAAAACCAAAGGCGTCGAGCTCGTTCCAGGTGATGTTGGTGAGGACGGTGGCCTTGGAGATCCACTTGTCACCCACCCATACCCAGGGGATGTTGACAGACTCGTCCATGGTGCTGTCTCCGAAACGGAGAATATTATTCTTCGTGTAGAGAGCCGGCCGGTCATCCGTTCTGGTGAGATCGCCAGCCCAGAAAGAACCGAACCGCCTTACTTCGAACTTTTTCATGTGGCCGGCACCTCCGGTTCAAGCTGGACGCTGTCCACGCAGGCCCGGTCCACATAGGCGATGCAGCCGTTGATGCAGGCGATGTCTTTATAAACGGATTTATCATAATTTGAATCATCACCATCCAGCACCAGCTCGTAGTCGGTGTACGCCCGCAGCCGGCCGCCGATGGCGGCAACTCCATGGGAAGTCTTATAGTAGACTGCGATCTGCCTGCCCAGCAGCGACTCATCCAGGATGAAGTCCATCGGCTCCAGCACAGGGCGGAAGCCAATCTCCGGATTTCGGTAGTCGCTTTTGGCGGTCAGCAGGATCTCCATGTCCCAGTAGGACGGCTGGGCGATGTACTGTAATCCATCAGGAGTGCAGCCCTTACCCCAGAAACCACCGCGGGCCACCGGCCAGATATTGCCGCAGTCGCCAGTCTCGTAGAGAATGTCTGTCCACTCGTTGTCGTTCATCCCACACCCAGCTTTGGTTTCAGGCGTCAGGTCGAGACTGCGGCAGAGATACTGCCGGCCGCCGATGCGGACTGGTTTTCCCTCAATAAATCCACTCTGGAGGAGCTCCTGATAACTGATGTTGGTGCAGAACACCTCCGTGGAGACCCAGAGGTTGCCAACCTTGATCCAGCGGATACAGCAGTCCTCATTAGGGACTGACCCAAAGGTAATCTTTGGGCAACTGGATCCGGACAGATACCTATCATAGGTGACTCCAGGGCCGACGCGCAATCCATCCAAAAACATGGCGCCGAATTTCTTGATCTCCATTTGATTGATAACCTCCTTACTTTTTGATTGTCGATGAGACCGGATCCTTCTGAGTGTAGAGTAGCAGGTCCCGGTTCACAACCGTCAGTTTGCCGTCGACGCAGGCAAACTCACCATAGTCGGTCTGGCAGTTGCTGCCGTCCCGCTCCAGGACCAGGTCGTAGTCGGAAACCCCGACCAGTCGGCCGCAGAGAACATGCCCGGGTCCATATACGACGATGATAGAGCCGATCAGGGAGTCGTTTAGTACCGGCTCCTCTTTTAACGGCTCCAGAACCGGGCGGAACCCAACTGCCGGATTACGGAAACCCTCCCAGCCGCAGCGAGAGTTCTTCAGTTTGCCAAATCTGGGGTCGGAATAGTAGTGCCGGCCACCGTTGTCGCAGCCGCCCCCCCAGGCCCCTTGACCCTCTTTCGGCCAGATATGTTTCCAACCAGCCAATTTTTCCAGGACATCAACCCACTCATCCCGCACCTGTCCATCGGCAGTATAGTAGGGAACAAGGTTGAGGCTCCTGCACTGATAGGGAACCCCATCGATGCGGACGACGCGGCCAAGGGCCAGGCCTGTGTCTTCCAGCTCTTTATAACTGATGTTCAACAGATAGCTGTTGATAGCTACCCATAAGTTGTCGGCCTGCACCCAGACGATATTAGACTCTTCCGACTGCGAGTCGCCGAATGCAACGATCCGCTCCACCGTTTTTTGGCCGGAGACTAGGTCAGAACATGAGGTGCCGGGTTGGACTATTTTTCCGTCCAGGTACAGGACGCCGAATTTCTTAATTCCCATATGTAATTCCCCCTTTTAATATGTTTGACTCCAAATTGCGGTTCTGGGCAGATAATATGCTCATTTGTCCAATACCATTCCTGACAGACCTCACGGCCCAGAAATAGGACGCCAGAAACATGCGTGATTACAACTTTTTGTCATAAAAATAGCCATAGTTTTGTGACATTTGTTTTAGTTTTATAACTTTTCCATATTGCAAACGCAAAATGTATGATACAACAGCGAACTCATAATCAATATCCAGGAACTCAGCGAAAAAATATTTTTAGGGGGAATTCCGGAAGCGTTGTTTCCAGAAGAACGGACTTTTCGCAATATTTCGAAGTGAAAACCTTTCTCTGTTGTGTACAACAATTAAAAATGGAAATACGAAAAAGAAGTCGCGCATAGTATATATACAGATAGCCGGAGAAGCATCTGTCCAGGAAGAAACTGGGGAATGCGAAGACTGGCAACTGCATATAATAGCAGTGTAGTAGTCGAAACATAACCGGCTGCAGATTTGCCGATGTGGGCAGATGGAAGATCTGGTTCTGTAGTTAGGGTTTCGGTGGTAATAGGAAGACAACGCAGTTAGCGCAGGGAATACAAAGGCTCTTGCCAGGTTAAACAGACCCATCATTTCCTGGTCCAACCCTACCCAAAGCGGATCTGCTGTATATCGAAATCCGCCGGCATTGCTGGCGGCGCAGCTAAGGGCGCACTCGTGCTGCGATACGGAAACGCTGTGCCACGCCGACATGGGTGGTGACGGAGTACATGGAGTGCTGGTCTGGCGGAGCCGCTGCAGAAAATCTCGCTGGGAGGAATATATGGGAAAGACGATTCGAAAACCCCCCGGAGCTGGGTGTGGCTGTCCAGATGAAATATTAGCCAGGAGGGTTTTCTGCCGGTGATGAGCCGGGGGAGCCTGCTCGGGAATGGTCGCGTGGAGCAGAAATGACGCGGAGAGCAGGTTGGTCAATCGTCGCTGACGAGATCAAATGAGGTCTCGGACTCCCCCTTGCAGCGAAAGAGCAGCAGTATTCTGCTTCTTTTTCGTGGCAAGGGGGTGCTGCGTCTGTGCCGCACGACCACTGCTATTTCCAGCACTATCGCGTCACCACAGGACATCCAGTCTTTTTTAACGAAGAAAATCTCCGGAGGTGTTCATCCTTTCAAAGGCAAAATCCTCCGCCGGTTTTCTTCGAAAACCTATGTGTGGTCCGTGAGACAGCTCCCCTCGATGAACACGAGTGACTATCGATCCACCGGGGCGTACAGGTTACCAGGAGAAGTACCCCGCCCACTGCAGAACGCCTGCACCCTCACCCGATGTTACCAGGCTACGCCGAGAGCGGAGCAAAGCGGAGTGAGCGGCGTGGGAGCCCGAGGGTTCATCCCCCTGACCCGGTAGGGTCTGGGGGGTGGCCCGAGGGCGACCAGTGGGAACCCTCTTTTTTTAATTTAGATTGCTAAAGTACTTGCTTTTGAAGCTGACTTTAGTTAGTTAAAGTTAGTCGTTTTGAGCCCGCTTTAGTTGACTAAAGTAAGCTCTTTGAGGTTGCTTCAGCGGGCTAAAGTACAGCATCGAGATGTCGCAGCGAGGGAGGTCGAGAGAACTGAAGGTTGGAACGAATGGATGTTGTAGTACTGTCTCGGTTGCAGCGGTGGAACGATGAGATTGTACCAGCAGACGCAGATGAAAAGTCATGAAACAGCCGCAGGGGAGGAAGGGTGAGCGGGGTACTGGTTGCGTGATTGCAGAGAACGGTCCCTGCTGCTAAGCCGAAGGCGGTGGAACAGAGAATCGTTCGTCGCAGCAGGGGAGATGAGAACAACATGTCTCTAGGCCCATGGGGCACATAGGAGCATGATCTATGTACCGCCTACCATCAGCGCGGCTAATGCGGTACGCATCATCAAAACAAACACGGCGATGGTGCTGCTGAGGGAGTTTTCGGAGCTCTCCAGGGCACAGTCGGTGTGGACGCGGAGCTACTTTGCCTCTACGGCGGGTGAGGTCAGCTCAGAAACGATCAAACAGTACATGGCCGACACAAGACTGGCATCCGGGTCAAGCGCAGCCGCAAGGACCCTTGCGGCTACGAGGCCGAGGCCCTGAGCCGGGAGATCTGCTACTGCCGGATCACCCGCAAGGCGTACCCTGAGGGCTGGCGGTATTTTCTTCAGTTGGTGCTGAAGGGAGCGCCGCCCGTAAAGGCTAAGCCTGACACGGGCGAACTGCTCCACCCGATGGGTGAGGGCCGCGTCGGCATGGACATTGGTTCTCAGACGCTGGCCTACTGCGGCGAGGATGTTCTGGGCCTGGTGGAGCTGGCTCCCGGCGCCCAGAATCTCCAGAAGGAGATCCGGCGCATTAACCGGTCCATGGACCGGTCCCGCAGAGCTACCAACCCTGGTATGTTCGACAAGATCATCCCCAGGAACCGCCTGCCCAGAGAACTGCTCGCCAGCCACAGCAAACGCAAGTGGGTAAAGAGCAAACAGTGCCGGGAGATGGAACTGCACAGGCGGTACCTCTACCACAAGCAGGCAGACCTCCGGAAGGTCAAGCATCAGCAGCTGGCAAACAAGCCGCAGGCTGCTCCGCCGGGCGGCTCAGGCCGTGCTTAAAGACTGCGTCCAGGAGATCTGGTTCAGCTTTGCACTGCGGGCCATGTCCCGGTCTTTGTCGCGGTTAGCGACTTTGGACTTCAGGCCGATGAGTCCGGCACGGAAAAAGAAAACTGCGATCAGACAGGGGGATCATCTTCCTAAAGAGTTTGGACGAAACCGTTTCGTCCGGGCAAATCGTTTTGTACGACAACGGAGTCGCAGTTTTTATAGGGAGGAGGGGATCTTTTTTAACGAAAAAATGTGGCAGGGGACTTTCTTTTTACCAGGACCTTCGCTGCGGGCCGGCTCCATTTCGGAGCCTATGCCTGGTCCGTGAGACTCCCGTCCTTCATCGTTTGTGCAAACACCCAGCCTGCAGCGTCACCACCATAGAGTGCCAATCTGCATGCCCAACACAGGTTTCCGGAGGAAACCGAAACAACGAGGCGGCCGGAGGCCCGGCAAATAAGACCAATCCACCAGTTTTCTTCGTTAAAAAAGATTGTACATCCACCTAGACCGTCGCCCACATAGGCTCCCTACAGGGAGCCTACAGGGAGCTCCCGAACTTTAGTTCGGCGAGAGAATCAGCAGAATAACCTCAAGGCAACCTGCATAAAACAACACAGCACCCAATTCAGGAAAATTGCTTAGAAAAATAGGAGGAATAACACCATGGGGGTTAGCATTACCTGTCGGAAAACTGGCCGCACCATCGACATGGGGGGCGGCGGATTCCTGCGCTTGCGTCGAAAGGTCTCTGAGCTGCAGGGCGGCCCGTTCCACGATATCTATGAGGAGGTCTGCAGCTGGTATCCTGGCTGCACTGCCGAAGCGGCTGATGAGTTCGATGCCCGCATCAACGCTCGCATCGAGGAACTGCTCGCTGATGAGGACAAGACCAAGAGGCCCGACATCAAAATCATCGACTTCCTGCTTCAAACTGATGTAGGAGGCCGCATCCGTTACGGCGCCTGCAAGAATATCCTGAAGGTTATCGGTGACTATGACGACAACATCCTGTACGGATACTGCGGCCGCCCGGACTGCGCTAGGTTTGCCGACTTCAAGGCGATCCTGCAGGACTGCGTGGACACCAAGTCAGACATGATTTGGTCGTAGGTGACAACAATTTAAGGAGGAAAACAAACATGAAGGCAACAAAAGAAGTACTCGCAGAGCTGAAGGCGAAAGGATTCCAGTTCGTGCAATACCCAGGCCAGGAACTGTACATTGCGTATAGCGAGAGAAGGCTGTTTCATACGGGATGTGGGATCTCCGAGACTTCCATCGAATGGCTGAAGGAAATGTTCGATGGTCCGCCCCAGGAGAAGCCGGAAGGGTCCAGCATCAGCAATCAGGAGGCACAGGTTCGAATCATGCGCCTGGAACTGGCTATTCAAGAACTGCTGAAGCCAGGGAAACTGGACGAACTATTCCCACTTCTGCCGCTCACCAAGGCTGGAAAGTTCCATAAGACTGCCGCCACGAACCTGTACATCCCTGGCATCAAGTATACGGTGAACGAAGACTACTTCAGTCAGTCTGAAGTGGCGCTCCAGATTGCTGCGTATGGACGGAGTACCTATCACCCTTTCCAATGGGAGGTCTATCCGGAAATCGGCATTTTGCGGATCAATCCTGGCGCCTCTTTCGTGGGCCGGAAGACTCCACCCAACCTCATCGATGAGAAGGGGAATATCATGGCGCCCGCCGCGCCGCTCAAGAAAAACAAGTACCTCAAGCAGGAAGAGCTTGTCCCGGGCACCGGCTACCTGGATCCCAAAGGGACCGAGTACATGTACCTGGGACGGCTGCGTCGGCACCGGGTCGAGGACAGCATCGATTGGAACGGCAATCCCCGCCATTTTGATATGGTGCTGAACCTCACCGATCCGTTGTACCTGCGGATGACCCAAAAGGCCAAAAAGGAAGTCGCCGTCTGTGCCACCCTGCAGGAATACCTACAGAAACGGTTTGAGGCCGCCGAGGACGAGCGCCTGTTCACCGGTCTGAAGGAAACGGTCTCCAAGAAGTTCGTGGATGAGGGAACCGTCTACTTCGATGCCGACCACAACAAGGTCCAGGGCCTCCATGTGGAGAAAAATATCCTTTGGCTCCCTCAGGGGACTGTAAAAGTCGATATTGACCTGCCCTGACGGGCAGTCCAAAAGAGCTCTGCCGCACCAGCGGCGGGGCTCTTTGTTTTGCGCAACGATGACCGCATCTGTTTGTTTCGCACAACAGAGAAGCCTCACGGACCCGGCATCGGCTCTGTAAGGAGCCGAAACAGCAATGCCATCAGGAAAAAAAAGAGCCCCACCAGCCACATTTCTTCGCTAAGAAAGACCTCGGATCCCCCCAAACCCATTCCCGCAAATGAATATTGGGCAACCTGCATATGATTATAAAGACAAGAATCCCCAACGAAAGGAGATTAGATATAACATGATTGAAAAAGTCAAAAGCATGGCCGAAAAAGCCAATACTTTCTTCGCCGAAGCCGGCCCACAGCTTTCAGTCACCGGCCAACAGTTTCTTGCCGGACTCTCCATACTCTGCATCCTGCTGTCGTTGCTGTTCTTCAAGAACATGTTCCTTCCAGCCATGGTTTTGGAGTTTGTCTCCCTGGTCTGGTATATGTTTACTGGACAGAGCGCTCCTGAGATGGCCGGCAAGGCTGGTCTGTGGTCCAAGATCAATTTATACCTTAACATCTGCTTGCTGGTCCTGGTGCCTTACAGCTGGATCGCAAAGGCGGCTGGCGGCGGTGGCGGCGCAGCCCTTGTGGGCATGGCCTTCATGGCCGTCGGCGCAGCCGGCCTCACCGTCTTCCAGATGAGCGATATGGGCAAGGGTATGTGGACCAAGCTGGCTGAGGTGGGTACCAAAATGGGCAAGGGTGAAGATCCAGCCTATAAGCCGGGCGACATCATCCTGTGTAAGGACAAAGATTTGATCGAGTCCGGTGCCAAGGATCCGCGGGAGATACTCCCATATAAAGATCGGTTCCTGCACATGCTCATTCTTGGCCCTACTGGCGGCGGTAAAACCTCTCAGGTCATTCTGCCTATGGTAGACCAGGACATCAAGAATTTTGAGGCCGGTGTAACGGTCATCGAGCCTAAGGGAGATCTGGCCCGTGAGGTGGCGATGATGGCCAAGGTGGCTGGGCGCCCCTACATCTATTTCGACCCCAGCGTGGATAATTGTCCCTTTTTCAACCCGCTGGTGGGCGATGAGGACGATGTCATCGAGAATGCTGTTACCACCTTCCTGATGCTGAACCCTGACTCTCCTCAGTACTTCAAGGACCTGTCCGAACAGCTAGTCCGTTATACCCTCAAGGTCCTGAAACGCCTAGACAAATCCGAAGGCGTCGATGGCAAATACGCAACCTTCATCAATATGAACACCGTCCTCCAGAATCCTAACCAGGATGGTCGTAAGCTGGTCACCAGGTTTGGACAACTGAAGGGGGAGACAGATGCTGAGCAGAAGGAAAATGCCGATATTGCCAGCTGGTTCATCAACGAGTACTATGCTGAGCGGTCCAAGGTGTATGAGAACTCCTCCGGTATCCGGGCTCAGGTGTCCAAGGTTATTGCCAACCGGTATCTGCGCGGCATCCTGAATCCTGATTTCGATAAGGGACAGCGCAACCAGATTGACTTTGACGAGCACCTGGAGAAGGGCGGCGTCATCTGTATTTGTACAGCCCAAGGTATGATGCGCGACCTAGGTAAGTTCCTGGGCTACTTCATCATCCTGCAGCTTCAGTCGGCTGTTTTCCGCCGGCCTGGCAACGAAGATAACCGCCGGGCGCACTTCCTCTACATCGACGAGTTCCAGACTTATTCGACGCCTGGTTTCTCCGACATGCTGACTCAGGGCCGTTCTTACCGCGTGGCCTCGCACCTGGCGACTCAGGCTCGTGCCCAAATCGCTATGGGCGGCGGCCGGGATGGCAAGAACTTCGTGGAACTGGTCTCTACCAACGCCCGTAACCTGATCATCTTCCCTGGTGTATCGTTCGTGGATGCCAAATACTACTCGGATCAGTTTGGTGAGCACGAGACCGTCGATGTTGTCAAGAGCGAATCCCGCAAGAAGTTCGACTTGATCACGGGCGGTCTGGATCGGCTGGGGCATCCCACCGAGTCCATCCGTGAGCAGAAGAAGATGGAGGCTCTCTTCAGCCCCACTGCCATCATGAAGCGGCCCTTTGGCGAGCTGACCTACAGTCTCATCAAGTACAACTCGGTCCAGCCGGCCAAAGTCGGCGTGGTGCAGTGGCTGCCCAAGGAATATGACCGAATGCTCAAAGATTTGATCGATACTGAGATCGTCCCCCATGAATACCGATTTCAGAAGGAACATGGCATCCGGCCGCAGCCGGAGGATAAATTTGAGGATTTTGAGTTTGGTAGCAGCCCCCAGAGCGACCCGCTTCTCGATCCTGCCACCGCTCCCACTCAGACGCCCGCGTCTCGGCCCGTACCTCGGCCGGCCTCGGGGACGAACCTCGGCCTTGGTGAGGAGGAGCTTGCAGAAGATGCTTTGAAGCCGCCACCTGGCAGTGACCTCCCAGAAGATATGATCTTTGACAACGGCCACAACGATCCAGACCCCATGGATGAGAGCTTCTTTGGGAGCCCCATGACGGACAAGGGGCTTCCTCAGGATGATTTTAGGTTCGATGATCTGTCTGGCGACCCGCTGATCGACGATGATGATTTGATTTGAGTTTTGATCCGTTTTTCGCAACCTTCATCTAAGCCATCAGGCTTAGACGGAGTAAGAAAAACACCTCATTCCCCGGTTGGCAAGATGAAAAATATAATCCGAGCGACCTGCATATAATAATGATGTACAGATTCATTTGCAAAGGAGGTGCCCCCGTGAAGGTAACATCCAGCTATGCCGTACATGTCCAGGATCACCGGCAGTCGCTCAAGGCGACTGTCAGCCTTTACCGTGCCGCAGTAGCTTTTATGATCGATGTTGTTGACAAGGAGTGGGACACTCTGCCTCCTATCTGTGCAGCTGGCGGAAAACTTGGGCAGCACGCCCTGGAGCACATGATCCATAAGACGAAGGGCTTCCCTAAGCCCAAGTATAATTTCGATGAGAAGTTTTATAAGTTCCCTAGCTACTTTCGCCGGGCGGCCATTACAATGGCTCTCGGAGCTGTGTCCTCCTATCGCAAGAATCTTGCCAATTGGGAAGCTGGCGGAAAGCAGGGCCGCCCGCCCAAACTCGCCTACGACCGGAATGTTATGCCCGTGTTCTTCCGCGGCAACATGAGCGAGTGCGAGTCCATGCTCCAGGGTGAGACGACCGTCGTGCAGCTCAAGCTGTTCGTTAAAAACGACTGGGTGTGGGTGGATATCCACTGCAGGCCCCGGGATGTCAAGTATCTGGTCAAGTGGTGGAGCGGCGCCAAGGCCTCTGCGCCTACCCTGGAGGTGAAGAAGCGCAAGGGCCGCCGCGACTGCAGTTTCCGGCTGCGCTTTGCCTATGAGGAGTACCGCGATCTATCCCTGCGCGACGAGCCGCTGGACAGGCGGCTTGCCCTTGCTGTGGATCTGGGCATCAACAATGACGCTGTTTGTTCTGTTATGGCTGCTGATGGCGCTATCCTGGGGCGGAGGTTTATAAACTTCCCCAGAGAGAAAGACCGGATGAACCATCTGCTGAACAAGCAGCGCGGCGAACAGCGGGACCATGGCCGCTATGGCGGTCGCCGCACCTGGGACCAGATCAATAACCTCAATGACCAGCTGTCGGCCAACATTGCCCGGGCTATCGTGGATATGGCCGTGGAGCACGGCGTCAATGTCATCGTGTTCGAGGCCCTCGATTTCCACGGAAGGATCCGCGGCCGCAAGGCACAGCGCCTCCATTTGTGGCGCAAGCGGGCCATCCAGGACATGGTGGAGCATAAGGCCCACCGCAACCTGATTCGGATCTCCCGGGTCTGTGCCTGGGGCACCAGCAGGCTGGCCTTCGATGGCAGCGGGGAGATCCTCCGCGGCCGTGTCAATCTCACGAATGACGAGCTGGCTGCGCTGATTGCCATGGAGACGAAGGACCGTAAGAAGGCCAAGGGCCGCCCTGAGACCCATTGTGGGCAGGAGCGCTGCACCTTCCTTAATGGGAAGGAGTACAACTGTGACTTGAGCGCCAGCTATAATATTGGCGCCCGGTACTTCCTGCGTGAGTGGTGCAAGGTCACCCCTGGACTGGAGGAAACTCTACCCAAGACGACCCAGCGCACCTATGCTAACTTAAAAGCCCTCAAGCCGCAGCATTCCTACAGGAAAGCCGCCGCGTGAGAGCTTGGTCATAAAAGCCTGTCAGCCAGTCTGCTGGCAGGTCCCCAGTGGGACGGCCCAGGGTCGTCACGACCGGCTTCGGCTGGCGTTGGCAAAAGTTCCTCCATCTTGGGGTTAGAACCTGGCAGGCGTATCCTGCCATGGCAGACAGGGCAACCTGTTTGTCAATAGCTTCATTCGAGCCCACTTGGCCTGCTATTAGGGGTGGGCGCCTTCGGGCCCCGCTGCTGTCTGCAGAGCTGTATCTGGGACGAATTACTTTCCCTACCGGGATTGGCAGAAGCTCCTTCTAAGCAGCTGCAAGGCTGTTTAGAAGGCGAGGTTCACACTCAGAATGACCGTCGGCAGGAGCCCTTTGAAGACAAGCCCAAGGCCAGCCTTGCCGACGCCAAGTTCAAGAAACAAATTACCATTGTTGTCGTGGTCGCTGTGCTGCTGATCATTGGCATTATTGTTGTGGCAGTGACGGCAGTGATGCGAGGCAACCTGAGTATTCTGCCTGGCTCCAGCCAGAAAGAAGATTCTGGGTTCCTTGGGCTGAAAAGCCCTAACTCGCTCAAGGATATTGAGCCGACCACCAAAGAGGTGTTAAGAAATGTTTGACGCTCAAAACGACCGCCGGCAGGAGCCCTTAGAAGACAAGCCCAAGGCCAGCCTTGCCGATGCTAAGTTCAAGAAGCAAATCGCCGTTATTGTTGCTGTCGCCGTGCTGTTGATCGTTGGTATCATCGCTGGGGCGGTGACGGCTGCGATGAGGGGCGACCTGAGCATTCTCCCTGACTCCAGCCAGGATGAAGGTTCTGGATTCCTGGGACTGAAAAACCCTGGGTCACTCAAGGATATTGATCCTACCACAAAAGAAGAGCTTCGGGAAGAATTCGAAGCCAGGCCTCCGGTCACTGAGAATGATATCCCAACCTTTGAGAAGAATATTACCAGGTATCTGAATGAGGGCGACTTCTCCGGGCTGGACAATTACCTGAGAGAGCAGATGTCCACATATCAGACACCGAGTGAGGAAGATGAGGCGATAGACGACTGGAGCGGCAGATTCCCGCTGCTTAGAAGCGATACTCAGATTGCCATCAACTTGGTCAATAAGGCCATTGATGTCCCCGCCCCACAATTTCAGGTATTCAGCGATCCTGAAACGCTGGCTGCAGCCATCCTTTGGTCCCCCATTACTATGAAAATCGATGCATTCCTGGATTGGTCTTCGCTGATCCTTCCGGCGCCGGCCGTCGGGTCGAGCATCCAGCTCAGTGAATATGTCTACGACAAGCCGCAGGAAAAGCTGGCTGAAATCTCTGATTCCACTGACACTCAGTACTACGATGTTCGTTCCTACAATGCAGTTGTGACTGGTCACCAGGTCCGGGTTACGGTCGTCATGGGACCTACCGGCTATTGGCTACCATACTCCGTGCAGGATATCGGTGGGACCCTGACCTCCAACAACTGGACCAAGGCATTCCTGAAGAATGAGCTGGAGCCGAATGTCCCCTACCATTCTGATTTGGATGAGGTCTGCTATCTCAGCCCGCCCGATGGTGTGCCAAGCAGGGAAGAAAACCCTGGTTGGTATAACGAGGAAGGCGTTTACATCGGTCCGGGCTCTGAGTTTCGGCCACCTATCATTGAGCAGCCAGAGGGAGAATGGGAAACTCCAACAGAGGTAGAGGCCACGGCAGAGGACGAAGCAACGCCTTCCGAGGGAACGGCGACTCCTGCAGCCTGACACAGAACGATCCCCGCCAGAGATTCTTCCCTGGCGGGGATTTTTTTTGGACTACCACAAGCAGATCTCACGGATCCTACACAGGTTCCCGCAAGGGAACCGGATGCAGCGGATGTCAAAACAGCAAAACAGGATTTTTCCATCACATTTCTTTGGTAATAAAGACCCATCTGACCCTGTCGGCTAAACACCCTCCGTCTTCTCTGTTATAGAAGCGGCTGGCAGAACCTGGATTTTACTGCCGGCGCTGTCGCCTTGTACAGGGAGGCCAGGCAGTTTCTTCTCTGGTACGGACAGCACCTGCTCTGGGTTGAATTTCCGCATCCGCTCGTCCCGGATAGTTGAATAGCAAAACCATGCATTGAGCAGCGGCTCAATTCTCTGGTTATCCGATTTTGCCGACTGAAACGCCGTGAGCATCAGCCGGCCCCGCGCCTTGCTGAAGAACAGCTTTACCGCAATATTGTTCTCATTGAACAGGTTGATAGCCGCAGAACTCATTTTGGCCTTCTCATCGAAAGCTGTTGACATTTCGATGCCTCTGGCATCCTCGTTGTAGCAGATGTACGACAGTCCATCCACGAACAGCACCGGCGTACCTGACAGCTCGTCCATCAGAATCTCCACCCGGCGGTTATAGTAGGAAAGAGACCGGTACAGGTCGGCCAGCACCTCCGGCTTTTTGAGCTCTCCTTCCATGGGGATTAGGACTAGCCGCGGAAGTTTGCTGGCAGCCGGTTTACGGTATAGGGCTGAATCCCGGCCCCTTAGCACCGCTTCCTCAAATGGGATATTCTCCCGTTTCATCCGGGAATACACGGTTATTCGCTTGAGCCGAAATGCCGCCAGGGCTGCTTCCCGGCTTGGATAGCTAATACCTTCAATGATGCATGGTTTGGCCGCAGATGGGGCATCGCTGCCACCGGCCGGCATCGAGTTTTCCAGCACATACTCGATGGCTGCCTCTGCGCTGCACTGCTGAGACTCCCGCACCGAATACACGCGGGCAGGTGAGATGCCCAGAGCCTCCGCTGCTGCATAGATGGAAGAATACTGAACCCCGTTGAATTCCACAAGTTTTCGTTTTGGACCCTCTTTGAGCGGCCCTGGTGTTTTGCTGGCCGTTGAGAACTGGCATTTTTCGATGATCTCCTCCAACGATTTTCCTTTCCTGAAATATGCTGTTACCTTTGGGTAGTTGAGGTTGAGCGCCTCCGCAAATTCCCGCAGCGAATGATACATCTGTCCCTCGTACTCCACCTGGTAGCCCTGTGCTTCCATTGCCATGATCGCCTCCTATGCAGTTTTGTCAGTTCTTATTATACAACAGAACATGGCCGGATATTCACATATTTTGTACGGAAGTTGTAGTTTTTCTATTCCGTCAATTAGCATAAACGGAAGTGCATAACATCCAAATGAATGAGGCGCATGTGTTGCCTTGCGGCGCCTCATGGCCGACAAACAAAACATATAGGCTAACAACTAAACGAAGAAAGGAATAGTGATTTGGAATGGATAAGATTTTCAATACTGACCGTACCGCCCTGGAAAAGCTGATGGCAGATGAAACCATCTGCTGGGGCACAGTAGATCGGCTGGCCCGGACTGAGGAAGGGATGGGCTACATGATGCTGACGCTGGCCAAGAACCTGGATATAGGTATCAAGGCTGGCGGCGAAAAGTGCGTAATCTACGCCCCTGAGGCCGACTGCGACAACCCCAACCTGCGGCTGATGAACCTGATGGGCCGGCGAATCCCCTTTGTCATTTGCGGTATCGATGAGGATAAGGGCTGGCTGACTTGTTCCCGGAAGCGGGCGCAGGAGCTGCTGAAGACCAGCATGCTCCAGGACCTGCAGTCTGGCCGTATCTACGAGGGTGAGGTCGTTGGCTTCAGCCGTTACGGCGGCTATGTGGAAGTAGGCGGCGTGACCGGGCATATCCGCAACAGCGATTTCACCACCGACCACAGCGACATCCGCGAGTATATGAAGATGGGCGACCGCCTGGAGGTCCGCTGCAAGGAGATCTCCGCCTCTGACGGCTACATCTTCTGGGAGGCCGTAAACAAGCAGCATCGCACCAAGCCTCTGACCTTCGACTTTGAGCCTGACACGATCGTGCTGGGCAATGTCGTCCGGATCGCCAATTTTGGTCAGAGCACCGGCGTGTTCGTCAACCTGCAGCTGGGCATCGACGCCCTGTGTCCCATGCCCCGCGATCTGGAGATTGAGGAGAACTCACGCGTCTCCATTAAGATCGAGAGCGTCACTCCCGGCAAGCGTCCTACCGATCCTCCCCGCATCCGCGGCCGGATCATCCGTGTATCCTGATATCAGTCCTTTCGGGCCTCCCTTCGGGGAGGCCTTTTTGTGCAAATAAGATTAGGACGATTTGCATAGTATATAGGTCATAGCACCGGATTTTCTCTGGTGGGTACCAATTTTGGATATACATTTTGTAAGGAGTGTGACTTAAAATGAGTGAAATGCCCTATGTGACATGCGCTGACGGCGAGAATCTACACATTGCGCCCTTCTACCAGCAGGTGTTCCATCATGAGTCCAGCCAGCCAAAGACGATGCCTGAATACACCCTGATCAAGGGCTTCGTGCAGCTGCCGGAGCAGAATCGGCAGGTGACTCTTGAGGTTCTGAAGATGCTTTCCCAGTTCGTTTTCGCAACCCGGGACCAGATGGTCCGGCTGCTGGATATCAAGGGGATCGACTCATCGACTCTGGACGGCGACCTGTCCCAAATGCTGGAGAACCGACAGGTCAACTGCTTCTATCTGGCCGAGACTGCCTCGCCTGAGTTTGAGCCGGCTGAGGACGCCTTCCTGATCTATTGTATGGACTTTGGCGCCTTGTGCCTGCTGAACCATTTCAGCAGTAGTGACTCGCTCTCCTGGTTCACCACGGACGCAAACCGCAGCTCTGAGCTGGTGCTGAAGTACCTGGCTACTGTCGAGTTCTTCCTGTCCCTGGCCAAGGTGCAAGGTCCATCTCTGCGCTATTTCAAACCGGCCTTCGATGTAGCATTCGGACACCGGGAGATCCGCTTCTCCGGCGCCTTTGAAATTGAGGATGCCAACGGACAGAACCATTCGTTCCTGTTGGAGACAATCCGCAACTTTGATCTGCCGGTAATCTGGCGGGATAAGCTGGACAAGAAGGTCGTCCATTTTGTCTCCAAGCCCAAGAGCTGGGGTAAATACTTTCTGGATGAGCCGGTGGTCCTGCTTCTGGTGGAAAACGACAGGGACGCCCTGGAAGCAGCCGAACTGTTCTACCGGCGCACCGAAAAGACAAACTTCAGACTCATCACTGACGATCAGGTCCGGGCCGGTCTGGAGAACGCCAGGTTCCTGAAGTATGTGCCCTATCAGGCAGCGCCTGTTGGGCAGGGTTACGATGAGGAGACAGCCCGGCATATGACTGAACTGGATGAGGCCACTCACACTGGTTCGTTGGTTGCTGTTCGTGCGTCTCTGCTGTCTGGGACCTAAGATATATCTTTACGCCCCGCCTCCGGGCTTTGGCCTGGCGGCGGGGATCTTCTTTTTTACAAGGGTCTTTTTTACGAAGAAAAGGGTTGGGTTATGGGTGTTTGCCAGGAGCTCTCTCGCACAAGCTGACTCCGTTGGGAGCCAGCACTAGGCCCGTGAGACACCTCCCGGTTGCACAAAACGATTTGCACAGCTCCGTGTTTTGTCCAGCGGCAAAGGCTGGCAGGTCTCACGGACCACACATAGGTCCCCACGCAGCTTCCCATATGGGAACTGCAGTAGGGGACCGGCCTGTAGCAAAATCTCTGGCGAAGCATGGGCCTTTCCGCGCATTTCTTTGTTAAAAAAGAATTCCGCCCAGTCTGGAGGTCCAGCCATATAGCAGTTGGAAATGCTCTTGGGACAATAGGTTGCTGCCAGTTTGCATAGTATTTCTTTTATGCGGGGTATGTTGTTCAGTTTGAGAGCTTGCTGCAGAAGCAGCTCTTTCTCACATTTCTCAAGAAGGAGGTAATGCCATATGGCCGACAACGGTGTTAATAATATGGGAGATGTTTCCCAACAGGCCTCTGACCAGGTAACTGGTAAGATTAAAGAAAAAGCCGAAAAGGGAGCAAAGAAGGTTGCTAATAAAGTAGGCAAAAAAGTTGGAAAAGCTGTAAAAAAAGGAGCAAAAAAGGTCACAAAGGCCGCAGCAAAGGCCGTGAAAGCGGCCGTAAAGGCGGCTGTCAAAACGGCCGTTACCGCAATCAAGACCCTGATTAGCTTGATTGTCAAGCTCCTTGTAGTTGCCTGGCCCTTTGTTTTGATCCTACTGGTCATTGTCCTTGTACTCGTGGTTATTGCGGATGTTATTTATGGTGAGCGCGGGTCTGGGCAGGTGAACGACTTTAACCCGGCCGTGATGAACCCTACCCTCATTGATGAGAACACGAGGGCTGTGACAGCTTTGGCTCAAACAGAGCCGCAAGCTGTGGTAGATGCCTATTACAAATACCTGTCCACCCAGTCGTTTACAAAGGAGTACAACGATAAGTTGTATGAATTTGCGGATGAGGACGAAACGGCTGACTTTTCTGCCCTCCGTGACTACTATGATGGAGAAAACTATTTCTATCTATCGGACGATTTTATTCGTATGGTGGATGAGACTTTGCATGGGAATGTGCTTTATTATCCGGAACAAGTCATAAAGCCTGTATTCGGCAAGAATCTGACAGTTGAGGACAAAGAGGGCGATGAAATGACCGCCTATACCTCGCTGCTCCCGACTGGCTATGCTTCTGGTGATAAGTCTCCCATGTATGAAGATAATTTCGATAACCCCGAGGACAGTCTTGTGAAGGATTTTGACAAGATGGTCACAGATCGGTCACAGCTTGATGTCACTGATATTGACGGCATCAGTGATGAGACCCCTTCATTGATCGCTAAGTCGCAGACGCCCACCGAGCATGACCCAGGCGACGGCACAGCTCCTTATTATTCGTTGACGGAGCGGAATGTTATCGATGGCTCTGGCGGCTCTGGCAGCACAGAACCTGGGCTGTGGGACTATGGTTTCGGCTCGGTTCTTCAGTATGAACCCCAGCAGAAGATCCAGTATATCACCTGTACTTACACAGATGTCGATGCCGATATTGACCGGGCCTCCCGGCATTGGATCGAAACGGAGGATGGAGGCGAGTGGTCTGACTGGTCTGATTGGAGCCATTATAAGGTCAAATCCTTCCCGGTGCCGGCTGACAAATCTCAGAGCACACTGGGACAATCTATTCAGAATCACATTAGCACTCTGCCGACCGGTAATGATGACGGCACAGTAGAGTATAAGTACACATATAACCTGCCTACAAACATCAAGGCAATCCTATCGGACACCACGAATTGGGACAACACTAAAGAGCCCAATAAGGACAATGAGGCCACCATAAACCGGAAATTCGCCAATGAGCACATTGACATGAAGGTGGAGGGGGCAAAGGATATTGAAATTTCTCGCCTGGAGTTTAGCAGTGACCTAGATGTTTTTGCAAACCACGGAACTGCCCTGTACCCCTTGAACATTGCCGTAATCAACCATGCGGCCACCTTCTCTGGCAATATCCATTATACGATCACCCCGGCTGGTGAAGATGGGTGTGTTGAGACCCGGACGCCGCTGCAGGCCAATACGACAGCTGTCAGTGACCACCGTGAGGCCGTGAAAACCATCAAGGTCTCTGGTGCCTGCAGCGAGAGTGTGCAGTTGACCGCCACCCGCGAGGGGGAGATGATCGTGCAGACGCCCAAAGTGGAGGAGACTGATTCTCCATGGGGATTTGCCTATCTACAGCAGTATGCAGACAACTATGTCACATATGCTCCCAACGACTACATGAATGACCGCGATTTCTTCCTGCGTACCGGCTTGAAGGCTGTGAAGAGTCAGTTGGACGGCACCGCCAATGAGGCTGAGAACAAGGAAGCCCAGCAGTATGCTGACAACCTGGAATTTCTGATGCAACTTGGTTTTCTGAAGCCATACTCTGGCGGCAGCCTGACGGCCATGGGGATGGTTGATATGGCAGATATGCAGGACTCAAATTCTGACCTGTATATTCTGGCCAAATGTATCGCGGCAGAGGCGCACAATGGAGACACGCTGGGCAAACTCGATGAACTCCTAGTCGGCGCAGTCTTTGTAAACCGTGTCAAGGGCGATAATACTTTTCCTGATACCTATTGGGAAGTGCTGACAGCCCCAAACCAGTATGCATGTTATTCAAATGGGTCTTGGGCTAAGGCTAATCCAACCGAAAGTGAAATCGCCAGTGCCATCCAATGTATGACAGGGCAGTTTGCCTTGCCGTCGAATGTCCTGTTTCAGTCGCAGAACCCAAATCATGGTACAAAGATATTCATGACCAATGGCGTCCACTACTATAACCTGGCATATACCAACACGCCAAGTCCGAATGATATTTGGGGCCGACCCGCTTTGGGTCCTGATGAGATTCGCGCGTTGGCAGCTAAGCTGGATGGTGCTGACCCGAATGCGATTAGTGGGCAGGGTATTAACTTTGATCCGTCTAAGGCTGTGTTTATTGGCGACTCACTGACAGTTGGGCTCAATAATACAAACAAGCTGTCTTCAAGCGGAGCTATGGTGCTCGCTCAAAAATCAGCCAGCACAGACCAGATCCGGGAACTGGTAGAGGATACCGATGCGTCCAGGTGGGCCGGTAAAGAAGTCGCTTATATATGTGCCGGCACCAACAACCATCTGGACTATGAGGACAACTTCATCAAGAAGTATAATAAGCTCATAGATGCCGTCTACGAAAAGGCCGGCAACAATATCAAGATCTATGTGCTGACAATGCCCCCTGTGCAGGAAAAATACGACTCCAGCGTCAGCAATGAATGGATCAAGAAGAACAACCAGAGCATCCAGAAAATTGCTAATTCGAAGGGACTCCAAATCATCGATATTTGGAGTGTGCTCCAGCAAGATGGTAAGCTGAATCCTGAGTATGACAGCGGTGACGGTCTGCATTTGAATGAAGCCGGCTATAAAGTCTGGTATAACTACATTCGCGGTGGCATTACGACCTCGACCATCGGAACCGGTGAGGTCGACATTGGCGGAATTAAGCCTGGAAACGGCGACATAGAGTCTGACTGGAGGCTCTATGAAATCGAGGATTTTGACCTGTTGGATGCCGTTAATATGCAGGCTCATCTAGGTACCGAGGATGAAACAGCCAGGAACTGGCTGGAGAGTACTGGAGCCTGGTTCATTAGTCTTGGCGAGAGTGCAGCAAATCTGATTGCCAATTTCTTCAAAGCCATGGATGAACTGCTGTTTGCCCCGCCTGATACGACCCTTGACCACTGTTTCCGTGTGGCGACTCAATATAATTCCATGGATGTGGAAGCCATCGTCTATTCATCGATCACATTCAGCACTCAGCTGCCCTTTGGCTCCGTGGAGGATGCCTACAGGGAAGAGACTAAGGATGAGCACCGGGTATTCTTGTTTGTGGGCAAGAATGCGATCAAGGGCCTTGGCACGATGGGTTATGGCAATACGATCCAGTTGGTACCTGGAACCGGAACAACCATAGAAGGAATCATCTCACCAACAAGCTCCTACTATCCACCACTGAACGCTTACAACGGCACCTATATCGAATATCAGGTAGGCGAGGGGACCTCGGTTCTGGCCGTTGGCGACGGCAAGATTATTGAGGTAGATGATGTTGGCGCTACTGGCTCGTCCTCCAAGGGCAAGTATGTGGTCCAGGAGGTCAACCTTCCAGATGGGAAGATCATGCAGGTCACCTATGGCAACCTGAAAGAAGTTAGCGTTTCTGCAGGCTCCACCGTCTCGTCCGGCGACCTGATCGGCAAAACCGGGAAGAACCAGAATGGTGTTGCCAGCTTGTACTTTTCAGTGACTATTGACGGGAAGAATGTGGATCCCTCGACCATCTTCTATCAGTCCAACTGGGTCTATGGCGCCGGCAGCCTTGGGCAGAACCTGAACAATGCAGATGGTTCCATCAACAAGGAGGCCCTGAAACAGCTGCGCGAGGAGCTGAACCTGATAGTTGGGCTTCAGCCGAACAGCCAAAAGCAGAACCCCTATTCGCCCAGCGATTTCAACCCGGCAGGCAAGATGCCGTATCTGTGTCAACCGATGAACACGCTGACCCCGCTCCAGTGTACCTGGTGGGCGCGTGGCCGCGGATTGCAGTATGTGATGACCTTCTACCCCGGACAGGTAACGGTTGCTCAGTTCAAACAGTCCAACTGGGGCAACGGTGGCGAGGTTTATTACAATGCCCAGGCAGCTGGCATCTTTGGTACTGGCACAACGCCCAAGCCAAACTCCCTAGTCAGTATGGACAGCAGCAGCAGCTATGGACATGTTGCCTATGTGGAGGCTGTCGACTATGTCAATAAACGCTTCTACATCAGTGAGGCCGGCAGCGGTACCTGGTGGGGCAGCCTTGGACTGAATGGCATCAGTTTCAACGATTCCAGAATTCGTGGCTTCGTCTATTTGGATGAGATACTAATCTAGTGCCAACACAAAAGAACAGCGGAGGGGCAGGCTCGCCCCTCTGCTGTTTTACTTTTTTAACGAGGAAAATGGCCGGGAACATTCCTCTTTGCCGAAATCACTCGCTGCATCAGCTTCCTGCGACTTCCCTACATGGAAGGCGCAGGAAGCTCTGTTTGGTGTTCAGTGCCGCTTAATCGTTGCACACCGAAAAAATCGCCAGGTAGCTCCCGAACTTTAGTTCGGTGAGAGAATCAGAAACAAAAGATTCTACGAAAGCGCGCAGGGGCAGAGTGCCCTCCCTAATTCAGCGAATTAGGGGCGGGGTGAATGCCCCGGAAAAACTACAGCCGATTGAGCCTGCCAGGGTCTCGTTTCACTATAAGGTTAGATAGGAGTACGACCTATCAGTTCAGATGGGGAGGGCATCAGCCCCCCCCTTTTTTGCACCGAAATGAGCCGCATGGCGCCAATAGGCTGCAAACAGTTGGCACATTATATTTTCAGCCCAAAAGAAAGGAGGAAACTTGCAATGCTTCATGTTTTAACCACGCAGGTAAACAACACGCACCCGATGTTCAGCTACTTCGAGGACCTCTGTGGGGCGGCCAACAACCTGAAGAACGCCACCAGGTTCCGGCAGCGGCAGGTCATCACGGCCGTGGAAAAAGACCCGGCGGCTCTCACTGACAACGAGCGCGGGGTCCTGGACGAGATCGCCAGAGCACTGCCGGTGATGAACGCTGCTGGCAAGCAGCCTACCGAAGCCGGGGACCGCTATAAGATGCCCGCACAGGGAAAGTCGTTCCTCAGCTACCCTTTCTGGAATCACTGCTTAGGGCAACTAACAACCCGGACTTCCTTTGCGGCAAGCTGCCCCGCCAGGCAGCTCAGGCTGTCCTCAAAGACTGCGTCCAGGAGATGAAGTCCTACTATGCCGCCAAGCGGGAGTACAAGCGAGACCCCGGCAAATTCAGGGGAAAGCCTAAGTTGCCTGGATAACAAGCCTGGCGGCTGCTGCACGACCACACTCACCAACCAGGACTGCGTCCTTTATGACGCCGGGAAGGGAGCACATGAGCTGAAGCTGCCCCTCACCAGGGAGCGGCTGTCTCTGGGCAAAGCTCCCATCCAGGGCCGGCTCAAGCAGGTGAAGATCATCCCCACCCACGGTATCTTTGTCGTCAGTCTCACCACCGAGGTAAAAGGCGAGCTGCCAACCCCGGTAGAGATCCCTCAGCGTATCATTGGCATTGATCTTGGAGTTAACAACTTCGCAGCCATCACAAACAATTTAGGCAAGCCGTGCCTCTTGTTTAAGGGCGGAGTGGCGAAATCCGCAAACCAATGGTACAACAAGCAGATGGCAGCTATAAAAAGCGAGCAGATGACGCGCACCGGCAAGGATTTTGTTCCTACGCCCGAGTCCAGGAGACTGGAGCTCCGGCGGGACAACTACCTCAGTGACTACATGAGCAAGGTCGCCAAGCTCGTCATCCGCTGGTGCGTGGAGAACCAGGTGGACACCATCATCGTGGGCGTGAACAAAGACTGGAAGCAAGGCTCCAATATGGGGAGCCAGAACAATCAGAATTTTGTATCCCTGCCCTTTGCGAAGTTCCGCTGGCAGCTGCAGTACCGGGCTGAGCGGCTGGGCATCCGCTACATCGAGCATGAGGAATCCTACACCTCCAAGGCGTCGTTCCTGGACGGAGATTTCATTCCTGTTTATGGCGAAGATGGCGCCGACCAGGTGAAGTTCTCCGGACGGCGGTTCAAGCGCGGGCTGTACCGCAGCAAGAGCGGCCAGGTCCTGAACTCGGACTTCAACGGCAGCGCTAATACTATTCGGAAGGCGATCCAGGACGCCTTTGTCAGGGGCATCATGCCTGACTTTAGCAGGGTGCTGGTGTACAAGCATCCGGACATGAAGCCCATTTCGGTGGGCAAAACGGCTTAACAAGTAGTCCCTATGGGATAGCGGCCTCGTGAACGGGCCAAATGGAATTGCGGTTTTAACTGCGACGAAGTGGCGAGTGCAGGAAACCTCGGTTCCCTGTACTCGCGTCTATCGAAGCTCCCACTAAATGAGGGAATCCGTCCTCATTTAGTGGGAGTAGTTCACAAAATATAAAAAGCGTGAAGTGCATATAATATAAGTGAAAAGGCATTCATCAGAACAGGTCAAGGGAGTGCTTCAAAATGCGCTATCAAGCTGCGATTTCCAATTTACCGGATAGCCTGCCGCACCAGGTTGAGGCGGCCCTGTGAGAATCATTCTATACGCTGAGCACATTCGTGTGCTGTGGCGCACCGGAAGCCTTGTCATAGGAGTCCTCCCGCGCCTTCAACCGCAGGACGGCGACCTGCCGCAATTGGCTTCCTGCCGCCCTGGCACGACGCTCCTGGTGGCTGAGCAGTGGGCCGAGGACGGCCGTTCTGGTTTCCTCTACCGGGTCGACGCCGGCAGGGGAGAGGGGCAAATCCAATGGCTGAGTGCCTCCCGGATGCCCCGGAGGGCCGGGCGCATGGCCGTCACGGTCAAGGATGTGCATCCGGTGCGGTACTCAGACTGGCTGGGCCTTGGGCCGCAGTTCCTGTTTGCCGTGAGCAAGTCCTGCCACCGGGACTATAATCTCATGCTGGTCCCATCCCGCGCCCAGGGGCGGCCTGGCCGGGATCCGTGGCTGTACTGCATTCAGCTCCAGATCAAGCCTATTTCAGGGGTATAGCCCCGCCAGAATGCTCAAATTAGATGTCGAATGTGTCTCCGGCATGGAGGCATGGTGCGAAAGAGAGAAGGAGGGTTGGGCCATCGTAGCCCAGGAGTATGAACGATCGAATTTATGTGAAGGCCGGGGACTGTCTCGGCGTGGTCATGCGGCGACAGCAGCGATACGAGCTTGTTGAAATGGAAGTCTGCGGCATCGACCCTGGTTTGAATGGAGGGCTTGTCCGCACACTGCTGCCGACACCCTATGAGGTGAATGAGGTAGCGGAAAACACGGCGCTGATGATTCAGGACCGAAACCTGATCCTGACCTCAAGGCCGTTTCTTTCGCTTCCAGTTGTACGGACCCGGATCTGCCGCTGGATCAAATGGGCCAATAAGCATCCCGATGAGGTACAGGATGTCATGCAAGACCCGGTCATTCGCATCAAAGGGGAGGATGTGTGATGTATTGTCCCAAAAATATCGATGTTTCCGCCTATGAAGGCTATCTGAAGTCCTGCATCGCCGCTGAACGGGAAAACTACGCCATTGCCATCGCCCGGGCCGATGCCCATAAGGCTGGCTATGAGGAAGGCGTCAACGCAGCCCTGGAGGGTCTGCGCTGCTCCAACTACGAGAAGAAGTTGGACGACGAGAGCTACAGCCTGGGCATCAACAATTTCCTCTATGAACTGGGCAAGGAGCTTGGCATAGGCAGCGCCGGCCTACGGGAGAAAAATATCAGCCTGGACGAAAAGGCCGCACTGATGGCCGAGCATATTCGCCGGGAGCTTGGCGCCCCCAGCGAGAGCGAGACCTAAATTGTTGTCAGCGACAGCAGAGTTCTCACGGACCAGACATAGGTTCCTGTAAAAGAACCGGCTCGGGCGAAGGCCCCGGCAGAGACAAATTTCTCCGCCAATTTCTTCGTTAAAAAAGACCCGGCGGGCGAACTTCCAATCAACGAACAATATACCAACCCCGGAAAGGAGTGTATTCCAAATATGATTCCACTGAGTAAAATCCAGGTTTCTCCCGCAAAGGAGAAACAGTTTGAGAAAAAGCATATCACCAGTGTGGAAGAATTGGCCGCTTTCTTTCCACGCAAGTACCAGGACTTCCGCACCAAGAAGAAGATTAAGGATTTGATGGATGGAGATGTCTGCCGGATCGATGGAGTTGTTACCCGCATCTATGATAATGCCAAGTTCTCTCTCCAGCTGGACGACGGCAGCGGCTATATCTATATCTCCTGGTTTGGCGGCTGTTTCTTCAAGGATTCCTTTGAGCGCGGCGCACTATGGACCTTCTGTGGCAAAATTAGCTTCTACAATGGCCAGCCGCAGATGGTGCAGCCGGTCATGGTCTGCCAGGGCGAGAATAAGCTGGCCCACATCCATCCCTGTTACTCCAAGATTACAGGCATGTCCGATAAATACCTGTCTGAGAAGATCAGCGCCAGCCTCTCTGTGATGGCCGCCACTGCAGCCTGGACCGAGAAGGATGCTGTGGCCAAGGCTATGGGTCTTATGGAGCGTGTCGCAGCCTACCAGGAGATGCACCGGCCCTCCAGCGAGGACTCCTGGAAGAAGGCCAGCCGCCGGATGAACTTTGAGCAGATATATGATTTCTACGAGGCTCTGTTCAAGCGGCGCCAGAACAAAGCGTTCGTTCGGGCCAAGCTGATGCCCAAACGGGAAGCCATGGACGCCTTCATCAAGAGCCTGCCTTTCGAGCTGACCGTGGACCAAAGTAAAGCTGTGGAGTCCATTTACGACGGCATGAACCAGGAGACGCCTCTGAACGCTCTGGTCTCTGGCGATGTTGGCTGCGGCAAAACAGCAGTTGCCCTCATTGCGGCCCTCTGCGCACGGGAGAATGGCGGTCAGACGATTATTATGGCTCCCACCCTGGTACTGGCCAAGCAGCACTACGATGAGATGTCCAACCTGGCCGGGGCCGATGGCATCGCCTTGCTGACCGGTGAGGCAAAGGGCAAAGCCCGGAAGAAGATCCTGGCAGGGCTGGCTGACGGCAGCATCAGCATCCTCATTGGTACTCACGCTGTCCTCTCTCCGGAGCTTCAGTTTCGGAACCTGGCCCTGTCCATCGTGGACGAGGAACACCGGTTTGGTGCTGCTCAGAAAGCGCTGTTGTCCGAGTTTGACAAAACTGGCGCTCATCACATCTCCATGACCGCTACCCCTATCCCCCGCAGCTATGCCTCCTCCGTCTACGGCGACTGCCTGGATATTATCACCATCCAGACGATGCCCAAGGGCCGCAAGACAGTCATTACTACCGTGGACCATAAGCGGCCGGATGTTTATCAGAAACTGCTGGAGCAGGTGAAGCTGGGACATCAGGCGTATATCGTCTGCCCCTTCATTGAGGACTCTGAGAGCGAGCGGTTCAAGGATGTCCTGTCCGTTAAGACGGTCGTGGAGGAGGTCCAGCAGTTCCTCCGTGACAATGCTCCCATGTACAAGGCTGACAGTATCAGCGGTGATATGAAACAGAAGGATGTGCTGGCCGTAATCGACCGGTTTGCCCGCAACGAGATCCAGATTCTGGTTTCTACCACCATTGTGGAGGTTGGCGTCAATGTTCCCAATGCCACTGCCATTGCCGTGATGAACGCCAATCGGTTTGGATTGGCGGCTCTACACCAGCTCCGTGGCCGCGTGGGTCGCAAAGGCGACCAAGGCTACTGCTGCCTGGTCAGCGATACCTCCAATGAGAAGCTGGCGGCCATGACCATGTTCCACAGCGGTTTCAAGATCGCCGAAGTGGACCTGCAGCTGCGGGGCCCAGGCGACATTCTGGGCAGCGAGCAGACAGGTGAATCCAAGGTCGTGGACATGATCCTCCGTTACCCGAAGCTGGCAGCCGCTATCCGCAATTATTTTCAAACAAAGGAGTGACCTGGTATGACAAAACAGGAAATTATGATCGATTATGCTGACTTTCTGGCAACAGTATTGGAGGGTAAAGGCCCGGAGACGCTCCCCTTGGAGGGGCCCTTGATCGATGCCTATCTGTACAGCAGCGTACTGGCATACTTGCGTCCCGACTGGTTCCAGAGCGAGAAGTTTGAGCCTGCCTTTGCTGACCTGTGCAGCCAGCTTTCCGCCTACCGAGAGAAAGCTGGACGGGATGCTTTCTTTTCCTCGATTGCAAAGAGCTCTAAAATAGTGGTGGAAAGTGGGACCTGCAAATCCTTTGATGTAGGAGAGATCCGGTGCTGCGACGAGCTTAACAGAGGAGTCATCCCTCCGCAGGATATTGGACTCCACATATCCAAGGAAACCAAGGACCGAAAATTTGTCATGCGCACCATGTCCAAATTCCTGCGTTGGGCATTCCCTAAACCCAAAGAGGCGCCCATGGTGCTGTCAACACCCAAGATCAAACCCGCCGTGGCGCCGCTCCAAGAGCGCATCAGCTCCATGCTGGATTCGGTTGTCCAATATCCGGGTCTTTCCGCGGCGGGCATCCTGCCTATGAGGGAACTGCCCTTCCAGCAACTCAATACCGGGGAGAAGCGGGACTTCATGTATGAGATGTGGCGGTATATCACCATCCTCATGCCCGAGACGCCCTATTCAGACGCGATCCTTCCGGAGAATATGCGCTGGTCCTATATGGAGGAAGAGAACTTCAGAGAAGTAGACATCGACAGCCTGTTTGCCCGGGATGCAACTTGTCTGAACCCTGAGCCTATGGTCTGTTACCTCTGCCGTCCTGAGTTTCGGCGGCTGCTCTCTACTATCTTCTATGTGCGTAGCAGCCAACTGCCGGTCACGCCTCTGTATAGCAGAAACAGCGAGGATCGGTCCCGGTACTTTACATTGCATGATACCGTCCTTGCCCCCATCATGGAAGGAATGGATGAAGAGATACAGTTTCAGGTCAACATAGCCGGAAACGCGCTTATGGGACGGGAAAAGATGAAAATCCAGATGGATAAAGCTGAGGCGGAGAACATGGCTTTGCAGGCTCAGCTGAACGAGATGTCCAAGCGGACAGCCGCCCCTGAACTGGAGCAGGAGCTGTCCAAACTCAAGGAGGAACTGGTAGCCGTCCGGCAGAAGTATGAGGTAGACCTGGAGCGAACCAAGGCAGACCTGTCCAAGCTGCAGGAGAAGAATAAGCAGCTGTCTGAGAACCTCAAGGCAAGCCAGGCTTCCTACAATGAGATCAATGAGCAGTACATCAATCTGCTGTGGGAGGACGGTGTGTTTCTGGATGAAGACGACCTGCGGGAGCAGGACGCGCCTCCGGCTCCCTCCGGGGTGCGTGAGCGCATTGGCGATGAGGCCTATGAAAAGCTGGCCGGTAAGCGGCTGGTGGTCGTAGGCGGCCATGCCAACACCCAGCGGGTGCTCCGGGAGCTGTTCCCCAACTGGCGGTTCTTTGCCGTCGATGAAAAGCTCACCGACTCCATGACTGCTGTGGATGCAGTCGCCATCCTGGCCCGATACACCTCCCACAAAAATGTCGAGCAGGCCCGGGCCGCCGTCAAGAGCGCCGACATCCCCATGCTCACTATCAGCTACAATGGGCCTACCAGCATCTGCCAAGCCATTGCCAAAATGATTTAAGGAGAGTCATTATGGATAAACAATTCCTCATGGATGTCATCGTCCAAAAAGAGATCGAATCAATCGAAAATGAGAGCGAAAGCTGCTGCACGCTCTATATCATGAATGCAATACTGATCCATTTCCGGCCCTGCTGGTTCTCCAATAAGAAAATCAACGACGCATTCGCTGACCTGGAGGAACAGCTGGATCAGTACTTCAAGAAGTTTGGGAAGCGGGAGGAGTATGCTGCCTGCCTCCGCGGAGACGGTCCTGCATTCCGTCCCTGGCAGAATATCATGGATCCAGCGCATCTGGGGCTGATCATGGCCGCCACTGCAAAAGAAACGCGGTATTGTAAGAATGTCTTTCAGCAATATGTGCGGCGTGTATTTCCCAATGCCAAGAAGAACCACGCCAAGCTCTTTGATATGGTCAACAAGGAACTAAAGGCCGCGATCCCGCAGCCGAGGCTGGGCAGAAAGTTCGATGTTAGAAATCAAGAGAATGTGCCCACTCATCCTTCTGAAACCCGCTCCGGCAAAGAACTCATGGACCTGTACAAGGAAATGATGAACTATGTTTTCATGCTGATGGTCGGTACCCCCAATTTCTCCTTTGAGGGGGAGATGGCAACTGTGTGGACGACCATCCTCTCCGACGACGCAACGGTCACTGCCGACCCGTCTTCATCACCGGCTCGGCAGGCCAGCTGCCTGAACCCCTCGTTCATGGCCGTGGCCTCCTGCCAGCCTCGGTTCCAGGAACTAATGTCCACCATTTTCTATGTCCGCAGCAGCGGGCTGGAGGTCGAGCCGATGACCAGACGGGTGGACCGGCGCAAGGACCGCTACTTTGAGGCAGCCCGGGAGACAGTCCTGCCTGCCGTCAGGGCCTTCAATGAGGTCAGAGCTGAAAACGCCAAGCTGACTGACGCCACATCCCGGCTGAGTAAGGCGCTGATGGCCGAAAAGGACGCGCACGCCAAGGATGTGGCCGGCATGGAGCAGGCTATTGAGGAGGAGCGGCGGGAGACTAAACGGTCTTCTGCATATAATGAAGAAGTTACGGCCATGAAAGAGGAGGTAGCCAAGGCCCGGAAGAAGGCCGACTCGGTTGCCATCGACCTGGAACGGACAAAGACGGCCCTTGCCAAAGCCCAGGAGGAGAACAAGCAGTTGTCCGCAACAGTCAGCGAGGGGCAGGCTGCCTTCAACGAGATCAACGCCCAGCTTATCAGCATGATCGAGGAGCAAGACCCGTTCCTGGATGATGAGGACCTGTTGGAGCAGGACGCCCCTCCGGCCCCCACAGGCGTGCGGGAACGCATCGGTGAAGACGCCTACCAGAAACTCTCCGGCAAGAAGCTAGTCATCGTCGGCGGCCACAGCAATACTCAACGGGTGCTCCGGAAGCTGTTCCCCGAATGGCGGTTCTTCGCCGTCAACGAGTGGCTGCCTGACACTCTATCCTCCGCCGATGCGGTGGTCATCCTGTCCAAGTATGTCTCCCACAAGAGCTATGAGCAGGCCAAGTCGGTCATCAAGGGCACCGGCATCCCGATGCTGCTGGTCAACTTCAACGGCCCAAGCAGTATCTGCCGGTCGCTGGCGGAGCAGATTTTTTGACTGAGAAGGAGGGTGGGCCCTATCCGGGCCTGTAAGGAAACATGAATATTTTTGAGAAGCTATTTGGGACTTCTTCCCAGCGCGAAGTTAAGGCGATCATGCCGATCGTGGATAAAATCGAATCGTTGTCCAGTAAATATGCGAATATGGGGGACGGCGAGCTCCAGGGGCAGACAGATGCCCTCCGGGCCCGGCTGTCGGCAGGGGAGACCCTGGACGATATCCTCCCTGACGCCTTTGCTGTCTGCCGTGAGGCGGCCCGGCGGGTACTTGGTATGTATCCATACCGGGTGCAGCTGATTGGCGGAATAATTCTCCACCAGGGGCGGATTGCCGAGATGCGGACAGGCGAGGGCAAGACGCTGGTGGCGGCCTTGCCCGCCTTTCTGAACGGCCTATCCGGGAAGGGCGTTCATGTGGTCACTGTTAACGACTACCTGGCCAAGCGCGACTCTGAGCAGATGGGCAAGATCTACCGGTTCCTGGGACTGACGGTCGGCCTCATCTATCAGAACCAGCCGCCCTTTGAGAAGATGGCTGCCTACAAGGCCGATATCACCTATGGGACCAATAATGAGTTTGGGTTCGATTACTTGCGAGACAATATGTCTGTTTCCAGGGAAGGGCAGGTCCAGCGCAGTCACCGGTTCGCCATCGTGGATGAGGTCGACTCGATCCTCATCGACGAGGCCAGAACACCCCTCATCATCTCCGGGCAGGCAGAGGCGGCCAGTCCCATGTACATGATGGCTGACCAGTTTGTGCAATCCCTCAAGTGCCGCCGTATTGCCAGCGTGGACGCCAAGGAGGAAGAGGCGCCAGACATTGATGTAGACTATATCGTGGACGAGAAGGCCCGTACCGCCACCCTCACAGCCCGCGGCATTCGCAAGGCCGAGGCTGCGTTCCATGTCAAGAATCTGGGTGACATCGAGAATACGACCCTGGTCCACCACATCAACCAGGCGCTCCGGGCCAGGGGTGTGATGCGCCGGGATATTGACTATGTTGTACGCAACGGCGAAGTGGTCATTGTGGATGAGTTCACTGGGCGCGTGATGCCAGGGCGGCGCTACAATGAAGGGCTGCACCAAGCCATCGAGGCCAAGGAGGGCGTCCAGATCGCTAACGAGTCCAAGACCTACGCTACCATCACTTTCCAGAATTTCTTCCGGCTGTACGATAAGCTGTCCGGCATGACTGGTACAGCCATGACCGAGAGGGAAGAATTTGGGAACACCTACTGTTTGGATGTGGTGGAGATCCCTACCAACAAGCCTGTCATCCGCAAGGACCACCCGGACGCCGTCTATCGCACGGCCGCCGGCAAGCTCCGGGCCATCGTCGAGAAGATTGAGGACTGCCACGACCGGGGACAGCCGGTGTTGGTGGGTACTGTTTCCATTGAGAAATCGGAGGAGCTGTCCAAGCTGCTGCGGCAGAAGGGTATCCCCCATAATGTCCTCAATGCTAAGAACCACGAGCATGAGGCCCGCATCGTGGCCCAGGCCGGTAAGCTGGGCGCTGTGACCGTTGCTACCAATATGGCTGGCCGCGGTACCGATATCATGCTGGGCGGCAACCCTGAGTTCCTGGCTAGGGAGGAAATGCTCAAGAATGGCGTCTCTGAGAAGCTGTTGGCTGAAGCTGCCAGCTATGCCGATACAGACAATGAGGAGATACTGAAGCTGCGGCGTGAATATGTGGAGACAGAGGCTAAATACCGGCTCCAGACCAGCACGGCGGCCAAGGCCGTTCAACTGCTGGGCGGTCTGTTCATTTTGGGCACCGAGCGGCATGAGGCCAGGCGTATCGACAATCAGCTGCGCGGCCGCGCCGGCCGCCAGGGTGACCCTGGCGAGAGTCGCTTCTACCTGTCCCTGGAGGACGACATCATGCGCCTGTTTGGAGCCGGCCGGGTGGAGGGCATCCTGGATAAACTGGGTGTGGATGATGATACGCCCATTGACGCCAAGATCCTCTCAGGGGCCATCGAGAGCGCGCAGCGGCAGGTAGAATCCCAACATTTCCAGGCCCGGAAGCGGGTACTGGAGTACGATGATGTGATGAATACCCAGCGCAAGGTCATTTATGAGCAGCGCCAGCAAGTCCTGGATGGCCTGGATGTCCACGAGCAGATCCTCAAGATGCTGCACAAGGTCATCCGCAACAATATTCTTGCCAATCTGAATGAGAATATGGAGCTGGATGCGCTGCGGTTCCAGGAGATGCTGAAGCCCTACCGGGCCATGTGGATGCTGCCGGATGAGTTCCACCTGACAACCGAGGAGCTCAAGACGATGGGGTTGGACAAGCTGACGGAGGCACTCTATGAGTCGGCCGTGGCCGGATACCAGCGCAAGGAGAATGAGTTTGGAACCGAGCAGTTCCGCCAACTGGAGCGGCTGTTCCTGCTCCGGTCCATCGACAAGAACTGGATGGATCACCTGGACGCCATGGAGGAGCTGAAGAAGGGAATTACGCTCCGAGCTTATGCTCAGACGGACCCGGTGGTCGCCTACAAAAAGGAAGGCTACGACATGTTTGAAGCGACGGTGGATGCCATCAAGATGGAGACCATCTACGCCCTGTTCAGCATCCACCCGCCTAAGGAGGAGGCAAAAAACAGTGCCTGATACTTTGTTTTTGCTGCAGAAGGACCGGAACGGGTGGCCAGTTTCGCTGGCCGCTCCATTCCCGGAGTCTTGCAACGAGGCTAACTGGTTGGCGAATGAGGAGAAGTTTGGCTGTACCCTGGCCCTGACCGGGCAGGCAGCCAGGACAATCGTCCCGGTAGGCGGCATCGAGTTCGTGAACCAGTATTTGTCCCAGATGGGGCTGGGACCGATAGAAGCCATGAATATTCCGCTTGAGCTGGAGCATGAGCCGTTCCTGGGCCGCCGGGTATTCCGGGATGTGTCCAAGGCTGAACTGCCCAAGCTGAGAGCCGAATTTGGGCCGCTGCTGCTGAAGCCCAGCCGCCATCCTAAGCGGTTCGAGGCGATGCCTTATGAGGAGCGGCTGCTTGGGGAGATTCCTGACGACGAGCTGCTGTTCGTCTCTCAGATGATCCAGTCTCAGTTCACATCCGAATGGCGCGTCTTCATCTCCAGGGGGCGCGTCATGGACATCCGGCCCTACTTCATGGAGCGCTGGCTGGCCCCAGACGCGGTAGTTGTACAGGACATGGCAGACACTCTCCGGGAATACCCAGCCTTGGCTCTGGATGTGGCGGTCCTGCTGGAGGGCGGCCGGACGGTGGCTATCGAATGCCATCCATTCATTGCCTGCGGCCTGTATGGATTCGAAGGACCAAAGATGGTGAGCATGGCGCGTGACGCCTGGTTGGGTGAACTGCAGCGGCAAAAGAGTCACTGAACCGTAGCCCACATAGGCTCCCTACAGGGAGCTACAGGACGCTCCCGAACTTTAGTTCGGTGAGAGAATCAGCTTCTCGGCTATGACCGAGCCCCCTTTGTTGCGTTCAACGGAAGTAGTAGGGGAGAGGGCGGTCTTTTGCAGGGCTGGTCTCTCTTCTTTGGAAGGTATCCGTCTTTTTTAACGAAGATAACGGGCGTGGATTTTCTCTTTTGCCGGAGGCTCTTGCCGCGGGCCGGTTCCCTCGTGGGAACCTGTGTCGGGTCCGTGAGACCTGCCAGAACACTGCCGCTTGCGCAGGGCTCTGTTGTTGTGCTATACTGGGAGCTACAAAATTAGAGTAGGGGAGCGGATACGCATGGAGGCTGAGTTTTTCTTTTCTTCGGTCGAGCACAAGGATTTTTTCCTGGACCAGTTGGCCGAAGCCAAAAGGCGGAAGAAACGCCAAGACAGCTATTTTGAGTCGCTGGCGTACCTTTGCGGGCTCACGGCTGAGACCCGGGACCATTTCTCCAATATCTTCGATTGGAGCGACTGGTCCATCCGCCCGGAGGCAGCCGAGGCGGGCTGGCAGACCGGCACATCGCTCCGGGTCACCCGCCTCGCCTTCAACCTTTGGAACGGCTGCGGCTCAGATGGCGGGAGTGGCGCCACGGAGGAATATCTCCCGGACAACCTGTTTTGCTGCGAACTCATGGAGGCGTTCTTCGAGGCGCTCCGCATTCGTTTCCCAGAATATGCCAGGCTCCAACAAAACAAAATTCCCTATTTCGGGAAAACCCTTTGATTTTGGACGGTGCCGCACATAAAATAGCATCAGCAAAGTCTCCCATCGCATCGGCGCACACGCGCCCCGCCTTGTGAACGGATTTCCGATTCCCGGCTAATCAGGCCGCGAGCCATCCGTGAGATCGTGCGGGTGAGTTCCCAAACCTGGTTTCTGGGAGGTGAACCGCCCTCTTCTTTCAGGCTTGCGAATATGACCTTCTCACCCACCCGGATGTTTGTCCCGGGTGGGTGCTTTTTTTGTTGTCTAAAACAAAGAGTTCCTGCCTGTGCGCAAGATCGAAATCCGTCCATGAGCCACGCAAAAACAACACTGCACAAATCAGAATGAATAATGTATAAAATCCGGCCTATTTCCGCAAATTGTCATGAAATTCTCAAAAAAATATTCGATTTTATTAGAAAAATGCTTGACAAATCCGCATGTCCGGCATACACTATGTTCAGGAAAGCAAAAGACCTTGTCCCACTGGAAGTCCAGGCCTTCGGGCCGCTCAACCGGTACATCGTCTGGGCCGGGAAACCGGCTAAGGAGTCCGCTCCTGAACAGATTGGTGAAGGCAGGGTCCCCGCGCTGGCAGACCCCGCTCGGGGGCGGAGCAATCCGCTTCAAGGTTCGCCTGGTCTGCGGCCACCCGCCCAAAAGCGGGTCAGGTCACGGACGCCGGATGCGTAGGCCTATTCGTTTCCGGTGTGCCGCCGCAAGCCTCTTATCCTGCCGCAGTGGGCGGCGGGGAAAGAGGGTGCGACACGACAAGCCTGACCGGCTGGCCAAAGGGCCCTATGATTACCTCCTCGGAGGATGGCGCGGCAGGAGAGAGTTCATCTCGCTCGCATCATAATGGACAGGTAGTTTTTCGGAGCCGCTTGATCCAGCAATGACAGAATATTTGCTTTCTCACCAGCCTGGCGGTTCGCCAGGCTGGTTTTTTTTGTAATTGGCAAGACCCATCGTACTCTGGACAAAAAGAAACAGCCTCCGGAAACCCGGAAGCTGTTTGTAAAAACGCCAAGAAGGCAAATGTCGATATCGGCGCTTGGTTGCGCCAATAATATTTTCATGCTTTGCATATGATGCAAATGGCCCGTATTTTACAGGCCGCTATCCTCCCGATTGGGTGGATACTATCTTAGAAGATCGCTTCGAGCAAAGCCTTCAACAGTGCGGTAAGCACCGCCTTCAGCAAAGCAAAAAGCATCTTCTTAATCGAATTAGGCAGTTTTTCCCTCTTGTAGGTTTGTGACTCCCATACAGAGCGGGCAAAGGCTGCCACATCGAAGTTGACGGAAACGCCGTTCTTGGCCATCTCGCAAATGGTCGGGGACAGCGTTTTCGCCCTTTCTGCCACCAACTGGGAGAAGTCGGATATTTCCTTCAGGTTGCGCTCGGCCCTCCTCTGCTTAGCAGAGTTCCAGAGGTTTTTGAGCGCGTGCCCGATGGCCGCCAACTTCTCCAAGATGATCAACAGGTACTTCAGGAAGGTTGCCAGCACAACGGCCAGCACCAGACATATAGCAAGCAGTTCCAAAATATGATTAAACATATCGACTTTCCTCCTTTTGCGTAGAGGGAGGAAAGCGGCAACTACTGGCCATTCGCTCTGTATGAGGGATATCTCGTATCCCTGTCGTGTTCGTGTTTCCTGAGGTTCGTTTTTCTCCTTGCGTTTGTTCCGCCAAAAGATATCCCTCATCGGTCTTTCATCCCTAAATTGGAGAAACAACCGATCGTATGCAAGTTGCCGCAAGACAATTCTAATCCAGAAAGATAGATGACACGACATCTATGTTGCGGCTTCTCTCATGGAAGCCGTGTCGTCCAAAACAGCCAACTCCCCCTATTGCGCTCTCCGACCCGCTCATGGTATAATACAGGTACAAAAGGGGATGATCGATATGTCTACGCCCAAGCGCGACATCAAGGACAGTGTGTTTACCTTCCTGTTTAGCGAGCCCGAATATACAAAGCAGCTGTATCTGTCCCTGCACCCGGAGGACACCACAGTCCAGACGGATGACATCAAGCTGGTGACCCTGGAAAATATCCTGGCCATCGGCCAGTACAACGACCTGGGCTTCCAAGTTCGGGACAAGCTGATCCTTATGGTGGAGGCCCAGAGCACCTTCTCACCCAACATTCCTCTGCGTATGCTGATGTATCTGGCGAAAACTTACAGCGAGTATCTGGAGGAGCACAGCCTGTCCCTGTACCGCAGCACGAAGGTGACCATTCCAAGGCCGGAGCTCTATGTGGTCTACACAGGCGAGCACAAGACCCCCACGACCCTCAAACTCAGCGATATGTACGAGGGGGCCGCCGGAGTGGAGGTGGAGGTCCAGGTCCTCCAGGACGGCCAGCCCGGAGACATCCTCTCCCAGTATGTAGATTTCTGCCAGATATCAAGTGAACAGGTCGCTCAGTATGGGCGCACAGAGGAGGCGCTCACAAACACCATCAAAATTTGCCGGGAGCGGGGCATACTGGTCCCGTTCCTGAGCAGCCGGAAGAAGGAGGTTTTGGATATTATGACAAGGTTGTTTGACCAGGAGAAGGTCTGGGAGATGGAGCTGGCGGCCAGCGCCAGGGAGGAACGGGAAAAGGGCCGAGTGGCGGAACGAGCAGAGATGCTGCGGCGCCTCCTGCAGAAATTCTCTATCCTGGAGGTTTCCCAAATCATGGGCATCCCTCAGAGTGAGATTGAGCGGCTGACCAAAATCTAAGTGCCGCGGAGCTAGTGTTGTTGAAACGGCGCGTTGCCTCCTATTCAGGGCAATCGAAAGAAGGTTGTGGACATCATGACAAGGTTGTTTAGCCAGGAGAAGGTCTGGGAGATTGAGCTGGAGGCCTATGGCCGGGGAAAGCGGGAAGAGGGCCGCAAGGAGGGTCTCGCAGAAGGCCGCAATGAAGGCCGCCTGGAGGAGTGGGTAGAAACACTGCGTCGCCTCCTGCAGAAGTTCTCTATCCTGGAGGTTTCCCAAATCATGGGCATCCCGCAGAGTGAGATTGAGCGCCTTACCAAATTCTAAAACAGTCCAAAAGTCCAGCTGTCCGGAGGGAGCACCTTCTGGTCGGCTGGACTGCTTTCCTTTCATGGGGAATATGAGGCTGTCTCACGGACCCAACATAGGTTCCTGATAGGGAACCGGCTCGGGCGAGAGCCACTGGCAGCAACGAAAGACCCTACCAGCTTTTCTTCGTTAGAACAGAATCATGGGGCAGATCAGCGTTGCTGCAAACAGGGAGGTCTAACAATCTTTTCTAAAGAAGAAAACAGCCAGAAGATATTCTCTTTGCCCAACTCCCTCGCCCGCACAGGTTTCTTTCAGAAACCTGTGTATGGCGTGCGGACCTGCTCTCATCATCCGTCCCGAAATATAATTCTATGTATCTGCATATAATATAATGTGGAAACAAACAGTGGGTGTTTTCTAAAACAAGAATATACCGCACATTTCTGAAAAGGAGGAGATTTCAATATGAAAACCAAGAAGCAGATATCCCTGTTGCTGGCGGCCGTCATGCTCATCAGCATCTTTGCCGGCATCTTCGCAACACCCAGCAAACCCACTTTCTCCGATGTTCCCGCCGACCACTGGGCCTATGAGTTCGTGGAGAAGGCTGCCAAGGAGGGCTGGGTCGCCGGTGTTGGCAACGGCCGTTTCGGCGTAGACAACCAGGTGACCTATGCCGAATTTGCCACCATGCTCACCCGCGCCTACTTCAGCGACGAGCTGGAAGCCTACAGCGGCCCGACCGACAAGTGGTACACCAGCTTCTTCCATGTAGCTGACGACGCCGGACTGTTCGCCGGCACCGAGCTGGCGGGCATTCACAACGCAGACGATTCCCTCATCACAAAGGCCCTGAACCGCTACAACATGGCGGCGATGCTGGTCAATGTGCTGAAGAGCTATGACGCCGTTCCAAACTATGATGTCGCCGCCGTCCGCGCCGGTATCGGTGATTGGAACAACCTTGCCCCCGCCTATTGCAACGCCGTTCAGGATGCCGTCGGCGCCGGGCTCATCTCTGGGGTGAACAGCCGCGGCGATTTCAGCGGAGATGGCTATATGTCCCGTAGCCAGGCTGCCGTGGTCATGGTCCGGTTGAACGAGGTGGTCAATAAGGCTGCCGACGAGCCTCTGGTCGACCCTGAGACTACGCCCACACCTCCTGCCGCTACTGGCTCATGGTCCCTGAAAAATGGCAAGGCCGCAACTCCGGAGAATGTGATCGAAATGCTCAAGGAGATCGAGAAACAGTATCCGACCGGAACTCCGTGGACTGACCCGACTACCAATCCCGATACTCCGCACAATCCAAATCCTGTGAGCCAGTATGTTGGCGATGTCATGGAGGGTGGATACCATATCGATTCGGAATATGCGTGTGGCGGATTCGCGGCTATGGTGTCTGATCTGATTTTCCCGGAAGAAGCAAAGATGCGGGAAGTTACGGACTTCTCGAAGGTGCGGCCGGGAGATATTGTGTTCGATGTCGGACGAGACGGGAAAACGGTCGGGCATGTCTGGATCGTGCTGGGAGAAAGTTGGTTCGGAGAGGAAACTGGGCTTTGGCAAGTATCCGGGCGTGCCGATGGGAATTGGGCCAAGAAGATTTCCTGGGCTTGGGATGGCGGAGATGCCATTTGGAAGAAAGATGAGGTCCCCGGCTTTGGACATAATGTCATTTACACTCGTTACCCCGATTGAAGTCTTCGTATATGCGAGACGCACCCTAAATTAGGGTGCGTCTTTACTTATTTTGGAAAAATCGTCATCTCCAGCCGAGAATCACCGGCTGGAGTTTTTTTTGCGCCAATAGCCACATCCACGCCTGCATATCATCGCAGCATAGGAAGAAGTCCGGCCTGGACGCTTTGCTACGCTCTGAACCCGGTGGTTCTTTGTTGCAAAATATGTTTCGGACAATCCGCATATAATAGTAGTGGACCGCGCAAAGCAGGGTCAAAAAGTTCCCAATTTTGCGTCCAAAGAAGGAGGTGGTGATAGATATGATTGCGGACATAGGACAGCATTTCTTCTGTAACCCAAATTCGACCGCGGAAACTGCAGAACCGCACACATAAAGGAGGGATTCCTAAGATGCAGAAAACTTTTACTTTCAAGCGGTGGGTATCCACCATCCTCGCCATAGTGATGCTCCTGGGATTGGTCCCGACCGCAACGCTGGCCTCGGCTGGCGGAGGGACCCATGGTGGTTCAACCGGTGATGCAGGCGCTGCTGGTACCAACCCCCAAGGCTGGAACTGGGACTATAATGCATTTTCCCGCTACACCCTGATCAATCTCCCAAGCGGAGCAAACAACCCGAGCGAATACCAGGTCATCGGTACTGTTGACATTGTTGACAGTGCATATGAGAATCGGCTCACTGATGCTCCAGACAGCATGCTCTGGGTTGGCACCTCCTATGCGGATGGTGCCTACACTAAGACGGCTGGTATGAACACAGTGAACCAAGGCGGGGCCCGGACATTCAATTCTCTGGACTATACCCAGCATGATGCATCGTCGCTTTCTTCCAGCGGGGCCCTATACACTTCGCCTGGGCTGTATTACGGTGTTGGGCAAAGTGAGTTTGCCTCCCTTGGTGCCAAGCTGTTTGAGGCATACAAGGAGGCCTTCCCTGATTCGCAAGCTCTTAAAGAGCGGCCTGAGCTGTTTGACCCTTCCAAGTTGAACGGTAATATTATTGGCTCGTTCTATAAAGAGGCGCAGGCTGGCCGCGGCAGCATGGCCCATATCAACCAGTTTGGTACAAAAACGGACCAAGCGTCCACTACAAACCGTGGCATCTATGAGGAGAACACAAACTGGAACGCGTTGCTGCTGATGTTGTCCACTGGAATGCCACCAAAGAGTATTGCAGGCGCAGAGAAGTCCTGGATTGTCAACTGGCTGAAAACCAACAAGGTTGACTATCTGGACTTTGAACGGGAAGAAAATTGCGACTACCGGGTCATCGTTGAGGCAGGCACCTTTGCTATGGGGAGATCCGGTACCGGGAACAAGAATCTGATGGTTACCCTGCGCGACATTGCCCTTTTGGGAATTGGCTCATCTGCCATCTTGAGTTCGATTTATGGCTCCTGGGCGAGCATGATCGGCGACAGCATTCGCGCGACCTGTAATGAATTCGAGGTCTATGATGCCGGGATCCTTGGAGACCAGCTTGCGGCCGGAGATAAAATTGGCGAAGCACTGGACAAGGCAATCACGGGGGCATCGCAGCATACGACCTTTCAACCAGTCCCCAACGCGGTTGGCAAAGCCAGTGATTCAACGAGCATGCAAAAAGCTGCCTTTGCCATGCTGAAGAACTACCCCAGCTATAACCTTGGCAACCTGAAGAAGGATGGTGCATACGGCATGGCCGTCATTTCGCCCTACTTTTTCGCCGGATTTGCCACGGGAGTTCCGCTAACTATTGAGAAAAAAGTGGTCGGCACAGACGATGGCCGAGACTGGCCGTTCAGAATAGAGTTCCAGTGCTCGGCGGAGGAGTTGGCTGGAGCTGGCGAGAAGGGAGCTCGATATCGCAAAAATAATGGGGAATTTTCTCCGCTGACATCTCCTATCCTAGAATTCACCCTCAAAAACGGTGAAAAGATGGAGTTTAACAACCTACCCGAAGGTATCTCCTACACCGTCACTGAGACAGCTGCCAACTCTAACGGCTACACCACCACTGTTAAGACGGGGACCACCAGCACTCCCGGCGGTTCCCACACGGGCACCACCGCCGATGGACTGATCACTTTTGAGAATTCCAAGGGCAGCACCCCTCTCACGGTCCGCAAGACGGTGAGTGGCAAGGGCGACAAGTCCAAGGCGTTCAGTTTCAGTGCGCTGTTCGATTTCAGCGGTGTGTCTGCCCCTGCCACGGTGAAGTTCAGCAAGAGCGGTTCCGTCCAGAACCTGACCGTCTCCGGAACCAGGATAAACCACACCTTCACCCTGAAAAACGGCGAGAGCGGCGTGTTCGAGGGCCTGCCCATCGGTACCAAATACACGGTGAGCGAGACGGACCCGGACGAGCACACGGTCACCATCAGCGGCGGCACTGCTGCCGGATATTCTACATCTGGCACAACAGTCGGCAATGATGTGCTGACCTTCAACAATTCGAAGAGCGACGAGACTCCTCCTCCGCCTTCGCCCGGAATCGTGAGGAAGGTAGACCAGGACGGCAACGGCATCGGCCCTGCTACTTTCCATTTCAAGAGTCTCACGAACAGCGTGGACCGTGATATTGCCTGTGACGCTGCTGGTACGCTGACCCTCCAGTGGTCAGACCCCCTTGGCGAAAACTACATTGCGCCCGGCGAGTACACGGTCACCGAAAAGATCCCACCTGTCGGATTCGTAAAGACGGATGAGGTTCAAAATCTCCGTCTCTGGCTGGAGGATAAGAACGGAGACGGAGTGGAAGAGCCCTACTCAAGCGGGCCTATCGTATTTGCCAACCAGCCCAAACACACAATTATCATTCAGAAGGTCGACAAGACCGGCGCCGGTCTCCCTGGCGCTGTGTTCGAGGTTCGTTTCAACGGAGCTAAGATCGATACGATCACAACCGAGGGTGACGGCACCTTCACCTACGCAGGAACGGATGGAGAAGGGCTGTCGGCCGGCACCTACGAGTTTATTGAAATCACGCCACCCGCCGGCTTCGTGTTACCATACCAGCGCAGTCAGAGTGTCACCATTGACCCTGAACATGACGAGGTCCGCGAGCACACCCTGACCTTCACCAACTATGAATACCCTGAGATCGTTATTCAGAAGGTCTCTGCCGGCACGGAGCAGCCCCTGGCGGGCGCCGTGTTCGAGGTCAAGATCGATGAGACACCCATCGGTACCTTCGGTCCTACCGGTCCTGATGGAACCATCATCATTGACCACGATACCTACGGCAAGTTCCTGAACGAGAACCAGGAGTCCTGGACCGTCTCCGTGCGCGAGGTCCAAGCCCCGGACGGCTACCTCATTGACGACACTGACTGGAAGTCTGTTGAGTTCCACCGCGGCCAGGAAATGCTCCCCT
>ERZ1673746.33-NODE-33-length-210128-cov-18.505015_pt1 | contig 210128 bp, 190 predicted proteins | sample MGYA00580205_ERZ1673746 | MGnify/ENA primary metagenome ERZ1673746 (study PRJEB41218, sample SAMN15661771) | gut metagenome | host: Homo sapiens | place: Canada: London | collected 2015-08-20/2019-03-30 | study: EMG produced TPA metagenomics assembly of...
CTTATTTTCAACTTTTTTCAACGCTTTGTAATCCCTGTCAAAATCTGGGCTTATAGGTTGTGCGTTTTTCACAGGCTTTACAAGCCTTCCCCCTCTATGCTATACTATTTATAATATGTTAGACTGGAGCGTACCCTTTTATGCCGCACTATTCTTACCTGCTTTTCGATGCCGATAACACTCTCTTCGATTTCGATGCCGCTAACCGCAATGCCTTCCACACCGTCTGCCGGCAGTGCGATATCCCCGACACCGATGAGACCTTTGCTCTCTACGAGCGCTGTAACAACGCCATGTGGGCTGCCTTCGACCGAGGCGAGTGTACCAAGGATTTTCTGGTGGTAGAACGCTTTCGCCGTTTCCTGGAGGCCATGGCGCTGGATCGTGACCCCGCCCTCTGCAACCGCATCCACCTGAAGGCTCTGGGGGAAAGTACGCTTCTTCTCCCCCATGCCGAGGAGGTCTGCCGCACCCTGTCCCGGACCCACCGCCTCTATATCGTCACCAACGCCGTGGCCTCTGTCCAGCGCAGTCGTCTGCACCGCAGCGCCGTGGCTCCCTATATCACCGACGCCTTCATCTCCGAGGAGGCCGGGGCCAGCAAGCCCAGCCGAACCTACTTCGACTACGTTTTCGCCCGCATCCCCGGCATCACACGAGAGAACTGCCTGCTCATCGGGGATTCCCCCTCCAGCGATATCCGGGGCGCCAACAACGCCGGCATCCCCTGCTGCTGGTACGACCCCCACGGCACCGCCCTGCCGGAGAATCTCCACATCGACTACCGCATCACTGACCTGCGCCAGCTCTACGATATCGTCTGACTCTCATGCAGAAAGCCCGGAAGCATCGCCTCCGGGCTTTCTCTTATAATTGGAAATCCTCCTGCCGCAGCTCCTCCGTCTCCAGCTTCGCCGGACGGGGCGGCACCCGCTTCAGGGGATCGTAGCGGAACGCACCGCAGTGGGACTCCGCCGGCACGATGCCCTTCTTGGCGCAGATGACCTCATGGTCATTGGCACGCCCACCTCTGGCGCAGTAGCTGCACCGGGGCTCGATCTTCTTACGAAACAGCATGGTACGCCCCCTCCTTCATTACAGTGTGTAGAGCTTTACAGCCCCATCCTCTGCGGTTGCCTTGATCTGCGTGATGGGCGTCTCATAGCTCTCGATGATACGGGCCGCCATGGGGTCCTCCACATCCTTCCGGATGCACCGCCGCAGGTTCCGTGCGCCATAGGCCGCCGAATAGGATTTCTTCACCAGATAGTCCACCAGCGCATCGTCGTAGGTGAAGTGATAGCCCTTCTCCTCCAGCGCCGCCTTCAGCTCCTCCAGCATGATCCCGGCGATGCCCCGGAAGTTCTCCTCCGTCAGCTGGTGGAAATATACGATCTCGTCCACACGGTTGATAAACTCCGGGCGCAGGAACTCCTGCAGGGCCTTCATCACCCGCTCCTTATCCTGATCGTCTGCGCTGCGGCCGAAGCCCACAGCGCCCGCCGCCTTGCCGGACCCGGCATTGGAGGTCATGACGATGACGGTATTCTCAAAGTTCACCTTCCGCCCGTGGGCATCCGTGACCTCGCCGTCATCCAGAATTTGCAGCAGGATGTTCAGCACGTCCGGATGAGCCTTTTCGATCTCGTCGAACAGCACCACGGAGTAGGGCTTGCGCCGGATCTTCTCCGTCAGCTGCCCCGCCTCGTCATAGCCCACATAGCCCGGAGGCGAACCAACCAGCCGAGACACGGAGTGCTTCTCCATAAACTCCGACATATCCAGCCGGATCAGAGAATCCGGCGAGTTGAACAGATCGTCTGCCAGCTGCTTCACCAGCTCCGTCTTGCCCACGCCGGTACTGCCCACGAAAATGAAGCTCACCGGCTTGTGCTTGGGGGAGATGCCTACCCGGCTGCGCCGGATGGCCGCCGACACCGCATCCACAGCCTCGTCCTGCCCCACGATATGCTGCTTCAGCCGCACATCCAGCTCCGCCAGACGCTTGAACTCCTCTTCCTTGATCTTGCTGGCGGGGATCTTGGTCCACATCTCGATGACCCGTGCGATGTTCTCCATGGTCACCTGCGGCACACCCTTCTTCTCCAACTCTGTCAATTCCTCCTGCAGGCGCATCTCCTGGCTCCGCAGCTCTGCAATGCGGGCATAGCGCTGATCCAGCTGCTCCTCCGTCAGCTCCTCCCCTTCCGGGGCCTCGGCAGACATGAGGGTCTCCCGCTCGAAGGTCACGTTCTCCAGATCCCGCTTCACCTCCATCCGGCGGTTGATGGTAGGATCCTTCAGGTTCAGATCCGAGCAGGCCTCGTCGATGAGGTCGATGGCCTTGTCCGGCAGGAACCGGTCGGTGATATACCGCTCCGACAGCAGCACCGCCTGCCGCAGCACGCCCTCCGGGATGGACACCCCGTGGTACGTCTCATAGTAGTGGGCGATACCCTTGAGGATCTTCAGCGTGTCCTCGATGCTGGGCTCCGCCACCGTCACCGGCTGGAAGCGCCGCTCCAACGCCGTATCCTTCTCGATATACTTGCGGTATTCGTTGAAGGTGGTGGCTCCGATGACCTGAATCTCCCCACGGGACAGGGCGGGCTTGAGGATGTTGGCGGCGTTCATGCTGCCCTCGGCATCTCCGGCCCCTACGATGTTGTGTACCTCGTCGATGACCAGAATCACGTTGCCCAGCTTGCGGATCTCCTCGATGAGCCCCTTCATGCGGCTCTCGAACTGTCCACGGAACTGGGTACCGGCCACCAGAGCCGTCAGATCCAGCAGATAGACCTCCTTGTCCCGCAGCTTGAAGGGGACCTCCCCGGCGGCGATGCGCTGGGCCAGTCCTTCGGCAATGGCGGTCTTGCCCACGCCGGGTTCACCGATGAGGCAGGGATTGTTCTTCTGCCGGCGGTTCAGAATCTGCACCACCCGCTGGATCTCCTCCTCCCGGCCGATGACGGCGTCCAGCTTGCCCTCTCTGGCCCGGCGGCTGAGGTTGATGCAGTAGTTATCCAGATATTTGTGCTTCTTCTCGCCCTTGCGGGACTCCTTGCCGGTCTCCCGCTGCGGGGTCTCTCCCTTCTCTGCCGGGGGATTGTTGTTGCCGCCGAAGAGCCGGTTCAGGAAGGGGAAGGTGGCGGTCTTTCCGCTCTCCTCATCCTCGTCGCCGTCCTCGTTGGCCTGCGCCACGTCCCCCAGCTCCTCGGCGCCGCCGAAGGCCTGCATCATCTCGCTGTTGAGATTCTCCAGATCGTCCGGGGTAATGCCCATGCGCTTCATCATGTCCTCCACCTGCGGCAGGCCCAGCTGGGCGGCACACTTCAGGCAGAGGCCCTCGTTGACAGGCTCTCCCTTTTCATTCATCCGTGAGATAAACACCACGGCTACGTTCTTCTTGCATTTGGAGCAAAGTGTAGGTTGCATAGTTCTCCTCCGTTACAGGGTTGATTTCACCGGCGTCACAGGGCTGCAATGAGACCGATGGGATTGTTTTCCGCAAAGAATTTCAATAGGATGCTGTCCCGGATCAGCTCCGGTGTCACCACCCAGTTAAATCGCTGCATGAGCCACACCGCCGCAAACAGCAGCAGCACCGCCCACACAAGGCCCAGCAAAGCGCCGCCCAGTGCGTTCACCGTCCGCACCAGCGGCAGCTTCCCCGCCAGATCCAATGGCTTGAGCAGCAGCCATACCACCAGCAAAATGGCGATAAAGGCGGCGGCGTACACGATGCCGTAGGCGATGGAGTGGCTGACGCTCTCCGTCACAGCGGAAAACACCGATTCCCCGGTCTCCTTCACCCGCTGCGCCACATCCTCCAGAATTTTCTCCAGACTGTGGGCATCGAAGGCGAAGGCCGACAGCAGCTCTCCGGCATCCGCTCCGTCCTGACCGGACAGCTTCTGCTGGATGCTCTCCCGCAGCAGCGGCTCCAGCCACCGGCTCACCGGCGTCACGAAGCGGTTGGCGCACCATGAGGCGCCGAAAAACGCTGCTCCCACGCTGATCACGCCGGCAAGGCTCTTCATCAGGCCCCGCTTGGCACCCAGCCACACCAGCCCCACCAGTACGGCGGCCAGCACGGCGTCTATGGCCCATGTCATACGCATTTCCTCCTATTTGTCAGGCCGCCTTACGGCAGGTACAGGCTGGCCGCCGACGCACCTGTCAGCACCGCCGATCCGTCGCTCCGCATCAGCACCGTCCCCGCCGCACTGACATCCTTCAGCACGGCGTATTCCTGCAAGTCCTTATCATAAATGGTCAGGTGGTCCTGATACAGCACCGCCACATACTTTCCTGCGGCGGAGAGGCTCATGACCTCCTCGTCGATATCCAGCGATGCCAGCTCCCGGCCCTGACTGTCCACCGTCACCAGCCTGCCCTGACTGCCGGACTTGTACCGTCCCAGCAGCAGAGCCGCATAGCCGTCTCCGCCCAGACTGCACCGGTGGAGGTATCCGCCGTCATAGCTGTAACTCCCCGCCAGCTTGCCGCCGGTGGTCACAAACCGCAATCCCGTTTCCGTCACAGCGCAGTAGCTGCCGCCCACCGTACCCAGATCATATACCACGGCATTCTCCGGCAGAAGACATTCTGCGTAACGCTCCTCCCGGCCCAGCCGGTACAGAGCCAGACTGCTGACAAAGCTGCCGTTCTCCTGCCCCATGGTCACCGCCGCCATCTGGTGGCTGTCGGCGGATACCGCCGCCGTCATGAGGAACTGATCCCCGGAGTGGAAGGCAAATACCTTCTCTCCCTTGGGGTCGTACACCTCCACCGACGCCTTATAGCCGGAGGTATTTACCATCACGGCCAGATAGCCGCCGGGGTTCAGAGCCGCTGCCAAAATGTCGCCGTCCAGTGTCAGCCGGTAGACCTCGCCCTGAGCGTCCAGTACATAGATCTCCTTGCCTCCGACGTCGTAGACCGCCGCCCACTTGCCGTTTCCGGTCACAGTGCAGTTGGTGAAGAGGATGCTCTCGCTGTATCGCACCTGTCCGTCCTCACCCATCAGCAGGATGCGGCTGTTGGAGGCCGCCGCCAGCGACCCGGACAGGGACACGAACCGATACTCCCGGTCTGCCGCATACTGGTATAGCTGGGCGCAGCCGTTCTCGTCCTTCTCCGCACGGGCATAGATGACGCTGCGGCGCAGTCCGTCAAAGGTACCCCGCTGCCACAGCAAGGACACCGCCACCACCGCCAACAGCACCGCCGCCACGATCCCCAGCCACAAAAGCCGCCGACGGGTCCATATTTTCTTTTTCTCCACCCGCCGGGGAGCGTCCTGCTGGGGATTGCCCCCATCAAATTCCCGTTTATCCATTGAGTCGCTCATCCTCATACCAAACCCTCGTCAGGTACAATCCTCCCGGCGGTGCCGTTGGCCCCGCCAGCGTCCGGTTTCCGGAATCCAGGATCACCGGGATATCCTCCGGCTTCAGCTTTCCCTCCGCCGCATAGAGCACCGTCCCGGTAATGGCCCGTACCATATTATACAAAAATCCATTGGCGCATACCTTCAATTCCAGCAGCTCCCCGTTCCGGGTCACATGGCAGTAGTAGATGGTCCGCACGGTGCTGCGCACATTGGTGCCGACGCTCCGCACGGCGGCAAAGTCGTGGGTTCCTTCAAAGGCCCGTGCCGCCCGGTCCATCACCTGCTCGTCCAGCCGCTTGGGATAAAAATATGCCCGATCCACATAGAAGGGATTCTTGATGCGTGAATTGTAGATGCGATAGGTATACTCCTTCCTGATGCAGGAGCCGATGGCGTTGAAATCCTCCGCCACCTCATAGGCCGCCTTCACCACGATATCCTCCGGGATATGGGTGTTCACCGCAAAGGGGATGCGGTCTACCGGGATTCGGGAGGAGGTCCGGAAATTGGCCACATAGTGCTCGGCGTGGACCCCGGCGTCGGTGCGCCCGCAGCCGGTACACTTTACCGGTTCGCCGCACACCATAGAGAGGCCTCGCTCCAGCGTCTGAGCCACTGTGACCTCCGTTTTCTGCACCTGCCACCCGTGGTAGGCCGTTCCGTTATACATCAGGATCAGTGCGATGTTCCGCACGATGCACCTCCTTAGATACCCATATGCTTCAGCACGATAAGTCCCGCCGCCAGCGCCACAAAGGCTGCCAGCACCACAAAATCCGCCGCCTGATACCGCAGCACGTGCAGGGCCGTCCGCCCCTCGCCGCCGTGGTAGCACCGGCACTCCATGGCCGTGGCCAGTTCGTCCGCCCGGCGGAAGGCGCTGATGAACAGCGGCACCAGAATAGGCACCAGTGCCTTGGCCCGCTGGAAGATGTTCCCGGACTCAAAGTCGGCGCCTCTGGCCTTCTGAGCGGACATAATTTTGTCCGTTTCTTCGATCAGTGTGGGGATAAACCGCAGGGCAATGGACATCATCATGGCCAGCTCATGCACCGGCAGATGCAGCTTCTTCAGCGGCCCCAGCAAATTCTCCAGTCCGTCCGTCAGGGCGATGGGACTGGTGGTATATGTCAGCAGAAACGTTCCCATAATGAGCATCACGATCCGCAGCACCATGTAGATCGCCGCCGTCAGGCCCTCATAGGTGATATGGCCCAGCAGCCACCCCTCGCCCACCGCCGTGCCGCCGGTAAAGAAAATGTTCATCACCGCCGTAAACGCCACGATAACGTACACGGGCTTGAGGCCCCGTGTCAGGGACTTCATGGGTACACGGGAGGCCACGATGCACACCGCCAGCACCGCCGCCACAAGGGCGTAGGTCAAGGGGCTCTTGGCATTAAAGAGCGCCACGATGTACAAGATCACCGCCATCAGCTTCGTCCGGGGATCCAGCCGGTGGACGATGGTATTGCCGGGGAAAAACTGCCCCAGCGTGATATCCTTCAGCATCCCTCGCCGCCTCCCCTCCGGGCCAGCAGCGCCTGCTCCAGCTCCTCGATGGTATATACCGCCGGGTCGATATCCATGCCCCGCCTGCGCAGCGCCATGGCGATCTTCGTCACCTGCGGCACATCCAGTCCCGCCTGCTCCAGCTCCTCCGCCCGTGCAAATACCTGCCGGGGCGTGCCGTCCATATAGACGTGGGCATCCCGCATCACCACGATGCGCTCCACGTTCCGGGCGATCTCCTCCATGCTGTGGCTCACCAAGATCACCGTGGCCCGCTTTGTCTCGTGGTACGCCCGGATCTGCGCCAGGATCTCATCCCGGCCACGGGGATCCAGCCCCGCCGTGGGCTCGTCCAGGATCAGCACCTTGGGTTCCATGGCCATGACCCCGGCGATGGCCACCCGGCGCTTCTGCCCGCCGGAAAGGTCGAAGGGCGACTTCTCCAGCAGCTCCTCCGCAAGGCCCACCATCCGGGCCGATTCCCGCACCCGGCGGTCGATCTCCTCTTTATCAAGCCCCATGTTGCCGGGGCCGAAGGCAATGTCCTTATACACTGTCTCTTCAAACAGCTGGTACTCCGGATACTGGAACACCAGCCCCACCTGAAAGCGCACCTGCCGGATCTGCTTGGGGTCCGCCCAGATGTCCTTGCCGTTGAGATAGATATGCCCCTGCGTGGGCTTCAGCAGCCCGTTGAGATGCTGGATCAGCGTGGATTTCCCGGAGCCCGTGTGACCGATGACCCCTAAAAATTCCCCCGGCATGATATCCAGCTCTACCCCATCCACGGCGCTGCGCTGAAAGGGCGTCCCGGCGCTGTAAGTATGGGTGAGCTGCTCAATTCGTATGATTGGTTCCAATTCGTTACTTCCCTTCTGCGCCGAACCGCCGGTACAGCGCATCCGCACATTCCTCCACCGTGATGGCCGTCAGCGGCAGGTGCTCCCCCTGCCGGTTCAGCCGCTGCATCAGCTCCACCGTGTCCGGCGCCGCCAGCCCCAGCTCATGGAGCCGCTCCACCTGTGCAAAAATCTCTCTGGGCGTACCGTCCATGGCGGCCTCGCCGTCGTTCATCACAATGACACGGTCCGCCTCCTCGGCCTCCGCCATGTGGTGGGTGATGAGCACCACCGTCATGCCCCGCTCCCGGTTCAGCCGGTGGATGGTGTCCAGCACCTCCCGCCGTCCGTGGGGGTCCAGCATAGCCGTGGCCTCGTCCAGCACGATGCACTCCGGCTCCATGGCAATGACGCCGGCAATAGCCACCCGCTGCTTCTGTCCGCCGGAGAGCAGATGCGGCGCATGGCGGGCAAAATCACTCATGCCCACCGCCGCCAAGGCATCGTCCACCCGCCGGCGAATTTCCTGCGGCGGAACGCCCAGATTTTCCGGGGCAAAGGCCACATCCTCCTCCACCACGTTGGCGACGATCTGGTTATCCGGGTTCTGGAACACCATGCCCACCCGCCGCCGGATCTCCAGCAGCATCGCCTGGTTATGGGTATCCATCCCCTCTACATACACCGCCCCGCCAGATGGCAGCAGCACGGCGTTCATGTGCTTAGCCAGAGTAGATTTCCCGGAGCCGTTATGCCCCAGTACCACCACGAAGCTGCCCTTCTCGATGCCAAGGCTCACGCCCCGCAGCGCCGGCTCGCTCCGCTTGCCCTCCTCCGCCGGATAGGCGAAGGTCAGGTCCTTTGTTTCGATCATGGTCATATTCTGCGTTCTCTTTTCAATCGTTCTCAAATGGCGTGGCTGACCTTCAGCATCTGCCACAGCCAGACGGAGGCCACCGCCACGCCCAGCACCACGGACCAGCCCACCGGCTGTCCGTCCCGCCGCAGCTGCACCACCCGCAGCGTCTGTCCCAGTAGGAACAGCGCCAGCGCCACACAGTACACCATCAGCGTCACCCACACCGGCGGCACCAGCTGTGCCGTCAGCAGCACCGCCAGCCACCCCACCTGCAGAAGGGCCATGAGGCCGTAGCAGATGCAGCTGCCCACCTCGGCGCTACCCAGCCTGTTTTTCTTCATTGCACTCTCCTCTTGCAACCGGCTGTTTCTCTCTTAGTTCTTATAAGTCTTGTTATTCCGCCGTCCACCGGCCGGTAGCGCCGCAGGGCAGCGCCATACCGGACTGCGTACACGGCAGGCCCAGCTCGTCCCACGTCACCCTGCCGCCGAAGCGCTTGCCCACCAGCATCTGCAGAATGTACCCCAGCACCGACGGAGCCAGCCCCGTGGTATAGGAGTTGAGGATCACGAACAGGGGCTTATCCGACAGCACACGGGCGCAGAGCTTCACAAAGGGGAACAGGTTCTCCTCCAGCTTCCACACCTCGCCGCCGGGTCCCCGGCCATAGCTGGGCGGGTCCATAATAATGGCGTCATAGGTCTTGCCCCGGCGAATTTCCCGCTCCACGAACTTGGCGCAGTCATCCACGATCCAGCGGATGGGGGCCTCCTGCAGACCCGTCAGCCGGGCGTTCTCCTTGGCCCACGCCACCATTCCCTTGGCGGCATCCACGTGGCACACACTGGCCCCCGCCTTGGCACAGGCCACCGTGGCCCCACCGGTGTAGGCGAACAGGTTCAGCACCCGGATAGGCCGTCCCGCCCGGCGGATCTGCTCCATGGCAAAGTCCCAGTTGGCCGCCTGCTCCGGGAACAATCCCGTATGCTTGAAATTCATGGGCTTGACCTGAAAGGTCAGCTCCTTATAGTGGATGGGCCAGCTCTCCGGCAGCTTCCCCTTGTCCCAGTGGCCGCCGCCGCTGGAGGAACGGCTGTACCGCCCGTTGGCCCTCCGCCAGCCGGGATGGCTGTGATCCGTCTCCCAGATGGCCTGAGGGTCCGGCCGCACCAGTATCTGTTTGTCCCAGCGCTCCAGCTTCTCTCCGCCGCCGCAGTCCAGCAGCTCATAGTCCTTCCAGCCATCTGCGATCCACATAATAGGGTATACCTCCGCACATTAAATCAGTTTATTATACAATGAACCGTCCCCGCCGTCAATGCGGCATGACCATTTTTCACCTTCCAGTTCTTGAACAAATCTTGAACTTTTTTCTCCGCCTCTCCCCGGCCCGAAGCATGACAAAAGTATCACTTCCCAGTCCTTGACAACCTGTCTCTCATATGGTATTCCATGTGTACTATAATCTCTAATACACATAGAATCTTCATACAGAGAAAGGATGCTTCCTTATGGATACTTTGCGAATGACCAATTACATCATCGCCGTTGTTTTCTTTGTCTGCTATACCTATCAGTTCCTGTACATTCCCGTTCCGTGGCTGCTGGCCAAGCGCAAGGCTGCCAAGGCGGCGGCGCTGGAGGCCACGCCCCACAACTACGCCGTGCTGATCTGTGCCCGGAACGAGTCCGCCGTCATTGCCGACCTCATCGGCAGTCTCCGCAGCCAAACCTATGACCAGAGTCTGCTGCACATCTTCGTGCTGGCGGACAACTGCACCGACGACACCTCCGACATTGCCCGCAGCGCCGGAGCCACCGTCTATGAGCGCTTCAATAACGTGCAGGTGGGCAAGGGCTACGCCCTCCAGACCCTGCTGGGCCATCTGGAGCAGGACTACCCCGCCGGGTTCGACGGCTACTTTGTCTTTGACGCCGACAACATTCTGGACCCCGATTACATCGCCGCCATGAACCGCACCTTCTCGCAGGGCCACGATATCGTCACCAGCTACCGCAACAGCAAAAACTACGGCGACAACTGGATCTCCGCCGGCTACGCCCTGTGGTTCCTGCGGGAGAGCCGCTACCTCAACCACGCCCGCAGCCTGCTGGGTACCAGCTGCGCCGTCTCCGGCACAGGCTTCCTCTTCAGCCGGGCCGTGCTGGAGGAGACCGGCCCCTGGCCCTTCCATCTGCTGACCGAGGACATCCAGTTCTCCGTCCACGAGATCCTTCAGGGCCGCAAGGTGGCCTTCGCCCCCGACGCCGTCCTCTACGACGAGCAGCCCACCACCTTCCGCCAGTCCTGGCGGCAGCGGATGCGCTGGTCTCAGGGCTATCTGCAGGTGTTCCGTGACTACGGCGCCCGCCTTCTCCGGGGCATCTTCCGGGGCAGCTTCTCCTGCTTCGATATGTCCATGGCCATCATGCCCGCCTTCGTCCTCTCCACCGTCAGTATCCTCGTCAACCTCACGCTGGGTGTCGTCGGTGCTCTGGCCGGAGACAATCTGTTGGTGGCTTTTGAGTCCGTGGGACAGATGTTGCTGAATATGTATCTGACGCTGCTGGTGCTGGGCGGCATCACCACCATTACAGAGTGGAAGAATATCCGCACCTCCCCCGTCAAGAAGATCGTGTATATGTTCACCTTCCCCTTGTTTATGTTCACCTACATTCCCATTTCTCTGACGGCTTTCTTCTGCAAGCCCCAGTGGAAGCCCATTGAGCACCGTGTCTCCGCAGCGCACCTGCGAAGCCGTGACCGGCAGGAACTTCTTCCCTTCTGACATACGGTGCGGCGGGCTTTCGGCCCGCCGCACCCTTTCATCTTATCTGAAAAAGGAGTCTTTCTCCATGTATCGTATTCTCGTCTGTGACGGTGAAAAGGAGATCGTTTCCTCCCTGACCGCCTGTCTCACCGCCGAGGGCTATCAGGTGGTCACTGCCCGCACCGGCTGGGAGGTGCTGAATATCCTGTCCAAGCAGCATATCCATCTGGCCCTGCTAGGCACGAAGCTGCCGGGGCTGGACGGTCTTACCACCGTCACCCGGCTGCGGCAGATGCATGACCTGCCGGTGATCCTCCTGACCTCCGGGACTGACAGCACTGAAAATATCCTGGGGCTCACCATCGGCGCCGATGATTATATCACTAAGCCCTTTCAGCAGGCGGAGCTGCTGGTGCGTATTCGCTGCCACCTCCGCCGCTACCTCCATCTCAGTCCTCCCTCCCCGGCAGCCCTCAAGGTCGGCGGTATTACGCTGGACGATGACGCCAGAGCCGTCACCGTCAACGATAAGCCGGTGTCCCTGACCCCGCTGGAGTACGACATTTTGAAATTCCTCATGCAGCATCCCTGCAAGGTATTCTCTCCGCAGGAGATCTATCGCCAGGTCTGGCGGGAGCCTCCCGCCGCCGAAAACTCCGTGGCAGTCCATATCCGCCACATCCGGGAGAAGATCGAGGTGGACCCCAGCAATCCCCGCTATGTGACGGTGGTCTGGGGCAAGGGGTATAAGATCGAAGCCGGGGTATGACAGGTTATCCCCGCTCCGCTCACATTTTCAAAAATCCCCGCGGCATATGCCTTGCATATACGGCGGTCTACATACATATCTCTCTCCTATGAGCCGCCGTGAGAGCCACGGCGGCTCACTCTGTTTTTTACTCGCAGAAGTTAGCATAGCTGGAAACGGGGGCTCTTGTCATTTTTGCTTTCCCGTGGTAGAATGGAGAAAAACGAAACATCTAAAAGAATCACGGGAGACATCGCTATGAACGATCACACCGTTCCGCAGCTACCCCCTCGCAGTCAATGCACCGGCTGCGCCGCCTGCGCCGAGGGCTGCCCTAAAAATGCCATCCATATGCTGCCCGACCGGGAGGGCTTCCTCTACCCCACGGTGACGGACGCCTGCATCCAGTGCGGCCATTGCACCCACATCTGCCCGGTGCTGCGCCAGCGGGAGGCCCATCCGGAGCCGGCGGTCTTTGCCGCATGGAACCCCGACAATGCCGTGCGGCAGAACTCCACCTGCGGGGGTGTATTCTCCCTGCTGGCGGACTATGTGCTGGAGGGCGGCGGCGTGGTGTTCGGTGCCGGGATGGACGCCCAGCTGCGGGTCCGCCATGAAGCGGTAAAGCGCAAGGAGGACCTGCCCCGCATCCGGGGAGCCAAGCCCGTCCAGAGCGACGTCACCGGTATCTATCAGCAGGTGCGGCGGGAGCTGGATCGGGGGCGGCCTGTGCTGTTCTCCGGTACGCCCTGTCAGGTGGACGGACTTTACCACTATCTGGGAGAGCACCCGGAGAAGCTGCTGACCTGCGACGTGCTGTGTCGGGGCGTCTGCTCCCCCGGCGTATGGGCCAAGCTGGTGCAGTCCATGGCCTACATCAAGCGCAAGCAGCCGGTGGCCGTCCAATTCTGCGGCAAGCTGCCCGGTCAGCGGGAGCGCCGCTTCCAGGTACGGTTCGACGATGGCACTACCTTCGACTCCCCTCTGTCCAAGTCCGAGTTCGGCAGGGGCTTTTTCGGAAACCTCTTCCTGCGCCCGGCCTGTCACACCTGTCCCTATGCCTCCGTGGACCGGCCCGGCGATCTGTCGCTGGGAGCATTCTGCGGCCTGCCTAAGGACGCCTACCCCCAGGAGCAGCGCAGCGGTGTCTCCCTGCTGCTGGTGAACACGCCCCACGGCGCCCATGTGTTCGATACGCTGCCCCTGAAGCGGGAGCTGCGGCCCCTGTCGGAGGCCGTGACCGGCGATCCGGCCTTGTCCTCCCCGGTGAAGCAGGCGGCCCAGCGGGCGGAGTTCTTCGATGCCTACGCCCGCCAGCCCTTCCAGCAGGTCCGCAACCACTATCTGACGGCCCAGCTTCTCTCCGGCAGCAGGAAGCAGGGCGCAAGGCCCGGCAAAAGATCCGAAAAGCCCTCTCTTTTCGCTGGCATTAAGGAGCGTCTATGGAAAAAACACTGATGCACACCTGCTGCGCTCCCTGCTCCGTCTCCTGCATCCAGCAGCTGCGGAGCGAGGGCATCGAGCCGGTGGCCTACTGGTATAACCCAAACATCCACCCCTATCAGGAGTACAAGGCCCGGCGGGACACGCTGATGGCCTACGCCCCCAGCATCGGCATGGAGCTTATCGTGCAGGAGAATTACGGCCTGCGGGAGTTCTGCCGGGCGGTCTGCGGGGACATCGACCACCGCTGCAGCGTGTGCTATGCCCTGCGGCTGGCCCAAGCGGCCCAATATGCCGCCCGGAACGGCTATGACAGCTTCACCACCACCCTGCTGGTGAGCCTCTACCAGAACCATGAGCTGCTGGCGGAGACAGCGGAGCGCATGGGCCGGGAGTACGGTGTCCGGTTCCTGTACCGGGACTTCCGCCCCGGCTTCCGGCAGGGACAGCAGGAGGCCCGTGCGCTGGGCTTTTATATGCAGAAGTACTGCGGCTGCGTGTTCAGCGAGGAAGACCGCTACCAAAAGCAGATCCTCCGGGATCAGAAGGAGCCGGAGAAGCACATACTGCCATCATGATGAAAAAAAGCTGAGACCCGACTTCGGGTCTCAGCTTTTTTTCATGATAGGGGTATTACCGCTTGTTGGAACGGATCCAGATGCCCTGCTGCCGGGCGTGCTCAACCAGCTCATCCCGGAACTTGGGGTGGGCCACGGAGATGAGCCGCTCCGCCCGCTCCCATGTGCTGCAGCCCACCAGATTCACGCCGCCGTACTCGGTGACGATGTAGTAAGCCAGACTCCGGGGATCGGTAACGATGTCGCCGGGATTCAACAGCGGTGTGATGCGGGAGACCATCTCCCCCTGCTTATCGGTGAAGGTGGATGTCAGACAGATGAAGGCCTTGCCGCCGGGGGACACCGCCGCCCCCTCCAGAAAGTCCAGCTGACCGCCGGTGCCGCTGATCTGGCGGGTACCGGCGCTCTCGGCGCAGATCTGGCCGTACAGGTCCACGGAGATGCAGTTGTTGATGGAGACAAAGTTCTCGATGTTCCGGACGGTACTGGGAGCGTTGCAGTAGGAGATGGGGTAGGTCACCACGCCGGGATTCTCCCGCACCCAGTCGTACAGATCCTCGGAGCCGATGGCAAAGCCGAACACGCTCTTATAGCGGTCGATGTCCTTGCGCTTGTTGGTGATCTTTCCGGCCCGGTACATATCCAGATAGCAGTCGCACAGCATCTCCGTGTGGATGCCAAGATCCCGCAGATCGGACTGGGCCAGCATCTGGCCCACGGCGTTGGGCAGCGAGCCGATGCCCAGCTGCAGGGTGGCGCCGTCGTCCATGTTCTCCACCACGAACTCGGCAATGCGGGTCTCCGCCTCCGAGGCCGGCGGGGTTTGTATACTGGGCAGAGGGTTATGGGGGCCCTCCACGATCATATCCACGTCGTCGATGTGGATGCACTCGTCCAAGCCGCCGTAGACCCACGGCAGATTCTCGTTGATCTCCAGGATCACGATATCCGCCTTATCCAGCACCGCACGGGCGGAGGCGTTGGACAGGGAGAAGTTGAAGTAGCCGTGCTGGTTCATGGGGGTCACGCACATCATGGCCACGTTGACCGTCAGGAAGTGCTGATAGTAGGCCCCCAGATTCCGGAACACCATCGGGTTGAAGCTGCACATCCCCCGGTCGCAGAGCTTGCGCTCATAGCCTGACATATGCCAGCTGTTGTAGATAAAATGCTCCCGGCCGGGGTCGCACTCCACCATCTGGATGGGCTGCTGGATCAGGTAGCCACGGATCTTCACACCGTAGAGCTCCTCCTTGCGTTTGGCAATGGCGGCATCCATCAGAGACGGGAAGGCACAGCCCATGCTGATATCCAGCCAGTCACCGCTCTTGACCACACGGGCGGCCTCGTCCGGGGTGCAGAGCTTGCGCTTATATTCCGATTCATATTGGAAGGGTATAGCCATAGCGTTCCTCTTTTCTGTGTTTCGGGATATGATAGATCGTCTTTTCTTTAACAGAACCGTGCAGAAACGGCGGGCGGAGCCTCCGCCCCGCCCGCACGGGTCCTGTCACCCGGACAGGGCGCAGACGCCCCGTCAATGTGCTTTTATTTTACCATGTGTTACAGAATTGTCAATGTTAAATTCTCCAATTCTGCCGGGATGCAGTGCCTGCTTTTGTGCCGATGGGGCAAATCAGCCGATGACCGCCGGGGCCTGCGCCAAATCGAAGGCGCCGCCGGAGACGGTGACCTCCTGGCCGGTGATGCGGTCGGTGTAGGTGCCGTCGGGCAGATCTACGGCCACACTGCCGCCAGCGTTCTTCAGGTCGAAGATGCCCCGAACACGGGCCTCCGGCCCGTCATAGCGGCCCACCACAGCCCGTTCCTCCACCGCCTCCAGCTGGAAGCAGGCGGACATGGGCAGGGTGCGCTTCATCTGGCGCAGCTGCTTGAGATAGGGCTGGAGGTCCAGCCGCATATCACAGTAGGCATCGTCGGCGTTAAAGAGATCCACCCGGTGGCGGGGGGCGTACTCCTGTCCGCTGTAAAGCAGGGTAGTTCCCTTTTCAAAGTACAGCAGCGCCAGCCAGTTCCGCAGAGCCTCGTCGGAGTCCACACGGGAGGCGAAGCGGGGCTGATCGTGGTTCTCCAGGCACCGCAGCTTCACATAGCCCGCCGGGTACTCGCTCTCCTGAAAGTTCACCAGCGCCGTATACTCCCGGAGAGTGCCGGTGGGCTGGAAGCAGCCCTCGAAATAGGGCCAGATATCGTAGTCGTAGGTGATATCAAAGGCATCATACAGTTCCGTGTCGGCGGCGCAGTAGTAGCCCGCCCGGCGCATGGCCATCGTGTGGGCGGCATGGACGCTCTCGGCCAGCCAGATGCAGCCGGGGCGCACCCGCTCCACCTGCTCCCGTGCCTCCCGCCAGAAGGCCAGAGGAACGGCGCTGGCCACGTCGCAGCGGAAGCCGTCCACGATCTCCGCCCAAATTTTCAGAGTCTCGATCTGGTACTTCCACAGCTCACGGTTGCTGTAATCCAGATCCACCACATCGGACCAGTCCGCCACCTTACGGGTGGGATTCCCCGCCTCGTCCCGGAGGAAGAACTCCGGGTGACCGGTGGCCAGAATGGAGTCCGGGGAGGTGTGGTTATACACCACGTCGATGATGCACTTCATGCCACGTTTGTGGATCTCCCCCACCAGATGCATGAAGTCCCCCAGCGTGCCGTACTCCGGGTTGATGCCCCGGAAGTCCCGGATGGCGTAGGGGCTGCCCAGCGTCCCCTTGCGGCCTACCTCCCCGATGGGATGGATGGGCATAAGCCAGATGATGTCCGTACCCAGCGCCGCCAGACGATCCAGATCGCCCTCCAGCGCCTGAAAGGTACCCTCCTTGGTATGGTTGCGTACAAAGACGCTGTAGATCACTTTTTCCCGCAGGCGGGTGTTGGTTTGACGTGCCATATGCAGCCTCCTGTCTCACACTGTTTTATCTTCCTCCGGCGCATCCAGCAGCGCCAGAAATTCATCCTCTGTCAGCACCGGCACGCCCAGCTCCTGCGCCTTGCGCAGCTTGGACCCGGCATTGGCTCCCGCCACCACATAGGTGGTCTTTTTGGACACCGAGGAGGCGGCCTTGCCGCCCCGGCGCTCGATCATCTCCCCCGCTTCCTCACGGGTGAACTTCTCCAGCGCACCGGTGAGCACGAAGGTCATACCGGCAAAGCGGCGATCCGTCTGCTCCTCCCGGCAGGTCATGTTCACTCCCGCCGCCCGGAGCCGCTCCAGCAGGTCACGGGACTGGGGGCTCTCCACCCACTGGCGGATATAGCCGGCAGTGATGGGGCCCACGTCGTCGATGGCGGTGAGTTCCTCCTCCGTGGCGGAGCGCAGGGTGTCCATGGTGCCGAAGTGGGCGGCCAGCGTCTTGGCGGCCTTCTCTCCCACCTGACGGATGCCCAGCGCAAAGATCAGCCGCCACAGGTCGTTCTCCTTGCTCTGGTAGATGGCGGCTACGGCGTTGGCGGCGGACTTGTCCCCCATGCGCTCCAGCGGCTTCAGGTCCGCCGGAGTCAGGTCGTAGAGGTCGGCGGGGGTCTTGACCAGCCCGCTCTCGATAAGCTGGTTCATCACCGCCGGCCCCAGCCCGTCGATATCCATGGCATTGCGGCTGGCGAAGTGGGTCAGGTGCCGCAGACGCTGAGCGGGACACTCCGCCCCGGTGCAGCGCAGGGCTGCGCCATCCTCGTCCCGCTCCACCGGCGCTCCGCAGACGGGGCAGGTATGGGGCAGATAGTAGGGCTGCGCCCCGGCGGGACGCTTGCCCGGCACCACGGAAACGATCTCCGGGATGATCTCCCCGGCCTTCTGCACCACCACGGTATCCCCGATGCGGATATCCTTCTGGGTGATGTAATCCTGATTGTGTAGGGTGGCGAAGGTGACTGTGGTCCCCGCCAGACGCACCGGCTCCAGCTCCGCCTTGGGGGTCAGCACGCCGGTGCGGCCCACCTGCACCACGATATCCCGCAGCACCGTCTCCATCTGCTCCGGGGGGTACTTATAGGCGATGGCCCAGCGGGGACATTTGGCGGTGCTGCCCAGCACCTCCCGCTCCGACAGGCTGTTGAGCTTGATGACGGCCCCGTCCATGTCAAAGGGCCGCTCCATGCGGGTGTCGTTGAGGCGACGGATCTCCTCCATGATCTCCTCCCCGGCCCGCAGACGGCGGTAGGAGATGGTCTTGAACTGCTGGGAGGCCAGATAGTCGATGGTCTCGGTATGGGTGGCAAACTCTCGTCCCTCTGCCAGCTGGAGGTTGAATACGGCGATATCCAGCCGCCGCCGGGCGGCGATCTTGGGGTCCAACTGCCGCAGGGAGCCGGCGGCGGCGTTGCGGGGGTTGGCCATGAGGGGCTTTCCCTCGATCTCCCGTTGACGGTTCAGTTCTTCAAAGACGGAGCGGGCCATGTACACCTCGCCCCGAACGATGAGCCGGGGCAGCTTCTCCGGCAGGGTCATGGGGATGGAGCGGATGGTCCGCAGGTTCTCCGTCACGTCCTCCCCGATGCGGCCGTCGCCTCGGGTGGCGCCGCGGACGAACACGCCGTCCCGATACTCCAGCGCCACGGACAGGCCGTCCACCTTAGGCTCCACGCTGTATTCGGCATCTGAAAAGGTCTCCCGGATGTGGGTCAGGAACTCCTCCACCTCCCCGCCGTCAAACACGTCCTGCAGGCTCTCCAGCGGGACGGGGTGCTCCACCTCCTGAAACTGGGTCAGAATAGGACCTCCCACCCGCTGGGTGGGGGAGTCCGGGGTGATCTCCTCCGGATGCTCCCGTTCCAGATCCTCCAGACGGCGAAGCATATGGTCATATTCATAGTCGGAGATCTGCGGATCGTCCAGCACGTAGTAGCGGTAGCCGTGGGCGTTGAGGGTATCCCGCAGCCGTTTCATTTCTTCCCGATAATCCATAGTCGTCCCCTTATCCGTTGTTCAAGATATAGTCCTCAGCGTACTGCTCTGCCTCCTCCGGCGTGGTGCTGAAGTAGGTGTAGGTATCCGGTACGCTGCCGATGATGATGGTCTCCGCCACGGTGATCTCGTTGGAGACTTGGGTGGAGGTGCGGAAGCCCGGCAGGAGAATACTCATCTGCACGGTGACATCCAGCAGGATCTGATGCTTGGTCTGGTTGATGCCCGCCGCCGTAAAGGCGTTGCGGAGCTTGGCGGTGGTGGAGCCCACAGCCTGCATCCGGATGCGGATGCAGGGGCCACGCCCCGCCAGCAGCGAGGAGCCTGTCAGCGTTCCCACAGGGATCTCCAGCTCCCGTGTGGACACCTCCGACAGCCGCTGGAGGATGCTGTCTGCAATGCGGCTTTGCAGGCGGTTGAAGGCCGCCATGTCGCTGCGTACCGCCGCCACATGGCCGCTCTGATCCTTCTCCAGATGCACCAGATCGTCGTAGTCCACCTCCCCGGCGCTGACAGCGTCATAGACCGCCGTGACCACGATGCGGTTGACGGTATTGGAGACGCTGGCCGCCGCCAGATTGGTGAGGATGGGCTTCATATGCAGCACGGCCACACACATAAGGCCCATCACCGCCGCCAGCAGGAAAATGCCCCAGATGGCCGCCCGCCGTCCGGCGGACAGGCGCACATAGCGCAGTCTCTTCACGGCACGCACCTCCCTTGCTCCAGTGTATGCCGGGAGGGGCGGCGGGGTGCTTACTCCCGCCAGCCGTTGACGATGGCCTTGAAGGTCTTGCCACGCTCCATGAAGTTTTTGAACTGGTCGAAGGCGGCGCAGGCCGGGGACAGCGTCACCACGTCGCCGGGCTGCGCCCGGTCACGGGCAGCCTCTACGGCACGTTGGAAGGGCGTCACCTCCAGAATTTCCGGGTGGCCGGGGCAGTAGCCGGGGGCCTGCTCCACGGCGGCACGGATCTTCCCTGCGGTGGCGCCGCACAGCACCAGCAGCTTCACATGGTTCACGATCTCCGGCCCCAGCACATCGAAGGGAATGTGCTTGTCATAGCCCCCGGCGATGAGAATGACCTGCTCCGGGAAGGAGCGCAGCCCGGCAATGGTGCGGGAGGGGCTGGAGGCGATGGAGTCGTTATAGTACCGCACCCCGTGATAGGTACGTACCAGCTCGATGCGATGCTCCACGCCGTTGAAGGTGCGAGCGAAGTCCCGGATGATCCCGTCCGGCACCAGGCCCTCCACGGCGGCGATAGCCGCCATGTAGTTCTCCACATTGTGAACGCCCGGCAGGCGGATGTCCGCCGTGGTCATGATCCGGCGCTCCTGTCCGTTATGGCGGCAGAGGATCTCCTCCCCCCGGAGGAACACGCCCTCTTCCGGCTCGGACCGCCGGCTGAAGAGGCGGACAGTCCCCACAGCCCGCCCGGCCTGCTGACGGGTGATGTCGTTGTCCTGATTGAACACGGCGATGTCGCCGGGGCGCTGATAGCGGAAGATGTTCTCCTTGGCCGCCACATACTCCGCCATGTCCTTGTGGACGTCCAGATGGTTGGGGGCCAGATTGGTCACCACGGCGATATGGGGGCTGCGGTCCATGGTCATCAGCTGGAAGCTGGACAGCTCCAGCACCGCCCAGTCCTCCGGCTCCATGGTGTCCGCCTGACACAGCAGGGGCTGACCGATGTTGCCGCCCACGTGGACGGTTCTGCCCGCCGCCTTCAGCAGCTCTGCGATGATGGTGGTGGTGGTGGTCTTGCCGTCGCTGCCGGTGACGGCGATCATGTGGCAGGGGCAGACCTGAAAGAACACCTCCATCTCGCTGGTGAGGGTACTGCCCTGCCGCTGCGCCGCCAGCAGCTGCGGCACGTCCGGCCGTAGGCCCGGTGTGCGGAAGATAACGTCCTGCGTCAGGCCGTCCAGATACCCCTCCCCCAGATGGAGCGTGGCTCCGGCGGCCTCCAGCTCGTCGGCCAGAGGACCCAGCTTCTCCCGGCTGCTTCTGTCGCAGGCGGTGACGGCAATCCCCTCGGCCAGCAGGCGGCGCAGCAGCGGCGTATTGCTGACGCCGATGCCGATGACCGCCACGGTCTTATGGCGCAGCGAGGTGAGATATTCCTGTAAAGTCATAAGGCAAAGCCTCCTAAAACAGCAAATAAGATAATTCGGTTTATTATACTCCTTTTTCCCGGTCAGTTCAATCGCTTTTGCAAGAAAACCGCCGCCTTGTTTGGCGGGAAAGTGCATTTGGGTCTTTACACCCGGCCTCCGGTGGGGTAAAATGGAGGTACTGTACGTGGAAAGGAGACACTGTCATGATCTATTTCAACAGTGACTATCTGGAGGGCGCACACCCCGCCCTCATGGCAAAGCTCAACGAGACCAACATGGTCCAGACCATAGGCTACGGCGAGGACGAGTACTGCGCCGCCGCACGGGTCAAGATCCAGAACGCCTGTCAGGCTCCGGAGGCCGACGTCCACTTCCTGGTGGGCGGCACCCAGACCAACACCACCGTCATCGCCGCCGTGCTGCGTCCGTGGCAGGGCGTGCTGTGCGCCGTCAGCGGACATATCAACTGTCACGAGGCCGGTGCCATCGAGTCCACCGGCCACAAGGTCATCACCCTGCCCACCACCAACGGCAAGATCACGGCCCAGCAGGTGCAGGAGTATGTAGAGTGGCACAGAAACGACGAGTCCACGGAGCACATCGTCCAGCCCGGCATGGTCTACATCTCCTATCCCACCGAGGGAGGCACCCTTTACTCCAAGGCGGAGCTGACGGAGCTGTACGACGTGTGCCGCCGGTACGGCCTGCCCCTGTTCATCGACGGCGCCCGGCTGGGCTACGGCGTCATGGCCGACGGTGCTGACCTGACCCTGCCGGAGATCGCCCACCTGTGCGACGTGTTCTACATCGGCGGCACCAAGGTCGGTGCTCTGTTCGGCGAGGCCGTGGTCATCATGAACCCGGCTCTGAAGAAGGACTTCCGCTTCATCATGAAGCAGCGGGGCGGCCGCATGGCCAAGGGCCGTCTGCTGGGCATCCAGTTCGATGCCCTGTTCACTGACGATCTGTATTTCAGAATTTCCCGCCACGCCGACGAGATGGCCTATCAGATCCGGGATATCTTCGTCTCCGCCGGGTATCCTCTGCTGTTCGACTCCCCCACCAACCAGCAGTACCCCATTATGCCCGATGAGGAGTTGGCCATTCTGGGGAAGAACTTCGGCTATGAGTACTGGGAGCGCACCGATCCCACCCACTCCGGCGTGCGCTTCTGTGCCAGCTGGGCCACCACTCAGGAGAACGTGGACGCCCTCCGGGCTGCCGTGCAGGCGCTGAAAAAGTAACAACAGCGAAACGCCGCAATCGATACAAGGACCCCCGGCCGACGGCCGGGGGTCCTTTCAGCGTGTCGAAAAGACTTTTCGCCACGCTGAGGCATTTTTCAGAGCTTCAAAAAGCTCTGAAAAATGGGGATCATCATCGTGCAGGACACCCTTCCGGGTTTCCCGCACACACCCTTCCGCCCCGTTGACGAAAGGCTCCCCCTCTTTTGACAGGCTCAAGGACCCCCGGCCGACGGCCGGGGGTCCTTTCCTTACGGGGATAAAGCGGTCATGGGTCAGAATTTTCTGGCGGACACGTCGCATAGCTGGAGGCGCACGCCGTTCTCGGCGGCCAAGGTCCTGCCCTTTTCCAGCAGCTTGTCCCGGTTCCGGTTCAGCAGCTGCACCAGCAGTTCATCCTTCTTCTCCTGCGGCATCTTATCCAGCACCGTCCGGGCCATAGAGGCCGCCAGCTCCTTGTTCTGGGACAGCATCCCGCCCAGCACGCTGCCATCCTTGGCCATGCTCTCCGCCAGTGCCGGGATCAGCACCTCTGACAGGGAGCGGTAGTCCACCTCGTCCAGCAGAATTTTCAGCTCGATCATGGCTCACTCCGCCTTAGGGCCTGCGGCCACCACCTCAGCACTCATGCGGGTGTACTTCTTGAAGTTCTCCACAAAGGAGCTTGCCAGCTTGCGGCAGGCGGCCCGGTAGGCCTCCTTGTCCGCCCATGTATTCTCCGGGATCAGCAGCTCACTGGGCACGCCCTCGATGGCCGTGGGTACCTGAACGCCGAAGGTGGGATCGGTGACGAAGTCCGCCTTCTCGATCTCGCCGGTGAGGGCCGCCGTCACCATGGCACGGGTATAGCGCAGCTTCATGCGCTGACCGGTGCCGTTCCAGCCTGTGTTCACCAGATACACCTTGGCCCCGGCCTTCTCCACCTTCTCCGCCAGCATAGCGGCGTAGACGGAGGGATCCAGCGGCAGGAAGGGCTCACCGAAGCAGGTGGAGAAGGTGGGTACCGGCTCGGTGACGCCGATCTCCGTCCCCGCTACCTTGCTGGTAAAGCCGGAGACGAAGTAGTACATGGCCTGATTCCTATCCAGCTTGCTGATAGGGGGCAGCACGCCGTAGGCGTCGGCGGTGAGGAAGATCACCGTCTTGGGGACACTGGGACTCATGCCGGAGAGCTCTGCGTTGGGGATATACTCCACCGGGTAGCCCACCCGGCTGTTCACCGCCAGCGAGTCGTCGTCGAAGTCGAACTCCCGTGTATCGGGATCCATGACCACATTCTCCACCAATGCGCCGAATTTGATGGCGTTGTAGATTTCCGGCTCCCCCTCCGCAGAGAGGTTGATGCACTTGGCGTAGCAGCCGCCCTCGAAGTTAAAGACGGAGTCGTCGGCCCAGCCGTGCTCGTCGTCTCCGATGAGCTTGCGGTCAGGGTCGGCGGAGAGGGTGGTCTTACCGGTGCCGGAGAGGCCGAAGAACACGGCGGAGTCGCCGTCCGTTCCGATGTTGGCGGAGCAGTGCATGGGGAACACCCCCTGCTTGGGCAGGATGTAGTTCATGACGGAGAACACCGACTTCTTGATCTCGCCGGCGTAGCGGGTGCCGCAAATCACCACCAGATGCGCCTCGTAGTCCACCAGAATGGCGGCCTCGCTGTGGGTGCCATCGATCTCCGGGACGCACTTGAAGCCGGGGGCGGCCACGATGGTGTAGTCCGCCGTAAAGTCCGCCAGCTGCTCCGGCGTGGGCCGGCGCAGTAGCTGATGAATGAACAGGTTCTGGCTGGCCAGCTCGTTGACGATGCGGAAGGATTTAGTATACTTGGGGTCCGCCCCGGCGAAGCCGTCAAAGACGTAGACCTCCTTATTCTGGAGATACGCCGTGACCTTGGCGAAAATGGCGTCGAATTTCTCTTTTTCCATGGGGCGGTTCACCTTGCCCCATGCGATATCGTCGTGTACCGCCGGGGTGTCCACGATGAACTTATCGTTGGCGCTGCGGCCGGTGTACTTCCCGGTCTTTACCACCAGCGCCCCGGTGGCAGACAGGGTTCCCTCTCCCCGGCGCAGAGCGTGCTCCGTCAGCTGGGCCGGGGTCAGGTTGCGATATACCGCCGCCGCATTGACAATGCCCAGCTGTTCCAATCCGTAGGTTTCCATGACAGTTCCTCCTTGTTCCTCCCGCAGATCACGGGGCCGATAACAGCAGTATAGCACAGGGCCTCCGGAAAAGAAAGCCCTGTGCTATGATTTCCTTTTCAGTGCAGCACGATGCGGGCGCCGCCCTCATAACGGCGCATAACGCCCACCCGCTGGGCGCTTGGCACGGTACCCTTCAGCTCCGCCAGCAGCGCATCGGCGTCCGCCGGATCCACGGCCATCAGCAGGCCGCCGGAGGTCTGGGGGTCATACAGCATATCCTGTACGGCGATCTCCGTCTGTCCGGCATCCACCCACTGCTCGGCAAAGGTGCGGTTGCGGTACATCCCCGCCGGGAGTACGCCCATGCGGGCAAACTCCAGCGCCTCCGGGATCAGGTCCACCGCCGACACCTCCACCTCGGCCCGTAGGTCGCTGCCCTGCGCCATCTCCAGCAGGTGGCCCATCAGGGCAAAGCCCGTCACGTCGGTGCAGGCATGGACCCGGTACTTCACCATGGCGTCCCGGCCGTTCTTGTTCAGGGTGGTCATCAGGCGCATGGCCAGCTCCACGCTCTCCTTGGAGCAAAGATCGGCCTTCATGGCGGAGGTGAGGATACCGATGCCGATGGGCTTGGTCAGCAGCAGCACATCCCCCTCCTTGGCGCCGCTGTTGGTGAGGATCCTGTCGGGATGGACGAAGCCCGTGACGGACAGGCCGTACTTGGGTTCGTCATCGAAGATGCTATGACCGCCGGTGATGAGGGCTCCCGCCTCATAGACCTTCTCATAGCCGCCCCGAAGGATCTGATGCACCGTGTCCTTGGGCATATCCTCCGGCACGCACATGATGTTCAGAGCCAGCTTGGGGTCACCGCCCATGGCGTAGATATCCGATAGGGCGTTGGTGGCTGCGATCTGGCCGAAGGTATAGGGATCGTCGGCAATGGGCGGGAAAAAGTCCAGCGTCTGCACCAGCGCCAGCTCGTCCGATACCTTATACACCGAGGCGTCGTCGCTCTTATCAAAGCCCACCAGCAGGTTGGGGTCCTTGTGGACCTGGATACCCTCCAGCAGCTGCGCCAGCACACCGGCGCCTACCTTGGCGCCGCAGCCGGCGCACTTGGCCAGCTTCGTCAGTTTTACATTCTCTTCCACGTTATGGTTCCTCCTTCAATTTCCCGGACAGGGCCAGCACCGCCTCCAGCACACCGCCGCCTACGGCCAGTGCCTTGTCCGATACCGTATCACAATATTCCCGTTTGCCACGGGGATCCACATCTCCGGCCTTCATCCCCCGGAACACCGGCGTTCCCTCCGGCAGGATGCCCCGCAGCACGCCGCTGATGGTACAGCGCATGGGCTGCCCCTCCACCGTGGCCACCACATCTCCCTCAGAGACCGTGACCCCGATGTCCGCCAGCTGGTGCAGGATGCCGTCTGCCGGAGCACGCAGCACCCGCTCCCCGGCGAAGCCGCCGACGAGTCCCGGTATGCTGGTGTTGGGCAGGGCGCTGCCCCGATAGATGACCCGGCCCAGCGTATGGCCCCGCATGGTCTCCACCACCGCATGGCAGTCCTCTCCGGCAGTGAAGCCCGGCCCTACACCTACCACCACCGGTGCATCGGTGATGCGGGTGCCCAGATTCCGCTTGGCCAGAATGGCATCCACCAGCGCATCCGGCCGCAGTTCCTCCCGGCACCGCAGCTCCGGGTCCGCCAGCACGGAGATCTCTCCCGCCGCACAGATCCTTCGGGCCTGAAGGATGTCCTCTGCCCGGCAGGCCGTGGCATCCTCCACCTGCGTCTCCCCCAGCACGATGGCCTGCGAGAAGCACACGGTGCGGCGAATGGCCGTGGGCTGGGGCAGATCCGTCATAACCACCTGCACGCCGGCCCTCCAAAGGCGCATCGCAATGCCTGTGGCGATATCCCCCGCTCCCCGGATCAGTACCAGCATCGTTTTTCCTCCATCCGTTCTCTTTTTATGAGGATAACACGTTTTCCCGTTTTCGTCAATCACCCCGGTATGGAGGAAAGCCAACGTACCGCCCCGCTATCGCTAATTTCCATCCTCAGACGGCGGTTTCCATTGACGGCAGGCGGCAAGCCTGCTACAATGAGCACATGGAAGAGAAATTATCGTATCGGAATACCGTCCGCCTGTTCGCCGGGGAGAAGTGCTTCGGTCCGGGCGTCGCCCAGCTGCTGCGCCATGTGCAGGAGTTTCATTCTCTGCGCTCTGCGGCCAAGGCCATGAACATGGCCTACTCCAAGGCGTGGACCATCGTCAAGTCCTCGGAGCGGATCTTGGGCGTCCAGCTGCTGCATACCTCCGTGGGGGGGAGAAGCGGCGGCGGAGCGCAGCTGACGGAGGAGGCGGTGCTCCTGCTGGATGCCTACACCGCCTTCTGTGCCGATCTGCACGCCGCCGGGGACGCTCTCTTCGCCCAACACTTCGGGTATCTGGAGGGCCGGTCGTAAGCAGCTCCTCTATCTGACAGTCTCACGAAAAAGCTGGTGCAGCTCCTGCGCCAGCTTTTCTATTTGCGCCGGAGTGTTGAAATCGGAAAGGCTCAGGCGCACCGTGCCGGTGTCCAGTGTCCCCGCCGTGCGGTGGGCCAGCGGCGCACAGTGAAGCCCCGCCCGCAGGGCGATACCCCGGCGTCCCAGCGCCTCCGCCAGCTCTTCGCAGTCCCGGCCCGCCGCCCGGAAGGACACCACACCGGTGGGATGGGGGCCGTTTGCGGGCGTGAATACCTCCACCCCCGGCAGGGCCTTCAGGCGGCGCACCGCCTCCGCCGCCAGCTGCCGCTCCCGGCAGGCGATGGCCTCCGGCGTCCGTCGGCGGACGAACCGCAGTCCCTCCAACAGCCCGGCGATGCCCGGCATATTGTGGGTGCCGGCCTCCAGACGATCCGGCAGGGTCGGGGGCATCTGCCGGTCACGGGAGGCACTTCCCGTGCCGCCCAGCAGCAGCGGCCGGGCGGGCCGTGCTCCGCACAGCAGCAGCCCCGTCCCCTGGGGGCCGTAAAGCCCCTTGTGGCCCGGCATGGCAATGAAGGCCGCCCCCAGCTCCGTCAGGTGCAGGGGCAGCGTCCCTGCCGATTGGGAGGCGTCCACCAGCAGCGGCACACCTCGGCTGCGGCAGACTCCGGCGATCTCCTCCAGCGGCTGGACGCAGCCGAACACGTTGGACACATGGTTGACGATCACCGCATCCGCCCCGGCCAGAATGGCCCGTCGGAATTCCTCCGCCGCCTGCTCCCGCCGGAAGGGCGGCGCATCCACCACCGTCAGGCGCACCCCCGGTATGGCGTACAGGGGGCGGCAGACGGCGTTGTGCTCATAGCCGGAGATCACCACCCGGCTGCCGGGAACCACCAGCGACCGGATGGCGATATTCAACCCGTGGGTAGCGTTCATGGTGAACACCACATTCTCCGGCGACGGCACGCCGAACAGCGCCGCTGCCTCGGCCCGACACCGGAAGGCCGTCTCCTCCGCCCGGCGGGCGGCGGGATGACTGCCCCGTCCGGGAGTGGACAGCTCTGCCGCCGCCTGCGCCATGGCCTGCCGCACCTGGGGCGGCTTTTCCAGCGTGGTGGCCGCAGCGTCCAGATAGATCATGTCCCCGCCTCCTGCCAGCCGCTATCCGTCCGTTCATATATGCCAAGGGGCGTCAGCCCCGCTGTCTGTAAGCACGTCTGGGCCTCCTGCTGCCACTGACCCCGCACCTTCACCGCATAGCTGCATCCGCCGCCGGTAAGCCCCGCCGGGGCCCGGAACAGGAAGCTGCGGATGCCGCACTGCTCCAACGCCCGCACCATACGCTGGGCATGGGTGACGGAGCGGGCGATGAAAAGAATCTCGTTCATTCTGCACTCCTCCTCACGGGACATTCTATGTGAAAGCGCCCCCGCCGGTGCGGTATCCGCCATACAAAAAGAGGAGGACAGCTCGTCCTCCTCTTTTTCATATCGTTCATGGATCAGCTCTCCACCCGCTGGATCAGTGCCACAGCGTGGGCGGACATCCCCAGTCCCTCGCCGGTGAAGCCCAGATGTTCCTCCGTAGTGGCCTTAACGTTCACCTGTTCCGGCTGGATGCCCAGCGTCCGGGCCAGCGCACAGCACATCTCCTGCCGGTAGGGGGCGATCTTTGGGGCCTGCGCCACCAACGTGGCGTCGATGTTCACCACCTGCCACCCCTGCTCCGTCAGGGCCTTCATCACCCGCTCCAGCAGCGTCAGGCTGGAGATGTTCAGAAAGGCATTGTCGCAGTCCGGGAACAGTCTCCCGATATCGTCCATACCGGCAGCGCCCAGCAGGGCATCCATCACCGCATGGGTCAGCACGTCCGCATCGGAGTGGCCGTCCAGCCCCTTCTCCCACGGGATGGTAACACCGCCTAAGATCAGGGGCCGTCCCTGCGCCAGACGGTGGACGTCGTACCCGTGTCCTACCCGCAGTCCTGTCATGCCTGTTTCCTCCTCTCGGCCAGAATGGCCTCCGCCAGACGCAGGTCCAGCGGCCTAGTAATTTTGATGTTCTCCGGATCCCCGGCGGTGAGATAGACCTCCTTGCCCAGCCGCTCCACAGCGGAGCAGTCGTCCGTCAGAGTCACCTCGGCGTTCACCGCCGACTGAAGCGCCGCCTTCAGCAGCTCCGCCTGAAACACCTGCGGCGTCTGCACGGCAAAGAGGGCCGCCCGGTCCGGCGTCTCCAGCACCCGGCCCGTGGACGGCTCCGTCCGCTTGATGGTATCCGACACCGGCACCGCCGGGGCGGCGGCATAGGTGCGCTCCCCGAAGCGGATCAGCTCGTCGATCTGTTCCGGGCGGATCAAGGGCCTTGCCCCGTCATGTACAGCGATGAGCCGGGCCTTTTCGTTGGCCTCCAGCGCCGCCGCCAGCACCGAGTGGGTGCGGGTCTCACCGCCCACCACCACACGCACGGGCTTTTGCAGTCCGCAGCGCTGGCACAGCTCCGCCATCTCCGCCAGACACTCCGTCCGTGTAGCCAGTATGATCTCGTCCACCAGCGTGGCGGCATCAATGGCCCGGAGGGTGTGGGCCAGCACCGGCTCCCCCTCCAGCGGAAGCAGCAGCTTGTTGCCGCCGCCCATGCGCCGGGATTCCCCCGCCGCCGGTACGATCATGGTACAATAGGGGCGGCGCCTATCCCGCAGCTTCCCCAGCCGATCAAATAGCTTCATTCGTTCTTCGCTCCCGTCATCATGGCCTGCTCAATGCGCTGCTCCGCATCGGGATAGGTATGTCCCTCCACCAGCACCACCTCGGATACCAATATTTGTTTGGCGCTGTGGAGCATCTTGCGCTCACCGTTGGAAAGGCCCTTCTCCCGGTCCCGCCACATAAGGCCCTTGATGACACGGGCCACCTCCAGCAGGTCGCCGCTCTTCAGCCGGTTCAGGTTCTCCCGATAGCGTCGGTTCCAGTTGGTGGTGCGGTCGATCTCCAGCCCCGGAATGGCGCTCAGTACCTCCCGGATGCGTCCGGAGGTGGACAGGGCCCGGACGCCGATGGCCCCGCAGCTGCCTGTGGGGATCTTCAGCGTCAGCCCGCCGGAGGGCATTCGGAACACGTAGTAGCTGCCCAGCTGTCCGCCCAGCCGTTCCTGCACGATACTTTCGATGATCCCCGCCCCGTGCATGGGGTGAACCACCCGGTCGCCTACCTGATACATACCGGTCCTTCCTTTCCAAACGATTTTTGTGTATAAGTACTCAAGAATATTATACCCTTATCCCGGTATATTTTCAAGAAAAATCGCAAAAAACGGTCCATCCATGAAAAAACAGCCTGCTGCGCACATTCCTTGCACGCAGCAGGCTGTTTTGTTTCATGAGACAGCTTATTCCACGGTGACGCCCCGCTGGGCAAAGCTCTTCACCATCAGGTCCAGATCCGGCTCGATGTGCAGAGGCTCCCCGGCGGACTTGATGGCGTTGGCCACGTCCTTCAGGCCGTTGCCGGTGACCACCGATACCACCGTGGCATCCTTCTCGATCAGACCCTGCTCACAGGCCTTCTTCAGCGCCGCCGTACCGGTGACACCGGCAGGCTCACCGAACACGCCGCAGGTACGGCCCAGCAGCCTCTGCGCCGCCAGGATCTCCTCGTCGGTGACGCAGATAGCAAGGCCCTTGGACTCCCGAATGGCCGCCAGTGCCTTGTCGGCATTGCGGGGTACACCCACGGAGATGGAGTCGGCAATGGTGTTCTCCTCCATCGGCTCCCAGGGCTTATCCTCCTGAATGGCCCGGTTGATGGGATAGCAGCCGTAGGACTGGGCGGAGATGAGCCGGGGCAGCTTGTCGATGAAACCGATGGCATACAGATCCTTGAAGCCCTTCCACACGCCGGCGATGGTGCAGCCGTCGCCCACGGAGATGGCCAGATAGTCCGGCATCTCCCAGTTCAGCTGCTCGGCGATCTCCAGGGCCACGGTCTTTTTCCCTTCGGAGAGATACGGGTTGATGGCAGCGTTGCGGTTGTACCAGCCGTACTTCTCGATGGCCTCGGCGGACATCTTGAAGGTCTCCTCGTAGTTGCCCTTGACGGAGATGACATTGGCCCCGAAGATCATCAGCTGGGCCACCTTGCCCTTGGGGGCCCGCTCCGGCACGAAGATATAGGTCTTGAAGCCCGCAGCGGCGGCGTTGCCTGCCAGAGAGCTGGCGGCGTTGCCGGTAGAGGAGCAGGCGATGGTCTTGGCGCCCGTCTCATAGGCCTTGGCCACAGCCATGGCACTGGCCCGATCCTTCAGGGAGGCCGTGGGGTTTTGGCCGTCATCCTTCACCCACAGCTTGCGGATCCCCAGCGCACGGGCCAGATTAGGCTCGTCGTACAGAGGGCTCCAGCCCACCCGCAGAGGGGTATCAGGGGTAGTTTCCTCCACCGGCAGCAGCTCCCGGTAGCGCCACATGGAGCGGTTCTCCCGCCGGGACAGCTTCTCCTTGGTGAGGACGGACTTGATGTAGTCGTAGTCGTAGACGATGTCCAGAATACCGCCGCACTGGCAGTTGGTCAGATCCGGAGTGGCTTCATAGGTTTTGCCGCAGCGGACGCACTTTCCGTATTTCACGTTTTTCATGGTGACACCTCGTTCTATAAGATTCAGTCTTCTTCCCGTAAATTCTCCAGTGCCACCCGCACTGCCTCCACCACAAAGGCGTTGAAGGTGCAGTCCGTTCCCTGAATGGCCTCCTCCACCTCCCTGATGACAGTGTTGGGAAAGCGGATGGATTTCGTGGTAGAACTGGGTGGACTGGGGATCTTGAATTTACGCATGATAGGCACTCCTTGTCACTTTTTTACATGACAAATTGTACCTACATTTTGTGCTTCAATAAATGGTACATTAAGCATTGCATAATGTGTTGCATTTTGTAATACCGTGCGATAAAATGGTCGAAAACAACACGCCGGGGGACTTGGATCCTCGGCCCAAAGGAGGTGGAACGCTTGGAGAACAGCCAGAACTTCCCCGCATACTACACTGTTCTGTGCGCCCGGACCGCAGATGCCATCGACGCCATCGACCAACAGCGCTATCAGGAGGCCAGAGCGCTTCTGATCGCCGGGATGCAGGAGGCTGAGGAGATCATTCTATCCCAAGAGGAATAAAAACGCAAGGGCGGGACGGAGGTCCCGCCCCTGCGGCGTCTTGTGGGGTGATTCGCGCTTACAGAGCCTTCAGCAGGCCGGTGGCCTCGTTGAACTCGCAGATCAGCTGATCCAGCTCCTTGGCCTGAGCGTGAACGGCATCCCAAGTGTTCTTGGTGTCGTACCACTGGGCGTTCAGGTCCTCCACGTCCATACCCTGCTGCTCCACCCAAGTGTAGTACTTCAGGTTGTGGACACGCTTGCGCTCGGTGTAGGTCAGCTCCAGCATACTGTCGGTCTTGAGACCCAGCATATGCACGGCGTGATCCAGAGCGGCCTCGTGGGCATTGTAGGCGCCGTGCTGCTGGTTCAGCTCCTCGATGCGGCTGCCGTACATCACGGCGGAGTCGGTGAGGACGGTGGCCACCACGTCGTTTTCGGTGAGTTCATAGTACTTGGCCATCTTGATGCAGCACAGCACGTTGGCGATGCCGGAGATGCCCAGCCAGCTCATCTTCTCGATCTCCTCGGCGCTCATGCCCAGCTCGTCTTTCATGTACTGCTTGCCCTCCGGGGTGTTGAACAGGCGCAGCAGGCGCTGGGAGTCCTCGTCGTCGATGGCGATGGCCATGTCGGTGTTCTTCACATTGTGGATCCAGGGGATGTGCTTGTCACCGATGCCCTCGATGCGGTGGCCGCCGAAGCCGTTATCCAGAATGGTGGGGCACTGCAGAGCCTCGCCCACGGCCAGCTTCAGGTGGGGATAGCGCTCCTTCAGCAGATCGCCGGCGGACATGGTGCCGGCGGAGCCGGAGGTGAAGCAGGCGCCGGCGAAGTTCTGACCGGGCTTCTTGATGGCCTCGAACAGGTCTGCCAGAGCGTAGCCGGTAACGTTGTAGTGCCACAGGGGGTTGCCCATCTCAGCGAACTGGTTGAAGATCATCATGGTGGGATCCTTCTTCAGCTCCCAGGTCTTATCAAAAATCTCCTTGACGTTGGACTCGCAGCCGGGGGTAGCGATGATCTGACCGGCGATGCTCTTGAGCCAGTCAAAGCGCTCACGGGACATATCCTGCGGCAGGATCGCCACGGACTCACAGGCCAGCAGCTTGGAGTTGAAGGCGCCGCCACGGCAGTAGTTGCCGGTGGAGGGCCATACGGCGTGATGATAGGTGGCGTCAAACTGTCCGGTCACCAGACGGGGAGCCAGACAGCCGAAGGAAGCGCCCACCTTGTGGCAGCCGGTGGGGAACCACTTGCCGGACATGGCAACGATACGGCAGGGAACGCCGGAGAGCTTGGTGGGGATCTCCACATAGTTGGGGACCGCCTGGAACAGGCCGCCGGTCTCCTTGGCCTCGTTGTGCCAGGAAATACGGAACAGGTTCACGGGATCCACGTCCCACAGGCCGGTGGTGGAAAGCTTGGCCTTGATCTTCTCCGGGATCAGATCGGGGTTCTGCATCTGAGCAATGGTGGGGATGATAATGTGGTTCTCCTTGGCCTTCTGGATGTTATGCTCCAAGCCAACCTTGTTGATGGACAGATCGATCATGTTTTTTCCTCCTGTTTCATTTGTCTCCGTCTTTGTTTGCGTCGATGTAGGAATATAGGGTATATTTGGAAATACCGAAGTATTTTGCCACTTTGTCGCCGGACTTGGTCACCAGAAAGGCCCCCGACTGGTTCAGAAACTGGATGGCCCGAACCTTGTCCTCCTTGTTCATCAGGGCCACAGGCTTTCCCACCATGGCCACCGACTGGTCGATGAGCTCGTCGAGGACGGCGTTGACGTTGATGATGCGCTCCGGCTCCGTCTGCTCCTTGTCACGGGTAGAAAGCAGCTCCCCGATGGTGTTCTGGATCATCATCAGCCCCGACACATCATAGTTGATGGAGAAGATGGCTACCACGCCGCCCCGGCTGTTGCGGATGTACAGCGACGAGGACTTGAGGATCTTGCCGTCCGGGGTACGGGTCAGATAGCACAGGTGATCCTTTGGCTGCTCGTCCTGCCGGGCCAATTGGTCCAGCACCACCTGCGACGCTCCGTCGCCCACCTTACGGCCGGATACATGGCCGTTTTCGATATGTACGATGGTGTGATCCGGCCGGTTGCCCGATACGTCGTGGATCACCACCTCGCAGTTGCTCCCGAACTGGGCCGCCACACCGGCGGCGATCTGCTTCAGCGTTTCCAGCCGTCTTGTCTCCATGTATCCGCCTCCTGTTTTGAATCTTTCACAGCTACATGATACCACACTTTTCGCAGAAATCAATGCCTCATTCAGAAAAACTTTTTGGTTTCATGAATTTTTGTTTGACATCTGCCGGGACTGTGGTATGATGGTGCTGTAAGGGTAAATAATTTGTCTGAATACGTCTGTCACGATCATAAAATTTTAACGGAGGTATACTATGGATTTCGAAGCCATCAAAAAAGCAGCCGAGGGCTATAAGCCCGCTATGGTCAAGTTCCTGCGGGACATGATCGCCATTCCTTCCGAGTCCTGTGAGGAGAAGGGCGTGGTGCATCGCATCGCCGAGGAGATGAAGGCTCTTGGTTATGACAAGGTCGAGTTCGACAAGCTGGGCAATGTCATCGGCTGGATGGGCGAGGGCGACAAGATCATCGCTCTGGACTCCCACGTGGACACCGTGGGCATCGGCAACCGGGACAACTGGGAGGCCGACCCCTATCAGGGCTACGAAACCGACGATATCATCTACGGCCGCGGCGGCTCCGATCAGGAGGGCGGCATGGCCTCCGCCACCTACGGCGCCAGGATCATGAAGGATCTGGGCCTCATCCCCGCCGGCTATAAGATCATGGTGGTGGGCTCCGTGCAGGAGGAGGACTGCGACGGTATGTGCTGGCAGTCCATCGTCAACGAGTACTTCAACGGTCCCGATGACGCCCGCAGCAAGGTGGAGTTCGTCATTTCCACCGAGCCCACCGACGGCGGCATCTACCGTGGCCACCGTGGCCGCATGGAGATCCGTGTGGATATGCACGGTGTGTCCTGCCACGGCTCCGCCCCGGAGCGTGGCGACAACGCCATCCACAAGATGGCCGAGGTCATCCAGAACGTCCGGGATCTCAACGAAAATCCCGCCGACGACTCCGTGGAGATCAAGGGTCTGGTGAAGATGCTGGATCCCAAGTACAATCCCGAGCACTGGGAGGATGCCCGTTTCCTGGGCCGTGGCACCTGCACCACCAGCCAGATCTTCTACACCTCCCCCTCCCGCTGCGCCGTGGCCGACAGCTGCGCCATCTCCATCGACCGCCGCATGACCGCCGGCGAGACCTACCAGTCCTGCCTGAAGGAAATCGAGGATCTGCCCGCCTGCAAGAAGTACGCCAAGGATGTGAAGGTCTCCATGTATATGTATGACCGTCCCGCATGGACCGGCCACGTGTACAAAACCGAGTGCTTCTTCCCCACGTGGATCAACAAGGAGTCCGCTCCCCATGTTCAGGCGCTGGTGGATGCCTACCACAACCTGTGGGGTACCGAGCGCATCGGCGCCGATGAGAAGGCCATGTCCACCCGCACCGGCCGTCCTCTGACCGATAAGTGGACCTTCTCCACCAACGGCGTGTCCATTCAGGGCCGCTACGGCATCCCCTGCGTAGGCTTCGGCCCCGGTGCCGAGTCTCAGGCTCACGCCCCCAATGAGATCACCTGGAAGCAGGATCTGGTGACCTGCGCTGCTCTGTACGCCGCCGTTCCCGGCCTGTATAAGCCCGAGAACAAGGACGGCTCCGCCACCAGCTTCCGTCAGGAGCTCACCGGCAACGACATCAAGTAAAACAACTACATATAATATTAAAAAGGAGAAATACCATGAGCAAGACGCTTGAGCTGGCACGTCATCTGGAGACGCTGCACATCAACGATATGTACAAAACCGACTTCTACTGGACCTGGGACAAGACCGACGACGAGATCGACGCCATCTTCACCGTGGCCGACGCCCTGCGGGATCTGCGGGAGCGCAACAAGAGCACCCGCATCTTCGACTCCGGCCTGGGCATCTCCCTGTTCCGTGACAACTCCACCCGTACCCGCTTCTCCTTCGCCTCCGCCTGCAATCTGCTGGGTCTGGAGGAGCAGGTGCTGGACGAGAAGAAGTCTCAGATCGCCCACGGCGAGACCGTCCGTGAGACGGCCAACATGGTGTCCTTCATGGCCGATGTCATCGGCATCCGGGACGATATGTATATCGGTGAGGGCCACAAGTATCAGAAGACCTTTATGGACGCTCTGGAGGAGGGCTACCGGGACGGCATTCTGGAGCAGCGCCCCACGCTGGTGAACCTCCAGTGCGACGTGGACCACCCCACCCAGTGCATGGCCGATATGCTGCACGTCATCCACTACTTCGGCGGTGTGGAGAACCTGAAGGGCAAGAAGGTGGCCATGACCTGGGCCTACTCCCCCAGCTACGGCAAGCCCCTGTCCGTGCCTCAGGGCGTCATCGGCCTGTTCACCCGCTTCGGCATGGATGTGACGCTGGCTCATCCCGAGGGCTACGACGTCATGCCGGAGGTGGAGGCCATCGCCCGCCAGAACTGCGAGAAGTACGGCTCCCGGTTCCACAAGACCAACGACATGAAGGAAGCCTTCCGGGATGCCGATATCGTCTATCCCAAGAGCTGGGCACCCTTCGCCGCCATGGAGGAGCGCACCAAGCTGTACGCCAAGGGCGATCAGGCCGGCATCGATGCGTTGGAGAAGAAGCTGCTGGCTCAGAACGCCGAGCATAAGGACTGGGCCTGCACCGAGGAAATGATGAAACTCACCCGTGACGGCAAGGCGCTGTATATGCACTGCCTGCCCGCCGATATCACCGGCCTGAGCTGCGAGGAGGGCGAGGTGGACAACTCCGTCTTCGACCGCTACATCGTGCCTCTGTACAAGCAGGCCTCCTACAAGCCCTATATCATCGCCGCTATGATCTTCATGTCTCAGGTGAAGGACCCCGTCCGTGCGCTGATGGCCATGGATGAGGGTACCGGTAAGCGTAAATCCTTCTAAATCAGGCAAACTAATAGCGGGGGCCTCGGCTCCCGCTATTTCACTCTAAGGAAAGTTTTGAGGTAACAGCTATGTCCAAACGCATCGTCATCGCCTTAGGCGGCAACGCCCTGGGCAATACCGCCGCCCAGCAGCTGGAGCTGGTGTCCCTGACCGCTAAGCCCATCGTGGACCTCATCGCCGCCGGCAACGAGGTCATCATTGCCCACGGCAACGGCCCGCAGGTGGGCATGATCAATCTGGGGCTCTCTACCGCCGCCGAGGCCGGCGCCATCAAGTCGGATATGCCCTTCCCGGAGTGTGGCGCCATGAGTCAGGGCTATATCGGTTACCATCTGCAAAATGCCATCGGCAATGAGCTGACCGCCCGTGGCCTCCGGAAGGACGTGGCCACCGTAGTCACGCAGGTGCTGGTGGATGAAAACGACCCTGCCTTCCAGCACCCCACCAAGCCCATCGGCTCCTTCTATGACAAGGTGGCCGCCGACCGCATCATGGCCCAGCGTGGCTGCACCATGGTGGAGGACGCCGGTCGTGGCTGGCGTCAGGTGGTCCCCTCCCCCAAGCCCGTGGATGTCATCGAGAAGAATACCGTCCGGGCGCTGGTGGACAGCGGCACCGTGGTCATCACCGTAGGCGGCGGCGGTATCCCCGTGGTGCGCCGCAACGGCCGTCTGGTAGGAACGCCCGCCGTCATCGACAAGGATTTCGCCTCCGCCAAGCTGGCGGAACTGCTGAACGCCGATATGCTCATCATCCTCACCGCCGTGGAGAAGGTGGCCATCAACTTCGGCAAGCACGACCAGCAGTGGCTCAGTGACCTGACCCCGGAGCTGGCCCGGCAGTATATCGCAGAGGGCCAGTTCGCCCCCGGCTCCATGCTGCCCAAGGTGCAGGCAGCCCTGTCCTTCGCCGAGTCCGCCCCCGGTCGTGTGGCTCTGATCACTCTGCTGGAGAAGGCCAAGGACGGTATCGAGGGCAAAACGGGTACGAGAGTCCACCTGTGATTTTCCCCCTTCCCTCTCCCCTTGCACCGCAATGACCTCCGCCCCTCGATGGCCGTCCTGTCAAGTCTGATCCACGGCTCCCGGCGCAGCCGGCAGCCTGTGGGCGTGCCCACGGCATCGAGGGCAAAACCGGTACAAGAGTCCACCTGTGACCTTCTCCCTCTCCGCTCCTTGCACCGCAGGGGCTTCTCTCCCTCGATGGCCGTCCTGACAGTCTGATCCACGGTTCCCGGCGCAGCCGGCAGCCTGTGGGCGTGCCCACGGCATCGAGGGTAAGACCGGTACAAGAGTCCACCTATAACACACATCGCCTCCCTGATAGGGCGGGACACCTTATGTGTCCCGCCTTATTAGCTTACCCAATTCCTGACAGTGCAGATCCATATCACCGCTCCGGGTTTTTCTCCGCCCATTATAAATTCTCACAAAAATTCTCCTCTTTCTTTGTGCTGGTGGCCGTAAATTTGTGATTTTCCTCATTCCCCGTTGAAATCCCGGTGCAAATCCTGTATAATAACGCATAGTTGACAGGGGTATCCTCCCTGTCCGCAGCATTCGTACAGCTTCGGTTCAAATGTGCGTCTGCCAACAATTAAAGGAGGAAAATTGAATGAAAAAGATCCTTGCGCTGATCCTTGCGCTGGTCATGGCTCTGAGCCTGGTGGCCTGCGGCTCCAAGGACGACAACGACACACCCGATGACGGCGAAAAGACCAACACCATCAAGGTCGGTCTGATCTGCATCGGCGACGAGAACGATCAGGGCTACACCTACAACTTCATCCGCGGTAAGGAAGCCGCTACCGAGGCACTGGCTGCCAAGGGCATCAACGTGGAGTGGGTCATCAAGTACAACAAGGGCGAGAACGACGACTGCACCAACGCCAACATCGAGTGCGCCGAGGAAGGCTGCCAGCTCATCATCAACAACTCCTACGGCCATGAGCCCTTCATGCTGAAGGTGGCCGGCAAGAGCGAGTACAAGGACATCCAGTTCATCGGCTGCACCAACTGTGCCTCCCGTAGCGACGATCTGGAGAACACCCACAACGCCTTCGCCAACATCTACGAGGGCCGCTATGTGGCCGGCGTGGTGGCTGGCATGAAGCTGCAGGAGATGATCGACAACGGTGACATCACCGCCGAGCAGGCTGTCATCGGCTACGTGGGCGCCTTCTCCTTCGCCGAGGTCATTTCCGGCTTCACCGCTTACTATCTGGGCGCCAAGAGCGTCTGCCCCTCCGTCACCATGAAGGTCCAGTTCGTGGGCTCCTGGTCCGACGCCACTGAGGAGGCCAACGCCGCTTCCGCTCTGTGCGATGCCGGCTGCGTGATGATCTCCCAGCACTCCGATAACACCACCCCCGCCACCATGGCTCAGACCAAGGGTGCTTTCCATACCGGCTACAACAACGACATGACCGGCGTTGCTCCCGATGCCTCCCTGATCGGCACCCGCATCGACTGGGCTCCCTACTTTGAGTACGCCATCGAGACCGTCTACAACGGCGGCACCATCGATCAGGACTGGTGCAAGGGCATTGCCGACGGCTCCGTGGTCATGACCACCCTGAACGAGAAGATCTGCGCTAAGGGTACTGCCGAGAAGGTGGCCGAGGTGGAGAAGGCTCTGAAGGACGGCACTCTGCAGGTCTTTGATACCAGCAAGTTCACCGTCAAGGGTGAGACCGTCACCCACGCTTTCGCTCTGGATACCGACGGCGACTTCACCCCCGACGCCGAGGAGGCCGTGTTCGACGGCGCTTTCCACGAGTCCTACTTCCAGTCCGCCCCCTACTTCACCCTGCAGATCGACGGGATCGAGTGGCTGAACTCCGCCTACGGCAACTAAGCCTCTCCCTCCCCAGCCAAGCGGACAACAAGCTGTAAACTGAAAAAGGGTACGGCTGCACACAGGCAGCCGTACCCTTTTTTCGTGGTGGTATCTAAAAAATTTTTAGTTTTCCTGACGATTTGTTGATTTCTCCAAAAAATCAGCGGTACTTTCTGCATAGCAGACACCCAGTTTTTATTTACTTTTTCGGCTGCTTATGATAACATATTTATATTATATATTGTCCGGAAACCGTACCGGGGCGGCAGCGCCCCAATTCACAACGAAAGGATGACAGCCTTGGAAACTGTTTGCGCCATTGAGCTGAGAAACATCACCAAACGTTTCGGCAGCGTCGTCGCCAACGATGGCATCAATTTGGCCCTGAACCGTGGTGAGATCCTCTCCCTGCTGGGGGAGAACGGCAGCGGTAAGACCACCCTGATGAATATGCTGGCCGGCATCTATTTCCCTGACGAGGGCGAGATCTTGGTAGAGGGGAAGCCCGTATCCATCCGCTCCCCCAAGGATTCCTTCCAGTACGGCATCGGCATGATCCATCAGCACTATAAGCTGGTGGACGTGTTCACCGCCGCCGAGAACATCGTGTTGGGTCTGGACGAGGGCGGCCGCCTGGACATCAAGGCCGCCAACGCCAAGGTCAAGGAGATCTGCGACCGCTACGGCTTCGACATCGACCCCACTCAGAAGATCTACGATATGTCCGTCTCTCAGAAGCAGACGGTGGAGATCGTCAAGGTCCTGTACCGTGGGGCGGATATCCTCATTCTGGACGAGCCCACCGCCGTGCTGACCCCGCAGGAGACGGAGAAGCTCTTCACCGTCCTGCGGAACATGAAGGCCGACGGCAAGGCCATCGTCATCATCACCCACAAGCTCCACGAGGTCATGGCTCTGTCCGACAAGGTGGCCGTCCTCCGCAAGGGCAAGTATATCGGCACCGTCAAGACCTCCGAGACGAATCCGCAGGCCCTGACGGATATGATGGTGGGCCACAGTGTGACCCTGAACATCGACCGCCCCAAGTACGACGCTCCCGTCCCCCGCCTGACCCTGAAGGGCATCACCTGCTACGATGGCGAGGGCGTAAAGCGGTTGGACAACGTCTCCTTCACCGCTCTGGGCGGTGAGATTCTGGGCATCGCCGGCATCGCCGGTTCCGGCCAGCGTGAGCTGCTGGAGGCCATTGCGGGTCTGCACCCCGTGGCCGAGGGCTCCATCCGGTTCACTCCGGAGGGCAAGCCCGCCTCTGAACTGGTAGGCAAGACCCCCATGCAAATCAAGAAGGCCGGTGTGGCCATGGCCTTCGTGCCGGAGGACCGTCTGGGCATGGGTCTGGTTGGCTCCATGGGCATGACGGACAACATGATGCTCCGCTCCTGGCGAAAGGGCAAGGGCATCTTCGTCAACCGCAAGGACCCCAACGAGCTGGCCATGCAGGTCTGGAAGGAGCTGGAGGTGGTCACCCCCAGCACCGACTTCCCCGTGCGCCGGATGTCCGGCGGCAACGTGCAGAAGGTGCTGGTAGGCCGTGAGATCGCCACCGCCCCCTCCGTGCTGATGACCGCCTACGCCGTGCGTGGTCTGGATATCAACACCTCCTACACCATCTATAACCTCCTCACCAAGGAGAAGATGCAGGGCTCCGCCGTCATTTACGTCGGTGAGGATCTGGACGTGCTGCTGGAGCTGTGCGACCGTATTCTGGTACTGTGCGGCGGTAAGGTCAGCGGCATCGTAGACGGCCGCACCACCACCAAGGAAGAGGTAGGCCTGCTGATGACCCGTGTCGGCGGAAAGGAGAAAGCCGCTCATGAATAACTCGATGAAAACGCCCCTGATCCGTCTGGCCAAGCGAGAGGGCATGGACAAGCGGACGGTGTGGGCCATCCGTGTGGGCTCCATCCTGCTGGCGCTGCTGCTGGGTGCGGTGGTCATTGCCATCTCCGGCGTGAACCCCTTCAAAGCCTACGGCACCATCATCACCGGCGCTTTGGGCAAAAAGACCGCCATCCGCCAGACGGTGAAGATCGCCGTCCCCCTGTTGGGCTGCGCCCTGGCCATCGCCCCATGTTTCAAGATGCGCTTCTGGAACATCGGCGCCGAGGGTCAGATCACGGCCGGCGCCATCGCCGCCTCCTACTTCGCCCTCTACTGGGTCGGTAAGGTCCCCAGCGCCGTGCTGCTGCTCATCATGGGCGCTGCGGGCGCCGTGGCCGGCGGCATTTGGGCGCTGATCCCCGCCTTCTTCAAGGCCCGCTGGAACACCAACGAGACTCTGTTCACCCTGATGATGAACTACATCATCATCGGTGTGGTCCGCTGGCTGCAGGGCGGCCCGTGGGAGGGTCGTCCCGGCTCTCAGATCATCCCCATGTTCGATCAGTCCGCTTGGCTGCCGGAGGTTTTCGGCGTCCACTGCGGCTGGATCATTGTGCTGGTGCTGGTGGTGGTAATGCACCTCTACATGAACTATACCAAGCACGGCTACGAGATCGCTGTCATCGGTGACTCCCTGAACACCGCCCGCTACGCCGGTATGAACGTGGGCCACGTCATGATGCGTACCATGTTCCTCTCCGGTGCCATCAGCGGTCTGGTGGGCTTCATCGTGGCCTCCGGTGCCAACAACACCCTGTATGACGGCGTGGCCAACGGCGTGGGCTTCACCTCCATCACGGTGGCATGGCTGAGCCAGCTGAACGCCTTCGCCATGATCGTCATCTCCGCCCTGCTGGCCATTCTGGAAAAGGGCGCTGAGACCCTCCAGACCGCCATGCAGGTGCCTACCTCCATCAGCGACATCGTCACCGGCATCCTGCTGTTCTGTATGCTGGGCTGCGAGTTCTTCATCAACTACCGCATGATCTTCCGCCGCAAGCAGGCGGAGGCTCCCGCCGCCCCCGCCGCTGCGGAGTCTGATCAGACCGAGAGTAAGGAGGATGCGTCATGCTGAATACCGTGAATCTGTTCATCGCATTGGTGGTGGCCGCCATCACCTACGGCACGCCTCTGCTGTTCGGTACGCTGGGCGAAGTGCTGACGGAGAAATCCGGCAGCTTGAACCTGGGCGTGGAGGGCATCATGTTCATGGGCGGTGCCATCGGCCTTGGCGGTGTGTTCTACTACGAAAAGGCCGTGGAATCTCCCAGCGCTTTTCTGGCGGTGCTCATCGGTCTGCTGTGCGCCTTCATCGCCGGCGGCATCGCCTCTCTGATCTTCAGCTTCCTGACCATCACCCTCCGGGCCAACCAGAACGTCACCGGTCTGGCGCTGACCATCTTCGGCACCGGCGTGGGCCAGTATATTGGCGAGATCATGCGGATCCGTGAGGGCGGCTTCGTGGCCGTGGGCAACGACCTGAAGGCCGTATTCATCAGCTCCCCCTTCCCTCAGGCCATGCAGGATATCCCCTACGTGGGCAAGATCCTCTTCGGCAACAGCATCTTCTTCTATTTGGGGGTGGTGCTGGCCATCGTCATGCACCTGTTCCTCAACAAGAGCCGCACCGGCCTGCAGCTGCGCTCTGTGGGTGAGTCCCCGGCTACTGCCGATGCCGCCGGCATCAACGTCAGCCGCTATCGCTATCTGGGCGCCATCATCGGCGGCGGCATCTCTGCCGTGGGCGGCATGGTGTACATCACCACCATCGCCGGCTGCGTATGGAACCACGAGGGTCTGTCCGGCGTGGGCTGGCTGGCCGTGGCGCTGGTTATCTTCTGCCTGTGGCGTCCTCTGTCCGCCATTTGGGGCTCCGTGCTGTTCGGCGCTCTGATGATCCTGTACCTGCGTCTGACGATTCCCTTCATCCCCACGCAGCTGTATAAGATCCTGCCCTATGTGGTGACGCTGGTGGTGCTGATTATCGTGTCCCTGCGGAAAAAGCGGGAGGATCAGCCCCCCACCTCTCTGGGTCTGAACTACTTCCGGGAAGACCGGTAAACCGACCGAATATCCCCCGATCCTTCGGGGGATATTCTTCTGAAAGGAGTAATGATCTATGGCAAGCCTGCTGATCCGCAGCATTCGCTATCTGGTGACCTGCGACGATAAGGACCAACTGCTGGAGGACGTGGACCTCTACTGCGAGGACGGCTTCATCCGTCAGATCGGCCCCCATCTGGACATCACCGCCGACCGAACCATCGACGCCAGCCATATGCTGTGCTATCCCGGTCTGGTGAACACCCACCACCACCTGTATCAGGTGTTCTCCCGCAACCTCCCACAGGTGCAGAATATGGAGCTGTTCGACTGGCTCAAGACCCTCTACGAGATCTGGAAAAATCTGGACGAGGACGTCATCCGTCTCTCCTCCCTCACCGGCATGGGCGAGCTGATGAAGCACGGCTGCACCACCTGCTTCGACCACCACTATGTGTTCCCCACCCACGCCGGAGACCTGATCGGCGCCCAGTTTGCCGCCGCCGACACGCTGGGCATCCGGATGTATGCCTCCCGTGGCAGCATGGATCTCAGCGTCAAGGACGGCGGCCTACCGCCGGACAGCGTGGTGCAGACGGTGGATGAGATCATGACGGACTCCGCCCGGCTCATCGAGAAGTACCACGACACCTCCTACGGAGCCATGCACCGCATCGCTCTGGCTCCCTGCTCTCCCTTCTCCGTGTCGGCGGAGCTGCTGCGCCAGAGCGCCATTCTGGCCCGCCAGTACGGCGTGCGGCTGCACACCCACCTGTGCGAGACCAAGGACGAGGAGAATTTCATGCTCCAACGGGAGGGCATCCGCCCTCTGGAGTACATGGAGCGTTTGGGCTGGACGGGCAGCGACGTGTGGTTCGCCCACGGCATCCACTTCAACGACGAGGAGCTGCGGGTGCTGGCCAAAACCGGCACCGGCGTGGCCCACTGCCCCATCAGCAACATGAAGCTCTCCTCCGGCATCGCCCGGATCCCGGAGATGCTGGAGCTGGGCGTTCCCGTGGGACTGGCCGTGGACGGCAGCGCCTCCAACGACGGCTCCAGCCTTATGGAGGAGCTGCGGGTAGCCTTCCTGCTCCACCGCCTGAACGCCAGCCGCCGGGCCCCCACCGGCTACGACGTGCTGAAAATGGCCACCCGTGGCAGCGCCCGGCTGCTGGGCCGGGACGATATCGGCCAGCTGGCGGTGGGCAAGTGCGCCGACCTCTTTATGATCGACAGCCGCCGTCTGGAGCTGGTGGGTTCCTGCTTCGACCCCAAGTCGGTGCTGGGTACCGTAGGTGTCCGGGGCCCGGTGGACTACACCGTGGTTCATGGCCGTGTCACCGTGGCCCAGGGCCATCTCATGACGGTGGACGAGGAGCGCCTGGCACAGGAGGCCGAGACCTGCTGCCGCCAATATCTGGCCCGCTGAAACAAGATCAGCACCCACCCGCTTGGCGGGTGGGTGCTGATCTTTTCATTTTTCTGCTCCTCCGCAGTCCCTTACGCAAACCTGCCCCGGTATTTCCGCATACTCTCGGAAAACAGCTCAGCGCTGGTGGGCGGCGTGTAGGTGATGGCATTGGCCCCAGCCTCGATGGTGGCCCGGATGGTGTCATCCGTCGGCCCACCGGTAGCGATGATGGGAACCTCCGGGAACTGCTCCCGGATATGGGCCACGATCTCCGGCGTCCGGGCCGCCCCGGATACGTTGAGGAAATCCACCCCCGCCGCCAGCTTTCCGGCCACGTCCGTCTGTTCCGACACCACCGTGTACACCAGCGGGATCTCCACCGTCTCTTTGATGGCCCGAATGGCCTCCTCGGTGATGAAGGTGTTGCACACCAGCCCAAAGGCCCCCTGATGCTCGGCATAGGCGGCGATGCTGGCCGACCTCTGCCCATTGGTGAGGCCACCCCCCACCCCGGCAAACACCGGCACCTCCGACACCGACAGAATGGCCTGTGTGATAGCCGGCTGGGGCGTAAAGGGATACACGGCGATGACGGCGTCGGCGTTGATGTTCTTGATAATGGCCACATCCGTGGAAAACACCAGCGACTTGATGCGCCGCCCGAAAATGCGAATGCCGCTGCACTCGCTGATGCAGCGGGGAACCTGAATGCTGTGCTTGCGCAGCTCCCCCTCATAAACCGGTACAAACTTCTTCACCGTCATCCCTCCATGTCTTGTATTATTAGACACATTGTAGCATATCTCCCCGTCTCTGTAAATATTTCCCAAGTTATTCGTCAGATTTTTACGTTTTGTTCATTTTTGTAAAGTCCCTTAACAGGATGCAGCTTATAAGGGATACGTCCCCCTGCCGATCACTTGCGATCGAAGTTCGTGTGTGCTATACTGAATATCCATTCGGCAAATCGGCGTTTGTGGAAGTAATTACGCTTGCTTTATATGAGCCAAAATATGAGGGCTTGTGGTTTCGGCAAATGATGCTGGCCGATGAAGATACCATGTCCTACCATCGTGCATGGGGTGGGACAATTCCCTGGCCGGAAGATAAATCCCCGTCTATCGGTTTGACCTGCTCCCTTTTGTCCATTGTTTCTCCTTGGCCGCAATTTCCTTTGCTCCGGAAAACGTCAAACATCATCTCAGGAGGCCGTCATGAATCTCTCCATCGTACAGGGTGACATCACCCAATTCCACACTGACGCCATCGTCAACGCCGCCAACACCTCCCTACTGGGCGGTGCCGGGGTGGATGGTGCCATCCACCGTGCTGCCGGACCGGGTCTCATGGCCGAGTGCAAAACGCTGAACGGCTGCCCCACCGGTGAGGCCCGCATCACCGGCGGCTATGACCTGCCCTGCCGATACGTCATCCACACCCCCGGCCCCATCTGGCGGGGCGGCGATCACGGCGAGGCCGCCCAACTGGCCTCCTGCTACCGCAGCTGCCTGACGCTGGCGCTGGAGAACGGCTGCCGCACGGTGGCCTTCCCCTCCATCAGCACCGGCGTCTACCACTATCCGCTGATGCAGGCGGCCCATGTGGCCCTGAAGGCCATCACGGACTTCCTGCGCCTTCATCCGCAGCTGTCCGTCACCATGGTCTGCCACTCCCCCCAGACCCTCCACGCCTATCAGGTGGTGTGGAATATGCTCTATCAGGAGACGAAGCCCCATGAGGACTGACCCGCAAAGCCCCATAGCGTGCGCCGCCCGTAAGCAGCACACCCTCCCGAAGCAAAAGCGCCGCCCCACCGGGCGGCGCTTTCGTCTATCGCACTCTTCAGATCTTGATAAGCTCATATGCTCTGGTGCCGATGCCGATCTTCTCGGCGTGCTCCAGACAGCTCATCCAATCCGTCTCCGGATGGATGCGATGGAAGTGGTCGTGGTCATGGGCGTCACCGCCGTCGGCCGCAGAACCCCGCATCACCGGCTGAGCGTTGACGGCATCCACACAGGCCATATCCAGTGCCACCGGGTCGAAGGAGGCGAACATTCCCACATTGGGAACAATGGCGGCGTCGTTCTCGGCGTGACAGTCGCAGTTGGGCGACACGTCGATGACCAGCGAGATATGGAAGCAGGGCCGCCCGTCCACCACCGCCTTGGAGTACTCTGCGATCTTCCGGTTCAGATTCGTCACCGTCTCATCCCAGTCGATCTGGATGGCGTTCCGGGGACAGATGGCGATGCAGCGGCCGCAGCCCACGCAGCGGCTGTGATCGATGTTGGCCTTCCGCTCCGCAACGGACAGAGCGCTGTGGGCGCAGATCCTGGTACACATCCCGCAGCCCACGCAGTATTCATGGTTCACATAGGGCTTTCCGGCGTTGTGCTGCTCCATCTTTCCGGCCCGACTGCCGCAGCCCATGCCGATGTTTTTCAGAGCGCCGCCGAAGCCCGCCTCCTCATGGCCCTTGAAGTGGGTCAGGGAGATGAACACGTCGGCATCCATGACGGCCCGGCCGATCTTGGCCTCCTTCACCAACTGGCCGCCCACCACCGGCACAGCCACCTCGTCGCTGCCCTTGATGCCGTCTGCGATGATGACCTGGCATCCCGTGGTCAAGGGATTGAAGCCGTTGAGACACGCCGTATCCAGATGATCCAGCCCGTTCTTCCGTCCGCCTACATACAGGGTGTTACAGTCGGTGAGGAAGGGCTTGCCACCCCGCTCTTTCACGAAATCTGCCACCGTCTTGGCCCAGTTGGGCCGCAGGAAGGCCAGATTGCCCGGTTCACCAAAGTGCATTTTGATAGCCACGAACTTCCGGTCGAAATCGATTTCGCCCATCCCGGCGGTTTTCATGAGGCGGGTCAGCTTCTGCTGGAGATTCTCGTGGAAATCCGCCCGCAGATCTGCCCAATAAACTTTTGATGCCATAGGGATCCCCCGTTTTCTGTAAATTGATATTTTCAGTCTACCACATTTCCCGAAAATATGGTAGACTGAAAGTATCCATAAGGAGGTGTTTTTATGCGTCTCTTGACCCACACCGTCACCCCGCAGGAGGCCGGTCTGCCGGTACGAACCCTGCTGCGCCGGCAGCTCCGCATCTCCGGCAGCTTTCTGGCCAAGCTGAAATGGCGGCCCGGCGCCATCACCCTGAACGGTATCCCCGTCATCGTCTCCACCCGCACAGAGGCCGGCGACGTGCTGGCGGCGGACGTCTCCGACCTGCCGGGAGAAAACCCCCACATCCGCCCCGTGGCCTATCCGCTGGATATCCTGTGGGAGGACGAGGACCTCCTCCTGCTGAATAAGCCCGCTGGCATCGCCATCCATCCCGCCGCCCTGACAGAGGAGACCGTCACCGTAGCCGGTGCCGTGTGCCACTACCTCCGTACCGGCAGCTTCCACTGCGTCAACCGTCTGGACCGTGGCACCACCGGCGTCATGGCCGTGGCCAAGACCGGCTATATCCACCGCCTGTGCATGGAGTCGCTGCACACCGATTCCTTCCTCCGGGAGTACCGGGGCATCTGTCTGGGAGCGCCTCAGCCCCTCTCCGGTATCATTGATCTGCCCATCAGCCGGGACCCCGGCTCTCTGCTCCGCCGCACCGTGGACCCTATGGGCCTTCCCGCCCGAACCCTCTACGAGACCCTGCTGCCGGGGGAGCTGTCTCTGCTGCGGCTGCTGCCCCAGACGGGCCGCACCCACCAGCTGCGGCTCCACCTCTCCGCTGTGGGCCACCCGCTGGCCGGGGACTGGCTCTACGGCACCGAGGACCCCTCCCTCATTCCCCGTCCGGCGCTGCACTCCTACCGTCTCCGGCTCCTGCACCCCGTGACCCGCCGCTGGCTGGATGTCACCGCCCCGCTGCCGGAGGATATGCGCCGCCTGCTCCCGCCGGACTGCGATCCCGCATAAAAGCTGCCCCGCCTGCGATGCAGGCGGGGCAGCTTTTTCCCATCAGCCGTCCGCAGACGGCCCTTATTCCATCATCTGCCGCGCAAAGCACCGGGCCTTCTCCCGGATTCCCGGCAGGCGCACCAGACTCCCCCGCTCATTGGCTGTCTCCAGCAGGCAGAACCGTGGCGGCAGATAGAAGGCCTTATTCATGTTCAGGGCAGAGATCAACTGCCGGGCCAGCAGATCGCCGCCGGAGTAGCCGGACACCACCAGTCCGTAAAGCCGCTTCTCATAGAACCGGGTCTGGCGGAACAAGGCCGTCAGACGGTTGACGCAGGCGGTGAGATTGGCGGAGAGCGCATCGTTATAGTTGGCGCAGACCATCACCAGCGTGTCGCAGGAGCGCACCGCCGGATACACCTCCTCCACCATCGGCCCGCCATAGAAGCACCCGCCCCGCTCCCCGAAGTGCATACAGGCGGTGTAGCTGCATCCGTTGCAGTCGGCCATGGTCCCGTTCCGCAGGCAGATCTCCTGCACCTGCACCTCCGGCGGCAGGGATCGGCGCACCATCTCCCACAGCGCCAGCGTGTTGGAGGTGCTGCGCTGGGAGGCGTGCAGTGCCAGCACCCGCCCCACGGGGGCAGGCCCCTCCCACGCCGTCAGCCGCTCCAGCAGCTCCGATACGGCGGCCCGGAAGGCCGTCTCCTCATCGGTGCCGCCGATCTGGGCCTGCACCCGGAAGTTCCGCAGGGAACCGGTGGCCTCCACCAGCGGGCGTCCCAGAAAGGCGCAGCCCGCCTGATTGGCGGCGAACACCAGATCACGGGCGGCGTCCTTGGTGTATAGTTCTCCCCGCCCCGTCACCACCAGCCCCGCCACGCAGCCCTCCAGCAGCGTCCGGCTCCTCCGCAGGGCCATCAGCATCCGATACCCGCTCTCGCTGCATCCGCTCTCGTCCAGCGCCAGAGCAAACAGCAGCCGCTGTCCGGCCAGCCCCTCCAGCCCCGTATCCGGGTCACGGATCTGGCTGTCCGGCGGCAGCAGCGGCCCCAGCAGCGCCAACAGCTCCCGGCTGTATGGATTCTCCGGCAGCAGCACCGTCAGTGCCATCCCGCTCCCTCCTCTTCATCGGATCGCCCGCAGGCGCTCCATGGTATCTCTCAAACGCTCCTGCAAGGCCTCCGGCAGGGGCAGCCGCTCCGGCTCCGTCCCCGTGGGGAGCAGCCGGTTTCTGGCCCCCATAAACACCCCATCCAGATAGGTGGACGAGCAGTGCCACTGCCCCCGCAGACAGGCCAGCAGGCTCAGCGCCCCGGAGCTGAGGGCCGGGGCCACATAGGGCTTGAACCCCAGCCGCCGCATCTCCAGATTGGCCTTGACCACCCGCTCCGTCAGCTCACGGGACAGTGCGTCATCGTAGTGCTCTATGGAGTTGGCCGCCACCAGATCGGCTCCGTGGGGGCCGTAGGTACGCCCCTCCGTCAGAAAGGCGGCAAACCGTGGCTCCTTCCGGGCATAGTACATGGCTCTGGCCTGCATGACCCCCAGTCCGAAGCCCCGCACCTGATGGGAAAACAGCCCTCCGCCGTCCCACCGGCCCGTCTCGTCCCGGTTGCTCTCCTCCAGCACCGCCCGGCACAGGGGATCCACCGGATCGCTGACCACGCAGAACATTCCTCCATAGCGCCGCTGCCGGGCCATGCGGGCATAGCGGACCGCCAGCTCCCGGTTCACCTGATACTGGGCCATGCGGACATCCCCGGAGGTAACGGAGGTATCCGGCACGAACCGGGAGGCGCAGAACAGGAACACATCCCCGTCAAACACCTCCTCCGGTGAGACTATCTCCACCGGCGGCAATCTCTCCCCCTCCGGGGAAACGATCTGGTTCAGCTCCATCTCCCACCGCTGGGGAACGTTCTCCCGCACGTCGCAGATGCCGATGGAGTCGATGACGTCGCCCCCCAGCAGCCGCAGCCCCATAAGAAGAGTGCTGCCCACATCGCCCAGCGCCAACAGGTTCACCCGCACACGCTCCCTCCTCCGGAGGGGAGGCAGCAGCTCCTCATACCGGGGGTGGGTCAGATTTACCGCCCGCACACGCCCGGCGGCTATGGCCGCCGCCAGCGCCGAATCTGTCTCCGGCTCCTCCGCCGTCACAAGGGTCGATACCCCCTCCTCCGCGGTCAGCAGGGACGGCGCCGTCACCGGGAAGGTATCCCGCCCGGCGCCGGGGGTGCGGTGAAAGCCGAACAGCACCTCCCCCGCCTCCGGCAGAGCGTGCAGCGCCGGAAGCGCCAGCACCTCCCGGCTGCACAGGGGATAGCCGCCGCAGTCATAGTATCGCACGTTAGCCTCCTTATTCTGCGGGACGCACCCGCTTCAGCAGCTCGATGTCCTCCTCCAGATAGGTGGAGGCGGTACGGCTCAAATCATAGGTCATGCACCCGCCCTTATCCGGATACAGGGGCAGGATCACCGCCTCGCTGAGGCGGTTCAGCGTCAGGTTCCGGGCATAGAGGAAGCGATACTCCGCCTCCAGCGCCAGCAGGATGTCCCTTGCGTTTTCCAGACAGCACAGGCTCAGCCGCCACGCCACATCCGGGGCAATGGGGGCAAATTCCGGGGAGGCGTAGGGCAAGATACGGTTGACAGAGGGCTGAAGCCCCTCCGTGAGCCGATCCCGCCGTCGCACGGTGTCTCCGCCGATGAAGGGATACAGGGTGGACTCCACGAACCGCATCCGCAGATTGGGCAGATAGTAGATGCTCTCCACCGGATACCCCAGTTCCTCCATCAGATCCCGGCCCATGCCAGTTAGATAGCCCACCAGCACCAGATCCACCTGCGTTCCCGTCTCCTTCAGCAGCGGCGACAGGCTCCGCAGCCGCTTGCCGTCGTGGAGCAGATCATCCACCAGAATGACGGGCCGGTCAAAGGCCCGGATGGTCCGCACCTGATCCGGCAGCGGCGAATACTCCGGGTAGGCCTCGATGGCATAGTCCGACAGATCCGCCTCATATACCTTGTCGGTACGCAGGGTCTTGGTGACGGTATTAGGCACCGCCACGCCCCGCAGCAGCTTTCCATAGGGGACGCAGATATCCGGTCCCTGCCGCCGGGGCGTCACCGGTTCGGCGGGTACGCCGTTGCGTGCGGTGATGCGCTGGAGCAGCCGGTGATAGATGATCCCCGCCGACAGGCTCAGCACCAGTGACCCCGGCTGCAGCTCCGTCAGCGCCTCCTGCAAGCGCCGGTGGGCAGCGGATACCGCCGCCGTCACACGGGGCATGGAGGCCAGCGGAGCCTTGATGGAGGTGTCCACATTGTGACTCAGCACGATGGGGCAGCGCATATCCACCTCCAACACCGGCCGCCCCGACACCGGAGCCGGGACAAAACCCTGCCGCCGCAGCAAATTCAGCACATAGCTGTGCTCTGCACCGGGCAGCGGATCGTACAGGGCGCAGGGATACTCCCGCCCCAGCGCCATGGTAAACACCTCCGTCAGCAGCAGCTGCCCCAGCTCCCGCTGCTGGTTGCCGTCCGGCACCCACAGTCCGCTGATGAGCAGCGCCCGACCCCCGGTCTTCTGCCGCACATAGCCGGAGAGCTCCAGACTCCCCAGCCGGTCATACAGCTCACGGGACTCCAGCTGCCGGTAGCTGACGGCTCCCAGCACCTGCCCCTGCATCCCGTGGCGCAGCAGCAGGAGACTGTCGCCGCACTGCCACAGCTTCTCCACCATGGCGGCGGGGCAGATCCCCTCCAGCATGGCCTCCATGGAGGCATCCGGCCGGGGATAGTCGGTAAAATCCAGATCCTCCGTCCGCAGCAGGGGCTTGTCCTGCGGCTCCCGCAGATACAGCCCCCTCCGATAGATGAACTCCTGCACCGCCGGGTCCACCAGATTGCTGATGTCCCGGTTGGCGTCCACCGCCTCCCGAATGCGGGTGGAGCTGATCTCCTCCAGCGGCTCCGGCAGCGTCAGCTCCAGCACCTTGCCGTAAATGCCGCCGTAGCCGCCCCCGGCCTCCTGACCGGGCCGGCGGAAGATGATGTGGTCAAAGGTATGGATGGAATCCGGCTCCACGGGCTTGCGATAGGAGGAGGCGTGGGCCACCACGTCGCTTCCCACGGCGATGGATACCTTCCGTCCGGGGAAGGCCTGCCGCAGCCGATGGAGGTTCTCCGGGTTGGCGATGTTCACCGGGAAATCCTCCGGGAAGATCTGCACATGGAACTCGTCCGCCACCGACATGGCGGCAATGCGCCGCCGGATGCGGTAGGGCTGGGTGCGCTTGGACCACGAGAATTCATCGATGGCCAGCAGTACCTCGAAGCCCCGATCCCGGATGGTTCGGACAATGGCCTTGTGGGACAGGGTGAAGGGATCGAAGGTACCGGGGAAAAAGGCGATGGGCCGTGGCGCTTCAAAGGTAAAGCCGCCCCGCAGCCGCTGGGCCGTCAAAAATCGGTACAGCCGCCCCAGCATGGAGGCCCGATAGTAGAAGGACAGTGCATCCCCGTCCTCCTGACGGCAGGTAGTCAGCAGTTTTCGGGCCGTCAGGGGGAAGGCCCGGCTCTTCTCGCCGTTGCTGAGTTGTGCCGAGCCGAACACCCGTTGTCCCAGCACCAGCATGGCCTCCTGCCGGGTCTCTCCGTCGATGCCCGCCAGTCCCCGCATCAGCATCCCCAGCAGCCGGTCCCGGCGGCGCAGGCACGCTTCCTCCGGCTCCTCCGGGAATCTCTGGTGATAGATGTCGTACTCCTCATAGATGACGCCCACGGTGTCCAGCACCGGAGTCACGATGCGGCTGCTGGAGGCACTGAGAGTCACCCCCAGATCCGCCAGACACTCGTCCAGCTGCTCCGGCGGCAGCCATAGGGCAAGCCGCCCCAGATAGTCGGGAATGTACTTGGTGAACTCCTGCTGCCCCAGCTCCAGCCCCCGGCACAGCTCCACGGAGACCTCATTGCGCTGATCCACCGTCAGCCGGGGAGCGATCTCCAACAGCGCCAGTCCTGCGCCGTGGCGCACCGTGACCCGGTCGCTGACCTTGATGAGGTTAGAAAGATGCGTGGCGATGTGCAGGGCCGAGCCGTGGTCGTTCCGTGCATCGTCCGTCAGCAGCCGCAGGTTCACCTGCTTGATGATCCACGGCGTGGCGGTCTTGAGGTTATCCAGAAAAATATCCGACACCTGCGCCTCCTGCAAATGCAGCCCCCCGGCGCAGATATCCTCCCGCAGCAAAGCCAGCGACATATTGCCGCAGTCCATCTCCTGCAAAATTTTCAGGGGCCTCTTCTGCCGGGGCATGGAGGTGTGGACGTGATCCAGCAGCAGCATGGCCGCCGCCTGCACCGTCAGGCTCTCCCGCCCGGACAGTACCTCCGCCGCACGGAGCAGTGCATTCAGCTGGGGCCGGGTACACAGCTCCAGCGGCAGGTCCGCCGCCGCATCCAGCAGCTGCAATGCCACCTGATCGTCCAGCTGCTCCGGCCGCCGCAGATACGCCAGCACCGGCGCCAGAAACCGCTCCTCCCGTCCGGGGCAGCGGGAGAGCAGGGACTTCACGCAGAATTTCAGGGTGAACCGGATCCACCCCCGGTGCTGGGGCATCAGCTTATGATCCGGATAGATGATCTTCTCCAGATACAGCCTCCACTGATCCAGATCCGTCACCGTCCGCAGGTCGGGACGGCTGTCCGCCGGACGCTCCTTGGCGTAGCCTGCGTGGAACCCTGCGATGATCTCCCCCATGAGGGCCGCCGCCTGACGGCGGATGTCCCCCTCACGGTGCATCAGCAGCTCATAGAGAAACGCCAGCGTCTGCACCTTCTGTGGAATGTGCAGATACAGGGAGTAGGACTCGAACACCCCCAGATAGGCCCGCAGCCGCCGCCAGTTGGTCTCACCACGAGCCTGCTCCAGCAGGGAGGCAAAGCTCCGCTGCCCGGTAAGCCGGTCCATCAGCTCCATGTTGTGGGCCACACACTGCATGGTCAGGGACTCCAGCACCTCCGCATCCTCCATCAGGGCCACCGCCCGCTCCGCCAGCGGCTGCGTGTCCGCCCCCTGCATGGTCACGTCCACTCCCCGGCGGATCATATACGCCTCGAAGTCCTGCAAGCGGGCGTAAACTCTGGTGTAGCGGCGGCGCTTCTCCCCGTCCACGTCGTCTAACTTGTTCAAAATCACGTCAAAGGCCTCCGCCAGCGACGAGATGTGGGTGATCTCATGCCCCTCCGGGTCGTGGGTCTGCTTCACCCGGAAGTCCGCATAGATCAGCAGCAGCGCCTCCGCCGACAGATACTCCGGCTCCAGATCCCACACCGAGTGGTTGGCGGCCACATGGCCGATGTCCGTCAGCCGGTGGCGGCGGAACCACAGATCCGTGTAGTAGTAGTGCAGATACGCTACCCGCTCCCCCGGATGGCAGCCGAACTTGCCGATGTCGTGTCCGGCGGCGCTGCCGGATACCAGCGCCAGATCCACCGCCGTGCCGCTGCGCCGCAGCGCCCGGCCGCAGGTCAATGCGATGTGATGCACCCCGGCGATATGCTCCAGCGTGCGGTAGGGTGTCACCTCCAGCCCCAGCCGCATCATCTCATAGACGTACTCCCGCTTCCACTGCCGCAGCATCTGTCGATAGCTGGCGCCGCAGGCGCAATCCGCCGCCTCTGTCTCCGATAGAAAGTCGAAATCCCATGCCGGGTCAAAGGGCAGCTTCTCCCGCTCGGCGGTAAAAAGCACCTGCAAAAGCGACAGGAAAAACACCGCCCCGGCGTCATAGGTCGTAGGGGCCTCCTTCTCCGGGAACAGCTGCCGCCGGGCAAAGTCATAGGCAAAGTGCAGCCACCCCACCTCCGGCTCTCCGCCGGAAAGCTCTGTCAGCTCCGGTCGGCACAGCTCCAGCACGTCGCCGCAGCGCAGTCGAGTGCCGTCGTAAAGGGGCGCAAAGCGCTGGATGTAGTTCTCGCTCTCCAGCCGCTCCAGCAGGGGCTGGCCGCTGAAATACTCCGCCGTAGGGCGGCCGGTGAGCCGCCGCAGCAGGGCCGTGTTCATCTGTCGGATGCGTTTTCTGTTCATGGTGTGACCTCCCGCCGGATGGATGCTGTTTTTTCCATTATGCCACAATTTCCCTCCGGCTTTCAAGGCGCAGCCGGGATTTTTTCACAAAAAGCCGCCCCTCCCGCTTCAAAGCACACATCCCCCTTGGCCCCGCAAAAAGCCTCGCAGAGTTTGCCGCCCGTAGGCGGCAAAGAAGTAAAATCATTTTCTCTTGCGATATATGCGTGAAAGAAAATACTTCTCAGGCTGCAAGTGTGGAATTTGTGCGCCTATGGCACACAAATTATGTGCGCAGCAGACTGCAAGCCTTTTGTCGAAAAAACCGGAGGGTTTATCGACAGTCACAAGCGGCAGGAGGTCACTTCCTCCTGCCGCTTTTCGGATACGCCTTATTCCGCCGTCTCCAGCGATGCCTGCACAAAGCCCCGGAACAGGGGGTGCGGCCGGTCGGGACGGCTCTTGAACTCCGGGTGGAACTGCGCCCCCACGAACCAGCGGTGGGCAGGCTCCTCCACGATCTCCACCAGGCTGCCGTCCGGGGACAGGCCCGACAGCCGCAGCCCCGCCGCCTCCATCTCGCAGCGGAAGCGGTTGTTGAACTCGTACCGGTGCCGGTGGCGCTCGGAGATATCCTCCGCGCCGTACTCCCTCCGGGCCAGACTCCCCTCCGCCAGCCGGCAGGGGTACTTGCCCAGCCGCATGGTGCCGCCCTTGGCGGTAACGCCCACCTGATCGGACATCAGGTCAATGACGGGATGGGCCGTCATGGCGGTGAATTCGGCGCTGTGGGCGTCGGCCCAGCCCACCACGTGGCGGGCAAACTCGATGACAGCGATCTGCATCCCCAGGCAGATGCCCAGATATGGCACCTGATGCTCCCGTGCGTATTGAGCCGCTAAAATCATCCCCTCGATGCCCCGATCCCCGAAGCCGCCGGGGACCAGCACACCGCCGCACCCGGCCAGCATCTGCTCCACGTTCTCCGGTGTCAGGGTCTCGGAGTCCACCCACCGGATGGACACCTCTGCGTCGCAGGCGGTGCCTGCGTGGAACAGGGACTCCACCACGCTGAGATACGCATCGTGCAATCCCGTGTACTTCCCCACCAGCGCAATGGTCACATGGCGGTGTACCCCGTGGATCTTCTCCACCATGGCCCGCCACCGGGCCATGTCCGGCTCCACCACCGGCAGCCCCAGCTTGCGGCAGGCCACCCGGCACAGCCCCTCCCGCTCCAGCAGCAGCGGCACCTCATACAGGGTGGAGGCCGTGACGTTGGGGATGACGCAGTCCTCCTCCACGTTACAGAACAGGGCGATCTTCCGCCGGATGTCCCCGGTGATGGGGCTGTCCGTGCGGCACACCAGAATGTCCGGCTGGATGCCGATGCTCAGCAGCTCCTTCACCGAGTGCTGGGTGGGCTTGCTCTTCAGTTCCCCGCTGCCGGGGATGGACACGATCAGCGGCACATGGATGTACAGCACGTTCTCCTTGCCCTTCTCCGCCGCCACCTGCCGGATGGCCTCCAGAAAGGGCTGGCTCTCGATGTCGCCCACCGTGCCGCCTATTTCGGAGATGACCACGTCCGTCTGTCCGTCGTCCATGGCATAGATGCGGTTTTTGATCTCATCGGTGACGTGAGGGATGATCTGCACCGTGCCGCCCAGATAGCCTCCCTGCCGCTCCCGGTTCAATACGCTCCAGTAGATTTTCCCGGAGGAGACGGAGGAGTTGGCGTCCAGCGCCTCGTCCACGAACCGCTCATAGTGACCCAGATCCAGATCCGTCTCCGCCCCGTCGTCGGTGACAAACACCTCCCCGTGCTGATAGGGACTCATGGTGCCGGGATCCACGTTGAGGTATGGGTCAAACTTCTGGTTCCTGACCCGCAGGCCGCACTGCTTCAGCAGCCGCCCCAGAGATGCGGCGCAGATGCCCTTGCCCAGCCCGGACACCACACCGCCGGTGACAAAAATATACTTCATGGCTCCCTCTCCTTTTGACAGCGGGGCGCTTCTCCGCCCTCTGATTTTTTACCCACCGATTTTACCGCCGGAGAAAAACGCCGTCAAGCCCGCAGAATCATCAAGATTTTCCCCTCCCGCCCCCTGTGCATGGGGCAGTCCTCTGAAATTTCCCTCCCGGAGAAAATTTCTCTTGCATCCCGGCCTTCGGCGTGATATGGTAGATTTGAACCCGCCTTTTCCGCCGGGTCCTTTTCCGCATAAAAACAGCCCTCACGGCGCTGCCGTGAGGGCTGTTTCACCTTTTGTCATTCCTCCTGCCGCAGCAGGGCCGTCAGTGCCTGCACCCGTCGGGCCAGCCGGGCAAATTCGCCGCAGGTCAGGGCCTGCCGTCCGTCGGAGAGGGCCTCCTCCGGCCGGTCATGGACCTCGATCATCAGTCCGTCCGCCCCGGCAGCTGCCGCCGCCAGCGCCAGCGGAGCCACCAGCTCCCGCCGCCCGGCAGCATGACTGGGATCGGCCAGCACCGGTAGGTGGGACTGCTCCTTCAGGGCGGCAATGCCCGCCACATCCAGCGTGGCCCGGCTGTCCGCCTCGAAGGTGCGGATGCCCCGCTCGCAGAGGATCACCCGCTCATTGCCGCCGGCAAGGATGTATTCCGCCGCCTGCAATAGCTCCGTCACGGTGGCCCCGAAGCTGCGCTTCAGCAGCACCGGCTTCTCCTGCCGTCCCAGCTCCCGCAGCAGCTCGAAATTCTGCATATTCCGTGCGCCCACCTGCAAGACGTCCACCTCCCGGAACAGCGGCAGCTGCCGGGGATCGGTGATCTCCGACACCACCGGCATCCCCGTCTCCCGGCCCGCACGGCACAGCAGCTCCAGCCCCCCGGCCCCCAGCCCTCCAAAGGTATAGGGGGAGGTCCGGGGCTTGAAGGCGCCGCCTCGCAGCAGCTGCGCCCCGGCGGCGGACACCTGCCGGGCGATGGAGGTCACCTGCTCCGACGACTCCACGGCACAAGGTCCGGCAATGAGGCAGAAGTCCCTCCCGATGCGTGCCTTGCCCACGGATACCACCGTGTCCTCCGGATGCCCCGTCCGGGCCGCCAGCGGATACGGCTCCGTCAGCCGCTGTACCGCCCGTACGCCGGGCAGAAGCCGCAGACTCTCCCCGTCCAGCCGAAAGGTCTCTCCCTCCAGCACCAGCACCTCCCCGCCGGGATGCGCCACCGTGACGCCGGTTCCCTCCAGCCACTGCCGCAGCGCCTGCTGCACCGCCGCCGCCTGATTTTTCTCTGTGAGAATGAACATATGCCGCCTCCGGGATCATGATCTGAATCTTTATTATATCGGACTGCGCCCCGGATTGCAACGGGGAAACCACAGGGACTTTTCGTTGACACGGCGGCGAAATGTGATATAATAGACAGTGTGTTGCAATATACCCCGTCAGTGTGCCTAATTTGTGTGTTGACCGGAGGAAGACATATGGAACGTAAATTCATTCTCAGCTGCTGCTCTACCGTGGACCTTCCCTATTCCTATATGCAGAGCAGAGACATTCCCGTGCTGTTTTATACCTACGTGGTGGACGGGCAGGAGTACGTGGACGACATGGGCCGTGACCCGGAAGCTCTGCCCCGGTTCTACCGTTTTCTGGAGGCGGGCAAGCTGCCCCAGACCTCCCAGATCAATGTCGGCACCTATCTGGACTTCTTCGAGGCCCAGCTGGAAAAGGGCGATCTGCTGCACATCGCCTTCACCTCCGGCCAGTCCGGCTCCGTCCACAACGCCGTGGCGGCGGCCAAGCTCCTGCAAGAGAAGTACCCTGATAAGAAACTCGTGGTCATCGACTCCCTGTGCTCCTCCTCCGGCTACGGCCTGCTGGTGGATGCGGCGGCGGACCTGCGGGACAGCGGCGCCACGCTGGAGGAGACGGCTCGGTGGGTGCTGGAAAACCGCAACAAGGTCCACCACCAGTTCTTCTCCTCCAACATGACCCAGTTCCGCCGCACCGGCCGTGTCTCCGGCGCAGCGGCCATGGTGGCCACCATCATGAACATCTGCCCCATCATGCGGCTGGATGATAAGGGCGCCATCAAGGCTTACAGCAAGGTCCGGGGCAAGAAGAAGGCGGTGGAGACCACCGTGAACGTCATGGAGCAGCACGCTCAGGGCGGCCGGGACTACGACCAGCGCTGCTTCGTCTGCCACTCCCAGTGCCCGGAGGACGCCGCCCTGCTCATCACGGCGCTGGAGGAGCGCTTCCCCCGCCTGAAGGGCAAGATCCGCCTGTGCGACATCGGCACCATCATCGGCTCCCATAGCGGCCCCGGCACGGTGGCCGTGTTCTTCCTGGGCGACGAGCGCCCCACTATGGACTGACCCCTTATCCCCCTCAGCGGTACATGGCAAGCCATGTACCGCTTCTTTTTCGCCCCCACTGTCCATCCTCCCGAACGCCCCGCCGCACTTGTGCAGGATACCGAACAAAACCGCCATTTTTCGTTGCAAAAAGGGGATTGCCATGATAGGATTCGTGTGATATAATATTTCTGTTTCCAATTTGCGAGATTTAATAATATACAGAAAGGCATCTACTAATCATGAATATTAGAATATCCGCTGACAGCACCTGTGATCTGTCCCCGGAGCTTATTGAAAAATACGACATCCGCATCACCCCCCTGTACATCGTCCGGGACGGCCAGTCTCTGGTAGACGGCAAGGACATCACCCCCGACGAAATCTACGCCCACGTCAATTCCGGCGGCGGAATGTGCAGCACGGCGGCGGTGTCGGTGTACGACTACACCCAGTTCTTCCGCCGCCAGCTGGAGGAGTGCGACGCCGTGGTGCATTTCCACATCTCCGGCGATATGTCCGCCTGCTACCAGAATGCCTGCATCGCCGCTCAGGAGGTGGGGAACGTCTACCCCGTGGACTCCCGCAGCCTCTCCACCGGCATCGGCCAGCTGGTGCTGGAGGCGGCGCAGCTGACCCGTGAGGGCAAGCTCACCGCTCAGGAGATCGCCCACGAGATGGAGCGCCGCCGGGAGCTGCTGGACGTCAGCTTTCTGGTGGAGCGGCTGGACTTCCTGCACAAGGGCGGCCGCTGCTCGGGCGTTGCCCTGCTGGGGGCCAATATGCTGAACCTGCGCCCCTGCATTCAGGTGAAGGACGGCCAGATGATGGTGGGCAAGAAGTACCGTGGCCCCTATGTGAGCTGCCTGCTCCAGTACATCCGGGAGCGGCTCAAGGGCCGGGATGACATTGACACCCGCCGCATTTTCATCACCGAATCCGGCGGCTTCACCCCGGAGGAGCTGGCGCAGGTGGAGGCCGCCGTCCGCAGCTACCAGCCCTTTGACGAGGTGCTGCACACACGGGCCGGCTGCACCGTCTCCAGTCACTGCGGCCCCCGCACGCTGGGCATCCTCTATTTCCACACCAAATAATTTCCCTATCATCAACGCCCACCGGAGAGCCGCTGCGCTCCCCGGTGGGCGTTTTTCGGAAAAGCTGCCCCGAAATTTTTCGCAAGACAACTGTCACGGCGCTTGCTTTTCCTACCAGTTTAGTGGTATAATAGGCTGAATAAATGAGGAGGCATACACCATGATTTCCACCAAAGGACGTTATTCCATTCGGATCCTGCTGGATCTGGCCGAGCATCGGGGCGTGGGCTATACCCCCATCAGGGACGTAGCCGCCCGGCAGAGCATCTCCCTGAAATATGTGGAGAAGCTGATGCCCGCCCTGAAAAACGCCGGCCTGCTGGACAGCAGCCACGGCATCGGCGGCGGCTACCGGCTGAACCGTGACCCGGAGCAGTACGACCTGTGGGAGATCCTGCGGGTGACGGAGGGCGAGCTGGCCCCGGTGTCCTGCCTGCAAACGGATGCCTCCCCCTGCCAGCGGGCCGGGGAGTGCCGCACCCTCTCGGTGTGGCAGGGCTACTATGACCTGACCCGGAAATACTTCTCCGGCATCACCTTGGCGGATCTGATGGCCGTTCCGCAGGGCGACAACTACGTCATCTGACCTCCACTCTATCTTCCCCCCAAACGGCAAGGCCCCCGAAGCCATTCGCTTCGGGGGCCTTGCTGTCTTTTACTTCTTCCGCAGCACCATGGCGATGAAGTTCAAATACCTCCGGCCTCCATGGCCTTGCGGTCGCCGATGGCGTATTCGTTGTCCTGCCGCAGCCAGTCGGCCCAGAACTCCTCATGGCTCTCCATCTCCCGGACCTGAAGCACCTCCGCTCCCTGACACCGCCCCAGCAGCTCCGCCCGCAGGCGGCATCGTGCAGATAGTCCACCTGTTCCGGCATCCACGACAGCAACTCCGCCCGCAGCCGATCGTCCTCTACCCGTCCTGCTTCTCACCTTTGGCCTTGGCGGCCCGGAGCTTTCGCAGGGTGTACACCACGCTGCACACCACCAGTACCGTGTTGATTCCCAGAAAGATCCAGAACACCGGTGAACTGAAATCCAGCGAATTTCCGGCGATGACCAGACACACCATCCCCGGCGCAATGGCCAGCCACGACCCCGCCAGATACGTCAGGTAATCCACCCGCAGCATCCCCAGCAGCAGGCCCAGCACCTCCATGTTCAGCCCCAGCATATGGATGGCAAAGCACATGGCAAAGCCGTATTCCTGCGTGGCGCTGAAATAGCGCTTGATCTTGGGATGCCGGTCCAGCACCGACTCCAGACTCTCCGTCTTGGTGAACCGCCCCATGGCGTAAGAGATGGATAAGCACACCGCCGTCCCCACGCCGTTGACGGCCAGCGCCACCGGCAGCGGCAGCACCATGGACACCATGACCACCAGCGCATTGTATACCACCACGCCGGAAAAGCCCTTCAGTACATATAGTCCCAGCACCACCAGCACCGCCAGCACAGGCCGGTCCGCCACCAGCTGCGGCACCGTATCCAGATCCATGACCCCTGTGGCCAGCAGCACGCCGAATATCGCCGCACACAGGACCATGATCAGCACCGGCAGGTAATCCCTCAGCCGGAATTTTTTCATACAAGCCCTCCTCACGGCGTCCATCCGCTAAAGTTTAGGATATAATGTACCATATCATTATGAATAAAGTGTGAACTTTCGCAGCCTTTACGCTCCGTTCACACTTTTCCGCCAAGTCCCGGCCCCCCATTCCTGCTGGACACAGCAAAGCCCCGCTTCGCCAGATGGCGAAGCGGGGCTTTTCCCATAATTTGGAAGTTTTCTCCCTTTCGGCGACCGGTTCAGATGCCTCCGTGCGGCGGGGCAAATTCCCCTGTCAGGGCGTGTCCGTTCTGCCGGAAATATACGTCCACCGAGTCGTCCGGTTCGTGTCCGGTGGACGTCCACCGGACTGTCCGGCAGCCGTCCCACAGGTATCCCGTCCGTATCCGGCAGATATCCAGCCAGTGTCCGGCCATCGTCCGGCTGGTATCCCATCGGGATCGGTCAAGTATCCCGCCGGTATCCGACGGAATAGCCCACCGGTATCCGGTTTTAGGATAGCGCCCGGTCAGGTGTTGAGGAAGGGGTCATCCAGACGGCCCAGACGGCGGAGCATGGTTTTCTTCACCGCCTTGAAAATATTCTCATATCCGGTACAGCGGCACAGGTGGCCCGACAGCAGCTTGCGGAGCTGGTCATCGGTATAGTATACCCCACGATCCAGGATCTCCACCGCCGTCATGATAAATCCGGGAATACAGAAGCCGCACTGGATGCTGGTCTCCTCCATGAAGGCCTGCTGAATGTCGGAGAGCTCGCCGTTGGGACCCATGAGACCCTCCAGCGTGGTGATATGCTTGCCCTCGGCCCACACCGCCAGATACAGGCAGGAGTTATAGCACTCGCCGTCGATGAGGACGTTGCAGGCACCGCACTCCCCCACCTCGCAGCCCTTTTTCACGGAGGTCATGGAGAAGTCGTTGCGGAGCATATCCGTCAGAGAGGCCCGGACGTCTATCATCCGCTCCACCTCCTTGCCGTTGAGGAAGAAGGTCACCAGCTGATACTGATTCTTTGCCATTACAGCTCACCTCCCGCCAGCTTCACAGACTCCATGAGACACCGCTTGGCGCTCTCCACGGCGATGTGAGAGCGGAATGCCTTGCTGGCCCGCCACGAGTCACGGGGATGGATGTCCTCCAGCACCGCTTTTCCGAAGTCCTCGATGTTCTCCAGCGTCACGGGCTTGCCGTTGATAAACTCCTCGGCGTGAGGCGCACGCATAGGGACGGGCCCCGCCACGCCGAAGGCGATCCGCACCCGGTCGAAGGTCTTTTTATCCTCGCTGAGCCGGGCGTTAACGGAGGTTCCCAGCGTGGCGATATCCATGGCGTTGCGCATGGCGTACTTGATGTAGTGGCCGAAGGTGCGGTCGTAGGATGCCTTGGGGATCAGGATGGCGGTCTGAATTTCGCCCTCCTCCACCCGCAGATCCACGGTGCCGGCCTTCAGGTAGAAGTCCTTAATGGGTACCCGGCGGACGCCGTTTTTGCCGGTGATCTCCACCATGGCCTCCCATGCGTGGAGGGTGGAGGCGGAGTCGGCGGAGGTAACGCCGTTGCAGGTGTTGCCGCCGATGGTGCCGGCGTTGCGGATCTGAGGGCCGCCCACCATATCCACCGCCTCGCCCAGCACGTTGATATACTGTTGGATCAGAGGATCGGCGGTGATGTGGCTGAAGGTGGTGAGACTGCCGATGCGGAGGTTCTCCTCCTCATCCAGCGTCACGCCCCGCATTTCACCACAGCCCAGAATACTGATGAGGGCCTTTCCGGCCCGCTTGCCCTCCCGCATCTGCACCAGCACGTCGGTGCCGCCGGCGATGATCTGGGCCTCGGGATGCTCCAGCCGCAGGCGGATGGCGTCCTGTACACTTTCCGCCTGATAGAGCGCTGACATATCATACATAGCGGTATTTCCTCCTTAGTCCCGGATCAGGCCCTCTTCCGTGAAGCGCTGGAAGAGGACGTGGGGGGTGATGGGGTCCTGATCGATGGCCACGCCGGTGGCGTTGTAGATGGCGTTGCGGATGGCGGGCGCACCGGAGCAGGCCGGGGGCTCGCCCAAGGCCTTGGTGCCGAAGGCACTGGTGGGTTCGGCGTTCTCCACGAACTGCGCCTCCAGATGGGGGTGGTCCATGATGGTGGAGAGCTTGTAGTCCAGCAGGTTATTGTTCAGAGGCCGGCCGGTCTTTTCGTCGAACAGCAGCTGCTCTGACAGACCGTAGCCAATGGCCATGGACATACCGCCGTGGACCTGCGCCTCTGCCAGCGCCGGGTTCACCAGCTTGCCGCAGTCGTGGACATTGATGATCTCCTGAAGCGTCACCTTGCACATGGGGATGTCCACCTCCACCACGGCAAAGGTGCAGCCGAAGGAATAGGCGTTGTTGCGGATGGTATAAGTACTCTCGGCGGTGATGTGCTGGGAGTCGGCGGGGTCATACTGGGCGTGCATAGCCAGCTCTGACAGGCTCATGAGCACCTTGCCGTCGGTGTTGCGGACGATATTGCCGTCCACGATATCCATGTTGTACACCGCCTGACGGGTGAGCTTGGAGGCATAATCCAGAATCTTCTCCTTCAGCATCAGGCCCGTCTGGCGGATGGAGAAGCCCGCCACATACGTCTGGCGGGAGGCATAGGCACCCAAGCCCGTAGGCGTGATATCGGTATCCTGACAGGACACCACATGGACCTTACGGTAATCGCCCAGACCCACCACGTCGGAGGTCATTTGGGCATAAGCGGTATCGGCGCCCTGACCGATCTCCGTCTCGCCGCACTGCATGGTGACGCTGCCGTCCAGATTCAGCAGCATCCGATTGGAGGACGTCTCCAACGAGATGGGGTAGACGGCGGTGTTATACCAGAAGGTGGCCACGCCGATGCCGTGGCGGATGGGGCCGGTCTCCTTGGCGAACTCCGCCTTTTTGCGGTCGTAGTCGATGTACTTCTTACCAACCTCCAGACACTGGCGGAAGGAATCCTCATAGTTGACGTTGTGGGAGAAGCTGTCCTCGAAGCCCTTGGGCATGAGGTTCTGCATCCGGAAGGCCAGCGGGTCCATGCCCACGGCCTTGGCGCACTCGTCCACGTTGGACTCGTCGGCAAAGGAGGCCTGAGGCATTCCGTAGCCACGCATGGCTCCGGCGGCGGGGCGGTTGGTGAACACCGTCCACGCATCGCACTCCATGTTGTCACAGGGATAGTGCTGGGAGAAGGAACCCATGGCCTTGGCCACGATGCTGTGGCCGTGGGAGGCATAGGATCCCTGATTGGAGTAGAGCTCCACCTTCCGGGCGGCGAAGGTGCCGTCCTTGCGGAGCCACGAGACGATGTGGAATCGGATGGCGTGGCGCACACGGTTGGAGACGAAGGTCTCCTCACGGGAGCAGTCCACCCGGACACAGCGGCCGTGGACTTGCGTGGAGCACCAAGCGCACAGGGGTTCATAGAGGGCGTCCTGCTTGTTGCCGAAGCCGCCGCCGATATAGGGCTTCACCACCCGGATATCACTCCACGGGCGGCCCAGCGCCTGTCCTACCACACGGCGGATGATATGGGGGATCTGGGTAGAGGATACCACCGTGATACGGCCGTTCTCCTCGTAGGCGAAGCAGCCGTGGTTTTCGATGTGGCAATGCTGCACCGTGGGCGTCTCATACCAGCCCTCCACCTTAATGAGGCCCGGCTCCTGAATGGCGGCCTGATAGTCGCCCGTCTTCATATCGGTGTGCTTGAGGATGTTGTTGGGGTAGGCCTCGTGGAGCCGGGGAGCGTCAGGCTCCATGGCCTTCTGCACATCCAGCACGAAGGGCAGCTCCTCGTATTCCACCTGCAGCGCCCGGACGCCCTGCATGGCGGCCACCTCGTTTTCTGCAATGACCACCGCCACGTCGTCGCCGTAGTAGCGGACGTGCCGGTTCAGCAGGTGGCGGTCCGCCACATCCTGATGGCCGGGGTCCATGGACCAGGGGTGGCCCGCCGTGGGGAACGGGTGCTCCGGCACGTCGAAACAGGTCAGTACCTTCACCACGCCGGGGATCTGCTCCGCCGCCGAGGTGTCCACCGACTTGACGAAGCCGTGGGCAATGGTGGCGTGCTTGATGCGGACATACAGCGCATCACGGGGCATGAGGTCCTCGTAGTATTTGGTGCGGCCGGTGGCCTTATCAAAGGCGTCTACCCGCACCTCGGCTTTTCCTACTTCAGCCATGTAGTGTTCCTCCTTATGTCAGCGTCGCTGCGATAGCCGGAGTTACCGGCAAAAGTACCTATAAATTTAAGATATCATAGCACAAAATTTGTCATTTGCATAGTCCTTTTCGTAATACTAATTATAGGATAACGGTGGTTGACTGGAATGGGCATTTCCGGGTATACTGTAAGAAAATGACGGGACAAAGGAGGGAGCGGCATGGCACAGCTGCGGATCGGATGCGTGGTGATGGCGGCGGGAAATGCCCGGCGCTTCGGGGAGAACAAGCTGGCGGTGCAGGTGCAGGGCAAGACGCTGTTCCGCCGGGCGCTGGAGGCTGTGCCGGCGGAGCGGTTCGTCCGGACGGTGGTGGTGAGCCAATACCCGGAGGTACTGGAGCTGGCCCACCGCATGGGCTTCGTGCCGGTACCCAACCGGCATCCGGACTGGGGCATCAGCCACACCATCTCGCTGGGGCTGGGAAAGCTGCCGGAGATGGATGCGGCGCTGTTTCAGGTGGCGGATCAGCCCCTGCTGCGCCGGGAGAGCGTGGGGATGCTGGTGGACTTTTACCGGGAGCATCCGGAGCACATCGCTGCGCTGGGTCACGACGGTGTCCGGGGGAACCCCTGTCTGTTCCCGGCACGGCTGTTCCCGGAGCTGCTGGCTCTGCAGGGGGATCACGGCGGCAATCAGGTGATCCGCCGCCATGAGGAGGACCTCCTCTTATGGGAGGTCCCGGCTCTGGAGCTGACGGATGTGGATACGCCTCAGGTGCTGGCGCAGCTGCGGCGGGATATGGCGGAGGAGTGATGGGCCTCCGACAGATCGATCGTCGCTTTGAAAAAGGCACGGGGCTGCGGTGCAGCCCCGTGCCTTTTCAGGTTTTGATCAGAATGCGGCGAGTGGAGACACGTTGGGAAAAATTACTTCTCCTTCTCCTCTTCCACCAGTTCCTGAGCTTCCTCCACCAGTTCCTCGGCTTCGCCCAGAACCTCCTGCTCCCGGATCTGTGCCGGGGTCAGGACACGCTCCGTCTGCTCCTCCCGGAGCACCAGATAGTAGGCCAGTGCCAGCTGGGGCAGCACGCCCCAGACGCCCCGCACGTCCAGCCACTTCACCGCCAGCCAACTCCAGACGGCTCCGGCGTGGAAGGCCAGCAGGGTGGAGCCGTAGAACCACAGCTTTGTCAGCTGCTCCCGCTCTCCCTCGCACAGGTAGTGGGCCAGCGCCAGAGATGCCTGCTTGGTGTTGTTGCTGTTAAAGATCGTGGCGCTCTGGAAGCCTCTGGCGCCGGCAAAGGTGCTCCACTGGATGCTCATGGAGAAGAACACCGGATACAGTGCCACCAGCGGAGTCATATCCGCCGGGAAAAAGCCCATGGCGATGGCCGCAGCCGCCGTGATGCACGGCGACAGCCGCCGCATATCCACATGGAACACGTGGGGGACGATGACGGAGAACATGACGCCCACCACGTAGATCACCAGACACAGCAGATGCAGCAGCACACTGCTCCCCCGGCCAAAGAGTGCGTCGCTGACCAGCTCCAGCAGATTCATGGTCTGGGAGCTGCCCAGTATCCCGCCGCGGCACAGCAGGGCGTAACCGCCGAAAAAGCCGCCTATTGCAGCAAAGGCCAGATGGCGGCAGTGATCGATAGGAAGAAGCTTCTGTTCCGTCATGGTATAACTCCTACAAATAACGACAAGATAATCCTTCGTTAGTATATCAGCCTGCGGCGTTTCCGCAAGGGAAAAACTGCATAAAAATCCCGCAAAAATGCGGCGTTTCTTGTGTTGACAACGGCGGGATCTGTGGTAAAATAGAGAGCGTGAAATGCGCTGACGAAACGAGTCCGCCATGTGCCGCCCAAAGCGAGAGGGGAAGCGGTGGAAGCCCCTTGTCCGGCCGGTGTGACAGCCACTTCCGAGCAGGCGGCGACGAGCCGCACGCCCCATCCCCGTTACCGGATGACCGAGATGACGGCCTTGGCCGTTCAATTAGGGTGGTACCGTGAAGCAAGTCTTCGCCCCTATGTGTGGGCGGGGGCTTTTTGTTTTTTCGGCAGCCCTCCTGCGTCCCGGTTTTCCAGCGTTCCCGTATTCCCCACAGCCCTATGTTACAGGAGGTGGCCTGTGAGCTATCAGCTGATCGACATGACCAAGGACCCACGCAGCGGACAGTTTGCCTATTTCCGTCAGATGCTCTTTCCCTTCGCCGGGGTCACGGCGGAGGTAGACATCACGGACTTCGCCGCACGGCGGCAGGGGCGGCCCTTCTTCCTGAGCTTCCTCTATGCCGTGGTACGGGCCGCCAACGCCGTCCCCCAGCTGCGCCGCCGCATCCGGGCGGATGGCAGCGTGGTGGAATACGACTGGTGTCCCCCTTCCTACACCGCCATGAAGCCCGACGGGGTATACGTATACTGCACGGTGGAGGGGGATCTGCCCTATACGGAGTTCGTGGCGCTGGGGCAGCGGCGACAGGAGGAGGTACTTCGACGGGGTACCCTCACCGAGGACGGAGACGCTTTGAGCTTCTTCTTTGTGTCCAGTCTGCCGTGGCTGCACTATTCCCAGCTGGAGCATCCCGCCGTCAGCGCCGACGACTCCAACCCCCGCATCAGCTGGGGCAAGGCTGTCACCAATAACGGGCGAACCACCCTGCCGGTGTCGCTGTTTGTAAACCACGCCTTGGCAGACGGGCTGCACATCTCGCAGTTCTTCGCCGGTCTGGAGCGGGAGCTTCAGACGCTGGCGGACAGCTGGGCGGCGGAGGGCTGACGGCATCCGGTCACAGAGGTCTGTCACAGGAACTGTCACAAAAGAAAATTCTGCAATTCCGATTGCAAGCAAAAGGAGTAATGTATCATGTCTCATCCCTATCACGGGCTTAATGAGCTGCGGGAGATGTTCCTGTCGTTCTTCGAGTCCAAAGGTCATCTGCGGCTGCCCAGCTTCTCTCTGGTGCCGCAGAACGACAAGTCCATCCTGCTCATCAACGCCGGCATGACCCCCATGAAGCCGTGGTTCAAGGGCGAGGAGGAGCCGCCCCGCCGCCGGGTCTGCACCTGTCAGAAGTGCATCCGCACCGGCGACATCGAGAACGTGGGCAAGACCGCCCGCCACGGCACCTACTTTGAGATGCTGGGCAACTTCTCCTTCGGCGACTACTTCAAGCACGAGGCCATCGCATGGAGCTGGGAGTTCCTGACCGAGGTGGTGGGGCTGGAGCCTGACCGGCTGTACCCCTCCATCTATCTGGACGACGACGAGGCCTTCGACATCTGGAACAAGGAGGTGGGCATCCCCGCCGAGCGCATCTTCCGCTTCGGCAAGGAGGACAACTTCTGGGAGCACGGCTCCGGCCCCTGCGGCCCCTGCTCCGAGATCTACTATGACCGTGGACCGGAGTACGGCTGCGGCAAGCCCGGCTGCACCGTGGGCTGCGACTGCGACCGGTACATCGAGATCTGGAACAACGTGTTCTCCCAGTTCGACAACGACGGCCACGGCCACTACACGGAGCTTAAGCAAAAGAACATCGACACCGGCATGGGTCTGGAGCGTCTGGCCTGCGTATGCCAGAACGTGGACAGCCTGTTCGACGTGGACACCGTGATGAACATCACCCACAAGGTGTCCCAGCTCACCGGCGCTCACTACGGCGAGACGGAGAAGCGGGATGTGTCCCTGCGGGTCATCACCGACCACATCCGCTCCGCCACCTTTATGATCTGCGACGGCATCCTGCCCTCCAACGAGGGGCGGGGCTATGTGCTGCGGCGTCTGCTGCGCCGGGCCGCCCGCCACGGGAAGCTGCTGGGTGTCAACGATCCCTTCCTGTATCAGGTGGTGGACACCGTTATCCATGAAAATGAGGGCCAGTATCCTGATCTGCGGGAAAAGCAGACCTATATCACCAAGGTCATCCGCACGGAGGAGGAGAATTTCGGCCGCACCATCGACGGCGGCATGAAGATCTTCTCCGACCTGCTGGCGGAACACAAGCAGAAGCTGGAGAAAATTTTCTCCGGCGCCGACGCCTTCCGGCTGTATGACACCTTCGGCTTCCCCATCGACCTGACCATGGAGATGGCAGCCGATGAGGGTCTCAGCGTGGACGAGGGCGCTTTCCAGAAGCTGATGAAGGAGCAGAAGGAGCGAGCCCGTGAGGCCCGGAAGGCGCTGGGCGATCTGGGCTGGGCCGGTGTGGAGTTCGGCAAGGACGTGCCGGCCACGGAGTTCGTGGGCTATGACCACAGCGAGTGCGATGCCAAGATCGTGGCCATCGTGGCCGATGAGGAGCTGCGGGACGAGGTGGCCGCCGGGGCCGAGGCCGTGGTGGTGCTGGATCACTCCCCCTTCTACGCCGAGATGGGCGGTCAAGTGGCCGACCACGGCACCATCACCGCCGACGGCGTGGTATTCACCGTGGCGGACGTACAGAAAAACAAGGGCGGCAAGTTCATGCACTACGGCCGTCTGGCACAGGGTGTGCTCCACGTGGGAGACACCGTTCACGCCGCCATTGACATGGAGCGCCGCAAGGCCATCCAGCGTGCTCACAGCACCACCCACCTGCTGGATGCGGCGCTGAAAAAGGTGCTGGGCGACCACGTCCATCAGGCGGGCTCTCTGGTGGAGCCGGACCGCCTGCGCTTCGACTTCACCCACTTTGAGGCCATCTCCCCGGAGGAGCTGCGGCAGGTGGAGGAACTGGTGAACGACGCCATTCTGGAGGGCTATCCCGTGGTGACGGAGATACTGCCCATCGAGGAGGCCAAAAAGAAGGGCGCCGTGGCCATGTTCGGTGAGAAGTACGGCGAGACCGTCCGGGTGGTAGAGATGAGCGACTTCTCCGTGGAGTTCTGCGGCGGCACCCATGTGGACAACACCGCCAAGGCCGGTCCCTTCCGCATCAAGAGCGAGAGCAGCGTCGCCTCCGGCGTGCGCCGCATCGAGGCCACCTGCGGCAAGCTGAGCCTGAAGGCCATGGAGAGCAGTCAGGGCGTGCTGAGCCGGGCGGCCCAGTTCCTGAAAACCGCCCCCTCCGGGCTGCTGGAGCGGATGGAGCAGCAGGCCAACGAGATGAAGCAGCTGCGTCAGGCGCTGGAAAAGTTCAAGGCCGAGGCGTCTCTGGGTGAGGCCCGGCAGTTCCTGGCCTCCGCCAAGACGGTGAAGGACCTCCATGTTCTCGCCACCACCCGCAACGGCGTGGACACCGCCGAGCTGCGGACCATGGGCGACTTTCTGCGGGATAAGGATCCCAAGGCCGTGGCGGTCATCGCCAGCATCAACGGCGAGAAGATCACCTTCTTGGCCGTGTGCGGCAAGGAGGCAGTGGCCCGTGGCATCAAGGCCGGTGATCTGGTGCGGCACGTGTCCGCCATCTGCGGCGGCAAGGGCGGCGGCAAGCCGGATTCCGCCATGGGCGGCGGCAGCGATCCCCTGAAGGTGGACGATGCGCTGGCCTCCGTGGACGATTTCGTGTCCGAGAAGCTGGGCTGAGACGAAAGGAGCATCCTATGAAAAACGATTGCCTGTTCTGCGCCATTGCCGGTGGGGAGATCCCCTCCAACAAGGTGTATGAGGACGAGCTGTGCTATGCCTTTTATGACATCGCCCCTCAGGCGCCCACCCATTTTCTGGTGATCCCCAAGGCCCACATCGCCTCCGTGGCGGAGGTGGATGGCGGCAACAGCGCCGTGGTGGCCCACATCTTTGAGGTCATCGCAAGACTGTGCCGGGAGAAGGGGCTGGAGAGCTACCGGGTGGTATCCAACATCGGGGAGCAGGCGGGGCAGAGCGTCCACCACCTGCACTTCCATGTGCTGTCCGGCCGGGATATGACCTGGCCTCCGGGCTAAGAGCACCGAGAAGCAGCGTAGAATTTCAGAAAGCCCGTCCGGCCCGCTGAATGCGGGCCGGACGGGCTTTTACATTATAATATATAGAGGACTTGGGGTCGTTAAAACAGCTCCGGATACAGGGCGGTGATCTGCTGATACCAGTCCTGATAGTCGTGTAGGTCGTCTCCCTCGATCACAGATACCTCCCACGCATCAGCGGAGTCGGAGGCGGTAAGGGGTTCGTCCGTCAGGGGATACTTGCCCTTCTCCAGTTCCGTGGGGAAGTACATTCCGGCGTAGACGGAGTCCCTGTCGTAGGCGGTGAGGAACAGCAGATAGGACTCGCCCTCCTGCATGGGGAGGTAGCCGCCCTGCGTCCAGAGGACATTGTCCGCCAGATAGCACTCCTCAGTGATGACCAACTGCTCCGGGGGCTCCCCCTTCAGCACCTGCGATACCGTTCCGGTGGTCCTCGTATAGCCGCCGGAGACATTGCCGTCACTGAAATAGGACAGAACGTTCTCCTGACTCTCCGGTGTGAACACCACAATGAGGTCGCTGACCTCCTGAAGCTGAGAGACACTCTCGGCCTGTGTGATGCGGTCCGCCGCCATCCGCTGTACTGTCTGGCGCTGGCCGCAGGCGGTGCAGGTGATCAGGAGAAGGAGAAGCAGCATCAGGGAAAGGTGCTTTCTCATAGGACAGACCTCCTTTTTTCTCATTCTATCACAGTCATTTTCTGGATACAATGGACGAAAAGGAGATTTCCTGCAACAAAAGCTGTGTATTCTGTACAGGGGCTCAAAAGCTGCCGATGGGGATGGAGCCGTCGTCGGTGCCTTTTTCGATGGAGCGGATGGTGATCCAGTAGCTGCGGCCGCCGCCCATATCCACCTGTACCCGGTCCCCGGCCCGGCGGCCCAGCACGGCCTTCCCCACCGGGGACTCCTTGCTGATGAGGCCCTTCAGTGCATCCTGCCGCAGGGTGGTGACCAGCTGGATCCTCCGGCTCTTGCCGGTGTTTTCCATGAAGATCTCCACGGTGTCGTAGAGGCCCGCCGTGTCCTGACCGGAGCGGTCGTCGATGATGCGGGCGGTCTTGATCATCCGCTGCAGGTAGCGGATGCGGCTGTCATTGCGGTTTTTCTCCTGCTTGGCGCACTTATACTCGAAGTTCTCGCTGAGGTCACCGAAGGCCCGTGCCGTCTGCACGTCCTCGATGAGCTTGGGGCGCAGCACCTGCGTCCGGTAGTCGATCTCCTCCTGCATCTTCTGCACGTCGCCACGGGTCAATTCATCGTACATCGTTATTCCTCCCAAGCTTGCGCCAGACGGCGCAGTCCCTCCGGCAGACGCTCCAGGTCGATGCCGGAATAGTTTACCACCACGATATGCTGGGGCGCCGACGACCGGGCGCTGTAATAGTCCGACAGCAGCGCCAGGCGCACCCCCTGCTCCGCCGCCCGGCTCCGCAGCGCCGCATCCGGCAGACGGGTATCCAGCCGCACCAGAAAGTGCAGACCGGCGTCCTGCTCCATGATCTCCACCCGGTCCGCCAGCGGGCTGCAGCGCAGCATGGCGATGACGGCGTCCCGCTTCTGGCGGTAGCGGGCCTTCATGCGGCTCAGGTGCTGCTCATAGCGGCCCTGCGCCATGAATTTGGCCAGAGTATACTGCTCGAAGCCCGACACCGTGCAGGCGTAGAAGCCCAGCTTCTCCCGATAGACCTCCATGAGTCTGGGCGGCAGGATCATGTAGCTGATGCGGATGGAGGGGGCGATGGTCTTGGAGAAGGTGTTCAGGTAGATGACCCGCTGGGCCTCGTCGATGGAAAACAGCGTGGGGATGGGACGGCCCACGAAGCGGAACTCGCTGTCGTAGTCATCCTCCAGTATCCAGCGTCCCTCCTGCTCCTCCGCCCAGCGCAGCAGCTCCTGCCGCCGTCCGATGGGCATGACGATGCCCGTGGGATAGTGGTGGGAGGGCGAGAGGTGGACGATATCCGCCTCCTGACGGCGCAGAAGCCGGGTGGAGAGGCCCTTTTCATCCAGTCCCACCTGCCGCAGATTCACCTGATGGCTGCGGTAAATTTCCGCAATTTTGCTGTATCCGGGGTCCTCCACGGCGTAGCACTTCTCCCGGCCCAGCAGCTGGATCAGCAGCGAATACAGAAACTCCGTACCGGCGCCGACGATGATCTGGCCGCTGTCCACGTTCATGCCACGGAACTGGCGCAGATAGTCGCTGATGGCCCGGCGCAGCTCCTCCGCCCCGTTGTAGGGGGCGGCCTGCAGCAGGGCCTTGTCCCGCTCCAGCAGCGTCTCCCGCATGAGGCGGGCCCAGACGGTAAAGGGGAAATACGCCCGGTCGATGGAATTGGTCACAAGGTCCAGAAAATAGGTCTTTTGCTCCGGCTCCGGCGGCAGCGGGGCAGGCTGCCGGGCCGCCGCCTGTAAAGGGCGCTCCACGGGGCTGACGTAGTAGCCCCGCTTCTCCTGCGAGTAGATGTAGCCCTCCGCCGCCAGCTGCTCATAGGCATTCTGCACGGTGATGATGCTGACCTCCAGATGCTGGGCCAGCGCCCGCTTGGAGGGCAGCCGCTGGTGAGCCGGCAGTGTCCCGGACAGGATATCCCGGCGGATGCCCTCGTACAGCTGCTCATACAGGCTCCGGCCGCTCTCTTTGTTCAGGGGATAGGTCAGCATAGCTCCTCCATCTGGTATTATCCGATAATATCGATATGGGCATTTCAATAATACCAATTTCTACTATAATACAGACAGTACATAAAAGCAAGGAGATTTTTCCCATGAGAGATGCGAACATCAAAAAACTGGTTCTGGCGGCCCTGATGGCCGCACTGACCTATGTGGCCACCTCCATCGTGCAGATTCCCTCCCCCATGCAGGGCTATGTGAATCTGGGCGACTGCATCGTGCTGCTGAGCGGCTGGATCCTCGGCCCGTGGTGGGGCGCTGCGGCAGGCGGCATCGGTTCCATGCTGGTGGACCTGATTGGCGGCTACGGTCACTATGCGCCCGGCACGCTGATCATCAAGGGCTGCATGGCTCTGGTGGCGGCCCTCATCGTCAAGGCCATGAAGGAGAGCAAGGCCTCCTACGTCATCAGCGCCGTGGTCAGCGAGGTCATCATGGTGGTGGGCTACTTCGGCTACGCCTCCCTGCTGCTGGGCAAGGGCTGGGGCGCTGCGGCCAGCATCCCCGGCAATCTGGTGCAGGGTGCTATGGGCATTGTCATCGGCCTGGTGCTGCTGGTGGTACTCAAGCGCAGTAAGGCGCTGGAAAAGCTGGCGTAAGAACGGTTGCAAAACGGCGCCGGACGTGGTACACTGAAGGTGCAGAATTGCTTTTGCGAAAAGCGGCGGAGCGATCATCCGCCGCTTTTCGTTCATGCGAGGAAAGGAAGATAGCTATGGCTGGGATCATTCATGAGGTAGAGCGCACCGACCTGCTGGAACAGGTGCGGCAGGAGGCGGCGGACGCCGCACGGCAGCTGGCGGAGGCAGCCCGGCTGCGGCGTGGCCACATTGTGGTGGTGGGCTGCAGCACCAGCGAGGTGGTGGGGCATCAGGTGGGCAGCTGGTCCACGCCCCAAATCGCACAGGCCATTTTCGACGGACTCAACAGCGTGTTTGCCCCCATGGGCGTCTACATCGCCGCCCAGTGCTGCGAGCACCTGAACCGGGCGCTGATCGTGGAGCATGAGGCGGTGCCTGGGGCGGAGATCGTCAATGTGCTGCCCCAGCCCAAGGCGGGCAGCTCCTTCGCCACCGCCGCCTACCAGAGCTTCCGGCATCCGGTGGCACTGGAGGAGATCCGGGCCGACGCCGGTCTGGACATCGGCGGCACCCTCATCGGGATGCACCTGAAGAAAGTGGCGGTGCCGGTGCGCCTGCCCCAGAACCATATCGGCAGCGCCATCCTGCTGGCGGCCCGTGTGCGGCCCAAGTTCATCGGCGGCGAGCGTGCCATCTACGACGAGCATCTGAAGGACGGCTATCCGGAGTTCTGATTTGCATCACGAAGCATCCCCGGTCTGTAAAACAGGCCGGGGATGCTTTTATAATACCCATTATATTATAGATACCGCACGAAGAGGCAGACCATGGCAATGGTGATGACCAGCACCGTGGCCGGGGCGCAGTACTTGCAGTAGGTACCCCATGTCACCGGGTGGCCGTTCTTGGCGGCCACGGAGGTACCCACCACATTGGCGGAGGCTCCGATGGGGGTGGCACTGCCGCCCAGATCCGTGCCGATGGACAGCGCCCACGCCAGCACGGAGAGGTCCACGCCCTGCGACTGTGACATGGACTGGATCACCGGCACCATGGTGGCGGCGAAGGGGATGTTATCCACAAAGGCGCTGCACACAGCCGACAGCCACAGGATGATGGCCACCATCACCGCGGTGTGTCCGCCGCTGATGCGGCTGATCCAGCCGGCCAGCACATCCAGACAGCCGGTGTCCTCCAAACCGCTGACCACCACGAACAGGCCGATGAAGAACAGCAGCGTGCGGTAGTCCACCTTGGCGAACAGCCCCGCTGCCGCATGGCCTCCGGAGGTGCAGAGGGTGGCCAGCGCCATCAATACGGCGGCGATACAGCCGATGGTGGCCACCGTCAGCTCCGTCTGTGCGTGGGTGACCAGCACCACCACCAGCAGGAACACGGCGCCGCAGGCGATGAAGGCCCGCCGATCCGTGATGGCGGAGGCGGCGTCTGGATAGGTGATATCCGTGGGGCGCTGACTCTCGCTCTCCCGCAGGATGCGGCGGAAGCAGAAGTAGAAGTACACCACCGTGGCCACCAGACAGATCAGCATGATAACGCCGGTGTTGGTGAGGAAATCGAAGAATGTCAGACCCAGCGAGGTACCGATGATGATGTTGGGGGGATCGCCGCACATGGTGGCACTGCCGCCCAAATTGGCACAGAAGATCTCCGCCAGGATCATGGGAACCGGGTCGAAGCGCAGGGTGCGGCCCAGCTCCGCCGTGACGGCGGCCAGAAACAGAATGACGGTGATGCTGTCGATGAACATGGACAGCACGGCTGCCATGACCATGAAGCACACCAGCAGCGGCACGGTGCGGTAATGGACCGCCTTGGCCAGCTTCAGGCACAGCCAGCGAAAGATGCCCACGTGGCCCATGCCCTCCACCATCACCATCATGCCCGCAATGAACACGATGGTGGACCAGTTGATGCCGCCGGAGGACTCCGATGCGCCGTACCAGAAGGTACTCTGGCCGAAGGCGGACAGGTTCAGAGTATCCCATATGGCCCCGCCATCGTGCATACAGATGCCGAATACCAGCACCAGCATCAGTGCGCCGCAGCCCAGCGTCACCCACTGGCGGGGGATGCGGTCCAGCACGATCAGCAGGAACATGATGACAAAAATTACCAACGCTGCAATTTCAGCTACCATAGGAAATTCGCCTCTTTTTAGGATTCTATCTCTCAAGCGACGCCTATTGTAGCACTCCGTTTCGGGAATTGCAACCCCCGGAGCGCTATGGAAGTATTATGAAATTATGAATTTTTATTTCTTTGCAGATTCTTTATCATCTTCCACATTCTGCCATATCCGGATGGTCGAAGGGCGGGAGAGCTTCGTGGTAAAAGAGAGGGGTCGCCCCACATGGGCGGCCACTGAGCCTGTCAAAAAGTGGGAACCTTTCGTCAACGGGGAAGAAGGGTGTGTGCGGGAAACCCGGAAGGGTGTCCTGCACGATGATGATCACCATTTTTCAGAGCTTTTTGAGGCTCTGAAAAATGCCTCCGCATGGCGAAAAGATTTTTTCGCCATGCGGAGGGGGCGCCCCACAGGGGCGGCCCCTCTTGTACAATTTTGCATACAATTTCGTTATGTTTAATTGTGATGGAATATGTATTTCACAAAAACCGTTGACATCTGTAAACACTTTTTATATAATTTATCTACAATCAAGAAAGGAGGCCCTCACATGAAAAAAATTATCGTTCTTCTCTTCCTGATATGCGCCATTCCTCTCTCCGCCTGCTCCAAGGCGCCGGAACAGATTCCCGCCCCCACGGTGCAGCGGCTCACCTCGCCATTGGAGCTTTCCGAGGATGAGGCCGCCACCCTTATACAGTGCTGCGGGGAAAACAGTGTCCTGTTGGCTGTCGGGCATCGCAATACGGCTCAGACCGGCCCCCTTTATAATACCGACTATCTGCTTTACTGGAATTATTCGGACGGGACCACCAAGCAGTTTCCCGTTTCCTCCCCGGCCTATATCATCTCCGCCGTTCTGGACGGGTCCGATGTTCTGTACGTGGACTATGAAGCCGTGGAGCCCGGCCTCAAATGGTCTCTGATCCGGTCCACAGACACAGGGAAAAGCACTCTCGCCTCCGGTCAAGCCGCTTCCTATGATCAGGTCCCTGCGTTGTTCTGCCTGAACGGTCAGCCCATGTATCTGCAATCAGAGGATACCGGCATATCCGTATATCATGTGGACAGCAGTGCCGTTTCCAGCGTGCTGAACCTCACCGACTACACCATGTCCGATGTAACCGTTTGCACCAATGGTACGCAATTCGCCTTTTTGGCCTCTGCCAAAAACGACGCCTACTGGACGGCGTTCCTCTGCAATGCGTCCGGTATTCTGTACCAGAAGGAGCTTTCGCAGCAGGTCACAACCTTTGCCATAACGGGCGAGTACATGGTGTGCGGTTTGGGTGACCCGGAGACTCAAAAATTTTCCTATGTGACGATCCGCATCAGCGACGGAAAGGTATCCACCGCTGATTCCGCAGTGCCCCTGTGGCGTCTGACCGGAAGCGGCAGCAGTTGTATGCACGTGGACGATGCCTTTGCTGCTCATATCCTCTATCCAGATACGCAGCAGACCGATCCCCTTGTGATCAACGACTTTGCCACCTATCAAAACTGGCCCACGGTATTCTGCTCTGACGGAGTAGGTGGTTATCTGGCGGAAATGGATATCGAGGATACCGTCACCTACTGGCATATCACCACCTGACCATGATCCAAGTAATGAAAGAAGGGCTGTCCCACAGCGGGACAGCCCTTCTTGATTCGTAAAGGGGATCGATTACTGAGCAGCCTTGGCAGCCTTGATGGACTCGATCAGCTCGGGAACGACCTTGAACAGGTCACCAACGATACCGTAGTCAGCCACCTCGAAGATGGGAGCGTTCTCGTTCTTGTTCACGGCGATGATGCACTCGGAGTCCTGCATACCAGCCTTGTGCTGGATGGCGCCGGAGATACCCAGGGCGACGTAGACCTTGGGATGGACGGTCTTACCGGTCTGGCCGACCTGGTGGTCAGCAGTGATCCAGCCGGCGTCCACGCAGGCACGGGAGGAGCCCACGACGCCGCCCAGAACCTCGGCCAGCTCCTCAGCCAGCTTGATGCCGCCCTCGACATCCTTGCTGATGCCACGGCCCACGGACACGATGAAGTCGGCACCGATCAGGTCCACCAGCTTCTTGGCAGCCTTGACGGTCTCCACCACCTCGGTCTTGATGTCGCTGGCAGACAGCTCGAAAGCGGGATGCAGGATCTCAACCTTCTCGGCGCAGTCGGCGCAGAACTCACGCTTCTTCATAACGCCGGGGCGCACGGTGGCCATGGCGGGGCGGAAGCGGGGGCAGAAGATGGAGGCCATCAGGTGGCCGCCGAAAGCGGGACGGGTCATCTTGATGTCACGGGAGACATCGTGATCCTGACCGTTGATCTTCACGGTACCCAGCTTCTCGATACGCTCCTCAGCCAGCGTGGAAGCCTCACGCAGGAAGTTCTTGTAGATGGGCATATCGATGTCCAGATGGGTGCAGTCGGCGCACAGACCGGTGTGCAGGCGAGCTGCGCAGCGGGGAGCCAGATCACGGCCGATGTTGGAGGCACCGAACAGCAGGATCTCAGGCTTGATCTCCTCCACAGCGTCGGTGATGACCTTGGTGTAGGCATCAGTGGTGTAGTCCTTCAGCAGGGGGCTGTTGTAGACATAGACCTTGTCGGCACCGTAGCCGCCCAGCTCCTTGGCGATGCCGTCCACGTTGTCGCCCAGCAGAATGCCGCACAGCTCAACGCCCAGTTCGTCAGCCAGCTTCCGGCCCTCGGAGATCAGTTCAAAGGTAGTGGGCATCATCTTGCCCTGACGCTGCTCGCAGAAAACCCAGACGTTTTTGAAGGCAGCGGTATCAGCACTATTAAAAGCCATTTTCTTATCTCCTTCCTTAGATGATATGCTTGGCGGCCAGAATGCCAGCCAGCTTGTCGGTGGTCTCCTTGCCGGCGCCCTCAAGCATCATGCCGGCGCCCTTCTGAGGAGGCGTAAAGGAGGTGAGAATGTTGGTGGGGGAGCCCTTCAGACCGATGGTGGTGGCATCGATCAGGGGGTGATCCTTCAGCGTCTCGTAGGTCATGGTGACCAGAGGCTTGCTGTAAGCCTCGAAGGCGCCGCCAACGGACAGATAACGGGGCTGATTCAGCTCCTTGATGCAGGTGATCATGCAGGGGGTGTTGACCTTAACGGTCATGTAGCCATCCTCCAGCATACGCTTGACGATGAAGGTGTTGCCCTCCTTCTTGATCTCACCGGCATAGGTGACCTGAGGCAGATGCAGCTTCTCAGCGATCTGGGGGCCGACCTGAGCGGTATCGCCATCGATGGCCTGACGGCCAGCCAGAATGACGTCGTCCTCATCCACACCGTAGGTGTCGATGCCGGCGGCGATGATCTGGGAGGTGGCGTAAGTATCGGAGCCGCCGAACTCACGGGCGGTAATCAGGACACCCTCGTCCACGCCCATGGCCATCAGCTCACGCAGCATACCCTCGGCGGGAGGGGGACCCATGGTGAAGGCCACGACCTTGCAGCCCAGCTCGTCCTTCAGGGCCAGAGCAGCCTCGACGGCGTTCATATCATCGGGGTTGATGATGGTCTGCATGGACGCACGGTCCAGAGTGCCATCGGGGTTCACAGCCACCTTACCGGAGGTATCGGGAACCTGCTTCACAGTAACAATAACTTTCATTTTGCCTTATACCTCCTCAATTACTTAACGCCCAGATGGCTGGCGATGACCATGCGCTGGACCTCGGAAGTGCCCTCATAGATCTCGGTGATCTTGGCATCACGCATCATGCGCTCCACGGGATACTCACGGGTGTAGCCGTAGCCGCCGAACAGCTGCACGGCACGACGGGTCACGTCGGAAGCGGCATCGGCAGCGAACAGCTTGGCCATGGCGGCATCCATGGAGTAGGGCTCGTGGTTCTGCTTCTTCATGGCAGCGGAGTAGACCAGGAACTGAGCAGCCTGCATCCGGGTGTGCATCTCGGCCAGCTGGAACTGGGTGTTCTGGAACTGGGAGATACGCTTACCGAACTGGACACGCTCCTTGGTGTACTTGACGGCCTCCTCCACGGCGCCCTCGCCCAGACCCAGAGCCTGAGAGGCGATACCGATACGACCGCCGTCCAGCGTCTGCATGGCGATCTTGAAGCCCTGGCCCTTCTTGCCCAGCATACGATCCTTGGGGATGACGCAGTCCTCGAAAATCAGGTCGCAGGTGGAGCTGCCGCGGATACCCATCTTCTTCTCGTGCTTACCCTGAGTGAAGCCGGGGTCGGTCTTTTCCACCACGAAGGCGGAAATCTCCTTCATGGCACGGCCACGCTTGTCGGTGGTCTTACCGGTGACGGCGATGATGACGAAGGTATCAGCCACGTTGCCGTTGGTGATGAAGCACTTGGAGCCGTTGAGGATGTAGTTCTCGCCGGACTCGTCCAGTACAGCAGTGGTCTGCTGGCCCTGCGCGTCGGTACCGGCGCCGGGCTCGGTCAGGCCGAAAGCACCGATCTTCTTGCCGGACAGCAGGTCAGGCAGATACTTTTGCTTCTGAGCCTCGGTGCCGTGCTCGAAAATGGGAGCGCAGCACAGAGAGGTATGAGCGGAAACGATAACGGCAGTGGTGCCGCAGACCTTGGCCAGCTCCTCCACGCACATGGCATAGGAGAGGACGTCGCCGCCGGCGCCGCCATACTCCTTGGGGAAGTAAATGCCCATCATGCCCAGCTTCGCCATCTTCTCGACGGTCTCCATGGGGAAACGCTCTTCCTCGTCGATCTCGGCGGCCAGGGGCTTCACTTCGTTCTCTGCAAATTCGCGGTACATCTTGCGAACGAGCAGCTGTTCCTTAGTCAGATGGAAGTCCATACTCTTTTCTCCTTTACGAAATTTTACTTGGTATACTTAAAGAAGCCCTCGCCAGACTTGATGCCCAACTTGCCGGCGCGAACCATCTTCCGAATCAATACGTTTGCACGATACTTGCTGTCGTGGGTCTCATTGAACAGCACATCCATGATGTTCAGCACCACGTCCCAGCCGATGAGGTCACCCAGATGCAGGGGACCCATGGGGTGGTTGCAGCCCAGCTGCATAGCAATATCGATATCTTCCGCAGAGGCAACGCCCTCCTGCAGAACGCAAACGCCTTCGTTGCAATAGGGGATAAGGATCTTGTTGACCACAAAGCCGGGGGCCTCGTTGACCACCACGGGGGTCTTGCCGATCTCGGTGGACAGGTTCTTGATGTAGTCCACCAGCTCAGCGGGGGTATTGCCGCCGGCAATGACCTCTACCAGCTTCATGGCAGGCACGGGGTTAAAGAAGTGCATACCGATCAGATGGTGCTTCAGGCCCTGACCCATCTCGGTGATGGACAGAGAGGAGGTATTGGAGGCAAAGATGGCCTCGTCCTTGCACAGAGCGTCCAGACGGCCCAGCAGCTCCTTCTTCACGGCCATGTTCTCAGCCACGCACTCGATGACCAGATCGGCGTCAGCGGCGGCCTCGAACTCCTCCACCAGCACACGGCTCATCAGATCGTCAGCGGCCTCCTGCGCCATCTTGCCCTTGGCCACACGCTTATTCAGAGAAGCAGCCAGCTTATCCTTGTGGCGCTGCGCACTGGCCGTGCTGGAAGCATACAGCAGAACGGTGTGGCCCTTGCCGGCGAACACCTGAGCGATACCGCTACCCATCGTACCTGCACCAAAAACAGCGATCTTCATAAATGATTCCTCCTAATCGTTAGAATATATAGGGTCATTGGTTTGCCCACCGGACGTTATGTCCGGAAAACAACGTTCTGATAGAGCTTTATCGGTTCTGGTAGGGCTCATGCTTGCGCTTTTCCAGAAAAGCACCCATGCCCTCCTTCTGGTCCGCCGTCTCGAAGCAGCTGCCGAACAGCTTCTCCTCGATGGTCACGGCCCGATCCATGTCCACCTGCAGGCCGTCATTGATGGCCTTCTTGCAGGCCCGCACGGCGATGGGGGCGTTCTTGGCGATGGTCCCGGCCAGCTTCTCCGCTGCGGGCAGCAGCTCCTGCGCCGGATAGACGGCGTTCACCAGCCCGATCCGCAGGGCCTCGTCGGCCTTGATGTTCTTAGCGGTGTAAATCAGCTGCTTGGCCATACCGGGGCCAACCAGACGGGCCAGCCGCTGGGTGCCGCCGAAGCCGGGGGTGATGCCCAGACCGGCCTCCGGCTGGCCGAACACGGCGGTGTCGGCGCAGATGCGAATGTCGCAGCTCATGCTCAGCTCGCAGCCGCCGCCCAGTGCAAAGCCGTTGACAGCGGCGATGGTGGGGATGGGCAGCGTCTCCAGCCGCCGGAATACGTCGTTGCCCTTCTTGCCGAAGGCCTCGCCCTCGGCCTTGGTGAGGGTGCTCATCTCTCCGATGTCTGCCCCCGCCACGAAGGCTTTCTCCCCTGCGCCGGTGATGACCAGTACACGGATCTCCTTGTCGGCCTCCACGGTGTCCAGCAGCTCCGCCAGATCCGCCAGCACCTGAGAATTCAGGGCGTTCAGCGCCTCCGGACGGTGGATGGTGGCCACGGCATATGGACCTTTTTTCTCCAACAGTACGTTCGTCACAATGGTTCCTCCTTACTGTGGCAGCCGCCGCCGAAGCAGCGGCAGCGTCATGGGAAAAAGCGCTTTCTACAGGGGTGTTTCACCCGCAAAATGCGCCTTCTCATATACCTTATCCATTATAGACGTTCGTCTAAAATTTATCAAGCACTTCTCACCCGGCTTTTTGCTTTTTAGAGGAAGTCACAAATTTCGTCGGATTTTTTGGTACTTTTCCAGCTTTTTGCCGCACCTGTTCTTCGATGCGCCGTCCTACGAAAACGTCGCTTCGGCGGCTCTCCCTTACCGGGAGAGTTTTTCCGGCGTTCCCTCTTGCTTTTTCGCCGGAAAACCGGTATATTGGGTAGTCGGATACCATCGCCATGCGGCGTTTTTCAGGAGGAACGACACCATGCGTATGCGGAAAAAGAAGAATCTACTGCCCCGGATGGAGGCCTGCCGGGCCTGTCAGGTACAGGACCCCTTCGCCATGCGGGGCCACTGGCGGGAGCTGATGCCCGATGCCCGTGAGCTGCGGGTAGAACTGGGCTGCGGCAAGGGGCGCTTCACCGTGGGTACGGCCCAAGCGGAGCCGGATGTTCTGCTCATCGCCGTGGAGAAGGTGCCGGATGCCATGGTGGTGGCCATGGAGCGGGCGCAGGCGGCGGGGCTGCACAACGTATTCTTCGTGGTGGGAGACGCCGCCCTGCTGCCGGATATGTTTGCCCCGGCAGAGGTGGACCGGCTGTACATCAACTTCTGCGACCCGTGGCCCAAGAGCAACCAGAAGCGCCGCCGTCTGACCCACGGCAATTTTCTCAAGTGCTACCGGCAGGTGCTGCCTATGGGCGGGCAGATCCACTTTAAGACGGACAACGACAAGCTGTTCCAGTGGTCCGTGGAGGAGATCCCCCAGTATGGCTTTTCTCTGTCGGAGGTGACCCGTGACCTCCACGCCAACGGCCCCGTGGGAGTCATGACGGACTACGAGGCCAAGTTCTATGAGCTGGGGAAGAACATCAACCGCTGCGTGGCTACCATGGAGCCGTGGACGGAGCCGGAGGAGGAACCTGCGGAGGCTGCTCCGGTGGAAGCTTCTTCCGTAGAATGATATAAGAACAGCAGGATGGCCATGCCATCCTGCTGTTTTTTCATGGGGAAAAGCGCTCTTTACGACTCCTGCTTGAAATACTCCGCACCGGCGCCGCACAGGGGGCATTTATAATCCTCCGGCAGGGAGTCCCCCTCGTATACATAGCCGCAGACCTTGCACACATAGCGGTGCTGCCCCTCCGGCTTTTCCTCCGCCGGGGCCGCAGCCTGTACGTCCGCCGCCAGCGTACCCGCCAGCCGTTCTAGCTGCATGGTCTGATCCTCCCGCAGGGCGGAGCGGATGGTAAAGGTGTCCTCCATCTGCTGCCACCCCTTCAGAGGCTGGAGGATCTTCTGCATCTCCTTGCCGCTGGCCGGGGCCCAGGAGCCGTTCTCCAGCAGCACCACCCGGCGATTCTGGAGATCGTGGGCAGCGATATCGTGGAGCAGCTCCTCCATGGTAATGAACACCCCGGCATTGTAGGTGGTGGCAGCAAACACCAGATGGCTGTAACGGAAGGCTGCCGACAGAATGTAAGAGGTAGGCGTCACGGAGGTATCGAACATCTGCACCTTCACGCCCCGCTCCGACAGCCGGCAGGCCAGAATGTTGGCGGCGTTCTCCGTGTTGCCATACACGGAGGCATAGGCGATGAGCACCCCCCGCTCCTCCGGCTCGTAGCGGCTCCAGAGGTCGTACTTGTGCAGGAGATACCCCAACTCCTTCCGCCACACAAAGCCGTGGAGGGGCAGCAGCATGGCGATGTCCAGCTCTGCCGCCTTCTTCAGCACCGCCTGTACCTGAGAGCCGTATTTGCCCACGATATTGGTGTAGTAGCGCCGGGCCTCGTCCAGATAATCCCGGTCGAAGTCCACCTCATCGGCAAACAACCGGCCATTCAAGGCCCCGAAGCAGCCGAAGGCATCCGCCGTCAGCAGCAGACGATCCGTCTCATCATAGGTCATCAGTACCTCCGGCCAGTGGACCATGGGAGCCGCAATAAAGCGCAGCGTGTGCCGCCCGGTGCAGAGGGTATCCCCCTCCTTCACCACATGGATGCGCTCCTGAAGGCCGGTGCCGAAGAACTGGGTCATCATGGTCTTGGCCATAGCGCTGCAATAGATCTGCACCTCCGGGAAGCGCAGCACCAGCTCCTCCAGCTCCGCCGTGTGATCCGGCTCCATGTGGTGTACCACCACGTAGTCCAGCGACCGCCCCTCCAGCGCATGGAGGAGATTTTCCCGGAAGGTGCGGCGCACCGCCGCATCCGTCGTGTCAAACAGTACGGTCTTTTCATCCCTCAGCAGATAGCTGTTGAAGGAGATGCCGTTGGGTACGTCGAACACACCCTCAAACATGGCCAGCCGCCGCCCGTCGGCGCCTACCCACGTGTAATCGTCATTTACCTTTCTCGTGCAGTACATGGAAAAACTCCTTTCGTTCTGATATGCTCTCGCTGCTCCATAGTATACCAGATATTTCCGCCCTTTGCCACAGGAAAAAGCACGCCGCATATGCGACGTGCTTTTTAAGACAGTTACGCCTTCTTGGCGATGTCGCACAGGGCGGCGAACGCCGGGGCATCGTAGATGGCCATCTCAGAGAGCATCTTGCGGTTGATCTGGATGCCGGCCACCTTCAGACCGTGCATGAAGGTAGAGTAGTTCATGCCGTTGATCTTGCAGGCGGCGGAGATGCGGGTGATCCACAGCTGACGGAAGTCCCGCTTCTTCAGGCGGCGGCCCACATAGGCGTAGGTCAGAGACTTCATGACCTGCTCATTGGCCATCTTGAAGTGCTTGGACTTAGCGCCCCAGTAACCCTTGGCCAGCTTCAGCGTCTTATTTCTTCTTTTACGCGCCATCATAGCGCCTTTTACACGTGCCATATCTTAATTGCCTCCTATTCTAACGATTCCGTCTCTTATTTGTAGGGGATCATCTTGCGGATGGTCGCCTCGTTGGTGCAGTCGGCGTAGGTGCCGGACCGCAGGCGACGGCCACGCTTGGTGTCCTTCTTGGTGAGGATGTGGCTCTTGAAAGCGTGAGCTCTCTTGACCTTGCCGGATTTCGTCAGATTGAAGCGCTTCTTGGCGCCGCTGTGAGTCTTCAGTTTAGGCATAATTTTTACTCCTTCCATCTATTCTCTTGCCGGGGGCAAGCAGAACTTTTGTTTACTTGCCGGTCTTGGGAGAGAGGAACATCGACATATTCCGGCCCTCCAGCTTGGCGGCCTTATCCATGGTGGCGACCTCGGCGCACTGTTCGGCAAACTTCTTCAGAAGCTCCCGGCCGATCTCGGTATGTGCCATCTCACGGCCACGGAAGCGAACAGAGACCTTCACCCGGTTCCCCTCCGTCAGGAACTTCTGGGCATTTTTCAGTTTGGTGTTGAAATCCCCCACGTCAATGCCCGGAGACATCCGGATCTCCTTGATCTCCACCACGTGCTGGTTCTTTCTGGCTTCCTTCTCCCGTTTGCTCTGCTCGAACCGGTATTTGCCGTAGTTCATGAGCTTGCACACCGGCGGGGTCGCCTGGGGAGAGATCTTCACCAGGTCCAGCCCCCGCTCGTCCGCAATGTGCAGAGCGTCGGCGGAGGACATGATACCCAGCTGTTCACCGGTCTCACCGATGAGGCGGATCTCCTTGTCACGGATCTCCTCGTTGAGTTGATGCACTACATTGCTAATAACCGAAGCACCTCCTTCAGAAAATAAAAACACGGATGCAAAGCTGCATCCGCACAACAAAGCCTGCGCCCCTTCCGGGCCGCCGCCATACTCGCTGTTGACCTCTTTGCCTTTGCTGGAGGTGAGGCGGATGCATCCTGCCTTCTTTGTTTTCTTTAGTAGTATACCATCGCTCCTCCCGCCTGTCAAGCGGATTTTTTATCTGCCGCCGGAAATTTTTCACGGGAGGATGTATGCTCCGCCGGTTTTCGGGCAAACTGAAGCTGTATCGCAGATACGGAAGGAGGTGCCTCAATGTCCGGCAAAAATCAGCAGAACCAGAATCAGCAGAACCAGAATCAGCAGAAGCAGAACAAGCAGAACCAGAACCAGAATCAGAATCAGAATCAGCAGGAGCAGCAGAACCAGAACCGGCGCTGACCGCCCGGTACACAGGACAAAGCATGGGGGAGAGTGTCCAAGGACACTCTCCCCCATGTGGTTTTACGGGCGCATGAAGCCGCAGCACCCCAGCTCCGGCAGTGTCAGCAGACCCAGCGACCGGTAGAACCCCTTGGTTTTCTCCGTGTCGTCCGTCAGCAGCTGCACCTGCCGCACCGATCGGAAGCGCTCCAGCGCCGCCTGCATCAGCGCCGTGCCGATGCCCCGCCGCTGGTGATCCGGCCGCACCAATAGGTCCTGTACCAGCACCACGGTACAGCCGTCGCCCACAGCCCGCAGCAGCCCCACCAGCGTCCCGTTCTCACGGGAGGCCAGTGTCAGCAGCGACCCGGCAAAGCCTCGGCGCAGCGCCTCCGGCTGCTCCGTATAGGCCGTCCATCCGACGCTTCCATACAGAGCCAGCACCTCCGACTCCTGATAAGTGGTATATTCCTCGATATACATCCATCAGCAACTCCTTTATACAAATGTGAGCTGCTTACTTTCTCAATCTCATTCCTCGTCCCTCCGGTCAAGCGCCGTATTTGGCGGCGATATACTCCTCCAGGCACACACCCTGCTGATAGATCTCCGCAGCGGCCTCCTGTCCTACATAGCGGTAGTGCCACGGCTCATAGATGATGCCGGTGGTCTCCGTCTTGGCGGTGGGATAGCGCAGGATGAAGCCGTAGCGCCAGCTGTTGGTCATAAGCCACTGCTGCACCGCCGTCTGCTCCTGACTCTCGTCCAACAGCTGGTGGTCCAGATCCACGATGTCCACCGCCAGCCCCAGCTGATGCTCGCTGGTGCCGGGAACGGCCACCTGACGGCCCGCCTCCGTCTCGGCGTCGGCATCGCTGTACCCCTGATCCAACAGGGACTGCTTCATCTGGTCAAAGAGGGTCTGCTGCATGGCCTGCGTCCGGTAGGCAGAGCACACCACGGGATACAGCCCCTCCGCCCGGCAGGCGTCCATCATCTGCTGGAGGGCGTCGTAGCAGCGGCTGTCCACCGCCCAGCCGTTGGAGAGCTCCACCTCGTCCACGGTCCAGCCCTCCGGCAGGGGATTCCACCGGTTCACCAGCGTCAGATTCCACGGGATCTCCTGCTTCTGGCCGCTCTTCTGGTCGTCAGGCTTCTGGTTCGGCTCTCTATCCGAAGGCTCCGCCGGAGTGTTTGGGGTATCGGGCTTGTCCACATTCTCGCTGGGGGTAGGCTGCGCCGGTTCCTTTCCCTTGCCGCAGCCCCGCAGCACCAGTATCAGTACCACAGCCAATACCGCCAGCACCAGCAGGCCCAGCAGCAGCTTCCGCCGACGCACCTGCGCCTGCCGCCGCCGATTCCGCTGCGCCCGCAGCTGACGGCGCTGCTCCGGGGTCTGATCGTAATAGTCGCTCATGTGTCGGTCTCCCCTCTCAGGCCCGCAGGGTGGGTGGATACACACCGCCGGCGTGGAGCTTCTGCAGCTCCGCCGCCACCGCCTGCCGGTCCTCGTGGTACGTCATGCCGAACCAGCGGTCTGCCGAGTGCAGCACGGATACCTCCAGCTGTCCCTGCTCCAGCAGGTCTCCCACCATGCCCGGCAGCAGGCACTCCGCCTTGATGTTGTCCCCGGCCTCGCAGCGCAGGAAGTGGTCGAAGTAGGCCTCCAGCTCCTGAAAGATGGAGGGCATGAAGCCCCAGAAGTTCATGGACACCACCGTGTCCGGCGCCAGCTCCCGGTGCTGGCCCTCCGCCACATCAGCGATGGAGCCGTCCGGGAACAGCTGGATCTTCAGCGTCTCATGGATGCCACGGAGCCAGCCGTCCTCCACCCGGCACACGCCACGGGATACGGTGCCGTTGGCGCTGACGGTGTTTTTCAGCAGATACCCCACCATGGTGGCCCGTCCCTGCCGGGGCAGGCGCTGAAGCTCCTCATACATGGCCCGGTAGGCATCCACGCCGTAGTAGTCGTCGGCGTTGATGACGCAGAAGGGCTCGGAGAGATAGGGCCGGGCGCACAGCACCGCATGGGCGGTGCCGAAGGGCTTGGTGCGGCCCGCCGGAATGGTGTAGTAATCCGGGATGCTGGTGAAATCCTGCATGGCGTAGCAGACCTCCAGCGGCTCTCCTGTTTTTGTTATGAGTGTGCGGTCCCCCCACAGGCGATCCATCAGCTCCCGCATATCGGGCTTGATGATGAACACCACCTTGGTAAAGCCCGCCCGAACGGCATCGTAAATGGAATACTCCATCAGCATCTCCCCCTGAGGTCCTACGCCGTCCACCTGTTTATTTCCACCGTAGCGGGAACCCAGTCCCGCCGCCATAATGACCAGTGCTGCCTTCATGGTGATCCTCCTGAAATACGCCGCCTCCATTCCGCAGGGGCGGCGGCTTATTTTTCCGTAACGGCCCGTGGCCGCTTCGATGATTATACCACACTCCCGCCGCCGCTTCAACCGTTTCCGCCGGGAAATCCCCGGATAACAAAATCGTCACATCCGCCGCATTCGCCGTAAAGTTCACAAATCTGTAACCTTTTACACTGGATTTCCTGTCGCCGCCGCTTTATAATAGAGAGACTATGTGCCTTCGGCCGGTGGGCTATCCTGTCGTGCCTTGCTGATTTTCGGAAAGGAGTTTTTCCTCTATGTCCAGACGTCATTCCTCCCGCTCCTACGGCGGCTACGGGTCCCCCCGCCGCCGCACTGGGGCGGATCGGTTCGGTATACTCACCTTCTTCCTGTTGCTGATCTCCAGCGGCTTTCTGGCGGCCCGGCTGCTGACCACCGGCGTGCTGACCCAGAAGCTGACGCTGCTCCTGTTGTCGGTGCTGGCGGGACTGAACGTTCTCTTCGCCGTGACCCAACTGCCCCGCTGGCGCAACAAGCTCTGGAAGCTTGTTCTGGGCGTGGTGGCGCTGGTACTGTCGGCGGGCATGATCTACGCCACCGTGGCCACCAACGCCGTGCTGGAGACTCTCTCCCGTGTGTCCAGCACCGGCAGCGTCAAGACCGTAGTGGTGCGGGTCCGGGAAAACGACTCCGCTCAGGAGATCGGTGATACCTTCGGCTATACCTACGGCTATCTGGCTCAGACGGATACCGACACCACCGATGCCCTTCTGACGCATCTGGAGGAGGGACTGGGGCAGGTCAAGACCAAGTCCTACGACACCCCTACGGCTCTGGCCGACGCTCTGTACAACCGGGAAGTAGACGCCGTCATCCTGGGCAAAGGCATGGTCTCCACCCTGAAGCAGACCGACGGTTACAAGGATTTTACGTCCCGCACCCGTGAGATCTATACATACGACGTGACACACGAGTCCGACACCATCGCCCCGAATGCCAACATCTCCCGTCAGCCTTTCGTGGTCTATTGCAGCGGCACCGACGAGCGCATCTCCGATACCCTGCTCAACACCCGCAGCGATGCCAACATTCTGGCGGTGGTGAACCCCTCCACCCATAAAATTCTGCTGGTGAATATCCCCCGTGACTACTATCTGCCCCTGCCCTTCAACGGAGAGATGGATAAGCTGACCCATTTCAGCGTATATAGTGATAAGGGCATGGACGAGCCCATCGAGGCCCTGAACACCTTACTGGGGGTGAAGGCCGACTACTACGCCCGTGTGAATTTCAGCGGCCTTATGGATATCGTGGACGCCTTGGGCGGCATCGATGTCACCTCCCCGGTGGACTTCACTACCGTCGCCATGGAGATGCCCAACGAAAACGGCGACGGTGGCTATCACGACGAGGCCTTTACCTTCACCGAGGGCGTCAATCACCTCAACGGCCGGGAGGCTCTGGCCTTCTCCCGTGAGCGCTCCGCCTTCGCTCAGGGCGACGTGCAGCGGGGCCGCAACCAGATGGCGGTGCTGCAGGCCATCATTGACAAGGCCACCTCCCCCGCCATTCTCTCCGGGTATCAGGATGTGCTGAAGGCCGTCTCCGGCTCCGTGCTGACCAATATGCCCCAGCAGGATATCCTGAAGCTGGTGAAGCTGCAGCTGGAGGACAAGGTGGACTGGGACATCAGCACCTACACCCTCTCCGGCACCACGGATATGCAGGACTGCTTCACCACCGGCTTCCCCCTCAGCGTACTGGTGCCGGATGAAAGCTCCGTCGCCGCCGCTCGCCGGATGATCCGGGAGCTCATTAACGGCTGATTTCCCCCGTCTTTCCGGAAAATTTGATATTTCCCCGTTTTTTTCGCAAAAATCTCTGGTAATTCTACTATCTATCCTATATAATAGGGGATTGCGGCCGGTCATAAGACCATGCGGGCCGGCATCTCTGAAGTAAGGAGAAATATTATGACTTCCAAACGAATACACAGCGACGCCTCCGGCAGCCGCCGTATGGCGTGGATGGACTGGTTCGGCCTGATTGCGCTGGGACTGCTGATGGTGTGCAGTCTGGTGCTGCTGGGCCAGCTCCTGAATCTGGATATGCTGGACAACAAATATCTGCTGCTGCTGATGGCGGGCATCCTGATCCTCAACAGCGGCCACGCCGTGGTGCAGCTGCCCCGCCGCCCCTCCAAGGGTGGTCATGCCGCCAAGATCGGTTGCGGCGTGCTGGCTGTGATCCTGTCCGCCGGAATGATCTACGGCGCCGTGGCCGGCGGCAGTCTCAAAAGTGCCGTCACCCGCATCGTGGGCAAGATGGCGGAGAAGCAGACCATCGACATCATCGTCCTGAAGGACAACGAGGCCAGCTCCATCGAGGATGCCGTGGGCTATACCTTCGGCGTGCTGGAAAACGCCGATCAGGAGAACACCGCCGAGGTGCTCAAGACCCTGTCCGATCTGAATCCCACCTCCAAGGCCTACGCCTCTGTGCCCCAGCTGGCGGACGCTCTGTATGACGGCGAGGTGGACGCCATTATCCTTAACGACGGCTATCTGCCCATTCTGGAGCAGACGGAGGGCTATACGGATTTTGACGACTACACCCGTATCCTCAAGCAGTTCGACTTCACCAAGGAGGTCGCCCCGGTGGTACCCAACGAGTCCATCACCGTGGAGCCCTTCGTGGTCTATTGCAGCGGCATCGATGCCCGGAACTCCGATGTCAACATCCAGAGCCTCAGTGACGTGAACATTTTGGCGGTGGTGAATCCCAAGTCCCGGCAGATCCTGCTGCTAAATACCCCCCGTGACTACTTCCTGCCCCTGAGCTTCAACGGCCAGTTGGATAAACTGACCCACGCCGGTATGTACGGCATCGACGAGTCCATGCGGGTGCTGGACGATCTCTACGGTGTGGAAACGCAGTACTACGCCCGTGTCAACTTCTACGGCCTGACCAAGATCGTGGATGCTCTGGGCGGCGTAGACGTCTACTCCGAGCAGACCTTCACCACCAAGGTCATGCAGATCCCCGATAAGAACGGTAATCTCTATGACGACTACTTCTCCTTCACCGAGGGGATGAACTACAACGTGGACGGGCAGGCGGCTCTGGCTTTCTGCCGGGAGCGCTACTCCTTCTCTGACGGCGACAACCAGCGTGGCCGCAACCAGATGGCCATGATCAAGGCCATCTTCAACAAGGCTACCTCCTCCGCCATTCTCACCAAGTATGATGAGGTGCTCAAGGCCGTGGCGGACACCATGATTACCAATATGCCCTATGAGGACATCAGCAGTCTGGTAAAAATGCAGCTGTCGGATATGTCCGGCTGGAACATCACCAGCTACTCCGTCACCGGCTACGGCGGCACGGAGGAGTGCTACTCCATGCCCGGTCAGGCCCTGTGGGTCATGTGGCCCGACTATGACACGGTGAACGTGGCCAAGGATCTCATTGCACAAGTCATGGCAGGTCAGACCCCCGTCATCCCCGAAGATTAAGCGCTGCATCAGCGCAGCATTTGTGTGTTAGGAGTGTGGATCATGTCAAATCGTCAAAAGCTCATGGGGCATCTGTATGCCATCTTTACCACTCTGGTGTGGGGCAGCTGCTTCGTGCTTACCAAGGTCATGCTGACGGCCTATACCCCCACCCAGATCATCCCCCTACGGATGGGGCTGGCGTATCTGGCTCTATGGGCGCTGCGACCCAAGACCATGAAGCTCCCGTGGAAGGATGAGCTGATGTTCATCCTCATCGGCATCACCGGCGGCAGCTTCTACTTCTTCCTGCAGAATACCGCCTCGGCCCATACCTCCGCTGCCAACGTCAGTATTCTGGTATCCATGTCCCCTATCCTAACGGTGATTTTGGCGCAGCTGTTCTCCCGCAGGGGGGAGAAGCTGGGCAAGTGGGTCTACATCGGCGCCGTGGTAGCCATCGCCGGCGTGGTGATGGTGGTGCTCAACGGCACCCTGTCCTTCCATCTAAGCCCCTTGGGCGACCTGCTGGCTCTGGCCGCCGCCCTCATGTGGGCGGTGTACTCCATCCTCGTCAAAAAGTATACCGAGCGCTACGACAACTTCCTTGTGACCCGCCGGGTGTTTCTGTGGGCCTTCCTGACCTCCCTGCCGCTGGTGCTGCTGACGGACGGCCTGCCCAGCCTGACGCCCCTGTTCACCCAGCCCAATATTCTGGTGAGCTGGCTGTTTCTGGGAGTGTTCGGCAACGCCGTGTGCTTCGCCATCTGGAACATCGCCTTCAAGCGGCTGGGCGTGGTCATCACCAACAACTACCTCTATGCCACTCCCTTCGTCACTGTGGTGGCGGGCTGGCTGCTGCTGGGGGAGAAAATTTCCCTCATGTGCATCATCGGTGCCGTCCTGATCACGCTGGGTGTCATCTTCGCCGGGAAGTCGGATTCCTGAGTATCTTCGCTGTTCACTTTTTCCTACATCGAGGGACGCCCGTCAGGGCGTCCCTCTTCAGTGTGTCAAAAAAGCCTCGCAGAGTTTGCCGCCCGCAGGCGGCAAAGAAGTAAAATCATTTTCTCTTGCGACATGTGCGTGAGAGAAAATACTTCTCAGGCTGCAAGTGTGGAATTTGTGCGCCTATGGCACACAAATTATGCGCGCAGCAGACTGCAATCCTTTTGTCGAAAAAACCGAAGGGTTTTTCGGCAGTCTTGAGAGGGACGCCCGTCAGGGCGTCCCTCTTTTCGTCTCTTCCGCATCCTTTACGCCTTCTGAACGGAGGACGCTGTCCCCATCGCACAAAATCTCCAATGGACGCACCGCACCTCCTGTACATTTTGCCGTATTCCGCTGTGGGATGTAGGCGCCCCCGTCTTGACCGAACGGAAAATTTCGGCTATAATAGACGGTACACCCGCTTCGGCGGGATATATGCGGTACGCCGCTAAATGGAAAGGAATCTCATCGAAAATGCAAAATCAGCGCAGTCTGCTGGCACAGTTTCTACGCTTCTCCTCGGCCACCGTGGCCTCCCTCATGGTTTTTTCTCTGTACTCCATCGTGGACGGCCTGTTCGTGGCCAAGGGCGTGGGGGACTACGCCATGGCGGCGGTGAATCTGGCTGTCCCCTTCACCAACGTTATGTTCTCCATCGCCGTCACCTTCGCCGTCGGCACCAGCACCATCCTCTCCATCTATCTGGGGCAGGGCAACCGGGAACACGCCAACCGCCTGTTCTCCCAGAATCTGGTGCTGCTGGTGATCATCGGCCTGACCATCACCGCTCTGGTGCTGGTCTTTCTGGAGCCCTTTGCCCTGCTGCTGGGGGCAGAGGAGGAGACGCTGGGCTACACCATGTCGTATCTGCGGGGGCTGGCTCCCTTTGCCATCTGCTTCATCGTGTCGTATAATCTGGAGATCCTGGTCAAGACCGACGGGCGGCCCATGCTGGCCATTCTCACGGTGTGCATCGGCTGCCTCACCAACTGCGTACTGGACTATGTGGCCATCTTTGTGCTGAACTGGGGCGCATGGGGCGCCGCCTTCGCCACAGGCCTGAGCCAGCTGCTGACCTGCGTCATTTACATCACCCACTTCTTCGGCAAGCACACCACCTTCCATCTGGTGCGCTTCCGTCCGGAGGGCTCCATCTACCGCCGCCTGATCCCCATCGGCCTGGCGGACGGCGTTACGGAGCTGTGCAATGGCGTGATGATCTTCCTCTTCAATCACGTGATCCTCCGCTGCATCGGCACCGACGGGCTGGTGAGCTATACCATCATTGCCTACACCAATACGCTGGTGGTGAACATCATGCTGGGTGTGTCTCAGGGCTCCCAGCCGCTGGTGAGCTTCCAGTACGGTCGCAAGGACCCGGAGAAGTACCGCCGGCTGCTGCGGTACGGCCTGATCACCGTAGCCATCATGACAGTGGTCTGCTTTGCCGGTATTTTCCTGCTGGCCCCGCAGCTGGTACATATCTTCCTCGGCTCAGAGAAGCCTCTGCTGAACGCCGCCTCCACCGGGGCGCTGCGGCGATACGCTCTATCGTATCTGCTGGTGGGCTTCAACATCCTCATGGGCGGCTTCCTGACGGCGGTGGAGCGGCCCCGCTCCGCCCTGTGCATCTCCATGGGCCGGGGACTGGTGCTGCAGGCCGGGGCGCTGCTCCTGCTGGCGGCGCTCTGGGGCGGCAGCAGCATCTGGTTCGCCCCCCTCTGCTCGGAACTGCTGTGTTTTGCCATGGCATTGATCCTCATGCGCCGCTTCCGCCGGGATACGACGGCGTAAGGGCAGCGGCAAAAACATTTGAAAAACTTCCCCCCATCTGTTATAATCGTCTTACAACGTGTGGCGTTTCTGCGTAAATCCGGTTGCAGAAGCGCCGCACGTTTTTTGCGGAATTCCATAGGCAAATCGTGCAGCAGAGATGCGTAAGTCCGGATTTCCGGGACTTACGCATTTTATCACGCCGAAAGAGAGGACACATCTATGGAACACAACACACAATTTCTGGAGACCGAGCCCGTCGGGCGGCTCATGCGCCGCTACGCCCTCCCCTGCGTCATCTCCCTGCTGGTAGGGGCGCTCTACAACATCGTGGATCAGATCTTCATCGCCAACGCCAGCTATCTGGGTTCCTACGGAAATGCCGCTAATACGGTGGTCTTTCCCCTGACTGTGGTGGCGCTGGCCATCGCCGTCATGATCGGTGACGGCTGCTGCGCCTTCGTCAGCCTCTCGCTGGGCAAGGGCCGGCAGGAGGATGCCCGCCGAGCCGTGGGCAACGCCGTGGTGCTGGCGGCAGGCAGCGGTCTGGTGCTGACGGCGCTGTACCTGCTGCTTGCCGATCAAATCCTGGCCATGTTCGGCGGCACCGTCAATGCCGAGACCTTCCGCTATTCGCAGGAGTATTTCTTCTACATCTCGCTGGGCATCCCCTTCTATATGTTCGGGCAGACCATGAACCCCGTCATCCGGGCCGACGGCGCTCCCCGCTTCGCCATGATTTCCACGCTGGCCGGAGCAGTGGTGAACATCCTTCTGGATCCCATCTTCCTCTTCGTCTGCCGCTGGGGCATGATGGGGGCAGCGGTGGCCACCGTGATAGGGCAGGTAATCACGGCAGGACTGGTCGTCTGGTATCTGCCCCGGATGAAGGTGATCCGCCCCGGCCGCCGGGATCTCCCGCTCCATGGCAAGCTCTGCTCCCGGATGCTGACACTGGGCATCACCAGCTTCCTCTCCCAGATCAGTCTGGTGGCCGCCATGGCCGCCATCAACAATATGCTGCGAAAGTACGGCGCTCTGGACCCGGTGTTCGGGCAGGCACAGTATGCCCAGATCCCCATGGCGGTGGTGGGCATCGTTATGAAATTCTTCCAGATCGTCATCTCCATCGTGGTGGGCATGGCCGCCGGGTGCATCCCCATCGTGGGCTATAACATGGGGGCCGAAAAGCGCTTGCGGGTGCTCCAGCTGTTCACCCGCCTGCTGATAGCCGAGGCTACCGTAGGCGCTGTGGCGCTGCTTTTGGCGGAGTGCTTCCCCCGATCCCTCATCGCCATCTTCGGCGCCGCCAACGAGAGCAGCTATTACACGGACTTCGCCCTGCAAGCCTTCCGCATCTACCTGTCCATGGTGGTGCTGGCCTGCGTCAACAAGGCCTGCTTCATCTTCCTGCAGGCAGTGGGCAAGGCGCTGGCCTCCACCCTCCTGTCCATGATCCGGGAGGTGGTGTTCGGCGTGGGCTTTGCCCTGCTGCTGCCGGTTTACTTCGGGCTGGACGGCGTTCTGTACTCCATGCCGGTGTCCGATGTGCTGACCTTCCTCATTGCCGCCGTCCTCATCCTGCGGACCTACCGCTGGCTGGGTCAGGACATGCCGAGCCAGCTCGAATAGCTGAAAGCCTCTCTGCCAGCCTACTCAAAACAGAGGAAAAGGCGCTCCCTCCACCACCTTGGACCCATATGGGGCCAGCAGGCGGCGAATTTCCACCATGTTCTCCCGCTGATGCTTATCTGTCCAGCGCAGCAGCGCCCGTAGGGATGCCAGTCTCTCCCGACGTCCCGGCTCCCAGCCCAGCTTCCGCCGGGGCACGTCCAGCAGACAGATGACATCAGCACCGGCAAAACTATACTATTACAGTGGAACAAACGGCGGTGGTATCGTTATCAAAAAGGACTTCGCCAGCGTGACGTGGCGGACTATTGATCGATGGGAACAGGGAAGCGTGCAAATCTTCAAATCCACACGGGAGAGGTATTTCAAGCAGGGTCTTGAACGCCAACAATTATTTCGGTAGAATGATTGTAGGATATTAGTAAGAGATGCTACCCATGATTGCTAAATCTATTACTGTTCTGCATACATATCCCAATAAAAACCGGAGTAGCGCAGCTTACGCTGCGCTACTCCGCACAATCAGACCTGCTTATCCGGGTATGCCGGGAAGTTGCGTTGTTATCCGGTTTTTACACGATGAAATACAGCACCAGAGGGATACACAGCACATACAGCACCGGGTGTACCTTCTTTGCATCGCCTGTCAGCACCTTGATCAGCACGTCCGTCAGCACGCCCAAGCAGATTGCCGCAGCAATGTCGCCGGTAAAGGTGCCGAACAGGATCATCACGAAGGGGCCGAAGCAACTCTTGAAGTCGGAGAAGTCCAGCTTCGTAAAGCCCGACAGCATGGAGAAGCCCACGAAGATCAGCGCCACGCCGGTCACGGCAGTGGGGATCATCAAAAACAGCGGGGACAGGAAAATGCACACCAAGAACAGCACTCCGCTGACAATCGCCGTCAGGCCCGTGCGACCGCCAGCTTCCACGCCGATGGTGGATTCAATGAAGGTGGAGATGGTGGTGCATCCGGTGCCAGAACCCACCACCGTACCAACGGCATCCACCAGAAAAGGCTTTTCAATCTGGGGGAAGTTGCCATTCTCATCCAGCATATTGGTCTGGGCGCCCACGGCGATCAGTGCGCCGAAGGTAGCAAAGAAGTCGCTGGTAAACAGGATGAAGATCCACACCAGTGCGCCGGGGATGTCAGCCAACACGGACTTGAAGTCGTAGCACAGCACCAGATTGCCGATTTCGCTCATATCCGGCAGGGACACCAGCGCAGCAGGCAGCGTAGACACACCCATAGGAATGCTGATGATGGTGCCGACAATGATGCCGATCAGAATAGCGCCGCGCACCTTGTAGGCCGTCAGCACGCCCATCACTGCCAGGGTGATCAAGGCCAGCAGCACCGCAGGCTGGGTAAAATCGCCCAAAGCCAGACCGCTGTCGCTGAAAGTGGCAAGGCCGGTGTTTTTAAAGCCCAGATAGGCAATAAAGAAGCCCACGGCGGTTGGTATGGCGATCTTCAGGTTTTTCGGCAGCAGATCCACCACCATTTTCCGCACACCCAGAACCGTCACCAGAATGAACAGGATACCGGAGCACAGCAGCAGTGCCATGGCCCAGCCGAAGGATACCGTGCCGCTGTTGACCAGCCCGCCAAGAATGAAGTTGCTGCCCATAGCGGTAGACAGTGCCAGCGGCAAATTGGCATACAGGCCCATAAACAGGGTAATGATACCGCTGACCAGCGCACACATCACCAGCAGCGCCGACTTGCTGATGACAATGCCGTTTATATCCGTGATGTAGGGATCGGGGCCAAAGCCACAGATAGCTGAAGGCTGCACTGCCAGCACATAGGCCATGGTCATAAAGGTGGTGATACCTGCCAGCACTTCCCGCCGGACGGTAGTACCGTGATCCTTCAGCTTAAAAAAATCTTTTTTCATGTTGCTCCTCTCTGTGCTCTTTTGTAAATCGGTTTTTCAGGGAATTCGGTTTTATTCCACGACCTCCAGAATGGGGTCGATCACCTTCTGCTGCACCACATCAATAAATCCGCAGTCGGTAATGGCGTAAGCGGGGATAGCCGCCAGACAGATAAAGCTGAGGAACATGAAGGGAATGGCAATTTCCGTGCCCATTTCGTGAGCCACCCGGTTCAGTTCCTTTTTCTTCTCCGCCAGTTCCTCCAGCGGCAGGTCGCTCAGCAAGCCGCAGATGGGATACGCCACCTCGGCGGCCACCTTGCCGTCCCGGACGATCACCTGTCCGCCGCCCAGCTCCACGCAGCGGTTCACCGCCAGCGCCATGTCTTCAAAGCTGTCGCCCATGACAATGATGTTGTGGTTGTCGTGGCCCACGGAGGAAGCCATTGCGCCGCCCCGGATATGGAAGCCGCCCATAAAGGCCTTGCCCACATTTCCGTTCTTGCCATGGCGCTCTACCTGTGCAATGTACAGCACATCCTGCTCCACATCGCACTGCACCACGCCGTCTACCACCGGCAGCTCCACATCCCGGCGATTGGTGAAGGGCATGTAGGGCAGCGTATCCATCACCAGCGCCTTCACCTTCTTGGCGCCTGCAGGGGCATGGATCTTGAAGCTGTCTGCCGTGATGGGGTTCTTCAGATGCATGGTGTTCAGCACACAGGGCTCATGCTCTGCCGTCTCATAGTGTACCAACAGCTTGCCGTTGTCCGTAATCTGGCGGCCGCCGGCAAAGGTGGTCAGCACGCGGAAATCCTCCGGGCCGGTGGTAATATTGATGTCCGCCCGGCGTCCGGGGGCCAGTCCGCCGATCTCCCGATCCAGATTGAACGCCCGTGCGCAGTTGACGGTAACCATCTGAATAGCCTTGACAAAGTCCAGTCCCATGTCCAGCGCCGTGCGCAGAGAATCGTCCAGATGGCCCCGCTCCTGCAGGTCCACCGTGTGCAGGTCGTCGGTAACGATGCTGACCATAGCGGTGTCCAGATGATTTTCCATCACGGTCTTCAGCAGTACCGGCATATTCCGCGCAGCGCTGCCCTCGCGCATCATCAGGTGGCAGCCGTTGCGCAACCGCTCAAACACATCCTTTTCGCAGAAGGACTCGTGGTCGGTGGATACGCCGGCGGCGATGCAGGCGCTCATAGCCGGGCCGTACATATCCGGCAGATGGCCCTGCAGCGTCTTGCCGGGCATCGACAGCGTTGCGTCAAAGGACTCCAGCAGATCGGGAAAACCGGCCGTGATATAGGGACCGACACACTCGGACAGTCCCACCGCATCCGGACGCTTCAGTGCCTTGCGGATGATCTCCGGGTTAAAGCGTCCGCCGCTGGTCTCCAGATTGGGAGAAAACGGCACATGGGACGGCACCACGAAATAGATTTTCAGGTCTGTGGCCTCCGCCTCTTTCAGGATGGCCTCGATGCCCTCCAACCCGGACACCACGCCCACCTCATGCAGGTCTGTCATGATGCCTGTGGTGCCGTGTGCCAGCACCGCTTCGGCAAAGGGACGGATTGCCAGTGACGAGCTTTCCGGATGGATATGCCCGTCCAAAAAGCCAGGGGTCAGATACTTTCCTTCCGCATCCACCACCCGGGTGCCTTCACCGATGCAGTATTCCACATCGCCCACGGCCGCAATGGTGTCGCCACAGATGGCCACGCCGCCGTCGTAAATCTCACCGGAATAAACATTGACTACCTTGCCGTTCCGGATCACCAGATCGGCCGGAGTCTCCCCTTTCGCAACGGACAGTAATTTCTGATTCATGCTGTACCTCCATACTAAACACAAAATTCCGCTTGCTGCTGTTTCTTCTATGTTCTGGTGCCTCGCACCGGTAAAAACCTTTAAACCTTCACCACCGGGAAGCGATCCGGCAGCTCAATGCCCGCCCGCTTGTAGATGGCTTTTGCCCGGTCGCAGGCCTCCTTCAGAATGGCCTCCTCGTCCAGCGTCAGGATCTTCCGGTCCCGCATCAGCCACTTGCCGTCACACATGGTGGACTGGATGTTGGCCGAATGCATGGCCGTCACCAGTGCGGCGATTTTGTCATTCACTGGCATCATAGACGGGCCGTGGGGGTCAATGACGATCAGATCCGCCTTCTTGCCGCATTCCAGACTGCCATACAGGTCTTCGTCCAGCAGCGCACGGGAACCCCACTTGGTGGCCATCCGCAGAATATCCTGTGAGGGAACGACCGTGGGGTCCAGACGCCAGCCCTTGTGAATCAGGCTGGTCAGCCACATCTCGTCCACCATGTCCATGTGATTGGAGGAAGAAGCGCCGTCCGTGCCGATGGAGGGCCTCAGTCCCATAGCCAGCATCTTCGGGATCCGGGCAAAGCCCAGCACACGCATGGCGGAAGCCGGGTTGTGAGAAACCTTTACCTCCCGCTTCTTGAATAGTTCCAGTTCCTCGTCCGTCAGCCATACTGTGTGAACGGCCAGCAAATTCTTATCCAGTACACCCAGCCGCTCCAGATGCTTCACCGTACCCTCACCCCAGCGGGCATAGGTATATTCTTTTTCCTCCTTGGCCTCAGCCACATGCATGTGGATGCCGACACCGTATTTATCCGCCAGTTCCTTGGTGCGGACGCACAGCTCATCGGTGTTGTTGAAAATGGTGCGCAGGCCGAACCATACCTGCACCCTTCCGTCAGCCGTGTTGTGGTATTTTTCCAGATCCACCACCTGCTGCTCCAGTTCCTGCTCCATGGTGCGCTGCCAGATTTCCGGCAGTCCCTCGCCGCAGTCCATCACAGATTTGGCCAGCTTACCGCGCAGACCGGATTCCGCCGTACCGCGGGCCATGCCGGAAACAAACTGTCCGCCGGGCTCTGCAAAGGAGGTCACGCCGGAGCGAATCAGCTCCAGACTGGTCATCAGCGTGGATACATAAGAGTCCTCCTCCGTCATGTTGCTCTCAAAGGGCCACATCCGGTCATGAAGCCAGCAGATGAAATCAACATCATCGCCCACTCCGCGGGAAATCTGCTGGGAGGTGTGTACGTGAGTGTTCACAAACCCGGGCAGTACATACTTGCCCTGCAGGTCAATGACCTCTGCGTCGGGCTTCACCAGCCTGGGGTCTACCTTACCAACCGCCGTAATGCGGTCATCCTCCACCAGCACGCCGCCACCGTCAAAAACGGTGTCCTGCTGATCCATGGAGACGATGTAACCGTTCTTCAAATAGGTTTGCATGAGATCCCTCCATCCAGATACTTGTCAAGTTGCTTCGTAAATGATATACTTACCTTACAACCTATAACGGTTATAGGTTCAAGCCCTAATTTTGACTTTTCTGGATTTTCTAGTGTTCTTACAAAATCCTAGCGTTACATAGCGGGAAAATGGGAGGTTTTATGAAAGAATTCTTGACGATCGGGGAGCTTGCCAACATATTCAACATGGATGTCCAACTGCTGCGCCATTATGATACCAAGGGTCTGCTGGTGCCGCAGGTGCGCAACAGCGAAAACAACCGCCGTTTTTACCATTTCGATCAGGTCTATCCCTTGGCCACGATCCGATACCTGCGGCGACTGGACTACTCCCTTGCCCAGATCAAGGCTTTTCTCCACAGCAACGGTCTTCGTGATAACCTGCAAATGCTCTCCCAGCAGGCGCAGCAGCTGCGCCGTCAATGCGATGAGCTGAATGCCACCATCCAAATCATCCAGCAGAAGGTGGAGTTTATCGAGAGGGAACAGGCGGTCAGCCAGCGGGATAAATTCTATGTCCGCACCTTCCCGCGTCGCGCCTTTCTGCACATCGGCGAGGAAATCAACCTTTTTACCCATGAGCTGTTTTACTTCTATCCCACCGTAGGCTTTTATCAGGGACAGCGAAAATGGTTCGGCGCCTATCTCTATGAAGACACTCCCGACGAGGCCCGCCGCCTGCCGGATTTGATGGCCGACCAGCCTGTTTCCTATATTCCTGCCGGGGACTATCTCTGCGGCTATCACTACGGACCGTATCTCACCATTCAGGACTCCATCGACCGCCTGTTTGGTGAAGCTTACCGCCGGAAGCTACCGGTGGATGACTGTGTGATCACCCCCAATATCGTGGATCAGTGCTGCGAGGGACACCCGGATAATTATATTACCGGCCTGGAGGTGCGCATCCTCTCCCTTGATGAACAAAATGAAAAAAAGTCCTTTGCGGCCATTTCCAAGCCTGAGGACATATAGCTGCACAGCAGCCCTCACGGCATAACCGTGAGGGCTGCTGTGTTATTGGCTTATTCTGCAAAAACATCCCAGCCGAGCCGGATATACAACATTTTTCAGATTCTTCCCTTGGTGCCTTTTCAAGCGGATTCCAATCCGATATAATATGCCTATCAGCCTAACGATACAACATCATGCGAGGTGCCGCCAGTACATCGCCATGCACTTTGGCGAGGAAGCGGCGGAAAACGTGCTGGTCTACGAGGACTTTTCCGGCGGCAATCTGGAGCGCCCGCAGTTCAAGAAAATGATGAAGGATTCCCAGAAGATCGCCTTTGCCGCCATCGTGGTCTACCGCCTCGACCGCATCAGCCGCAACATCGGCGACTTTGCCGAGTGCGCAGAATTCGACGGTGAGCACGGCATCATGGTGTACAACCGCTCGCTCCAGCGCCCCGGCAAGGCAAACCAGATCCGCCCCATGGAGGAATGGATCGTGGCGGTGGGCAAGCATCCCGGCATCATCGCAGGCGGCGATTGGGTGCGGGTACAGGCCATGCTGGATGTGAACAAATTCAAGAGCTACCGCAGACCCCGCAGCAACGTGGCACCGCTGTCCCACTGCAGCTCGTCCAACTCCACATGAGGAATGTCATATTCCTGTGCCAGCCGCCGGGCCAGACACGTTTTCCCGCTGCCGCCGATGATGTGGAGCTTCATATCCGGCCCTCCTTGCCTGTATCAGCACGCCCCGGCATGAGAAAAGACACGGCAGAACTCTGCCGTGTCTTTTTGCACATTTTATTCCCGATGCGGAGACTTAGTCCACCATGCTCTTCAGGTTCTCAGAGACAGTGATGGGGGCAGCGGTAGCGGCCTGCACCTGCTCCACGGTGAACTCGGGGTTGATCTCGGTCATGAGCAGACCCTTGTCGGTCACTTCCAGCACGCACATCTCGGTGATGATCTTGTTGACGCAGTGGGAAGCGGTCAGGGGCAGACGGCACTTCTCGAAGATCTTGGGGTTGCCCTTGGCGGTGTGCTCCATGCAGACGATGCAGTGCTTAGCACCCACGCACAGGTCCATAGCGCCGCCCATGCCGGGCATCTTCTTGCCGGGGATGATCCAGTTGGCCAGATTGCCCTGGGCATCCACCTCCAGAGCGCCCAGGAAGCAGGCGTCCACATGGCCGCCGCGAATCAGGCCGAAATTGGTAGCGGAATCGATGAAGCCGCCGCCGTAAGCCACGGAAGCAACGCCGCCGCCGGCATCGATGACGTGGTAGGGATCATAGTTGGCGTCGCCCTCTTTGGGGGTAGCGCCGGCAGAAACGATACCCAGCTCAGCGTGGATGATCAGCTCCACATCCTTGGGCAGGTAGTTGGGGATCAAGGTGGGCAGGCCGATGCCCAGATTGACGACATCGCCGTTCTTCAGTTCTTTGGCGCAGCGCTTGGCGATAAAGCCTTTGATCTCGGACTTTTCCATTACTTTCTATCTCCTTCCACGATGTAGTTCACGCACATACCATAGGTATGAACGTTCTCGGGCTCGATCTCGCCCACGGGAACCAGATACTCGGTCTCAGCGATAACGGTGTCAGCGGCGGTAGCCATGACCACGTTGAAGTTCCGCATGGTACCCTTGTACCAGCAGTTGCCGTACTCGTCGCACTTGTAAGTGCCCAGCAGGGCGAAGTCGGCGTGGATGGGCTTCATCAGCAGATAATCCTTGCCGTCGATGGTCTGACGGCCCAGGCAGAAGGGGCTGTCCTCCACCAGAGTGTCGACGCCCACGGGGGTCAGGACGCCGCCCAGACCGGCGCCGCCGGCACGGATGCACTCGGCCAGAGTACCCTGGGGCAGCAGATTGACCTCCAGAGTACCCTCGGTGTTCTGCTGGCCCACCTCGGGAGTCATGCCCACGTGGGTAGCGATCACACGCTTGACCTGATGATTGTGGATCAGCTCGGCAATGCCGAAGAACTCCTCACCCTTGGGGCCCACCGCACGGGCCATATCGTTGGCGATGAGGGTCAGATCCTTGGTACCGCGAGCCACCAGCTCCTTCACGATCGCCCGGGCCTGACCGCAGGCCAGGAAGCCGCCGCACATAATGGTGGCGCCATCGGGGATCATTGCCGCTGCCTCTTTGGCAGTGATAACAGGTTTCTTTGCCATTTCAGTTCCTCCTTGTTTATTTTCGTTCTCTAAAATCGTCAAAATTTTATCACACCTTAATATCATAACACATGAAGGTGAAAATTGCAAGAGAACGTGCAGGAAAAAATACCGGAAAACGGCGCTATGCCGCATCAGACGGTCATGGGGACTATGCCCCATGACCGTCTGCACAGGTTGGATTTACTTCATGCCCCGCTTGACCATCTCGGTCACAGCGAAGGAAGCCACGTCGTCGGCGTACTTACCGGCACCGAAGCCGGCATCATAGCCCAGCTCCTTAGCCAGCTCGTGGGTGATACGAGGACCACCGCAGCAGACGACAAACTTGTCACGCAGGCCCTCGGCCTCCAGAAGCTCAATGAGGTTGGTGAGGTTCTGGATGTGAACGTCCTTCTGCGTAACGGTCTGGGAGACCAGCAGAACATCGGCGTGCAGCTCCAGAGCCTTCTTGATGAAGTCCTCATTGGGGACCTGAGAGCCAAGGTTGTAAGCCTCGATCATCTCGTAACGCTCCAGACCATAGTGGCCGGCGAAGCCCTTACGGTTCATGATGGCGTCGATGCCCACGGTGTGGGCGTCGGTGCCGGTGGAAGCACCCACCATAACGACCTTGCGGCCGATATGCTCACGGATGTAGTCGTTGGTGTCCTCCATGCTCATGACGTCGGACTCCACGGTGATCACGTGGATATCCTCGTAGTTGACGGAGTGGACACAGCTGCCGTACACCACGTAGAAGGTGAACTCCTTGTCCAGAGGGGCGTGATAGGCCACGTTGGGCTCCTCCAGACCCATCTTCTTGGCGATCTGGCGGGCAGCCTCCTCACCACGCTCATCGTCCTTGATGGGCAGGGTGAAGCTGGTCTGCACCTTACCGTCGTTCATGGTATCGCCGTAAGGCTTCAGGCGGGTCAGGTCCAGCGTGGTATCGAAGTCGATTTTGTGGGTATTATACAGTCCGCTGCTCATTCTGCCGCCACCTTACCTTTCATGACCTCAACGAAGGGGTTGAAGTATTTGTCGTCCTTGACCACAACACCGGCCAGGCCCTTGCCGCCGTCCTTGGGACGCTTAACATCGGCGAAGATACCCTTCTCGATGGTGGTGAACAGGCCCAGCTTCTCGATCTCCTTCAGCAGATCGGTGGCCTTGGTCAGCACCTCGTTGGCACGGTTGCGGATGATACCGTTCTCTTTATAGGTCAGCTCGCTGCCCAGATCCTTCATGGTACGGAAGATATACTGAGCATTCTCGATCGACAGAGCACGGTCGGACATGAACGGAGTGTGGATAGCCTCGGTCATCATGCCCAGCAGGCACAGCTTCTGGCCGGTCAGGATGGTGACCATGTTGAACAGGGCATCCTGGATGTGGCCACGGAAGATGTTGCCGGTCATGAACTTCGTGGGAGGCATATACTTCAGCGGCGCATTGGGGAAGATCTCACGGGCCATCTGAGCCTGAGCCAGCTCGTACAGGAAGGTATCCTCCACGGCGGGATCCATCTCAAATGCGTGGCCCAGACCCATCTGCTCCTCACGCATACCGGCGGTCTTGGCGAAGGCTTCGTTCAGGAACTGGGAAGCCAGCACCGTGTGAGCGCTGGTGATAGCGTCGTCGGTGGTCAGATAGTTGTCCTCACCGGTGTTGATGATAACGCCGGCATAGCCGTTGATAACACGGGAGAAGAACTGGTCCACGATGGTGCGCTGCATATTGATATCACGGAACAGAATGCCGTACAGAGCATCGTTCAGCATGACATCCAGACGCTCCAGAGCGCCCATGGCAGCGATCTCAGGCATACACAGACCGGAGCAGTAGTTGCACAGCCGGATATAGCGGTGCTGCTCCTCGCCCACTTCGTCCAGAGCCGCACGCATCAGGCGGAAGTTCTCCTGGGTGGCGTAAGTGCCGCCGAAGCCCTCGGTGGTAGCGCCGTAAGGCACATAGTCCAGCAGGGACTGACCGGTGGTACGGATCACGGCGATGATATCTGCGCCCTGCTTGGCGCCGGCCTTGGCCTGGATGATATCCTCGTAGATGTTACCGGTAGCCACGATGATGTACAGGTAGGGACCTTCTCTGTCGCCCCACTCCTTCAGGTAAGCGTTGCGCTTGGCAACGTTTTTGTTGATGCGCTCCACCGTTGCACGAACCACGGGGTCAATCACGGCACGGATCTCCTCGTCAGAGTGAGCGGGAACCTTGGACAGATCCAGCTCACCACTGTCGACGGCCTCAGCCACAGCCTGAGGATCCTTGCCGGTCTCTACCATAGCATTGCCGATCGCCCAAGCAGCGCCTGCAGGGAGCAGGGAAACTGCCAGCAGATGATCCACCACCACGTTGGGCATGGGGACGTCCATATCGTTGACGCCATCGACACCCAGCAGACGGCAGACGGCACGCTCAACGGTGACCGTAGTGTGCTGGTCGATAAAGACCTGAACGTCGTCGGCCACTTTGGCGGCAGACTGACGGGCCTGATTGACCAGCTCCATATTCAAGCCGAGTTTGCTTTCCATATTTTTACCTCTTATTTCTTGACGTGACGCTCGTTACGCAGCAGCTTGGTGGGCTCCAGATAACGCTGCTTGGTGCCCTCGGCGACCCATGCCACACCGGTCTTCTCAGCCTTCTTCTTGCCCATGCAGACATCGCAGTGGCAATCCTGAACATAGTGCTCAGGCTGAGTGTAGGAGGTGATAACGCCCTCGAAGTTACGCAGGATAACCTTGCGGGGAGTCTCGGAGATCAGGTAGTTGGGCATGACAGGAGTCTTGCCGCCGCCGCCGGGAGCATCCACCACGAAGGTGGGCACGCAATAGCCGGAGGTATGACCACGCAGAGCTTCCATGATCTCGATGCCCTTGGACACGGGAGTACGGAAGTGGCTCAGACCCAGGGAAGGATCGCAGGCGTAGATGTAGTAAGGACGCACACGCATCTTGACCAGGCCGTGAACCAGCTCCATCATGACGTGAGAGCAGTCGTTGACACCGGCCAGCAGCACGGACTGGTTGCCCAGAGGAATACCGGCATCGGCCAGCATGGCGCAGGCCTTGGCGGCTTCGGGAGTGAACTCCTTGGGCGTGTTGAAGTGAGTGTTCAGCCACACAGGATGATACTTTTTCAGCATGGCGCACAGCTCGGGAGTGATACGCTGGGGGCACACCACGGGGGTACGGGAGCCCAGACGGACGATCTCCACGTGAGGAATGGCACGCACACGCTTGATGATGTACTCCAGCGTCTCGTCGGAGACCATCAGGGAGTCACCGCCGGACAGCAGCACGTCACGGACCTCAGGATGAGCGGCCACGTAGTCGATGCACTTGTCGATCTGAGCCATAGGCACTTCGCAGTCATTCTGGCCGGCGAAACGACGACGGGTGCAGTGACGGCAGTACATGGAGCACTGGTCGGTGATCAGCAGCAGCACACGGTCGGGATAACGATGGGTCAGGCCGGGGGTGGGGGAGTCGGTATCCTCGTGCAGAGGATCGGCATCCTCGTAATCGGCATACTCCAGCTCCTCAGCGCGGGGGATAGCCATCTTACGGATGGGATCGAACGGGTCGTCCAGATCGATCAGGGACAGGTAATAAGGAGTAACTGCCATACGCAGCTTGCCCAGCGTCTTGGCAACACCGGCCTCCTCATCGGGGGTCAGGTTCATGTACTTCTTCAGATCCTCAATCGTCTCAGCACGATTGGCGACCTGCCAATGCCAGTCATTCCACAGATTTTCGGGAACGTCAGCGAACAGACCATTGCGAGTCTTCATATTCGTTTTCTCCTTCAAATATTAAAAATATCGGTTAGCTTTTCCCGTAGCACTGGGCGCACGGGCGACTGTTCCGGCCAGCAGCGTCCTTCCCGCTCCTCAACGGGCCAGACCTCTGCACACCGTTATTTAACCTGCGTGGTGCTCCACGCATTTTCCATTTCTCCTCAACTCTGCGTACCGCCTCCTCAAGCCGCACGCAGCGTTCGGATCTCCCGAAGGCAGGGGGCTCCGAATAAGATGCTTACCTACAGGAGCCCGAAGGCCCCTGTAGGTAGAGCACATCATCGCAGTTTAGCAGTACTTCTCGTCGAACAGCTTGCGCAGCTTGGGATTCTCACGCAGAACATCCAGAGTGATGTTGGCGTGGTTCTTGGTGTAGCCGTTGCCGATGATCATGGTGACATCCTTGCCGATACCCTCAGCGCCCAGAGCAGCCTTGGTGAAGGAGGTAGCCATGGAGAAGAAGTACACCACGCCGTCATCACGGACAGGCAGGATGGCGGACATCTCGCAGGACTCGATGTTCACGCAGCAGATGGACAGATCATACTCCTTGCCGTCGTTGGCAGCCAGAGCAGCCTCCATGACCTCAACGGGCTTGGTGCAGTCGGCGACGATCACGTCGGTGTACACGCCCAGCTCCAGCAGACCGGGAACCTGCTTGGGGTTACGGACAACGCCCACGACCTTGCCCTTGGGGCCGACCTTCTTCATGGCCTCCCAGCCGCACAGCACGCCGGACTTGCCGTTGGCGCCCAGGATCAGGACGCTGTCACCCTCGTGGGGCAGCTTGCGAGCCTGAGCGGGAGCGCCGGCCACGTCCAGAGCAGCCAGAGCCAGAGGCTCGGACATATCCTCGGGCATCTTGGCATACAGAGCGGACTCGAACAGGATAGCCTTGCCCTCGATGTCCACACGGTCGATATCCTTGTGGATGGCCAGGATCTTGTCGATGCGCAGCGGGGTCATGGACAGGGACACCAGGGAGACGATCTTGTCGCCCTCCTTCAGGTCGAAGCCGGGCTTCTTCTTCAGATCCTCACCGATGTGGGAGACAACGCCCTTGAACATACCGCCGGAACCGGTCACGGGATTCTGCTGCTTACCACGCTCAGCAACGATGCCCAGGATCATCTCGCCGATCTTCTTCTCGTCGCCGCCGCAAGCCTCAGCGATCTGAGTGAAGGAAGCGGAGTCGATGTTCAGGGAGGTCACGTCGCAGACGATCTCGTTGGAGTAGACCTTGGACATATCGTTATCGACCTTCCAAGCAGCCTGGGTCAGAACGCCCTTGGGCTCGATAACACGATGAGTACCGTACTTGTTGCCTTTCAGCTCTGCCATAATATTTTTCCTCCTAAATAAATGTATAAATGAAAGAGTTGTTTTTACTTCAGGGGCTTGAGGCTCAGGATCTCACGAGCCTCAGCGGGAGTGGCGATCTCACGGCCCAGCTCCTTGGCAATGCGGACGACCTTAGCCACCAGTTCGCCATTGGAAGCAGCCTTCTGGCCCTTGCCCAGATAGATGTTATCCTCGAAGCCCACACGGACGTTGCCGCCCATGGCGATGGCCGCAGCAGCCATGGTCCAGGCGGAACGACCCACGCCGGACACGGTCCAGGTGGAGCCAGCGGGGATCTTGCTGGCGAAGAAAGCCAGATTCTCCACGGTTGCGGGAGTGCAGCCGTGGACGCCCAGCACGAAGTTGAACTGCATGGGATGGGCAGGCACCTCACCCTTCTTGGCCATGCCAAGGATGGTGTCAATGTGGCCCAGCTCGAAGCACTCGTACTCAGGCTTGATGTTGTTCTCCAGCATACGCTTGCCGAAGGCACGCATGGTGGGCATGGTGTTGTCGAAAATCTCGTCGCCGAAGTTGCAGGTGCCGCAGTCCAGAGTGGCCATCTCGGGGAACAGCTCGGTGGGCTGCAGACGCTCCTCCGGGGTCATACCGGCAGCGCCGCCGGTGGAGGGGATCATGATGACATCGGGCAGTTCCTTGCGGATGGCATCCATCACCACACGGAAGCGCTCACGGCCCTGAGTGGGCGTGCCGTCGTCCTCACGGACATGGATGTGCAGGATGGCTGCACCGGCCTCGTAGGCGGACTTGGCCTCACGGACCATCTCCTCCACAGTGTAGGGCACAGCGGGGTTCTGCTCCTTGGTGACCTCAGCGCCGCAGATCGCAGCAGTAATAATCAGCTTCTCCATCTTGCCGCTCCCTTACTTCTCGATCTTCTTGCGCTGGCAGTCCTTGGGGGTCACGCAGGTGCCGTGAGCCACGCAGACAACGATGGGCTCGTCCAGCTCGTCAGCGGCGGAAGCGCTGATATCGGTGCGGGCAACGACGACCTTGCGGGCCTCGAAGCGCATGGTGCGGGAGGTGTTGCCGATCTTCTCGATCTCGCCATAGGCCTCAATGTAGTCTCCGGCGTACACGGGAGCCTTGAACTCCACCATGTCGTAAGCGCAGAACAGGCCCTCATCGCCGTCGCACTTGATGAGCAGCTCGGTGGCCACGTCACCGAACAGATGCACCATGTGTGCGCCGTCCACCAGATTTCCGCCGTAGTGAGCATCCTTTGCGCTCATACGCAGCCGCAGGGTAGAAGTGATCTTTTCCATAAGTTTTTCCTCCTTCATAAATTTGGGTCGTTTTCATGAAGTTCCGCCGCTGTGGCCATACCGCTCTTTCGGGCATAAAAAGAGCGCTATCGGTCAAGGCTGACCAATAGCGCTCCACGTCTTTCGACATGACAGTGCCGGCGCTTACACCCCGACCCCAAGGCCATGACATCAGACCCGTCATGCCCTTTCGGCGAAGGACCCCTTCCTGCCCCGCTCTGCGAGTGTCTGTCCTCACGAAGCAGTACCCTGTCCCCCGCACCTCTATTGATTGCGGTATGAACTTCTACGGTCCTCATTATATCGTCTCCGCCGGGGCTTTGTCAAGGTGGCATTGTGACAAAAAAGACAGAGATTTTTTGTGCATGAGATAAAATTTCTGCATCGTTTTCTATGGGTTATGCACAAAGCGATATCCCACGAATACAGCGAAAGCGGGGGGGCGTATCCGCTCCCCCGCCTTCGCCGGTCATTCTTCCAATTCTGCCGCCCTCCGGCGGCGCATACCGCCCCACAGACGCCGCACGCAGCAGCGGCCAACCACCGCAGAGAGCCTCCGGCATCTTAATACGCCTGCTCGATCTTCTCCAGGATCTCCGGCTTCAGCGACAGCATCCGGCAGATGTTCAGGGCGTCTCTGGGGCAGTCGGACTTCCCCTCCACCCGGTACAGGCCGTAGTTCATGTGCCGTGCGATGACCTGAATGCCGTCGTCGCCGGTAGCCGCCAGCTCCTGCCGGATCTGCTCCGGATCCACGTCCCGCAGTCCGATGATCTGATAGTGCAGCCGGGCGTTCTCTGCCACCTTGTCGTAGTGGGTGGTCAGCAGGGAGATGGCATTCACCTCGTTGAGGTATTTGGTCACTGCCTGCACGATGACGGCGCCCTCATCGGGGTTGGTGCCCCGCGCGAACTCATCCAGCAGGAACAGGGAGTAGCCCTGCTCCACCTCCTCCAGCGCCTTCTGGAACTGCACGATCTCCGAGCCGAAGCCGGACAGGCCCGACTGGATGGACTGCAAGTCGTCAAAGAGCATCTTCACGCTGTAAAACAGCGGCATCCGGGCCTCCCTGGCGCAGACCAGAAAGCCCGCCTGCAAAAGCAGCACGTTCAGAGCCACGGTTTTCATCACCACGGACTTACCGCCCATGTTGGCGCCGGTGATGACGGTGGCCCCCTGCTCCAGCCGGATGGACACCGGCACGAAGGACCGTCCCTTCTGCTCCAGCAGGTCGCACAGCTCGGGATTGATCATGTCCGTCAGCTCCAGCTCCGTCTCCGTGATCTCCGGCCGCACGCCGCCGTAGCGCACGGCAAACAGCGCCTTCTGGATGATGAAGTCCAGCCGGCCCGCCGTATCGGCGTCCTCCAGCAGGTCGCCTGCCAGCGGAGCCAGCGCCTGCCCCATGCTGCGGCGCACCTTGGTCTCCTCGCTGTCCTCCTCGGCACAGACACGGGTCCGGCGGGAGCGCAGCTCCTCCTTCTCGGCATCGGTCTGTGCATGGTGCAGCTGCTCCTCGATCTGCTTCTTGGCCGCACGGATCTCCCTCAGCTTGGGTGTTGCATTGTCAGGGATGTAGAAGCCACGGCTGCGGGTCTTGTCCGGATCCAGGATCTCCAGCGCCTGCGCCGGATCATGGAAGGCCAGCGCCTTAAAGTGGGTGGTCTCGCACACCTGCTGGAACAGGGGGATCAGGCTCTCCAGCCGCTGGAGATATACCTTGATTTCAAACAGCTCCACATGATCCGGGATCTCCAGCGCCTGGCACCGGCGCAGAGAGCCACGGATGTCCTTCATCTGGCACAGCATCAGCCCGATCCTGTCGTACAGGGGCTTCAGAGCATCCGCCGCCTTGGCGGCCTGCTCCACGTTATACAGCTCCGTCTCCAGCTCCTCCCGCTCGTCGGGGGAGTAGTAGCGCAGCTTGCGGATCTTCTCCTGACCGAAGGGGCTGCACCCGTGGAGAGTCTCCAGCGCATACTGCAAGCCGATTTTTTCCCTCTCTTCAAAGCGAATATTGATCATGTCAGCTCCTCCTTCACATTGATGACGGGGACGTCCACCGCCTCCCGCATCCGGGTCATAAATTCATCCTTGTCGAACTTCCAGCCGTAGGCGGACACCGGGTTGATGGTGACGCACAGGGTCCGGGCGGCCTCCTCCGTCTCCAGCCGCACCTGACGGGTCTGGAGCTTATCCAGCGCATCGCTGCTCAGCAGCACCTTGCTGGGGTCCTTCACCACCAGCCGGGTATTCCGCAGCACGCCGGAGCGCAGCAGGGGCATCACCATGGTATCCGTCAGCGCCCCGGAGATCAGAGCCTCGCCGTGATCCTTCAGGCACTTCTCCAGACTCTCCTCCATCTCCGGGGGCATGACTTCCGCCTTGGGCAGATTCATCAGCCGGTACACGTGGGCGGTGTCGGCCACGACCTTGTCGATGCTCATGTGGTATGAGGCCCCGGTGCAGAGGATGACCCCCTCCGCCACGGCCCGTGCACCCAGAGACTTGCGGCCCAGAGCGCCGTCGATGATGGACTTGTCGGCCCCCATCTCGAAGAACAGCCGGGAGACCTCCTTGAGCTGCGTGGTGATGGACGGCCCTGCCAGCTGGACATTGCCGTCGCTGCGGGCCCGGAAGATCACCACCTCCCCCAGCGGCGTGGGGATGCCGGTGGTCTCCATGATCTCCAGCGTGGTGTCCCCCAGCCGCAGCATATCCTTGGCGGTGGCGATGAGAGTCCCCTCCCGCACGAAGATGCCGGGCTTCTCCGTGCCGGTGACCACGTCGGTGGACTCGCCGTCCCGGCCGATGGAGGTCAGGCCCAGCGTCCCCTGCAGGCGGTCGTGGTGCAGCATCCAGTTGAGCATGGTGGTTTTTCCGGCATTCTTGCACATTCCCACGATGGACATGGTCTGAACGCCGTTGAGCAGCTGTAACAGCTCTGCGGACATATCTACATACCCCTTCCGGTCAAATTTCAGTCAAATATAGATTATAGCGTATTTCACCGGAAAAAGAAAGAGGAAAAACAAATTCTCCCTCTTTTCCGCCCCATTCCATGTAAAATACCGGAAAACATCTGCCTCACTCCACGGCGGAGGTTGTTTTATGGGCGAAACTGGCGTATAATGAAGTGGAGTATGTTAGGAAGTATAAGGAGGACCCTCCATGAAACTGATGGTCATCGACGGCAACAGCATCGTCAACCGGGCCTATTATGGCATCCGCCCCCTGTCCACACGGGACGGGCTGTATACCCATGCGATCTATGGCTTTCTCACCACCCTCCAGCGGCTGCTGGACGAGGAGCAGCCGGAGGCGCTGTGCGTCACCTTCGACCGCCGGGAGCCTACCTTCCGCCATCAGGCGGATGAACGCTACAAGGCCCAGCGCAAGGGGATGCCGGAGGAGCTGGCCATGCAGCTGCCGTATCTGAAGCAGGTACTCTCCGCCATGAACATTCCCCAGTACGACCTCACCGGCTACGAGGCCGACGACCTCATCGGCACCATCAGCCGCCGCTGCGAGGCATCCGGCTGGGACTGCGTCATCGTCACCGGCGACAAGGACAGTCTCCAGCTCATCACCCCCCATACCAAGGTGAAGCTGGTGTCCACCCGCATGGGCCAGACCACCACCAAGGACATGACGGAGGAGACCTTCCGGGAGCAGTACGGCTTCGCCCCCATCCACATGATCGACCTGAAGGCCCTCATGGGCGATGCCTCCGACAACATCCCCGGCGTCCCCGGCGTGGGGGAAAAGACCGCCATGGCACTGGTGCAGCAGTATCATTCCGTGGCGGAGCTGTACCGCCTGCTGCCGGAGATCGACGCCAAGCCCGGCGTCATCAAAAAGCTGCAGGAGGGCAGGGAGAGCGCCGAGCACTCCCGGTATCTGGCCACCATTGTCACCGATACCCCGCTGAACTTCACCCCGGAGGACAACCTCCGCCGCCCCTTTGCCCCGGAGCTCTATGACCTGCTGCTGAAGCTGGAGTTTCAGAAGCTCATCGACCGGTACGGCCTCACCCCCCACCGGGACACCGAGGCCGCCCCGGAGTATACCGTCGCCGTGGAGCCGCTGGAGACGGAGCAGCAGGCCCAGGCCCTGCTGGCCCAGTGGCGTCAAGCGGACCATGTGACCGTCTACGCCCTACCGAGCCTCTCCGTTCTCTCCGTCCAGTGGGATACCGGAGCGCACACCTCCGCCGCAGCGGAGCTGGATCAGAGCCGCTATACCGGCGACTGGCACGCCCTGCTGTCCGCCCTGTTCTCCGCCGATATCCGCAAGGTGGGCCACCACATCAAGGATACCATGCGCACCCTACTGGAACAGGAGCTTCCCACCGACGGCTATCTGTTTGACACGGCGCTGGCCGCCTATCTGCTGGATGCCACCGCCGGAAGCTACGACCTCCAGCGGCTGTTCGTGACCTACTATAATGAAGAGCTGCCCAAGCCCCTGCATCTGGAGCCGGATGCCTTTGCCCCGCTGGCGGATACCGCTTCGGCGTGGGCGGCTCTCCACAGCTACTGCTCCGCCGTGGAGGCCCTGTATGAGACCCTGCCCCCCAAGCTGGAGGAGCTGGGCATGAAGGAGCTGTATCATACCGTAGAGCTGCCTCTCTGCCCGGTACTGGCCCGGATGGAGCAGCGGGGCTTTCTGGTGGACGCCAAGGCGCTGTCGGACTTCGGCGAGAGCCTCACCGGCACCATCCGCCGGCTGGAGCAGCGGGTCTATGACGCCGCCGGGGCTCCCTTCAACATCAACTCCCCCAAGCAGCTGGGCAAGGTGCTCTTCGAGGATCTCCAGCTGCCCCACGGCAAGAAAACCAAAACCGGCTGGTCCACCAACGCCGACGTGCTGGAAAAGCTCCGCTGGCAGCACCCCATTGTGGCGGACGTATTGGAATACCGGCAGTACAGCAAGCTGAAAAGCACCTATGCCGACGGCCTGCTGAAGGTCATCGACGCCGACGGCCGCATCCGCACCAGCTTCCAGATGACGGTAACGGCCACCGGCCGCCTGTCCTCCACGGAGCCCAACCTCCAGAACATCCCCACCCGCACGGAGCTGGGCAGCCAGATGCGCCGGATGTTCGTGGCGGCGCCGGGGAACCTGCTGGTGGATGCCGACTACTCCCAGATCGAACTGCGGCTGCTGGCCCACATCTCCGGCGACGAGGTGATGCAGCAGGCCTTCCGTTCCGGGGAGGACTTCCATACCCTCACCGCCTCCAAGGTGTTCCACGTACCGCCGGAGGAGGTGACTCACCAGATGCGTTCACGGGCCAAGGCCGTGAACTTCGGCATCGTCTACGGCATCTCCCCCTTCTCCCTGTCTCAGGACATCGGTGTCACCGTGGCCGAGGCCAAGGAGTATATGGAGCGCTACTTCGCCACCTACACCGGCGTCCGCCGGTATATGACGGAGGTGGTGGAGCAGGCCCGGCAGCAGGGCTACGTCGCCACTCTCTTCGGGCGGCGTCGGGCGCTGCCGGAGCTGAAGAGCTCCAACTTCAACCTCCGCTCCTTTGGGGAGCGGGTGGCGCTGAATATGCCCATTCAGGGTACGGCGGCGGACATCATGAAGCTGGCCATGATCCGGGTGGAGCATCGGCTCTCCAACGAGGGTCTGGCCGCCCGGCTCATCATGCAGGTCCACGATGAACTCATCGTGGAGTGTCCGGCAGCGGAGGCCCCCCGTGTCGAAGCCCTCCTGCAGGAGGAAATGCAGGGTGTCGCCCAGCTGTCCGTCCCCCTGCCCGCCGATGCCCACAGCGGCCCCGACTGGCTCTCCGCCAAGGGCTGAATAATTTGACAGATATCGAGGTCATCCTATGAACAACATCAAGATCGTACCCATGAACGCCGACCATCTGGAGTCGCTGGAGCGACTGGAGCGCATCTGCTTCTCCCGCCCCTGGTCCCGGAAGATGCTGGCGGAGGAGCTGGAAAACCAGTGCGCTGCCTTTCTGGTGGCGGAGGACGCCGTCACCGGCGACGTGCTGGGCTATGCGGGACTGCTGGTGGCTGCCGACGAGGGCTATATCACCAACGTGGCGGTGTTCCCGGAGCAGCGCCGCCGTGGCATCGCCGGGCAGCTGCTGCAGGTCTTTCTCAACTTCGCTGAGGCCAACCATCTGGCCTTTCTGACGTTGGAGGTACGCCCCTCCAATGCCGCCGCCATCGCCCTGTATCAGGGCTTCGACTTTCAGGAGGCTGGCCGCCGCAAGAACTACTATGACCTCCCCAAGGAGGACGCTCTGATCCTCACCCGGCGTTTTGACGAGGAGGCGGCACAATGAACATTCTGGCCTTTGAATCCTCCTGCGACGAGACTGCCGTGGCAGTGGTGCGGGACGGCCGCACGGTCCTCTCCGACGCCATCCTCTCTCAGGCGGATATGCACGCTCTCTACGGCGGCGTCGTGCCGGAGATCGCCTCCCGCAAGCACGTGGAGGCCATTGCCGGCCTGACGGATCAGGCGCTGTCCGATGCCGGGCTCACCAAGAGCGGCGTGGACGCCGTGGCCGTCACCTATGCCCCCGGCCTCATCGGCGCCGTGCTGGTGGGGGTCAGCTTCGCCAAGTCCGTGGCCTATGCGCTGGACGTGCCGCTGATCCCGGTCCACCACGTCCGCGGCCACATCGCCGCCAACTATCTGGCCTTCCCGGAGCTGGAGCCGCCCTTTCTGGCGCTGGCCATCTCCGGCGGCAACACCCTCATCGTGGATGTCCGGGACTATACGGACATGGCGATCTTAGGGGCCACACGGGACGACGCTGCCGGTGAGTGCTTCGACAAGGCGGCCCGTGTGCTGGGCCTGCCCTACCCCGGCGGCAAGCCCATGGATGCTCTGGCCCAGCAGTCCCCCGGCGGCAAGTATACCCTGCCTCGTGTCCATGTGGAGGGAGCGGAACTGGATATGAGCTTTTCGGGCCTGAAAACGGCGGTGGTGAATCTGGCCCACAATGCCCAGCAAAAGGGCGAGCCTCTGGATGCTGCGGCGCTGGCCCGTGACTTCACTCAGGCCGTCAGCGACGAGCTGGTCCCCCGTGCCATGGAGGCCGCCCGCCGCACCGGCCGACGCACCATCGTGGCCGCCGGAGGCGTGGCCGCCAACTCCATCATCCGGGGCGATCTGGAGCGGGCCTGCCGTCAGGCGGGCTGCCGGCTGTACCTGCCGCCTCTGCGGCTGTGCGGTGATAACGGGGCTATGATCGGCGCACAGGGCTACTATGAGTATCTGGCGGGACATACGGCGGATCTTTCCCTGAACGCCTACGCCACACGGGATCTGGACCGTGGATAAAATTGCACGAAAGGGAGCGACCTCTGTATGGCCGCTCCCCTTCTTTTCGGCTCTCTCCAAGTTATGGTAACTCCCCGTCTACTCACAGGAAAAACGCCTTTACATTTTTACATTATGTAAATTATATTCACCTTTCTGTTCCGGTGTAAAACTGCGTTTGCGCCCTGTGGAAAAACCGGTGCATAATGTGGAAAACCTTTTTCCGACAAGGTTTTTCCCGGTGTGGAAAAGTCTGTGGATAATGTGAATAACTCTTTGTAAAGGTTTATTTACAAATGAATTATGTAAAACTCAGGCGAATCCTCCCCCATCCTGTCGCCGTGTAAAAAAGTCCGGTTTTTCATGGATTCTCTCCTCTTTTCCGCACCATTTTCCAAAGGGGCTTTTGGGGTGTTTTGGACGGGCTTTGTGGATTCTGTACGCACCGGGGTTTCTTTTGTCGCAAAACTTTGGTGCCGATTACGTTATGTATTATTCACCCCGGAATTTTTAGTTGACAAATCCCAGAAAATGTGGCACAATACGATGCGTGGCTGTGTCCTGCGTGCGGTGCAGTATACAGCCCACCCTCCTATTTTGCTTGTGTGGCTCAGTTGGTAGAGCAGCTCACTCGTAATGAGCAGGTCGCCGGTTCGAGTCCGGCCACAAGCTCCAAAAGACGGCATCTGTCCAAATGCAGATGCCGTCTTTTCTTATACCCTTTTACTTACCCATGCAGCAAGAAGTCCCCGGCCACTGGCCGGGGACTTCTTATTTGCTTTAGGTTACGCCTTGCGCTTCTTGCCCACCAGAGCAGCGCCCAGCAGAGAGGTCATGCACATGACCGTCAGCCACAGCGCCACACCGGCATCGCCGGTAGCGGGCTTGTTGGCATCCTCACTGGGCTTTGCGGGCTGCTCCGGCTGAGAGGGCTTTTCAGCATCCTTCTTCAGCTGGGCCAGCTTCGCCTCGGCGTCCAGCAGAGTCTGGTAGTTGCCCACCTGAGCCTTCTGCTCCTCGGTCAGAGCATCATAAGCACCACGGGCAGCCTTGATAGCCTCCTCGCTGTCCAGCGTCACCGTGCCGATGGCATCGATCAGCTTCTCCACAGCGTCGGCAGCCTGCAGGTCAGCCAGCTTGGCCTCGGCGTCCAGCAGGGTCTGGTAGTTCCCCACCTGAGCCTTCTGCTCCTCGGTCAGAGCATCATAAGCACCACGGGCAGCCTTGATAGCCTCCTCGCTGTCCAGCGTCACCGTGCCGATGGCATCGATCAGCTTCTCCACAGCGTCGGCAGCCTGCAGGTCAGCCAGCTTGGCCTCGGCGTCCAGCAGGGTCTGGTAGTTCCCCACCTGAGCCTTCTGCTCCTCGGTCAGAGCATCGTAGGCATCACGGGCAGCCTTGATAGCCTCCTCGCTGTTGAGGGTCACCGTACCGATAGCATCGATCAGCTTCTCCACAGCGTCGGCGGCATAGCCGGACAGCTTCAAGGTCACCTGAGGCAGCTGGGCCAGCACGTTGGCGGTGGTGGTACCGTACTGCATCCCCATGCCCTTGGCGTAGGTCACGATACGATGGGTGGGCTTGCCGGCGAAGCCGCCCACCTTGATGGCGCCGGTCAGCTCATAGGTCAGGCCCTCCTGATCCGCCGGAACGGTGATGGAGATGCGCTGACGGGCGGGATTGCCGCTGAAGTCATACACGCCATAGCCACCGCCGGGATTGGACTTGAAGGAGTTACCGTCGCCGTCGGTATAGTACAGGGAGAAGTTGTGGTTATACACACCCGACATCTTCTCCTTGGGGCTCACCAGCCCAGTGAACTGCAGCTGCACCGTCTCGCCGGGCTTGACCTCGGCATTCTCCGGCAGCTCATTGCCCTCGGCGTCCAGCAGCTTGTAGCTGACGCCACGGGCGGTGATGACCTGATAGGTGGCCACGCCGTCCTTCTCTACCCGGACGATATGGCGGCCGGTGGTGAGGTTCGCCACCGTCACGGCGCCGGTCTCGGCGTCCACGGTGACACCCTGAGAGGTAAAGCCGTTGAAGGTCATGGTCTTACCCACGGTGGAGCGGGCCACGGTAACGGTGCAGCCGCTCTCCGGAGTGAAGGTATAGCTGGCGCCGTCGGTGCCCAGATAGAACAGGATGTCGTGCTCGGCATCCAGCTGCTTCTGCTCGTCCTTGGTGACGGCGGCATCCATACGATCCATGAGCATATTGGTCTGGATGGCGGTACCGTCAGCGCCCACGGATACCACAAACACACCGGTGAACTCCGGCCAGATGGCGGAGAAAGTCTTGTCGGCGGTGCTGCTCTGGCCCTGCTTATGGGTCATGGCGTCGTAGGTGACCTTCACCAGCGCCGTACCCTGATGGTTGGCGGTCATATAGGCCAGGCAGCTGTTGTCGGCATTGGGAGCGATGCTCACCACGTCGCTGGGCTTGCCGTCGAAGTCCACCACCTCGTAGTGGGCATCCGGCAGGGCGATCTTGGCGTTGATGAAGCCCTCAATGGCCTGCCAGTTACGGAACACATCCAGTTCATAGGTGTCGCCGGCGTTCATGTTCATGTAGCCCTTGGAGTTGATGTTCAGATACACATTGCCCAGATCGTAGGTATTCTTATCGAACCGGCTGACGGTATCCTTGTTGAAATCGTCGTCCATATGCAGATCGGCACGGGTCACGACGATATCCTGATCGGCGGTCCACTTGTTGAAGTCCCAATAGGTCACGCCGTCGGGATTCTGCACCCGCACGAAGTGGTTCAGGTTGGTCTCCGGCGCCCGATAGGTCACGGTGACGGTGTCGCCGTCCTTGGTGGCGGTGCTGTCCTCCTGCGGACGGAGGAACTCATAGGTATAGTAGTTGCCGAAGGTACCCACGCTGACGGTAGAGCCGGCAGGAGCCGTCACCTTCACAGTAAAGGCCTTGGGTACGGAGATGGCGAAGGACTGAGCGCCGCCGCCCACCTTCGTGACAACGGTCTTGGTGCCAACGTTGTAATTTGCAGTGTGCTCCTCGGAGGGGACCAGGTTCACCGTCACGGTATCCGTCTCCACGAAGATACCCGTGGTGCGGAGGTTGCCGTAAACGGTGCCGCTGCCCAGCGTGGCAGTGCGCTTCACGCCGTCGGCGGTGGTCAACTGATAGTCGATGGTGTAGTCGGTGCCTGCCACCCAGCCGCTGTTGCGGGCATAGATCTCATAGGCACGCTGTACGGAAACAGAGGTGGTATCATCAGCGATGACCATCTCCATGCCGCCGTTGCAGTCCTTGTTGGCGTCGTAGCCCTCCACCCAATAGGTGCCGGAGGCCAGCTTTGCTGTGTACTTCAGCCCGTAGCCGTCTGCCATAGTACTGATGCCGGACAGCAGATCCTGCGTCCCCTTCACGCCGTTCTTGTAGGTGTACAGCTTCAGGCTGTTCAGCTGTGCGTTGTGCAGGCCCTTCAGCTCCACCGTATGGACATTACCGCTGACCATCTTGATCTGCTCACTGGGGTTCATCAGCGCATAGGTCGTATGCGTGTGATAGGTGGCGGTGGTGGCCACCAGATAACCGGTCGCCGCACCCTCCACCACAGTGAAGGTCGCCTTGCCGTTTTCATCGGTCACCACGCCGTCAATGGGCTTAATGGTGCCGGTGGTCATATCCAGCCATGCCAGACCCACGCCCTCCAGCGGCTGGGCATTGGCCTGCGTGGCGTCGGGATCCAGTGCCTGTACCCCCTTGACGGTAACGGTGATGTCCTCGCCGGAGGTCATGGTCGCAGGAACCTCCAGCCAGGTGTAGTAGTCGTTCTGGTTCTCGGCGTCGCTGCCCACAAAGTAGTCCAGCACATCGCCATCCAGCAGCTTGGTATCCGTCACCTTGGGCCGGGTAGCGCCTGCCTCATTGGTGGGGAAGTCGCCGTTGATATAGAAGCCGTGGAAGCCGGTCTCACGGCCAAAGACCTTGCTCTCCCAATCGTTGTTGGGGTTGATGGCCAGATACTGCTTGGCCGTAGCGGGGGTAAACTTGTCGCCGTAGACCATCACGTGAGCGGCCACCAGCGCATCCAGCACAGAAACGCCCTCCACCTTGTCGGTGAAGCCGTACTTCTCGGCGGTATTGCTGGCCACCTGCACCTCGCTGATGCTCTGCAGATAGGCGTTGTCCGCCTGAGAGCGGATGGTCAGCCCCAGCGTCTCCACGGGCTTGCCCGCCACCTTGCGGATGTAGTCGCTGGGATTCATCAGAGCATACACGCCATCGCCGCTCTGTGCCACCAGATAGCCGGTGGCCTCGCTGCCCACGGTGAAGGTGGCCTGACCGTCCTCATCCGTCACAACACCCTTGATGGGCTTGATGTAGCCGTCTGCGTCCACCCAAGCCAGACCCACGCCCTCCAGGGGCCGGGCAGCGGCCTTCAGCTCCGCAGCATCCTTATAGCGATAGCCCTCCATGGCATAGAAGCCCTTCACCGTCACGGTGATGGCCTCGCCGGTCACCATGGTCTCCGGGACATCGATCCACGTATAGTAGTCGGAATAAGCATCCCCGTCGGCATAGAAGAAGAAATCCACAGTGTCGCCGTCATTGAGCTTGGTGTTGACCACGGTGGTGCCGTTGTAGCCGGGGCCGGAGGGTGCCTTGGTGCCGTCATTGGGATAGCCGGCGTTGACATAGAAGCCGCAGACATAGGTCTCCGTGCCGTACAGCTTGGTGATAAAGCCGCTGCTGCTGACCTCCAGGAAATCCTTGGCGGTTTCCGGGGTAAAGTCGTCGCCGAAGGTCAGCTCGTGGGAGACCACCAGCGCATCCAGAGCGGAAACGCCCTCCACCTTGTCGGTGTAGCCGTACTTCTCCGCCTCACCGCCGGTAAGCTCTCTCACCATGGGCTGGTGCAGCCATGCGCCGCCGTCCTGCGCCCGAACCAGCACCTTGGTGTTGGCGGGAGTAACAGGCTTGTCGTCCGACTTCACCTTCACGTTGACGGTGTAGACCTGTGCCGGCTCATTGTCGTGGTTCATATTGGGCCAGCTGGGATCGCCGCACTTGACGGTGATGGTGGTACCGTCCACAGTGGGAACCATCGCCGTGCGCTTATACTCCGTCTCGCCCACATAGGTCCTGACCTGATAGTTCTTGTTGCTGGCGGTGGGGGTGACCAGCACGCTGTCGGTCCCCTTGTCCACCGTCAGGGTGTACTCGTGGGTGTCCTTATGAAAGGCCGGGCTCAGCTCACCGGCGCTGAAGGTCAGGGCCTTCACCGTCTTGATGTGATTGTCCCAGCTGCCGCCCAGGTCGGCGCCGTAGCCATTGCGGGTATACATGATCCGGATCTCGTCGCCGGATCCCAGCGTTCCGGCCGCCACGGTGAAGGCCCCAAAGCCGTAGTTGGTGAACCAATCGTTCAGGGTTCCCATCCAACCGGACATGGAGCCGCCGTCGAATTCACCCAGACCTTCGATAGAGCTGATGTAGTTGTTTTCGGCGCCTGTCTGCTCGTAGCCGTTCTTTTCCAGTGCCTCTACAACACAGCCCATCATGGTAGAATCTTCATTCAGATCTATCCATTCCTCCACCAGTGTCCCTTCCCAGGGAGCGCCCTCGGCTTCCGGGTAGGTGGTGTTCTCCACGATGACATGAACCTGTCCGTCGTGGTTGTCCGCCGCAAAAACGCTCATGGGTACCAGAGACAGTACCATCACCAGCGTCAGAAGCAGCGATACAATGCGTTTCTTCATTCGCTTTTGTCCTCTCTTTTACAAATTTATTTTGAAGGCAGATGCCCAAAAAATACAGCACACATAAGAAGGAGGCAGGAGGGGTGGCTGAAACCCCTCCTGCCCTTATGGAAATGGACGGTTTGACCGCCCCTCGGCTTGCGTTTTTGTTCCATGCGGGCCTGTGGCTGCCGGCACCGCACGAAAAGCACCTCCTGCCCATGGCAGGAAGTCCTGTCTTCGCTTTTGCGCAACAAAAAAGCACGATCCAAGCGGGACCGTGCAAGCTGCAAAGCGTTTCACGATTCGGCTTCGGTGATGGCAAAACCAAGGCACAGAGCTCGGTGTATCTGACTTATCCTGTCTCAGCAGGCATCACAGTGACCAACTCGCCGGGCTTCTCACCCGATTCCGCCGCCGACGCACAAGGCGCCGGACGCTCTGTCCTTTTATTGACTTGACCCTATTATATATGCCCCGGCGACAAAAAGCAAGCACTATTTTTTCTTTTCGCCGGAACGGCCGCCATTCTACCGTGGAGAACGGATTGACACAAAAAGGCACAGGCTTTATTGGGCCGCTGAAAAATTCTCTCATATGCTAAGCCTGTCATTCCGAGACCAGTCCGCAGGCTGGTCGTGGGAATCCGTTCCCTCCTTGCAGGTTTTCTTTTCGTTCCGACGGGTGCTTTTCTTTTGTAGGGAACGGCCTCCGGCGGCCCACTTTTCCCACCAGCTGGAAAAGTGGGCAAAAGCACACACCGTCGTGTCAGCCGGTTTCCAGCCACGTTGTGGCGTGAAAATCGGGACACTTCCTCGAAACCACCTCGCTTCATCCGCCACAGGCGGCGCTTCGGCGGTTTCCTCGCAATGACACCGTGCAAGGAAGTGTAGACTTTATTGGGCTGCTGAAAATTCTCTCATATGCTAAACCCGTCATTCCGAGACCAGTCCGCAGGCTGGTCGTGGGAATCCGCTCCCTCTTTGCAGGTTTTCTTTTTCGCTCCAGCGGGTGCTTTTCTTTTGTAGGGTCCGTGCCTCCGGCGGCCCACTTTTCCCACCAGCTGGAAAAGTGGGCAAAAGCACACACCGTCGTGTCAGCCGGTTTCCAGCCACGTTGTGGCGTGAAAATCGGGACACTTCCTCGAAACCACCTCGCTTCATCCGCCACAGGCGGCGCTTCGGCGGTTTCCTCGCAATGACACCGTGCAAGGAAGTGTAGACTTTATTGGGCTGCTGAAAATTCTCTCATATGCTAAACCCGTCATTCCAAGACCAGTCCGCAGGCTGGTCGTGGGAATCCGTTCCCTCTTTGCAGGTTTTTTTCGTTCCGACGGGTGCTTTTCTTTTGTAGGGACCGTGCCTCCGACGGCCCACTTTTCCCAGCAGTAGTTTCTTGTTTGCCTCCGGCGGCATACTTTTTGTCAACAGCGACAAAAAGTATGCAAAAAGCGCCGTTTGAAACCGATGGTTTCAAAACTTCCTTTACCTTCAAGCGCTGCATTCGGTATGGGCCGTAAAGGGAATTGACTCAGCAACAGCCCCGCTCCCACTCTGGCGAAGGGGCGTGTGGGTCTATGGTTGGGAGTATGGATTCCCACAGCCAGTGCTCACACCGCCTGTGGCGATCCGTCCCCCACGGTAGAAGGCTTCTTCAACTGCCCACGTAGCGGCAGCGTGAGTAGAAATACGCCACTTCCCTGCTTCGGCGGGATTTAGGATGCAACTCTTGCACACAAAAGAGGAAGTCTTGAAACCTTAGGTTTCAAGTGGCACTCTTTGGGTACTTTCTGCTGCTACTGGCAGAAAGTTACCCGTCGGAGACAACAAAAAAGAGAAGGATCATGGACCGCTGAAAGCACAAACGGAATCTTCGACAGACTTTTTGCTTGGGAACCCATCTCCGCATAGAACAAGAGACCGGCAGGGATGCCGGTCTCTTGTAAAAAGCCTTTCTTGCCGTGGAACCGGCGTAGCCGGACAACGCAGGCAGATATCTCCCGCCCTTACAGGTCCTCCTCCTGCGTGGCCACCGCCGTACCGCCCAGCCCGAAGTCCTCCTCCACGCTGCCGCCGTCCCGGCGCAGCATGGTCTCCATCACCCGGATATCGCTGTCCACATCCATGGCGTCGGCGTGGTACAGGGCATCCAGCTGGCGCTCGAAGCCCGCCATGATGCTGTCCATGGTGCGGCGGATCTTCTCCTTTGCCTGAGTAAGGTTCTCGCCGCTGACCCCCGCCTCCTCGAAGTCGGCATAGGAGTCCAGCAGCTTCTCCGTGGTGGGCAGGTAATAGTTCAGGAAGGTGGCTGCCTGATTCTTCTTGGCGGGGTCCTCCTCCACCAGCTTCAGGATCTTCCCGGCGATCTCCTCCAGCCGATCCATCTTCCGGCTCAGCTCCGGGTCTGCGATGCGGTCGTTGGAGCGGCGGATGCTGCGGAGCATCCCGGAGTAGCCCTCCTCCGCCTCCTGCGGCACCTGCGGAGCCTCGCGCTGCCGCTCCTGCCGTTCCTGATCCTCCGCCGCCTCATGGCTGCGGAACAGCATCCCCCGGCCCAGATCCAGATAGGCCTCCTCGCCCCACAGGCCCTTTTCCAGCATGGCCTGCAGATCCCGCTCCGCCCGGCGCTCGGATACCTCCGCCGCACGGGCCAGACTGGCTACCGAGATGCTGCTGCGCTTGCCTGCGATCCGCAGATAGGAGGCGTAGCGCCGGTGACGGCGGGTCATGGAGCCGCTGCCGATCAGCAGTCCGATGCCGCCGGCCAGCAGGCCCGTGGGATAGAACAGACCCTCTAAAAAGTACTTCACATAGCGCAGCTGGAAGCCGTCCTCCAGCCAGAACAGGTTATCCGCCACGCCGTTGAAGAACGCCACGGCGCCCACGATGGTCAGCAGAATACCGGCGATCTTCATCCATTTGGCGCTCTTGGCGGAATATTGGGGCGTCTGGGTGGCCTTCTGGATGGCGGCACTGGCCTTCCTGGTCGTGGTGGATGCGGTCTTGGCGGCAGTCTTTCGCCGCTTGGGGTCCGACAGCTTGGAAATCAGCATGATCAAACCCACCGGCCACAGGCCGGTGACGAAAAAAATAGCCGTCATGATCCAGTAGCCCACATCCGGCCCGGAGTTGTCGTTCTTACTGCGGGGGCTGGTGCTGCTTCGGGAGCTGGTGGTCGTGCTGCGGGAGCGTGTGGTAGTCTTGCCGGTGGTGCTTTTGATGGTCGTTGTTTTCCCGGTGGCGCTTTTACCGCTGCTGCTTTCGCCGGCAGTTGTCCTTCCCGTACTGTCGACCGCAGCCTCACCGGCCGCAGCGGCAGAGGAGCCGCCGGTATGGACCTCGACGTTTTTCTCGCCGCCCTCCTTGGAGTAGCTGTAAGAATAGGTGTAGCTATATTCTCCGGTCTGGCTGTTGTCCTTGTCAGTCATGGGTGTTCTCCTCTCCCCGCTTTCTCAGCTTGCGCTTGTTGCCGTTCTCATCCACCACCCAGGTGTTATCCAGTTCCCGTGCCAGATTCCCCACCACGGTGTCGATATACTCCCGGCGTAGGGCAGCCCGCTCCTGCGTCTCCTCCGGAGTCAGCCCCTCCGGAGTCCTGGCCTTCTTTGCCAGCTCATTGATCCGGTCGATCTTTTTCTGATCCATACGATATTTACCCGCCTTTCCGCCCAAATCGGACGAATCCATATACCGAAAAATGTCCGTAAAACGTCCACAAAATGTCCAAAATATCCGCAACGGCCACAAAATGTCCCAAACAAGCCATCCGCAGCAAAACGATCCGCAGCAGGATATCCGCAGTCGGGACGGTGCCGTCAGAGGTAGCGCTTGACGGTGATAAACACCCTTCCCTTTTTCGTCTGATTCCCCACTTCCTCCAGCACGCACTTGCCAAGGCCCCGGAGAGTCAGCACGTCGCCCTGCACCACCTGCCGGTCCGGCTTCTGCCAGTCCGCCCAGTTCACCTGCACCTTGCCGGAGGTGACGGCCTCCGCCGCCTTGCTGCGGCTCAGGGAAAAGCCCACCGACAGAACACTGTCCAGCCGCAGGGAGGACACGGTATCCCGCAGCAGCTTCACCTTCTCCTCCGGCACCTGAAGCTCCGTGGGACCGATGGGCTGTACCTTCAGCCGTACCCGGCCGGCGCTGTCCCAGCTATCCAGCAGGAAGCGGCGCACCGGCTCCGTCACCAGCACATCCACCGACTGCTCTGCCACCAGAATATCCCCCACGGATTCTCTGGTAACACCCAGCCCCATCAGGCTGCCCAGCACGTCCCGGTGGGTCAGGCTGTTGGGTTCATAAAAGGTGGCCCGCAGAGCGGCCACGGCCTCGAAGTCCGGTTCCGTCTGCCAATCCGGCAGGAAGTGGGCCTGCCGCCGCTGAGCGGTGTCGTAGCCGCCCCAGAGGAGCCAGCCCTCCCGGACATCCAGCGCCCCCATCAGGCGGCGCACCAGCTCCTGCTCCGCCGGGGAGAGGAAGCCCGTCACCACCGGGATGTTCCTGCGGCGGCACTGCTCGTATTTATCCCAGACCCTTCCCAGCAGCAGGCGCTCGTCACCGTTTGCCGCCAGTCGGCCCAACAGATCCCGTTTATCCATGGTTCTCCCCCAGATTCTGCGTGTGGTACAGCCGGGCGTAAGCTCCGTTCTCCGCCAGCAGCTGGGCATGGCTGCCCTGCTCGGCAATGCGGCCGTCCTGCACCACCAGAATACGGTGGGCAGAGCGGATGGTGGAGAGCCGGTGGGCAATGATGAGGGTGGTGCGGCCCTGGCTCAGCTGGTCGAAGGCCCCCTGGATCTTCGCCTCGGTGACGCTGTCCAGTGCCGAGGTGGCCTCGTCCAAAATGAGGATGGCCGGGTCCTTCAGGAAGATGCGGGCGATGGCCACCCGCTGCTTCTGGCCGCCGGAGAGCATGGCCCCCCGCTCCCCCACATAGGTGTCGAAGCCCTGAGGCATGGTCCGGATATCCTCCAGCAGCTCCGCCCGGTGGGCCGCCTGCTCCACCTCCTCGTCGGTGGCATCGGGACGGCCGTAGCGGATGTTCTCCCGAATGGTATCGGCAAAGAGGAACACATCCTGCTGCACGATGCCGATGGCCCGGCGCAGGGAGCGCTGGGTCACCTGCCGCACGTCCAGCCCATCCACCCGGATGCTGCCCTCCGTGACGTCATAGAACCGGGGTACCATCTGGCACAGGGTACTCTTGCCGCCGCCGGAGGGGCCAACGATGGCCACCGTCTCCCCGGCGGCCACGGTGAGATCGATGTCGTGAAGGACCTCGCTGCTGCCCGGATAGGTGAAGCTGACATGATCCAGCTCCACCTCGCCCCGGACCTGCGACAGCTCCACGGCGTCGGGGGCGTCCTGAATGGTGGGCTCCGTGGCCATCAGTTCAATGAACCGGTGAAGGCCCGCAAAGCCGTTGGAGAACATCTCGGCAAAGTTGGCCAGCTTGCGGATGGGGCTGATGAAGGTGGTGATATACAGGCTGAAGGTAATGAGCCCCACATAGTCCATCTGCCCCTTCATGATGAGCCAGCCGCCCACGGCGATGACCGCCACGGACAGGATGCAGATGAAGAACTCCATGCTGGCGTTGAAAAGGCCCATCTCTTTATGAAAGCCACGCTTGGCGGTCTTGAATATCTCGTTGGCACCGTCAAATCGGGTCTGCTGCTTCTCCTCATTGGCGAAGGCCTTGGTGGTGCGGACACCGGAGAGACCGGACTCGATCTCGGCGTTGATGACGCCGGTTTTCTGCTTGGCCGCGCGGGAGGCAGCGCTCATCTGGCGGCGGCGGTACATGACCACCACCATGAAAATGGGGATGATGAGACTCACCACCAGCGCCAGACGCCACTGGATGGAGAACATGACGATCAGGGCGCCCACGATGGTCACTGCGGAGATGAACAGATCCTCCGGGCCGTGGTGGGCCAGTTCCGTCACCTCGAACAGGTCGGAGGTCAGGCGGCTCATCAGCTGGCCGGTGCGGTTGCGGTCGTAGAAGTCGAAGCCCAGCTCCTGCATATGGCGGAACAGATCCCGGCGGATATCCGCCTCCACCCGGATGCCGAAGGTGTGGCCCCAATAGCCCACCACGAAGCACAGAAAGGAGCGCAGCACAAAGGCCAGCACCACAATCCCCATGACGATGAAGAAAGTGCGGTACTGCTGCTGGGGCAGCCACTGGTACATGGCGGTACGGGAGATCAGGGGAAAGGCCAGATCCACCAGAGAGATCATGAAAGCGCAGATGATATCCAATGCGAAGAGCCGGCGGTGGGGCCGGAAATAACTGAGGAAAATGGCCAGAGGCCGTTTGGTCTGAAAATCCTTGGTGGTCATGGTGCGCTGAATCTCCTGTTCATATACTTGCCGCAGCGCAAAAGGCGATGCAGATTTGATTTTTTATTATACCATGTTTTTTTCCGCATAGCAAGCGGTGGCCGGTGGGAGTTTTGATCGAAAGCAAATCAAAACCTCCGGCTAAGCCGGAGGGTTGACCAGACCCTATAAGGGCCTATTACGGACGAAGCCCCTTAAGGGGTCCGAAAGGTCTGCCGGCCGCATTCCTTTCTCGGGCTACCCTTTAAGGGGTTTTTATCTACGCCTTGGGATTCTTACTACCCGTAAACGGGTCTATAAATTCCTTTATGCTAATTTGGTCGGATATTTTGTCCTCCTCCAACTGGTTCTATGTACGCCTTTATCGCTTTCTTGTTTCGGCCTACCGTATCCACAAAATACCCTCTTGCCCAAAAGTGTCTATTCCCGTACTTATACTTCAGGTTGGCATGTCGGTCAAATATCATCAGGCTGCTCTTTCCTTTCAGGTATCCCATAATCTGGGATACGCTGTACTTCGGCAGGATGCTTATCAACATGTGGATGTGGTCTGGGCATGCTTGTGCTTCTATGATTTCTACGCTCTTTTGCTGGCACAACTTCCGCAGTATGATCCCTATGTCCTCTTTTATCCTTCCATATATCTCCATCCGTCTATATTTCGGCGCAAACACCACATGGTATTGACAACGCCAACTGGTATGTTCTAAACTACTTGCATCTACTTCTTTCATGAATTAGTCTCCTTGTTTTTGTAAGTTTTGGTCGGCAAACCTCTTCCTTACTCTAACTCGGAGACTTTTTCTTGTCTACTTTGCCCCTCGCCACAGGCTATTTCCCCCCCGGCAGAGCCGGGGGTTGTCTTTGATGGCCAATGCGGAGACGGCTGCCGACAGGCATACCGGCAGCTGTCTCCCCGCCCCTTACAGGGGTGTTTCCTTGTCCTCTGTCGGTGCTTTTTTCATGTCTTACAAAGCAAATTTTTTGCTGTATTCCTCGTAATAGCGGGCGAAGGAGTCGGATTTCATGTTCTTGACGCTCTTCAAATACTCGTGGGTATCGAAGGCGTCGGACTCCAGCTCGATCATGGCCACGGCGATATTGGAGCAGTGGTCTGCCACCCGCTCAAAGTTGGTGAGCAGATCGTTGAACACGAAGCCCTGACTCAGGGTACACACGCCCTTTTGCAGGCGGTCCACATGGTGCAGCTTCAGCTCGTCGCACAGGCCGTCGATGATCTCCTCCAGCGGCTCTACCCGGCTGGCGGCGGCCAGATCCCCCTCCACAAAGGCGTGGATGGAGAGGTAGAGGATTTCGGAGACGGCATCCTCCATGACCTTCAGCTCCCGGCTGGCCTCCTCCGAGAAGGCCATGCCCTTGCTGTGGATCTCCTGCGCCACCTCGGAGATGTTCAGGGCGTGGTCGGAGATGCGCTCGAAGTCGGAGATGGTATGCAGATACTTGGATACCTCCTCGCTCTGGCGGGCGGTAAGTTCCTTACCGGTGATCTTCATCAGGTAGGTACCCAGCCGGTCCTCATAGCGGTCCACGGTGGACTCTGTCTCCGCCACGGCCCGGAAGCCTTTGTCGCTGTACTGATGCACCAGCGCCATGGCGGCCAGCAGATTCTCCATGGCGCACTGAGCCATGGCGTCAGTGACCTGACGGCTCTGCTCGATGGCCAGCGCCGGGTGCTGCAGGAAGCGCTCCTCCAGACGGTCCATCTTCTGGCGCTCCCGGCTGCTCTCGGAGTCGTCCGGCACCAGCATACATACCAGCTTCTCCAGCAAGCCGATGAGGGGCATCAGGGCCACCACCGTGGCCAGACGGAACAGGGTGTTCGCCAGAGCGATGGACACGGTGGTCATGGTGGTATCCATGAAGTCAAAATGCACCACGGCATTGACGGCATAAAAGATGCAGCCCCAGATCACCACGCCCAGCACGTCGATGAGCAGATAGACGAAGGCCGTGCGCTTGCCGCTGACGTTGGCGCCCAGCGCCGACAGCAGCACCGGCACCGCAGCGCCAATGGCAATCCCCATGATAATAGGAAGGGCAATTTCAAAGGTGACGGCTCCGGTGGCGGCCAGCGCCTGCAGGATACCCACGGCGGCGGAGGCACTCTGGATGACGCTGGTGAACACGATGCCCACCAGAATTCCCAGCAGGGGGTTAGCGAAGGAGGTCATGGCGTTGATGAACACCGCACTCTCCCGCAGGGGCTCCACGGCACCGCTCATGGCGGTCATGCCGTACATCAGCACGGCAAAGCCCAGCAGGATCTCCCCCACATGGCGGGTGGTCTGCTTCCTGCTGATCATCCGCAGCAGGGTGCCGATGGTGGCCATCAGGGCCGTCAGAGTGGAAGTGCTCAGCAGAGCCACCCAGCCGCCGCCGGAGAGGTTGCTGAGGCACAGCACCCAGCCGGTAACGCTGGTACCCAAGATGGCGCCCAGCACGATGCCGATGGCCTGATTGACCTTCATCATGCCGGAGTTGACGAAGCCCACCACCATCACCGAGGTGGCGGAGGAGGACTGGATCACCGCCGTGACGCCGGTCCCCAGCAGGACCCCCTTGATGGGCGTGCTGGTGAGGTTATATAGCACCAGCTCCAGCTGATTGCCTGCCACCTTCTTCAGTGCATCGCCCATAATGGACATACCGAACAGGAACAGGGCCACGCCGCCCAGCAGGGAAATGAAATCAGAAACGCTCAAAACGCATTCCCTCCCAGTTTATTTGATTCAACAGGATATAGTATAACGTAAAAAACTCCGGCTGTCGACAGAAACTATGGAATAATTTGTGGAAAAAAGCATAAAGATTTGCAGCGGTTCTATACCCCTCCCACAGAAGTTTCCCGGCAACGGAATGCAGCCTTGTCATACGGGGCAGACTATGGTATAATACTCTATCATAAAATTACGCTGCCGGTCTATGGGTCCGGCAATCTTGTGAGGAAGCATATGAAACACGGACTCATCGTTTTTCTGGTATCCATGGTCCCCCTCATCGAGCTGCGGGGCGCCATCCCCTACGGCGTGGCCTACGGGATGCCGCTATGGCTGACGTATCTCATCGCCATCGTGGGGAATATGCTGCCGGTGCCGTTTATCTATCTCTTCGCCCGGAAGATCCTTCTTTGGGGCAAGGATAAGCCTGTCATCGGAAGGTTCTTCACCTTCTGTCTGGAAAAGGGTGAGCGGGGCGGCCAAAAGCTTCAGGCGAAGGCCGGCCGGGGCTTGTTCTGGGCTCTTTTGCTGTTCGTGGGGATCCCCCTGCCCGGCACCGGTGCGTGGACGGGAACTCTGGCGGCCTCTCTGCTGGATATGGGCTTTAAGAAGAGCGTGCTGGCCTGCATGGGCGGTGTGCTGCTGGCCGGGTGCATCATGGGCATCCTCAGCGTGCTGGGCGTGTCTGCCTTTGGCGCTGTGGTACAATAGTTTTTTACAATGGGACTTTTTCTTATCATTCAGAAAAAGTCCCATTTTTATACAAATAAATTATTCTTGTAAATTAACAGACAATGTGTTGATTTTCACATTAAGATGTGCTAAGATAACGGACAATTTCAAGTCAGCCTCTGCCGAACGGGCCGCTACAAGGGCCGGACGGCATATGCTTATAGATCCATTCACAAGGAAAGGCGGTGACGACCATGTATCTGGAGCTGGTGAAGCAGGTATCGCAGGTGGAGCAGGAGACGGAAGCCTCCGTCCGTCAGGCGGCCCAGCAGGCTCAGCAGATGCAGGAAGAGGCGGAACGCTCCGGACGTGCGCTGGTGGAACAGACACGCCGGGACTTGCAGCAGCTGGAGACCCAGCGCCGCCGGCAGGCGGCGGAGGACGCCGAAGCAGCCCGGCAGCAGGCGCTGCGGGAGGTTCAGGCAGACTGTGACGCCCTGCGGCAGCGGGCCGGGGCCAAGATGCCTCAGGCGGTAGACACCATTCTGAGAAGGGTGGTGCAGGAGTAGTGGCCATTGTGAAAATGCAGCGGCTGCACCTGCTGGCGATGGAGGAGGAGCGGCAGTCCCTGATGGATGCGCTGCTGCAGTTCGGTCGGCTGGAGATCCGGCAGACGGAGGATCTGGCGGCGGATCCGGACTGGGCGGTGCTGCTGCATCCGGAACCGGCGGAGCTGGTTCGCTGGCGGGAGGCCTCCCGCCAGATGGAGGCGGCGCTGTCGGCGCTGGGCAGCCGGGGTCTGAAAAAGACCGGACTGTTTGCCCCCCGCCCCCGCATCAGCCAGAGGCAGTTTCTGGATGAGGCGGCACTGCGGCAGCAGCAGGCGCTGGCAGCGGAGATCCTGGGCCATACGGCCCGCAAGGATCAGCTGGCCTCGCAGCTTCAGCGCATTCAGGCCCAGCGGCTGTCGCTGGAGCCGTGGGCGGAGCTGGACGTGCCGCTGGAGCTGCACCGCAGCGGCCAGCTGTCGGTGATCCCCGGCACCATGCCCCTGCGGTCGGACCTCCAGCAGGCAAAAAACGCTCTGGAGGAACAGCCGGCGGAGCTGGTACAGGTATCCCTGTCGCCGCAGCAGCAGTATCTTCTGCTGCTGGTACATCAGGCGGCGGAGAGCGCAGTGCTGGAGGTGCTGCGGCCCTTCGGCTTTGCGGCAGCCTCCTTCGGTACCCTCACCGGTACGGTGCAGGAGAACCTGCAGCGGCTGGACGATGAGGAGGAGCAAACCCGGCAGGATCGCCGGGCGGAGGACGCTGCGCTGGACGCCCTGGGAGGCCGTCAGCCGGAGCTGAAGCTGGGTCTGGACCGGCTGAAGCTGCAGATCCAGCGGGAGGATAACCGCCAGCGGCTCCTCACCGACGGACATATCTTCTATTTGGAGGGCTGGGTGCCGGAGGCAGACACCGCCCGGCTGGAGCAGCTGCTGGAGGGCTACTCCTGTGCGTGGGACCTGCGGGTCCCCACCGAGGAGGAGTATCCGGAGGTGCCGGTGACGCTGAAGAGCAACTGGCTCACCCGGTCCATGACCTGCATCACGGAGCAGTACTCCATGCCCGCCTATGACGGCGTGGACCCCAACCCGGTCATGGCCCCGTTTTTCATCCTGTTCTTCGGCATGATGATGGCGGACATGGGCTACGGCCTTCTGATGATCTTTCTGCCGCTGCTGTACCTGAAAAAGGCACGACCGCCGGAGAGCAAACGGGGCTTTATCGAACTGATCCTGTGGTGCGGCATCGTGACCTTTATTTTCGGCGCTCTCACCGGCGGCTTTTTCGGGGACTTCATCCCCCAGCTGTGCAAGGTCATTGACCCGGCCAGCACCTTTGAGCTGCCCAGCCTCTTCTCGCCGCTGAACGACACCATGGCCATCATGATCGGCTCCATGGTGCTGGGCGGCATCCAGATCCTCACCGGCATGACCATCAGCGTGGTGAAGAAAACCAAGGACGGTCACTTTGCCGACGCTTTGTGGGACGAGATCACATGGTGGGTCATTCTGGCCGGCGGGGCCATGGCGCTCCTGAAGGTGGGCAGCGTGGCCGGTGTGCCGGTGGTGCTGGTCATCGGCGTGCTGATGCTGGTATACGGCTCCGGCCGGGGCAAGAAGGGCTTCGGCAAGGTCACAGGACTGGTGAGCGCCGTATATAACGGCGTCACAGGCTTTTTCAGCGATATCCTCTCCTATGTGCGCCTGATGGCGCTGATGCTGTCGGGCGCCGTGCTGGCGCAGGTGTTCAATATGCTGGGTGCCACCACCGGGAACGTGGTGGGCTTCGTGGTCATCGCCCTCATCGGCAACGCCCTGAATCTGGCGCTGAACCTGCTGGGCTGCTACGTCCACGATATGCGTCTGCAGTTTCTGGAATTTTTCGGTCGGTTTTACAAGGAGGGCGGCAAGGGCTACAGGCCGCTGTCCGTAGAAACACAATATGTTGAAGTTATGAAGGAGGATAATTGATATGTATGATTTTCTGAACGCCATCGGCGGCATGGGTTTCGCCATTCTGGGTGCGGCGCTGACGGTGGGTCTGTGCTGCGTGGGCTCCGCCAAGGGCACCGGTCTCGTGGGTGAGGCCGCCGCCGGTCTGGTCAGCGAGGATCCCGACAAGAGCACCAAGTGCCTGATCTTGCAGGTGCTGCCCGGTACGCAGGGTCTGTATGGCTTTGTGGCCCTGTTCATCGTCCTGCTGCAGGTAGGTCTCATGAGCGGCACTCCCGTAGATCTGACGCTGACGCAGGGTATGTCCTTCTTCGCCGCCTGCATCCCCACCGCCATCGGCGGCTGGCTCTCCGCCAAGTTCCAGGGCCGTGTGGCCGCCGCCTCCGTGGGTATCGTGGCCAAGCACCCGGAGGCCGCCACCAAGGGCCTGATCTTCTGCGGTATCGTGGAGTTCTACGCTATTTTGTCCCTGGTGGCTACCATCATGCTGGCTACCAACATTCTGTAAAACGGAGCAGGCCATGAAGGGACTGGAACGGATCACCCAGCGCATCCAGACGGATGCACAGGGGCAGATAGAAGCCCTGACGGCGGCAGGACGCCGCCAGGCACAGGAGATCACGGAGAAGTACGAGGACCAGGCCCGGCAGCTGCGCCAGGCGGATCAGGAAAAGGCCGCCCGTGATGCCCAGCAGGATCAGCGGAGAGCCCAGAGCGGCGCCGACCGCACCCGCCGGGAGCAGCTCCTCGCCTGCAAGCAGCAGCTCATTGACGATACCTTCCGACAGACCCGGCAGCAGCTGACGCAGCTGCCCCGTGAGAAATATGTGCATCTGCTGGTGCAGCTGGCGGTGAAAAACGGAGCCGGCACCGAGGAGATCATCCTCTCCCCGGAGGACGCACCGCTGGGGCAGCAGGTGCTGGAGGGTACCAACGCTCAGGGACGGCACTTCCGCCTGTCTGCGGAGCAGCGTCCCACCGGCGGAGGGCTGATCCTCAAGCAGGGCAGCGTGGAGTGCAGCTGCACCTTCCCGGAGATCCTGCGGCAGCTGCGGCAGGAGATGTCCGGCGAGGTCGCCGCCATTCTGTTTGACTGAGAGGGGGCTGCCCTTTGACCAAGAAGTATCATGATACGGAATATCTGTATCTCAGCGCCTGTATCCACAGCTGGGAGACTCGGCTGCTGACCCCGGAGCGCCGGGAGCAGCTGCTGTCGGCTCCGACGGACCGGGATGCGGCCCGTGTGCTGGAGGAGATGGGCTGGCCCGCCTTTGACCCGGAGTCGGAGGCGGCGCTGGATCAGGCCGTTGGCCGGCGGCGGGAGGAGCTGTTCGCCCGTCTGGGCAAGGATATGCCCGATGCACGGATCCTGGACGTTTTCCGGCTGCCCACGGACTATCACAATCTGAAGGTATTGGTAAAGAGCCGGGGCGAGGACTGCCGCCGCCTGCTGATGGCAGGAGGCCGGTGGGATCCGGAGCAGCTGCTGTCGGACTACCGGCAGCGGGAGCTGCGGGACTTCCTCCCCGCCGAGACGGCACAGGCCGTACAGCAGGCCCGTCAGGCTCTGGCGGAGACCGGCAACGGTCAGGAGTGCGATCTTGTGCTGGACGGCACCTGCTTCCGGGAGCTGACCCGGCTGGCGGATGCGGTGGACTGCCCCGCCCTGACGGACTATCTCCGCACCCGCATCGACGGCGTGAACCTGTGCAGCGCCGTGCGGGCCCACCGGCTGAGAAAAGGGCCGGACTTTCTGCACAGGGTGCTGCTGGAGGGCGGCAGCGTTCCTCCGGCAGCGCTGGAGGAGGCCGCCCCTGCCGATCTGCGGGAGCTGTATGCCGCCACGCCTCTGCGGGAGGCCGCCGGGCTGGCGGAGGGCATCTGCGCCGGAGGTGGCAGCATGACGGCGCTGGAAAAGCAGTGCGACAACTCCGTGCTGCGTCTGGCGGCCAAGGCCCGCCGCACCCCCTTCGGCGTGGAGACGGCACTGGGGTATCTCATTGCGGCGGAAGCGGAGCTTATCGCCGTCCGCACCATCATGACGGGACGCCGGGCGGGACTGTCCGCCGACGCCATCCGGGAAAGGCTGCGTGATATTTATGGCTAAGATCGCCGTCATCGGTGACCGGGACAGCGTGCTGGGCTTCCGGGCTTTGGGACTGGAGGTCCACACCGTGGAGGACAGCACCGAGGCCCGCCATCTGCTCCGTAAGGCTGCGGAGGAGGGCTGTGCGGCGGTGTTCCTGACGGAGGCGCTGGCGGCTCCCCTGCAGGAGGAGATCGACCGCTATAAGGAGGCGCTGACCCCCGCCATCGTATTGATCCCCGGCAAGGGTGGTTCCCTTGGGCTGGGGGAGACTGCGCTGCACAACGCCGTGGAGCGTGCCGTGGGCGCAGACATCACTTGAAGGGAGCGTAACTATGGGCAAAGTAATCAAAGTCTCCGGGCCGCTGGTGGTAGCCGACGGCATGGCGGACGCCAACATGGCGGACGTGGTGCGTGTGGGTCCCAAGCAGCTGATCGGAGAGATACTGAATATGACCGGCGACCGGGCGTCCATTCAGGTCTATGAGGAGACCTCCGGTCTGGGGCCGGGTGCGGAGGTGGTCACCACCGGCGCTCCCCTGTCCGTGGAGCTGGGGCCGGGGCTGATCGAGAGCATTTATGACGGCATCCAGCGCCCGCTGGAGGAGATCCGCAGCATGGCCGGGGCTCACATCCCCCGTGGCATTCAGGCCCCGCCGCTGCCGGAGGATAAAAAGTGGGACTTCACCCCTGTGGCCAAGCCCGGCGACGCCGTGGTGGCCGGAGACGTGCTGGGTACCGTGCCGGAGACGACCTCGGTGCTCCACAAGATCATGGTCCCCCACCGCATGGACGGCACCGTGGAGTGGGTGGCAGAGGCAGGAGAATACACCATCCGGGACGTCATCGCCAAGGTGCGTCTGGCGGACGGCTCCCTGAAGGAGCTGACCATGGTGCAGAAGTGGCCCGTCCGTGTGGGGCGGCCCTATCGGCGGAAATTCCCGCCCTCTGCGCCGCTTCAGACCGGCCAGCGGGTCATCGACACCATGTTCCCCGTGGCCAAGGGCGGCACCGCCGCCGTACCCGGTCCCTTCGGCTCCGGGAAAACGGTGGTGCAGCATCAGCTGGCCAAGTGGGCGGACGTGGACATCGTGGTCTACATCGGCTGCGGCGAGCGCGGCAACGAGATGACGGACGTGCTGCGGGAGTTCCCGGAGCTGACGGATCCCCGCACCGGTGAGACACTGATGAAGCGGACGGTGCTTATTGCCAACACCTCGGATATGCCCGTGGCCGCCCGTGAGGCCTCCGTATACACCGGCATCACCATCGCTGAATATTTCCGGGACATGGGCTACGCCGTGGCCGTTATCGCAGACTCCACCTCCCGCTGGGCCGAGGCCCTGCGTGAGATGTCCGGCCGTCTGGAGGAGATGCCCGGCGAGGAGGGCTACCCTGCCTATCTGGTGAGCCGTCTGGCCCAGTTCTATGAGCGGGCCGGTGTGGTGCAGTGCCTCGGCAGTGAGGAGCGTACCGGCAGCCTGACGGCGGTGGGCGCCGTGTCGCCTCCCGGCGGCGACCTCAGTGAACCGGTAGCTCAGGGTACCATGCGTATCGTGAAGGTGTTCTGGTCGCTGGATGCGTCGCTGGCCTATCGGCGGCACTTCCCGGCCATCCACTGGCTGAACTCCTACTCCCTGTATCTGGACTCCCTGCGCCCGTGGTTCGATGAGCATCTGGGACAGGCGTTCATGCAGAACCGTGACCACGCCATGCACCTGCTGCAGGAGGAGAACGAGCTCAACGAGATCGTCCAGCTGGTGGGTAAGGACTCCCTGAGTCCCAACGACCAGCTGACGCTGGAGGTCACCCGGATGCTGCGGGAGGACTTCTTGCAGCAGAACGCCTTCATGGACGTGGACTCCTACACCGGCTTCGACCGGCAGGAGCGGCTCATGTCCCTGATTTTAGGCTATGAGACGCTGGGGCGTCAGGCCCTGACCCGTGGCGTCACCGTCCGGGATCTGGCCCATCTGCCGGCCCGTGAGGAGATCGGCCGGGCCAAATACGAGGAGGAGAGCACTTGGCGCTCCGCCTATGACAAGATCGAAGCGGATCTGCAGAGCCAGATCCGTGAGCTGGAGCGAAAGGCGGGTGAGGAGCAATGATGAAGGAATATCGCACCATCCGGGAGGTCAACGGGCCTTTGATGGTGGTGGATCAGGTGGAGGGCGTCACCTATGACGAGCTGGCGGAGATCCAGCTGTCCGACGGCACTCTGCGCCGATGCAAGGTGCTGGAGGTCAACGGCGACCGGGCCGTGGTGCAGCTGTTTGAAAACTCCGCCGGCATCAACCTGCGGGACTCCAAGATCCGTTTTCTGGGGCATCCCCTGCAGCTGGCAGTGTCCGAGGATATGCTGGGCCGTGTCTTTGACGGCATGGGCCAGCCCATCGACGGCGGCCCCGCTCTGCTGCCGGAGAAGTATCTGGACATCAACGGTCTGCCCATGAATCCCGCCGCCCGTGACTACCCCAATGAGTTCATCCAGACGGGCATCTCCGCCATCGACGGTCTGAACACGCTGGTGCGCGGTCAGAAGCTGCCCATTTTCTCCGGATCCGGTCTGCCCCACGCCCGTCTGGCGGCTCAGATCGCCCGGCAGGCCAAGGTGCTGGATGACTCCACTCCCTTCGCCGTGGTGTTCGCCGCCATCGGCATCACCTTTGAGGAGTCGGAGTACTTCGTCTCCGAGTTCCGCCGCACCGGCGCCATCGACCGGACGGTGCTGTTCACCAATCTGGCCGACGACCCTGCCGTGGAGCGTATCGCCACGCCCCGTATGGCCCTCACCGCCGCCGAGTATCTGGCCTTTGAAAAGGGAATGCACGTGCTGGTGATCCTGACGGATATCACCAACTACGCCGAGGCGCTGCGGGAGGTATCCGCCGCCCGGAAGGAGGTTCCCGGCCGCCGTGGCTACCCCGGCTACCTGTATACGGACCTTGCCACCATGTATGAGCGGGCGGGCCGCCAGCTGGGCTGCCCCGGTTCCGTGACCATGATCCCCATTCTGACCATGCCGGAGGATGACAAAACCCACCCCATCCCCGACCTGACGGGCTATATCACCGAGGGACAGATCATCCTGTCCCGTGACCTGTACCGCAAGAACATTCAGCCCCCCATCGACGTGCTGCCCAGTCTGTCCCGTCTGAAGGACAAGGGCGTGGGCGAGGGAAAGACCCGTGAGGATCACGCCCCCACCATGAACCAGCTGTTCTCCGCCTACGCCTCCGGCAAGGAGGCCCGTGAGCTGATGACCATTCTGGGCGAGTCCGCCCTGACGGATACGGATCTGAAGTTCGCCAAGTTCGCTGACGAATTTGAAAAGCGCTACGTCTCGCAGGGCTTCGACACCGACCGCTCCATCACCGAGACGCTGGATCTGGGCTGGGAGCTGCTGCGCCTGCTGCCCCGTGAGGAGCTTAAGCGCATCAAGGGCGACATGGTGGATAAGTATCTGCCCAAGGAGGACTGATCGCTATGGCGGGAAAGACCATCAATCCCACCCGCATGGAGCTGACCCGGCTGAAGGCCAAACAGAAAACGGCCCTCCGGGGCCACAAGCTCCTCAAGGACAAGCGGGACGGCCTCATGAAGCAGTTCATGCAGGAGGTGCGCCGCACCCGTCAGCTGCGCAAGCGGGTGGAGGAGGGGCTGGCGCAGGCCAATGCCGCCTTTACCGTAGCCAGCGCCGTCATGTCCCCGGAGATGCTGGAGCAGGCGCTGATGGCCCCCCGGCTCTCCACAGAGGTGACGGTGGACCAGCGCAACATCATGAGCATCGCCGTGCCTGTGTTCCATCGGGCGGAACAAGAGACGCAGCCGGATCTGGCCTGCTATGGCTTTGCCCAGACCAGCGGCGAGCTGGACGATGCTCTGCAGGCCCTGAACCGGGTGTACAGCGATCTGCTGGAGCTGGCGCAGGCGGAAAAGACCGTCCAGCTGCTGGCACAGGACATCGAGCGCACCCGCCGCCGGGTCAACGCACTGGAGTATGTGGTGATCCCGGAAAATCAGCGGAACATCCGCTACATCACCATGAAGCTGGAGGAGAATGAGCGGGGCAACACCACCCGGCTCATGAAGGTCAAGGACATGGTGCTGCAGGACGCCCACCACTACAAGTCATAACGAAAGAAGCGGAAGGCTCTCGCCTTCCGCTTCTTTGTTGATTCGCTGCCATCGATGGGATTGCTGGCAGCATCATTCCCCCTCGTACTCGCTGAGGCCCAGCTGCCACCGGTCGGCCTCAGCCGGGCGGGCGGTCAGCCCCAGATAATAGGCATCCAGCTCCGTCAGCTGGCCGGTGATGCGATCCATATCGCCGTTGATGGTGTACATGATGTCCTGTGACCCCGTCTCCTTGCAGTAGTCCACGTAAGCCTGTGGGATCAGCCCCCCGGTATAGTACAGATCCGGGACCCCGAAGGCGTGGAGCAGCTCATGTGCGTAGGCAGATGGCGGCTCATCCACAGGGCCTGCCGCCCGGAGAAACAGATTGACCAGCTCCGTGTCGCAGGCCGGACTGTTCAGCCGTCCCAGCGACCAGGGACTGGGCGTTCCCTCATAGGGCGTGTTGAAAAAGAAAAAGTACACCACATTGTCTGCGTCATACGCACGCTTCAGCTCCTCGGTGGGGATGTTCTCCTGAATATAACCGGCCTGCACATCGTACATGGAGCCGTCTGCACGCACCAGCGTCTCGGTGAATTTGGCGCTGTACCGCAGATCGGGGTTCTCCTTCCAATCGTAGAAAAATTCAGCCGTGACGCCGTATGGTTTTACGGCATCCGTCAGCCATTCCGTGGCGATGCGGAGGTGCTCCTGCGTCTGGTCTATATCGGCAGCGTCCGTTGTCTCGTCCCAATGGGTAGCGGCATCGTCGGCAAAAATGGATACCACCAGCGTCCGGCCATGGATGTAAGCGGCAGAGCCGTGGGCCGAGACTGCCTGATCCGGCTCCTCCGGGGCCTGCGAAGGCTCGGTCTCCTGCGTTGGTTCTGGGGTCTCCGGCTGGGTCTGCACCTCCGCCGTCGGCAGCTGGGGCGCTTCCCTCCGGGCGCAGGCCGCCATCGTCGTACACAGCAGCATACACAGAAGCAGCCATAGGATCCGTCTCTTCATGTCTACTCTTCTCCTTCGTTGATCCCGTCTATTTTCCCACATCCCGCTCTGCTTGTCAACCGACGGAGGATTCCTCTTATTTTCCTTTGTTTCTCAGGCAGCTTCAATTGTGTCTATTCTGTAAATATACAGGACACTATTGGCCCGTCAGCTTGATTTTCATCACTATGTCTGTTAAAATAACAGTAGTTTGACACGCCGCAGGAGGGTGGCGATCGCAAGAAAGGGGCGGATGGAGAAATGCACGGTTTCTGGCGCTGTGCGCTGTATCTGGCGGTGTTGGGGGTGGCGGCCCATCCGCTGGGGCAGGCCCTGCCCCGCAAATGGTTCTGCGCCGAAAAGGCCCCATGGCGTTCCGCCCCTTGGGAAAAGGGCGGGCGCATCTACCTGAAGTTGGGTATCCGGAAGTGGAAGGATCATCTGCCGGATATGAGCCGCCTGATGCCGGACATGGTCCGAAAGGATTTGGGCAGCGACCCGGCGGTACTGGTGCAGGAGACCTGCGTGGCCGAGTGTGTCCACTGGGCGCTGACGCTGCTGTCGGCTGGAATTTTTTTCCTGTGGCGCAGCGGCTGGGCGGCGCTGCTGTGGCTGGTGTATAATGTGCTGGGGAACGTGAGCTTCATTGTCATCCAGCGCTATAACCGGCCGAGACTGCAAAAGCTTGCGGAGAAAACAAGGAGGAGACCTGTATGAAAGTGCTTCTGTTCTCCTGTTCCACGGGGGGAGGACACAACTCTGCCGCTGCGGCGCTGGCTCAGGAGCTGGAGGCCCGCAATGTGGAGAACCGCACCTATGACGCCCTGCAATTCCTGCCCAAGTCCACGGCCGACCTCATCAGCCACGGCCACGACTTTGCCTATCGCTATGCCCCCAAAATTTACGGCGCAGGCTATCGCCGGGAGGAGAAGCACCCCTCCAGCCTGTTCTATGAGCAGAGCATCCGGGGCATCGGCCCCCTGTATGAGGAGCTGATCGATCAGGCACCGGACGCCGTGATCTGCGTCCACCTGTTCCCCGCCATGATGATGACGGAGCTGCGCTGCAGCTATGGCGTCCGCATCCCCACCTACTTCGTGGCCACGGACTTCACCTGCTCTCCCGGTGTGGGGGATCTGCAGGTGGACGGACTGTGCATCCCCCACCGGGACCTGATCCCGGAGTTCGTGACCGCCGGACTGCCGCAGGAGCGGCTCTTCCCCACCGGCATCCCCGTTGGGCAGCAGTTCCTGCATCCGGAGAGCCGGGAGGAGGCCCGCCGTGCGCTGGATCTTCCGGTGGATGGCCGCATCCTCACGCTGGCCTGCGGCAGCATGGGCGCCGGACCCCTGCGTACCACCGCTCAGAAGGTAGCGGAGCTCATGGGGCCGGAGGATCTGCTGGTCACCATCTGCGGCAGCAACCACCGGATGTATCAGCAGATGCAGAGCGATTTCTTCCGCCCCGTGGATCGGGTGCGGGTATTGGGCTATACCCACGAGATGTTCCGGTATATGTACGCCTCGGACCTGCTGCTGACCAAGGCCGGGGGCCTCACCACCGCCGAAGCCGTGGCCGCCGGAACGCCGCTGCTGTACCTCAACGCCGTCCCCGGCTGCGAGAGCCACAACATCGACTTCATGACCCGCCACGGCTGTGCGCTGGCGGTCAGCAGCAACGAGGAGCTCCAGCCCATGCTGCAGGGCATCCTCTCCGGGGCCATCGACCCCCGGAGCATGGTGGCCCGTCGGGCGGACTTCCCTACCGCATCCGCTGCCGCCGTCTGCGATCTGGCCCTGCGCCACGCAGGTGCGTAAAATCACAACAGAACGAAACCCCGCAGGCACTGCCTGCGGGGTCCTTTTTGGTTTCAGGAGCGAGGGGCCGCATCCGTGGAACCGGAGAGGTGTGTATTTGGCGTGTTTTTTCCGCATACCGGCCAGCATCAGCCCCACGATTTGGTGATGACGCAGGGCAGCATGGCAGCCAGCTGCGGGGGCAAGACGGGGCGGCCCGTGCCAAGGCTCTGGGCGGCGATGCCGATGAAGCCACGACCGGAGATCATGTCCCGTGTGAAGGCGTTCAGGCGCCGACAATGTGATCGCCCTCCAGATCGATCACCGCCACAGGCAACTCCTATGCCGTTCATCATTTGATGCGCCGATTACAACACATCCGTCAGCATCGGTCAATGACAAACTTTAAGGTGGACCGGTTTATTCTGAATTCGTGTTTTGTTGTCTATATCAGTCATTATTGCTGGATATGGCCGATTGGTCAAGCATCTTTCCCTTGGCCGCTTCTTTTGCTTTCAGGGGAAAATACCTCTGCGATCCCTGCAAAAATTACCAGCCGCCGCATCGCATATTCGTCCACCGCTGGGAAAAGCTATGTGTGCGATACCCAACCAGCGCAAAAGCGCAAATCAGACATGAAAGGAGAACGACACAATGTCCAGTAAGAACAACAACAAGCTGAATATCCCCGAGGCCCGTGCCGCCATGGATAAGTTCAAGATGGAGGCTGCCAACGAGGTGGGCGTGTATCCACCTTAAAGAATTTTTGCAAACCCCGATTTTTGGCTTAAACACTGGAAAAATGACTTTTCGTAAAATGTCATTTTTTGAGGTAAAAACACCAAACCTGTAAAGGCTTTTTTCTTCAAGGTAAATATTTTTCACATCCCCGCAGCATGGGCGGCTTCTTCACGATCTCTATTTGCCTGCATTTCACGCAGGTTGTCCCCCGAAACTTCCCCGATAAAGCGGTAGAAAATTCGGATGCTTTGCCGGTATGGGGTGCGCGGCCCGGCAATTTTTTTGCCCTCCGGCAATATCTTTTCACCGATCTCTATGCGGTCGATGAAAGTGTGCAGGATATTTCTATCCAGCGTTTCTACACAGGTATACCGCTTGACAAGGTCGAAGAAATGTCCATAGGTATCGCGTATCTCCTTCGCTGTGGTTTCGCCTTCCACCAGCTTCTTGCGGCGTGCGGCCAGCTCGTCAATCTCAATGCCAAATTTCCTGACCATTTCCTCATGGATATCGTCACTGAGCATCCCTGCGATGTTGTCGCGATAGGAACGCTCGATCATCTTCTTGAGTCGGGCGGTCTGCTTGTCGATATGTTCGATCTGTGTGGCCGGATTTTCACCGCCTAGGGAAGCATTGGCCTGCTGGACGGCGTTCTCTGTGATGGTGCGAATTTTGCCCTCATCAAAGGCCAGCATCTTATTGAGGTCACAGCGAATAATTTCCATCAGGTCATCGTAGCGGATACGCGCCCCATGCGCACACCGGTGCTGCGCCCGGGAGGTCAGATTGTTGCACACCAGATACCAGTATTTTTCCCGCTCTCCGTTGTAGACAGAGCCGCCGGAGCACATAGCTGCGCCGCAGCAGGCGCAGTAGGCGATGCCGCCGAAGATGCTGTGGCGGAAGGCAGGGTTCGCCCCGTTCGCCTTGGTGTTCTCTCCCATAAAGTGGGCGGCCAGATCGAATTTCTCCTGCGTCACCAGGGGTTCATGGGTGTTTTTTGTGAATACCCACTCTTCCTCCGGCACCTTGATCTTCTTCTTGGACTTCACGCTGACCTTGCGGCTCTTGCCCAGCAGCGTGTGCCCCAAATAAACCCGATTGCGAAGGATGCGCTTTACGGTGGTGTAGTTCCACAGGTCAGACATCCGCTGTGCGCCGCGCTCGGTGAAGTTATCGCGGCACTCCACGCGATACTTCAGCGGCGGCATGACACAAGCCTCATTGAGCCGCAGGGCAATGCTGCGGCAGGACTGGCCGGATGCAGCCATGTCAAAGATCATCTTCACCACCGGTGCGGTATTCTCATCCGGTACAAGCTGGTCGGTGGTGCGCTCCGCCTTCCTGTAGCCGTAGGGCGGGCAGGCCACATACTTGCCGTTGTTGCGCTTGGTGTTCAGCGTCTGCTTGACCTTGCGGGAGGTGTCCCGCAGGTAGACATCGTTCATGGCAAACTGGAACGGTGCCATCAGGTTATCATCCTCGGAATCGAAGTTACTGCCGGGTGCCAGATAGCGGATGCCGTGTTCAGGAAAATAGCGTTCTGCGTAGTGGCTGGATTCCGTCATGTCACGTCCCAAGCGGGACAGGTCTTTGGTAATGACCGTGTTGACCTTACCGGTTTTCAGATGTTCCAGCATGGCACGAAAACCGGGGCGTTCAAAGTTGCCGCCGGAGTAGCCGTCGTCGGCAAATTCCTCCACTAAAATAATTCCGTGTTTTTCGCAGTACTCCCGCACGATGGTGCGCTGGTTGGTAATACTGGCAGACTCACCGTACTTCCGTTCCTCGTCGGAAAGCCGGTAATAGGCGTCTGCAAGCTGAATGTGGTTCCTCATTGTTCCTCCTTTCCGGAACCACTCATTTACGGCTCCATTATACCATACTGCTGTCCTTTGGGTCAAAATTTACTGTTTGTTTTCCCGCGAAAATGATTTCCTCTGTTACCACTTCCTGGATGGTCTTTGTACCGGAAAAGACGCGCTCGATGACATAAGTCGCTGCACCGATCTTCTGCTCGTTTTTGCTGTCCAAGCATCTCCACCTCCGTTACCAGTATGAACAGATTCTGCCAACTTTAACCAAAAGCCGTCGAGCATACAGGCAAGCACTTGTCTGCAGGCTCCGCGGCTTTGCATTTCCCTTTGAAGCAGAACAGGCGGCTGGTGGCTGCCAGCCTCACGGGAATCTCACCCCGGCCCATGCTGATGGGTGCGCCGCACGATGCTTTGAGGGCGTCCAATGCGGGAGTATCATTATGGGTGCCGGTGGTCGTGGCCCACAGAGTGCCACTCTGTTTCGGCACAGCGTCTGTTTCGCTCCCTCCCATGTGGGAGATCATGGCGGACGCTGCTGCATGGCTCGCACCGACACGAATGTACCTGTCTGCTATATTTGCGCCGCAAATGCAGCTCTTTTCAATGTGCAGCATCGGCTCCTTATCAGCCTGCATCATCTACCAAAGGTTTGATGGCTGGTGCACACTCATAAGGAAGAAGCTGCGGCGGCGGTGCGGAAAGGGGAATACACCGCCGCCGCAGAAACAGGGGGAGGCGTTTTAGGTGCCATTGCGAAGGTAGGCGGCCAGCATATCTATAAACTGTGAATTTGTCGGCGGCTGCGACAGCGGGCATCCCGCAATGTGATCCAACAGGCTGTGATCCGGTTGTCTCCAGCAGGCTTGCACAAGGGTGCGCAGGTTTCGCTCCACGCAGCCGCTCGCTGTGTGGAACTGCTGTGCCGTCTGCTTATAGAGCCGCTTCGTGATCAGCAAGACATACTCAGGCTTTTCCTGTACCTGCTCCAGCATATATACCGCGAAGTAAAATCCCGACAACTTTCCGGATACACCCAAGAGGCGCAACAGGCGTTCGGCATCCAAAGTCACGTTCTTTTCAAGTTCCGAAACATAATAAACTAACGGCATTGGTACTCCTCCTGTCGTGTGTATTTTGAAAGGCAACCATCAAGCCGTTATGGCGGGCTTCTTGCCGAATTTGGTAAGCTTCTTCGTTCCTTCCATACTGATTTTACACGATTTATGGCTATTTGTGTCATGTATTCGTTCTACAATGGTCTACGCAAATGCGACGGGTTTTGTGTGTTTTTGTCGTTTTTTTCTTTCTCAAAGCTTCGCCGGTATGGGAGTGCTTGCTTATTATCTATTATCTTGCTAACATCACATAAGGAAGTAATCTGAGAGAATTGACCGAATATAATCTCTGTGCATTAGTAAGGGCAAAACAAACGCCAGCGTAGAGAGCAAAAATGCTTTTTGCGCTGGCGTTTGTTCGACTGCCATATCTGCATATTCGGCTTACCATGATTTTACAAAAGGAAGAAGAAACAATCAGAGGCAAAAAGGAATAACTTGCGGAATTGATTCACGCAAGCTACACACCAACAATGAAGAGGACTGCTGGTAGCAGTCCTCTTCATATAAATAATCTATTAAGAACGATCAAAAATACTACGACATGAGTGCTGACATACCAAGAAAAGCCGTATTTTCAGGTATACCTAATCTGACCCTATAAGGCACTATTGCTAGTAAGTTCTTCAAAAGGCACAGGAGTTAATTTTGTCCGCACCCGCGTTTTTTCACATCCAGGCGTATGCCGTACCAGCGGGGAGCAGCAAAAGCAGCACCGACAGCAGCAGCGTCGGAACAGTCGCGCAGCGGCGGGAGAGGAGCATCACCGCTGCGGCGGCCACCGCCAGCAGGAGCAGGCGAATGGCCAGCAGCGCCAGCACCACGCCGCCCACCGTCCAGCCGTCCGACAGGACGGACAGGCACTGCACACTGTTGGCCTGAGCGGCCATGTCAAGGGAGCCGTAGGCTCCCTGCACCGTCAAAAGTCCTGGCAGCCACAGGGCGAGGGTCAGCAGCAGGACATAGCCCCCTGCAATGACGCATTTCCACCGCACCACGCTCCTTCGGCGGGGGCTGGCCGTCAGCAGGGCGTCCACGCCGCTCTCCCGTTCCCCGGCGAAGCTGCCGAACAGCAGCAGGGCAACGGCTAAAAACGCGCCGCCCAGCTCCAAAACATCCTGCCGCAGGGCATCCGCACCCAACAGCCGCTGATAGCCGGTCTGATACAGGTACACCTGCCCCGGCCGCAGGGCGCGGTATTGGTTCTGCGCCAGGTGGAAGGCGTCCTCCGCGTGGAGCTGATTTCGTATTGGCTCCGCCTCCCGGTCAAAGATCACAGAGTCGGGATACCGCCGCCACAGCTCCACAAGTTGCTCGTTCAGCTCGTCAAACCGCGCCTGCTCTGATGCCAGGTAGTCGTCCTTTTCCTGGCTGGGCGCGCCTGACAAAAACTCGGAATAGTTCCGATAATATACCTCAAATTCACTGCGCTCCGGGGTAAATCGGCCGTACAGCAGGGCGATAACGGCAAAAAATGCCAGCAAGATCCACAGTCCGCACCGAGAGATCAGCGCCTTATACAGCTCGTGTCCCGCCAGGCAGGTGTGCCGGGGGCGGGGAAGCGACCATGTAAAGGTCACCCGCTTGCCGGAACCGCCGGGGGTTTGGGCATACAGCGCCGCGCCGCCGATTCCGGCGATCACGGCGAGAGCCGCCAGGAATATCGCGCCAAGCAGCACCCGATCCGAGGGACTGCCCAGCAAATTCAGATACACCGCCTCCCGGCACAGGGCTTGTCCGTCCGCCAACTGCCACAGGCTGAGATTCCGCAGCCATAATTGGGAGCTGCCCGCCATGAGGGCGGCTATGCCCCCGCAGACCGCCGCGCAGCCAACCGCTGCGGCGGCGTTGGACGCGCGGGCGCACAGCAGGAAGATCAGCGCCGTGGAGCACAGCAGCCACAGGTATTTCATCCCCGCCGACAGAGCCAGCAGCCCGCCCACCGTCATTCGGTAGGGGCAGGCGGCAAAGCCGTACAGGCTCTGCACCGGGGCGTCCAGTCCCGCAAAGCCGTACAGCAGCCCCGCTATAAGGGCGTTGATGCCATAGAGCAGCACGAAGCCTACCGTGGAGAGAGTCGCGGCGGCGGCCAGCTTTCGCCCGTAGACCCGCGACCGCCCGAATCGGGTGGGACGTGTCAGGTTCAAAAGCCCCGATGCCCTCTCGTGGGTCAGCAGGGTCAGCCCCGCCGCCAGGGGAAACAGCAGTGCCAGCGCGTCCGTCAGATGAAAGGACAGCAGTACCTCCGCGCTCCCCAGGAATTCTCTCCGGGGGGTCACATCCGCCAGGGATTCATAGACCTGCGCGCCCTGCTCTAAGGAGCGGGCGGCAAAGCCGTCAAACAGTCCCATTCGCAGCTTCAGGCGGGATTCTGCCGCCAAGCCTGCCCGAAAGGACGGATATTCCTCCGCCTGCCGCACCCGCGCAAGAGCCGCATCGGCGGCGTACAGCTCGCGGCGCAGGGCGTCGTATTCACTGCGCGCGCCGGTGTATGCGACCTGCTCCAGCTCCTGCCACAGACGCTCCTCGTACCCGTCGAGATCCTCCTGCGCCATGGCGTGGCGCAGACCGGACACGGTATAGCCGCCGCTGTCGCCGGTGGCGTGGAGGGCGAACAGCACCCCGCTGCACAGCACCGCCAAAACCAGCAGCAGGCACAGCCGTTGGCTGCCCGTGATCTTTCGCAGCTCGCCCCTCATAACGTAGCCCCCTCACCGAAGTGGAAAAGGTACACATCCTCCAGATCGGGTCTGGCCGGGGCGCAGGGGAGGGGCGGCTTTGCTGCGCTGAGCAGACGCACCAAAATGCCCTCCTGCTGGCGGGAAACGCCGCACACCGTGCCGTATTGCGCCACATCGGGGAGCTGCTCCTCCGCCACGGTCAGCTCCCACACCTGCCCCTCCAGCTCCTGCTCCAGGGCGTGGGGGGAACCGCGACGGATGGCAAGCCCTTGGTTCATTAAGATCAGTTCCCGAGCGATGAATTCCACATCCTGCACCACATGGGTACACAGCAGCACGATCTTTTCCCCGGCAATTTCGCCGATGAGGTTCCGCACCGCCACCCGCTGGCGGGGGTCAAGCCCCGCCGTTGGCTCGTCCAGCACCAAAATATCCGGGTCGTGGAGCAGAGACTGCGCCAAAAGCAGCCGCTGCTTCATGCCACCCGACCAGCCACGGATGGGGCAGCCTGCCGCCTCCGTGAGATCCAGCCGCGCCAGCGCCCAGTCCATGCGCCGTTTGGCATCCTCCCGGCTCATGCCCTGGAGGGACGCCATGTAATAGAGAAATTGCTCCCCGGTGAAGCCGGGATATAACGCCTGCTGCTGGGGGCAGTATCCTAGCCGGCGGCGGAAGGCCTCCCCCATGGAGACGGTGTCCTCCCCGTCCAGAGTGACGTGGCCCCGGGTGGGCCGGAGATTCCCGGTGAGGATGTTCATGAGGGTGCTTTTGCCTGCGCCGTTGGGGCCTAACAGGCCGTATACCCCCGGCGTCAGGGTCAGGTCAATGCCCCGCAGGGCCTCCTTTGCACCGTATCGCTTGGCGACGTCGTGAAATTGCAGCTCCATATCCGTCACCCCACATCCACGGCGTTTTCAAAGCGTACGGCGTAGAAATCTTCTTTGGAGATGACGCATCGGCCATTGTCGCCCAACGCCCGGAAGAAGGAGCCGCCCTCCTGGAAGGGGCTCATGGCTATGCCGTGCTCGTCGGTGGCGCCCACCAGCTCCACGGGCTTACCGTCCTGCAGATCGGCCATCCAGAACCGATAGCCCGCTTCTGTCTCGGTGATGATAAATGCCTTGCTGTCCATGACCCAGTAGTGGATGATATCCTCCATGGTCAGCAGGGTGCGGCTCTCGCCGCTCTCCAGGTTCAGAAGGCGCAGCTGGTCCCCACACTGGTAGATATGCTCCATGCCGTAGACCTGCGCGGGGTCGACGGTCATAAGATAGCCATCCTTGTTATGATCGGCCACAACGGTATAGTCTCCGCTCTCCATATTCCACAGCAGAAGCCGCCGCTGGGTGTTTTGGTGGACATACCGCCCGTAGCTGGCGTTCTCCCCGTACTGCGCCGCGAACTCCTCCGCACTCAGCAGGGACTGCTCCTTCGGCTCCTCCACCACGGCGCCCCAGCGGGCGGAAAAGCCCATCAGCGTCCCGGGGACAGACAGCTCCCGATAGCTGCCGGCGGCAAGGTCGTATAGCAGGGAGCTGCCCTCGGTTCGGCTATCGACCCGCCCGTCCGCCTGCTGCTCTGTGATGCGGCATTGCACATACAGGGTGGCCTTGCCGCAGGAGAAACGGCGCAGGGTGGCGGTGTAGAAATGATTATCTGTGTTGTCCCACTGCTCCAGGACGGTGACTTTCCCGCCGGACAGCTCTTTGCGCACCAGCTGTGCGCCGCTGCCCGCGTCATCGAGGGTGGCGTAGAGCACCCCGTCCAAAACGGCGAAGCTGTTGACATTCCCCACCCACGCCTGGCAGCTGGCGTCCCTGTGGGAGCAGCCCGGCTGGGCGCACAGGGTCATGGTCCGGCCGGAGGTATAGTCGTAGTAGCTCACCGCCCCGGCACTGCAAATATACCAGCCGTCATCGTCGGTAAACACCTCGCCCGATCCGGCGGCGCTCCGGTTCTCCTTGGGCAGGGCGTGGCCCTGAGCGGCGGGGGTGGGGTTTGGCCCTTTGATTGGATCCTCTGCGGAGCCTCCGGATCTAGAACAGGCGGTTAGTAGCAGAAGCATCGCAAAAAGCCATGGCACTATGCAGCGTTTCATTGGATAGTCCCTCCCCGGTCGAATTGTGAAATTCGCCCGCCTATCACATTATATATGCAGTAGGCGGGCAAATTCATTTTAGATATTTACAAAAGACTCCTATCAGCTATCAGCGGTTGACCATATGGGCATAGAGTTGATAATTGCCATCTCCATAGATAACTGCTCCTCCGCTAATATCGCGGCAGCTAATAACTTGACTTGCCCCGACGCTGCAGACAGCATAGGGCGATTCAATGGATGTATTTCCACTGCTAAAATTTCGTGTATGAGAAGCGCCGGTGGCAGAGACATACCCATAGTTTTTTGTGTCAAAAGATGCTGTAACACTTTTTTGCGTGAATCTCACATATGCCTGACAGGCAATTATCGTACAGGCGGCTCCTTGTTCAGCTTTATACGAGGCGGCCAGCGACGACTCATACTTTTTTCCATTAAACCAAATGTCACGGATATGATACCCGTTACCAGAGCGTTCTGCGGCATATGCAGGCAAAATACAAGAACAGGCAAGCGCAAGAGTCAAAACAAAAAGCAAAATTCTTTTTTTCATAGAACACAGCACTCCTTTTTGATTCTTTTGTTTTGTATTCATCAATGGTTGTTGCAAAGTGTTTAGTCATGACTATTACGATGCTCATTGTAGCGCATTGCGAAAATAATGTCAATATTGTTAAAAAAGTTTTTCTAAAAAAAGTATTTTGCAAAAGTATTTATGATTTCTAAATACAGCCGGATTTCCTTGTTTGCATCCCCAAAAATCTCCGGCTACTGCCGCTTGTGCGGTTGGCACTAATTCATTTATATATGCGTAATTGCGTTCCGACATAATGACACCCCCTAATGTAGTAATTATCCTACATTAGGGGGTGTTTTGTCTATTGCCCGATTTTTTACTAGTTGGATTCAAAGCTTTCTAGGTGGCTTGTTATCAATAACGATATCTACTAGTAATCTATAATTTATGTTAGATTTCCGTTTTTGTCACAGGAAAGTGTAACTGTAACGGGAATAGATTTTGAAATAAATAAGCCGCCCTTTTTCATTTCGACTTTTCCAGTTGCTACATTCCCAACTTTGGATGCAGATTTTGAAACTGCAGACCACTTCCCAGCATAAACCTCAACTTTTGGCTCCCGAACATATGTGCATGATGACGTTGTACCATTAAATGTGAAGTCCGCGCTTAAAGTTACTATCCATTGCAGTTCGTCAGCCGCCGAATAATATTTATACTGTTTACTGCCACTTTTAGAACCAAGCGCCTTCGTTTTTTGGCTAGAGCATTCTTTTTCAATAAGGATATAACTGCCGTCATCGTAATGAATCGACTCAACACTCTGTGCGTACACCTGAGGAGGTGATAAAGCAAAAAATAAAACAACAACCACCAGTATTGCCGAAATCTTCTTTTTCATGATTCTCCTCCATTTCTCAATTATTCAATGATAATTGTTTCGCTCCACCCATTATAGGCTTGATGATAATCATACAAGCTGACGCAAAGGGCAGCAACCCAAAACAGCAATGCTGCCAGCACAGATGCAATCAGAATTGTCAGCACTCGTCGGCGCTGACGCAAGGCCTTCAGTAGCTCTTGGGTGCTCATGGCATCCACATAGGCGGCAGCTACCTGCTGCGGCGTCCCAAAACGCATCTCAAGGTCAGCATCACAGGTTTCGGAACAATAGGCTTCTGCTTCATTGCGTAGCACCGTTAATAACTGCTTTTTTTGTTTTCTAGTGCAGGGCAGATAACTGGCGACGGCTCGGACATATCGGTTGATTTGCCGTTTTTTTTGTTGCATGACGGCACCTCCTCTCGAATGATGGCTAACACACCAGTCATCATGGATTCAAATTCTTGGGCCATTTCATCTAGCCTATCCTCTCCGGCAGGCTCTAGATGATAGTATACACGAGTCATCCTCTTTCCCACCAATACCTTGCGGTCAGATATTAAACCCTGCTCCTGTAGCCGATATAGCACGGGATATAAAGATCCTTCTTGGGTTTTCAGCTGTCCGCCGCTACATCGCTCTATTTCCTGCACCAGCTGATAGCCGTACATATCTTCCCTTCGCAACAATGATAGCAGGATCAGCGCCATGACACCGCGCTGAAATACATTGGGTCCCGAATTGCGTGACATGTCGCCACCTCCTTCATGCAAATAGATTTCTTCTCTTTTATACCATTCAATCCGCCAAAATGCAAGCCCAACTGTGCAAAAACTCAAGACAGACAGGTGAAATACTTTTCAACAAGAGGACAGTGAAATAATATTTTTTCGGCCAACAACCTACAGGATCCTCTGCCCTCTATTTGTCGGCATACCACACCGGCCTTGCCGCCGTTTCAAAGCTGGTTTGGTGGGAGATGGTCACGCCGTTGGTGCCGGATGCGCAATGCACCACCAGCAGGAGGCCCAGCCAGTCGCGCCCTGCGGCGATGCCGACGTGTTCGTCCTCCGGGTAGAACAGCAGATCTCCCGGCTGCACCTCGTCCCACGCTATGTCTGTGCAGCTAGCGTGCTGCGCCGCCGCGCCGCCACCCTGCCCGATGATGTAGCTGCCGCCGCTGGCGTTGTAGAACGCCCAATCCACGAAGCCGGAGCAGTCCAAGCCGTAAGGCTGCTCTGTACCGGTGGTGTCGCTGCCCTCGGCTGTGACCTCTGCCGGCTCGCCCCAGCGGTCGTCCCAGCCCAGCACCAGCGATTTGCCGCCCCAGAAGTAGTCCACCTTGGCCACCAGTGCCAGCGCGTAAGTGACGACCATGCGCCGTTCCATGGAGAGATCGTCCGGCAGGCGCTCCCACACCTCCATAGCCTCGCCGGTAGGTTCCATGGCGTGACTGTCCGCGACAACACCTGCCGGGGACAGGGCCGCCGCAACCGCAATCACCGGCAAGGCCAGCAGTAGAAACAGCACCACACCGCCGCCCGCCGCGGCTATGGCTTGGATACCGGCGCAGACGGTTTTGCCTGCCACCTGCGCCACCTGCGCCACCTGCGCCACCTGCGCCACCTGCGCCATCTGCGCCATCTGCGCCATCTGCTCCAGCCGCTGTCCCGCTTTGCGGGCGGCGGCTTTTGCCTGCTGGAGCATCTGCCGCTGGGCGGTGCGCTGGGTATGCTGCTTTGCCCGCTGCTGGGCGGCGGTCATAGCGGTCGCAGGCGGTTTTTGTGCCGGTTGGCGCGGCACTGTGGCAGTGTGCTGCGCCGCGGCGGTCTGCTCCGTTGACTGCCACATATCCCGCTGGCGCACCTGCGCCGCCGTTGTCTCCTGCCGCTGCCGCACCTTCTGGGCGCGGTATTTGTGCAGGACATACTTCCGCTGAAGCTGCCGCGTGGCACGGAAGGTCAGGCGGGCGGCGTTCGACGCACCCTGCTGCACCTGTTCCGTGGCGTACTCCACCGGCTGCCGCTGGTGCTGCGTCTGCCGTTCCTGCTTCTGCTGGGCATAGTGCCGCTGCAAGATACGCACCGCCGTGCGGGGCATGGCGTTTTTCTGCCGTGTTTTCGGCTGCTCCATGGCGGCGCGGGTCTTGACGTCACGCATTTTGCTCCCCCGGCTTGGTGGTCATCAGGCGGTACAGCTCCGTGTCGCGGGGCAGCTCATTGATGAAAGGCACGAGGCAAGAGCCGACCTTGATCAGCCCGTGTCCTGCCGGTGCGTCACTGACGTAATCCATCTGCGCGTCGCTGGCATCCAGCAGCTTGGCCAGCTCCGCACGGTCAGTAGGTGCCTGATTCAGCAGTACCAAGAACTCGCTGTTGGCGAACATCAGCCGCGCCGTATCGGACAGCAGACACTCCTCCACGTTCTGCGTAATACCGGTGAGGGTGGCGTAGTATTTACGGAACCGCTTCCAGCATTTGTAAAGGAACTCACTGGAATAGTTGTTGATGGCGCTCTTACCGCCCACACCAGGGCTGGCGAAGAACAGATAGATCTCGTCAATGTAGACGTGGGTGTACCGCCCCTGCTGCCGGTTGCGAATGACACGGTTGAGGATGCTGTCCAGCATCACCAGCAGGCCGATGGGCTTGAGGTTTTCGCCCAAGTCCTGAATGTCGTAGCAGATGATACGGTTGCGGGTGTCGATGTTGGTCTGATGGGCGAACACGTTAAGACTGCCGGTGGTAAACAACTCCAGCGCCAGCGCAATTTCGTGGGCGACAGGCTCCTTCTGCCGCATGAGGTCGTCGTAGAGGTCTTTCAGCGTGGGCGGGTCTCCCTCGTATTTGCGGATGTACTTGCGGTAGATGTTGGCAGTGCAGCGGTCGATGATGGATTTCTCCTTTGCACCGATCTCACCTGCGCCCATGAGCTGTTCGCACAGGCTCATGATGAACTCACTTTTCAGCACCAGCGGATTGCGCCCGTCACCGTACTCCTTGGAGATGTCCAGCGCGTTGACATAGCTGCCGTTGGAGGCGGAAATGGTAATGACCTCGCCGCCCAGGGCTCGGATCAGCGGGCCATACTCCCGCTCAGGGTCTACCACAATAATATCGTGGTCGGTGTTCAGTGCCACAAAGCCGATCTCCTGCTTGGCCATCATGGACTTTCCGCTGCCGGACACGCCCGTATACAGACCGTGACCGTTGAGCATCGCGTCGCGGTTGCAAATGATGAGGTTGCGAGACACGGCGTTGACACCGTAGTACAGCCCGCCGGTGTCCATGATCTCCTGTGTCTTAAAGGGCAGCAGCACAGCGGTACTCTCCGTGGTCAGCGTCCGCATAGCGTCGATACGCCGCAGGCCGTAGGGCAGCACCGTGTTCAGCGCGTCCTCCTGCTGGTGCTTCATAGTGGCAAACTGGCAGCCGTGGGAACGCCCGATGGCGGACAGCGCCTCCGTGTCCTGCTCCAACTGCTCCTCGCTGTCGGCAAGGTGAGTCAGCGTCACCAGCGCGTACATCATCCGTTGGTCGCGGGCGGTGAGGTCGTCTAAGAACTCCCGCGTCTCCTTCCGCATTTGCTCCAGATCATAGGGGATATTGGCGGAGAAATTGTTGTGGTGGTTCTGCCGCTGCTGCCAGCGGGTGATGTCGCTCTCCACCGCCATGATGCGCCGGTGCATCTCCGACACAGCCTCGTCTGTGGCCACCGGCACAATGTCGATGGACAGCATCATGTTTCGGGGATAGTCCATCAACTCGGTAATCATAGTGTCCTTGATGAAACTGGCATACTCCCGCAGGAACAGGGTGCGGCCCACACGCTCGTCCACGGCGTAGTGGTCATGGAAGAATTGCAGCGTCTCCGGTGCGATGGCATCGCGGAAGTCGTGGCCCCGCCGCTGAGCGGTTTGCAGGTCGAAGGCGAAGGCCGATTCCTGCCCCACGCGGAAGAAGTCGTGGAACAGCCGCAGGCGCTCGTTGAGGGTGATTTCCCGTATGCCGGAATCCATGCGGCTCAGGCCAGCGGTCAGGTCAGTTCCCACGCGGGCGAAGAAGGTGCAGGCCTCCTCGATGCTGCGCTTGGCCACGGACACAGTGATGTACTTCTCCTGCACCAGATTGTTGCTGCCGGTGGCCTTGTCCAGCAGAATGCCGTTGTACTCGCGGCGCATATAGTCGCGGCCATCCTGCCGGTAGGCCATGAGCAGGTTCCGGCTGAACTCCTGCCGGTTCAGTTGCCGGTTTACCAGCGTCAGCTTAATACCCGCATCGATGGGCAGGCTGTTGAGAACGCCGCAGTAGCTCAAAAACAGCTCCATTTGCTTTTCCGGCGAGGCCACGGCATAATTGATGTCAAAAAAGCACCAGGTCTTGGAAAACCTGCCGCTTACACGAAAGATACCGTCTTTATAGATGCGCTTGATGGGGATGGACTGCTGCACGCTGCGTGGGATGCGAAAGGCGTCCCGTTCCGTGCTGCGACCCTTGAATAGTTTTCTCACTTCTTGTCCTCCTTCTCCCAAAGGTCGTATAGGTAGTTCTCGCTGTGCCACAGACGCCGACCGGCCAGCAGGAAATTGGTCTTGCACCATGCCCACAGGAATTGCTCCAGCGTCAGGCCGTTGTAGTGGAAGAAGCCTGCCGCCGCCATAGGCGCAGCGCCAACGATGCACAGCCAGCCCAGCGTCTCGCGGTCTAATACGCCCCGCAGGGCGAAATGCAGTCCTACCGCTGTACCCACAGCCAACAGCGAGCAAATCAGCTGCCGCACTGTCAGGCCGAAGTAGACAGTTTCCTTGTAGCTACGAATTTCTTTGTTGATTTTGATCTCCATGTGTGCCTCCATAAATGTCGAAACCCGTCTCAATTTGAGACGGGTTTCGGAATCAGATGTCAATTGGCATTTTTGTCAAAATTACCAATTGATTTTTGACAAAAATTATCATATACTATCTCATAGAAAGAACGTCGCCGGATTAACACGAGGGTGTTTCACCAGCATGCTTGTCATGTGGTAGTCGTGCCGGGGGTTCTTTCTTTTTTGGTGCAAATGCGCGATTTCTTCAGTGCGGTTACATTTGGTTTCATATCCGATGTGAAGAACTTAATTCCATAACTATCAATTTTTCCATTGTTGTTTCGGTAAATATGGTCAGACATACTCACTGAAAAACAAGGCGTTGAAAAACCATATCTATTAACTTCGTAGGTCAAAAACATTGAGGTCGCACAAACATCAGCCAACTGTAACATATCCCATGTAGCTGCAGTTTTGGCAGTTACCGCCCCGAAAGACGAGGCATCTATTCCGTTGGACGGATACGGAAGAAGTTTTTCTTGAATGTATTGTATTAGTTCCCCATCTCGGCTTGTTCCACGTGCAGATAGGACAATATCCCCGGACGATCCAAGTGAACTCAGATACCACGACACCCGTTGCAGCAAATACTTGCACACATAATTATATGCAATGATCGGGTTTGGAATTCTCGCTCTGTCAAATTTATCTGTATCCACCAGAACATTCATATAAACGAATTCTTCATCTCTCAATTCACGCACAATGAACGCCCGCTTATAGAATTCGGTAATCTTCCGCAAGTGGATTTCTCGGACATTCAGGCAAGCCTTTATCGCGGTCATCCGCGCCCGTATTTGAGGCTCTACAGTCTTTTTAACAACCACTGCTGTCAAAACAAACCACCGTGTGCCACGTCCTATTCCCAAGTCGCCCGCTTCGTCAATATACACCGCATAGTCGCTCACCTGTCTCACTCCTTTTTCAACAATTCTACGCGCCATTTATCATTATTATTGGAAGTAATCCTTCTATTTGTATTGTCTCATAAATGTTTCCCTCTGTCAACACCGCTTCACATCCCAAACATCTCCCGTACCACGCGGTCGGCACCCTTCACCAAGCCCACCAGCACCAGCATATTGAAGATCACCTCGCCCAGATAGCCCCACACCTGCGCGACTACCGAGCCGCCGCCCAACACCACCGTGCCGCTGGCAGCGAAGGCCGAGAACACGATACAGGCCAGCACGATTACCGCGCCCTCCAGACACACACCCATATAGCTTTTGAGAAAGGCACGCCCCATCTGGGACGTGCCTTCTCCCGCAAAGGACGCCAGCGCCACCGGCGACAACGCGGCATATAAATAGAGCTTGAAGAAACGGCCATATACGGTGAGGATCATCAAAAACGCCAGCACCGTAATGACCAGGCAGCCCAGCAGCGTCACCAGCCACAGAGGGATGCTGGCCAAAAAGCCCACATTCCCGATGGCCGTCACTATCTCCGTAGGCAGCGACACAGCTGCACCGTCGATACCGCCCACACTGCCGGCAGCGGTGGAGATGATACCGGCGCAGACCGCAAAGATGTCCACCATCAGGTCGATGCCGTAGGTAACAGCCAGCTTCGCCATGACGAAGTAGATAAAATGCCGCAGGACGTGTTCAGGCCGTTGGAAGTCCCGAAAGCCGGCGCTGCTGCGGAAGATGCCGATGGCCAGAAACAGCACCAGCAGCCCGTAGCCAATGCCTTGCATAGCCCCGTTGACGGTCTGTATCGTTCTCCATATCGTCCCGCCCTTAAACGCCTGGGGCGACTGGGTCAGCAGCGACCACATCTCCGTCAGCTTGTCGTTCCATACTCCAAAGGCATAGTTGAGATTGTCAATGATCCAGTTGTTATCCATGTAATATCACCTCTACAGCAAAACGTGAGATGCAGACCACCTCTACACCTCACGTTTTAAAATTAAATTTTTTCGCAGCCTATTTCAAACTTGTTGTTTACAAGGATTTCTTGTTTGAAAGTTACATCCGGATATTTCGCCTCACCAATGCACTGAATTATTGATTCTCGTGGTGCTTCAGATAAACGCATACCAAACGTTATACTTGTTAGCCATTCTTTCGGATATGTAAAGTAGTATTCACGCGTATTTGCCCCCGCCGCAAACTTACATTCACTATCTATTGGATAACACAAAAGGACTCTATATTCTTGCTCATATTTCCAACAGTCTGGTTTTGATAAAAGCGCATCGTAAACAGGATAATCATTCTCAGCAATCCCATCCGAAAAGATAATGGCTTTTCTTTGGGCTTCATAGTTTACATCTCCGCAATGGCAAAATAATCCGAAATTCTTATGAGAGAAAATTACCGCATCACTCCACGTCACCTTGCTACAAAAGCTATCTGGAAAATCAAATTCCAAGCAAATGCCTCTATGATAGTCGGCATAATGTGCCCACATAAGTTGATTGTTCTCACTTTTTGAAAGGCAAAGCATTATCGCGTACTCTAAAGAAATGCCAAACGGCATTACCTCCAAAATTCTCTTTCCTCTCGGTTCTTTCCAAACATTCTTACCGAGGTGGGTAGAAAGTATTTCTTTGATTTCTTTCGTATTTGGAGTTACTACATTGCCGTTTTCTCTAAAAGTATAAGGCGCGACTGCTTCCAAGGGATCATTTAGTGTAGCTGGATTAGTAAATCTCAAACGCGCACACTGCAAGTTTTCTATCATTCCCTTGTATAGCTGAGTCCCATTTTCTCTATCAAGTGCAGGAATATATCGGTATAATTTCATGAATGCATCACCTCCCTTCTATTATTATAGTCACAAATTCCTACTTTGCAATTAGCAATCAGTTCTTTACACCGCGCCGATCAGCGTCAGGATCTCCTTGGCGAAGGTAATAAGCAAGCCACCGAACAGGCACAGCAGGCCCTGCGTCCGCTGGCTGGCGTCGTGGCTCTGGATGCTCATACCCACCTGCACGATGCCCCAGCCAAGAATGATGATGCCGATGGCCTTGATGATCGAAAAGATGAAGTCGGACAGATTATTAACGATGCTCAGCGGATCGCTGGCGGTAGCGTAGGCAGGTACAACGCAGCACAGAAGCAGCGCACCGGCGCAAACGCTTCTTGCCATGGTTTTAGTTTTCTTCGTTTTCATGTTCGTCCTCCAAAAATGTGAAATCGTCCAGTGTACGGAATGCATAGGGCAGATCCGGCAGAGAATAGTCCGGCACAGGCGGATTGTGGATATAGGGCTCCGCTCCTCCGTCTGTGGTGCGCTGCACATTGTGGTGACGGCGAATGTCATACTTTTTATCCCGCACCGGCTTTTCACCGCGGATAAGCAGCAGGGCGTCATCTGAGGGCAGCATCCGTATCTCGTCCGGCGTCATCAAATCGCGCCCGGTCTGCTGAAAATTCACAGAGCTGGAGCCGCTGCGCCCTTTCGTCTGCCCGCGTGTCCGGGTATGTACCGTTTCTTTTCCCAGGAGCTTGGAAATAAATTCCAGCGATGTCGGCTCATTGCCGCCGCCGAGGAAAAGGAGGGTATCGCAGTTGCCGATGACGCTTTCCCATTCGTCCTTATAGAGTGCCTTGATGCTATGAATGTTCTGCACAATGATGTTGATGCCGATGTTATAGCTGCGGCAGGTGGCCAGCACCTTGGGATAGCTGTCCGGCTGCGCCACATTGGCCCACTCGTCCTGTATGACGCGCACCGGCACCGGCAGCCGCCCGTTGTACCGCTCATCCGACCGCAGGTAGAGCTGCTGGAAGCACTGGGTCAATAGCATACTGACCAAATAGTTCATGCTGCCGTCATTGACAGGAATGATGCAGAAGATGGCTCGCTTTCGCTCACCCAATGAGGCAAAGTCCATCTCATCCGTCTGCATCATGGCCGCATACTGCGGGAAAATAAATGCCGCCAGCCGGACGGAGGCGGTTACAAGAATGGATTTCGCTGTCTTGCCGGCGGCCTGCTTGTAAACCTTATATTCCCGCACTGCTACATGATTCGGCTCCCGCTCCTCCAGCGCTTGGAACAGCAGATCCAGCGGGCTTTGATATTGCTCGTCCTCCTCCATGACACGCGCACATTCCAGCATAAACATCAGCATTTCAAAGTTCTGCTCCTCCTTGGGCGCTTCGCTGAGCAGATACAGCATCAGCGCAGAATCCAGCGCAATTTCTGCTTTTTCCCAAAACGGATCGTTGGACGCCCCCTTAGGCGGGGTGGTATTTTTTACCAGATTGTCCATGAGCTTCAGCACATCCGGCTCGTCCCGGATGTAGGTGAAGGGATTGTATCCATCCGACTGCTGCGGATGAATGAGGTCGAATACCTTAATGTCATATTTTTCCTGCTCCAGCAGGCGGCCGGTGCTGCGAAGCATCTCGCCCTTCGGGTCTATGACCAAATAGGAGCAGTTGGCGCTCATAATACCCGGTTTGCAGAAATACCGCGTTTTGCCGGAGCCGCTGCCGCCCACCACAAGAATGTTCAGATTGCGCTGGTGCCGATACCCGTCCAGCCCGATGGAAATGCGTTTTGTCAGGATGGCATTTTTCCCTTTCGGATCGGCGTACTTCTTATTCAGCGCACGGACGCTACCCCATTTGGCAGAGCCGTATTCCTCGCCGGGGCGGCGGTTTTCATAGCCGGAATAGTAGAGCGTCACGGCTAGACCGTAGCAGGCCAATGCACCGATGATGCATTGTGGAGTATAGCCCGTCCAATGCAGCAGCGTTGGGTGCTTTAGTACATGGCTGAAGCGAGTCATCAGGTCAAACAGGTTGGTATCCTGTTTATAGGCTGCGGCCGCTGCAATCGCGGCATAGAGAACCGGCAGGCATAGAATCACCCATGCGATTGGTTTAACTTTCTTCATGTCACCACCCTTTCGCACACCACCACATGCCGCTGTCGCCCACCCGAGGCATAGGGGTGGCAGGTCAGCAAAGTCAGCAGGTCGCGGTTTGGCTGAATTTTAATTTTCTCCACCTCCTGGGGCTGGATGATCTGAATGTCCGTTACGGTATAGGTCAGCGTTTCCCATAGATTCGTCAGCTGCACGGTATCGCCCACCTGCAGGCGATCGATGTGGCGGAAGTAATCCGCGCCGCGCCAGCCTCGGTGGCCTGCAATGACGCAGTTGGTGTTATCGCCGCCAATGGGCGCTGACGTGCTGCCCAGCACCGCCGCGCCGAGGGCAAGATGTTCATCCGATGCGCCCAAGTAGACCGGCATGGTCAACTCCATGGCCGAGATCTCCAGCACGCCGATGATCTCACTCTTGATGCCGTAGGCGGATAGGTCAACGACAGGCTCCTCGCAGGCTTCCAAACTGGACAAATCACGCTGTTTCTCTGCATAAAGCTGGCGGTTGTAGTCCTGTAAGGCTACCAGCAGCTCGGGATACGGGTTTAGCTTGCGTTCTTCGAGGAAACTCTGCGCCGCTTCATCCGTATTGGCTTGCAGCCTGTGCCCGGTGAACACCGGCCACAGCAGAGCACATAAGCCAGCCGCAGCCAACAGCGCCGCCAGTAATAGCTCCTTTTTACGCATAGCGCTTCCTCCGTTTCACGATGAAATACCCGCCGCCGACCACTGCCGCTGCGCCGAAGCTGATAGCCAATCCCGTCAGATAGTGCCGCGCCCACGAGGAGGAAGCCGGCGTTGCAGTGATTTCTTCCACCGTTTCCGGCGTGTACGGCACACGGTGTCCCCTTACCAGCAGCCGATGGGTATTGACACCAAACGGCGTACAGGTCACCAGCGTTACCAAGTCTTTTCCGCCCTCGATTTGCAGCAAACCGGTGTCCGTGGGCAGCACAGTAGCGATATTGTCTACCTGATACGCCAATGTATCGCCCAGCACATGGATGTAAAACGTGTCGCCCACTGCAAGCTGGTCGATGTCCGAAAACAACTTGCTGGATGCCATGCCACTGTGGGCAGACAGCACCGCGTGGGTGCTGCTGCCGCCCACCGGCAGGGATGTGCCGACCACATGGCCCACCGCACGCTCCAGCGTGTCCGCGTCCGTGCCGTGCTGCACCGGCAGATATGCACCGATTTTGGGAATGTCCACATAGGCCATGACGCCGCCCACCGTGAGCTGTTGGGCATACGCCAAGGGAGGGGCGGATGCCCCTCCCTCAGTGATAGCTACGCCGGACAGCATGGCGTTATACTGCTGTGCCGCTTCACGCTGGGCGGTCAGCTCTGCATCGTCAGTATTTTCGATAGCTGCAGTGTAGTTAGTTTCCACATTGGAATGACACTCGTTATTGATAATTATGCTGGCCCATGGATAGAACAAAAAAGCTCCTGCAATAAAGAGCAATACACACGCTAGTATTCGTTGCATATGGCGCATTAAACTCCTCCTTCGGCATGCAAGTTCCATGTTTATTCGTTATTGAAGCTTGAAAATAAAGATGCTATACTTAAATTGTCTGGATTAACAGTGCAATGTAATTCGTTAATGCCTTAGGAAAATCTCTCAGAGAAAATACGAATAAATTCGCAAAAATTGGAGGAATATTACACTATGGCAAATGAACGTTGGGAATCACCATTTCCATATACATTAGCATATAATTTGTTCAAGCAACATTTTACGGAACTAAACAGAGTATACTGGGCTTTTGTACCAGCGAAAGACACTATCAAGAAAGCTGCAAAAAACGCCTTACCAAATGACGATGCTGATCCCAAGAGCTTCTTTTTAGTCAAAGATGAAGATGACAAGCGTATTGCCCCAACATACACGGAGTGGAAGACGGCTTTTGGTGACTTTGAGAATTATACGCGGCTGAATATGCTAATGCTATTAAGTTCGTGTTTTGAGACGTATTTGAGGACAGCCCTTGCGCTTTCGTTCGAGTCAAAGCCGGGGGTAATAATTCAGTGTCCAGATGCGGTGGATGGCGCATTCCTTCTAAAAAGTGATATCAATTATGGCAATGCTAATTATGATCAATATAGATTTTCTTCTCAAATTGACGGGATTTGCAAAGGTTCATGGAGTAAACGGATATCAGAATTTCAAAAGTATTTTGGCACTGCGCCTTGTGTTTTGACTGACAATATTAGCGAGCTTGATAAATTCAGGACAAAGAGAAACAGTATCGGTCACTACATCGGCAGGGATAAAGTACGCTACTCGACCCCCATTGATTTGAGTCCGTTAAGTGTATCTCGCCTTTCTCACGACACGCTTTTAAAATATTTCAAACTAATCTACGACGTGGTCTCCGAGGTGGATTCTTATCTACATAAGAACTTTATAGGTTCATACGACATCATTAAATGCTATTTAGGGAAACTTGCTGCAGGTTTTTTTACTGATTTGAAACCTGGAGAAAAAGCCAGAGCGTATAAAAAATTGATTGGAGCAGAAGGCCTTCCCCGAGCAAGTAATGAGTACTATCGAAACATTATTTGCTATTGTGATTTAGACACCCCTCTCGAAGCATGTCGCTATAGTGCAAAAGCTTGCGTTGCGGAAGTTAACCGCCAACTTAAGGATAACCAAATTCAACTAATTCGGGACAACAGGTCGGTGGCTTTTAACAACTATACCTTTAACTTATTTGTCAGAGCGAATCGCTGGAGAGCCAATCCGGACTATTGTCAGCGGTGCAAGTCAAACACCGAGCAAGTGGAGTACCGCTACTCAATGAGGGCCATCCAAGAAATCGTAGCTGCTATTTCTCAAGCTCCAAACTCAGTTATCCAAACTTTAAAGCAACAATTAGATAGACGCCTATATTCTTAGTCACCGCTCGCTCTTGTGCTGCCTACGGCTGCGGATCACAATAAACGCCGCCATGCCCAGCAGGGCCACGCCGCCGATGGTGAACATCCACGTGCCGTAGCCGCCGGTTTTGGGGAGGTCAAAACCGGGGTTGTTGATGACTGTCAGCGGCACGATGGCATTGCCCTCCGTCATGCTGATGTCCTTACCGTTGACGGTACCGGTGGCGGTCAGCAGCTTGGCACCGCACTGCTCACAAGCGCCGTTTTCCTTGGTGGCGATGACGATCTTGACCGCTTCCTTGAGGAGAATATAACCCTTATCCGTGGCAGTCTCGGTCAGGGAATAGGTGTCATCCTCCAACCCCTTCACCACCACATGACCCTGTGCGTTGGGAACGAAGGTGGTAGCGTCCGCTTTCTTAGCGGCGAAGCCCTTGGCGTAATACACGCCGTCCTTCTGCTCAGCAATCACATACACATCGTCGGTATCGTTGTGCAGCAGGAACTTCACGTTCTGCACCTTGCCGCCGTTGTCGCTGAACTGCTTGAGAACGTCGATGCCGTAGGTGTAGACATGGCAGCAGTCCTCCAGCGTGTCAAAATAAGTGGTGTTGGTGCGCTTCCAAGTCAGCACGACATCGTTGGGGTTGTCCTTGTCGCCCATCTGGGCGTCGGCGGTCAGTGTGGCGGCGTAGGTGATGCGCATGGTGCAGTCGGAATAGCCCCGCTTCACGCTGTCGGTGTAAACGCTCTCAGACTTGTTGATCTCGCTCAGACCCGCCTCGGTCATGCGGATGGTCATGGTGTTGGCGGTATCATCGTAGGTCACGGTGAATTTGCCGGAATCCTCCGCCCAAGTGGTAATCTTATCGGTGCAGCCAGCGTCCTTGAAGAACTCGATGACTACATCCTGCTTATTGTAACGGATGCCCTTGGACATGGTATCGACGTAAGTATACTCACTCAGGCTGGTCGCCTTGGAGGTAATAGTGGGCAGGGTGCTGATGATCTGATAGTCGACCACATCACCCACTGAGGCGGTGGCGGTGTGGGCGTAACCGTCCCCAATGTCTGTCAGGCTGCCGCTGTTCTTGCCGGTAGAGTTCTTAGCTTCCCGCACGGTCTTGTCCAGTGTAGGGTTGCCGGTCTGGTTCTTGGGATAGACAGTCACATCATAGTTCCAGCCTGCGCCGTCCACGGTGGTCATGGGCAAGGACACGAAGAAAGGGTTGCAGGTAGAGGTGACATTCTCCGGCACTCCGGTTTCGACAACGAGGTACAGACCCTGCCCAAGGTTTTCCGCAGAGGTGTGACCGGCAGCGTCCGTCTCGGTCATGGCCGTGCCGTTCTTGACCGCAGCTTCCAGCGCATTTTTCACCGTGGTGGCATTGGCAGCCAGCGCAGCGGCCAGCTTGCCATTCAGCACATCGCTGGTGTAGTAGTTTTTTCCGTTTTCGCTCTTGTGGGCATCCGCGGCGGTCACGCCGATGGCGGGCAGCACCGCGTCCGCGCCGTCAAAGCCGTACAGCACACCTACCCGGCGCCGACCATTCACCAGCTCATTGTTCATGGCGATGTCCGCCACTCTCAAATAGGTGAATTCCACGCCCTGCACGGCATATTTTGCCAGCTTGTCGATGACGGCGTCGTCATGCAGGTCGGTGCTGACATAGGATTCTGCGTCCCACGCGCCGTCCGCGCTGGCCGTGGTGATATCGTACTTGTAGATGTTCAGGGACGCTCTCTTGCCGGTGTTGATGGTAGGCTCTGCGGCAAATGCCGTGGTCATGAGGCCGATGGCCATAAGTGCCGCCAGCAGCAGCGATACTATGCGATGGTTCTTTTTCATGTTCAGTTGTTCTCCTTCCTGATATTAGATTTTTTGCAAAAATAAACACCCATGCAGAGCATGAGTGCCGCAAGCAGGAAATATGTTGTGAATCCCGTGCCGCCTGTGAATGGCAGCTCAAATCCTGCATTGTTGCAGAGGGTGATGGTGATGTCCGCTGCATCCGCCGTCAGCGTGCCCACCTCCACCGGCTCAGGCAGCAGGGTATATCCGACAGGCGCTTTCGCCTCGGTAATGCGATACTGTACGCCGGTCTTGAGATTTTCCCACTGGGCAAGTCCATCTGCACCGGTGGTGACACTGCCGACTTCCGTCCATGACTGTCCGTCCGCAGAGGTTTCCAGCAGAAATTCCACCCCGGCGAGAGCCTCGCCTGCGGCATCTACCTTGCGAACAGAAATGCTGCCCACCTTGTTGGCTTTGAAATGGATATACGCCCACACGGGGTCGGGCAGGGTGGTCAGCGCGGCACACGACTGGAAGTCGCTGCCGTTGCTTGGCTCCAGCAGCACGGCCTCTGTGCCGTCCACATCCAGGGAATAGCCTTTTTCGCTGCTGACATAGCCGTCCAGCTTTTCGGCGGCCTCCTTGGTGGCGGTCACTGTCAATGTGTTGCCTTCCTGGCGGATGGTCACGCCGCCGATGTTGCAGCCAAAGGAATACTGCGACAGCACGCCGTTGGTGTCGGTGACCGTTCCTGTGTACCGGCTGCCGTCCCAGTCCAGCTCGATGGCATTGCTTTCGCTCAACTGGTTTCGGTACCGCACCGCAAAGCTGGGGAGCTTACCGTGCTGCATCATGCGGTCAATGATGGTGTCATAGGCTTTTCCTACGCCCGCGTCCACATAGCGGAACATCCAATGGCAGGTGGTGTCGTGCAGCGTGTAGGGGTAGGTGGGGCTGCGGTAGCCGCAGACAAATTCCCAGATAATGGCTTGGGTCGCCAACTGCGCATAATCGGGATTCATATCAAATGTATAGCTGCCGCCGTGGCCGTAGGCCAGTGCCAAGGTCACCGCATAACGCTGATTCCAGCTTAGAGCGCTCCAGGACACGGATGAGTAGCCCAAGGCAGACCCCGAGGAGGCTGCGGCAGGCTCCATGCAGTAGGCAGGCACCGTCTTGCCGGTATCACTCCTTGTAAAGTATTTCAGCTTCGTGCTGATGAATGGACCCCACTGGGGCACATTGGATTTGTCCTCATAGTAGTGATAATTTCTGCCGCCCGAGATGGTGCCGGAGATGGTTTCGGCGTGAGCTGTCACAGCGGACAGCCCCATGAGTGCCGCCAGCAGGCACACCAGCGTCAGCAGCTTGGGAATGGTTTTCTTCATAATATCCTTTCTCCCAACGCAAAAGCCGGCAGCTCACGCTGTCGGCCTTCTGTTGGGTATTCGATTTTATCCGTACAGCACCACCACGATGTACTCGTCCGATGCTGCGCTATAGCGCACGGTGCAGTTGAACCGTGCATAGGCTCTGACGGCATCCGCACTGTCCATGGCTGCCAAATACTGGAAGGTGGCGTCCACATTGCCCCGTACCGCGCGGTTTAGTGTCTCCTGCCCGCCGTTGGCCGCCAGCCACGCCACGCTGTCTGCCGTGCCGGGGAAGTAGCTGGTGTTCTCCGCAGTCAGACCGGTGTCGATGGTCACGCCGTACTGCGCCTTCGCATACTCGTTGCCCACCCGCACGGCCTCCGCGATGGAGTAGATGTTCCCGCTGGCCGCAGACGGCGCAGGGTCAGGCTCGGGTGTCGGCGTAGGAGCAGGTTCGGGGGTGGGAGCCGACGGGGGAGTTGCTGTAGGCTCTTTCTTAGATGTTGCCGGCAGCTCAGGTACAGCAGGCTGCACCGTTTTGCCGGATGTAGGCTGCTTTTCTGCCGCCTTGTCTGCTGAATCATCCGTTTGCGGTGTGGACTTTGATGACTCCACAACGGCATCTATTTCGGTAGCCTTACCCTCTGCCGGCAGCAACGGCGTATCCGCCGCTTCTGCCGCATTGTCGGTTCCCCGAACTTGAGGCAATTCTGCCTGTGCAGAGTTAGGTGCCTGTGTTTTGCTTTGCACTTGTGCTGCACAGCCCACCAAGAATATCGCGCATAGCGTCAATGTCACGCAGAAAGCGGTTCGTTTCATAGCAGCATCATCCCTTCGTACTAAGATGATACCATTATGCGGATACAAGGGTTTGCTGTCAAATTTTTGCTTATCTCTGTTCGTGCTCCTGGTCGGCAATGGTTTTGGCCTGCCGTACCATCTGTTCGGACACTTTCTTCAGCTCCTGCATCTTTGCTCGGACGGATGGCTTTTTCTCAGATGCCATCTCGGTAGAGATTCTGGCACCATTCCCGCGCTCCTTGGAGCTGTTCTCGGACGGAGCGCGGGCGCTTGCTTTTTTTGCGGCGTCCTCCCGTACTGGCGCGGGATAGCCCATCCGTTCAAAGATACGGTTGATCTGCTTGGCATCCTTGGCCTTGGCCATGATCTCCACTGTGCCGGTTTTCTCCACCTTATTGATAACGGGATAGAACAGCACCCCGTAGCGCTTGCTCTCCATCTGAAAGCCTTTCAGATCCTCCTGCTTGACGGAGAAAATAGTCAACTCCTCGCCGTCCTGGATCAGCCGCTTCAGCCCCGTCTTGCCGGACAACTTTGGGTTCTCCTTGGCAATGGCAATCAGCAGAGCTGCCAAATTTTTCGCGCCCAAGCCCGCCAGTTTAACGGCACTCTCCGTAATTTGGATACCCTCTTTTACCACCAATTCGGCAGTTTCACCGCTGGTATTCATGGCGTTTTTCCTCCTTTTTGACTTGCTTTTGCCGCATGGCTTCCGCCTGCTCTACTTGTTGGGATATATGCGGTACATCCGCCAATATCCCGTGGCACAGGGTCAATTCCCTGCGTTTCTCCCGCAGGGAGGCAGTCTGCCGGTCAATCTCAGCGCTGCATCGCGCTTTGCCTTCCTCATCTTCTGCATCTCTCCTTTCCCGATATAGTGGTTTTCTCTGCTGCTCACCGTTGTATGTCTCCCGCTCAAGGGCGGCGATCCGCTGCTCCAAATCCTCCGCCGTGGTCAGGCCGTTCGCCCACAGATACCGAAACTGCCGGTCATAGCGTTCCAGTCGGACGACCTCCTGCCGCACGGAAAAAGGGACACGCCGGAAGCGGGTCTTTTTTCGTGTCCCTCGCAGCAGATACAGATACCGAAGATAAAGAGTCTGAAAGCCTGTGATCTTTCGTTTCGGCACGGTTGGGTGCTTGCCCTTGATTCGGTAACGCCTGCCTTTACACTTTGTGACAGGGGCAGGCGGTACCGCGCCTTCACGCCGGGCGGCTAGTCGGGTGCGGATGTCCTGCTCCGTATACCCGTCACCAAGGCTATCCAGCCGGATCGCTCGTTTGCCGCCCGGCGGCAGCACGGTCACATATTTGCGGTTTGGCTGGTTCTGCACCACATAACCAAGCCGCCGCAGGAGCATCAGAAATGAGTCAAAGGTGTAGGCGTTCTCGATCACGCGGTCAATATCAGCGCGGATGATGCTGCGGATGGTGGGCTTACCCGTGTTTTCCGCTTTCCATTCGGCATAGTGCTTTCCTTTGCCCTGCGGCGCGATGACGGATAGCCCATTCTCTCGGCACAGCGCATCGGATGCGCCTCGCACATCAAAATAGTAGCTGCCGGGGCTGCTGTGATATTTTCTGCCGTCCACAAAGGATACGGAATTCACTACAATGTGATTGTGCAGATGGGCTTTGTCCAAGTGTGTTCCGATGACCGCCTCATACTGACCGCCAAAGAGCTTTTCGGCAAAAGCCATGCCGATACGGTGCGCCTGCTCCGGCGTCACCTCTCCGGGTGCAAAGGACTGGATGAAGTGATACCCTACCACACCGCCCGCTTTTCCGAAGCAACGCTTTGTCTCCTGCATCTCGGCATAAGCTGTTTCACAGCTCTCACAATTAATGGCAGACGCAAAGAAAAGCTGCTTTGTTTTCTCTGAATTTACGGCGTAAGTAATGCCAGCGTCCAGCGTGGTCTTTTCGCCGTTGATGGCGTAATTCACGCGCTTATCCAGCCGGTCGCGGATGGCGATGATCTTAACAATGGCCATATCAAAGGCGTTTCATCGTCCGCCAAAGCAGGCCCTGCATTGCCTTAATGCGGTCGATGTCCTCCATGCGGACAAATCCGCGGGCATTGGCCACCTTGGCGATCTGATTGATATTGACCGCCATGCCGGAAAGCTGGCGTAGCAGCTCCGGCAGTTCGTCGGGCGGACGGGGGCGCAGCTCCGCCCCTACAATCAGCCTGCGGAGTACCGGCTCCATTTTTAGGCCGGTATCTGCGGAGAGCTGCTTCAAGTGTTCGTATTCTGCGCTGTCCAGCCGCAGGGAAATTCGCTTTGCAATTTCTCTCATGAGTTTCCTCCTCGTTTTTAATGGGGGGTCTTAGGGGGCTTGCCCCTTAACAAGCGCATTTTGCTGTCAAAATGCTATGCTTGCCGGGACAGCGGCGCTATGCACCGCGTCCCGCGTTACTGCGCCGAAAAAAGAAATCAGCGGACTGCGCCGTGCCGGGCGCAGTGCCGATACTGCAGCAGGTCATTGTAGTCTTTGCCCCGCAATGGCGGCTTGTCGATGACCTCATATCCTGCCAGCAGCTCCTGCAGTGCCGCTGCCGCCACCCGTCCCGGTTCATCATTGTCCAGGCACAGCACGATGCGGGATATATGGGGTGCAGCTTTCAAATACTGCGTAAGTGCCGGCGGCAATCGCTGCAGTCCCTTACCGGAAATGCCGCCCAGCGCCAGTGTATTTGCCTTGCGCCAGTCCGAGCCCTGTTGCTTCAGCAATGTCAGATAGGATAGTGCATCAATGGCTCCTTCAAAAACGCACAGGGTCGATCCGTTGCTCGGTGCCAAGGGTACAGCAAAGGTAAATCGCTTGTCGCTGCCTGCTGCTTCACCGACAAACCGCTTTTCCCGCTGCGTTCCCCGCAGCATGGCATAGGCAGGCTTACCCTCTGCAAAGCCAACAAATATGCAGTTATGGCGGACAGCATCCTCATAGAGCTGCCCGTGCTTGATGCAGTGGTTGATGATCTCGGCGTCAATGCCGCGGCTGCGTAAATATGCAAAAACACGCCGATTATCGGTGTGTTTGGGCGGCAGCATAAATTCAGTTTTCGGATACAGTACGGCTGGCTTTGACGGAGGCGGTATGCAGGGCGATTCTCCGAGGATGCGCTGCACAGCCTCCGGAAGCCATAAGCCCTCTACCGCGGTCAGATAGTCCAGAGCATTTCTTCCACCGATCCCACGCGACCACCAAAACCATTTCCCGTTGGAAATTTTCAAAGAGTCATGGGTGCGGGTGACGTAGGTGCTGCCACTGATATGCACCAGCTCCTGCGGCTCGAAGCAACGCAGGTAGGTCAGCAGATCCACCTCCCGTGCAGCAGTAAGCTGCTCCTTGGATACATAGGGCATGGTTGTTCACCTCCATGTAAGAGAAAAGCCGCCTGCATTTCTACAAACGGCTCTTGATAATATAATTGGCCTCATTGGTTGCTCTTTTTCAGCAATTTTTGCTCGGCACTTTCCAATGCGGCAATATAGTCCTTTTCCCCTCTGGACAATTCGGCGGACTGAAGTTCCTTATATTTTCGATATTCTTCCTTAGCTTTCTTCTCTGCCGTGGCCGCGCTGATTTTTCCTGCATGAGTCAGGATCTCGTGCTTGGAGAGCTTGAGAAAGCCGTCCAGTGTGTCGATCCAGTCAGACATATACATGGGTATGCGGCGTCGTGCCTGCATCTCTGCAAGATCAAGGTAAGCCGATACAATGTCATTGAGTGCCAGCAGCTCGTCTTCCGTACAATAGTTTTTAGCAATGAGGGCATCGCTCTGTGTCGGATGATTTCCGGAAAATGAGTGCAGCCCCATATTGGGTTTACTACTATCCACACTGTAAAAAATCTTTTCTGCGGCTGTCTGACCATGAGCAGCCCAGTGCATTTTATTCTGGACGGTCTTGAAGAAAAGGACGGAGGATTCTGTCCTCGGGTCATAATCCACACTGGTGGCATAAATGTCCAGCACTTTGCGCCAGAACACCTTTTCAGAGGATCGGATATCGCGGATACGATCCATCAGTTCATCAAAATAGTTGCCGCCGCCAGCTTGCTTCAGCAGCTCATCGTTCATGGCAAAGCCCTTAATGAGGTATTCTTTAAGTATGGAGTTGGCCCAAATACGGAATTGAGTGCCACGGAGCGATTTCACACGATAGCCCACGGAGATGATAACATCTAAGCTGTAGTACGCAACTGGCTTATCTGAATTTGCAATGTGAATATTTTTCACATTGCTTTTTTCATCCACCTCACCCTCGGCAAATACATTTTTGATATGTTTCGTAATGCCGCTGCGCTCTCGTTGGAACAGCTCCGCCATCTGTGCCTGTGTCAGCCAAACGGTTTCGTTTTCCATACGAACATCGATTTTTGTCAGGCCATCCTCCGTCTGATACATAATGATCTCCGTCTGTTCAGGGTGGATGTCGTTTCCGCTGGTCAACCAATTACTCATGTGCCGATTCCTCCCATTCGTTGCCGCAAATGTTTCCTGCGCGTACAGCAGTGTCTGCTTTAGACCGAGTACATCTATTTTCATTATATCACCTCACCTCTTACGGTGCAATGAAAATCCCTCATCTCTCCAGTTGTGCCCGCTTATCCGCCCCCTCTCGCTCCGGTCTGCGTTCCGGCTCGGCCAGTTTCGCCATGGCGGCATCGACCACGCAGGAATGGCTGTCCACCGCATAGACTCCCACATGGCCGCCCATTTGCTCTTGCAGCGCCGTGAACCGGCCTGCCGCCTGCTGTGCCGGGAGTCCAAACCGCTCGTCCCCAATGCGCTGCGCCATCCTTTCGTACAGCTTGATTTTCAATTCTTCTTTTGTCATATTCACCTGTTTGTTCACCTCACCCTTCCCGTCCGCATTCGATGGGCATAGTTCTGCACGCTATACCGGCGCATATGGTCATTTTCCGTGGGCACGGCGCTGTCCAGATCGATGCCCTCCAACCGAACATCCCCCGGTTCCAGCACCTCCTCTACCGGGATCACGCGGATTCTCGCCCGACAGTGCAGCGTATCGCCGAACACGCCGCCTACACTGTGAAAGCCTCTGTCACCGCACACCCACAGCACCTTTGACCCTGCAGGCACATCCCCGAAGGGCTGCTTGAGTATCACCACAGAGCACGGCTCTGCGCCGGCCACTCTATAGTACCCGGCGCTTTCCGCCCGCTCGTATGCGCGGATCAGCTTATCAAATTTTCGCTGCGGCTCCATATAAAACCAGCTCTCCTGATACCCCATATCGACCTACCTTTCCAAATCCGTTGTTTTTCTTGCCGGCGGCTGCTCACAAGCCTCCGGTGCTTCTGCATCCGCCACGATCTCCGGCTCACGCTTGTCGATGTTCAGCAATGCGTTTAGCTCCTCCAATCGCAGCAGCTTTGCCTTCAATTCTTCCTCTCGGGGGAAGGGCTTCAGCACCTCCGCTTTTGCCGTTTCCAGTTGGGCGTGCAGCTCGCTCAGCTTTTCTCGGCAAGCCTGCTCCTTTACCGGCAGACTTTCCAGCAGATTGTCCATGCGTTGGATATTGCCGAATACATCCGTGCCCAGCGTCACCACATGGCGCAGCTGTCCGATCATGGCCAGCCGGTACTCCTGTGAAAAGCTGTCAAAGGACAGCTCCAGCGTCAGGCCGCGGTAAAGGCCGATCTGCATCGGCTCCGGCGTCAGCATATTCTGGCAGAGTGTCAGCAGCTCCGTGCCTGCTGCCTTTTTCTCGGCATAGACCTTACCCGCCAGCGTCATGGGAGAAAAACCGTCCGCATTGGGCGCAGTATGCTCCCTGACCGTGGTAATATCTGCGCCGTATCCGGCAAGCCTTTCCTGTGTTTCCGCGATGGACTTGGGAAAGGTTTTGCTGATGGCGTCCTCCAGCGCATACCGCTGGCTGAGATGATTGCCTTTCAGCAGTTTCAGCTTAGATACCTCAATGTCCAGATCCATCTTTTCCTTGATGAGCGGATTACCACTGGCCAGTGCTTTGATCTCCGCATAGGAGAGTGCCTGCTCATCCACATCCTCGGCGGAACGCACTGGGCTCTTGCTGGTCATGATCTGCGCGATGAATTTCTGTTTTCGCTCTACCAACTGATAGAGATAGGCGTCAAACGTACCCTCGGTGACGTAGCTGTAAATGTCCACCTCAGCATTTTCGTTGCCCTGCCGGATGATGCGTCCCTCCCGCTGTTGGAGATCTGCGGGACGCCACGGGCAGTCCAAATGGTGCAATGCCACCAGCTTCTGCTGGCAGTTGGTACCGGCGCCCATGCGCTGTGTGCTGCCCAGCAGCACACGCACCTGACCGGCGCGCACCTTGGCGAACAGGTCTTTTTTCTGCGTCTCCGTCTTGGCGTCGTGGATATAGGCGATCTCATTTTCCGGCACGCCCATCGCTACCAGCTTACTGCGGATGTCGTCATAGACGCTGAAAACACCGTCGCCCTTGGGCGTGGACAGGTCACAGAAGATCATCTGCGTGGAGTGCTTTTCCGCCGTGCGCCGCCAGATGTCAAATACTGTCTCCGCGCACTTAACCGCCTTGCTCTCCGGGTCGGCGGGCAGCATGGGGTTGATGAGCCGCTGGTCTAATGCCAGCTTCCGGCCATCGTTGGTGATCAGCAGCATGTTGTCCACGCTGCTGTCCACCTGCTTGTTGCGTACCTGCTCGGCCCGCTCCGCCAGCGACGCTACCATTTGCTTCTGATACTCGGACGGCTTCAGGGCGATGTTGTGGTAGTGTGCCTCCGGCACGGGCAGGTTCAGCATATCCGCCGTTTGGATGTCCGCCACATTTTTGAATACGGAGATCAGCTCCGGCAGGTTGTTGAACTTGGAAAAGCAAGTCTTGGCGCGGTAACCTGTCCCCTCGGGAACGAGTTTGTCAAGATGATTTTTGTAAGTTTTCTAAATTCAAATATTTATCCGCTGAAAAATCTCCCAACATCTCGTGTCTGCATATCTCTTGAAACACCGTATTCAAAGGCTTCTTCGCACTTTCCGATTGCTTCACATTGACAATAAAAGTTGTTTTGCCTATTCGTGTTGTATAAGATAAAGTATTCTCTTTCATATAATCATTTTCTCCTTTTCATAAATTGATTGTGGGGCATTCCGTTTGGAACACCCCACAAATACAGCCTGTTTCATCGGAACATATCAAGAAGTCATTAAGTCGTGAGTATAATGGAAATGGTTATCTTTCCATACCACGCTTGTTTCTTCGTGCCTTAATACGCTCCTGTCTTTCTTTTTCCCTTGCTTCTTTTTCGGCTTGTTCCTGTGCTTCCTTAAAAGAAAAAAGTTGCTTCACTTTTTCGGTAAAAAGTTTAGCAACTTCGGGGAAATGCTCTAACGCTTCAAGAAAAGGTCGGCACTTTTCTTTCAGTTCGTTGTATTTAGTTTTCATTCTCTCCAATGCGTTTGCACTGTCCATATACTTCTGTCGGTAAAAATTTGCACTCTGCTCAAATTTTTTGATTTCCGCACGACTGGTAATACCCTCTTTGGCAAGGGCAGTAAGCTCAGAATAGTCCTTTTGGGAAATTGCCATTTTGCCTGTGAATGTTTTCTGTCCCATACTGTCAATCTCGTTTAAGGTTTTGGAAATATGACGGGCAGGCTCATACTTGACCTGTTCCTTTTGAATACGCTTCTGCAACTTCTCCAATCGCTCTTTGTCCTGTTGGATTTGATATTGCAGGGAAGTCAAATGCTCTGCTGTACTTCCGTATTCGCCACGCTGAAAGCCTTTGAACCCCTGTTCCGTCATAAAGTGAAACAACTCATCTTGCAATATGCTGTACGAAGCTCGAAACATCGGCTTTCCGTTCTTCCTAAGAAACGGCTTTCCTTTTTCATCGGTCAGCGGAATATCCGATTTCCATTTCTTTGAATGGCTTATCTGATTAACCACTTCCTTGACCGTTCCTCGCAGTTCGGGGTCTTTGCAACGCTTACTCCATAGGATTTCTTTCTCCACCACAGGCAGAACCATAGCGTGAAGATGATAATGGTAAACCTCTTTTCCAAGTTCTTCGGTTGCAGCTATATTGATTTCATCAGCGTGCATTACTGCCGATATAACATTATCAGAACCGAATTTTTCTTCTATGAAACGATAGGCTTCTTCATAAAACTGCTTTGCGTATTCATAGCCACCGTTACGCTCGAAGTACATCGTATTCACATCAATCACAATCTCATTAAAGAGTGTTGCGTCTTCCCTTAGCCCACGAAGCGACACCTGACCGTCTGTTTCCATCTGCTTTAACTGTTCCATATAGGTCGGGGCAGTCGGCTTTTTGAAATGCACATTATAGGGTATTCGTTCCTCAATCACATTCATATTTTCATAGGTTTCATTCTTGCGTTCGTTGTGCCTTTCCGCCTTGCTCACATCAGAAGCGGTGTACTTTTTTACCCTTGCACAACTCATATCTGCCTTGTTGGTTTTTGCCATTTTGCTCTCCTTTCTCAGCAGGGGGCGAAGCCATTACACAACATTCTTTGAATGTGTGTAACCCACTATGACACTTTCAGACTTCGTCTGCAAAGATGTCGTGGGCAAGGGAGTTCCCCCTTGACCTCCTTTTGATACCTCAATCATAAAAACAGACTGTCCCGCCATCAGACAGCCTGCTTTTATTCTCTCGGTATATCGCCCATCGGCAAAGACCAGTACCACAGAAAACCTTGTTTTCGGGAGATAACTCCTGCTTTCTTCTTTGCCTTTTTGATGGTCGATTTTTTGAACCCAGCGGCTTCAAGTCTTTCTTCGCAATCCGAAGAAAGCATTTCTCCGTCTTTCAGCATTTCCAAAAGAAATTCTTTCGCCTTGATTTCCTTTTCGTTCGGTCTGCCCATTTTGGGTGCGAGGGATTGGAACGCTTCTTCTGCTGTCATTTCCATTTCAGAGATAAAGTCCACTCCCTTTTCTGCCACCTCAAAAAGAATTGCCGAGCCTGTCGGGGCAAGGTTAGATTTCACTTGCACCATATATCGTTCCGCTGGTGCTTCTTTGTTCGGTGTGCGTGTGATTGCAAGAATACTTCTTGCAGCACCCGCAATATCAATCGAACCGTTGGTGCGATAAAGAGGATTTATATCTCTCATCTTGTTCATATGGGCGATAATCACGATGGCACAGCCAGTATTTTTTGCAACTGCAATCAAGTGATTAAACTCTGCCCTTGTTTCGTTGGCATTGTTCATTGAACAGTTCTCTCCGATATAGGAACTCATCGGGTCAAGAATTAAAAGTTTTGCGTGATACTTTTCGATTGCTTCAGCAATACGGTTATCTCCAAAGGATAAAGACTTTTCATCTTCCTTGATGAAGATAAGGTTTTCTCCGTTCCCACCGGCAGAGTTAAATCGGGGTACTACCGTATCGTCTGCATCATCTTCCGTTGTCTGATAGATGATAGTCATAGGCTCATTTTCTTCCGTTTCAGTAAAAGGCAGAGGTTCGCCCTTAGAGAGCAGTGCGGCGATTGACAGCATTAACTTGCTTTTTCCATCGCCCGGATCGCCCTGCAACAGCGTAACCTTGCCGTACGGAATATACGGATACCACAGCCATTTCACTTCCTTCGGCTCAATCTCACTTGCCTTAATAACTTCGAGAGGGACATTTACATTCATTTCATTTTCCATTTGCTTCATTTTTCTTCGTTCTCCTTTTCGATAAATACTTAGGGCAAAGCACCACGATACAACGGAAACTCTGCTTGCAGTCATTACTGCATTTTCTGCAAAGTTCGTTGTAGGTAATGCGATTTCTTTCGTTCAGAAACAATGCCCAATCTTGTTTCCGTTTCTTGCTCATTCTCGGCATAAAGTCCTCCTTTCCGTCTGGAAATAAAAAAACCACAGGAAAGATACTCAGAGCCTTGTTTCTGTCATTTTTCGGGGCGAAAATCGGGCAAAATTGCCTTTCTAAGCCTTTCAAAAAAATCACGCAAGGTATTTGTACTAACCTGTGGTTATGTATGAAATTGTAGGGTTTGGGGCAACAAAAAACACCGTATTTCTACGATGTTTTCTGTCATTCAAGTAGCAAAAAACGTGACCACTAAAATTATAATCATAAGAACAGGCAAAAAGCGAAGATACCGTTCTAATAGAACTTTTTAGACTTGTTTTTTGGGGCTTTATATTACTTTCCCTATTTTTTAAGGGTATAGGGTGTTACATCAAGTTCTTAGTATATGAAATTTGCAGATTATTCTTGGATTTGGCTCAAATCAAATGCACCGTTCTCAATCAACTTCAAAATTGTGTCTGCCAAGTTGTTTTTTACAGTTTCACTTTCATTTTCAACGCCAGAATACTCTACATAAATAGTGTTCTCTCCCATATCAAAGGTTGCATAATATATTACGGTTTTGACACCTTGACTATTTGACTTTGTTACGAAATATCCTGCGTTGATATCAACGCCGTCTACACTTGAAGTGATTGTATTTCCATCAATGATAGTATCTAATAGATTTACACCCTGTTTAGAAACTACCATTCTTGTATCATCAATTTTTCCCTCAAAACCCAGAATATTATGATTGTCAGCATCAAAATAAGCATCTGCGGTAACAGGCAAGTCTGCAAAAAGCATTTCAATTTCAGCATCGCTCAAAGGTCTTGTTGTTACATTTAAGTTAATTGAAGATTGTGATAAGTCATTTTTAACAAAAGTAATTGTTTCTCCATCATTCAGCGTGGCAATATCGTTTTTTGTACCAAACAGATTGCTTTGAAAAACTCCCACTCCAATCACAGCAACGAGTACGAAGCAAGCTGCAACAGACACCCATTTTTGCCGATTAGTTATTTTACTTGTTTTTTTCATAGGTTCAGCCTCCTTAATATACTGATTATCGACATTTCCCAATGCCCTTAAAAGTTTCTTTTCTTTCATACAGAGATACCTTCTTTCTCTAACAATTTTTTGAGTTCGTTCCTTGAACGAAATAATGACATCTTGATTTTGCTCTCGCTCATACCATATTCCGTTGCAATTTCTTTAATGGGCGATAAATACCAATATCTTCTCATAAAGATTTTTCGCTGTTCTAATGACAGGGAAGAAAGAAAGCGGTTGAGAATATCCGTTAGAGCGATTTCTTCAACAATGTTTTCTGTACTATCCAACGATGGTATGCACTCTTGTATTTCATCAAAAACCAATGGCATTTGCCCACCATTACGTTTCTTTGCATTAAGCAGTTCGTACCTGTCCAAAGATAGGTTGCGAGTAATCTTCCCTAAAAAAGTTTTTAGGACAGATGGACGGTTAGGCGGTATGCTGTTCCAAGCTCTTAAATAAGTATCATTTACACATTCCTCGCTATCTTCGTCATTGTGAAGAATATTAAAGGCTATGTATCTGCAATACTTTCCGTATTTTTTTGAAGTTTCGGATATAGCAGCTTCGGAGCGCTCCCAATATAAATCTAATATCTGCTTATCATCCATAGGCTTCTCCTCCTTTCCCTTGTATTAAGGCCTTTCACCCTAATAAACGGGAAAAATGTGTCAAGCGTCACTTAAATTCAAAAAATATTTATTCAAAGATTAGCTTTCATTTTTTGAAAGAATATAATAAAACAGCAAAAGGCTTACACCTACAAGTCTCTTAATATTCAATGCGGAAAATTACAATTCATCACTCTCATTTTAACACATCATACCATCTTTATGAACTTTCAATTTAACCACTTCCATTACACTCACGACTTAATGACTTCTTGAATACTTCCCGAAAAAGAAAACTGCCATCAGTAAAGACAGCAGTTCCTTTTCGGCTGGTATGCTATTAGGAATACACAATATCGTTCAATACAATCTCATCTGCACAGGCTCGGATATTATTCATCAATCCGACCCATCTCATCATATCCTCCGCTTTCAGTTGTTCCGTCACACCTTGTTTTCTTGCCATTTCCTTTATCAGATACTCCGCCATATTACACGCCGAAGTATCAATTTCAGCAAGGTGTTCATATAACTTTCCGCTTGTAAGCAGATTGCAATATAAGACTTTCCTATGCTCCCTCAAATATCTTTCCCTCATTCTTCCGTATTTTGTGAGCGTAGGCGGTTCTTCGTTTTCTATCGTCAAGCAGGGATAGTAATAATCTCCGATGAGTTCGTACTGGATACCGGTTCTTTCGTCTGTAATAAATCTTTGCATTCTGATTTCTCCTTTCGCTTCTTGTGATAAAATTCCAAAGATTTCTCGTTGTGATTTTGCTTTTGACATTCTTCGGAACAGAATTTCTGCTGACTGTGTGCAGGCCAGTAGGTACTGCCACACACAGCACAGACACGCTGACGATAATAATGATTTCCTTTTTCTGCTTCTCTGTCGGCTTTTGTCTTATCCTGCCTTGCCTGATAGCAACAATCCTTTGAACAGAATATCTGTCGGTTACTTGTAGGCACAAACTCTTTTTGACAGTGAGGACATATCTTTGTCTTGACGATTTCTCCACCGTTTTCAGCGAGTTTTTTCGCCTTTCGCTTCTCTCGGTAGGCTTTTTCACGCTCACGCTGTTTTGCCAAGCGTTCCATCTCAATCTGTTCTTCCTGTGCCTTTATTTCAGCAAGTTCTTCTTCTGTATAGGCAATATCGACCTGCCCGACATAGTTGAAGTAAATATCAACCTTTTGTGTCCTTGCTTTTCCCACACCCTCTGCTTCATAAACCACAATCTTGTCAATGAGTTCAGCAAACATCAAATCGGAAATTTCTGTCGGCTCTTTGCACTTGCGAATTAAAGAAATGAAATGCTTAATATCAACAGCATTTACTTTTTCTTCGGTAAGTTCCTTTTCCATTTCCTCAATCTTCGTTTCCAGCTCAGCCTGTTCGTCATCGTACTGCTTCATCAGTTGCTTATACTGTCTTTCGGGCAGTAATCCCGAAACAAGATTTTCATACAAGCCACGAATAAGTTTAGACAATTCATCGTATCGCTTCTGAAAACGGTGCAATTCCGATTTATTGTGCTTTGGCTTTTCTGTCTGCTTTTCATTCCAAAGTGCTTGAAGTTCCTTTGCAAAGGCTTCTTCGTCATTCAGAACAAATCTTGATAATCGTTTGACAGCCGATAATATCAAGGCTTCAACATTATCAGCACTAATTGAATGGGCAGAGCAGGAGTTTACTTTGCTTGCATATCCGCCGCAACGGTAAGAATACTGCACCGAACGGTCTTTTTTACTGTAATGCGTTTGCAGGGTCATTCTTCTGCCACAATCCGCACAGTACAGATAACCGCTTAAACGGTTGCTATGCGTACCTTTGGCTGCTGTCCTGTTCGCTCGTTTCTTTCGCTTCTGAACGCTGTCCCAAAGTTCCTGCGAGATGATAGGCTCGTGCGTATTATAAAATACATACTGTTCATCTTCATCGGTATTCTTTCTTTTGTGCAGTTTGAAATTGGTGCTGACCGATTTACGCAAAACAGTATGACCGAGATATTCCTGTCTGCTTAAAATCGCTCTTATGGTTGACATTCCCCAAAGATACGGGTCTGAAAACTTTGTTCCGTTATACTGTTCGGGGTGATATTCCTTTGCGTGTGCAGCCGGAATTAAAACCTTTTCTTCGGTAAGCAATTCAGCGATTGCTCTCGGACTTTTGCCCTCGTTGGCAAGCAAAAAGATACGCTTTACCACCGCAGAAGCCACAGGGTCAACGACAAGCGTTTGTTTGTCGGTTGCTAATCGGTTATATCCATAGGGAATTGAACCGCTACAACGCTTTCCGTCTTTCATACGGGCGTCAAACACAGCCTTGATTTTATTGCTTGTGTCTTTTGCGTACCATTCGTTCATTATATTCAAAAATGGGGCAAAGTCATTGTCAGAAGCATTATTGCTGTCGATACTGTTATTTATCGCAAGGAAACGGACATCTTTCTGTGGGAACAGAACTTCCGTATAAAAACCGACTTGCAGATAGTTTCGCCCTAATCGGCTCATATCCTTAACAATAATCGTTGCGACATTTCCTGCTTCTACTTCCTTAATCAACTCCTGAAAACTCGGACGATTGAAATTTACACCCGAAAAACCATCGTCAGTAAAATGACGGATATTCGTAAAACCATTTCTTCGGGCGTAATCTTCCAAGTATTGCTTTTGATTGGTGATTGAATTTGACTCACCATTAAGGTCATCATCTCTCGACAAACGCTCATAGAGTGCTGTAATCTTTGAACTCCTTGACATTCTCTTATCCTCCTTTCCTTATGTAATCCGATTTAGTATTACAGGGATTACTCCCTCTGCTAATAGGAGAAAATAGGGGTACAAAGCGGAACTGTTTTTCAAGAAAATCAAAATATTTTTTGAAGTTCCAAGACCGATTTTGATAGCCTATTTTCAATTTAGAAACGCATTATTTATCGTCCTACTAAAGTATAGCCCTCCGGGGCAAGCTCGATAGCCGTGACCGTTTCGCCGTAGTTGGCGGCCCATGCGTCAAAATGCTGGAAGCCCTGCTCCTGCAACGCTCCCATTTGCAAGTACCGCTGAATAGTGTATAGCTCCACCATGCTGTTAGAGATAGGCGTACCGGTGGCGAACACCACACCCCGCCCGCCGGTGATCTCGTCTAAGTACCGGCACTTCATGAAAAGGTCGCTGGACTTCTGTGCTTCCGTCTGTGCAATACCGCTGACATTCCGCATTTTGGTATAGAGAAACAGATTTTTATAGTAGTGGCTCTCGTCGATGAACAGCCGGTCAACGCCCAGCTCCTCGAACGTGACCACATCGTCCTTGCGGCTCTGATCGTTCAGCTTGTCCAGCTTATTCTGCAAGCCTTTGCGGGTCTTTTCCATCTGCTTGATGGTGAAGTTCTCCGCCTTGTCCGCTTTTGCCTCCCGGATGCCCAGGATGATCTCGTCCATCTGCTGCTCCAGAATGGCACGCTGCCGCTGGATACTGACGGGTATCTTCTCAAACTGACTGTGTCCGATGATGACGGCGTCGTAATCGCCGGTGGCGATGCGTCCGCAGAACTTCTTGCGATTTTTTGTTTCAAAATCCTTTTTCGTGGCCACCAGCACATTGGCGGCAGGATAGAGCTGCAAGAACTCGCTGGCCCACTGCTCCGTCAGGTGGTTTGGCACCACAAAGAGGGACTTCTGGCACAGGCCCAGCCGCTTGGATTCCATAGCCGCCGCCACCATCTCGAAGGTCTTACCCGCACCCACCACATGGGCCAGCAGGGTATTGCCGCCATAGAGGATGTGGGCGATGGCGTTCACCTGATGCTTCCGCAGGGTGATCTCCGGATTCATGCCGGAAAAGTTGATGTGGCTGCCATCATATTCACGGGGCCGGTTGCTGTTGAACAGAATGTTGTACGCCTTGCAGATCTTCTCCCGCCGCTTCGGGTCTTTCCAGATCCACTCGGCAAACGCTTCCTTCAAAAGCTCCTGCTTGCCCTGTGCGATGGCGGTCTCCTTCTTGTTCAGCACCGCCACACGCCGCCCATCTCTATCATATTGATAGTCGAAAATGCGGATGTCTTTCAGGTTCAGACTGCTCTCGATGATCTCATAGGCGCTTGCCCGCAGCGTGCCATAGGTATTGAAAGCCTTGATATTGCTCTTATCCTTGCTCTTGCCCTCAATGCGCCACTCGCCGGTGATCTGGGAGTAATGCACCTTGATATCCCACCGTGCACGGCGGGGCGTGTCCAGCGTCTCAAAGATGAACTGCCGGATATACTCCGGATTCAGCCATGTGGCACCCAGCCGCACGGAGATCTCACTGGCGGTCAGGTCTACGGGCTGTACCTTTTCCAATGCTTCTACATTGGGCTGGTACTGCGGCTCCGATTCTGCTTTTGTCCTCACCTCTGCCAGCTTCCGGCGCACATTTCCGGACAGGTACTCGTCGGCGGGCAGGTATTTCTCGCCGTCCTTTTCCCCGTAATCAGGGTTCAGAAAGACAACGCCCTGCAAGTCCGCGAACAGACTATCCTCGCCCTTGCCAGTGAGCTGCCCCATATACGCCATATCTACGCGGGCCTTCTCCCCGATGGACAGGGCCAGCGCCTCCACCGCCGTATCTACTCTTTCGGCAGGCCGGTGACTGCGAACGGTACGCTTAGTGAACAGGTCGGCTTTCCGCTTCAATCCACCCTCCTCGTCCAGCACCTCCAGCGAACACAGCAGGAAATAGGAGCTATCCTGGTCAAAGGCGATGGCGTTGCCACGGGAGTTGATCAGCCCATACTCCCGGGTAAATCGGTCATAGAGGTCGTTCAATTTTGCCTGCTGCTCGCGGATGCTGCTCTCCGGATAGTCCTCGGTCTGATACTCCAGCAGCGTCCGCACACAATCCCGCAGGCCGATCATGCCGCGGATACGGCTCTCGGCGGTCTTGGACACCTCCACCGGATTCATGCGGCTGTTCTCGCGGTAATAGAGCTTTCTGTCCACCAGCGTGTAGGAGAAATTGCGGACGGTGGGGTCTGCCTCGATGGACTGATCCTCGCCCTCCAGTTCCTCCTCACGCTCATAGGTGGTAATTTCACCGTGGATATTCTGCACGGCGTTGGCAAGGAGACTGTCCAGCGGCTGGTTGGGGAACGGCGTACAGGTGGGTTCCGGGCCATACGGTCCCGATACCATTTTCATCTCGCCCAGCACCATATCCGGGTGGTCGAGGAAATAGCGGTTCATGGTGATACCGTCGTCGTTCGTCCCCAACTGCACCCACTCTGGCTCAATGTCCACCATGCGGTCACGCTTTTGCAGGAACAGAATGTCCGATACCACCTCCGTACCCGCTGCCGCCTTGAAGGTATCGTTGGGCAGGCGGATCGCGCCCAGCAGCTCCGCCCGCTGCGCGATGTACTTCCGCACATTGCCGGTGCGCTTATCCATGGTGTAGCTGGAGGTGACGAACGCCACCACGCCGCCCGGCCTCACCTTGTCCAGCGTCTTGGCGAAGAAGTACTCGTGGATGGACAGGTTCAGCCGGTCATAGCGCCGATCCTGCACTTTGAACTGGCCGAAAGGCACATTGCCCACAGCTACGTCAAAGAAGTTGTCGGGGAAATTCATCTTTTCATAGCCACGCATGGAAATGCTGCTGCGAGGGTAGAGCTGGCGGGCAATGCGGCCGGAGATATTGTCCAACTCCACGCCGTAGAGCTTACTCTCTGTCATGCTATCCGGCAGCATACCGAGGAAGTGGCCGATGCCGCAGGCAGGCTCCAGCACGTTGCCCTGCCGGAAGCCCATCTGTCCCAGCGCGGCATAGATGCTGTGGATCACCACAGGCGGCGTGTAGAAGGCGGTCAGCGTGGACTCCCGCGCTGCGGCATATTCCTTCTCAGTCAGCAGGCTTCTCAGTCCCTCGTAATTGTTGTGCCTTGGGTCAAAGCAGTCCGCAAGGCCACCCCAGCCCACATATTTGGCCAGCACCTCCTGCTCCTCCGGTGTGGCAGGACGGTTCTCCGCCTCCAACTGCTTTAAGAGCCGGATAGCCGCCACATTGTTGGCATAGCGCTGGCTGGGCGGCGCTGCGCCCAGAGCATCGTCGGTGATACGGTAGTTGACGCCGCCCGCGAACAGCGGGGCGGCGGCTTCCAGCCGTTCTTTTTTTCTCGGCAAGGTAAACGCGGGCGGCATCGCCGCCTGTCCCTGCGGTGCTTCCTCCTCTCTCTGCTGTACCTGCGGCAGCGGGGATATTTCTTGCTCCTGTGCCGGTTCTGCCGCAGGTGTAGGCTCTTCCGTGGGTACTTCTTTCTGCTCTGGCTCCGGCAACTCTTGGTCATGCCAGTGGTTGAACAAACTAAATATGCCGTTAACATATTCGGAAAGCTGCTCCTTCGCCTGCTGGCAGGAATCATAGTGCCGGTCGCCCTCGTCCATGCCTTCCAAATAGGATGTCAGGGCTTCCAGCATTTCCGCCGCTTTTGCCTTATCCGCCAACTGCTCCTCAATGACGGGAACGGCATCATAGTAGTCCACACCCTTGGGGTACGGTCTCGACACATCGTCCGGTGCGTCGGAAAAGCCGAAATATATCGTCCTTGCCAGCTCTCGCAGCTCATACTGCGGTATTTTTGCCACGGCATCCTCGCCGGGGAAGCGTTTCTGCGCGATAAGCCTTTCATACTCCTTGACCACATTGGGGATGGTCAGCGTGACCTCACCGTACCGCTTACCGGCATATTCCCGCTGATAGGTCAGTCCCTTAGAACTTCTCGTATAGTCATATCCGTCGCGCCCGCCGCCGCTGTACTCACCAAAACAATTTTTGATGAATTTCTGCTGTTCCTCTTTTGCGTGGGGGTAACAGAAGAAGGAATACACCGCCAGTTGGCTGTCCACGGAATCCGCAAGAAAGAACTGGTCGATCTCATCCTGCGTAATGAACATTTTGCACCGGCGCACAAAATCCGGCTGCGCCGTGAAGCTGCGTTCCGGCAGATCAAGCCCGTCCAGCACAAGCCCGATCCGGTGCGTGTTATAGTCGCTTACGCGAAACCGCATGATGCTGCGATCCTGCTCGTATGCGCTCAGAAAAGTGTGGTATTCCTCGGCTAAGGCGGCAAGGCCTCCATTGCGCCCGGCAAAGTCCACCATATCTTTGCTCAGTTCCGGGTAGCTTTTGCGCTGCTGGTGGATGGCCAGCGTATCCGGAAACAAGCCTCGTGCAAGGCCCTTTTCGCCGAGGTCACGGGCGGTGAGCAAAAGAGCGCCCATCGCTTCATGCAGCACTTTGTCCTGAGCCTGTGTCAGTTCAGCAGCAGACAGATAAGTGCCGCGCTCCAGCAGCTCCACTATCCGCGCCGATGCCTGCTCCCATGTCACCGTAGTGCGGCAATAGCCGGTGCGAACACTGTTGCCCTGCGCCAGATGGATGCCATCCTCCATAAACCACACGGCATACTTGTGCCCATCATACTCGATGCCGCGCCCGTTGTCCGTACCGAACTCCCGCCGCAGAAACGCCGCGCAGTCCGCCTCCGGCCATTGCCGCGTATAGAACACCGCGATCCGCTCCGCACTGCCGCGGCTGTTGCCCGCCGTGTACAGCGTCTGGTCGATGACCGTCTGCGGCACTGGGCGGGTGGGGAACAACTCACCCGTTCGCTGCGTCTCCGGCACTCCATAGACCGCCGTGCCGCCGCCCATGCCAAAGAGGGACATTTGCTCCGCCATCACCGGTGCGTTCTGCAAGCCCAGCTTGATCTTGTATTCGCCGCGCTCTATGAGGCTTTCGGTCATTTCCGTGAGCACGCCCCACGAAAAAACGGATTCCGCTGTGCGGGAGAGATAGCTGCCCTCCCACATCAAGAGTCCGTCTTCTTCGGCGTGGTAGCCAACCCGGACTTTATCCGCGCTGGCCAGCACCTCAACCCATATATCGTTGTAGCTGTTTTTCAGAAATTTCGTGCGTGTCGCAATATCCCTATTGGTCTGAAAATACGCAAAAATCTCCTGCCGGGTATGCTTGCGCCCACCGTCGTCCAGCAGGATCGCTTTTATGAGGTGTGCATCTAAAAACGCCGGAAGCTCTGCGCTCCCGGCGTTTTCGTCTGTGCTATTCAGTTGTAAATCAGGTCGCTGAGCACCAGTTCCTCCGCGCTGTGCCGGAGATTGTTCATCAGCCCCGTCCAGCGCTGGGGATCGGCGGCCTTCAGATCCTCCGTCACGCCCTCCGCCTGCGCCGTCTGGGTCACGATCTCCGTCACCATCCGCTGTGCCGATTCCTCGATCTCCGCCAGATGTGTCGCCAGTTTGCCGCTGGTCTTGAGGTTGGTATACAGCACCCGGCGATGCTGCTTCAGGTACTGCCTCCGCAGCTCCGCGTACTTGCCCAGATGCACCGACGGCTCCTGCGGCAGCATCAGGTTGGGCAGGCGAAAGCCCTCCTGTATCCGATAGGTCACTTCCATGTTCCGCGCTCCTTTCTTTTTCGGCGTTATTTTGCTCTTTGACAGCATCATAGCCGATTTGTGCATCCTTTGCAAAAAATTGCTCCCGCCGCGCCTGCATCACCGTGCGGCTGATCTCCCGCAGACCCATCTCCGCAATATCGCTGGTGGCGATACCCAGTGCATTGATCGTTGTGGGGGTATCAAAGGAATAAATACCCTCAAAATCCTCCGGCAGCAGGTAGGCCATGGCAGGCAACGAAAGGCGGGTCATCAACATATAGGCAACGCTGCTTTGCAGCGCCCGCCTGTATGTGACCTCTGCATTCAGCATGTCCAGCTCCTCCAGCATACTGCCATCCCGGCAGTCCAGCAGATCCCGCAGATAGTCCGGCACATTGTCCGCCACGGCATTGCGGCTGGCAGACAGTATGGCATCCGGCAAATTATCCTTTTCGGGCAGTGTACCAAAGGTGGCCTCCAGCGTCTCGATGACCGGCTCCGTATAGGCCGGTTCCATCGACCAGATGGGAACGGGCCGCGAGATGCGTGTGGCATGGGTGTCCGTGATGTCAAAGTAGTGCTTCAGACGCCCTTTTCCATGGGCTTCATCCATGACAGCAATACCGGTAGCCCCGGCGTTGACCCACCGGCCAAACCGCCGGTTCCATTTTTCCAGCTCCAGCACCGCCGTGGCATTGGGACGCTGGGCGTAGATCAGAACCTGCTCGTCAAACGGACATTTGTAGTTATAGCACGCCGCACGCAGGAAACCCGTCCAGCTCTCATAATCGCCGGTCAGCTTTGTCAGTGTGCGGCTATATAACTCCGTGATAAATTGAAATTTACTTGCCAAGGCATTGCCTCCTTCCTCAAAAATATTGGGAGTATTGGATCTCGATTACCGTGCTTCGCCCCGTTCTTTCAGCTTTTGCAGTCCCTTCAAGAAGCTCGGCACTTCCTGAAAGCCCACAGCATCCACATAGTAAGCATTTCTCTTGCTGCCGCGCTTGACCACGATCACATCGCTCTCAGATAGAGAGCGCATTTGTCGGTAGAAAGGCCGCGTATCCGCATTGTGCTTCCGATATAACTCCTCCAGCGTCATGTTGGGGGCCAACACCCCGGCAAAGGCTTTGCGGTAATGGGCAGCGCGCAGCTTGCCTTTAGCGTTCTCATATCGCATAAAGGCGTAGTCCACCTTGGCCACGTTGTCGATCTGATATATCTCATAGCAGCCCGCGTCCGCTGGCTGCTGTATTGGATCAAGCGGCTCATACACCGTGCCTGTCCGCTGTGCCATCTCCGCAAACTCGCAAATATGATAGACATTACTGCCGACCAACGTGTGGTAGTCGTCGATATAGGTACAAAGCCGTATCACGCTGCCGCCATCCAGCCGCGTCATGACGATGCTGCCCCCGTCTGGGATGTAGAACAGCGTATTGTACTCCGCATCAATAAAGCGAATCCGGCGTTTGCTCTTATCCGGCTCCGGAAAGGCGATAACGCCCATGATATTTACCGGCTCACGGTCTGTCATCTTTCTTCACCTCGCTCCTTTTTCTGTGCAGTACGGTGCTGCTCGTACTCTTCCGCTTTTTCTTTGGCCCAATCAGGCAGCTTTTCACGGTCAGCGATACCGAGAATATCCGTTCTGTCCCACCGGCATCTTTTGCCAGAATACAGTTCTTCAAAATAAATTGCGCGTCCGCGGGAGCTGGGAGAACAGCCAAAACCACCCAGCGCATATCCGAGCTGGCAGTCCGCAGTGCGATACTCCGGCGCAAGACTGGCGGGGCGGATGATCACCAGTTTTCCTTCCAAGGATTCATCCGAGCATGGCAGGCAATATTCCCGTCCTAAAACAGTTACAGGCATCGCACGCTCTGCCTGAAATGCCCTCACCTTCTCTGTCTGCTCCTGCAAGCGCTGCAAGAACACGTCCATGATCTCAACATAGCTCTCACTGCCGATGGCCTCCGAAAAGCGCTCATTGCCCAAAAAGTCGTAATCCTGATAGCAGGTCATGTAGGTGGTATCTCCCGGATTATAGCCGATCAACATTGTCGCGCCACCCATGCGAAAGGATTGCATGATCTCATAGTCACCAGCCATCCGCGCAGTTTCTTTGTCAGCCATATCGTCTTACCTTTCCTTACCCTTTGATAATCTCTGTTTTGTCTCGTGCTCCTTGTTCTGCCGGTACTCTTTTTGCTCCTGATACTCGCTTCCTGCCCTTTCACAGAAGTCCTCGATCATCGCCGCACGGTCTGCTCCGTAATGTCCCCAGAAGAAGTTGGGCGGCCCATCTTCGTCGTTCTTGCAATTGCGCTGCCAGGTAACAAACGGGGCAGGCGCTTTCGGGTGTTCGCCCAAAGCAAATTCGGCGTTTCCCACGCACACCCGCGCCGTAATCTTATAGTCTGCGTTGATGATCTCACCAATGACATAGCTGCCGCTTTCCAACTCCATGGTGTAGCTGCCGTTCTGTGCCTGCTGCGCCTTCACCGGCATGGCGGGTACACCGCAGACCAGATCCGGCTGCATGACAAACTGTGACCTTGCGCCCAGCAGCTCCCTCGGAAGCGCCGATACCGGCAGATATAGTTTTTCTTTCCCCATGACCTCATATCGCAGCAGGAAATCGTCCACCGGATAGTAGATACTCATAACAGGGTCTTTGATATGCCCCTTCGCCGTCGTCGCGTTCCTATATCTGGCATTGTCCAAGTACCATTGCGGCTCGGCTCCCGGCGTATCCCAGCCAAACATGGAACCTGCCATCATGGCAGTTTCCTGAATATCCGTAATGCCGCGCCGCCGGTTATGGCTGTCTGCGATATCACGGTTTTCTGCGCGATTCCCGGTGTCCCACTCCGAGCGGTAGTAGCCACGCACGCCGTGTTTAAGTACGACAAGCTGCCCGGTGGAGGGCAGCGTAGAAAGGCAGGTATCGGGCAATTCATTTCTGCGCATTTGTTTCCTCCTCATCTTGCTTGCTCCTGCTGCCGTCTGCGGTGCCAGCCCTCCAGCAGCTTGAGAATGACCTCCTCCATCTGCTTGGGGGTATAGCTGGCAGGGAAGTACCTTTGCAGCCGGTCGCTGCGGATGGTCACTTTGCGCTCCAGCGGCTTTTCCTCCCGCATGATTCTGTCGATAATGTCGTTCCCCAGCTTGCCCTCTGCACTGATCTGCTTGAGCCGCTGCGCCTGATCCACAGTGGGGGATACCTCATCCCGCTCCATGAGGAACTGGAGGTAGGTCTGTTCTTTTTCGGTCAGGTGGGAGATATAGTCCGCTGCCGGAACGAATTTCAGTTTCCCTGTGTCCACCGCCTCCAGCAGCGGCGGGATGAGGTTCGTCAGGCGGATATAGCGTTGAATTTGCATACGGCTCTCGTTTGCTTGCTCCGCCAAAATCTCCACCGAAAAGCGCCCCTGAAAATTCTGCCCAACTTGGGCAGAATTTTTTGCGGGTCGTCCTGCGCTCCGCTTCATGGCGTCCAGCTTCAGCTTATACGCCTTGGCCTTCTCGCTGGGCAGCAGGTTTTCTCGGTTGATGTTGTAGTCCACCACCAGAATGTCCGCGTCCTCGTCACTATAATTGCGCACGATGACCGGACGGGTATCCAGTCCCACCACCTTGGCGCAGTAATCGCGCCGGTGGCCGGAGATGATCTCATACCCGCCCTCGCTGCGGGGACGGACGATCAGCGGCTCGGCAATGCCGGTGCGCTCGATGCTGTCCATCAGCCGCACCAGATCGGCACTGGGCCGGTCTACGGAATACGGCTGCCGCGCATAGGGGAACACCTGCTCCGCCGGCACGATCTGTACCCGCTCCTGCTGGTCGGCTTCCCGCTCTGCGTCTGTTTTGAACAGATCATCGTACCGGGTCAGCTCTATGCCGTTTAATTTGCGGGCCAAGCTGCAACACCTCCTTCGTCAGCGCGGCATACGCCTGTGCCGCTTTCCCCTCTGGGTCATGCTCATAAATGCTGGTTCCTGTGACGCTGATCTCCGCCACGCGGATAGAACGGGGTATCTCGCTGGCGAATACTCGGCTGCCGTAGTTCCTGCGTAACTGCTCACTAATTCCCTTAGCCAGCGTGGTGCGGCTGTCCATCATGGTCAGCAGGATACCGTCCACCGTCAGGTGGGGATTGATCTGCCGTTTGACGCGGGCAATGGTACGCATGAGCTGTTCCAGCCCTTTGGCGGCCAGATACTGCCCCTGCACCGGAATGATAACGCTGTCCGCCGCGGTCAGTGCGTTGATGGTCAACATCCCCAGCGAGGGCATACAGTCGATGATGGCGTAGTCATAGGCCGGTGCCGCCGTGGACAGATACTGCCGCAGCACCGTCTCCCGGCTCATGATGTTCACCAGCGTTACTTCCAGTCCCGACAGCTCAATGTTGGCGGGAACAAGATCGATACCGGACGCATGGTGCAGGATACCCTCGCCGGGTGCGATGGGTTCCTCGTTGACGGTCTTACTCATCAGGTCGGCCAGTGTGGGAGAAAGCTCGTCCGGCTGCCGCCAGCCCAGCATTTGGGTGAGATTGCCCTGGGCGTCGGCGTCCACCAACAGGACTTTCTTGCCCTGCTGGGCAAGGCCGACACCCAAGCTGGCAGCTGTGGTGGTTTTCCCCACGCCGCCCTTCTGATTTGCCAGTGCGATGGTTTTCAAAAGCACACCTCCATTTCGTGCAACAAAAAAAGAGCCTTTCGGCTCTTGCTCTGACAGTATTCTGTTCTACCCGTTTCCGCCGCTGAGGTCATGGCCCACCATCAGCGCGTAGTGGTTATCCATGGTCAACGGCGCGTTATACAGTGCAGTCAGCAGATATGGCTTCACATGGCGCACCTCGGTGGTGTTCTCGTTGATCCGATCCAGTACATACAGCAGATGTGCTCCGGTCAGCTTCAGCAGCCTTGAACGCACTACCTCCGCTGGCAGCTCCTCTCCCGCCACGTGAATGGAGGACTTGGTAGAGCACACGGTATCCAGCATCAGGCTCACCAGCTCATCCAATCGCTCGCGGTCGGCGTTGGTATAATTTGACAGGTAATCGTAGCTGATGTTTTCCCTGATCTGCTCGCTGTATATCTTCCTCCGTTCCATTCTGTCCTTCTGCGTAGATCTATCCTCGCGCCAGAAGGAAGGGAAGGATGTAAGAACATCCGTATTTTGTTTCTCTTTACTTTGTTCTTGTATATTTAATTGGGCGGGCTTTTCCTGTTCAGGTTTTACCTGTTCTGGAAAAGCCCGTTTAGGTGCATCGGCAGATTTTTCCGCCTGAACGGGATTTTCCCGTTTAGGAGCATCTGCCTGCCGCGACTGCTCCAAAATGGTGTATTCGATGCTGCCCAGCGTTCCGTCTGCGCGGCGTTCCCGCTTCCGCACGATGTACCCCGTGCCTTCCAGCTCCCGCACCGTGGTACAGATGCTGTCCACACCGTCCTTGCAGATACGCGCCAACCCCTTGGTGGTGTAGTCCCAGTCCTCCGGCAGCGACAGCATCAGGGACAGCAGTCCCTTTGCCTTCAGCGACAGTCTTTTGTCCCGCAGGTGCTGGTTGGACATCACGGTATAGTTCCGCGTTTTCTCCACTCTGAATACAGCCATGGGCGTTCCTCCTTTCCATTTATTCTATAGGAAAAGAGGCGATTCACACCGCCTCTTTTTTATTCACCGTATTGGTAATTTCCTTATTTAGTTTCAACCTCATCCACCATTCCATCGTTCACTCTCACTATAGACTATAGAATTCCTCGTTGCGTAACCATTAAAAATGCAATAGAATTGATACTATAACTAACTTAAACTGGGAGGGATTCATATGTTAGCAGTAGGAATCGTGCGTACTTTTCTTATTTCGAGTGTTTCTGTTGTGGTAGTTGCACTCGTCCTTATCGGTATTGCCTTTTGGCGTATATCCAAGCGCCCTAAGACCGGAGTAAGCTCCTCAGAAACAAACGATTCTGAGTACCTCATATATTCAAAAAAGGGCTATGTTTTACGGATATGTTATGCCATTTGTGTTGCCGCAGACTATATCCTTATCATTTTGGAAATTGCAGCAACCGGCCTCAGCGCATACATTGCCTTAACTCCCGGCGCAGAGACATACCCCATTGCAGTATTGCTAATTATCTCGTTTATTGCCTCTACCTTCCGCAACGCACTTAGTCTCAAATATTTGCGAAAAGCATACGCCGAAGCTTTTCGCATTCTGGAATTTGCGGTTGACGCATATCGTATATCTGACAAAACCGCTGAGGATAAACATAAGCTTCAGCAGGAGAATGAACGCGCACAGCAAGTAATTGCATCCTATAACGAGTAGGCTGTATTTTCTCTACAGGTAAACTAAAAATTCAGATGCATCCGAAGAATATTCATTGCACCTTTGTATCTGACCAATGTAAATGAGTGATTCCGACCAAATATCCGTTTTATCTCGTATTTCGCCTCTTTTTTGCACTTTGCATTTTTAAGTAGTGAAAAAAGCCGATTCTTTGAGGTGAATACACACCGCAAGAGGTGGGCGTGAACCTGAAGGAGGGCTACAACGGCCACCTGACCTCCCGTGAGGCCGGTTCCGTGGGCGGCCAGATGGTCAAGAAGATGATCGAGTCCTACGAGAAGAACCTGTAACGCAGGCCATACGCAAACCCCCCGGAGGAGGCGGCCCAGCCGCCCCCTCCGGGGGGGCCTGTTCAGCAGCTATACATCCGCAGCAGAAGGAGGCCCTGCGGGGCCTCCCTCTGCCGATTCAGGCTTGGCGCAGCTTCTTCTGCCCCAGACGGCGCAGCTTCCGCACGTCCGCCTCCGTCAGCGCCACCGGATAGCGGCGGGCCAGCAGCGTGGCAATGCGTCTCTCCCGCCAGCCGTATTCCGAGTAGCGCAGCAGATCCTCCAGGAGCTCCTCCGGCACAGCGGCCAGCTCCTTGTCCGTCAGCATTTTTCATACGCTTCCTTTCGTCTTTGCGGAGCATCTCTGCCTGATTTCTCTTTGATTATATAATCGAACGATAAAAATTTCAATGGCTTTTTACCATTTTTTGTGAATTTTTCCCATGGCAGAACGCAGGGGAACAGAAGCCCACGGCCCATGACGGGAATTTTTGCTGACAAGCGGAAAAAGCTGTGGTATACTGGAACTACTACATCTTAGGAGGTCCGTATGCGTATCAACTGGTTCAAGGATGAAAACAATCTGGTGTACATCAATGGGGCCACGCAGCTGGCGGAGTTGGAGCGGACGCTGCACTTTCCGGGGCTGGAGGAGGCCGCCAACGAGCTGCGGAAGCATCCCACACCGGAGGGCTTCACCATCAAGGGGCATGGCCGCACCAGCGGTCGTCTGTTCGTGCCGGATCTGGCCTTCGGGGAGCATATCCAGATGGGGGAGAACATTTTCTTCTTCATGGGGGAAATGCAGGAGTGCTACGTCATCTACTGGCTGGATGCGCCGGTAGTGGCGGAATAGACGGACATACAAAAAGACCGCCGGGATGTCTCCGTAAGACATCCCGGCGGTCTTTCTTCACAGCTTCTCCTGTGGCAGCTCCAGCAGCACGGAGGCGCAGAACATTCCGTCTCTCGGCTCCAGTCGGCACACGCCGTGGTACTTCTCAGCGATGCTGCGGACGGAGGCCGTCCCCAGCCCCAGTCCGGCGTGCTTGGTGGAGAGGAATCCACCGGTGGTGCGGCGCACTGCGCCGGTGAAAGTGTTGTCCACGGCGGCGCAGAGGGTGTGGGCATCGGCGGTAATGCGGACCACAATGCGGGGCGATGCCTCCTGCATACAGGCGGTGAGGGCGTTTTCAAGCAGATTGCCGAACAGCACCGCCAGATCCGGGTCAGCGACGCCGGTATACTCCGGCAGCTGGGCCTTCACGGAGAACTCCACCTGCTGGGCCGCCGCCTGCTGGGCAAAGTAGGACAGTACGGCATTGACGGCGGCATTGCCGCAGAATTGCAGCTGCCGGGCGTCGGGCAGCGTCTCCTGATACCGATCCAGATACGCCTGCATGGCGTCGTAGTCCTTCCGCCGGAGGCAATCCTGCAGCAGCGCGATGTGGTGGCGCACATCGTGCTTGGCCTGCCGGGCCTCGGCAATACGTTCCTGCAGGTTCTCGTATTGCAGGCTCTGCATGGCCAGCGCATAGTTCTTCTGCTGCAGGGCAACCAGCTTCTCCTGCTCCAGCACCAGTCGGGCCACCACATAGTACACCAGCGCTGCCCCGGTGTTGATGAAAAGCAGCACGATGGTGCTGCTGGGCCGCAGGGCGATCTCCAGCCCCGTCAGGTTGGTGTTGCCGTAAATGACGTAGTACCAGATAAGATAGAAGGTGGCGGGGATGAGCCACAGATAGCGCCATGCCAGCCCCGATGTCTCCTGCTCCACGGCGGGAGTATAGACCTTCCGGACATACAGCAGCAGCGGCAGGAACAGCACCGCCTCCACCGCCAGCATCATCAGGGCGAAGGACCAGCGGTAGGACTGCACCGCCAGCGCCGGGAACAGCTGTCCCTCCAGGCACTTGGCGGCAATCACCACCAGATTGGCCAGATTAGAGATCATCAGCAGGGTAAACAGCGTCTTGCCGGGATAGGCCCGCACCGCCAGAAAGTAGAACACGGCGTACAGCCCCGTGCTGACGACGCTGAGAAGGCTGGCCCGCCCCGGCGTGAAGAAGGCAGCGCACAGGCCCAGTCCCATTTGCAGCAGCGTCAGCACTGCCACCAGCGCCGCCGCCACCGCCGGAGAAAACCGCAGTCTCCGCCGGAAGGGATAGAGGGCCATGGCCAGAAAGGGCAGGAAGTTCGTCAGCGAATAAACGCAGACCTCCAGCATCCGATACAGCGGCGGCATCAGTCGACACCGTCCTTTCGCAGCCGGTCAAAGCGGAAGGCGGAGTATGCCTCCTGCACCTCCCGTAACCTCCGGCGGCTGATGGGCAGACGGGTGCCGTCCTTCAGCAGGAACACGTCCTCCTGCCGGCCAGCCACCTCGTGGAAGTTTACCACCACGCCCCGGCAGATGCCGCAGAAGCACGGATAGGCACACAGCAGCGGCTCCACAGCAGCAAAGGAGGTCCGCAGGGTACGGTCCCCATCCTTGCAGTGCAGCGTCACCCGGTGGCCGTCGGAGGCGGCGTAGCGGATGCTCCGCAGCACCACCTGACTGCCGTCCGGCAGCCGCAGCCGGCGGGAGCGCTCCAGCGCCTCCAGATCCAGCCGCTCCAGCATGGCCCGGACTCCCTCCGGCCGGAAGGGCTTTCGCAGATAGTAGCAGGCCCCCACCTCATAGCTCTCGCTGGCGAAGTCGTTGCTGGAGGTGGCGAAGGCCAGCCGCACCTGTCCGTCATCGGCCCGCAGCCGCCGGGCCACCTCCATGCCTGTGGCGCCGCCCATGTAGATATCCAGCACCACCAGCTCAAAGGCGCCGGGCCGCCAGTCCGCCAGCAGCGCTTCCCCACTGCCGTAGTGGGAGATCTCCGTCTCCCGGCCCAGCTGCTCGGTGAGATACTGCTCCAGCTGCGCCAGAGCCCTGGGATCATCATCCACCAGTGCGATCTTCATAGGCAGTGCTCCTCTCTGCATGATACTGTCTCCATCATACTCCGTACCGAGCGAAAAAACAAGAAAAATGATATACCCTGCCCAAAGCTGAAAATTTTTCTGAAACCCTCTCGCTTTTTGCATTGGGATGTGGTATGATACCGAACGTATGGTACATATCACAACAGGAGGCCATGTTACATGGACATTTTCGATATTTTAGGCCCGGTGATGGTGGGTCCCTCCAGCTCCCACACCGCCGGAGCGGCCCGCATCGGCAAGATGGCCCGTACACTGCTGGGCGGTGAGCCGATGGAGGCCAGAATTCACCTCCACGGCTCCTTTGCCGAGACCGGCTCCGGCCACGGCACCGATCGGGCGCTGGTGGCGGGTCTGCTGGGCATGAACCCCGACGATATGCGGATCCCCTTCGCCTTTCAGGAGGCGGAGAAGGCGGGTCTGCACTTCACCGTGGATAAGATCGACCTGCGGGACGCCCACCCCAACACGGCGGTCATCGAGGTCCGGGACGCCCACGGCAAGCAGCTGGAGCTGCAGGCCGCCTCCATCGGCGGCGGCCGCATCGTGGTGAATAAGCTGGACGGCATTGACGTCAGCTTCACCGGAGACTACAACACGCTGGTGGTCCGCAACCACGATGAAAACGGTGCTCTGGCCGCCGTCACCACCATCCTCAGCCAGCTGCGGATCAACGTGGCCAATATGAGCCTGTGCCGCCACAAGCGGGGCGGTGACGCCCTGATGGTCATCGAGACGGATCAGCACATCAAGCCCCATCAGGTGAGCTTTCTGGCGGAGCTGCCGGGCATCCTGTCGGTGACCTACTATGATAAGGAGGATGAGGACCATGTCTCTTGATTCGATGGCGGATATCCTGCACTGCATGGAGCAGGAGGGCAAGGAGTTCTGGGAGGTGGTGCTGGCAGCGGACATGGAGGAGCGGCAGGTGAGCCGGGAGTCCTCTCTGGCCAAGATGCTCACCACATGGCAGGCCATGGTAGACGCCTCCGACAGCTATACCGGCGACCGCCGCAGCGTCAGCGGGCTGGTGGGGGGCGACGGTCTGAAAATGCGGCAGTACGCCATCCGGGGCAAGGCCATGTCCGGCGGCTACGTCAGTGAGGTCATCGCAGAGGCCCTCAGCATGGCGGAGTCCAACGCCTGTATGCGCCGCATCGTGGCGGCCCCCACGGCAGGAGCCTGCGGCGTGCTGCCGGCCGTGCTGCTGCCCCTGTGCAAGTATGAGGAGCTGAACCAGCGCCAGATCTTAGAGGCACTGTATGTAGCCAGCGGTATCGGCGCCGTCATCGCCTATCGGGCCTGCATCGCCGGTGCTGCCGGCGGCTGTCAGGCGGAGATCGGCACCGCCAGTGCCATGGCGGCGGGGGCTTTGGTGGCCCTCCGGGGCGGCAGCGGCCAGCAGATCTGCCACGCTGTGGCCATGGCCCTGAAGAATCTGCTGGGCCTGATCTGCGACCCGGTGGCAGGTCTGGTGGAGGTCCCCTGCGTCAAGCGCAATGTCGTCGGCGCCGTCAACGCCGTCAGTGCGGCGGATATGGCGCTGGCGGGCATCGAGAGCCGCATCCCCGTGGACGAGGTCATCGACACCATGGGCGAGGTGGGCCGCCGCATCCCCGTGGAGTTCCGGGAGACGGCGCTGGGCGGTCTGGCGGACACCCCCACCGGCAAGGCCATCGAGGCAAAAATGCGGGGCTGATGTCTCGACATGATGAAAAAGACGACCGTGGTACGATGTACCACGGTCGTCTTTTTCATACTTTATGCAATTTTTCACCTTTTCAGCCGCTTATCGCTGCGGCGGGCCAGCCACGTACCCAGACTCTGGAACAACTGCACCAGCAGGATCAGGATCACCACCGCCACCAGCATCACCAGATACTTGTAGCGATAGTAGCCGTAGTCGATGGCGATCTTACCCAGACCGCCGCCGCCGATGATACCGCTCATGGCGGAGTAACCCAGAATGGTAGTCAGGGCAATGGTGACGTTCTGGATCAGGGACGGCACGCTCTCCGGGATCATCACCTTGCAGATGATCTGCAGGGGTGTAGCACCCATGCTCTGGGCCGCCTCGATGATGTTGGGGTCCACCTCACGGAGACTGCTCTCCACCAGACGGGCCACAAAGGGGAAGGCCGCCACCACCAGCGGAACGATGGTGGCTGTGGTACCTACCGCCGTGCCGATGATGAGCCGGGACAGGGGGAACACCATGATCATCAGAATCAGGAAAGGAACCGAGCGCAGGAGGTTGATGATGACATTGAGTACCTGCAGCAACCAGCGGGGCAGCGGCAGCACGCCGTTCTTCTCCCCCGCCACCAGCAGAACGCCCAGCGGCAGCCCCAGCACCAGCGACAACAGGGTGCTGAGCACCGTCACATAGAATGTCTCCCAAATGGCGTAGGGCAGGCTGGGCAGCACCGCCATCAGATCCTGCACGGAGCTTGCCGAAAACAGATCACTGTACATGGCCGTCTACCTCCTCTACCCGAATGTTGCTCATGGTACCGATATAATCCATGGCCCGCTGGAACTGGCCGCTGGGGATGCCCAGCAGCATACTGCCGTAGACCTCCTCCGACAGCTTCTGGGTGGAGGCGGAGATCACCGTGCAGAGGATGCCCTCCTCGGAGGCCAGTCTCGCCACCAGCGGCGTGCCGGTGGTGACGCTGTCCCGGAAGGTCAGCCGCACCCGGCGCACCGCCTGCGGGTCGGACACCAGCGCATCGGCGCCGCCGGGGAACACCAGCCGCCGTCCTGCGGCGGACTTGGGAGCGGCGAACACCTCGGACACAAGTCCCTTCTCCGCCACCTCGCCGCCGTCCAGAATGGCCACATGGTTGCAGATGGTCTTGACCACGCTCATCTGATGGGTAATGACCACCACGGTGATGCCCAGCTTCTGATTGATATCCCGGATCAGCTCCAAAATCTGATGGGTGGTGTTGGGGTCCAGAGCGCTGGTGGCCTCGTCGCACAGCAGCACCTTGGGCTGGGTAGCCAGCGCACGGGCAATGGCGATGCGCTGCTGCTGGCCACCGGACAGCTGCGCCGGGTAGGCCTGTGCCTTATCCGGCAGGCCCACCAGCTCCAGCAGCTCCTTGGCCCGGCGAACGGCATCCGCCTTCTTCACCCCGGACAGCTCCATGGGGAAGCATACATTTTGCAGGCAGGTGCGCTGCATCAGCAGATTAAACCGCTGGAAGATCATGGTGATCTCCCGACGGGCCGCCCGCAGCTGAGCCGGAGTCATGGTGTCCAGCCGCTGGCCGTTCACCACCACCTCGCCCGCCGTGGGTCTTTCCAGCAGATTGATACACCGCACCAGCGTGCTCTTACCGGCACCGCTCATGCCGATGATGCCGTAGATGTCCCCGTCCTCAATGGTCAGGGAGACGTCCTTCAACGCATCTACCCCTCCAGAATCGGAGTCAAAGGTCTTGCTGACGTGTTTTAATTCGATCACGGACGTCTCCCCTCCTCTCTCTTACTTACCGCTGATGGCGTCCAGCGTGGTCTGCTTGCCGCCGTACAGGCCCATGGGCTCCACATGGATGCCGCCCACGGACACGATGTGGGTGTTGTTCTGAGCGTTGAAGTCCTCCAGATAGGGCAGGTGCTGGAAGTAGTTGGCGGTGACGGTGCCGTCATCCACCACGGTATTGGGTACCACATAGTCGTTGTAGACCTGAATGTCCAGCGTCACGCCCTTGGCTGCCAGGATCTGCTTTGCGACCTCCAGAATTTCGGCGTGGGGCGTGGGGGAGGCGGCGACGGAGATGGTGGTGCCGTTCAGAGCATCATAGTTCACAGAGGCATCATAGCCATCGGTGGGATTGGTGACCACGGACACCACAGAACCGTCATACTTCTCGTTGATATAGTCCACCACCTGCTGGCTCTCCAGAGCAGCCTTCAGCGCCTTAACGGCATCGGTGTTCTCGGCACCCTCCTTCACGGCCAGAATGTTGGCATAGGCGGAGGCGGAGCCCTCGATGAGCAGGGAGTCCTTCACGGGGTTCAGGCCGGCGTTGATGGCGTAGTTGCTGTTGATGACGGCGTACTCGGCATCCGCCAGCAGGGAGGGCAGCTGAGCAGCCTCGGCCTCCACGATCTCCACATTGTAGGGATTATCCACAATGTCGTTCTTGGTGGCGGTGATGCCGGCACCGTCCTTCAGGGTGATGATGCCGTTCTCCTGCAACAGCAGCAGCGCACGGGCTTCGTTGGTGGTGTCGTTGGGGACCAGAATTTTCACGCCGCTGTCGGACTTTTTACCGCAGGCGGCCAGACTCAGAACCAGTACCAGCGCCAAAGCCAGCGTGGCGATCTTTGCAAATACAGAACGTTTCATGATGATTTCTCCTTTATCTTCTTTCATAAATAGTTATTGTATCGGGACACTTCGGCAGTCCCTCTCGTCTGTGCAATTCATAATAGATACCGTGTCCGGAGGACACATTCGCTTGGTCAGCAGGATCAAAGGGATCAGCTCCTTTTCGGCAAAATAAAACAGCGGGAGGTCATTCGACCTTCCGCTGTTCGCAAACTTGGTTCCCCAAGTGTATGGATCACAGAACAGATGCCGGAAAGCAGACGACCGAATTGGCGCAGCGACGCATGCACATGGAGCCCATGCACATCCCCAGCATCATCATGTTGGTACGCAGCTTCTTCATGGCGCCGTCCGTCCTTTCCTCAAGCATTCTTGGGATGGTGGCATTGTACCCCTCCCATCCCCTCTTGTCAAGTCTTTTCCGGGATTTCCCCGATTGTTCCAAAATTCCTGAAGTATTTCCTCCGGATTTCGTCTAAATCCCCATTATCTGCCCTTGGGCAGCACCGCACGGATCACCAGCGGCTCTTCGCCGGTGTTGCGGACGCTGTGGCTGTGGCCTTGGGGACAGTAGTGCCACATACCGGGGGTCAGGGTCACCTCCGTGCCGTCGTCATGGCACAGCCCCGTGCCGGAGACGATGCACATCACCTCGCAGTTGTCGGTGTGGGTGTGGGGGCCGATGCTGCCACCCACCGGCACCGTCAGCTGCAAAATGCGGCCCATGTCATCGTCATAGGCCCGGACGGACACCACACCGTCCCCGCCCTTGAAGCCGGACACCAGCTGCTCCGGCAGACGATCAAAGGAAACGATCATGCCCGCTCACCTCAGTTCAGGAAATCCTTCAGTTTCTTGCTGCGGGAGGGGTGGCGGAGCTTCCGCAGGGCCTTGGCCTCGATCTGGCGGATGCGCTCACGGGTGACGTTGAACTCCTTG